>Ga0316205_10000026_pt1 | contig 386743 bp, 380 predicted proteins | sample 3monthpyrite_MG_FD_204941 | JGI IMG/M metagenome (GOLD analysis project Ga0316205, IMG submission 204941) | Microbial mat bacterial communities from mineral coupon in-situ incubated in ocean water Damariscotta River, Maine, United States -... | ecosystem: Environmental > Aquatic > Marine >...
CCTGATGCTCAAACACCATCCGCACGGCACGCTCGCGCACCTCAGGTGAATATCTGTTTCCACATTTGTTCTTTTCCATAACCCAGTATCCTTACTTCTGGGTCTCCGGTAAACAAGGGGCGGTTCAAAGAGCATAAATTTCGCTATTCGATCATCCAAACAAATCACTCCACGTTTTTTTCAGAATACAGTTCTTGATTACCGAAGGGCAACCAGCGGGTGTCTTACTCACTCTGATAACTTTCGAGTGAGGACGAATTGCACCCATGCAGCGAATGTCCGCAATTTGGGTTGCGGACCCAGCAATTCTCGGTCGAGACGAACGGCAGCATTGGGCCGTGACTGAGAACCGAAAATGGCTTCGACCGGCACCTGCTGCGCTTGCTCCGAAGGCGGCAAGGAGCCCAGAGTGACGGATGCTGCAAGGTCCATCAATGGCCGCTTGTGCAGTGGGGTCTCCATGACTACGTGTCCTGGCATGGCATTTCTAAAGATCCAAAAAACCTTGCGCATGACTTGCCTTGCCTTGATTGCTGGGTTTGTTGCTTTGGCGGTAATTTTCCTGCTTGGCATGATTTACCGGACCATCACACAATCCATCGCTGCTTCGGAGAGAACTCAGTTTTTGGAAACGCTCTTTCAAGATCCAATTGCCGTCCGCCTCCGCGAGGAAAATGAAGAAAAATGCACCCCTAGAGAACGTGAATACTATTGGGTATGTGGTTTGGTGATCGAAGCTAAACCGACGGGTCCATATGGATATTGCTCGTCCCCGGAGCGTCCTTTGTACTACGGATCACTCGAAGCCGGGTCTCAGCTATTTGCGGTGAATGATTTGGCATTCAATCATTCCATTTCCATCTCTGACGCCACAATTCTTCCATCCAATGACGCAACACCGTTTGCCTATTTCGATGTGTTTCCACCGAAAGAAATTCTGGTGAACGACCCTATTTTCTCTGGTAATATAAGTGGTTTCGAGCGGACTTGGGCCACCTATCGAGAGCTGCCAATACTGTTTACGAAAGGCTCCGAATCCTGGAAGCTGACACAGGAAGAGCGTGAAGCGCTACCGATTTCTTTGACGTTCAGACATCCCACCTATCCACTTCTGGTCTATCAGAGCGTCCCTCTTGAGGATTTTGAAAGCTGGCGGAGTTATGTCGACGATGCCATTTCGTCGATAGAGGCGTCTGTTGTATCAGTAGACAGATCCCGAAATTGTTCTGATCCGCCTGGGAATGTTAAGTTTTCATTCAATAGATATAACGATGGCAAGATTGAAAGCCTCCGAAATTGGATCAGAGACCATTCCAATCCATGAAAAGTTGCGCGAAGAACCAAGATATCCGGGCTCTTTAGAAGCCGTCATTCATGTCTCCATGCCAGATAGTAACTTCGTCCGCGACTTGCTCATTCGCGGGATTCAAATGCTGCAGGTGAACGCCAATATCCGCAATACGGGCTGCAACCGCAGAATCTGCATGACCAGCTTAAGGTCGGCAACGGGCCGACCGCTCCTAAATGAAGTCGCACAAAAAACTAGTGAGTTGCGTTACTTTCAGTATCGCTTCCGTCGCGGCACCTCGCCAAAATCAGACAAGTCGTAAGTATGCGATTTCGCCTGAGTCTCTAAACTCGTTAGGCCTAGATCGGGTCTCGAACTTTACGATACATGTGTGAAGTAACGAGTCTCCACGCAAGGTATTGATTTAGTTTGTTAAATTGGCTCCGGCGGTAGGGATCGAACCTACGACCAATTGATTAACAGCCTGCCCAGTGTCGTTTCGCCGGGTTTCGCCGATTTGCGCTGACTTTCCCTAAATGATTGAAATGCAAAGATTTATCTTGACGGAAAGTGCGACCCTGTACCACCACTGACGCAGTAATTTGCTGCACAGTGCTTCCGTAATGCTTCCGTAAATCGCATCGAAGCGCGTATCTGGGAAAATGGTTCACGGTATGTTCAAGCTCACAAAACGATCGGTCGAAGCCTTGGAGGCACGGGGGGCGGATTACTTCGAATGGGACAGCGAGTTGTCCGGGTTCGGTGTCCGCGTCTTCGCCTCGGGTCGTAAGTCATATCTGGTGCAGTACCGGGCAGGGGGGCGCACGCGACGCCGGTCTATCGGCCAGCACGGGGCGCTGACAGCCGATCAGGCCCGTACTGAAGCGCGCAAGCTTTTGGGCGAGGTTGCGCGGGGCGGTAACCCCTCGGAGGACCGCAAGCGCCATCTGGGGGCCGTGACCGTATCGGCGCTTTGTGACCGGTTTCTCGAGCAATACGCCGCGCAACACTGTAAGCCTTCGACCTGTAAGGGTTACGAGATCATGATCCGCACCTGCATCAAGCCAAAACTCGGAACGCACCGGATCGTCGACGTCACGCGTGCAGATGTCGTGGCGTTCCACCATGCCTTGCGCGACCGGCCTTACACGGCCAATCGAGCGGTCAGCATCCTGTCGAAAATGTTCAACCTTGCCGAAGACTGGGGCCTCAAGAACGACAGTGCGAATCCGGCGCGCCGGATTCGAAAATTCCGCGAAGAAGAAAAGAAACGATATTTGAGCGAGGCCGAACAACTACGGCTCGGAAATGTGCTGGCAGAGGCGTTGGAGAGCGGGCAGGAGACTCGCTACGCCGTCTCGGCCATCTACCTCCTGATGTTGACAGGTTGCCGCCTGGGCGAGATTTTGACGCTCCGCTGGGGCTATGTTACCGAGCGCCATCTTGAATTACCCGACAGCAAAACTGGGAGGCGGCGCATACCGCTGCCAAGAGAGGCCTATGACGTGATCATGGCCCTGCCGCGACGGGCTGGCAATCCGTATGTAATTTTGGGTGAAAGCGACGACGGGCCGATGGTCAATCTTCAAAAGCCCTGGCTGCGCATTCGAGCCAAGGCCGATCTGGAAGACGTACGGATGCATGACTTGCGCCATACCTATGCCTCTGTGGCCGTCATGAACGGCATCGATCCTTTTTTTGCTGAAAGAGATAATGGGCCACAAGAATTTGCAGACGACACTGCGCTATGCGCATTTTGCCGATGAGGCCGTGCAAAGGGCCGCTGGCTCGGTCGCAAGCCGGTTGGCGGGCGTAATTCGGCCAACCAGTCACCCTGAGCCGTCGAGAAAATTGGAGCTTAGGATAGTGCAGTGACCCGCAGCGACGTGAGGCCGACTTCTCCTATATGTAACATAGGGTATAGGGGTACCTATATGGTATCCTATGTAGGGTACTGTAGCTGCACACCGATGCCGGAAGTGGAAGACCAATGACAAGACTGCCGGTTGATTTGATGACGCTTTGGAATTCTGCACGCGCAATGCACAGCGCGCCTGTAGCGTTTGCACCAGCCGGTTGGCGTGACCAATGGACGGCGGCGAACAGTGTTTCGGCACTCGAAGCGTTCACAAATGGCGTAGAGAGCGCAAAGAAATTGGAAACACCCATGGAAGGGCTGGCGACGGCGCTCCAAGGATCGCAATTGATCCTTTCCGAGCGACAAAAGATCATGGCCGAGATGCGGAATAACATCTTGCTCTACATCAATTCTGGAGCGCTTGTTGGCTTCGGTTTTGAAGCGCCTCGAAGGTTGGGCGACACCCCTCATGAATTGCTCCCGGAATATTGGCTGGAAAAATGCGACTGGGACAAGGGCGAAATTGCCGCTCAAAGTTTGCGATTTGTCGAGGTTCGCGTTCTGAGTCGAACCAAGATTGAACAATTACTCGGGTTGAACTCGTCCAAACACCTTCCCGAACAAATAAAACCCAAAGTTGGGCGCCCGTCGGTGCGACAGGATATCGAAGACGCCGTCCGCGCGATTATTGATGAAGGGAAGATCGACACAAAAGCGTCGATGAAATCCCACTATCCCCTCATTCGGGCATGGTTGCGTCAAAATCGACCGGCCTCTGCTCCAACGTCAGAAAAGCCGGGCAATGAGTCTCTGAGGCGTGTATTCAAACCGCATTTCGAGAAAGTCAAAAAACTATAAACTCCAAGGCAATTTATAGTTGTTTTTTGAGGTTTGGATCTTGGCGATACCTGTCGCAGTCGATCAAAACAGGAAGGCGACGATATGCAGTTGGAGGATATCCAAAACGTTCCAAGGGTCCATTCAGATTATTGGAATGGCTTCATCACAGAAACCGATGCGGCAGATTTTCTCTGCCAAAGTGTCCGTACTCTTCAAAAATGGCGAGTTACGGGTTTTGGCCCGCAATTCTACAAACCGGGTCGATCCGTTCGTTATCGCCGATCCGATTTGAAAACTTGGGCTGACGCGCGGGTCAAACGGCATACCTCAGAGGTTTGAGTTTTGCCCGTGCGCAGTTGGCAGCGGCGTGCGGGATTTTGGGGCGGGATGGCTCTGATCGGGGCGCGAGGTGTCGCCATCTCGCGCTCTCCTGTTGCCGGCCTCAAGCGCCCGTTTCTCTGTTTGCGCGCTCCCTGTCCAAACCCGCGCCGGGCGTTTGCGCCCGGCCCCAAAACAAAAGCTGCCCCGCCGGAGGCTCATCTCTTGGGCGCGCAGCGCCCTCTTCCCGGCGTCAGCCGGGACAGACCGTCAGAATTGATGGAAATTTAGGGGGGTCTTGTAACACCCCCCCCCTCCACGAATATGAACCGGAAAGCCAGTGAAGATGAACGTGCTTCGTAGCGGATTTGATGGTCTGAAGTTTACAATTGAAGCTGATATCCCGCCAGAACTGCGCATCCTGTTGGCAGAGGCCAAGGCGCTGGCTGTTCAGACGAACCGCGATACCGTTATAGAGATCGGCGGGCCCGTCCCGTCCCGATAGAGGAACGGTTGGGCAAAGCAGCGAGTCGGTATAATTTCGGTAAGGCGTGGTTGGGAATATCAGGTCGTAGCACGAACGAAAGACTGAGCACACGGCCAGGACACCAAAGGGGCACCAGCGCGCGCCGAAAACGAAAAAACGCAGGCCGTAGCCTGCGTTTCAATGTGGTGCAATCGAATGCTTGTTAACGGCTCGACCACGAATTTTGAACTAGGCCAATATTGCCAGAGTTCCCATGGATCGTCAACTACAATTCTTGGTTGAGTCACCCTTTTCCGAATGCAACAATAAAGGCATCAGCGGGAGAGTTATCATGCGGTTAGGTTTGGATATTGGCACGAATTCCATCGGATGGTGGCTATATGCGACAGATGGTGAGGTGATCACCGAGGTGATTGACGGCGGGGTGCGGATATTCTCGGACGGGCGCGACCCGAAATCCAAGGCATCTCTTGCGGTTGATCGTCGTGTCGCCCGATCCCAGCGACGACGACGTGACCGATATCTGCGCCGCAAGGCGGCGTTGATGAAGCGGATGGCCGCGGCGGGCCTGATGCCAGCCGATCCGACCGAGGCCAAGACGCTGGAACTGCTAGACCCTTATGCGTTGCGGGCCGAAGGGTTGGACCAGGCATTGCCGCTGAACCATTTCGGGCGGGCGCTCTTTCACCTCAACCAGCGGCGCGGCTTCAAATCCAACCGCAAGACAGACAAGGGTGACAATGAAAGCGGCAAGATCAAGGATGCGACAGCGCGCCTTGACCAGGCGATGATGGCCAATGGCGCGCGCACCTATGGCGAGTTCCTGCATAAGCGGCGGGCTTCGGCCCCGGACCCAAAACAAATTCCATCCGTGCGTACACGCCTGTCGGTGGCCCGGCGCGACAACGATGAAAAGGAAGAGCCGGGCTATGATTTCTACCCCGATCGGCGCCATTTGTCCGACGAATTCAACAAGCTTTGGGCGGCGCAGGCCCGGCACAATCCCGAAATTCTGACAGACGAACTGCGCGATGAGATCGCCCGCATCATATTTTTCCAGCGCCCATTGAAGGCCCCCGAGGTGGGGCTTTGCCTTTTCACCGATGAAAAGCGTATCCCAAGCGCGCATCCGCTGAATCAACGGCGCATTTTGCTGGAAACCGTGAACAACCTGAAAGTGGCTGCGCCTGGCCAACCCGCACGGGGGTTGAAGCAGGAGGAACGCAACAAAATCGTCCATGCGCTGGATAACAGGCCGCACGTTAAAGATTTTAAGAAAATGACGCTGACGTTGAAGAAACTTGGTGGGTTCATCAAGCTTCATCCAGAGCAATCCTTTACCCTGGAAACCGCCAACCGCGACGCCATTGCCTGCGATCCGGTGCGCGCCAGCCTGTCGCATCCGGACCGCTTCGGGCCGCGCTGGTCGACGCTGGATACAGGGGCGCAATGGGATTTGATCGAGCGCATCCGTGCGGTGCAGAGCGAGGCCGAGCATGACGCGCTGGTGGAGTGGCTGGTCGAGACCTACGGGCTTGACCTGGACAACGCGAATGGTGTGGCCTATGCCCCCTTGCCCGAGGGCTACGGCCGGTTGGGGCTGACCGCGACGACCCGGATTCTGGCAGCGCTTAAGGCGGATGTCATACCCTATAGCGAGGCCGTCGCCCGTTGCGGCTGGCATCATTCGGATGGGCGCACAGGCGAGGTCTTTGACCCAAGAAGATGGATCGACGACGAAGACGAGGAGCCAGAAGACTGGGAATGGCCACTCCCGTATTATGGTGAGGTTCTTACGCGCCGAGTCATTCCGGGCAGTCTTGATCGTTCGAAACATGATCCGAGGAAGCAAGCAACCGAGTATTTTGGCCGCATTACCAACCCGACCGTGCATATCGGGCTGAACCAGCTCCGCCGTCTGGTGAACAGGATCATCACCGTCTACGGCAAGCCCGATCAGATTGTCGTTGAACTGGCGCGCGATCTGAAACTGTCGGAAGATCAGAAACGCGAGGTCCAGCGCGACATCAAGAAAAACACCGATGCCGCGATTGCGCGGGGGCGGAAGCTGGACGAGATGGGCGTGCCCAACACTGGTGCAAACCGGATGGTGCTGCGCTTGTGGGAAAGCCTTGGCGATGATGTGATGACCCGAAATTGCCCCTATTCCGGCCAGCGGATCAGTGTGGGTATGCTATTTGATGGGTCGTGCGATGTTGATCACATTTTACCCTATTCACGCACGCTGGATGACGGATTTGCCAACCGCACCCTGTGCCTGAAAGAATTTAACCGCCAGAAGACCAACAAGACCCCATGGGAGGCTTGGGGCGAGACCCCACAATGGGATGCCATAGCCGCCAATCTCAAGAACCTGCCCAAGAACAAGGCCTGGCGCTTTGCCCCAGATGCGATGGAAAAATTCGAGGGCGAAAATGATTTCACTGCTCGCGCGCTGAAGGACACGCAATATCTGTCACGCATTGCGCGGAGTTACCTGGACGCGCTCTATGATGGGCAGGACCGTAAACGCCATGTCTGGGTCGTGCCCGGGCGGCTGACGGAAATGCTGCGGCGGCACTGGGGGTTGAACGCGCTGCTGAGCGAAGGCAAGGCGGCGGTCAAAGCCAAGAACCGCACCGATCACCGTCACCACGCCATCGACGCGGCTGTAGTAGCCGCGACAGATCAAAGCCTGATCAACATGATCAGCAAAGCGGCTGGCCGTGACGAGGCGAAAGGCAATGCGGCAGAAGATGTCGCGCGCACGACAACCGCGCCGTGGGAAGGCTTTCGCACCGATATTGCCACCCAGTTGGACAAGATCATCGTCAGCCACCGGGCCGACCATGGGCGCATCGACCGGGTGGCCCGTAAGTCAGGCAAGGATAGCACCAGTGGTCAACTTCACAACGATACCGCCTATGGGATGGCATCGGACGGCACGGCTGTAAATCGTAAACCTCTGATGTCATTGTCGCCCAACGACATAGCAATCACAACACGTGGGGCGAATATCAGTGACGCCGATCTGCAGCGGCATCTGGCGCGGGTGACACGCGGACTGGATGGAAAAGCCTTTGAACGGGCGCTGTCCGATTTTGCTGGCGCCCGCAAGCTGCCTGACCACGCCGATAACCCCTATTTCGGCCTCCGCCGGGTGCGGATCAAAGAGAATGTAAAAGTCATTCCCATTTCAGACAAAAATGGAATTGCATACAAAGGCTACAAGCCAGACAGCAATAGCCGATACGAAGTTTGGCGGCTACCAGACGGAACTCTCACCCATCATGTCGTTTCGACCTTCGACGCTCATATGGACGACGCATCACGGCCTCACCCCGGTGCCAAGCGCATTCACAGGTTTCACAAGGGCGACCTTATTCGTCTTGAGGAAAGCAAATTCGGCCCCGTATTCGCGACCGTAGAAAAATTCGACGGTAACGGCACAATTGAGATGGTGCCGCATCACGAGTCCAATGCCTCAGATCGCTACCGGAAGGACAAGGAAGATCTTTACATTCGGCTTCGCCCCAAGACGTTGCAAAAGGCCAAGGCGCGCAGAGTCCATGTCGACGAAATGGGTCGCCTACGCGATCCGGGTCCGAAAATCTAGAGGATCGTATTAGGCGAAAGCCCTGGTTGGCACTACAATCAATGCGTTAGCGATTCGCGTGGGGGCGTGGGGGGTAACGTGTGGACCAGATTATCGACATTGCAACCGACGGTCGCCATCTGTCTCGGGATCGCGGTTTTTTAAAGGTCTCCGAGGACGGCATTGAAATCGGCCGCACCCCGCTTGACCAGATCGCTGGCGTTATCGTCCATGCCCATGGCACGACCTGGTCAACGTCGCTTTTGACCGAACTGGCCGATCGCGGCGCGCCGGTTGTCCTGTGCGCCGCCAACCATGCCCCAAGGTCGGTCCTGATGCCTTTGCAGGGGCACCACGGGCAAGGCGCGCGCATGCGGGCCCAGTGGCAGGCCAAAACACCGTTGATCAAGCAAGCTTGGAAGCAGGTGGTGACAGCCAAGGTCAGAATGCAGGCCGCCGCGCTTGCGGCCATTGGCGCGCCGCCCGCGCCTTTGCAAATGATGATCCGCAAGATCACCTCGGGCGACAGCACCAACATAGAGGCGCAGGCCGCACGCCATTACTGGCCGCGGATGATGGGCCCCGATTTTCGCCGCGATACCGGGGCCACAGACGAAAACGCGCTATTGAATTACGGTTACACGGTCTTGCGGGCCGCAACCGCGCGCGCCGTCGTCGCCGCTGGCCTGCACCCCACAATCGGCCTGTTTCACACCAACCGAAGCAACGCCTTTGCGCTGGCCGACGACCTGATGGAACCGTTTCGCCCGCTGGTCGATTGTGCCGTGCGCACCATCATGACGACGCGGGGTTGTGACGTTGATACCCACGCAAAACAGGCTTTGGCCCGCCTGATTGCCACCGATCTGCCATTAGGCGACGGCACCACGCCGGTTTCGGTTGCCTTGATGAAACTGGCGACCTCGTTGGGTCAAAGCTTTGAGGCGGGCAGGCTGGCGCTTGTCTTGCCAGCCCCGCCCGATCCGCTCAGCCTGGCGGGATTGGGCAGATGAGCATCAGCATTTTGCAATTGTCAGGATATCGTCTCATGTGGATACTCGTGATGTTTGACCTGCCAACCGACACCAAACAGCAACGAAAAGAGGCTGGGGCGTTTCGAAATTTTCTGTTGGACGAAGGGTTCGAGCGCAGCCAGTTTTCGGTCTATGCAAGGTTCGTGAACGGCAAAGAGTCCTTTGCCACCCGCGTCAATCGCATAGAGCGCCATTTACCGGATGCAGGTGACGTGCAAATTCTGAATTTCACAGACCGGCAATATCGTGATATTGTCCACTTCTCGGACCAGGGCCGCCGGAAGGCCCGTGAAAATCCGCAACAACTGGTGATGTTCTGATGCGATTCGCGCTGAAATATGACAATCAACCGCCACCTAAATCCTGTATTTACAAGGATTTAGGTGGCGATCTATTGTAGCAGTTCAAAATTCGAGGTCCAGCCGCAACTCGGTCGGCCAATCTCTCCTTGCTCCTTTGATTGTAGCAGTTCAAAATTCGAGGTCCAGCCGCAACGTTCGTCGTCCGGGTCCACAGGTTCGCCGGATTGTAGCAGTTCAAAATTCGAGGTCCAGCCGCAACATCACCAATACGCCCCCATTACGTCGCTTCATTGTAGCAGTTCAAAATTCGAGGTCCAGCCGCAACATTTCTCTGGTATCGGTGTTTATCCAACTTATTGTAGCAGTTCAAAATTCGAGGTCCAGCCGCAACGACCATACAGACCCCAGAACCATCGGCAGTATTGTAGCAGTTCAAAATTCGAGGTCCAGCCGCAACATGACTACAAAACCTCAACCACATCCAATCATTGTAGCAGTTCAAAATTCGAGGTCCAGCCGCAACTCCTCCGGCAAAACTTTATTAATTACGCGGATTGTAGCAGTTCAAAATTCGAGGTCCAGCCGCAACTTGTGCCATCATAGCCAACCAGAGGCGGGATTGTAGCAGTTCAAAATTCGAGGTCCAGCCGCAACTCAACGCTAACCGTACCGGCCAATGCCTTATTGTAGCAGTTCAAAATTCGAGGTCCAGCCGCAACTTCAGTGGCCTTCAAGGCTTTGGCTTGTTTATTGTAGCAGTTCAAAATTCGAGGTCCAGCCGCAACGTCCGCCTCTGACGGTAATTCCGTCAGACGATTGTAGCAGTTCAAAATTCGAGGTCCAGCCGCAACCGGCAAACTTTGATGTTGCTAATGGATAAAATTGTAGCAGTTCAAAATTCGAGGTCCAGCCGCAACGGGTTGACAAGCCCAAAGCGCGGCGTTGGATTGTAGCAGTTCAAAATTCGAGGTCCAGCCGCAACAACAGGCTTGCCATTGCCTTGCAGGAATGGATTGTAGCAGTTCAAAATTCGAGGTCCAGCCGCAACAAGCGGTCGCGTTTCTAGGCTCTCAGGATGATTGTAGCAGTTCAAAATTCGAGGTCCAGCCGCAACCTGAAATATACAAGTTTGGTGTGGGTCTGAATTGTAGCAGTTCAAAATTCGAGGTCCAGCCGCAACCATGTCCTGACTCGGTGTTTTTTTACTTCTATTGTAGCAGTTCAAAATTCGAGGTCCAGCCGCAACGGTGTTGGTCGCCGCGCTTCGGTATCCGGTATTGTAGCAGTTCAAAATTCGAGGTCCAGCCGCAACTGTGGTGTGAGAACACATTACGCATAACCGATTGTAGCAGTTCAAAATTCGAGGTCCAGCCGCAACCCAACAAAGGGAGATGACAAATGACCGCCGATTGTAGCAGTTCAAAATTCGAGGTCCAGCCGCAACACAATGAAGCCATTGACCAAGTGGACGCCCATTGTAGCAGTTCAAAATTCGAGGTCCAGCCGCAACTCTCGAAATGCTGGCTGCTGAATTCGTGAACCTGATTCTGCCTACCTGAGCGATGACGCCGCACCCTTAAAGTCGCAACGCGTGTTGCAAAAAAAAGACGTTTGCACTTGGACCCACTGCTTCCGTAGTGCTTCCGTAATGGAGTGGAGCGATCAGTCTAAAATCAATGCTCTCGCTAAGTTGATGATAATACTATGAAAATGGCTCCGGCGGTAGGGATCGAACCTACGACCAATTGATTAACAGTCAACTGCTCTACCGCTGAGCTACGCCGGAATACCGGTCGCGGATATATCAACAGAGTCCGGGGGCGGCAAGTGGAATAAGTCAGAATTCACCGATGAAATTTATGCGGCCTGGATCAATGAATATCGGGCGCTCTGGTCAAGTTGTGGTTCGACGGCCACTTGAAAAGTATCCACAAGATCAATGAGATGCGCAAAAACATTGCGATGTGCCGCTGGGATCAGGCCCGGGGCAAGGTCCTGATAGACGGCCCGGGTGATTGCCGGAATATCCATTGGGCCTGCTGTCATTGCTGATAAAATTTGCGCATTGCGTAGCTGGCGGTGCCCGATCAGCCAGTGCAGGCGGTCTTTGGGTGTTGTCACCGGGGCGCCGTGGCCCGGGTAAAATATCCGATCGTCGCGCTTGGCCAGACGTTTGGTCGAGGCCATGAACGCAGCCAGATCGCCATCGGGTGGCGACACCAGGGACGATGCCCAGCCCATCACATGATCGCCTGTGAACAATGCATCCTGCCAGCCAAAAACCAGGTGGTTGCCGAAATGCCCCGGTGTCCACATCACCCGAAGTTGCCAGTCCGGACCGTCGATAATGTCCAGATCACCAATCAATTCATCCGGTTGGAATGTGCTGTCGACACCTTCGCCGCCACAGTCCAGGCCGCAATCAGCCAGACGAGCCATCAGCGGACTGCGCCCTGCCAGACTGTCCCCAAGTGCAAAGACCGGCGCGTTGGCGTGTTCTGAAAACGGGCGCGCCAGCTGCGAATGATCGCGATGAGAGTGCGTAACGAAAATACTTTCAATTGTTTCGCCCGGTTTAAGCGCGGCCAGAACGGCCTGGAAATGCTGTGCACACAGTGGACCCGGGTCGATCAGTGCAACTTTGCCTTCGCCGACGATATAGGTGTTGGTCCCCCAATAGGTCATTGCCGACGGGTTATTGGCGATCACACGCCGCAGGCCCGGTTCAAGCCGTTCAAAGATGGGGGGCCGCTGCTGTGTCATATTCGCTTTCTTCCTGACCCAATCTGGGGCTACCAATAGCGCATGAACTTTGGCTGGCTCAAACATTATATGCCACGCGGTCTGTATGGGCGGGCCGCGCTGATCCTGTTGCTGCCGATCATTGTGCTGCAAATTGCCGTGTCACTTGTCTTCATTCAACGGCAATTTGAAGACGTGACCTTGCAGATGACCCGCAGTCTGGCGCTGGAAATCGGGTTTCTGCTGGAAGAGGTGGATACCTCGGGCAGCCTGATCGAGGCGACAGCACGGATTGCGCGTCTGTCCGGCCCTTTGGAACTGAATGTCGAAATACCTGCAATTGAATCACCTGAATCCAATGCCAGGGTATTTTATGACCTGTCTGGTCGCGTCGTTATTGAAACTCTGACAGAAAAAATTCCGGCGTTGCGCGCGGTCGATCTGGTGTCAGATTCGCGCCGTGTTCAGCTGTGGCTGGACAGCCGATATGACGACATTTACGTGTCACTCAGCCGGCGACGGGTGTCGGCGTCCAACCCGCATCAGTTTTTTGTACTAATGGTGTTTGTCGGGGCGGTGATGTCTGTGGTTGCGGTCTTGTTTCTGCGCAATCAGTTGCGGCCGATCCGGCGACTGTCACGGGCAGCCGAGGCGTTTGGCAAGGGTCGGATCGTACCCTACAAGGCCACAGGTGCAACCGAGGTCAGGCTGGCAGGCAGTGCATTCCTGGATATGCGTGCCCGCATCGAACGCCATATCGAACAACGCACCATGATGCTGTCAGGGGTCAGCCATGATTTGCGCACACCGCTGACGCGTCTGAAACTGGGGCTGTCGATGCTGGACAAGTCCGAAGACACCCAGGCTTTGGCCAAGGATGTCGAGGATATGGAACGGCTGCTGGATGAATTTCTGTCATTTGCGCGCAGCGATGCGCTGGACGGCCAGATGGAAACCGACCCGGTCGCGCTGGTGCGTGATCTGGTGGACAACGCCGCGCGCGGAGGCGGCGATGTCCAGGTCGGGACCGTCACCGGCGAGGGTGTGCTGATGTTGCGCCCGATCGCGGTGACACGCGCATTGGAAAACCTGGTTGGCAATGCGCTGCGATATGGATCGCGCGCAGTCGTCAGCATTCATCTGATGGAAAGAGCGCTGCGGATTTCAGTCGAGGACGACGGACCGTCCATTCCCGAAAACCGGCGCGAAGAGGCGCTGAAACCATTTGCCCGTCTGGATGCGGCCCGCAATCAAAACCGCGGCCCCGGTGTCGGGCTGGGGCTGTCGATTGCTAATGATATCGCGCGCAGCCATGGCGGGTCGCTGCGCCTGAGCGACAGCGCAGCCCTGGGCGGACTCAAAGTGGATTTCGTCCTGCCGCGCTGATGGTCCGATCGTTGCATGAGCGGTTTACGGCAGTATTCCAGCGGCAAATATTAGGTGGTAGGCCCGGCAGGACTCGAACCTGCGACCAAAGCGTTATGAGCGCTCTGCTCTAACCAACTGAGCTACAGGCCCGCCTGAATCCACTCAGTAACAGACAATTTCGGACCGTCAAGTCTGGCTTGGCGTGGACTTCGGCAATGACATGGTCTATGGGGTCGCAAAATCAACCGGGGGCATGGATGACACAAGGCAAAGACGGGCTGACCTATGCGGGCGCGGGCGTGGATATTGATGCAGGCAGCGCACTGGTCGACAGGATCAAGCCGGCCGCAAAACGCACCATTCGCCCCGGCGTCATGACCGGATTGGGCGGATTTGGGGCGCTGTTCGATCTCAAAGCCGCCGGTTACAGTGATCCTATCCTGGTGGCCGCAACCGATGGCGTCGGCACCAAGCTTCGGATTGCGATCGATACCGGGCAAGTGGATACAATCGGCGTCGATCTGGTGGCGATGTGTGTCAACGACCTGGTCTGTCAGGGGGCAGAGCCGCTGTTGTTCCTGGATTATTTTGCCACCGGCAAGCTGAACCTGGATCAGGCCACCCGGATCATCAACGGAATTGCCAAAGGGTGTGAATTGTCGGGCTGTGCGCTGACTGGTGGTGAAACAGCCGAAATGCCGGGCATGTATCACGGCGGCGATTTTGATCTTGCCGGTTTCAGTGTTGGTGCAATGGAACGCGGCGCTGCATTGCCGGCCAACGTGCAATCGGGTGACGTGTTGCTGGGGTTGGCGTCTGACGGGCTGCATTCAAACGGGTTTTCGCTGGTGCGCAAAATCGTGGAACATTCCGGTCTTGGATGGGATGCTGATTGCCCGTTCGATCAGGGGAATCTGGGGGCCGCGTTGCTGGCACCCACACGGCTGTATGTGAACCCGTCATTGGCGGCAATCCGGGCGGGTGGCGTGCATGGTCTGGCGCATATTACCGGTGGTGGCCTGACCGAGAACCTGCCACGGGTGATGCCCGCAGGCCTGGGGTGTGACATCGATCTGACCGCCTGGGCATTGCCGCCGGTATTTGGCTGGCTGGCCGAAACTGCCGACATGGCCCAGTCTGAACTGCTGAAAACGTTCAACGCGGGCATTGGTATGGTTCTGGTGGTCGCGGCTGATCGTGCCGATGCGCTGACCGCAGTTCTGCGTGACACCGGCGAAACGGTCCACCGGATTGGTCAGGTGACTGATGGCGCCGGGGTGTCCTATGGCGGAACGTTGTCATGAAACGCCGCGTGGCCATCCTGATTTCGGGTGGCGGTTCCAATATGGTGGCGTTGGTGAACAGCATGCGCGAGGCGTCGCACCCGGCCCAGCCGGTACTGGTGTTGTCAAACAACCCGGACTGCAGCGGTTTGCAAAAGGCGACGGACCTTGGTGTGCCGACAGCAGCGGTCGATCACCGTCCCTTTGGCAAGGATCGCCACAGTTTTGAGGCCCGGATGAATGTGGCGCTGAATGCCGCGGGTGCGGATATCATCTGTCACGCCGGGTTCATGCGCATCACGACCCCTGAATTTGTGCAGACATGGCATGGGCGGATGTTGAACATTCATCCGTCGTTGCTGCCCAAATTCAAGGGATTGCACCCCCAAAAGCAGGCAATAGAAGCCGGTGAAACGGAATCGGGTTGCAGCGTGCACGAAGTCACAGAGGTGCTGGATGGCGGGCCGATCCTGGGCCAGGCACGGGTTCCGGTCCTGCCTGATGACACCCCCGAAACCCTGGCCGCGCGCATATTGCCGATGGAATATGTGCTGTATCCGCGTGTCCTGCGGCGTTTCGCCAGCGGCGACCGCACACCGGTCTATCTGTGACACTTTCCTTTTGCTTTTGTTTTCCGTACTAGAGGCGGGCAGGGGTGAGCAAAAACAATTAAACGGCGCTTATGATTACAATCAAAACGACAACAGAGCTTGCGGCATTTTGCAAAAAAGCCCAGGCCCATCCGTACATGACAATTGACACCGAGTTCCTGCGTGAACGCACGTATTACTCGAAACTGTGCCTTGTCCAGCTGGCCATTCCGGGCGACGCCCATGACGATGCAGTGCTGGTGGATCCGCTGGTTGACGGGCTTTCGCTGGAACCGCTTTATGATCTGTTTCGCGACGAGACCGTGGTCAAGGTGTTTCATGCGGCCCGCCAGGATCTGGAAATCTTTTTTATCGAAGGCGGGGTTATTCCGTCGCCGCTGTTTGACACCCAGGTGGCGGCGATGGTCTGCGGATTTGGCGAACAGGTCGGGTATGAAACACTGGTGCGCAAGATCGCGCACGAACCATTGGACAAGACATCACGGTTCACCGACTGGTCGCGCCGGCCACTGACCGATGCGCAACAGACCTATGCGTTGGCCGATGTCACCCATTTGCGGGTGATTTATGAATTTCTGAACAAGGAAATTTCCAAATCCAAGCGGCAAAAATGGGTTGCCGAGGAAATGGAAGTGCTGACAACGCCTGCGACCTATGTTGTTGAACCCGCAGAGGCCTGGCGCCGGATCAAGACCCGCACAAATTCGGGTAAGTTCCTGAGCATCGTCAAAGAGCTTGCCCAGTTTCGCGAGGAACTGGCGATATCGCGCAATATCCCGCGCTCGCGTGTGTACAAGGACGATGCCATTCTGGAACTGGCCTCGACCAAGCCCAAAACGCTTGAGGATCTGGGACGCTCACGGTTGCTGATGCGCGAGGCCCGTCGGGGCGACGTTGCCCAGGGTATTCTGGCCGCTGTCGCGCAAGGTCAGAATTGTGCCGCCGAAGATTATCCAAAAGCGGAACGTGGTCGCGAGAAACTACAGGTCAATCCGGCATTGGCCGATCTGCTGCGGGTGTTGCTGAAAGCCAAAAGCGAGCAATCCGGCGTGGCCCAGAAACTGGTCGCCAGCGCGGCTGACCTGGACGCGATCGCTGCGGGAATGCGCGATGTCCGCGCCCTGACCGGCTGGCGGCTGGAAATGTTCGGCGACGACGCGCTGCGCCTGTGTGACGGTCAGATTGGCCTGACGGTCAAGGGTTCGACCGTTCAGGTTATTGAACTTTAGGGTCTGGTGCTGCGGCTGTTGCGCAGACCTATTACCCGGACTTCGCGAATGCCGCGCAAATCCTGTTGCGACAGAAACGTGGCCACATAGACTTCGCGCGAAAATGCGGTGCCCACGCGCGGTCTTTGCAGCGGCGGACTGATGCGAAACTCAAAATCCAGCCGGGTCGCACTGTCAGACGAAACCGGCACCAGTTCCGCGTCGTAATAGGCCTGGGTCGGCGGCAGACCAACGGCGCGCAAAATCACCCCGTCGGCCGTCTTTTCGGCGTTCAGCGCGGTGATCTGATCAACGGATGAACGGAAATCAATATCCTGGACATAGCCACCACGCGGGGCAAGCGTTTCAGCCGCGTCGGCCTTTTTGCGGCCGCCAAACCAGCCGAAAGGATTAAGGCTGCCGATACTGGTGCTGCCACCGCCGCTGCCAAATCCGCCGCCTGCGCAACCTGAAAGCCCCAAGACGATAACAAGTGCTGCCGCAATTCGCATCATAGTCTCCCGCATACCTGATCTTTGCCTAGCCCAATGCGCAAGATTTGAAAACCCATTGCCGGTCTGGACGTTTGCGCGATTGGGTCTTAGGTGACTTTCATCATACTGCGGAGCGCGCCATGGCCCAGCAAGCCTTTGAAGACATCGCCGATACATTTGATTTTCTCGACGATTGGGAAGATCGCTATCGTCATGTCATCGAACTTGGCAAATCGATGCCGCCGCTGGACGATGTTTTTCGCGTGCCCGCCACCAAGGTCGACGGCTGTGCAAGCCAGGTGTGGATCATGCCGGACATTCAGGGGCAGGGGCCAACCGCGACCTTTCGGTTTCGCGGCGAAAGTGATGCGATGATCGTGCGGGGGCTGATCGCCATTCTGCATGCGCTTTATGATGGCCTGAGCGTTTCCGAAGTGTTGCAGGTCGATGCGACCGCCCAATTGACCCGTCTTGGCCTGAATGATCATTTGTCTGCACAACGCTCTAACGGGTTGCGCGCGATGGTGGCCCGCATTCGCGATCTGGCCGCCGAAACAGCCAGCTAGCTGATGGCCGCCAGACTTGTTTCCAGGTCCCCATAACCGGTAAAACGGCGCTCAAAGGCCAAGCCCAGCCGTTCGGCGCAATGGCGCGCCTGTCGGGTCAGGTCATCAGAGTCGGTTTGCGCCTGATAGATCAGTTTTTCGTAATTGCCGAAATACATGTCGCGCAATTCAGGATGACGATCCAGCCCCAGCGGTTTCCACACAAAAGAATCGAACTGGCGGACAAGAAAATCGGTCAGATAAAACGCTGTAAATTCGTCGTTCAGATGTTGGGCAAAGGTATCGTTGCCTTCAAAAAACGAATAGCAATGCGGTCCTTTCACCATTTCCACCCCCAATTTGTTGCACAAATCGAACAATTGCCCGCCTGTGCCGCAATCGGCGTAAACAACAAATATTGTCTGATAGTCGTCGCGATGTCTGCTGACCAGTTCGGTCACGCCCGGCATGATCCGTTCGGGGTGGTTGTGAAAAATGGCGGGCAGACAGGTCAGGTCCATATGGTCCCATTTGTTGACTCGGATCAGCGTCAGTATTTCATGAGCAAGGGCGCCGCACGCGATCAGCAATACCCGCCCGTTGCCGGACCCAAAGTGGCCGCCCTGTTGGGTCAGGACATTGTCGTCGGCGCCTGTCATCCCAGCCGCACAGCCGTGCCATAAAAAACGACTTCGGATGCCGCCTGTTGAATGGTTGATGTTTCCATGCGCACGGCCACGATTGCGTCCGCGCCAAGCCCGTGCGCCTGTGCGATCATCCGGTCATAGGCCTGTTCACGTGCCGCTGCCAAAAGCTGGGCGTATTCCTTGACCTCGCCGCCCACCAGGTTTCGCAACCCCGCAACGATGTCGGATCCGATATGTTTGGCGCGCACGGTGGACCCGCGCACGATACCCAGGTGCTGGATGATGTCGCGACCCGCAACCCCATCGGTTGTGGTCACGATCAGATCACTTGTCGATGTTGTCATAATGGTCATCCTCTTTGTTCTTCCAGCGATCTGAAATCACACGCCAGACCACATAGCCGCCAAGTGCGATCGGAATGAAGATCGGCCAGCCAAAAGAGGGTTGTTGCCACGTTGCCGCCAGCATGACTGCCAGCCAGACTGTCACCGCACCGGCGGCCAGAACCGCAACGAGAATCAAAACGAATTTGTCCAGGGGCATCTGCAGTCTCCTTGTGCACGCAATGTGGGGTGATTGCCGACAAAAATAAAGCCCGTTGACGTTTTGGGCGCGCATAATCGACGGTCTTGGTTATCAAGTTGTGATTTTAGGGGTCAGCCCGCGCTTAACTGATTATGCTTGCGATCCATAAAGGTTTTGGCGGTTTCAACGGCCACAGCCGCATCGCGACAATACGCATCCGCGCCGATGGCCTTGCCGAATTCATCATTCAGCGGTGCGCCACCCACCAGCACGATATAGTCGTCGCGAATGCCCATTTCGACCATCGTGTCGATCACCACTTTCATATAGGGCATGGTGGTTGTCAGCAGTGCCGACATGCCCAGAATATCCGCGTCTTCGGCCTGGATTGCCTCCAGGTATTTTTCAACCGCGTTGTTGATCCCCAGATCGACCACCTCGAAACCGGCACCTTCCATCATCATGCCAACCAGATTTTTACCGATATCGTGAATATCGCCCTTGACGGTGCCGATCACCATTTTGCCCACCCGTGGCGCGCCGGTTTCGGCCAGCAGCGGCTTCAGGATGAACATGCCGCCCTTCATGGCGTTCGCCGCCAGCAAGACTTCGGGTACGAACAGGATACCGTCGCGGAAATCGTTGCCCACGATTGTCATGCCACCCACCAGCGCCTTGGTCAGCACCTCATAGGGCTGCCAACCGCGTTCAAGAAGGATATTCACGCCTTCCTCGATCTCTTCTTTGAGACCATCATACAAGTCATCATGCATCTGCAACGTCAGCTCTTCGTCGTTCAGCTCACTCAGAATGATGTCGTCTTCTTGGTCAGCCATCTCTGGTCTCCAGATGGGGCACCGCAGCGCCGGTGGTATTGTCACTATTTGGGATGAATGTTGCGAAACGACTTGGCGATTTGCGACATGGACCGTTCTGCAACCGACCTGTTGATTGGTCAAGGCCATGGAAATGGACCCGAATTCGCCGTTGGGTCGCCAGAAGGGCGTGACAAATGTTCTGGTTATGTTCTATATTGCGACCATGCCCAAGCCAAGTGTCATCCAGCCGATCAGCAGACCGCCACATTTGCGCACGCCCGCCCGTGGCGCGCTGAGCAATCAGGCGGGCCGGTATGAACCCTATACCCATGAAAATGCTGATGACGGTTGGGATATTCCGGAAGACGAACGTTTGTTGAAAACCGAAGTTTCGATCGAACGCCCGAAATCGGTGCTGACGCGAAACAGTTCGCCGGACCTGTCGTTTGATCGGTCGATCAATCCCTATCGCGGCTGCGAACACGGATGCATTTACTGTTTTGCGCGGCCAACCCATGCCTATCTCGGGCTGTCGCCGGGACTGGATTTCGAAACCCGTCTGATCGCCAGACCGCAAGCTGCCGACGTTTTGCGGCGTGAATTGTCTGCCAGGTCTTATCAACCGCAAACCATTGCGATCGGGACCAACACCGATCCGTATCAGCCGATCGAGCGCGATCACCGCGTGATGCGGCGCATACTTGAGGTTTTGGCGGCATTCAATCATCCGGTGACAATCGTCACAAAGGGGACGCTGGTTGAACGCGACATTGATATTCTGGGGCCAATGGGGCAGGCGGGTCTGGCCCGTGTCGCGCTGTCCGTCACCACCATGGACCCGGTTCTGTCGCGCAAGCTGGAACCCAGGGCACCGTTGCCGAAACGGCGTTTGAAAACGATCGCAAGACTGGCCGATGCGGGATGCCCAGTGCGGGTGATGGCAGCACCTGTTATTCCGGGTCTGAGCGACGCCGATCTTGAACCCATCCTTGGCGCGTCGGCGGATGCGGGTGCGTGCTGTGCATCCTGGATCATGTTGCGCCTTCCCCAGGAAGTCAGCCCATTGTTTCGCGAATGGCTGGCCACCCATTACCCGGACCGCCTGAACCGCGTTATGTCCAAGGTCAGGGACATGCATGGCGGGCAGGATTATCGGGCGGACTGGGGCAAACGGATGCGCGGCGAAGGACCCTATGCGGCGATGATTGGCCAGCGGTTCGATCTGGCCTGCAAACGGTTGGGTCTGACGAAACAAGCCCCGCCGTTGCGCACCGACTTGTTTGCGGTGCCAGGGCGCGCGCAACAATTGTCGCTGTTCTGACATTGGCCCGGACCTAGCTGCGCCGACGGCGGCGGCCCCGTTCGGGACGCGGTTTCTGAACATCGTCGCCGGTGCCGTCACCTGCTGATGAAAATCCGCCCAGTGTTTCGGCGATCTGGTCCAGTGTCGGACGTCCGCTGCGGGGGCGTGTTTCCAGTGCCTCGCGCATTTCACGCAGGTGATCAGGTGTGGTGCCGCAGCAACCGCCAATGATCCTGGCACCACAATCACGGGCCAGCACAGCATATTCCGCCATCAAGGCCGGGGTACCGTCATAGTGGATGTGCCCATCTTCGTATTTGGGAATGCCGGCGTTGCCTTTGGCGATGACCGGCGTGTCGACGCCTTGCGCGGTAAAGCCCAGAACAGTACGCAACAAATCAGACGCGCCGACGCCGCAGTTTGCGCCGAACGCCAACGGCTGGTGTGGTATCTTGTCGACCAGTTTGACCATGCCTTCGGATGTCAGACCCATCATCGTGCGGCCGGCTGTGTCAAAGCTCATTGTGCCGCACCACGGCATTCCGGCAAGTGCGGCGGCTTCGCCAGCGGCGCGGTATTCGTCGGGGGCCGATATGGTTTCGACCCATAAAACATCTGCGCCGCCTTCCTTCAGGCCATCGGCTTGTTCGTGAAACATCTCGACCGCATTCGCATAGGTCAGACTTCCCATCGGTTCCATGATTTCGCCGGTCGGCCCGACCGAGCCGGCCACGATCACCGGGCGGTCGGTGCGATCTGCGATATTACGCCCGATTTCGGCGCCCGCGCGATTCAGTTCCCGCACCCGTTTGTCAGCGGCATGCAGTTTCAGGCGCGATGCGTTTCCACCAAATGTGTTTGTCAGGAAAAGATCGCTGCCAGCGTCGACGGCCCCCTGATACAGCGCTTCGATCCGATCAATATGATCGACATTCCATAATTCAGGCGGATCGCCAGCCATCAGGCCCATGTTAAACAATGTGGTGCCAGTGGCCCCATCAGCCAGCAGCCATTCGCGCGTCGCAAGCGCCTGTGACAATCTATCGGTCATTGACATCACACTTTCAGATTGGGTCCATTTTGCCGGCCGGGTATGCCGATACCGCGCGGATGCCACGGATTTGCCAAAAGGGCAAACCGATAAAAGTCATAATGATTATGCGTCAGATCGGATCGACTGAAACGCCTTAACGCTGGTGGCGCCTGATACGACGGATCACGTCCCAACACCCAAGTCCCAGTGAAATCCAGCCGGGCGCTGCCAGGTACAATGTTTCCACCTCGGGCGCAAAACTGCGCTTGAACCGCCCCAGCCCGTCGCCGCCGCACCGGTCAGCAACCAACCCGCGCAGCCGTTCCACAACAGAGTGACCCGCGCGACCCGGGATTGGCAGCGCCGCCAGCGACAGGCGCGGGCATCCTTCTGCTGCGCCATTGCGTATCGCGTGGTGCAACAGCATGTGCATTGTGCCCGGCGGTGCATCACCGGCCTGGCGCATCAGATCCACCGTCCATTCACCGGCGGTTTCATGACAGGTCAGAAAACCCACCAGACGACCGTTCAGCATGGCCAGAAAAACCCGTTGCGCCTGGATATAGTCGCGATCAAATCGTCCCATGGAAAAGCCACGTTCGCCACCGCGATCCCGAGACCAGGCGTCAGAAACGCGTTGCATGTCATCCAGCGGCAAGTCGCGGGCACCGTTGTGGATGCGCAGACCGGCGTCGCTGGCCTTGCGCAGCATCCGTCTGAGCTGGCGGTATGACGACCCCTGCAAATCGAATTTGGCGGGGGCCAGCCAGGTTTCTTGGGCGACCGGCAGCACCTTCCATCCACTGGCGCGGGCGGCATGGGCCAGACGGGCACCGCATTTATATATGACTGGATTCAGATGATGGGCGCGCGCGCAGGTCTTTAACAGGGCGCAAATGCGCTGCGGGGCGGGGGTGCGATCCAGCGGGTCGGCCAGCATGATCAGGCTTTGACCGGACGGTGCGGCGATGCCAAAGGCAAAGCCTTTATGTTCTATCCAGCCAAACTCCATCTGGCGCACCAGATTATGTTCCGCGCGCGGTGCCTGCCACAGGCGTTGTTCGTCCTGCACCGGCAAATAGGGGGCGCGCACCCGGCGCAATGCCGTTTCACACAGGTCAGCCCTGTGGCGCAAACTGCCGCGTATCAGATATGCGGTTGCAATGGTTGCGGGCATCACAAAGTAAACCAGCCGAAATGCCAGAGCGGCGGCAAGCAATGTTTCGCTGGGATGATGCGGCATCAACGTAATCAGAGTGATCTCGAACGGGCCAATTCCGGCCGGTGTTCCGCCAATAATGCCAGCACCTGTGGCCAAAAGAAAAACCGGTAGCAATTGCAGCAAGGACAGGTCCGTTCCCAGCGGCAGCAATACCCAGAACGCAATACCGGCACAAAATGTATCCACGGCCACCAGCCCCAGGATGGCCGCCATCGCCCGCAAAGATGGCAATTGCCCCAGAACACCGGGCTGCCAGAGGCTGAAAACCGCAAGCACAGCCGCAGCCGCCAGGACCGCGGCGGCCAGCCGGTCTGAAAATGTGCCTGTATTCGCCATAAACAGCACCGCCAGTGCGGTAATGATGGCCCAGCCAGCCAGGAATGACAGTGACACGGCGGCAGATAGCCGCAGTGATTGCCAAAGCGTCAGATCGTGGACCAGACGCCAGCGGGCCAATGCACCTGTTATGACGCCGAATCCGGTGAATTGACCGATGGCAATGGCCACGCCACCGCTGGTGCGGGCTGTTTTGGGTGCGATGCCGGTGCCCAGCACGCCGTGCAGCACCGCGTCATTACGCCCGATGGCCCAGAAACTGGCCCCGGTCGCCAGCGCCGCCGCCGCCCATTGATAAATCGAAACAGTGGCGGCTGCGGCACCGATTTCGGCGGTACCGATCCCTGAGAATGTGTCGCGCATGGCCCAAAAGGCGAACCCGACAATGACCAGGGGAATCATCTGGCGCAGCATCATGCCAGACAGATCCACATGCTGCGCCCGCGCTATATCGCGCCCGAATAGTGTCGGCATTCCACCCTCCGAAATTTCCCCCAGTGGAACACGGGTATCAGGCCAAACCTGCGGGCTGCTTAACGACTCAAATGCGACATAAAAAAACACGCACCGGTCACGGCACGTGTTTTTGGATGAAAATCGCGGCGCAAGCCCGCTAAATCATTATAGTTCTTCCATCAATTGCTTTTTGGCCTCGGCCATCAGCGTTTTCATTTTTGCGCGAATGGTTTCCTCGTCCGCGGCGTCTCCCAGATCGCCTGAAACTTTGCGGTACACGTCTTCGTCGCCGGCCTCTTCGAAATCGGACTTGATCACCTCGCTGGCATAGGCCGCAGCATCATCGCCGGATTTTCCCAGCAAGTCCGCAGCCCACAGACCCAACAGCTTGTTGCGCCGGGCTTCGGCTTTGAATTGCATTTCGGCGTCATGCGCAAATTTAGTTTCGAATGCGTTTTCGCGATCGTCAAAGGTGCTCATCTGGGTCCTCGTGTATTAAACTCTGTTGCCATAGATATGGCCCCTGACGACGCATAGAGCAAGGGAAAGTGCCCTTCTTGCGGCAGGGCAATTCATCGCATATACGAGCCGCAAACAGACAGATCGGTGACCGGTGCTGTCGGATCACAACGGAGTCCCCATGGCACGGCGCAAACTGGTGTACGAAGGCAAGGCCAAAATTCTGTACGAAGGCCCCGAGCCGGGAACTTTTGTTCAATATTTCAAAGATGATGCAACCGCATATAACGCCGAGAAAAAAGCCACCATTGATGGCAAGGGCGTGCTGAACAACCGCCTGAGCGAGTTTTTCATGACCGGGCTGAACGGGCTTGGGGTGCCGACCCATTTCATCAAACGCATCAACATGCGCGAACAACTGATCCGTCAGGTGGAAATTATTCCGCTAGAGGTCATCGTGCGCAATTTTGCCGCCGGATCGATGGCAAAACGGATGGGCATGGAGGAAGGCACACCTTTGCCGCGACCGATCGTGGAATTTTCCTACAAGGATGACGCGCTTGGTGATCCGCTGGTCCCCGAAGAATATATCATCGCCTTTGGCTGGGCGTCCCAGCAGGACCTGGACGACATGATCGCGCTGGCCTTGCGGGTCAACGATTTTTTGTCGGGGACATTGTATGGCGTCGGCATAAAGCTGGTGGATTTCAAGATCGAGATCGGCCGGGTCTGGGACAATGAATTCATGCGTCTGATCGTGGCTGATGAAATCAGCCCGGACAGTTGCCGTTTGTGGGACATGGAAACCGGACAAAAGCTGGACAAGGACGTGTTCCGCCGGGATCTTGGTGATCTGGCGGATGCGTATACAGAAGTGGCCAAGCGGTTGGGCGTCATGCCCAGCAACGTGACCCATGCCACAAAACCGACTTTGATTAACTGACAGGCACAAGACAGATGTGTGTAACTTTTCGGATTGGGGATTAAGAATGAAGGCGCGTGTTCATGTGATGCTGAAATCCGGTGTTTTGGACCCGCAGGGCGAAGCGGTGCGCCACGCACTTGGAACCCTGGGGTTTGAGGGCGTCAACGGCGTGCGGCAGGGTAAAGTCATTGAACTGGACCTGGCCGAAACTGACAAGGACGCCGCTGCGGCCACGGTCAGGGACATGTGCGAAAAGCTGTTGGCGAACACGGTGATCGAAAGCTATCAGGTGGACCTGTCCTGATGCGGGCCGGTGTCATCGTGTTCCCAGGGTCAAACTGCGACCGTGACCTGACCGTCGCATTTGAAATGGCCGGTTTTGAGGTCAGTAAAATCTGGCACAAAGATACGTCTTTGCCGGCCAATCTGGACATCATCGGCATTCCGGGTGGTTTTTCATTTGGTGACTATTTGCGCTGTGGGGCCATTGCCGCCCGGTCCCCGATCTGCGGTGCGGTCGTCCGACACGCCAATCGCGGCGGGTATGTTATCGGCATTTGCAATGGATTTCAGGTTTTGACGGAAACCGGGCTTTTGCCTGGTGTCTTGATGCGCAATGCTGGGCTGAAATTTGTGTGCAAGTCGGTTGCGCTGACTGTTGTGACCAGCGACAGCGCCTTTACCGGCGGTTACGATCCGGGGCAGGTGGTCCATTATCCGGTGGCGCATCACGATGGAAATTATACGGCTGCCCCAGATTTGCTGGCCAAACTGGCGGATCAGGACCGGATCGCTTTTCGGTATGAAAACAATCCAAACGGGTCCGCCGATGATATTGCCGGTATTCTAAGCGAAAATCGACGGGTCTTGGGATTGATGCCGCATCCAGAACGGGTGGTGGACCCATTGCAGGGTGGCGTGGATGGGACGGCCCTGTTCGGGTCTGTCGCCGCCGTGATGACACCGGCCACAGCCAACGCTTGAGCATGACCGGCCGCACGCGTACTCTGCCATTATGTCAACCGATGTCGAATTCAATCCGGTAAAACAACTGCGCCCCGTCATGTCCTGGCGTGGCCGCGTGTTTTTCCTGGTGATGCTGGCCCTGGGTATTCTTGTTGTGTGGATCACTAATCAGTGGCTGACCGCGCGTTTTACAGATGCAACACGCGACCGATCCGAACTGCGACAGGTGTTGTATGCGGGAAACCTGGTTGCCGAGTTGCAGCGCAACGTGGTGGTGCCCTTGCTGTTGTCGCGTGACCCGGCACTGATCAATGCGCTGAATTCCAAGGATCACGTGCAAACATCCCAGCGATTGATTTCCTACCTTGATGAAATCGAAGCAGCGTCGTTGATGCTGTTGGATGAAACCGGTCGCGTTGTGGCCGCCACCGATCGCAGTTTGCTGGGCGTCAATTACCGCTCTGCGCCGTATTTTGTCGAAGCCATCCGGTCGGACGGCACCGTATTCACCAAGTTTCGCAACGAAAACGGGGTCATTGAATTCAACCATAGTCGCAGAATGGAATATGATGGCCAGTTGGTTGGCACCATTGTCGTCGAGGCCGATTTGCGAAAATTCGAAAACAGTTGGGCGGGAATATCGGACGCTGTTTTTGTGACCGACAGTGAAGGCCAGATCATCCTGTCCACTGAACCACGCTGGCGGGGCCTGACAGAAGAAGAGGCGCTGGCGGCGCGATCGGTGCCTTCCGCGATCGAACGCGCGTTTCGTGCGACCGCAAACTGGACGGCCGTTCCGGCGGATATCTATCTGCAGGGCGAAGCTGTGATGCGGGTCGACAGCCGCATATCGTTCCGGGGCTGGCGGATGACGTCATTTACGCCCTACGCATCGGTGCGCGAACGGGTGAACGGGGTGCTGGCACTGGAAATCATGGCGTTCGCGCTGTTGTTGGCGGGTGCGTTTTATATGGTCGGGCGACGGGCCCAGGCGCGGTCGATATTTTTCCAGCAAGAGTCAGCGGATCTTCGCCAGTTGAACGAAGCGCTGCAGCGGGAAGTCGCCGAACGAAAACGGGCTGAAAAGAACCTGGAAGTCGCCGAGCAAACATTGGCGCAATCGTCTAAACTGGCCGCGCTTGGTGAAATGTCGGCCGCCGTCAGTCACGAACTGAATCAGCCGCTGGCCGCGATGAAAACATACCTGGCCGGGGCCCGGCTTTTGCTGTCTCGCAAGCGACCGGATGAGGCGATGACATCGTTTCAGCGCATTGATGATCTGATCGAGCGTATGGGGTCGATCACACGACAGCTCAAAAGTTATGCGCGCAAGGGCGAAGATGCGTTTGAGCCTGTGGATGTTAGGTCGGCGCTGTCCTCTGCGCTGTCAATGATGGAACCGCAGCTCAAGGCGCGGGACATTAAAATCAATCGCAGTGTGCCCAAGGAACCGGTGTTTGTGCTGGCTGACCGCATCCCTCTGGAACAGGTGATGATCAATCTTTTGCGCAACGCACTGGATGCGACACGAACGGACGCCGAGCCAACGATCGACCTGATCGTTGCGGCCGGCGATACAGCCACGTTCACGGTGCGTGACAATGGCCATGGAATTACCGACTTGGACAGTCTGTTCGAGCCATTTTACACCACCAAGGCCCCGGGCGACGGTGTTGGACTGGGCCTTGCAATTTCTTCTGGAATTGTGAACGACCTTGGGGGACGCCTGACTGCGCGTAACGGGCGCACGGGGGGGGCTGTTTTTGAGATGCAGCTACCCATATTAAGAAAACGGACTGAAGCAGCCGAATAGGACATGACGAATGGCCAATGCTATGAAAATTGCGATTGTCGACGATGAAAAAGACATGCGCCAGTCGATCAGCCAATGGCTGGCCCTGTCGGGGTTTGAAACCGAAACTTTTGGCAGTGCCGAAGACGCATTGCGATCAGTGGGGGCAGATTATCCGGGCGTCGTGGTTTCGGACATTAAAATGCCCGGCATCGATGGGATGCAGTTTCTGAAAAAATTAATGAGTGTGGATTCCGCACTGCCGGTCATCATGATCACCGGCCATGGCGATGTGCCAATGGCCGTCGAGGCGATGCGTGTGGGTGCATATGACTTTCTGGAAAAGCCATTCAATCCGGACCGCATGACCGAATTGGCGAAAAAGGCCACGTTGAACCGCCGGATGACGCTGGACAGCCGCGCATTGCGCCGTGAGTTGGCTGATGGCACCACGATCATGAAAAAACTGGTCGGGACATCCCCGGTCATGGATCGTCTGCGCGAAGATATACTGGACCTGGGGCAGGCCGAGGGTCACGTCCTGATTGACGGTGAAACCGGAACCGGCAAAACCCTGGTGGCCCACGCATTGCATGCGGTCGGTGCCAAGACCGGCAAGAAATTTGTACTGGTATCCTGTGCGGCCTATGACGAGGAAACGCTGGCCAGCAAGATTTTCGGTTCATCGCGGGATGATCAGAAACGGCCCCTGATCGAAGAGGCCCGCGGCGGCACACTTGTCCTGGAAGATATCGAGGCGCTGCCCCAACCGTTGCAGGCGCGCCTGCTGATGTGGATCAACGAGCAGGGCACACCGGCTGAAACCCGCGTCGTGGCGATCTCGAATTTGCAGGAACAGGGCAAGACCTGCGAAGATGTCCTGCGGCCGGACCTGTATTATCGTTTGGCCGCGATGAAAATCACCCTGCCACCGCTGCGCCAGCGCGGCGAAGATATCCTGACGCTGTTCTCGCGGTTTGGCGAACAGTTTGCCGAGGAATACGGCTGCGATGCACCAGAGGTATCGGCCCAGGAGGCCGCGCAACTTTTGCAGGCTCCGTGGCCCGGCAACATCCGCCAGTTGATAAACATATCCGAACGCGCGGTGCTGCAAAACCGTCGCGGAACCGGGTCAATCGCGTCGCTTTTGATGGCCGAGGACGAAGACACCGAAGCCTCGATGACCACAGAGGGCAAACCGCTAAAAGAATATGTCGAGGCGTTTGAACGGATGTTGATCGACAATACCATGCGGCGTCACAAAGGTTCGATCGTTGCCGTGATGGACGAATTATGCCTGCCACGCCGGACGCTGAACGAAAAAATGGCGAAATATGGTTTGCAGCGCGCCGATTATCTGTGACCCCGGCATGGTCAGGGGATTGGCCGAAAACCTGTTTTCGGGCCAAAGTTTGGCCTGGATCGGATAAAAACGCCGTGACGCCTGGGCCATAGACGTCACAATTTACAATTTTGTCCATTGTATTTACGCATCGTTCGCCTTTATGTTGAGCGCAGCGGGATGCCAGAATTTTTTGGACACCTGCATGAGATTCGCTGATCCCTTGTCCAGTTTGACCGGAATTCCGGCGATAGCGGGATCAGAATGATACGGCCACAAAGGCCGAGATATAGCCCAGACTGCTAGGAAGCGGCCGGGCCCTGAATGGGGGCGAACAACGCCCCGGAGAAGAACCGCGATGAGGCGCGCAGCACCATTTATACGACAGGCAGGGGCCAGTTTGGCCGACCTGAGTCGTGTGCGCGTGCCGCCCCTCGCCCAAACAAGACACCCCCAACATATGTCGCGGTTATCAAGCCGACGGCTGCTGTCTGGGTGCAGAAAGCAAATATGCCCAAAAAGATGCTTATCGACGCGACTCACGCCGAGGAAACACGCGTTGTCGTAGTTGACGGAAACCGCGTCGACGAATTTGATTTTGAATCCGAAAATAAACGCCAGCTAGCCGGAAATATATATCTGGCCAAAGTCACGCGGGTTGAGCCTTCGTTGCAGGCCGCATTCATTGACTATGGCGGCAATCGTCATGGGTTTCTGGCCTTTTCCGAGGTCCATCCTGATTACTACCAGATCCCGGTTGCAGATCGCGAAGCGTTACTGGCCGAGGAACGTGAATACGTCAAAGCGCAGGAAGAAGAAGAAGAGCGCCGCTCGAAAGCCAAACCCTCGCGATCGCGGTCCCGATCACGTTCGCGCGGCAAGGCAAAAGCCGCCGATGCCAGCGCAGACGATGCTGTAACGTCCCAGGCGGCGGAAATTCCGGGGATGGAAGTCACCGAAATTGACACACCGGAACAGGACGATGTGACCGTCGAAGAAGGCACATCACCGGCCTTTCGCGTGGGTGAAACCCCAGTCGACACGCCCGAGACAACAGACAGCGACCCCGGTGTTGCCGAGGACGCGGTCAGTCAAGCCGCCAGTGACGCAGATGATGCCGAAACAGGCGACCAGCCAGACGGTACAGAGCCGGATGATGATGCTGGCGCGATGGATGCCAGCGACCGCGACGACAGCATTGAATCCGTGGCAGATGAGGATGTCACCGAGGAAATCCGTCAACCACGCAAGCCGCGACCAAAGAAATACAAAATTCAAGAAGTTATCAAGGTGCGCCAGATCCTGCTGGTGCAGGTCGTCAAAGAAGAACGTGGCAACAAGGGCGCCGCACTGACTACCTATTTGTCGCTGGCTGGCCGATATTGCGTGCTGATGCCCAACACGGCGCGTGGCGGCGGCATTAGCCGCAAGATCACGAATGCTGCGGACCGCAAGAAACTGAAGGCCATCGCCAACGAAATCGAAGTGCCAGAGGGTGCAGGTCTGATTATCCGCACTGCCGGCTCTCAGCGGACCAAAACCGAAATCCGTCGGGATTATGAATACCTGCAACGGATGTGGGAACAAATTCGCGAACTGACCCTGAAATCGATTGCCCCGGCCAAGATCTACGAAGAGGGCAACCTGATCAAACGGTCTATTCGTGATCTTTATAACAAGGACATCGACGAGGTTTTTGTCGAAGGAAGCGACGGATACGGCGTTGCCAAGGACTTCATGAAAATGATCATGCCGTCCCATGCCAAGAACGTGAAACTGTACACCGATCCGATGCCGCTTTTCGCCCGTTATCAGGTCGAAAGCTATCTGTCGGGGATGTTTAACCCCACGGTTCAGCTGAAATCCGGCGGCTATATCGTGATTGGCGTCACCGAGGCCTTGGTGGCCATCGATGTCAACTCTGGCAGGGCCACCAAAGAAGGTTCGATCGAGGATACGGCGACCAAAACCAACCTTGAAGCCGCAGAAGAGGTGGCGCGACAGTTGCGATTGCGCGACCTGGCCGGGCTGATCGTGATCGACTTTATCGACATGGAAGAACGTCGCAATAATTCGGCTGTTGAAAAACGTTTCAAGGACAAACTGAAAACGGATCGTGCCCGTATTCAGGTCGGGCGTATCTCTGGTTTCGGGTTGATGGAAATGTCACGTCAACGCCTGCGGCCAGGGATGATCGAGGCGACGACGCAACCGTGCAACCATTGTCATGGCACCGGTCTGATCCGGTCCGACGACAATCTGGCGTTGAATATTCTGCGCCAGTTGGAAGAAGAGGGTGTGCGCCGCCGGTCCCGCGAAGTGTTGCTGAAAGCCCCTGTCGCGATCGTGAACTATCTGTTGAACAACAAGCGCGAACATATCGCCCAGATCGAAGGCCGCTATGGCATGGCTGTACGGGTCGAGGCCGATCCATTCCTGATTTCGCCCGATTTTGCGATCGAAAAATTCAAGACCGCGACACGGATTGTACCTGATACCAGCGCCGCTGTTGTATCCGCCGATGCGGCTGTGATGGCCGAAATCGACGATGAAACGACGCCCGAATCTGCACCGGAAACCGTAGAAGCCACCGAAGATACGCAGGCACCGCGCAAGCGTCGTCGTCGGCGGCGGCGGCGTAAGTCCGGTGGCCAGAACGGTGAAATGCAGGTTGACGGCGCTCCCCAGGGCGAAGGCACCGAACCAGCGGCGGAAACCGCTGATTCAGCACCGGATGTTGTGGCCGAGCCGACAACCGAGGCCGTCGCGGATAAGCCCAAACGCACGCGCACGCGGGCCAAATCCGCAGAGCCTGGCAAGGATGCAGAGACAGCCCTCGCTGACGTGGTAGAGCCCGACGGTGAGGCTGAAAAACCAAAACCGCGTCGTCGCAGCCGCAAAAAAGCGGATACAGCCGATGCGGGCGCTGGCGAAGACGTGACTGCCACCGAGGCAGCGGTCCCAGATGCGGATCCAGACAGCGACACCGCGCCCAAGCCCAAACCAAAGCGCGCGCCGCGTACACGCAAAAAAGCGGCCCCCAAGGACGAGGAGGCGCCGAGCGCCGACGCCGTAGCCGAGGTTGCGGTGGCCCAGGACGCCGTGGCCGAACCTGTCGCCAAACCCAAACGGGTGCGACGCAAAAAGAAGGATGTTGAACCGGATCTGGCAGCAGCGGATTCTGTTGCACCGACTGTGGCCGCCGCAGTTGAACCGGCCCCGGCAACGTCTGTGGCCGTGGACGCTGTGGCAACGCAAGACGCACCGCAAACACCGGCAGCACCAAAAAAACGCGGATGGTGGTCCGTCGGTCGCTGATCCGATAACATCACAGTCAGCTAAATTAGCGCCGTTCCCGTTGGGGGGCGGCGTTATTTTTTACGGATATAGAAATGCTTTTCGGACCCGTGGTTTTCAACCTGAACCAGTTCGTGACCGGACTCGTTGCAAAAGTGTGGCACATCCAGTTGGGCCGCCGGATCGTCGGCGCGCATCAACAGTATCTGTTGTGACTTCAATCCCTGAAGACGCTTGCGCGCTTTCAGGACCGGCAACGGGCATAACAGACCCACAGCATCAAGTTCATCGTCAGATTTCATACAGTTGGCCTATGCGGGATGTTTCAGTCTGTCCACCAACTTGTGACAACCCGTGCGGGTGACGCCATCGCGTTTGCCGACTATGTCAAAGATAGATGTTTGGCATAGAGATCATAGACGCAAGCCTTTTACCCGCGATGTTTGTCGCGTTATTTGCCGGTGTATTGTCGTTTCTCAGCCCGTGTGTATTGCCGATCGTGCCGCCATATCTGGCATATATGGGCGGGATCAGCATGTCCGAAATGAAACAGACGACCACAGGCCGGAACAAAGCGATCTTGCCCGCGTTGTTTTTTGTATTGGGACTGTCCACGGTGTTTTTATTCCTGGGGTTTACCGCATCAGTTTTTGGTACGTTTTTCCTGCAAAATCAGGACCTTTTCTCGCGTATCTCAGGTGGAGTAGTGACCATTTTCGGCCTGCATTTTCTGGGGGTATTCCGTATTCCCATTCTGGACCGCGAAGCGCGACTGGATGCCGGAAATCGTGGCGGATCGAGCTTTGGGGCATATGTGCTTGGGCTGGCATTTGCCTTTGGCTGGACGCCTTGTATCGGCCCGCAGCTGGGTGCGATCCTGTCGATTGCAGCCTCTGAATCCTCGGTTGCGCGGGGAACCACGTTACTGGGGGTCTATGCGGCCGGTCTGGGCATTCCGTTCCTGCTGGCAGCGGTGTTTGTCCAGCGGTCCATGGGTCTTATGACCCGCCTGAAACCCCATATGGGCAAGATTGAAAAGGGCATGGGGCTGTTGCTGATTGTGGTCGGTGTTGCGCTTTTGACAGGCGCATTTTCCGACTTTTCATGGTGGATGCTTGAAACCTTTCCCGGGCTGGCAGCATTCGGGTAGGCTTAATATTAGCACATTTCTGCAATAGAATCGGTCCTGAAAGGGGCGATTGATAATGGATTCTGTAACCAGTGATCAAGTCAAAAGACGGCGGGTATTTTATATCCCCGGCTATGATCCGTTTCCACCGCGCCGATATCGCGAACTTTACCGCAGTGAAGGCAAGGATCAGGCTTCAATTTCCGGCTATTCACTGGCCGTCAAAGGGGCACCGAAAGCAGATACATTTGGCTGGCATGTTGCCTGTAAAACCGACGGCCAGACGGTTGTGGCCGATATCCAGGTTCTGGTGTGGTCCGATCTGGTGCAAAAATCCATGTCCGCGGGCATTGTCGCCACCTTCATACAATTGCTCCGCACAGTCTGGATTTATGTGTCAACCGGCGCACTGCGCCGATTGATGTGGTTGCGCAAGGGGCCGATTCTGGCCGCGCTTTATCCGATATCGGTCTTGCTGGGGCAGTGGATATTGGCGGCGATCGTGTTGTTCGGTGTCAGTGATATTGTCACAACTTTGGTGGGCCGCGCGGTTTCACTGTTTGCAGATGTACCGGCTGGCGGTGTGGGCGCGGCGGTTCTTTATTGGATCGGACTGGCCTGCGGGATTGTGGCGGCGGGCGCGCTTTTGCATTGGTTTCGACTGCACGACCGGAAAATCTTTGCCTATTATCTGATGCATGACTATGCCTACGCCGCTGGTCATCTTGGTGCAAATCCCCCCGAACTGGATGCCCGCATGAAAGCATTCGGTGCCAAGATATCCGCCGCGCTGAACAGTGATGTGGACGAGGTGCTGGTTGTGGGGCACTCATCGGGGGCGCATCTGGGGATTTCCATTCTGGCCGATCTGACCCGCAATGGCGTGGTGCGCGCCGATGGACCGGCATTGGGGTTTTTGACACTGGGTCACGTGGTGCCGATGGTGTCTTTCCTGCCAAAGGCGCATCGACTGCGCGCTGATCTGCACGATTTGTCGGTGTCGCAAGACATCACCTGGGTGGATGTTTCGGCCCCTGGCGACGGGTGTTGTTTCGCTTTGTGTGATCCGGTGGCCGTCAGCGGCGTCGCCCCGCAAAATCAAATATGGCCGCTGGTCATTTCTGCGGCGTTCAAAAACACGTTAAGCCCCGAACGCTGGAAATACTTGCGCCGCAGGTATTTTCGGCTGCATTTTCAGTATCTTTGTGCGTTTGATCAGCCTGGTGACTATGATTATTTTCAGATCACGGCGGGGCCGATGACCCTGGCCAGACGATTTGCCGGGCGCGCGCCATCCAAAAGCCGGATTGACGTTTCAGCCTCGCCCTATACATCCATGTCTCCATGACACCACCCAAACCAGTGCCGCGCCCTGACAAGGTGTCGCTGTGGCGCTATGTGCGTTTGTTCCGGCGGGATATTCTTTCGGCCCAGCCTGCGCGGCTGTACCGGGCGTGGATGGCCGAATTCAGAACACCTTTTTTTCGATCATATCTGGTTAATCAGCCGGATCTTGTGCGCCAGGTCCTGAACCAGCGCCCCGAGGATTTTCCGAAATCCGACCGGATCGGCGAAGGATTGCGCCCGTTGCTGGGAAATGCGGTGTTCCTGACCAATGGGGACACCTGGGCGCGCCAAAGACGCATCATTGATCCGGCCTTTGAAAAGGGACGTCTGCGCGACACGTTTCCGTCAATTCTGGCCGCCGGGCAGACCAGCGTGGACCGGCTGCGCAGTGGCCCGGGGGTGATTGATATTGAACCCGAGGCCAGTCATGCCGCGGCTGATGTGATTTTTCGCACCTTGTTTTCGGTCCCGATCGACGATCACGCCGCAGCCCAGGTGTTTCGTGAATTTCGCATCTATCAGCAAAGCCAGCCGATCCTTAATCTGGCGGCATTTATTCCGTTGCCGCGCTGGATGCCGCGCATGCGCAGAGGCGACACCAGGAATTCTGCCCGCGCCATTCGGCAGCTGATCAGGGAAATGACCCAAAGGCGGATGGCAGACATTCAGGCGGGGCTGGCCCCGGATGATCTGGCCACCAAGATCATGACGACGCCCGATCCCCAGACCGATCAATGCTTTCAGCCCGACGAAATGACTGATCAGGTGGCCATTTTCTTTTTGGCCGGCCATGAAACCAGTGCGGCGGCGCTGGGATGGGCGTTGTACCTGTTGGCCAGTCACCCGGATATTCAGGCACGCGCCGCGATCGAAGCGGCTGATTTCGCATCTGCGCCGACATTTGCGAACCTGTCGCGCCTGCGACTGATCCGCGATGTCTTCCGCGAGTCGTTGCGCCTGTATCCGCCGGTGCCGATGATGGTGCGTGAAACCACAAGACCGGAACAGTTTCGGGACCGGCAGATCGCAAAGGGCGCGCAGATAGTCATCAGCCCCTGGCATGTGCATCGCCATGAACGGTTGTGGGATGAACCGGACGCGTTTGATCCCGACCGTTTTGATACCAAGGCCGGGCGCGCCAGCATGCGCGATGCATATATGCCGTTTTCCAGCGGCAAAAGGGTCTGTCCCGGTGCCGGAATGGCCATGGTCGAAGGCCCGGTGTTGCTGGCGCTTATCCTGGCCGATTTTGTGCTGGAACCCGTCGTTAACCGGACACCGATACCGGTCGCCTATCTGACCGTCAGATCAAAAAACGGCATCTGGTTGGAATTGAAACGACGGCGGTGATCCTAGTGCGGCGTGCCATCGCGATAATGGCGCAACACAAACAGGCGAATCGCTGATGCCAGCCCGATATCCAGCCCGCGATCCTGATCAATTTCGGCCGCCAAGTCATTGATCGGGCGGTTCTTTAGCTTTGCGATGTCGCGAAATGCGATCCAGAATTCATCTTCCAGTGACACGCTGGTACGATGGCCGCGCAATGTCAGCGACCGTTTGACCGGTCGCCGTGTCACGTTTCTGAATCCAGATCGTGCTGATCCAGCATTTTGGTGGCTTTTTCGTTCCGGGTTGCATTCAGGACGCGTTGCGCCTTGGTCAGACCGGATTTGACGGCATTCTTCTGGGCGGCCACCTTTTTGTCGGCCCGCACACGGGATTTGCGTGCGCGGTTCAAATTAACCGGGCTGTTCAAGGTTTGGGGCCAATCATGTTTTCGGGCCGCACGACCTTGTCAAAGGTTGCTGCGTCGACAAATCCCAGTTTGATGGCTTCTTCTTTCAGGGTCGTACCGTTTTTATGGGCGGTCTTGGCAACCGTGGTCGCATTGTCATAGCCGATTGTAGGCGCCAGCGCCGTGACCAGCATCAGGCTTTCACGCATCAGCTTGTCGATGCGATCGGTGTCAGCCCGCAATCCTGCCACGCAGTTATCGGTGAATGCGACGGATGCATCCCCCAAAAGCTGCATTGATTGCAATACGTTATAAGCCATCATTGGTTTATAGACATTCAGTTCAAAATGCCCCTGTGATCCGGCAAACCCGACGGCGGCGTCGTTGCCAAACACATGTGCACAGACCTGGGTCATGGCCTCGCATTGGGTTGGGTTGACCTTGCCCGGCATGATCGAGCTGCCGGGTTCATTTTCCGGCAGCATCAGTTCCCCCAACCCGCACCGTGGCCCGGACCCCAAAAGGCGGATGTCGTTTGCGATCTTGAACAGGGATGCGGCCACCGTTTTTGTGGCGCCTGACATTTCGACCATGGCGTCATGGGCCGCCAGTGCCTCGAATTTGTTGGGGGCGGTGACAAATGGCAGGGCGGTGATGTCGGCCATATGCGCAGCCACTGTTTCATCCCAGCCAATTTTGGTGTTCAGCCCGGTGCCAACGGCGGTGCCGCCCTGTGCCAGTTCGTAAATCCGACCCAGTGCGGCCCTGATCCGTTTGATACCCATCGCAACCTGATGGGCATAACCGGAAAATTCCTGGGCCAGGGTCAATGGTGTCGCATCCATCGTGTGGGTGCGCCCGATTTTGATGATCCCGTCAAATTCAGCGACTTTTGTTTCCAGCGCGGCGTGCAGTTTTGCCAGCCCCGGCAACAACACATCATGGGCTGTGGTCGCCGTTGCAATATGCATCGCCGTGGGAAATGTGTCGTTGGACGACTGGCCCATATTGCAATGATCATTGGGATGAACCGGATCTTTGGAACCGATGACGCCGTCCAGAATCTCGATGGCGCGATTTGCGATAACTTCGTTGGCATTCATGTTTGATTGTGTGCCGGAACCGGTTTGCCAAACGACCAGGGGGAAATTGTCGTCAAGTTTTCCTGACACAACTTCTGCGGCGGCTGCGATAATCGCATCGGCCAGTTTCGCATCCAGGGCACCGCTATCACGGTTGGCCATCGCACAGGCCTGCTTGATCACACCCAATGCGCGCACGATTGCAACGGGTTGTTTTTCCCAGCCGATCGGGAAATTCAGAATGGACCGTTGCGTCTGTGCGCCCCAGTATTTATCCGCAGGAACCTCTAGCGGGCCAAAGCTGTCGGTTTCGGTACGCGTGTCGGTGTGTGTCATCTGGCATCCTTGGGTCTTTGTCAGTCACGCACCGTTTAAAGTGCGCTGACTGGCAAGGCAATCAGATGCGCCATTTGCGAGCGCTAACAACAACAAAACCTAAATTGCGCCCGGAATTTGTGTGATCAGATTGCAAGCCCGCAGGCTATTTGCGGAAACTGTCCAGACTGACAACATCAGCATCCTGCTGAACGACCTCGGCGATATCAACCGGTGGGGTGTCCTGCGCGGTGGCGGACTCATCCAGCCCGTCGTTTTCGTCTTCTTCATCAGTCTCTTGGGTTTCGAACCGCAGCCCGAATTCCACCGATGGATCAACAAATGTCTTGATGGCATCATAGGGTATATACATCGGCTCGGGATTGTCGCCGAAATTCAAAGTGATCGCAAAACCTTCGTCGGTCACTTCCAGATTGGCAAACCAATGCTGAATGACAACCGTCATTTCTTCGGGGTAACGGTCAGACAACCAATCCGCGATTTCCACGTCCGGGTGCATCGTATCAAAGGTGATAAAAAAGTGATGTTGTCCGGGCAAACCATCCGCAGCGATGCCGCCCAGTACTTTCTGGATCAGCCCACGCATGGCGTCGTGCATCAAATTTCCATAGTCGATGGTTTGGGACATCGCAGATCCCTTTGATTGCTGCACCATCACCATACGGGATTCGGTTCCGAAGGAAAGGGCACTTGGGCCAAAAACTGCCTAGGTCAGAAACGAAAGCGCCCAACTGGCGGTTGCGGAGATGATCAGGATCAGTGCCAGATTCAGGCGCAGTCCAAGTAATAAAATCGCGCAAAACAGGGCCAGGCCAATCGCCATGATGTTGTAGCTGGACAGGACAGGTGCGGCAAAATTCAGCACACCTGCATCCATTTGCGTCACCTCGTCAAAAAATACGTGTAACGAAAACCAGATCGACAGGTTCAGTATCACGCCAACAACGGCGGCTGTGATCGCCGACATAGCACCAGCCAGACGTGGTCGCGCCGAAATCCATTCGATGTAGGGGGCGCCGACAAATATCCACAGAAAACATGGCACGAATGTCACCCACAACGCCATGAGTCCGGCCAGAAAGCCGGCCCAGATGCCCGCTGCACCATAGCCGGCCAGAAAACCGACGAACTGCGTCACCAGGATCAGTGGCCCCGGTGTGGTTTCCGCCAGCCCAAGCCCGTCCATCATCTGTGCTGTCGTGATCCAGCCATAGTCGCTGACCATTTGCTGGGTCATATAGGCCAGCACGGCGTAGGCCCCGCCAAACGTGACAACCGCGAGTTTTGAGAAAAACAAACCGATTTCAGTCAGGCGTTGTGCCCCCGACAGCCAGGCAATGCCAACCGGCAACCACCACAAGCTTGCCCATATAGCGACGGTTCTGAGCGTCGTATCCTTGGCGATGACCGGTGCGGTTTCTGCCTCGGCGGTCCTGATCGTCAGCGCACCGTAAACAGCGGCAATCGCGATGATCGCCGGAAACGGCACTGCAAAAAAGTAGATTGCAAGGAATGACAGCCCTGCGATCACCCATCGATCCGGGGTCGCCAGAGATTTGCGTGCGAGCTTGATCAAGGCGTTGATCACCACCAGAACAACTGCGGCCTTGATCCCCAGGAACAGGGTTTCGATCAATGGGATACTGCCCCACAGGGCATAGGCCAGAACCAAACCGAACATCACCAGCGCGCCGGGCATGACAAACAACAGGCCGGCCAGCAGACCGCCAGGGACACCGCGCAGGCGCCAGCCGGCATATGTGGCCAGTTGCATGGCCTCTGGTCCGGGCAACAGCATGCAAAACGACAATGCGTTCAGGTATTGTTTTTCGCTCAGCAGCGGGCGGCGTTCGACAAGCTCGCGGTGCATCACCGCGATCTGTGCCGCAGGCCCGCCAAATGACAACAGGCCGATCCGCGCAAAGACCGCGAACATTTCGCGCCAGCCGGGGGTCATCTTGGCCCGACCAGCCACAGCGACAGGTCAATGGCCTTGCTCTGTAAATGCATCCCGCAGTCCCTGTCACCAACGCGTTCCCATCCGCGCGTCGCCCGAGCAATGCGGTGCAGGCCGGTGAAAGTCAATACGACCGGGTTGGCGGTTCACACAGCCGCAAAGACAAAGATTCTGGCCTGATCAGGGTCCGCCTGCTAGGGTCCGGTTATTGATGTTAGTAACCCGTATTTGGCGTTTGAAATTTGGAATTTTTGGGATAGGGGCTGCGCGCAAATGGCCGAACCGATCAAACATATCACCATTGTCGGGGGCGGTACGGCCGGATGGATGTCGGCACTGATATTATCCACGACGCTGGAAAAATCTGCCACCGGCAAGGGTGTTCACATCAAGCTGATCGAATCCCCGAATATTCCGACCGTGGGCGTGGGCGAGGCGACGGTACCGGGGATGCCCCGGACATTGCAGGACGCCGGCATATCCGAAGAGGAATTTTTCAAAACCTGCAATGCGTCTTTCAAGCTTGGGGTGTTGTTTGACAATTGGAACGTGGATGCCAGGGGCGATCCTGTTGCCTATGTCAATCCATTCGCGCGACCGCCGGTTTTGCGGGGCAGGGATGCGGCGTTGTATTACGCGAAATACGGCGGCGATGGCATGGATTTCACGCAGGTGTTTTCGCCCAGTGTGGATTTGTACCGCGCGCATCGCGGTCCGCGCCCGATAACAGAAACCGAACAGTACAAGCGTGGCGTCGGCTATGCCTATCACCTGGATGCAGGCCTGTTTTCAAAGATGTTGAGCAAAGTATGCATCGAACGCGGCGTGGAACATGTGCAGGATGACATGGAACGGGTGGAACTGGATGATCGCGGCTATGTCGCCGGGCTGCATCTGAAGGAAACCGGACGCCATCCGGTCGAGCTTGTGCTGGATTGCACAGGGTTTCGCGGTCTGATCATCAACGAGGCCCTGGGCGAGGAATTCGTCAGCTATTCTGATTTTCTGGCAAATGACCGGGCGATGGCGGTGCAAATTCCACACCCCGATCCCGACAAACTGGACTCTGTGACGCGCTCGACCGCGTTGGGTGCAGGCTGGACATGGCACGTGCCGTTGTTCAACCGGATTGGCACCGGCTATGTCTTTTCCAGCGCGCATCGCACCGACGAACAGGCCCGTTCAGAGTTTCTGGAATGGCTGGGGCCGCGCGGCGAGGGTGCTGAACCGCGTGTCATTCCGATGCGGGTTGGGCGCAGCCAGAACGCGTGGGTCAAAAATTGTGTGGCCATCGGTTTGTCCGGCGGGTTTATCGAGCCGCTGGAATCCACCGCCATTCACATGATTGACATGGGCGTGAGGTGGCTGGTGACATTTTTCCCGGACACCGATTTTGCCGCGCCACCCCGTGCACGCTATAACAAAACTGTCGACAAGCTGTATAACGAAGTGCGCGATTTCATCTGCGCCCATTACGCCTTGGGAAATCGGACCGACAGCGATTATTGGATTGATGCCCGGGAATCGCTCAAGGTGCCGGACTCGCTGGCCGAAAATCTGGAACTGTGGAAACATTGCATGCCGGGTCCCTATGATCTGGAATTCTCGTCGTTGTTTTCGCATGAAACCTACCAAACCGTGTTGCTGGGCAAGAAAGTCTATGAAACCGGTTACGGTCGGGACACGTTTGGATCATCGCAGGATCTGGACCCTGATTTGTGGCAGGCCTATTTGGGTCAGTTCAAGAAACAGAGTGCCAAAATAGTGAATATCTGCGCTGATCACCGAAGCTATCTGAAAAATCTGCGGGGCGAACAGGGCGGTGCTGACCAGCAACCCTGGGGTGCGGGTGCCACAATCGCCCCCACGGTCGGGCAAGTTTCGACTGGGTTCTCGTCCAATCTGGCATCTGTATTCGAAAAGAAGGTGGCCGAGGCACAAAGCAAAGACACCGAGGACGCGAACCTGCTGTAACAAAAGTGGAAAGTGCAGGCTTCTGTTGCCAGGTGCCTGCGAACCCCGCCTTACGCTGCTAGGCGCAAGGGCTTAGTTTTCAGCGAACTAAGACTGCTTACGCAGCCATAGCCATAGCTGGAGCTTTGTTGTCATTTGCAACTAGCTTTAATGGACCGATATCGGTGGTACCTCACCGAGTGAAAGCAAACCCCTTTAGACGTTCGTCGATCCTATTTCGGCCCCGCGATCCCCAAATGAAGGATGTTGGTGGAGCCGCCGGGTACCGCCCCCGGGTCCGATCCGCTTATTACGAGCGCGTTTATCACCATATTTCTGTTACCAGAACACTGTGAACCTATGGGCTTGAGCGCGACAATTCAAGCGATGGTATGCGCTGAATTTCCGCCAAACGCATAAAAACGGTGATGGAACCCGTCAGCGCCGGTCCGGTTGTGCCCAAGCGGACATCGTGATCGCCGCGACCTGCCGGGCCAAACGCCATGCAGACCTGGCGCCAAATACCGGTTTGTCAGCCTGGGTAATCCGTGACACAAATTTACCTGCCTCACCGCAGGTCATGGCGTCTGTCTGTATTTGAAACCAAAAGGAAATCACGATGTTCAATGCGCTGGTTGTTGAAAAGGACGATGATGGAAAAACCCATGCAGGGGTTCAACAAATTGACGTTGATCAGTTGCCTGATGGCGATGTGACGGTGGCGATTGATTATTCGACAGTCAATTACAAGGACGGTCTGTGTCTTGGGTCGGGTGGTGGATTGGTGCGCAACTATCCCCATGTGCCCGGCATCGATTTCGCCGGCACCGTCGAAAATTCGGATGATCCGCGTTACGCGGTTGGGGACAAAGTGGTCCTGACAGGCTGGCGCGTCGGCGAGGCCCATTGGGGCGGTTACGCGCAAAAGGCGCGGGTCAGCGCGGATTGGCTGGTGCCGCTGCCAGACGGGCTGACAACACGTCAGGCGATGGCGGTCGGGACTGCCGGATTTACCGCAATGTTGGCCGTTATGGCACTGGAAGATCACGGTTTATCACCTGATCGGGGTCCGGTGCTGGTGACAGGTGCCGCGGGTGGTGTGGGCTCTGTGGCTACGGCCATACTGGCCAACTTGGGATACGAGGTCGCAGGCGTAACCGGACGACCGGAAACCGAATCTTATCTGCGTGAACTGGGGGCGACCCAGATCGTGGCGCGCGAAGACCTGAACGAAACGGTCAAACGTCCGTTGGAAGCCGAAACATGGGCGGGATGTATTGACGCTGTAGGTGGCGCTATGCTGGCGCGTGTGCTTGGGCAGATCAAATATGGCGGGTCTGTCGCGGCAGTCGGCCTGGCCGGTGGTGCCGGCCTTCCGGGTTCTGTGGTGCCGTTCCTTTTGCGGGGCATTAATTTGTTGGGCATCGACAGTGTGATGCAGCCTTATGACACCCGTCTGCGGGCGTGGAACCGGATTGCGCAGGAATTGCCGATGGACCGGCTGGATGCGATGATACAGCCCGCAACATTGTCCGATTTGCCCGCATTGGGACAGGCGATTTTGCAGGGCCAGGTCAAGGGGCGCGTTGTCGTGGATGTAAACGGCTAGAGTTTCGGCCAAGAAACGCCATTCACAGCGCCCTGACGCTGCACCGGAAAGAGATAACCATGCTAGATACAGATTTTGTGCGCCGTCAGTTTCCGGCCTTCTCAGACCCTGCGATGCTGGGGCGCGCTTTTTTCGAAAATGCCGGTGGATCGTTCCCTTGTGTGCAGGTGATTGATCGGCTGGAACGGTTTTACCGCGAACGCAAAGTGCAGCCATATGCAAGCTATGATCCCAGCAGGGTCGCCGGCGAAGAAATGGACGAGGCACGTATGCGGCTGGCAGCAATGCTGGGGGTGAACACGGATGAGCTGAGCTTTGGTCCGTCCACCACCCAGAACACCTATGTCCTGGCGCAGGCGTTTCGGGAATTTCTCGGCACTGGCGATGTGATTGTGGTGACAAATCAGGATCACGAGGCGAATTCAGGGGTTTGGCGTCGTCTGGCAGATGATGGGATCGAAATTCGCGAGTGGCGGATTGATCCCGTCACCGGACATCTGGATATCAATGACCTGTCGGGCTTGTTGGATTCCCGTGTCAAACTTGTGGTTTTTCCCCATTGTTCCAACGTGGTAGGCGAGATTAATGATGTAGAGAAAATATCAAGGATGTCCCATGATGCCGGTGCATTTGTCTGTGTGGATGGGGTCGCTTATGCACCGCACGGATTGCCGAATGTCGCAGCACTGGGGCCGGATATCTATCTGTTTTCCAGTTATAAGACATACGGGCCGCATCAGGGTTTGATGGTAATACGTCGCGCATTGGGCGAGATGTTGCCAAATCAGGCCCACAGTTTCAACGGCGGCATATTATACAAGCGGTTCACCCCGGCGGGCCCGGATCACGCCCAGGTAGCCGCCTGCGCGGGCATCGCGGATTACATCGATGCGTTATACGCCCATCATTTTCAGGCACACGCGGACCCCGCAGCGCGGGCGGCCAGGGTCCACGACCTGATGCGGGCGCATGAAACGGCGCTGTTACAGCCGTTGCTGGACAATTTGTCAGCACGGCCCGATGTGCGCCTGCTGGGACCAACTGACGCCAGATTGCGCGCACCCACCGTGGCAATCGCGTTGCCCAAAGCGGGCAAACGCTATGCAGAGGCTCTTGACCCGCATGGCATCATGCTGGATGGCGGCGATTTTTATGCCGCACGCCCCCTGCAGGCGATGGGAATTGATCCGGCCAAGGGCGTCCTGCGGATGAGTTTCACACATTATACATCAGTGCCAGAGGTTGATCATTTGAAACGCGCGCTAGATCACGTGTTATAGCGCCGAAATTGGTGCGGTAATTGAAACCATCTACATCAAAAAGTTAATTCTTGCCTGCTGCGTGTGCTTTTCGCTACTTTGAATTAAGCTTTTGGGGGGCGCTGAAATGTCTGTGTTATTATCCTTAGAGGGCCAAACCGGCCTGCCGCGTTATTTTTCGCAAGTCTTTGAAGTCGCTAAAAATATGAACAATGGTCGGCTGGATATGATTTTGCCCGACGGCCGTCGCTTTCGCGCGGACGGCAAGAACCCCGGTCCGATTGCGGAAATGAATGTCCACAACCCTGATGTTTTTGCCCGCCTCATCCGCGAGGGCGATCTTGGATTTTCAGAGGCCTATGTCGATGGTTGGTGGTCTACACCTGATCTGCAGGCGTTTATGGATCTGATCCATGCCGACAATGACGACCTTTATGACAGTTTCCCGGGAATGGTATTTGTGCGCGGCTATGAACGGATGCGGTTCTGGTTGCAGTCAAACAGCCGTCGTCAGGCCAAAAAGAACATCTCTTATCATTATGATCTGGGCAACCAGTTTTACGGGCTGTGGCTTGATTCCACGATGACCTATTCCTCGGCGAAATTTGAAACCGGGCAGGAAAGTCTGGAAAAAGCGCAGTTGCAAAAATATCAAAGCATGGTCGAGCAGATGGGTGTGAAATCCGGTGATCACGTGCTGGAAATAGGCTGTGGCTGGGGCGGATTTGCCGAATATGCGGCCGGTGTTTGCGGTTTGCGGGTGACGGGTTTGACGATTTCTCAGGAACAGCACGACTATGCCGTCGCGCGGATCAAAAAGGCCGGGTTGGATCATCTGGTCGAGATTAAGATGCAGGATTACCGTGACGAAACCGGCGTTTTCGACGGTATTGCATCAATCGAAATGTTCGAGGCCGTCGGCGAAAAATACTGGCCTGTATATTTTGACACATTGAATCAAAGACTTAAACCAGGTCGCGCGGCGACATTGCAAATCATCACCGTTCAGGATGCCCGGTTCGAGATTTATCGGCGCGGTGTTGATTTCATCCAGAAATACATTTTCCCCGGCGGCATGTTGCCAAGTCCCACAGCGTTGCGTGCCCAGGTCGAGCGCTCGGGTTTGCAAGTTTCGCGGACGATTAATTTCGGTGAAAGCTACAGTCAGACCCTGCGGCGCTGGCATGATACATTCAATAATCGGTGGGATCAGGTGGCGTCGCTTGGGTTTGACGAGCGTTTTCGCAGAATGTGGAATTTTTACCTGACCTCTTGCGCGTCGACCTTTCACAGCGGTAATTGTGACGTAACGCAAATCACGGTGACAAAACCGTCCTGAAAGAGCCCGGATTGACATGCCTACTGCCGCCAAACTGACCGCCGCCGTATTCTTTGCGCTCTTGGGTTGGTTTGCAGGCGATCTGGTCAAACCACTGCTGCCAGAAGGCACACCGGCAAACTGGCTTAATGAAACACTGGCGATCATTGGTGCGCTGATGGGCACAATCATGTCCGGGCGCAATGCCGGGCGCGGTGTGCGCGCCGGGTTTGGCTATGGATTGACCACGGTGGCGCTGATTGCGTTTTGGGGTATATTCGCCTTCGCATTTCAACGAATGTTGTCGATGTCTTTGGACAACAGGTTCAAAGGCCCGATCGAGGCGATCCAGGAAATGGTGGGTATCATGATGGATCACGCTGTTCTGGTCGCCGTGACCCCGATTGTCAGCACTGCCATTATTGGTGGTCTGTTTGGTGGCTGGATTACCGAATGGGTCGCCAAACGGTGGTCATAGGCGCGCCGCCGGTCAGCGTTTTGTGCCCCCAGACCACATCCGGGCATCGGGGCGCTTGAGTTCCCCAATTCGCGGACATAGATAAGGTGGCAGACACGCGCAAAGGGGCAGGCGTATGAAAGTCAAAAGTGATCTTTCCGACAGTATTGGAAACACGCCGCTGATCCGACTGAAAGGACCCAGCGAGGCCACGGGTTGCGAAATTCTGGGCAAGGCGGAATTCATGAACCCGGGCCAGTCCGTCAAAGACCGGGCTGCGCTTTTCATTATTCGCGATGCGGTGGCGTCCGGCCAATTGCGACCAGGTGGCACCATCGTCGAAGGCACTGCGGGCAATACCGGTATCGGTCTGGCGCTGGTGGGCGCGTCCCTGGGGTTTCGCACGGTCATTGTCATTCCCGAAACGCAGAGTCAGGAAAAGAAAGACATGCTGATGTTGGCAGGGGCCGAGTTGGTTCAGGTCCCGGCCGCACCCTATCGCAACCCCAACAATTATGTGCGCTATTCGCAACGTCTGGCAGACCGGCTGGCCGCCACCGAACCACAGGGCGCGGTATGGGCAAATCAGTTTGACAACGTTGCCAACAGACAGGCCCATTTCGAAGGCACCGGGCCGGAAATCTGGGACCAGACTGACGGCAAGGTTGATGGTTTTATCTGTGCTGTCGGGTCTGGTGGCACATTGGTTGGGGTCGCTATGGCGCTGCAGGCCAAGGGCGTCAAAATGGGTTTGGCCGATCCGATGGGTGCGGCGCTTTACAACTTTTATACCAAAGGCGAAATGACGTCCGAGGGGACATCGATCACCGAAGGAATTGGTCAGGGGCGGATCACCAAAAATCTGGAGGGCTTCACCCCTGATTTCACCTGTCAGGTCCCGGATGAGGAAGCCCTGCCAATTGTATTTGATTTGCTGGAAAAAGAGGGCCTGTGTTTGGGTGGATCATCCGGCATCAACGTCGGCGGGGCGATGAAAATGGCACGCGCGCTGGGGCCTGGTAAAACCATTGTCACGATACTTTGTGATTTTGGCACACGGTATCATTCAAAATTGTTCAATCCGGAATTCCTGCGGGAAAAGGGATTGCCCTATCCCGAATGGCTGGCGGAAACGCCACGGATTTTGCCGACAGTATTTGAGGATTGAATTTGCGCAAATTGGGACGCATAGCCCGCGCCGGTCTGAGGATCAGCTTGTTGCTGTTCGTCTTGTGGGCCGCTGTGCCTGCGCCGGCTTTGGCGCAATCACTGGATGAAACAACGGTCCAGTACGATGATTGGGAACGGGTCGCCAGCCGTGCAGAACAAGTGCTCGAGGATCGGCGTGCATCTGATATTGCGTTTGGCGAATTGCGCGACGATGTCGTGGATTGGCGCAGTCAGTTTCTGGCCGCACAAAGCGAAAATGCGACGCGGCTGACAACTGTGCGCGCCCAGTTGCAGGCGCTGGGACCAGCACCGGCGGAAGGCAGCGAAGAAGTCGCCGACATCGCGGAACGGCGCGCCGACCTGGTCGCCCAGATCACGCGGCTGGACGCGCCCCGCATCAAAGCAGAAGAGGCCTTTAGCCGCGCTGACGGTATCATCCGCGAAATTGATCTGATCGTGCGCGAACGTCAGGCGGACAGCCTGCTGGCACTTGGGCCATCGCCGCTGAACCCGACAATCTGGCCAGAGGCCTATCGCGAGCTGACACATACATTGAATGCCGTGGTGTCAGAATTATCCACGGCGTCGCGATCATCAACCCAGCGGGCTGAATTGCGCGAAAATCTGCCATTGTTGCTGATCTATGGGATCATCGCGACGGTTCTGCTGGCCCGTGGCCGCCGTTGGATGGAACGCCTGACTCTGCGTGTGCAAAGTTCTGAGGCGCAATCGGTCGATGGGGTCAAAGGATTCCTGTTATCGCTGGGGCAGGTGATATTGCCGGTCATCGGGTTGGTGGCCTTAACCGAGGCATTGTTCGCCACCAAGATGATAGGTTTTCGCGGCCAGTTATTTGTCGATGCAGTGCCCTATATCGGCGCGGGTGGTTTTCTGGCCCGCTGGTTGGCATTGCGGTTGTTCCCGAAATATGACCGGCGGCAAAGTCTTTTGGATTTGGCCGAAACCCAGCGTGCTGAATTAAGGTTCTTTGCGACATTGCTTGGCGTTTTGATGGGGGTCGCCGCGCTGTTTTCAAGGGTGGCCGATTTTGAAGGATACGCTGAGTCAACGCAGGCGGTCATATCCCTGCCATTGCTGATCCTGACCGGATTGTGCCTTTTCAGAACGGGCCGGATTTTGGCCGACAGTCCTGCCGCGCATGCGACCCATGATAGCAGCGCAGAGTCATTTGACCTGAGGGGGCGGGTGGCGTTGTTGGTGGGGCGCGCCGCCGTCTTGGTCGGGATTGCAGGTCCTGTCATTGGTGCCGTCGGGTACACATCCGGGGCGGCCTTTTTCCTATATCCGTCAGTGGGTTCGCTGGCTCTGATCGGGGTCCTTTTGGTGCTGCATGGCGTCATTCGCGATATCTATGGCTTTGTCACCGGTAAATCCGAAGAAAATGCACGCGAAGCACTGTGGCCGGTCCTGATCAGCTTTTTTGTGATGCTGTTATCGACCCCGTTATTCGCGCTGATCTGGGGTGCCAGACAGTCTGACCTTACCGAACTCTGGGCCAATTTCAGCGAAGGTATTTCACTGGGTGATGTCCAGATATCTCCGTCGGATTTCCTGACATTTGCGATCATATTCCTGCTTGGATTTGGTCTGACCAGGCTGTTGCAGGGTGCCTTGCGCACAACAATTCTGCCAAAGACAAAGATGGATATCGGCGCGCGGACGGCCATCGTATCGGGCATCGGGTATGTGGGTATTTTTCTGGCGGCGGTTATTGCCATTGCGGCCGCTGGCATTGATCTTTCGTCCCTTGCGATTGTGGCGGGGGCATTGTCGGTTGGCATCGGTTTCGGCCTGCAAAACATCGTGTCCAACTTTGTGTCCGGGATCATCCTGCTGATTGAACGCCCCATATCCGAGGGCGACTGGATCGAAGTGGGCGGCCAAATGGGATATGTGCGCGACATATCCGTACGCTCGACCCGGATCGAAACCTTTGATCGTACCGATGTGATCGTGCCCAATGCAGACCTGGTATCGGGGACTGTCACCAATTACACGCGCGGAAATCTGATCGGACGTGCGATCGTACCGGTTGGCGTTGCTTACGGCACAGACACCTACAAAGTGACCGAAATTCTGAAAGAAATTGCTGAAAACCATCCGTTGGTTGCCCTGAACCCGCCGCCGGCGGTGCACTTTATCGGATTTGGTGCAGACAGTATGGATTTCGAAATCCGTGCGATTTTGCGGGACGTCAATTTCACCCTTTCGGTCAAGACAGAGATGAATCATCAGATTGCACAGCGCTTTGCCGAGGAAGGGGTCGAAATACCCTTTGCGCAACGTGACGTCTGGCTGCGCAATCCCGAGGTTCTGACCCCCAAACCCCAGGCAAAACCCCGGCCAAAGCCCAAAGGTGCGACCTGATGACGGAAATGATTTTTCGCGATGATCCGTACGCCCAGGAAGCCCCCGGCAGCGTCATGGCCCACACATCAGAGGGCGGCGTGGTGTTGGATCAAAGCCTGTTTTACCCCACCGGTGGCGGCCAGCCCGGTGATAACGGATATCTGACATGGAACGGCAACCGGATGCCGGTGGCCACCACAATAAAGGGCGACGGTGGCCAGATCGTTCTGGTGCCGGGTGCGCCCGAAACATTGCCCCCCGTCGGGACCCAGATCGTGCAGACCCTGGACTGGAACCGCAGGTTCCGGCACATGCGAATGCACACCGCTTTGCATTTGCTGAGCGTGGCAATTCCCTTGCCGGTGACAGGCGGGGCGATCGGTGCCGAAAAGGGGCGTCTTGATTTCAAGATGCCCGACGGCGTGGCCGACAAAGAGGCGTTGGAAGATGCGCTGAACGACCTGATCGAGCGTGATCTGGTGGTGTCGGAAAGCTGGATTTCGGATGCGGAATTGCGCGCCAATCCCGGACTGGTGAAAACCATGTCCGTGGCGCCGCCTATGGGGCAGGGGCACATTCGCCTGATCCGTATCGGCGACGGCGACGCGCAGGTCGACCTGCAACCCTGTGGTGGCACCCATGTCGCGCGCACAGCGGAAATCGGGCGCGTCATTGTTGGCAAGATCGAAAACAAGGGCAAGCAAAACCGCCGGGTGAATATCTTCTTGGATTGAGATGGTGACAGGCGCATGTCCTGGCCTGCTGTCACGGCCAGATGACACCGGCAGATCCTGCGGTCACGGGGTTGCAAAATCACCGTTCGCGTCCGGTTTTTGTTCGACCCGCGACCGCACCAGATCGCCACAGACCCGCATTTTTCGACCGGGCAAATCGGGGCAGGGCGGTTGGATTTCAGGTTGCCGATGTCAGCCCTTGCAATCCGCCCCCCAACCCGGCTAAAGAACGGCCCGTGGACAGGTGGCCGAGTGGTCGAAGGCGCACGCTTGGAAAGCGTGTAGGCGGGAGACCGTCTCCAGGGTTCGAATCCCTGTCTGTCCGCCACATACCCCTAACACTAATCTCTGTTTGGCATGTGTCCGCGTGAGTCCCGGAAATCGCCCGACCATCAGGGCCATATGCATATATTCACACACTGAAACCGGAGATATCCCGGGAGCTCTGGGTTCTTTCACGAGGGCAATCTCCGCTCGTCCTCCAGAAGGGTCCCTTTGGCCTTATCAGGGAAAATTACGTGATTCAGGGGTAACAACAGGTGATACAGACCGAAGTCGGATGGCCTTCGTTTGGAATATGACGCCAATTCAGATGCTTGGCCGGATTATTATCCAGTTTCCTGTTAAGCTCCATAACAGGACCTGCCCGGATGCTGACGCCTGCGGACAAGTGCTCGTTGTGTTCAGGGGCCTTGGTAACCGGAATCAAGATCTGAACGTCTTTTGGACCGACAATTAGCCGGGTAGTGCAGCCGAAGGTTTCCGCAGACTCTGCGTCGCTCCGTATGGCGTCCAGGCGCCTGCGCACTGCGGCTTCAAGTTTCGCTGCCGAAACGCGTCTCAGGGTTCCGCTCTCGGAGGAACGCGCTCCCTGCTGAAGCGGCGGCGAGACGTAATGGCGGTAGAGTTTGCCCCGGGCACCATAGGAGAATGTTGATAACATCGGGTTGCCAGCGCTGTCGAAGATACGGACCGCGAGCGGCGAGTTCGCGACGTTCTCCCGCGTGGATTGTCAACGGCGCATCGCCGCAGCAGGGCTTGCTGAACCTCTGCATAGAGGGGCGGATCTATGATTGCATCATGCAGGCCGGGGCAGGCGGTGCCGCGATGGACGATCTCGCTGAGATAGCCGGTTCTTCAGAAGATGGAGCAGGGCACCGCGGCCAAAGGGCTGGTCCCCCATGACACGGCCCTTCTTTGTGACGTGACGCTTCGAGCGGATGTCCTGGCCAATCAGCCACCGCTCAAGTGCGTGGGTCGATTCCTGGTCCAGATACTTGCGATAGATCAGCCTGACAGTTTCCGCTTCTGAAGGATTGACGATCAGCTTGCGGGTCTCCGGGGCAGGGAGATTATATCCTATTGGAGGATAACCGCCCATCCACATTCCCTTTGCTTTGGACGCGGCAATCTTGTCGCGGATGCGTTCCCCGGTGACTTCGCGCTCGAACTGCGCAAACGACAAAAGGACATTCAGGGTCAGGCGTCCCATGCTTGAGGTTGTGTTGAAGGACTGGGTGACGCTGACAAAGCTGACATCATGGCGGTCGAAGATCTCGAGCATGCGAGCGAAGTCGCCCAATGCCCGGGTCAGGCGGTCGATCTTGTAGACGACAATGACATCGACCTGTCCGGCCTCAACATCGCCGAGAAGCCTTTTGAGCGCTGGTCGTTCCATACTGCTACCGGAGAAACCTCCGTCATCAAAGATGTCGGGCAGGGCGCGCCAGCCTTCAGCTTTCTGACTCACGACATAGGCCTCACCGGCCTCTCTCTGTGCATCAAGAGAATTGAAAGCCTGATCGAGACCTTCTTCGGAGGACTTGCGAGTATAGAGCGCGCATCGCCGGATGGGTGCAGCGTTCCCAAGCGCCAGCTCATAACAACACATCGGTTCATAGGTTTCGGGTGTGTTGAAGCTTGCCAGGCGAAACCGTCGCTCTGCAACGTCGAAGGGGATGGGTACGGAAGGCGTCACATAAACTGAGAGCCAGAAAAAGGACTCCAGTTTTGACTATAGATTAAGACAGGGACAGCGGTTGATTTTCCACAATGGTCTCCATCGCGAACAGCCCCGTCACCGCCTCTAACTCCATTTTTGAGGTCAGTTGCTTATAAACTTTGTCGTATCCAGACATTGATGACGTAACCACCTTGATCAGGTAGTCCCATTCTCCGCCTATCCGGTGGACATCAACAATCTCTGGGATTGCGGTAACGTGAACGCGGAATTTGCGCTGCCAACTTTCGCTATGCGACCGTGATTTGATTATCATGAATACCGTCAACTCAAGCCCGACAAGCTTGGCATTCAAACGGGCTCCATAACCCTCGATCACACCCAATTCGTTCAGCCGCTTTACCCGCCGCCAGCACGCATTTTGAGACAGACCTACCTTAGTTGCGACGTCCCGTTGCGAGAGCGACCCGTCACGCTGTAGAGCGATGAGAATTTTGCGATCAATGCTATCAAGCTCAATCATATGATCGAATATATTATACAATCATGCAAAAACAAGGGCAATACTTGCACATTGGTGTTGCTACACTGCTGAAAGGCAAAATGTAGAGGCAAACATGACCCAATCTCAAAGCCTTTTTGAACAATTCCGCGCTACGATTCAGACTGATAACATTATTACTGATCTTGCTAACGGACTGATTGGACACCATGCAATCACCAGCGGCCCTCTTGGCAATAAGCCCTTATTGTATGCTGACTATGTTGCCTCTGGGCGCGCGCTGCGGCAAATCGAAGACTTTGTGCTAACGGAGCTGTTACCCTTTTACGCCAACAGCCACACTGAAGCCTCTTACGTCGGCGGGTTCATGACACGTCTGCGTCGTGAAGCGCGGGATATTTTACGAGCCGAAGTAAACGCATCAAAAGATCACGCCGTGATCTTTACCGGATCGGGCGCAACAGCGGGTATCAACCGGATTGTACATTTGATCTGCCTTGATGAAATGGTTTCTAAAGGACAGAAACCCGTGGTTTTGATCGGTCCGTATGAGCATCACTCAAACATTCTGCCATGGCGTGAAAGCGGCGCAGAAGTAATCGAAGTTCCCGAAGCAGAAGGTGGTGGGCCCTGTATGTCATCCCTGTCGCAAACACTCGAGCGTGTTAATGGCCGACCAATTGTTGGCGCGTTTTCGGCGGCGTCGAATGTATCAGGAATTGTCACAGATGTTATCGCGGTAACGCGTGTACTGAAAGCTGCAGGCGCAATTGTGGTATGGGATTATGCAGGCGGCGCACCCTATTTGCCGATAGATCTTTGCCCGGCAAATGACGCACTAATTGACGCTGTGGTTGTGTCTCCGCATAAATTCATTGGAGGCCCACAGGCCACAGGTGTTCTGATCTTGCGCCGTGACATAGTTCAAGCCAACACCCCCACATTGCCGGGCGGCGGCACCGTACGGTTCGTTTCACCCACAAGCCATGACTACTCTCGCAACGTCGAGAGCCGCGAGGAAGCGGGGACACCTAACGTGATTGGCGATATGCGTGCAGCACTTTGTTTCATCGTAAAATCGGTCATTACACAAGACTTCATTACCAGGCGTAACCGCGAGAATCTTACCAAAGGTTTGAGCGCGTGGATGCCGCACCCGAACATCGAGATACTCGGCAATACTCAATGTGACAGGCTGCCAATCTTTTCGTTTCGATTGCGAGATGGCAAAGGCGGCTTTGTACATCAGCAACTGGTGACACGGCTTTTGTCTGATCGCTTTGGCATTCAGGCACGAGGCGGTTGTGCATGTGCGGGCCCTTATGTTCACCGTATCCTGGATATTGCTAAAAACGCCTCCGATACAATGCGTGGCGAAATCCTGTCTGGGAATGAGATCGAAAAGCCTGGCTTTGTGCGTTTAAACTTCAGCTATCTTGCGACAGACGCTGAGGTGAACCTTATTATTTCCGCGGTGCTCGAGTTGGCCGATAGCGCCGGCGATCATGTCGAATGCTATATTTGCGATCCAGCCACGGCTATTTTTGAACCGACAAAGAGTTTTGATCAATAAAGCCAACAAAACGTAGACATGACAGTGTTTTTTGGTTTCGAACTAACGCCTTTTGAACTCGCCACCAAGACACATGAGGCGAATTTCGCACCTTTAACTATCAAATGACACATTATACAGCGTGAATGGAAGATTTTAACCCAACAAAGTCAACTAATTTCCAAAATGGGGTGTCGAACTCGCGTAAATGCGGTGTAAAGTCACGACAATTCACGCAAGCAACAGGGGAACACCATGAACAAACATATCAGAAACGTCGCAATCGGACTAACCGTTGCTGGCCTCAGCCTTTCAACGGCGGCGGCCGAGGAATGGCGGTTCAATAACTTTCTGCCCGAAACCCGGCCCGAAACCGCTCAGCTTGAGCAATTCGTCACAGAGGTAAATGAAGCGCTTGCTGGTAAGGACGAACTCAAGCTCTACAGTGGCGGGTCGTTGGGGCTGCCAAACACGGATACGTTGCGTTTCCTGCCCAAAGGTGCGGTGGAAATGAGCCTGATGTGGGCAAACTATCTAGGCCGCGACGCGCCAGCGCTTAGCTCGGTCGTAGTGCAAGGTACCATTGGATCCATCGACGAGTTTGAAAAGGCGATCCCAACCGTACGCGAGATTTACGAAGAGGAATTTGCCGAATGGGACGTGGCCTCCGTGGGCTATGTCGCGATTCCGATGTTGTCAGTCTCTGTCTTCTGTCGCGAAGACCCTGTGCGCACTATCGAAGATCTCAAATCCAAAAAACTGCGCGTCTGGGCGCGTGATCAGGTTGAGGCTTTTACCCGGCTTGGGGTTGCGGCACAGATCATTCCGCAAGAGGAAATGTATGTTGCGATGAAGACTGGCGTAGTGGATTGCGCTTTGTATCCCGCGCTTTATGCTCATACGGTATCCTTGCAAGAGGTTTCTAAATACGCGTCCTTCCTCTACCCGATGGCGTCCGGACCCTATGTGATCGGCGTTGCTCAGGAACGTTGGGATGCGACCGACGAGACAGTTAAGGCTGCAATTAAAACCGCTGCTGATGCCCTTTGGACGCGCACAAACCAGTACGAGGCAGATTTCCAGCGCGAACTTGATTCCCGTAAAAAGCTGGCCGAACAGGGCATCGTTTGGAGTGATGATTTCTCGGACGAAGATCGCTCTGCTTTTGTAGGTGCCGTCACCGAGGTCTGGAAAGAACTGGCCGAAGAGGCTGGCGGAAACGCTCCTGCCTATCGTGAACGCGTTCTGACCGCACTCGGTCGCTAATAAACGCCCATGTTGTTTGGCGTTAGAAAAACAGTATCGCTGGGGCTGGAGTATCTGGCCCTGGCATTTGCTTGGCTTGCCGCCGTGGGTTTGACGGCCATTGTTGGCATCATCGCGACCAGCGTCTTGATGCGAAAATTTGCCAATACACCGCTGCACATCACTGAAGAAGTCGTTGGCTTGTTGTTGAGTGTTGCGCTGTTTCTGGGTTTGCCCATGGTCACATTGCGGTCAAAACACGTGCATGTCTCGCTGTTGATCGAATATGTGAATGACAGGGCCAAGGCCGTGCTGCAAATCGCTGGTCTGCTCATGGGTATTGCGTTTTTTGGCTGGCTGATCTGGGATACTATCCCCTGGTTTGAATTTGCCTTCAAACGCAACCTCAAAACAGAAACCACACGTATTTTGCTTTATCCTTGGATGGCGCTGATGCCACTGTCCTTGACCGTGACCGGCATGATCCTGATCGCACGTATATTCGGGATCATCGATACGCCGACACCGAGCGATCCCGAACCTTCATCCCAAGGCGAGACCCTTTAATGTCCTTTTGGATTACATTAATCGGCGGGATCATTACGACCGCCGGGACCGGGCTTGCCTTAGGTGCCTCCCTCGGTCTGACCGGTTTAGTCATTCTGCAAGTTTACTCAAACGGAGCCACTTCTGTTGCCATAGATGCGATCTGGAATGTCTTCAATTCCTTCACGCTGAGCGCCGTTCCGATGTTCATTCTGTTGGGTGAGATTTTGTTGCGCAGCGGGATCAGTGAAAAGGCCTATTCCGCTTTTGCCCCTGTCTTTCGCCGTGTGCCCGGCGGGCTGCTGCATACCAATATCGCAGTATGCACCCTGTTTGGTGCCGTTAGCGGGTCCAGCCTGTCGACCGCTGCTGCCGTTGGGTCGGTGGCCTATCCCGAGATGAGCAAACGCGGCTACGATAAAGACACTGTTGTCGGCAGTCTGGCCGGAGGTGGAACGCTTGGGTTGCTGATCCCTCCCAGCTTGTCTTTTCTGATCTATGGCGCGCTCACCGAGACATCAATCGGCAGGTTGTTTGCGGCGGGTATCATCCCCGGCATGTTGGTGGGCACCATGTTCATGGCTTACATTTTGGTAAAATGCCTGCGCAATCCTGCGATTGCGCCGACTGATCTCAACAAAACCTCATTGTCTGACATCATAAAAGGGTTCCGCCACATCTGGCCGCTGCTTGCACTGATCTTTGCGGTCATTGGGGCCATCGTCGGGGGCCTCGCCACCCCGACTGAATCAGCTGGCATCGGCGTGGTGCTCGCCGTCGTGATCTGTTCCATCTGGGGCGATCTGACCTTTAGAAAGCTGATCGAAGCGGTCTATCAATCGGTGCTGCTGTTTTCGTCCATCGGGTTTCTAGTGCTGGGGGCCACGATCCTTGCGCAATCGGTCAGTATCCTTGGGTTGCCACAGCAAATCCTTGAAAGCATCGCCCAAAGTGGACTTGGCACCTATAGCGTTCTGCTGGTTGTTATCCTGATCTTCTTGATCCTTGGCTGCTTTTTTGACGGTCTGTCTCTGATGATCATGACACTGCCCGTTGTTTTTCCATTACTGACGGGGCTGGGGTTTGATCCCATTTGGATCGGCGTCATCATCACCATTGTGATTGAGATCGGACAGATCACGCCGCCTGTGGGGCTAAACTTGTCAGTTCTTACCGCGCTCACCAACCATGAAGTGTCTCTGGGTCGCGTCGCCTATGCGACCGTGCCTTATTGGTTGATCCACCTCGGCGCGATTGCAATTCTCACTCTCTTCCCGGTGTTGGCGCTCTTCCTGCCAAACTTGCTGTTCTAAGGAGCTCCGTTCGCTATGACCATCAAGCTAAAGGCCAAAACGTTTGGGCCAGTCTTTGCGTTTTTTGACACCTCAGACGTGGTGCAATACGCGTCCACTGAAATTAGCTTACGCACGCCGCATCCACCGGCCGGAACCCCGGTGGATATGTTGTTGGCTTCACTGGCTTATTGCATGGTGAAATCGGCCGAATGGGCGGCACAAAACCAAGGCGCTTCCCTCTTGCCGTTCTCGGTCAAGGTTACAGGCACCAAGGCACCCGATCTGCCCGGACGGATAGAGCTTATGGAAGTTACACTCATCGGTAAATTGGTGGATGATGCCGCCACTGCACAGCAGATCGTTAATCTTGCCAAGAATACTTGCACCGTCAGCAATACCCTGAACTGCGAAATTACCGTGGCAACAGAACTTGCAGATGGGTGATGCGCCTATGTCCGTCGCTGAGATACCAGTAGACACACAAATCACGGCCGAAATGCTGGAGAACGACCCGGCGGAGGTCTATGCGCGCCTGCGTGATACCCATCCCATTGTGCGACTTCAGGCACTTGGCGGACGCATTGTCTTTACTAAGGCCGAGGATGTCACACGTGTCAAAACTGACACGGAACATTTCTGGTCGAGTGATGCTAGCAGCCCTATGCAGCGCGCCTTTGGTGGGCACACGCTGATGCGTAAAGACGGCTGCCCCCACCTGCGCGAACGGAATGCGATGGTACCGGCGTTGACGCCTGAACATATTCAACGCTGGCGGTCCGCATTTGAAGACCTGACCGACGGGCTGCTTGACGTGATGACGGCGCAGGGCCCGCTTGATCTGTCACCTGCCTTTGCGATACCCCTGTCCGCCGGATATCTTAAAATCATCCTTGGCCTGGATGACGCCGGTGCAGACAGATTGTTTGACTGGGCCGGTGCACTGGTCCGCGGCGCGATGAACAGCAGCGCTGATCCAACGGTTTTTGCCGCAAGCGATCGTGCAAACATCGAAATGAATGACTGCTTTGAACGGCTGATCCCTCAACACCTCGCGTTCCCCAATGGGTCTGTTCTGTCAACGATGGTCAATGCGGATGAGCCAATTGGGCGGTCGCAGATCAGAACCAACATGAAAATCTGCATCGGCGGTGCGGTGATTGAAACACGGGATGCGCTGCTCTCAACGATCTATGGATTGCTGAGCAATCCAGATCAGTTGCAACGCTGCAAAGAGACAAAAAACTGGTCCCCTGCTTGCGAAGAGGGCCTGCGTTGGGTTGCACCGATACAGGCCAGCCCACGCATCGTGAAAAAGGCACTCGTCATGCGCGGGCTTCATATCCCGCAAGGTGAGACCGTTATGGCGGTTCAAGCCTCCGCCAATCACGATGTCAGCTTTGGTGCTACGCCAGATCGCTTTGATATTCACCGATCTGGGTCGCCTCACCAATCCTTTGGCGAAGGTGCCCATGCCTGCCTCGGTGGTCCCGTGTATCGCCTTTTGGTGACTCAGGTAGCGCTGCCAAAGCTCTTCGAGCGATTTCCGGCTCTCGCTCTGGACACGCCCTCGCCCGCTGCGTTTCAAGGGTTTGCCTTTCGGGGGCCGAAGGCGACCTATGTCAGGTTATAAATTGCTCTCCAAAGATTGGTATCGCCTCGATTTCCTTTGATCTTTGTCAGAAAGCTATGTCACTTTGGCTCTCTAAGATTGCTGGTGCGTTTGATACATAAGGCCCAAAAAAACAATGAAACGCTTCGGCCCACCATATGTCATCGCGACCGATCTGCTGCGATCTTACGGCGCCGCGATGAAGGTTGTGGGGAACGCTCAGCGACAAGAAACAGGGCGTTGGCTGAACAATCGGTGCGAGAATTCCCACCAGCCTTTTCGACGAACAGAGCCAGCCATGCCGCGCTTGCGCCGAACGGGAAGTTTGCAGAAATTCACCGCCGTTCATGCATTGATCCACAACCATTTGAACCAGGAGCGCAGCCTGTACTCATGCGCCAATTTCAAGCGCAACCGGACCGCCGGCCTGTCCGCGTGGCGCCAACTTGGCGCGGCATAAGGGGCAACTTCATTGTCCTTGCAGAGACTGGTTCGCATCCGTCTGACAGCACCGCCACAATCCCCAGTCTTTGCGGCAATTCCCTTTTCCTCCCTGTTATATCGCAACTTTTCGGCGGCATGCTGTGAGCGTTCGGCATGGGAACAGTCCTTTGGGCATTGAAAGGATCGCCGCTGAAATAAGCGACCGCAGCGGCGCAATTGCGCGACAGGTCCGGTTTTAGACGGGGTGACCGTCAGATGCTGTCAAAAGGGATATTTTCTCAGGCACCAACCCAGACCGGATTGGACCATGCCCGTTTGCCAGCGCGATCCACGACGGTGACGCGTAGCCACGGAGAATCAGCTAGGCGTTCACGCGACAGATGTCCCCTGGTCATTGAAACGCCATGCAGGGTCGCGGTGCCTGTGCCCTTGCCTTGAACTATGATTGTGACGCAGGCCGAGCAATCCACTTGGACACCGTCGTCAGAGATGCGAATATCGGTAATTTGCGGACCCTGACTGGAATAATATTCGCCCGCCTTCAGCGCGGCAAGCAGCGCCTCTGGCGCGTTTTCTGGCGCCTTGACCATGACCCAGCCGCCGAAATGATCAGGAGTATTGAAATGGGCATCGTCGGCGGCGATCAGGTTCAGCCGACGGTCTTGATACAAAAGATGGTCCAGCACCATCAAACTTTCGCCGCGATCATTGTCGACGGCGCAACTGTGGTTGTAGATTTCTATCGCATGGGCGGCTGTGATCGAGAGGGCGTCGGCCTCACTCATACGGGACCAGTGCGGGTGCGCAATTGTTACGAACGCGCCTGCATCGCGCGCCCGCTGGGCAATGGCGGTGGCGGATTCCGAGCCCTCAACGGGCTTGAAATGCGGTGCATCCGGCGGGGTGAAATCAGTTGGAAGGCCCGCCGCGAGGAGATGCCACAAATAGCCGTTCTCCATTATGCCAGTATGCATTTCAGCGCCCAGCAAAGTGGTGAACCCATCATTTCGGTAGTTGCTTGTATCAGTGACCGGGTAGTCGAAAAGCCCAACAAAATGATCGGTCAGGGCGATGAAATCATACCCTTCCGCGTGGTACCGACGGCAAACTTCTGCCGGGTCCAAAACCCCGTCTGAGCGGGTCGAGTGGGTGTGCAGATTTCCCCGGAAAAATTTACCCGGCGTGGTGAAAAAACTGGTTGGCATAGTCTGGACTTTCGGGCTGTTGTGGGATCGTCGTTTTTTGGCGGATCAGGCAAGTGCCTCGGCGTGGTGGCACGCGACCATGTGTTTTTCACCGATCTGCCTGAATTCCGGAAGCTGCGAGCGGCATTTAGCATCGGCATGCGGGCAGCGGGCGTGAAAAGCGCAGCCTGATGGCGGGTTGAACGGATTCGGGGGTTCGCCCTTGATTGTGGCGCGCGAAGCGCGGGCGCGGGGGTCAGGCACAGGCACCGCCGATATCAGGGCGCGGGTATAGGGGTGCATCGGATTTTCCAGCAGTACCTCGGTGTCGGCCAGCTCGACGATGCGGCCCAGATACATCACCGCAATGCGCGAAGATATGTGGCGCACGACGCTGAAATCGTGGGTAATGAACAGATATGTCAGCCCGAGTTTCTTTTGCAGGTCCGCCAGCAGGTTAACCACCTGAGCCTGCACCGACACATCCAGTGCTGAGACACTTTCGTCGCAAACCACCAGTTTGGGGCTGTTAATCAGCGCGCGCGCGATCACAACGCGTTGCTGCTGACCGCCAGACAATTGGTGTGGGTAACGATCCAGCAGGTGCACTGGCAGGCTGACGGCTTCGAACATTTCCAGCACCTTGGCGTCGCGCCCATCAACATCGCCAACGTCATGAATATCCAGCGGTTCGCGACTCTGCGCGCCAATGGTCAGGCGCGGGTTCAGCGCGCCGAGCGGATTTTGAAACACCAGTTGCATTTCGCTGCGCAGGCGCCGCCATTCACCCTTGTCGACCTTGGTAATGTCTTGACCCATAAACGTTATCGATCCGGATGTCGGCGGCATCAGGTTCAGGATCAACTGGCCAATGGTGGATTTTCCACATCCGCTTTCACCCACCAACCCCAGGGTTTCGCCGGCGTGCAGTTTCAGGCTGACTCCGTTGACTGCATGGGCCACCTTGCGCGGGCCAAAGAACGACGTGCGCGGCCCGACAAAATGGCGCACCACGTCGCGCATCTGCACCAGAATTTCGGGTTCGCGGGTTTCAGGTGCGGTCATGATATGCTCATCGGATGCATGCACGCGACCCGGCGGCCGGGGCTGACTTCGGTAAAATCAGGTCGGATTCCGCTGCAGGCGTCGCCGCAACTGCCACAACGCGCCTCGAACCGGCAACCGGTGACAAATTCCTGTGGCGGCGGCGCGGCACCTTCTATCGCGCTAAGGCGGTCAACCTTGCGATCGACCCGCGGCAACGAGTTGAGCAAGCCAAGTGTATAATGGTGCAAAGGCGCGTCAAACAGTTCCAGCACCGGCGCCTCTTCGACGACGCGCCCGGCATACATCACCGCCACGTCATCGGCAGCCTCGGCAATTACGCCCAGATCGTGCGTGATCAGGATCAATGCCATGTTGAGTTCTTTTTTCAGATCCGACAGCAGTTCGAGGATTTGCGCCTGAATGGTCACGTCCAGCGCTGTTGTGGGCTCGTCGGCGATCAAAAGCTTGGGCTGGCAGGCAATGGCCATGGCGATCATCGCGCGCTGGCTCATACCGCCGGAAAACTGATGCGGGTATTCATCGGATCGGTTTTTCGCATTGGGAATACCGACCATATCAAGCAGCCCGATTGTGCGTTTGGCCGCCGCGTCCCGTGACAAGCCCTGATGCAAAATCAACGATTCCGAAATTTGCCAACCGATGCTGCGCACCGGATTGAGCGACACCATCGGGTCTTGAAAAACCATCGCCACTTCGCAGCCACGCAGCTTTGACATCTCGGCTTCGCTGATGCTCAAAAGGTCGCGGTCATTGAACAAAACTTCGCCGCCGGTCACCCGTCCGCGCGCCGCCAGCAGGCCAAGTGTTGCAAGACAGGTGACGCTTTTACCGCTGCCGCTTTCGCCGACCAGTCCAAGAGTGCGCCCGGGTTGGACCTTCAGGCTGACGCTGTCCACAACTTCTACCGTGCCTTCGGGCGTGTCAAATACAACCGAAAGATCGCGCACTTCCAGCAGTGGTTTTTGGTGCAAACCGTTGGGTTCGCTTACGTCTGAGATTACCGGTTTGTTCATTTCAGGGTCGGGTCCAGCCGATCACGCAGCCAGTCGCCGACAATGGCGATCGACAGCGTCAGGAAAAATATCACCAACCCCGGCGCCACGGCGATCCATGGGGCAAGGATCAGGTAGTCACGCCCCACGCCCAGAATCTGCCCCAGGCTGGTCAGCGGCGGCTGTACCCCGAGACCGAGAAAGCTGAGAGTCGATTCCAGCAGGATCACCCCTGGCAGGTTGATCGTCGCCTGCACGATCAAGGTGCCCATGATATTGGGCAGCACGTGGCGCCAGTAAATTCTGAAGTGACCCAGACCAAGAGAGCGCACCGCCAGAACATAGTCCTTTTGATTGGCGCTCAGCACCATGGAACGCGCCAGTCGCGCGTAGCGTTCCCAGCCGTCGATGCCGACGACGATAATCAGAATGGTCAGGCTGTTGCCAACAAATGCCAGCACCGCCAGCGCAAAGATGATGAACGGCAGCGAAACCTGCACATCCACCAGCATCATCAGGATCTCTTCCACCCAACCGCGGAAATGCGCCGCGACTACGCCCAGAAAACTGCCCAGTATCGCGCCAATGGCCGTGCCGACCACCCCGATCAGCACGCTAAGTCGCAAACCCCGGATCAACCGGCTGAGAACGTCGCGCCCCAGATCATCGGTGCCCAGGATATGCTCCCACGAGCCGCCCATGAAAACCGGCGGCTGCAGCTGGTTGAACAGATCCTGCTGGGTATGCGGATAGGGCTGAAAGGTGAAGCCAAACACCGCAACGAACAGGATGAACGCAATATAGATCATCGCGATCGTCACCAGCCATTCGCCGCCAAGGCCCCAACGGTGCAATCGCGACGACAGCCAGCCCCGCCGGACCCGGATCACGGGTGAGGGTTCGATTTGCTGTATGCTCATCTTTGCCCCCTCAATTATTGCCGCCGGTGACACTGATTCTGGGATCGAGATAGCCGTAAAGAATATCAACCAGCAGATTTGCCGTAATCACCGTCGAGGCCACCATCAGGATGAACAGCTGGACCACGGCAAAATCGCGCACCCCAACGGCCGTAATGAACAGCCGCCCGGCACCGGGCCAGGCAAATACCGTCTCGATCACCACCGAGCCGCCGATCAGCCAGCCGAGCTGGAAACCGATTACCGTGACGGTCGGAATTGCGGCATTGGGCAGTGCATGCCAGGCGATCTGGCGGAATTTCGGTGCACCCTTGGCGCGGGCGGTGCGCATGTAAGATTGGCGCAAAACCTCGAGCATTGCCGAGCGTGTGAACCGTGCAATCGATCCGGCAAGGGTCAGACCAAGCGTGGTCGCAGGCAGGATAAGATGCAGCCAGGTGCTGGCCCCGGCAGTCGGCAGCCAGCGCATTTTCAGCGAAAAGAACAGGATCAGCAGCAGCGCCAGGAAATAGCTTGGCATTGAAAAGGACGCCACCGCAGCGGTCATGATGCCGCGATCCCACATGCTTCCGTGCTTCAGGGCAGCAAACGCGCCAAGTGCCACGCCAGCAACAATGCTGACGCCAAAGGTAGTGCCCCCGAGCAACAGCGTTTTTGGCAGCCGCTCCATAACGATATCCCATGCCTCGCGACCGTCAAAAAATGATGTCCCGAAATCGCCTTGCAGGATGTCCGCGATGTAGATCAGGTATTGTTGCCACATCGACTTGTCGATGCCCCACTTGACCCTGAAAACATCCAGCGTTGCTTCTGGTGTTCCCAGTGAAAATACGCTGAGCAGCGGGTCACCAGAGGCGCGCAGGACAAAAAATACCGCCGTGACCACGATCCATAGAGTGAACACACTTCGCAGAATTTTTATAAGGACGTAGCGGGTCAAATTTCGGCGCTTTCTGTTGGTGACTGAAGCGTTTTTCTACGCTCGCGAACGGGCCGCAGACACGATCTGCGGCCCGTTCAGTATTTTTTCAGCCGTTATCCGTTGTCTTTGAAGTTGTTCGCGCGAAAGTCCATGTAGAAGAACGTATAGGGCGTCCAGTCCAGGTCTTTGCGAACGCCATAGGCCTCGACCGGGCGATACAACAGAATTGCCGGCACAAGATCGTCCCACAGATCCAGCAGATCGCTATAGGCCTGTTGGCGGGTGTCAAAATCAGACCCCTGTTCGATGGCCGTACCAAGAGCCGCAAACTCTGCTGGCGGGGCACCACCCCAATCCTTCAGACGGTGACCACCTTCACGGCCCCAGCTGAACCACATGCCACCACCGGGATCGGTCATCCACATGTTGTCAGAGGCGTTGTAAGCGTCGCCTTCCTGACCCATCTGGCCCCAATTTTCGATGATGTCGAGTTTGACGTTCAGGCCAACCTCTTTCCACATCTCGATACCGGCTTCCATCGCGCGGGTCATGTTGGTGTAGTATCCGCTGACAATCCGGATTGCGATTTCTTCGCCATCGTATCCGGCTTCAGCCAACAGTTTTTTGGCCCCTTCAGGGTCAAACGGCAGCGCACCACGGTCGGGCAGAGAATAGTCACCATAACCGGCAAAATCATAAGTGCCTGCGACGGTTGTCCCGGCCCAGAGCTTGTCGGCCAGCAATGGCCGGTTCAGCGACAAAGCCATTGCCTTGCGAATACGTTTATCCGCTTGTGGGCGACCTTCCTTATATTGGCGGAAAGTAATCATATGCACGTTTTCAACAGCGACTGCACGGATTTCGGTGCCGTCGTCTTTGTCGATCGGTCGCGTCTGGTCTGGTGGCAACGACGTTGCGATGTCAAACTCGCCTGTGATCAGACCGGCAATGCGCGATGACACTTCTGGCACTTCAAGAAAAGTGATGCTGAATAGCGGCGGCTTGTCGCCCCAGTAGTCGTCAAACGCTTCCAGTTTGACAGACTCGCCAGTCACCCGGCCTGCCCATTTGTAAGGACCAGTGCCAATTGGTTCACGCCCGAATCCATCCTGTCCGACACTTTCGTAGTAGGCTTGTGGATAAACCTGGCCCATCACCGTCGCCATCCGTGCCAGCAACGCCGGATCGGGGTTTTTGGTGGTGATGCGAACAATCTTGTCATCAACCGGCACAACGCTTGCAATCGTACCGGACGCCGCGAACGGCTCCAATCCATCGCCATAGGTGTTGTTGATCGAAAACGCGACGTCTGCGGTTGTCATCGTGGTTCCGTCATGGAACTTGACGCCCTGGCGAATGGTAAAGTCCCATTCGGTTGGCGTAACTTGTTCCCACGATGTGGCAAGGCCGGGGACAAGTTCGGATCCGCTGCCGTCAGCGTTGGACAAATAATTGCGCCAGACCAGCGTATCGTAAATCGAATAGGCAACGCGTGCGCCAAAGTTCGAATTGACAGTTGGCCCGTGCGACGCCCAAGTCGTGGGCATCGCAATTTTAAGATTTGAACGACCGTCCTGTTCGGCGATCGCGGCACCCGACCCCAGTGACACCGTCAGCGACGCTGCCACCATCAGTGCCTTGGCCGATTTCAGGAACCCGCGTCCCGGACCCGTTGTCCGTTTTTGCGGGTGTCTTTTGTTGATATTCACTTCATTTTCTCCCATCGTTTTTTGTCCCGGCAATCAATGACGTCTCGCAGAAAAAGGCTGCAATCATTGATTCCAAGGAAGTTTTGAGTGGCCAAGGCCACAATCTGACGGCAAGTCTGGACAGGGCTGAACCTAGTTTCAGCGATGCCCGCACCCGCGAGACGTCGGTAATACACTGTATCCATTGAGCGGCGTTTTCTCGGAATGACAGCCGCGTGGATGAATTTGATTATCTGACATATAAAGACCGCCCACCTAAGTCTCGAACCCGCCGAGATCCGTAAGGATCGGGCAGTCGGGCCGATGGTCACCGACACATTCGTCGACCAAATGGGAAAGTGTGTCACGCATCTCCCTTAGGCCCGCGATTTTGATTTCGATTTGCTGAAGATGTTCGTTCGCAATGCGCTTTACGTCGGCGCTGGCGCGGGTTTCATCGTCATAGAGCGCCAACAGCGCGCGGCAGTCGTCGATGGAAAAGCCCAACGAACGGGCGCGACCCAGAAACGCAAGTTTGTGTAACTCTTTTTTGCGAAACGCCCGGTAACCATTGGTATCCCGCAACGGACTGACCAGCCCGATATCCTCGTAGTAGCGAATGGTTTTCACCGGAAGACCTGACAATGTCGATACATTCCCAATGTTCACGCGATTTCCTTCTTCATTCGGCAACTGCCATTTTCAAATCTTCGCCCGAAGCGGCTGAATGAGCGACGGCTTCCTGCAATGCCGGCTTTACCCAGCGCAAGCGCAACGCATTGGTCAGGACGAAAACACTGGACAGTGCCATGGCACCAGCCGCCAGCACCGGCGAAAGCAGAATGCCACTGATCGGATACAATACACCGGCGGCGACCGGAATTAACAGCGTGTTGTAGCTAAACGCCCAGAACAGGTTTTGCTTGATGTTGCGCATCGTGCGCTGGCTGACCGCAAAAGCGTTGACCACGCCGCGCAGATCGCCCGACATCAACACGACATCGGCGGCTTCAATGGCAATATCTGTCCCTGTGCCGATGGCGATGCCGACATCGGCCACCGCCAATGCAGGCGCGTCGTTGATACCATCACCGACAAAGGCTAGTTTGTGCCCGTCTGTGCCCAGCGCCTCGAGGGCCGCTACTTTGCCCTCGGGCAGAACTTCGGCCACCACATGGTCGATGCCAAGTTCGTTGGCGATGGCCTGGGCAGTGCCTTGATTGTCACCGGTAATCATCGCCACCTTGAGGCCCAGCTTATGCAGCGCCGCAATTGCGGCCGGTGTGCTGGCCTTGATCGGGTCGGCCACGGCGATAACTGCGGCTGCCTTGCCGTCAATGGCAGCATAAAGCGGCGTTTTGCCCTTTTTGCCAAGCGCGTCACCGTCACCAGCAAGCGCGCCCAGCGCGATGCTTTCGCGGGCCATGAAGCGGTCGGCTCCGATAAGGATAACCTTTCCCTCAACGCTGGCGGATACGCCGTATCCGGTGATTGAAGTGAAATCGCTGATCGGTGGCAGGTCCATTCCCATGGCCTTGGCAGCCTGCACAATCGCCGCTGCGATCGGATGTTCAGATGTCACCTCGACCGCCGCCACCAGCCGCAGCACGTCATCCTTGTCAAACCCGTCAGCGACGCTCAGATCGGTCAGCGACGGGCGACCCTCGGTCAGGGTGCCGGTCTTGTCCATCGCCACGATTGTGGTTTCCTGAAGTATTTGCAGTGCATCGCCCCTGCGAAACAGCACACCCATTTCAGCTGCCCGCCCGGTGCCCACCATGATCGAGGTCGGCGTCGCCAGGCCCATCGCGCAGGGACAAGCGATGATCAGCACCGACACGCCCGCCACCAGCGCGAATGTCAGCGCCGGGTCCGGCCCGACCAAAACCCAGACAAGAACCGTCAGTGTCGCCACGACCATCACGATAGGCACGAACACGGCGGTGATCCGGTCGACCAGACCTTGAATCGGCAGCTTCGCACCTTGGGCCTGTTCCACCATCTTGATGATCTGGGCCAGCATGGTGTCGTCGCCCACATTAGTGGCGCGGAATGTCAGCGCCCCGGTGCCGTTCACCGTGCTGCCGACAATGCCAATACCAGCGGTTTTTTCGACCGGAATTGACTCGCCGGTGATCATGCTTTCGTCGACGTAAGAAGCCCCCGTCAGCACCTCACCATCCACCGCGATCTTTTCACCCGGGCGCACGTGGATCACATCACCGCGAACAATCTCTTCGATCGCAATCTCTGTGACTTCGCCATCGCGTTCAACCCGCGCGGTCTTGGCCTGCAAGCCAATAAGTTTACGGATCGCTTCACCCGTGCGCCCCTTGGCGCGGGCTTCCAGAAAACGGCCCAGCAGGATCAGCACGACAATGACGGCAGCGGCTTCAAAATAGACATTTACTGTGCCGGCGGGCAGTAGCCTGGGCGCAAACGTCGCCACCAGCGAATAGATGTAGGCCGCCGATGTCCCCAGCGCCACCAGCGAATTCATGTCGGGGGCGCCCTTGAAAAGCGCCGGGAAACCCTTTGTGTAGAACCGTAATCCGGGTCCGAACAAGACCACTGTAGTCAACGCAAACTGGATCAGCCGACTGTTTTGCGTACCGATCGCCTCGGCCACGAATACTTTCACCGCCGGTACAAAATGGCTGCCCATCTCCAGCACCAAAACGGGAAGCGCAAAGATCGCCGCCAACAGCGTCATCCGCCCGAGCCATTTGATCTCGGCGGCCTTGCGCCCGGCTTTGTCGGACCGTTCGGTGGATTTTGGTTTGGCTTTATAGCCTGCGTCGCTTGCAAGTGCCGCAATTTCCGCAGCACTTGTGGCACCAGCCACATATCGCACCAGCGCGGTTTCAGTTGCCAGATTGACCGAAGCGTCCAGAACTCCGCTGCCCGTTTTGAGCGCTTTTTCGACCCGCCCGACGCAGGACGCGCAGGTCATGGACTCGATTTCCAATGTCACTTCTTCGACCACGACAGGGTAGCCGACATTGGACAGCGTTTCGACCAGCAGCGCCGTGTCAACGCTGGCGTGGTACTTGATTTGTGCAGTCTCCGTCGCCAGATTGACAGACGCACTGGCGACCCCCGGAATGGCAGACAACGCCTTTTCCACCCGGCCGACACAGGACGCACAGGTCATGCCTTCAATCTGCACTGACGCAGTGTCTGAGACTTCCACTTAATTGAGCCAACTATTTTATGATTCTGCATTATTGCTACAGGGTCCAGTGAGTGGAGGGTCAAGTGATATCGTAAAACACGCCAAAATATCCTTCTTGACCTTCCCGCGCTGGACCTCTTAAGGGCGAAAGCGAACCGCATAGGAAGTATAGAATGACCAAACTAAATGTCCCCGAAATGAGCTGTGGCCACTGTAAAGTCGCCGTCGAAAAAGCGGTGGCAGATGTTGACTCTGCTGCAAGTGTTGACGTTGATCTGGAGAGCCGCACAGTCAGTATCCAAAGTTCTGTCACCGACGCGGCACTGATCGCCGCCCTTAAAGAAGGTGGTTACGCGGCGACCGTCGCCTGAACGGCCGCGGCGGCGCTGGAAGAATTTAGGAGTCCGCAACAACGAAATTGACACTCAATTTCCGTGTGCAAATCGGGCTGAATAAAAGCCAAATTCGGACTCGATGTTCTTTCTGCCCGGCAGTAGAACATTATTGTTCCTTCGCTGATTGAGGTGCTTTGTGCCGCGTGGCGTCTGTAACATTGGCAGGAGACTTCGGATGCAAAGCCCATTTCTGGAACACATATCCGCGACCCTTGCCGAGATCGAAACCGCCGGGCTGTATAAACGTGAACGCCTGATCCTGTCACCCCAGAGCCGCCGGATCGATGTTGAATTGGCCGGGCAACGTCATGACCATATCGTCAATCTCTGCGCCAATAACTACCTTGGTCTGGCCGATCATCCCCGCTTGAAAAATGCGGCACAAGATGCGCTTGAGACCCACGGTTTTGGCATGGCTTCAGTGCGCTTCATTTGCGGAACACAAAAGCAACATCGCCAATTGGAACAACGGCTTGCGGCGTTCTTGGGCAAGGACGACGCGATTCTGTTTGCCGCCTGTTTTGACGCGAATGGCGGGCTGTTTGAACCGCTGCTTACGGCAGAGGATGCAATAATTTCCGACGCGCTGAACCATGCATCGATCATCGATGGTGTTCGCCTATGCAAAGCCAAACGCTATCGCTATGCAAATTCCGATATGGTGGAACTTGAGGCCCGACTGGTTGAGGCAACAAGCGCGGGCGCGCGGTTCATCATGATTGCGACCGACGGCGTGTTTTCGATGGATGGGCATCTGGCAAAACTGCCGGAAATCACAGCACTGGCCGACCGATTTGGTGCCACTGTCATGGTAGATGACTGCCATGCCACCGGGTTTATGGGGCCGCAGGGGCGTGGCACACCGGCGCATTTCGGGGTGGCGGACAGGGTCGATATCGTGACCGGGACTTTGGGCAAGGCACTTGGCGGGGGTATTGGCGGTTTTGTCGCCGCGGCCCAGCCGGTGATCGACTTGCTGCGGCAGCGGTCACGGCCATATCTGTTCTCAAATTCACTGCCGCCGATGATCGTGGCCGCAGGGCTGGAGGCGCTGAACCTGATTGAAGAAAGCGATGATCAGCGGGCGCAACTGTTCAAGAATACTGTGTTTTGGCGCGCCGGTCTGAAACGTCTGGGATTTGATCTGCTGGCGGGCGAGCACCCGATTGTGCCCGTGATGCTGGGTGAGGCCGGACTGGCGCAACAAATGGCGACACAACTGTTTGACGAAGGTGTATTTGTCGCCGGATTTTTCTTTCCGGTGGTGCCAAATGGCGCCGCACGCATTCGCACCCAGATGAACGCCGCCCTTACAAGCGATGATCTGAATTTCGCGCTGGCGGCATTTGAAAAAGTCGGCAAATCAGTTGGGGTAATCTGATGGAACAATCCAACCGGATGAAAGCACTGGTAAAAGCCAAAGCTGCCCAGGGGTTATGGATGCAGCACGAACCTGTGCCCGAGATCGGCACAGATGATGTTCTGATACAGATCAGCAAAACCGGCATTTGCGGCACCGATATCCACATCTGGAACTGGGATGAATGGTCGCAAAAAACCGTGCCAGTACCGTTAATCACAGGTCATGAATTCGCCGGGGTGATTGTCGAGATGGGCAGTCAGGTCACTGATTTGTCGATTGGTCAGCGGGTGTCCGGCGAGGGGCATCTGATCGGCAAGAAAAGCCGGGCCAGCCGGGCCGGAAAATTTCATCTTGATCCTGAAACCCGTGGCATAGGGGTGAATGAACCGGGCGCGTTTGCAGAGTTTCTGCGCCTGCCTGCTTTCAACGTAGTGCCGTTGCCCGATGAGATCAGCGACGATATCGGTGCCATTCTGGACCCGTTGGGGAATGCGGTTCATACCGCTCTTTCATACGATTTGATCGGCGAAGACGTTCTGATCACCGGGGCCGGGCCGATCGGGATAATGGCGGCCGCGGTAGCCAAACATATCGGCGCGCGACACGTAGTGATCACTGACATCAATCAGGACCGCTTGGATCTGGCGGGTCGGGTCGCAGATGTCACAGCCGTGAATGTGGCAAATACCGAACTGAAAGATGTATCCGCCGGCCTTGGGTTGGTCGAAGGTTTCGATGTCGGCCTGGAAATGAGCGGCTCGCAGTTGGCGTTGGACCAGATGGTCGGCGCGATGGTGATGGGCGGGCGCATCGCCATGCTTGGCATTCCGCCAGGCAAATCGGCGGTGGACTGGTCCGCAATTGTATTGAAATCCATCACCATCAAAGGCGTGTACGGGCGCGAGATATTTGAGACCTGGTACAAAATGCTGGCCATGTTGCAGAATGGTCTGGACGTGAGCGCTGTCATTACCCATCGTTTCAAGGCGGATGACTTTGAAGCTGGGTTTGCGGCGATGCGGTCGGGATCAAGTGGCAAAGTCGTGCTGGACTGGCTGAAGTGAGCCGACGATTGTCGTCGCGGGTCGCCTGTCTGTGACGGTTGGGGGTGTCAGCACGATGGCCATGCTTGCAGTGTTGATTTTGCGACAGCCAGAGGGCTGAAAGACGCTTTGTTCAAGCACCGGTCGTGTAATTTCAAACCGCTACAATTCTTTTTGTCTGACGGATCCATTTCACCGTACCGGTCTTTGTATTTGTAATCCGCCATCTAGCCATAGGCATCCATCGCGTGCTACAAATTTCGCCACTTTCCACCAACCCGAATGCAAGTTTCGTCGACCTGCCCGTGAAGACCGGATCGACGCAAATGCCGCTCTGCTCGCTTGAACAACTCCGGTCCAAATTTCTGCACCCATCGGAACACCGTCGATCTGCCAGCATTCAGGCCCCGTTCGGCCAGCAGATCAGCGACATCCTGATTGGACGATGGAAATCACAGATACATCTGCACAGCATACACGATAACGGCGGATGCAAACCGATGGCGTTTTAATGGCTGTCGCTAGATATGATGGGCCCTTGTCACGGCGACATTCGCAATCCAGCGGTGCGCAATGCAACGGTCCCTGTCAGTCAACACTGATTTGATCCGTGTGATCATACAAGTCGAAGAGGCGACAGCTTGTTTGCAAACAAGCTGCTGGGCGTCGATATTTCATTCATACATAGCTCTGCCGCCAATACGGCCAGGGCAGGCGCCATCATGATCCCATAGCCGCCCTGTCCTGCCAGCCAGAAGAATCCCGGCATTTCCGCGTCAAATCCGACGACCGGGGCTTCGTCTGCCACAAAACTGCGCAACCCCGCCCAGCTGCGCTGGATCCTGGCAATTTTGATCCGGGTTTCACGTTCAATCCAGTCCACCAGAACCGCGATGTCCATGTCATCCGCCCAGACATCATGCGGTTCCATCGGGGTGGCGTCGCCCGGTGACGCCATCAGCCTGCCTGCGTCGGGTTTGATATAGGCGTCAAAACCGGCGAAATCGACGGCAGGCAGACCAGCACAAGGAATGCCGTCGGGTGCATTGAAAATGATGCCGGTGCGCCGCTTTGGCACCAGGCCGATATTGCGCGCGCCAGCCATGGTGCCAATTTGGTCAGCCCATGCGCCAGCCGCATTGATGATCATGGCGCCTGCAAAACTGTCCTTGGCGGTGGTGACACGCCACGCCCCCAATTGATGCAACAAGGCGATCACCGGTTGTTTGGTCATGACAACCGCGCCGCGTGATTTGGCCCCGTTGATGAAACCAAGGTGCAGGGTTGCGACATCTATATCGGTGACATTCGCCTCGAATACGGCGCGGGTAACCCGTTCGGGCCGCAAAAACGGAACCATCGCACTGGCCTCTTTGGGGTCCATCAGGGTGATTTCCTCGCCCGGCTCGGACAGGGCCAGCAGATCGTCCAACACGTCTTCATGCCCGGGTGAGGCGACTGTCAGTGATCCGCGCGGCGTCAGCAGGGGCGAATCGCAAAAGCCTGTCGGGGGTGATCTGAAGAACGGCTCGCTGGCGGCATTGACCTGCCGGACAACGGGCCCGCCAAAGTTGCGGGTGAAGAGTGCCGCGGACCTGCCGGTGCTGTGATAGCCTGTTACGTCTTCTGCTTCGAGCAACAAGACGGTGCCATGATCGGCCAGTTCATAAGCTGCTGAAGCGCCAGCGATTCCGCCTCCGATGATCAGAAAGTCAAAGATCATTTGATTTGCCTTTTCTGGTGGCATTGGCCTGCGGAAAGGGTTCGTGATGACACAAGGCGCTTAATCCGGCCGGAATGCAAGAAATATAAAATCATTGACTTGATGAAAGTTTTATTACCTACTTTCGGCACCTGGTGGGAATTATTCATGTCAAAGCCCTTGCGCGATCGTCTGTCTGATGCGGTAGTTTCCGCTTCAAAAGCGGACCGCGCATTGGCGACATATATGCTGGCCGATCTGAGCGGTCTGCCGTTCGAAACTGCGGCGAGCCTGGCCGCCAGGGTCGGCGTGAGCGAGCCGACTGTAGGCCGTTTTTGCCGTGCCATTGGTTATGGTGGCTTTAAGGATCTCAAGAAGAACCTGAAAAATGACATGGGCGACCAACCGTGGCTGATCGGGGATCGCTTGCGCGATTTACGGGCACGCACGAACGCGGGTGAGGACCAACTGACACGCGGCCTGGAATTGGAAATGGCGGCGCTGGTTGCTGTTTACGAGGCGGCCTATACATCTGAATGGGACATTGTCGTCAAACGCCTGGCCCGCGCTGAAAGCGTCTATGCCATCGGTTTTCAGACAGAACGCGGCATGGCCCAGATCTTTGTCAATCAGTTGCAGTATCTCCGCGATGGTGTGCATTTGATCGACCTGGCGGCGGGCAATTTCGCGGATGTGCTTGCGTCCAATTGCACGGATGCCGCGCTGGTAATTTTTGAGGCGCGTCGATATTCGCGTCATGCAGAATTGCTGGCGGCCGAGGCCAAGGCGGCCGGTATTCCGGTCACGCTGATCACCGATCCTTACTGCGATTGGGGTCTCGACGTTGCCGACGAGATTTTCGTCGTGCCAACTTCTTTCAACCTGTTCTGGGAATCCACGGCCCAGATGGCCAGTCTTGCCAATTTGCTGGTCAACGGTGTGTTCATGGAACTGGGCCCAGAGGTCGAGAGCCGGATGAACAAAATTGCCGGCCTTTATGGCCGTTTCACGGGTCATGTGGGTGACCCGGCCTCCAGACGGACGGAGGCCAAGTCCAAAATCTGAGCTGTCCATTCACATTACAAAGGAACGTTTCTATGCGATATTCAACCAAGACCAAACTTCTTGCGGGATCGGCTATCGTAGCAGCCGCATTCCTTGCGACGGGTGCTGCCACAGCGCAGGAGGCGACAATCGCTTTCTCGGCGGGCGAGCTGGGCGTGTCGTCCTATAACCCGGTGACAGCCACATTGCTTAATACCGCGAACGCGCTGATTTATGATCGCCTGGTCGAACAGGATGCGGACCAGTCATATTACCCGCACCTGGCAACGTCGTGGGAAGAATCTGCCGACGGAATGGCCTGGACCTTCAAGCTGCGTGCCGGCGTGATGTTTCAGGATGGAACCCCGTTCAACGCGCAGTCAATTGCCGACTGGATCCCGGATTTCCAGGGCACCGAAAACAACTATCTGGTCGATGCCATCGATGCGGTAGAGGTGATTGACGATCTGACCGTCAAATTCGTCATGAAGCGGCCCGAGCCAAATCTGCTCTACAATCTCGCCAGCACCTATATGGGCGTCCCCAGCGCCGCGGCTTTCGACCGGCTAGGTGAGGATTACGGGGTGAGCGAGGCCGTAGGGACCGGACCATTCAAGCTGGACAGTTTCTCGATCGGCCTTGAAACCGTTCTGGTGCGCAATGATGATTACGCCTGGGCGTCGGAATTGTCCGAAAACCAGGGTGCCGCGTATCTTGAACGGATCACCTTCCGCGAAATTCCGGATCAGTCCACCGCCTTTCTGGAACTGAAAACCGGGGGTGTGGATGTGCTTTTGGGCGTTCCGACTGATTTCCTGGAGATCCTCAAGGAAGAGGCCGGTGTCGCCGTGATCCAGATGCCGGGTCTGGGCATCAAGTACATTCCGATCAACGTCACGGCGCCGCCCTTTGACGACATCCTTGTCCGCCAGGCGACAGTGCTGGCGGTGGATCGGGAATCCATTCTGAAGTCGGTCTACAACGGCATCGGATCTGTTGCCGATAACTTTCTGATCTCATCCTTGCCAGCGGCCGAAGTCGACCCGGCGTCCAACGTAAGCTACGATCCTGCGAAGGCGGGCGAACTGCTGGATCAGGCGGGCTGGATGATGGGCGACGATGGTATTCGCGCAAAAGACGGTGCGCCTCTGACCGTGAAACTGTTCACTCAGAATTCCACCGACCTGACGCGTCTTACCCAAGTTATCCAGGCGCAGCTGAAAGAGATCGGCATGGATGCGGTGATCACCGTCTTTGACGGCTCGACCATCCGCGACGAATACAAGCGCAACGCCCACCAGTTGGCCGTGCGAGAGTACGACTGGAACAATTCGGATATTCTCGACTGGTTCTTCAGCGGCGAGCGGCTGGGTTACCCCAACGTGTCGATGTGGAAAGACGTAGAGGGACAGAGGCTCAACGACGTGGCGATGAAGGAATCAGCGACATCCGAGCAACGGGCTGCCAACTTCAAGGCCTATCACGAATATATCCTGTCGCAGGCTCTTTTCGCGCCAATCTATCAACCCACGATCAATATCGCCTATAACGCCGAGAACGTGGTCCTGCCCGAACCGATCCGTGGTATAAGGTTCAGGTCGCAGACGGCGCTGGATATGAAAGTCGTAGAATAGGCTTTCAGCACGATCCGCCTTCTCCTGCGGAGAGGGCGGACACCAAACGGCGGAAGGCTGCTGCATGCTACTAAGATACACTTTCCACCGTTTGCTGATGCTTATTCCAGTGTCGATCTCGATTTCCATCGTGATCTTCATGATTGTCCACCTGTTGCCCGGCGATCCGATCGACAACCTGATCCGTATCGGGTCCTCGCCAGAGGATCGGGCCAGACTGGTAACGAAATACGGGTTGGATCGATCGCTGATCAGTCAGTATTTCCTATGGATCACCTCGATGCTTCGGGGTGATTTCGGGGATGCCATTGTGCTGCGCCGACCTGTCGCCGATCTGATTGCACAGAACTTACCTTATTCCCTGACCCTGGGCGGGCTGGCGTTCCTGTTCTCGTCGATCTTCGGCATGATCCTTGGCACGATATCGGCGATGACGCGCAACCGTCTTGTCGAGGGTTTCGTGCGCGGCTTCATCTTGCTTGGCTCGACGGTTCCGGGGTTCTGGCTGGCGCTGCTGCTGATCCTGTTCTTTTCCGTGCAGTTGGGCTGGTTTCCGGTATCAGGCGCGCGGGGATGGGAAAGCCTTGTGCTGCCGGTCGCCACAATCGGGTTTGGCGGCATCGCCCTGGTTGCCCGTGTGACGCGTGTGGCGCTATTGGACGCGCAACGCGAGGATTTCGTGACGTTGTTGCATGCCAAGGGGCTGTCGCGCGGCACAATCCTGTGCCGGCATTTGTTTCCACACGCCCTTCTGCCGGTTGTTACGATCCTTGCGTTGCGGATCGGCTGGATCCTTGGCGGCGCGGTCACGGTCGAGTTTGTGTTCGGGCGTCCGGGCCTTGGCTCGCTTTTGATCCGTGCGCTGGGGCAGCGGGATTATCCCGTCGTTCAGGGCAGTCTTTTGATGCTGGCGCTGGCGGTGATGCTTGGCACGCTCATTGGTGACGTGGCACAGGCGGCGATGGATCCGCGCATCCGCGAGGGCAAGTCATGACAATGTCCGATAATCCCCGGCGCAGTCTGGCGGCGCGTTCCTTTCATGCCTTCGGGCGGATGAATGTCAGCCGCGCTTTCCGGTCAGTGGTTGGCAAGATCGCGGGTGGGTTCATCATTCTGCTGGTGCTGATCGCGGTTTTCGCCCCATGGATTGCGCCCTTTGACTTTGCCGCGCAGAATCTTGCCAATAACAACGCACCGCCGGCATGGCCCCATCTTTTGGGCACTGATGAATTTGGTCGCGATGTGCTGTCCCGGGTTATCTACGGGGCGCGGACATCGCTGTCGGTCAGTGCCACGGCCATTGCCCTTTCGGTCAGCGTCGGCATGACCCTGGGTGCCGCCGCGGGCTATTTCGGCGGCATGTTCGAGCGGGCGGTGATGACCGTCGTGGACCTGACATGGTCATTTCCCGATATCTTGATTGCCCTGATCTTTGTGGCCATCCTTGGCCCGGGTCTGACGTCAACCATGTTTGCCATCGCCATCGCCTATCTTGCGCAATTCACCCGATTGACCCGCGCCCAGATCGTACGGCTGAAACGCGAAACCTTCATCGAGGCGACGATTAACCTTGGGGCAAAGCCCAGTCACATATTGCTGCGCCACCTGATGCCCAACGCCATCGCGCCGGTCATCGTGGTGGGCATGTTGGCCATCGGCGACGGCATCGTTCTAGAGGCGACTTTGGGCTTTTTCGGCCTTGGCGCGCAACCGCCGACACCAAGCTGGGGCGCCATGATGTCGTCAGGCACGGCCCAATTGTTCCTGAGCCCCTGGGTCATCATCTTTCCCGGTATTGTTGTCGCCGTGACCGTGATCGCGGTAAATCTCTTTGGCGACGAGTTGATCCGCGCCCTTGATATCCGCGACCGGTTGAGGGAAGCATGACAATGCTGAATGTCCGCGACCTTGGCGTTGCATTTGGCGGGGTCCAGCCGCTGTCGGGCGTCAGTTTCGCGGTCGAACGCGGCGAGACATTGGGCATTGTCGGCGAAAGCGGTTCGGGCAAAAGCCTGACGGCGATGTCGGTTATGGGACTTTTGCCGCTGAGTGGCGGGCGGATCACATCCGGATCGGTCGAATTCGACGGGCAGGACCTGACCAAGCTGTCGGAAAAGGCCTATCGCAACCTGCGCGGCGGGCGGATCGGTCTGATTACCCAAAACCCGATGACATCGCTTGATCCGCTGCAAAAAATTGGACCCCAGGTCGATGCTGTCGCGGTGTTGCATCTGGCGATGACGCCAGCCCAGGCGCGGGTGCGCACCATCGATATCCTCGGCACATTGCGCATCCCCGATCCGGCACTGATCTGCGACCGCTATCCACACCAGATGTCGGGTGGCATGAAACAACGGATCGTCATTGCCATGGCCCTGGCCGCTGACCCGGATTTGTTGATCGCGGATGAGCCGACAACGGCGCTGGATGTGACGGTGCAGGCCCAGATCATCCGCCTGCTGGACGATCTGGTTAAGGAACGTGAACTTGCGCTGATTTTGATCACCCACGACATGAGCGTCGTCGCCCAGACCTGCGACAAGGTCTTGGTCATGTATGCGGGCCGTGCGGTCGAACACGGGTCCGTGGGCGCAATTTTTGACGCACCACAGCACCCCTATACGCAGGCGCTGATCGGTTGCATCCCGCGTGGTTTGTCAGCAGGGGAACAACTGACCTGCATTTCCGGCACTGTGCCGAGCGTGATGAACTATCCCAAAGGATGCCCGTTTCATCCACGTTGTACGCGCGCGCACGACATCTGCGCCGTCACTCCACCGGAATTCGCGATCAGCGCCGCCGGTGCTGTGGCCTGCCACTTTCCGGGGGATGCGCCATGACCAACCTTCTTGAGGTGCGCGACCTCTCGAAACGGTTCACCAGTGGCAGCGGCCCGTTTCGCAAGGCGCGGTCGATGTATGCGGTCAATGGCGTGTCGCTTGATTTGCCCAAGGGTCGCGCGGTCGGGGTCGTCGGTGAAAGCGGCTGTGGCAAATCCACGTTGGCCCGCCTGATCCTGCGCCTGATCGAACCGAGCGCCGGCGAGGTGCGTTTTGAGGGCGCCGATCTGCTGAAGAAATCTGCCGCGCAGATGCGTGCATTGCGCGCCGATATGCAAATGGTGTTTCAAGACCCTTATTCGGCCATCGACCCGCGATATACGGTCGCCCGTGCCATCATCGAACCCTTTGTCATCCAAAACCGCGAACCTGCCGGACGCATGCAGGATGAGGTGGCTGACCTGCTGAATATGGTTGGGCTGACCCCCGGTCTTGCCGACAGTTTTCCACATCAGCTGTCAGGTGGGCAAAAGCAGCGCGTTGGCATCGCGCGCGCGCTGGCGCTGCGCCCGTCGCTTTTGGTTCTGGACGAACCGACCGCGTCCCTGGACGTCTCGGTGCAGGCGCAGATCATCAGTCTGCTGGCACAGCTGCGCGATGATCTTGACCTCACCTATCTGTTCATCAGCCACGACCTGAGCCTGGTGAAATATTTTTGTGACGAAATCCTTGTCATGTATCTGGGCCGGGTGGTCGAGGCACTGCCCGACACCAGCACGCCGGCACGCCATCCCTATACGCGGACGCTGATGGACAGCACGTTCGAGCCGGACCCAAAACTGCGCCGCGCCATTGTTCCGCTGAAAGGCGAGGTGCCCAGCCCCTTTGACCTGCCGCCGGGATGCGCCTTTGCCGACCGCTGCCCGCAGGCCTCGGCACTGTGCCGTGCCCAAGTGCCTGAGTTAGTGAATTACAGCGGCCATGCGGTTGCCTGCCACAATCCAATCTGAAGGATAGACGTTATCAGCTTCAAGATTCTAAGTGCTGAAATATCGCATGAAACCAATACATTCAACGTTCGCCCCACGACGTTGCAAAGTTTCCGTGACCGCTTTCTATTGGCGGGTGATCAGGCGATCGCGTCGCGCGGGGACAAGAATACCGAACTGGCCGGATTGCTGGACACAGGCCGCGAATATGGGTGGGACATCACCCATGTCATCAGCGCCGCCGCCGGGCCGGGTGGCCCGGTGACGCGTGACGCTTTCGAGACCCTGATCGCCCCGTTGATCGCGGCCGCTGACAGTGCTGCGGGCGGTGCCGCAGATGGTGGCTGGGATGGCATGTTTCTGATCTTGCACGGCGCAATGGTGACGGATTTCTGCGACGACGGCGAAGGTGAAATACTGCGCCGTCTGCGCGCCGTGACCAAAGACCGGCTGCCCATTGCCGTCACTCTGGACCCGCATGCCAATGTCACCAAAGCGATGTGCGATCTGGCGCAAATCCTTGTTTCCTTCACCACATATCCGCATGTCGATATCCGCGCCACCGGGCGGCGGGTGGCGGAATTGTTGCAGCGCACCATGTCAGGCGACATCCAGCCCAGAACGCTGCGCGCCCACAGGCCGATGCTGGAAGAGGCCAACGGCGGGCGCACCGATCTTGGGCCGATGATCGATCGCCATGCCCTGGCCCGAGCATTTGAAACTCGCAAAGGGGTCTTTGCGATCAGCATCAACGGCGCGTTTCCCTGTGCTGACATTGCCGAGGTGGGTCCGACCGTTCTGATTACTTGCGCCGGCGCTGCGGCCCCGCATCAGGCGATCGCCGAGACCCTGGCTGACGACATTTGGGACCGGCGGCATGAGGTGCTGAATTCCTATGTGACATGCGCCGAGGCCGCCCAGTCGGCGTTGCAATGGCGTGGCGGCGCCGGCCCACTGGTCATTGCGGATTATGCCGACAATCCGGGGTCGGGGGCCTATGGCGACGCCACCGGACTTTTGGCTGCCCTGATCGACGCAAAGGTCGAAAACGCCTGCTTTGGCCCGCTTGTCGATGCCCAGGCCGCTGGCGCATTGCAGGGCAGCGCTGTCGGGGCGGAGGTGACGATGACCCTTGGCGGCAAGACGATACCTTCGTTTGGTGGCGGGCCGATTTCTGTGACCGGCATTGTCCAATGGACCGGCGACGGCCGGGTGATGGGCAGCGGCCCCATCCTTGGTGGATTAGAGCGCAGCTTTGGTCCGACGGCGGTGTTGCGTGTCGGGGAAATCGACATCCTGATCGTCAGCATCGCCCATCAGATGCTGGACCTGAGGCAGTTCGAAACCTTTGGCATTGATCCGGCTGGAAAGGCGGTCGTCGCATTGAAATCAATGCAGCACTTTCGGGCGGCGTTTGCCCCGATCGCCGGGCGCATTATCGTTTGCGATAGCGGCGCGCTTTGCACGCTGAATTACGCGTCCCTGGACTACAAGAACATCCCGCGCCCGACCTTTCCGCTGGATTAAAGCCTTCTGCGGGGCATTGTCAGTTGAAAACTGTCTGAGGCGGGCAGGGCGGTTTCGCAGCCTCTCTGGACGGCAAATGCGTCCCCGTTGTCGTTACTTCAAGACCAACCCTGAAATCATCCGTCTGGCGGTGATGAAATATGTCCGGTTTCAATGATCGCTACATCGCCATCCTGTAAAACTGCGACGCCGTTAAGGAAAGGGGAGCATACGCCCGAATTTTGACCCCAATCCGCCTTCTCACTCGCGAAACAATTCCACGTGCGACCGGACCACCACATTGGCGCAAGGGCGCGGTCCCAGCATCGATGGACGGATCGCTTCACAGTTTGTTTGAATCCTGTTCGCACTACTCTGACAGCACCCCTGCAAAAAACAGAATCCTTTTTTACATCGCTTCGTGGCGCACCGCATCTGACATGCCTTTATCAAGCATCGTGGCCAGTTTAAAAGTCACGCTGGACACCCAATCTTGGTTCATCCCCAATTCGCCGGGCAGAAATCCATCAAGGCCAAATAGAAAAGTGACGATTTCTTCTGGGGAATTGGTGCCACGCAGGCCGTCAGCAATTTGAGCTTGTCTGGGATCGCGAAGTTCATAGCTGGAATTCTCGTCGGAGTGCCCCAGACAATATCGCATCCATGCAGCGGTCGCGAAGGCAAAAGGGGCGACGGGTTGTCCCTTTTGCAGCGCCGTGATTGCAGGTTGGAAAATCCGTTGTGGCAGCTTTTGTGTCCCGTCCATTGCGATCTGGTATGTCTCGTGGTGGATATTGGGATTGGCAAACCTCTGGATCAGAGAGGCCGCATAAGTCCCTAGATTCATGCCCGGCAATGGATCCAGCGTACCGGCTGCGGCCAATATGTGCCGCCTGACCAGTTTTGCCAGATCAGGTTGCGCCATCACATCACTCACGTATTTCTGACCTGTCAGAAAACCTGCATAGGCCAACATGGAATGCGCCCCGTTCAGCATCCGAAGCTTCATGTTCTCATAGGGCGTCACGTCATCCACGAACAAAGCCCCACCTGCATCCCAGGCGGGCCGCCCATTTGGGAACTTGTCCTCGATTACCCATTGGCTGAAGGGTTCAGTTTCTACTGCTGCGAGGTCCGTGCAACCCGAAAACTCTTTTGCATCGGCCAGTGTGGTCGAGGTTGTGGCCGGTGTGATGCGATCCACCATGGTCGAGGGAAATGACACCTGCGCCGCAATCCACCTGGCAAGTCCCGTATCTATTTGGCGGGCAAAATCAATGACGCCTGCGCGCAGAAAAGCCCCGTTTTCCGGCAGGTTGTCGCAGCACAGAACGGTGAATGGATCAACCCCGGCCTTGCGCCGCCGCGCCAGCGCGGCAATCAGAATTCCCAGCACGCCGACGGGGGTTTCGAGACTGGCCAAATCTGCGACGACTGCGGGGTGATCCTTGTCGATGCCACCAGTGGTACGGTCAATGCCATAGGCTTTTTCGGTCACGGTCAGGCTGACGATGCGAATGCCCGGATCGCTGAGAGTTTCCAGAAGCTGGCGGGTGTCTTCCCTGGCGGGTATAACCTTGGCAATGCTGCCGATTACCCGGGCCGTCGTACTATTAGCCCCGCGTTCGATAACTGTGAACAAACCGTTTTGCGGGTTCAGTTGCCCGGCGGCGTCGGGGCTGCGCAAGCTCGTCCCTATAATGCGCCAATCGCCGCCCGTGCTTGCCAAAGCATCATCTGTATAAACAGCCTGATGTGCCTTGTGAAAGGCGCCGACCCCAATGTGAACAATCCCCGGCGCATGGGCATTTGGGTCATATGCCGGTATGCGCAGGCCTGGCCGAAGCCCAGAGAGGGCCGTTAAACGCTGTTCCGTCATGGCGCGCGCCGGCCCGCATGTGACAGCGCCGCTATGACGCCGCGCAATTCGGCAAGTCCTTTCAGGCGGCCAATAGCTGGATAACCAGGCTGTGCCTTGCGGTGCAGATCGTCAAGGATGTCCTGCCCGTGATCCGGACGAAACGGGATCGAGATGTCGGCCCGCCCCAATTTGCGGCGGCGGGCTTCTTCGTCCAGCGCGGCCTGAACCAGCGCAACCATATCGGTATCGCCCTGTAGATGCTCGGCTTCGTGAAAAGAGCCACGAATTTCGGCGCTTTCGCGTGTGACATTGCGCAAATGAAGAAAATGAACCCGATCGCCCAACCGCTTCATCATACCGGGCAGATCATTGTCTGGCCGCGCCCCCAGAGATCCCGAGCATAGCGTGATGCCGTTTGCCGGAAGGTCCACAGCCTCCAAAATTTTGCGATATTGCGCCTCGGTTGACATGATCCGGGGCAGGCCGAGCAAAGGAAAGGGCGGGTCGTCCGGGTGACAACACAGCCGAATGCCAAGTTCATCTGCCAACGGGGCGACCTGCTCCAGAAAGGCAATAAGATTGTTGCGCAACCCGTCTTCCGACAGGGTCGCATATTCCTCAAGATGCTGACGCACATCTGCGAGCGAAAACGTCTCTGCGGCACCCGGCAGGCCATAGACGACATTACGCGCAATGTAGTCTTGAGCCTGGTCATCCATCGCCGCAAATCGTTTTGCGGCAGAATCCAAAACCTGCTCTGAATAATCTTTGGCCGTGCCGGTCCGTTTCAGGATATGCACGTCAAAGGCCACGAAATCCTCAAAATCAAATCGCATACACCTTGCGCCATTGGGCAAACGAAACGCAATATTGGTACGGGTCCAGTCAAGTACCGGCATGAAATTATAGCAAACGACGTCAATTCCGGCGGCAGAAAGGTTGCGCAGGCTTTGTTTGTAATCAGCAATATGTGTTCGCCAGTCACCCTGCTGTTTCTTGATGTCTTCGGATACAGGCAGGCTCTCGACAACCTCCCAATTCAACCCGGAATCCGCGCCATTTGCCGTTTTCCAAATTTCGTTCTGCCGCTGAGCGATCTCGGCTGATGTCCACACCTCACCGGTCGGAACGTGATGTAACGCCGATACCACGCCCTCTACACCTGCCTGGCGCATGTCACTTAATGCGACCTGATCTTTTGGTCCAAACCATCGCCAAGTTTGCCTCATAATACTCTCCGTCGCTTCGGTTCACGCTCATTCAGATTGTGCAAGTAATGGCACGTGCCATACTTCCATACAAGAATGTTGACTTGTATGGAAGTATGGCGCATACCAAATACGGGAGGACGATTTATGCAGTTTGTGCGCGATCAGGCTTGGGATCTTGATCATGGCGTGCCTATCGGCCCGCAACTCCACAGGATATTACGCGAGCGGATCGTCAGAAACGATCTGACCTCAGGCAGCAAAATTTCTGAATCAGAAATTGCAAAATCATATTCGATAAGTCGTCAGCCAGTTCGTGAAGCATTCATTAAATTGTCCGAGGAGGGGCTGATTTCAATCAGACCTCAGCGCAGTACAATTGTAACAAAAATCGACCCGGTGGCAGTTCTAGAGGCCCGATTCGTTCGCGAAGCCATCGAAGCAGACATCGTAAAGCTCTTGGCAGAGCGATCTGACCCTGTCGTCGTGCGGGAACTTCGCGCCCAACTGGCCGAGCAGGAACGGGTCGCACAAGACAATCCGCATCGCTTCATTCAATTGGATGAACGCTTTCATCGGACACTCGCAGAGGCAGCTGACAAAGCCAGCGCCTGGCGGTTTGTCGAAGGCTTGAAGTCGCAGATGGACCGGGTCCGTTTTCTTAGTTTTAGCCTGTTCCCGACATCCAAATTGATCACGCAACACAAAGAGATTGTTGACTGGATTGAGGCCGGAGACGTTGGAAAGGCCGAGAAATCGATCCGGGTTCACCTCAAGGAGATCCTGACTGACCTGCCCGAAATTGAGGCCGCCAATCCCGATTTTTTCAGCCAAGCGCAAAAATAATATGTTCAACCAACTACAAAACCTGGAGGACTATCCATGAAACTACCCAAATCCATAGCAACGTTCATCGCAGTTGGGATCGCGGCCCAATTCATTGGTGGCGCGGCCATCGCGCAGGAAATGACATTAAAGCTTGGCCACCTGGCCAACGAGTCCAACCCCTGGAACAAGGCATCGCTTAAATTCGGCGCCGAGTTGTCCCGACTGACAGATGGGCGGATCGCCGTTGAGGTTTTTCCAAACGAGTCGCTCGGAAAAGAAGTCGACCTGATAAATGGCATGCAGCTTGGCACCGTTGATATGACGATCACCGGCGAAAGCCTGCAAAACTGGGCACCAATGGCCGCACTTCTTGCCGTGCCTTATGCATATAAGTCCATTGAACAAATGGACGAAGTTGCCGGCGGCGAAATTGGTGATCAAATCAAAGCGCAAATCATTGAAAAGGCGCAGATACGTCCGATCGCTTTCTTTGCCCGTGGGCCGCGCAATCTGACATCCAACCGTCCCATTCCTTCGCCTGACGACCTGAACGGTCTGAAGATGCGGGTGCCAAATGTGCCGCTGTTTGTTGACGTATGGAAATCGCTTGGTGCCAACCCCGGTCCCATGGCGTTTTCCGAAGTGTTTACATCGCTTCAAAACGGCACGATCGACGCCCAGGAAAACCCTCTTGCGCTGATCCGCTCTGCGAATTTCAACGAAGTTCAAGGCTATGTGAACATGACAGAGCACGTCCGGTCCTGGATTTATCTGACAATCGCCGAATCCACCTGGCAGAAGTTGTCGGCTGATGATCAAGCGGCCGTCATGCAGGCAGCGGCCCTGGCGCAAGCTTATGAGCGCGGATTGTTTGAAGCGTCGATTGACGCAGATCGTGCCTATCTCGAGGGCAAGGGTATGACATTTGTCGAGGTCGATGGCGCGGCTTACGCTGCCAAGGCCAAAGATGCGGTGCTGGCAAATGTCAACGAAGAGATCAGACCGATCGTTGAAGGTCTTTTTGCCCAATAAAATGGGCTGACAAGTTGCGTGCGGGGCCGGTCTCTTGCTGGCCCCGCAGCCAGTTTCATCCGAGGGTTTTCAATGTCGATACAGAATATTCAGACGATCTTCGAAAAGGCGTGCCGTGTCGGCGTGGGTCTTGCGTTTTTCGTGCTGATCGGCGCGGTCTTGTACCAGGTTGTTGGTCGAACAATCGGGGTGTCGTCGGTCTGGACCGAAGAACTGACCCGCTACGCGTTGCTTTATGTCGCTGCATTTGGTGTAGGTCTGTCGTTCCTGAGCGGTGACCTGGTCAATGTCGACGTGATTTGCGAATCGATGCCGGGTGAATGGCCACGACGTCTGCGGCTATTTGCAGCAACAATCACGGCGCTGTTGTCTCTCATTTTGCTTGGCCCGGCGTGGAAATATACCGCCATCGGCGCCCGCCAGACTTCGCCCGCATTGGGTGTCCGGATGGATTTTGTCCACGTCAGCATCTTGTTATTGCTGGTGTTATTGCTCGTGTTTTCCACTTTACGCATTGTTGCAATGCTGTGGGCAGGCGCCTCGGGGCTTCCCGAAAGACGCGGAGATGACGCCTGATGGATGTCTCAATTCTTGTCACGGTATTCTTGCTTGGCCTGATCACCGGTATACCAGTTGCAATCACACTTGGCGTGGCTTCGCTGGCCTATCTGTTCGTCGCGGACATTCCGATCGTGGTCATGCCGCAAAAGATGTACGCGGGGATGGATGTGTTTGTTCTGCTGAGCATTCCGGGGTTCATACTGGCCGGGAACCTGATGAACAGCGGCGGCATTACAGGGCGGATCATCCGTTTTGCGAACGCCTTGGTGGGTTGGATACGCGGCGGGCTTGGCCTGACAAATATTGCGGCGTCAATGTTGTTTGGCGGCATTACCGGAACGGCTGTGGCGGATGCGGCCTCGATCGGCGGCGTTATGATCCCGGGAATGAAAAAGGCCGGATATCCGGCTGATTTCTCGGCTGCAGTGACCGCTGCGTCCTCGACCGTGGGGCCAATCATTCCACCAAGCGTCCCGATGATTATCGTCGGTGCCCTTTCAGGTATTTCAGTGGGCAAGATGTTCCTTGCCGGCGCTGTTCCCGGTATTCTGATGGGCTTGGCGATGATGGTCACATGCTACATCATTTCCGTCAAAAAGGGCTTTCCGCGGCAAGACTGGAAGGGATTTTCCGAGTTGGCGCGGTCCTTTTCCGCCGCGTTTTGGGCGCTGGCGATGACCGGGCTGATCATCTACGGGCTGCTAAGCGGCTTGGCGACACCAACAGAAACCGCCGTGATCGCGAGCCTTTATGCATTGATCGTCGGGGCATTCGTCTATCGCGAACTGAAACTACCGGCCGTTCCCAGGATCTTGGTCGAAAGCGCCGTTTCCTCGGCCGCAATCCTGGTTCTCGTGGGCTTTGCGAACGTCTTCGGCTGGATACTGGTTTCAGAGCGCATCCCCCAGGCGATCGCAAGCGCGGTTCTGTCGTTCACTGACAACAAGTTCGTGGTGATCTTGATCATTAACATCCTGTTGCTTTTCGTGGGCATGTTCATGGAAACGATCGCTGCGCTAATCATCTTGTTCGTCCCCTTGCTTGCACTGGCGCAGGCGGTCGGGATCGAGCCGCTTCATTTTGCCACTTTCGCGGTGCTGAACCTGATGATCGGGCTAACGACCCCCCCTGTTGGCGTTTGTCTGTTTGTCACTGCCAACATCGCCCGGCTGCCACTTATGCCGGTTGTTCGGGCAATCCTGCCCTTTCTGGCAACCAATATCATCGTGCTGCTGCTGGTTTCATATATTCCGGCACTGGCGACATGGTTGCCTTCTGTTTTGATCCCTTAGGTCCTTTTCATGCAAACACGTCTCTGCCGGCTGCACGGCCAAAAAGATATCCGAATCGAAACTGCCCAGGTCACGCCCCCGCGCGCTGGCGAAGTGCTGGTCCAGATAGCGGCCGGGGGAATTTGTGGTTCGGACCTGCATTACTACCAAGACGGTGGTTTTGGTCCGATCCGGGTGAAAGAACCCATCGTTCTGGGTCACGAAGTCGCCGGAACAGTGCGGGAAATTGGCCCCGATGTCACCGGGCTCAAACCGGGTGACCGGGTCGCACTGAACCCCAGCCATCCCTGCGGCAGCTGTGAATACTGCGCCAGCGGTCTGTTTCAACATTGCCTGCATATGCGGTTCTTTGGTTCTGCCTTGCGGTTTCCACATGAACAGGGCGCATTTCGTGACCTGATGGTGGTGGGCGCGACACAATGTGTATTGCTCAAAGACAGCGTAACGATGGCCGAGGCGGCCTGCGCTGAACCTCTTGCCGTCTGCCTGCACGCAAGAAGTCGCGCCCCCGATCTGCAAGGCCGCCGCGTTTTGATTACCGGGGCCGGACCGATTGGTGTTCTGTGCACGGCACTTGCGGCTGAAGCCGGGGCCACAGAGATTGTCACAACAGACTTGCAGGATATTCCCCTGAATGTCGCCGCAAAGATGGGCGCAACGCGGGTCATCAATATCGCGACGGACGCTGCAGAACTTGAGGCCTTCTCGGCTAAAAAGGGCTATTTCGACGTCGCGTTCGAGTGCTCTGCCGCAGCGCCGGCAATCCGAAGTTCGATCAACGCCGTTCGACCCCAAGGTACAATCATTCAAGTTGGGGTAACGGGCGATATCCCGGTGCCCATCAACACCATGGTGGGCAAAGAGATCAGTTTCCTTGGGTCGCATCGCTTTCATGGCGAATTCGCCGCCGCCGTGGCACTCATCGGAAACCGCACCATTGATTTGCGCCCGATGATCACCGCCACATATCCGCTGGAGGACGCGGTAGAGGCGTTCGAGATTGCCGGGGATCGCAGCCGAGCGGTCAAAACCCAGCTTTCCTTTGAAACCGGATAGGCCCTTGTGAACTAAGGGGCCACCTGGGTCGATGTTTGCCGCTTATTTCAAAGCAGGTCTTGCGGCGTTTCGCCCTTGAAGAAGGCGTCAAGATTATCAAGTGCGCGAAAACCCATTGCGTCGCGAGTCTGCTTTGTGGCGCTGCCGATATGTGGCAGCATAAAAATGTTGTCATGATCCGAAAATGCCGGATTTCCGCCGGGTTCAGTTTGAAAACAATCCAATCCGGCCGCGGCAACCTGGCCTGATGCAAGGGCGTCAAGCAGTGCGTCTTCGTCAATCAAAGCACCACGGGCAGTATTCACGACCACAGCACCTGGTGGCAGCAGTGCAAACCGATCGGCGTTCATCAAGTTGGTGGTTTCAGCCGTCGCGGGGCAATGTAGCGACAGAAAATCAGCCTGTGCCAGCAGGCTTTCAACCTGGTCGTGGTGAATTGCCCCTTGCGCCTTTTCGTCAGAGAGCTTTGTGCGGTTGTGGTAATGCAGTTCCATGCCAAAGCCGCGCGCCTTGGTCGCCAGGGCCAGACCGACGCGCCCCATGCCGATGATTCCCAACCGCGCCCCTGTTACCTGCTTGCCAACCATGAAGGACGGCGACCAGTTATCCCACGCACCGCTGCGCACAATCCGATCGCCTGCAACGGCATGGCGTGCGGCACCCAGCATCAAAAGCATCGCGATTTCCGCAGTCGCATCAGACAATACATCCGGGGTGTTCGTTACTGCGATTCCCCGGGCCTTCAGGGCGGGCAGGTCGCAATGATCCACGCCAACCGAATGATTGGCGACGATTTTCAGACGCGGGGCCAGTTGCCCGGCGACCTCGGCCGAAAAATGTTCGGAATGGCAGGGAATAATTGCGTCAAACTCTGCACTTGCGGCTATGATCTGTGCCGCGGTGCCGGGCTGATCATCATAGTTGATATCAACCTCATAGTCACGTGATGCGCGCGCCAAGGTCGCATCCGAAAGGCGACGGGTGATCCACAGACGCGGTTTGGTACTCATTTTTTTCGGACGCATTCATCAAAGAAATCATAAAGAGCGCCCGCGCAGACCAAGATGGCAATAATCATGAACGGAAGGCCACCGGTAAAGCCGGCAAACCCAGTTGAAATACTGTATGAAAGCCCGCCGATGAATGTCAGAAATATACCGGTTCCAATAAACCCCATGATCAACTTCACTGTGTAAGACATTGTTTGTCCTTTCGATCTTATGCGGCCTGCGCCGCGAGGTGGTGTTGCAGCCAATGCGCAGTGCGCAATAGGCGGTCGTCTTTTTCTACTGGCCCGATCAATTGAATGCCAATGGGCAGGTCGTTTTCACCAACCAGCAGGGGCAGGGTCACGCATGGCAATCCCGCCAATGTCCATAATGTACTAAAAATCGGATCTCCGGTACCATCGCTGAATCGCGGTGCCTGGCCTGCGGCGGCCGGTGCAATGATTGCGTCAAACTCGGTAAAGAAATCCTGGAAAAATTCTTGCGCCGAAGTTCTGACCTCCAGCGCATCTTCGTATTCGGTCAAAGAAATCTGGCGACCGCGCGATATGATCGGTTTCAATGTGTCGCTGATCTGATCCCAAGAATCATCAAAAACCTGTGCCTGATGCTGGCAAATCTCGTATTCATGAATGCGTGCCTGTACTGCGACCAGATTGGCAAGCGTGTCGGCCGCGCTCATCTTGGTGACCTGGGCACCCAAAACCTCCAGCACCGTTTCCAAACCTTCGCGGGCGTCGCTGGAAAGGCGGTCATTAAAGGGTAAATCCAACCAGGCAAGATCTGGCGTCACGGGGGCCTGGGCGGCAGCACCGGTCGACATGTTCGGGCACGGGCGGGCAAAGCTGGCGGGGTCGGTCTGGTCATACCCCGATATGACGTCTGTCAGTAAAGCCACATCCGCCAAAGTCCGGCCAAATGTTCCAACCTGATCCAAAGTAACCGACGTTTGCAGTATCCCGGTGCGCGAGATTGTACCACGTGTCGGTTTAAATCCAAAAATGCCACAAAAAGATGCTGGCCGGATCACGGACCCATTGGTTTGGGTTCCGATGGCCAATGGCACCTGTTGTGCGGCCACAGCCGCCGCAGAGCCGCTGGATGATCCGCCGGGGCTGTGATCGGGGTTGTGGGGATTGCGTGTTTCACTGGGGTGCATAAAGGCCAGTTCCGTGGTGACGGTCTTTCCCATGATCACCGCGCCAGCTTCACGCAGCTTTTCAACGATACGTGCATCGGTTTCGGGTTGGCGTTCTGCGAAGATCGGGGTGCCGCGTCGGGTGGGCATATCCTTGGTGTCAATTATGTCCTTTAGCCCCACCGGTACACCGTGCAAAGGACCGGTGGCCATGCCGGCCTTGCGAATACGATCACACGCGGCAGCCTGTGCCAAAGCATGATCGCCATCCAGATGCACCCAGGCTTTGATCGCCGCATCGGTTTCTGCGATCCGGTCAAGGCATGACTGAACCAACGCGACCGAACTGAGCGCGCCCGAGGTGATCGCGTTCACCGCCTGGGTTGCTGTCAGTGTGTAGGGGGCAGGCTTCACGGGACATATACACCAAACAGATAATCAGGAAACCAAAGCGCGATGCCGGGGAAAATATACATCAGCACCATCGTGAAAATCACGATCCCCAGATAGGGCATGATGCCTTTGAAAATCTCCATCAGCTCGATCTGTTTCTTTAGGACACCCTTTAGATAATAGGCCGACATGGCCATGGGGGGCGTCAGGAAAGACGTCTGCAGGTTCAGCGCGACGAGCATGGCAAAAAAGTAGGGGTTCACGCCAAATGGCTCTAACAGTGGCAGGAAGATCGGCACAAAGATAATCAGAATTTCGGACCATTCAAGCGGCCAGCCCAGCACAAAGATAATCAATTGTGCCATGATCAGGAACTGGATTGTCGTCAGGTCCATCCCGATGACCCACTCTGAAATCAGGTCATGTCCACCAAGATATGAAAACACCGATGCGAACGTCCACGAACCAACAAACAGCCAGCATACCATGGCGGTCGCCTTGGCCGTAAGGAACACGCTTTCCTTCAGCTTTTGCCAGGTCATCGAACGGTAAAGAACCGCAAGCACCATGCCACCCAAGGCGCCCATGGCTGCGGCCTCGGCGGGTGTTGCCAATCCGCCAAGAATTGAGCCGAGAACAAGGGCGATCAGCACCGTCAAGGGAACAAAGGAGACCAGCAAATCCTTGTAGATTTTCGACCGGGGTGGCACGTCGTCCAGGTCTGGTTTGGGTGCCAGTGACGGATTAAGCCAAACCCGTACTATCACATAGACAATATAAAGGCTGGCAAGCAGCAGCCCGGGGAAAACCGCCGCCGCATAAAGACGCAAAGGCGACAGATTGCCAACGGCCGAGTAGACGATCAACATGATCGACGGCGGGATCAGAATACCCAAAGTACCACCGGCGCAGATAACGCCAGAGGCAAATGACTTGTTGTATCCCGCATTTGCCATCGCCGGATATGCAAGCAGACCCATGAGCGTCACGACCGCGCCGACGATTCCGGACGCCGTCGAGAACACAGCGCATGTCAGCAGCGCCGCAATCGCCAGCGAACCCGGTAGATTTCGTGCCGCCATGTAAAGCGAAAAGAACAACCGATCAACGATGTTGGCGCGTTCAACCACATAACCCATGAACAAAAACAGCGGGATCGCAACCAGCGTATCGTTTTCCATCACCGAGTAAGTGTTTTGGTTCAGCAGGTAAAAAATGTTGTTGCTGAACGCGTCGGAAAAGGTTTCAAAACCGCCCTGATAATAGGCGTAATACCCAAATGCGACGCCCATGGCGATCAGGGTAAATGCAATCGGAAAGCCAAGCAGAACAAGCACGATAAACATGCCAAGCATCAGGATGGCGACTTCAGGATTTGTCATCAAATTCTCTTTCGCGAAAGCGGTTGCAGCTTATTTTTTGGCTGGTTTTATGCCTGGGATCGAGACGTCATCCATATGCATCAGCATGTCTTCTGTCTCTTTCACGTCGTCCAAACGTTCCATCCACACACCGGTGCGCATTGCGCTCCAACAGCGAACGAGTTCAGCTACCCCTTGCAAAAGCAAAAGACCGCCTGACAACGGGATCAACGTTTTGAAAAAGTATATCTGAATACGCGCGGGGCTGTTCCAGCTGACTTCTTTATAGCGCCAGCTATCCGATGCGATTTCCCATCCATACCAGAACAGGGCCAGAATACCGGGAAAGAAGAACAGCAGGTACAAGATGAAATCCACACGCGCCTGCCAGCGGACGGAAAACAGCCGGTAAATGACATCGCCGCGAACATGGCTGTCTTGTGCCAGAGCATATGCGCCGGCCATCAGGAACAATGCGCCATACATCTGAACCATCATGTCAAATGCCCAGACGGTCGGTGAATTCAGCACGTAGCGCACGAACACTTCGTAAGACACCGACAGGGTCAGGATCAGTATGGACCAGCCAAAGGCGCGTCCTACCCACACGCTGAGGCCTTCAATTGCATGGACGAATTTTAACACTAGTGCCTCTCCCCGTGGCAATCAAAATCCGGGGGCCGTCTAGACGCCCCCCGGATCATATTATTGGTCGCCCAGATTAACCGAAGTAGTGATTATAGGCCAGCTTGTAATCAGGCTGGTTCAGGTTCAGATAACCCATCACGTTCTTGGCATATGCTTTTTGGCTGTCGATGACCTTGGCAAAGAATGCATCCTCTGCCGAGATACGATCAACCACGATATCCCACGCTTCCAACTGCGCTGCCATCACGCTGTCAGGCGTGCGGTGTACATTGACGCCCTGTTCGTTCTGCAATGTTTGCAAATCGTCCGCATAACGCTTGGTGTTGTTCCAGTAGAAGTTGGAGTTTTCCGCCTCGGATGCATATTTCAGGATCGCCTGAAGTTCTGCTGGCAGGCCCTCGTATTTCTTCTTGTTGAACGTGACTTCAAAGAATTCCTGACTCTGGTGGAACGAGGCCAGCATGTAGTGCTTGGACACGTCCTGCATACCAAAATCACGGTCAGAAGTCGGGTTGTTAAACTCAGCCGCATCGATAAGCCCTGACTTCATGGCTGGCTGAATTTCGCCACCCGGAAGCTGAACAACCGACATGCCCATTTCCAACAGAACGTCTGCTGCCAGGCCAACGGTGCGATACTTCAGGCCGTCCATCTGGCTGACGTCTTTGATTTCTTCCTTGAACCAGCCCAGTGGTTGTGCAGGCATTGGTGAATTGAAGAACGAAACGACGTTCAGGCCAAGAGTGCCCATCAGTTCGTCAAACAGTTCCTGACCGCCACCATAGTTGACCCAGCCCAAAACTTCCTGGGAAGACCAGCCAAAGCAAGGGCCGGTTCCAAACAGCGACGCTGCCTTTGACTTGGAATACCAGTATGCAGGCACATAATGCGCGGCGTCCAGAACGCCACGGTGCACCGCGTCTTGCATCTGCGATGTTTTGACAACTGAATCCACTGCCAACAGGTCGATTTTCAGTGCGTCGCCAGCCATTGCGTGGACACGATCCACATAGGCCTGTGCATTTTCAAGGAAAATACCGCCGCCCCAGGCAGCTTGCATTTTCAATGTCGTGGTTGCGTTTTGGGCAATTGCAGGTGTCGCTAACGCTGCGGCACCGACCACCGCTGATCCGCGCAGAAATTTTCTGCGGTTAAGTGAATCTGTCATATTTCCTCCAGTTGATATTTCTTTGCATGTGCCACCAAATGACCCGACTCGTTCAGGTCATCACCGCTGATATCGCGTATGTTGCACTGCAATTTCATTCAGGCTCCCCTTCATGCATCGAAACGCCCAAGATACTTTGTTAAACTCCCAAGCGTCCAAGGTTTGTTTCGAGCACATTTTAGACTAGGTGGCAAATGCCGGTTTGTGCAAGAACTTTTCAGCGCCGGGTGGGCGCATGCCCGATCAAACCGCTTAATTTTTTGAGGCTTCAACGCCATTGACTGTGCGGCAATGTCGCAGATGAAAGCATTTGGTCGCGCAGGGCAGGGTGGTTGTGTCCTTTCAACAGATGCCCAAACATTCCCGATTGCGCCAATTGAAACCCGGCATCAGGATCAAGCGCCTGCGGGTGATGCAGGTTAATGGGTTGGCCCCAATGTTGCGAAATGTCAAAAACCTGCGGCATGGGCGCGGCATAACTGCCTTTGGGTTACTGCAATGCTGGTGCGCATCTGTCGGGCACCGCCTGCTGGCAATTTCGTCCGGGCAGCGTGGTCAGCGCCCCATTTTGATCCTCGGGTTCAAGTTCAGGAAGGCCAACAAACACACTGACAAAAGACCGGCGGAAAGCCAGAGAACCGGCAGCGGCAACGGTTGATATATGTCAATGCCAATTGCAGGGCAGACCTTACGTTCAGAATGAATTTGCAGCGGTGTTGTTGCCGGAACACCCGGCCCGAAATCGATGCGGTCTCTGGAACCAGGAGAGTAACAATGGCACATGTATTAGTCCTTGGCGCCGGGCTTGGCGGCACCATCATGGCGTATGAATTGCGTGAAAAACTTTCGGAAATGCACAAGATTTCTGTGGTTTCCCTGGGTGACAAGTTCCATTTTGTTCCTTCAAATCCGTGGGTCGGTGTTGGCTGGCGTGACCGCGCCGCAGTCGAGGTCGATCTTGTTCCGGTGCTGGAAAAACGCAATATTGCATTGTACGCGCAGGGGGCGAAACGGTTGCACCCAAAGGAAAAAACAGTCGAACTGAACGACGGCGATTCGGTTCAATATGACTATCTCGTTATTGCCACGGGGCCGGATCTGGCTTTTGACGAGATCGACGGTTTTGGGCCCGACGCAAACACCCAATCCGTCTGCCATGTGGATCACGCGCTTATGGTCAAGACCGCCGTCGACAAACTGATCGCCAAGCCCGGTCCGGTGGTGATCGGCGCGGTGCAAGGGGCGTCCTGTTTCGGGCCGGCCTACGAATTCGCCTTCATCCTCGACAAAGCCCTTCGTGACGCCAAGGTGCGCGATCGGGTGCCGATGACCTTTGTGACCTCAGAACCATATATCGGCCATCTCGGGCTTGATGGGGTCGGGGACACCAAAGGACTGCTTGAAAGCGAATTGCGCAATCATCACATCAAGTGGATATGCAACGCTCAGGTCAAAAAATTTGAAACCGACCGGATGCTCGTTTCAGAAATGGCCGAAGACGGATCGGTCAAGCAGGAACATGAACTGCCGCAGGTCTTTACGATGATGCTGCCTGCATTCCGTGGTGTCCAGGCGGTGCGCGATATCAAGGGTCTGACCAATCCACGTGGCTTTATTCTTGCGGACGAATACCAGCGCAACCCGGCCTTTCCCGAGATCTTCTCGGTTGGGGTTTGTGTGGCAATTCCGCCCGTTGGCAAGACTGCTGTTCCGGTCGGCGTGCCAAAAACCGGCTTTATGATTGAATCAATGGTCACGGCCGCAGTTCACAATATTGACCGGCTGATCCAAGGCGAAGAGCCGAACGCACAAGCGACCTGGAACGCAGTGTGCCTGGCGGATTTCGGTGACGGTGGCATTGCCTTTATCGCCCAGCCGCAAATCCCGCCGCGCAATGTCAACTGGTCATCGTCTGGCAAATGGGTTCATGCCGCCAAAATCGGATTCGAGAAATACTTTCTGCATAAAGTCCGAACCGGAAAATCTGAAACCGCTTATGAGCGTCTGGCCTTGCATCTGCTCGGGATCGAGAAGCTGAAGGAAATAGAGATCGTCACAAATTCGGACGCGGCATGAAATTTTGATCGCGAAAACAAACTATCGTTGAAGAAAAAATGGAATTTACAAATGTCACTTGATCGCACCGTCCTTGCTTTTGCAGGTATCATGACCCTTCTTTCTGTCGCGCTGACCTATTGGGTATCGCCCTATTTTGTCTGGTTAACCGTTTTTGTCGGTGCGAACCTGTTGCAATCTGCTTTCACCGGTTTTTGTCCGGCGGCACGTATCTTTGCGAAACTCGGGGTGAAACCCGGCAAGGCCTTTTAGCACCGGGCAGGACGCGCATCGCGATATCTTGATCGCCGGACCGCGCGGTTCGGCCCTGTAGAACGGACGGCGTGTGTGGTGGGCATCGCACACGACGGCAGGATTTCAACGCCTTGTTGTTGGTGTTTTCACGGCACCGCAAACGGCCATCCGGTCAGGCTTGACGAAACGATTTCTTACTTCTACATTATATTACCAACTAGTAAGTAATGTCAGGGAGGACATCACACCATGAACAGGAAAATTCTCGCAACAGCTGGCGTATTGGCCAGTATGTTGGTTGCTACAAGTGCCCTTGCGCAGTGGAAACCGGATCGTCCGATCAACCTCATCGTGCCATGGTCCGCTGGCGGATCGACTGACCAGGTTTCACGGGTCGTCGCACCGATTCTGGCAGAAGAACTGGGCGTTGCAGTTGTAGTTGTGAACCAACCAGGCGCATCGGGATCGATTGGCACGAAGGCTGCGCTTGATGCGCCGCGCGACGGCTATACCTGGACCGCCAACGCGATAGCCAACAATGCGACATATGCAGTGACCGGGCTTTTGGAAAACACATCAATCGAAGATTATGCCGTGTACCTGCACGTCGCCAATGCCCCTATGGTCAGCGTCAATCCAGCGTCGCCCTATCAGGACTTTGGTGAATTGCTTGAGGCCATGAAGGGCACGGATGTGACAGTTGGCACCGCTGGTATCAATTCGTCCGGTGGCATGGCATTGGCCGCAATCAAAGAAGCATCCGGCGGCGAGTTCGGTGCCCGTATGGTCACATATGACGGTGGCAACCCGGCTGTGATCGCTGCGGTTTCCGGTGAAGTTGTCGCCACCACCCAATTGGCCGTTGAGCAAACTGAAATGGCCAAGGCCGGTAGTCTGCGGGCGCTTGCCGTGTTGTCAGACACGCCACTGGTGGTTGAAGGTCTTGACCCGGTTCCGCCGATCACGAACTGGTTGCCAAACATGATGATCGCACCCGATTACTTTGGTGTTTTCGTTCCTGTCGGCGCGCCACAGGAAGTTTATGACACGCTCGATGAAATCTGGAGCCGCAGAATCATGAATTCGCCTGAGTTGCAGGAATATGCATCCTCGCGCGGCGCCGTTTTTGCCCCGAGTTATGGTGCAGAAGCCATCGCACGATCAATGCCGGTCGTGATCGCCGAGGCCTGTGCCCGTGTCACCCGCGGCGAGGCGGTTGTCGATCCTTCAGAGCTTGGCATCACCTGCCCATAATTGACTTCGCAGGTGACATGACACGGCCCCGTGATACCAATAGTGTCACGGGGCCTTTGTCCCTGTGTGTATGGATGAGAATGTAAAAATGATGCCGATGAGAACTGCTGACAAGATCATGGGCATAGTCCTGATCCTGCTTGGTGTAGCAATGATATGGGGCGGGTATGTCATGGACCGCCTGGAAATCCGGGGCATTCACCCGGCCAGCATTCCGGGCCTGGTTCCGATGGGGCTGGGGGCTTTGATCGCGATATGTGGCGGCCTGTTGTTCGCATCCGGCAAAAATGAAACGCAAGATGAACCCATTGATTTTGGCGATATGTCAAAGCTGCTTTGGACCGCCGGACTTTCCGTTGTATTCGCAGTCGTGTTGATCGGGCGGGTTCCGTTTGCCTGGGCGACATTCCTTTTTATCGCCGCAATGACCACCCGTTTTACCTGGACAAAAGGGGCCGGTATTGTGGCTAACCGGCGTGCATTGTTCTTTGGATTGGCCTCTGGGGTATTCTTTTCCGCAACCATTTCCGTTCTGTTTCGCTATGCGTTTCTTGTGAGGCTTCCGTAATGGGCGTGTTTGAACAGCTTTTTCTGGCATTTGGAACGTTCACCACGCCGATAATGATATTTCACGTTGCCTGGGCGACGCTGTTGGGCATTTTTGTTGGCAGCTTGCCGGGCCTGACCGCGACTATGGGTGTGGCGCTGCTGACAAGCCTGACCTATGGGCTTGATCGTGACGCGGCCATACTGGTGCTTATTTCCATGTATGTCGGTGCCATATACGGCGGATCGCGCAGCGCAATCCTGCTGAACATTCCTGGCACACCGGCCAGTGCGGCCACTTCTTTGGATGGTTATCCCCTCGCACGGCAGGGCAAGGCTGCTTATGCGATGGGGTTGGCAACAGCAGGCTCGGCGCTTGGCACAATTCTGGGGATCATTTTGTTGGTTGCCATCGCGCCGCCGCTCGCCGCCGTGGCGCTCAAATTCGGTTCGTTCGAATTTTTCTGGCTCGCCGTTTTCGGCATTGTCATTTCGGGCATGCTGACCGCAGACGGCAATCCGTTGAAAGGCTACATTGCCGGGCTGCTGGGGCTGGCCGTCGCCATGATCGGTTCTGAAGGTATTCATGCTGTCGTGCGTTTCAACATGGGCATTCCCGAACTCAACGGAGGCATAGGTCTGATACCCGCCATGGTGGGTGTTTTTGGCTTTGCCGAAGTCCTGACAGCCATGTCAGGCAGCGACGGCGTCATCCTGAAAGCCAAAAAGGATCACAGCCGTTCTGTACCGCGCCTGGCCGACCTGGTGAAATACCGGCTGACGATCATCAAGTCCGGGGTGATTGGTACAATGGTGGGGATTATTCCAGGCGTCGGTGAGGATATCGGGGCCTGGGCGTCATATGCGGCGGCGCGCGCCAACAGCAAAGAAAAAGAGATGTTTGGCAAAGGCTCGCAAGAGGGCCTGATCGCGGCGGAAACCGGCAACAGCGCGGTCGTCCCCGGATCGCTGATCCCGGCAATCACATTGGCCATTCCCGGATCGGCACCATCCGCAGTTCTGATCGCGGCGTTGTTCATTCATGGCATCCGCCCCGGTCCGATGATCATGATCGAACAGCCCGAATTTATCTTTTCAATTGCAGTCATGTTGTTCTTGGCAACGTTGGCGATCCTGATCTACGGGTTATCCCTGACACCACTTTTCGTCGCGGTCCTGCGTGTTCCCAACGCCTATCTGATGCCGATAATCTTTTCGCTTTGCGTCATTGGGCCCTACGCCATTTCGCAACGCTTGTTTGACGTCTGGGTAATGGTGTTTTTTGGTTTGGTCGGATTTGTGCTTCGTAAAATGAAATTTCCAATGCCGCCGCTGGTTCTGGGAATCATATTGGGGGCGCTGTTGGACAAAAGCCTGCGGCGGGGATTGATTTTGTCGGACGGGGATTTGACGCCATTCTTTACCCGGCCCATCTCTGCCGGATTTGCGTTTCTTGTCCTTGTGGTTGTTCTTGCTGGAATTCCATCAGTAAAACGTCTGATATGGCGTTTGATAAGAAACGGAGGCACCAATGGCTAAGGCCAAAACCACGCATGAGGCAGATCGCGGCAAGACGCCCAGAAAAAGAAACGCGGCCGGGTCGCGGGAATCAATTCTGCAATCAGCGTTGATCGAATTCTCGACCAAAGGTTATGCTGGTGCCAGGGTCGATGAAATCGCCAAACGTGCCGGTCTCAGCAAGCCGTTGATTTATGAATATTTTGGCGACAAGGACGCCATATATGCCGCGGCACTACGCGAAACATATCTACAGATCCGGGCCGGTGAACAGACGCTGAATATGGACGGTCTGCCAGCAGAAGAGGCGATCAGGTCGCTGGTGGTGTTCACCATGGATCATTTCCGGCGGAACCCCTGGTTCATTTCGATGCTCAACACTGAAAACCTGCGCGGTGGTTCAACCATTCGCCACATGCAGGATGCGAACGAAATTCAGTCAACGCTTATTGAAAAGCTGAGAAATGTGCTGGACAGGGGGCATGCCGAAGGACGGTTTCGCGCCGGTATCGATCCGGTTGAACTCTATATCTTCATTGCGTCGCTTTGTTATTTTCCGATTTCGAATGTCCACACTTTGCGGTCAGTTTTCGAATGCAAAATTGACGACGCATGGTTGGATCGCCGCGGCCAGGAAGCGGCGGACATGGTGGTACGATACTTGCGGAAAGAAAGTTAAGTGTTGTCGCTGGCGTTCTGCAACGAGCTTTTGGCGCAAGAGGGTCTGTCGTTTGGCGAACAATGTATGCGTATCGCGTCATTGGGGTATGACGGCATCGAAATCGCACCAGGTGCCATCGCCGCCGACCCCACATCAATATCGGACCACGACATTGCCAGCCTGCGGGCCACGGTTGATGGCGCTGGATTGCATGTGACCGGCCTGCATTGGTTGCTCTCGGCATTTCCAACACTTTCAATAACGCGTGCCTCATCGCGGGATGAAACGATTTCGGTGCTCAAGGCGCTTAATCGTTTGTGCGCAGGTCTTGGTGGCACGGTCATGGTGCACGGATCGCCCCAGCAACGTGTCATCGAGTCGGATGGTCACGCCGCAGGTTTTGTCAACGCGCGCGAGGTGTTCAAACCGGTTGCTGATCATGCGGCTGAACTGGGGCTGACCTACTGCATCGAACCGCTGGACCCAAGCCAGACCGCTTTCATCAACACGATCGCCCAAGGTGCAGAGCTTGTGCAAGCTGTCAGAAATCCGGCATTTAAAACGATGATCGATACCAGTTCGGCCCATTTTGCCGAAACAAAGCCAGTCGCCGATGTCATCCGCACGTGGCTGGCGACGGGTCAGATCGGGCACATCCATTTGAATGACAGTAATCGCGGCGCTCCGGGCATGGGCAAGGACCCGTTTGATGACATCGTGCGCGCAATCAGCGACTGCGGTTGGCAGCGAACCGTCACGGTCGAACCATTCCGGGTTCAGGACAATGCCACAAACACAGCGCGGATCGCAATTGCCGCGATCCGGGCGATCGAAACACAAATGGGTGCGGCATGAAAAACGGTATTCTAAAGGTTCGGATTGTTTCGGTCGGGGCGACCGAGCGCCCGGTGGCCATGCGGTTGCCCTTTCAGTTCGGCGATACCGTCGTCACCCAAACCGCCGAAGCATTCGTGCGTGTTGTCATCGCAGTGGATGGCAAGGTTTTCACCGGGCAATCCGCACAGTTGATGGTGCCGCGTTGGTTTGACAAACGCACGGATCAGACCAATCAGGACACCGTAGAAACGCTTCGGATATCGATCAAAAACGCGTGCAGGTCGGCGGTGAACCTAACCGGATCCGCCGCCCGCATTTGCGGCGAAATCCAAGCCGAAACTCTGGCCCGGATGCCGCCGGAAACACCAAGACTTGCAGCGGGGTTCGGGCCTGCGCTTGTTGAAATGGCGATGATTGATGCGGTATGTCTGGCCTGTAATGTTCCGTTTTTTGAAGGTGCCCGGTTGGATGTCTTTGGGCTTGCGGAACGTGGCACCCCTGATCTGGATGAAAACCTGATTTTGCAGGGCCTGTCTTCAATTCGGCCCCAGTGGAAGATGCGACTGCGCCATACCGTCGGCTTTGATGCGCCGCTATCGGCAAAAGACGCATCCAACATGACCGATGTCGCAGGTCCGGTCACCTTGCAGGATGTCATTGAAACCACCGGGATCAATGCGTTCAAGATCAAACTGAAAGGCGACGTCGCGGCCGATCTGAAACGGCTGGCGGCGATCCAGCCCTTTCTTGCGGATACCGGACAATATCAGGTGTCTTTGGACGCCAACGAACAATATTCAAAAGACGCATTTATTGATTTTCTGTCCGGTTTCAGAACCGACCCGGCAGTGCAGGGCATCCGGGCGGCCACATTGTTCGTAGAGCAGCCCTTTGACCGTGAAATTGCCAGACAGACCGTGGTGTCAGATGAAAAGTTCGATTTGCCTCTGATGATAGACGAAAGCGACGATTCCGATGATTCATTTGCCCGCGCATGGGATCTGGGGTGGCGCGGAACCAGCGTCAAAAGCTGCAAAAGCGTGTTTCGGGCCCTGCTGAATTTCTGTCGCATTTGCCATCTGCAGTCAAAAGGCCACAACGCATTCTTGTCTGGCGAGGACTTGACCTGCCAGCCGGGTCTGTGTCTGCAACAGGACACGCTGATGGGTGCAGTCGTCGGGGTGCAACATGCCGAACGGAATGGACATCATTTTGCCGGGGGCATGCAGGGTGCATCACCCGCAGAAATCAGCACAATTGTGCGTGAACATGGCGACCTTTACCGGATTGAGGGCGGTAAACCGCAATTGCATATCCAGGCAGGTCAGATTGCGTTTTCGTCACTGAACGCGGCAGGTTTTGGTGGATCAGCAGCCATCGATGTCACCAACGACCAGAGAATTTGCCATTTCTAGCCCCGCAGCGATTGAATGATCAAAAAAAAGAATTTGACCGCTGGTTTCATTTAACTTACTAATTGGTAAGTTACGGTTGAGAACCTGAACATCCTGATCAAAGACCCGCCTGAGACAACAGAAGGACAGTCGTTTTGAAAAAGCAGCGTATTGGCATCATTATGCATGGCGTCACTGGCCGTATGGGGATGAACCAGCATTTGATCCGGTCTGTACTGGCAATCCGGGATCAGGGCGGTCTTGCGATGTCGGACGGATCTGTTTTGATGCCGGACCCCATCATCGTGGGGCGAAATGCCGACAAGATCGAAGCGCTTGCCAATCGCCTGGGTGTGGAACGCTGGACCACTGATCTTGATGCAGCACTGGCCAATCCAGATGATATTTTGTTCTTTGACGCAGCCTCGACGCAGTTGCGGCCCGGTCTTTTGCGCAAGGCGATCGATGCGGGCAAACACGTCTATTGCGAAAAACCCGTATCCGAAGGCCTTGAAGAGGCTATCGAAATCGCTAGATACGCGGCGCAAAAGGGCGTCAAAAACGGGATTGTTCACGACAAACTGGATTTGCCCGGCTTGCTGAAACTCAAACGTCTGCGCGACAGTGGATTTTTTGGTGAAATTCTGTCGGTAAAGGGTGAATTCGGCTATTGGGTTTTTGAAGGCGACTGGATGCCGGCGCAGCGCCCAAGCTGGAATTACCGCAAAGAAGATGGCGGCGGCATGGTGTCGGATATGCTGTGTCACTGGCGGTATGTCCTGGACAACGTCGTCGCACCGGTGCGCGCCGTGAGTTGCAAGATCGCCACGCATATTCCCACGCGCTGGGACGAAGATGACAAACCCTACACCGCGACGGCTGATGATGCAGCCTATGCCACGTTTGAGCTTGATGGTGGGATTGTCGCACATATCAACTCCAGCTGGTGCACGCGGGTGCGGCGCGACGATCTGGTGACATTTCAAATTGATGGCACCCATGGCTCGGCCGTTGCAGGGTTGCACAAATGCTATAGCCAGCAACGGGTCAATACCCCCAAACCCGTCTGGAACCCGGACGAACCTCAGACGATCGATTTTTACAAGAATTGGGAAGAGGTGCCGGACAACGCCGTAATGGACAACGGATTCAAAGTGCAGTGGGAACAGTTTTTGCGGCACATCGTTGAGGGTACCGACTGGCACTACACGTTGCTCGAAGGCGCAAAAGGTGTGCAACTTGCCGAGGCCGGATATCAATCCGCCGCAGAACGCCGTTGGATTGATTTGCCCGACCTGGAGATCTGAATCATGACTGAATTGCTGCTTCCCAATGCTGATCGATCAACAGAACGTTATACCATTATTGCAGGGAATGCCCCGGTATCAGGTGGCGCGTGGAACCGTACGGCCTATGCCGCCGCCCACGTGGTTTCGGACCCGTTTGCGCCGGTCGATCCATGGATTGATGCCGCCGTCGATTGGGATGCGACACTGGCCTTTCGCGAACATCTCTGGAAGCTTGGGTTCGGCGTTGCCGAGGCGATGGACACAGCACAACGCGGCATGGGTGTGGATTGGCCGACATCCCTGGAACTGATCCAAAGGTCTACGGCTTTGGCGCAGGCCGGCGGTCATCTTATTGCCAGCGGTGCAGGGACCGACAATCTGGAAGTCGGCCCGGACACGACAATCGATGATGTAATTGCGGCCTACGAAATGCAGTGCGAAGCGGTAGAGGCAACGGGTAGCCGGGTTATTCTGATGGCCTCACGCGCACTATGCGCCGTTGCGAAAACGCCTGCGGATTACGCGCGGGTCTACGAACGTATTCTGGGGGGGCTGCAACAACCTGCGATCCTGCACTGGCTTGGCGAAATGTTCGACCCCGCTTTGCAGGGATACTGGGGATCATCCGACCACGAGGTCGCGATGGATAACTGCCTGGAAATCCTGATCGCGAATGCATCCAAAATCGATGGCATCAAAGTCTCGCTTCTTTCTGCGGACAAGGAAATCTCAATGCGCCGCCGGCTGCCCGATGGGGTGCTGATGTATACTGGCGATGACTTCAATTATCCCGATTTGATCAAGGGCGATGATAAAGGATACTCGCACGCCCTTCTGGGGATATTTGATCCGATTGCCGATGTTGCCGCACTGGCTTTGAACGCGCTCGCGACCAATGACATGAAAGCATACGACACGGCTTTCGGCCCGACTGTTCCGCTGTCGCGACATATATTTGGCGCCCCAACCCGATTTTACAAAACCGGCGTGGTTTTCATGGCGTATCTGAACGGCCATCAGGATCATTTTACCATGGTCGGCGGCCAGGAAAGCGCCCGCTCCACGTTGCATCTGGCTGATATTGTACGCCTTGCAAGCGAGGCACGGCTATTCAGCGATCCTGAACGCGCCGCCGCCCGCGCGCGTTGTGTCTTTGCTGCGCGTGGGATCGGCTGATGTCGCCGCTCACACCTGAACGGTTGTCGCTGAATACTGCCACCGTGCGCGAACAATGGTCGCTGCGTGATTGTGTGGATGGCTGCGTGCGACACGGATTGGGTGGCATTTCCCCCTGGCGGGACAAGCTGCACGAGACCGGCCTTGATGAAGCGGCCAAGATGATCCGCGATTCCGGGCTGGGTGTCAGCGGTCTTTGCCGGGGTGGCTGGTACACCGCCGACGGTGCGTTGACCCCTGCAGTGCTTGATGACAACCGCCGCGCCGTGGACGAGGCTGTGGCCATTGGCGCAACCTGCCTTGTCATGGTCGTGGGTGGGTTGTCCGATCAATCCAAGGATCTTCAATCTGCGCGCAGCATGGTCACAGACGGCCTGTCAAAAACGCTTGAATACGCACGGACCGTTGGCATGAAGATTGCGATCGAACCCTTGCATCCGATGTATGCGGCTGATCGTGCCTGCGTGAATACACTGGGGCAGGCACTGGATATCTGCGACCAGCTTGGCGACGGGATCGGCGCGGCGGTCGATGTCTATCACGTCTGGTGGGATCCCGATATTCTGGCGCAGATAAAACGCGCCGGAAAAGATCGTCTGATGGCATTTCATTTGTGCGACTGGCTGGTTCCCACCCAGGATATGCTGACCGACAGGGGCATGATGGGCGACGGTGTAATTGATATTCCGACGCTGCGCGCGGCGGTCGAGGCCGCAGGTTTCGACGGGTTAAACGAAGTCGAAATTTTTTCCGCACAGAACTGGTGGAAACAAGACCCCGACCATGTTCTTGCCACTATAATTGAACGTGGCCGTATTTCCTGTTGATCAGGCGGGCACCACCTTCGCAATTCGTTTGCGACCCCGCGCCGACCGCACTGGCAGGGCCATCCGGCCAAAGGCGTCTGAGATATGGCCCGAGATCGCTTTTTGAACGCGCCGCGTCTGTTGTTTCGAAGTGGATCAATTGGCCGCAGGAAGTATCTGATGATAAACGAACTTTGGGCTTTTAGCCTGGCGATATGTCGAACCGGCCCTGGACCGATGAAGAAAACGATCTGATTGTCGCGGATTACTTTGCGATGCTGGACCAGGATATGGCGCGCCGTCCCTATAACAAGGCCCGACACCGGCGCAGTCTGATGCCGCGGTTGCAGGGCCGAACCGAAGGCGCAATCGAGTTCAAGCATCAAAATATCAGCGCGGTGCTGAAGGGGCTGGGTGAAGATTGGATCCAGGGATACAAACCAGCATTCAATTTCCAGATGACCCTGGTCGATGCGGTGGCGCGCTGGTTGGTACAAAATCCGGCCTGGCTGGCACGTATACCTGGCACGCGAACAGCCACTGGCCTGCGCGAAACCGGGCAAATCTGGGTTGGACCGTCGCCGACGCTGTCCAACCATCCCCCGCCGCAGGAATTGGAACACTTGCTGCATGTCGCCAGAAAATTTGATGTGGCGGGTCGGGACGCGCGCAACCGGGCGCTTGGCCGTGCCGGAGAGGAACGCGTCGTTGCACATGAACGGTTCTCGTTGAAGGTGGTCGGGCGGGATGATCTGGCGCACAAGGTGCGGTGGGTTTCACAAGAAGACGGCGATGGTGCGGGGTTTGACATTGCCAGCTTCACGCCGGACGGACGTAAACGATTGATCGAGGTGAAAACGACAAACGGCTGGGACCGCACACCATTCCATATTTCACGCAATGAACTGGCCGTAGCCCGCGAACGCCGGTCCGAATGGTGCCTGTTTCGCCTCTGGAATTTTTCGCGAGAGCCGAAAGCGTTTGAACTGCACCCGCCTCTCGATGCGCATGTTTCATTGACCGCCACGGCGTATCGCGCAAGCTTTCACTAGCCTGTCACCTGCAGTCATGATCTGTTGGATATATGCCCGAAACGGGTTACAGCACCTCTGCAAGCCCTCCCATAGCGCAAATTACATTGCCGGCCTGCTACTTGGGTGCGGTCTGAAATGTTCCGCTGTATCGTTCACGCAATTCGTTCTTTTGAACCTTGCTCATGGTATTGCGCGGCAACGCATCCACGATTTCGATGTGCCTTGGGCGTTTGAAGCCAGCCAGTTCCTGTTTGGCCGCGGCCTGGATGGCGTCCAGGTCAATCCGTGCGCCCGTTTCAGGCACCAGAATGGCGACGACACTCTCGCCGAAATCGGGATGTGGTGCGCCGATCACTGCGCTTTCCAGAACACTGGGCTGATCATCAAGGAACAGTTCGATTTCCTTGGGGTAGATGTTGTAACCACCCGAGATGATCAGGTCCTTGCCACGGCCCACAATATGCACATATCCATCCGCATCGATGCGGGCCAGATCGCCGGTGATGAAAAACCCGTCCTCGCGAAGCTCTTCGGCGGTTTTTTCAGGCATCCGCCAGTAACCCAGAAACACGTTCGGACCCCGCACCCATAAGACCCCGATTTCGTTGGTGGCAAGTGCGTCGCCGGTTTCCGGATCGCATACTTTTACCTCGACCCCCGGCAACGGAAAACCGACGGTTCCGGCACGCCGCTCGCCCGTATACGGGTTTGACGTATTCATGCTGGTTTCAGTCATGCCATAGCGTTCAAGGATCCTGTGGCCGGTTCGGGCTTCGAATTGTTCGTGTGTTTCGGCCAATAGCGGCGCCGAGCCGGAAATGAACAACCGCATATGCCCAACCAGATCTCGGGTAAAAAGCGGATCATCAAGCAGGCGGGTATAGAATGTCGGAACACCCATCATCGTGGTGACCTGGGGCAGGGCGCCCAGCACGGCTTCAAGGTCGAATTTCGGCAGAAAAACCATCGATCCACCCGCCAGCAGCATGACATTGGTTGCGACAAACAGCCCGTGACTGTGAAAGATGGGCAGCGCATGAAGCAGCACGTCATTGGATGTGAACTGCCACGCATCCACCAGTGACTGGGCGTTTGATAACAGGTTGCGGTGGGTCAGCATCGCGCCCTTCGAGCGCCCGGTCGTTCCAGAAGTATAGAGCAGGGCGGCCAGATCATCCGCACCGCGCGCCACCGTCTGAAAATCCGCGCTCTGTGCCGCTGCCAGGTCCGACAACGTGCCACTGCCATCGCCAGCCAAAGTTGCAAGCACCGTTCCCGTCGATGATGTGATCTTTGCCAGCGCGTCAAATTCTTCCGGGTCGCAGACAAAAAGTGCCGCTTCGCTGTCACCGATGAAATAGGTAATTTCGGACGCGGTATAGGCGGTGTTCAGCGGTACAAATACGGCCCCCGATTTAATACACGCCGCATAAAGCGCCAGCGCCGTGGCGGATTTCTGAACGTGTACGGCAACGCGGTCCCCGGTGCCCACCCCAAGCGCGACAAGCGCATTCGCCATACGCGCGACGTCGTTCAGAAACGTTGCATGAGTTATGGTCTGCGCGCCCGTCAAATGCAGAAATGCGGTATCGCAGCCCTCGTGCGGGGCAAACAATTCGTCATACAGCGGATTGGTCATAATTGTCTTTCCGTATCAGTGCGGCACTTGTCTGCCCCAGTCAGTTCGTGCCCAGTCAGTTCGTGCGCAGTCAGGTCGCGTCGTCGGCGTCCTGTTCCAGGATTTGCATATATCGTCCCAGACCCGAATCCAGATGTGTTTCAGCCGCCCTGTGGGCAGCTTCTGGGTTGCCTTTGGTCACGGCCGCTGTGATTGCCTGGTGTTCGTCAAGCGAGCGGGCAATGTTTGTGGCAATGGACAGACCGCGCTGGCGGAACAGGTGCATTTCCCGGACCAGATTGTCATAGATCACCTTGGCCTTGGGGTTTCCGGCAGCTTCCATCAGCAGATCGTGAAACTCGATATTAAGCGCATAGTATTTCTTCTTGTCGTTTTCGCGATGTGCCTTGTGCATCCGGTCCATTTTGCCTGCAAGATTGCGGATCAGGTTTTTCTCGGATCCCTCCGACACGCGCCGGGCGGCGGATGCACAGGCCATGGCAAAGATAGCCTTGCGCAGATCGTACAGATTGCGGACCTCACCACGGGTAATTTCGTGTACAAAGGCCCCCCGATTGGTGATGAGATTGATAAGACCCGAATCCGCCAAAGAACGAATGGCTTCACGCACGGTACCGCGGCTGACCCCCATCGCATTTGACAGCGTGAGTTCATTCAGCTTTTCACCGGCTGCCAGATCACCCTGCAGGATCATGCGCTCGATCTCGGAACGCACCTCGCTGGCCAAAGTTGCACGGCCTTGCCCGATGGATTTCGCTGTGATCGTCATATGGATACCTCACTCAAGTCATTATTTTTGTCAACAATTAACATTAAGATTGTTAATCAGGACTCGTTCGCCTAGACTTCATAACGTTATTTTTCCTATAGGAGAACCCAAATGGCGCAGGTCAAAAAACGCCACCCGGCGGATGGTTCCAAGGCCGATCAGAACGGTGGTGCCATCGCGGCCAGCCAGGCGCTTTGCGGCATCCGTGTGCTGGATCTGACCCGGGTGCGATCCGGGCCGACCTGTGTACGCCAGTTGGCCGATTGGGGGGCAGATGTCATCAAGATCGAGGCCCCCGCAGACACCGCACAACTGGGCGGTCCACGTTCGGGTGCGGATTTTCAAAACCTGCATCGCAACAAGCGCAGTATGACACTGAACCTGAAATCAAAAGCGGGCATTGCGGTGTTCAGGCGGCTTGCCAAAACCGCTGATGTGATCGTCGAAAATTTCCGGCCCGGCGTCAAAGGCCGGCTTGGGATCGATTACGAAACGCTGTCGGCCGAAAACCCCGGGCTGGTCTATGCCTCGATTTCGGGGTTTGGCCAGGATGGCCCGCTGGCCGCGCGTCCCGGATTTGATCAGATCGCCCAAGGCATGGGTGGGCTGATGTCGATCACCGGTAAACCGGGTGAGGGCCCGATGCGTGTGGGCATTCCGATTGCCGATCTTTGTGCCGGGCTATTTGCCGCGCAGGGCATTCTGATCGCGCTGCTGGAACGCCAGCAGTCAGGCAAGGGGCAGTGGGTTCAGACATCCCTGCTTCAGGCGCAGGTTTTCATGCTCGACTTTCAGGCCGCGCGGGTCCTGATGGACGGTGATATCCCGCAGCAGGCGGGGAACAATCATCCAACCTCAATTCCCACGGGTGTGTTCCGCACCAGCGACGGTCATATGAATCTGGCTGTGGCCGGGCATGAGATTTGGGTGCGTTTCGCCAAGGCGCTTTCCCGCGAAGACTGGTTGCAGGATGACCGCTATGCGACGGCCCCTGCACGATCTGAAAATCGGGACGAACTGGGCCAAGAGATCGAGTCCATCACCACGACACGCACGACCGCGGAATGGATTAATGTGATGAACGACGCCGGCGTGCCCGCTGGCGAGATCAACGATATCGGGCAAGTATTTGAAAATCCACAGGTTCAGCATCTGGGCCTGGCCCAACCCGTCGCCAGCCACGAAAGGGGCGACACACAAATTGTCGGCCAGCCGATCATCATGAGCCGCACCCCAAGCAGCATCGCCGCGCCCCCACCGCTTGCGGGTGAACACTCTGCTGAAATTCTGGCCGAAATCGGTTACAGCAAAGCCGAGGTCGACGAAATGTCGGCTGCTGGTGCCTTTTGATCCCAAGGACATTGACATGACAGACAAGATACTCACCGAACAGTCCGGCGACATCGCGCGGATCATCTTTAACCAACCCGAAAAGAGAAACGCCGTTTCGCTAGAGATGTGGGAAGCAGTCGAAGCCGCCCTGCGCGATTTCGCAAATGACCAGACTGTCCGCATTCTGGTCCTTTCAGGGGCAGGGGGCAAAGCGTTCGTTTCAGGCGCCGACATTTCAAAATTCGAAAGCGAACGCGCAAGCCAGGAGGCCGTCGCGCATTACGCAGCAGCCACCAAACGTGTCTATGACCTGCTTGAAGCGTTCGAAAAACCGACGATCGCCCAGATTGACGGGTTTTGCATCGGCGGCGGCGTCGCATTATCGCTATGTTGCGATCTCAGGATCTGCGGAACAGGGTCGCAATTCGCGGTTCCCGCAGCCAAGCTTGGACTGGGCTACGGCTATCCCGGGCTCAAGCGGCTGGTGGATGTCGTCGGACCGTCATTTGCAAAAGAAATCTTCTTTACCGCCCGCCGCTTTGACGCCGAAGAGGCCCGGATCATGGGACTGGTCAATCGCGTCGTTGACGACAGCGAGGTGGCGCAGGTGGTCGATGAAACCGCCGCAATGATTGCCGCGAACGCGCCGCTGACGGTTTCGGCGGCCAAGTTCATCGTCGCTGAAACGCTCAAGGACGAAAGCGCGCGCGACCTGGCGGCATGCGACGCCCGGGTCAAGGCCTGTTTTGACAGTCAGGACTATATCGAGGGGCGCAGGGCGTTCCTTGAAAAACGCAAACCCGATTTCGTAGGCGCATAATGGCAGACAATTCCCCCACCCGCGTGGACGAAGCCGCCGCACGCGCGCATTTTGAAACCGCCATGGCCGGGCACGCGCAGACATTCGAGACATTCTTTTTTGCGCGGATGCTTGGCCTGTCCTTTGAATATCTGCCGCAAGATGCGCCCGACGCTGAAAAAGACCTGTGTCGGGTAAGTTTTCCGGTCACGGATTTGGTGCGAAACCCGCAAGGGTCACTGCATGGTGGCGCGATGGCGTCGGCGATGGACATATCCATGGGACATCTGGTGAACAAAGTGGCCGGACCCGGCGCGACAATTGAAATCAAGATCCAGTACCTGCGACCGGTGCGCGACGGCACCGTCACCTGCGAGGGGCGCTTTGTGCGCCGCGGGCGATCGCTGTCATTTATGGAAAGTCGTTTAAGCGGACCGGACGGCAAACTCGCCGCTCTGGCCACAGCAACATGGAAAATGCCGTGAATACATTGCCTACAACCTCACTAATCACGCCGGATATTCTCGAAGATGTCCGGTCCCGTTTTGCCCATGTGGACACCTGTCCGTTTGTCGGGGATCGGGTGTTCTTTGAAAACGCAGGCGGTGCTCTTACCCTGAATGCGGTGGTCCAAACGTCCGCCCGGATGGCGGCGATCCCGGATAATCAGGGGCGTGACAATCCGGCGTCCCATGCGCTGGTCGATATGATCGACAAGGCAAAGGCGGACATGCGGGTTCTGTTCAACGCACCCGACGGGATGTTCTTTGTCGGCGAAAGCGGAACCGAACTCTTGTTTCGCCTGATTTCGGTCGCCTGTCTGGGCAGTCCCGATGGCGGGCGTGTTCTGGGCAGCACGCTTGAACATCCGGCCACCCGAAGCGCCTGTGACCGCTGGAGCAAGATCGCGGGCAAGGATCACATTCTGGTCCGGCACGATGATGAAACGGGGTCAGTTGATCCCGCGCATTACCTGTCCGCTTTGACCCCGGACACGCGGGTGGCGACGATCCTGCACACGTCACCAGTGACCGGTATGGGGGTCGATGTTGCGGATATTGCGCGCACGATCCGATCCGTCGCGCCCGATTGTTACATCATTGTTGACGGGATTCAGCACGCTGCACATGGCCGCCTGGACATCGAAAACTATGGGATCGATGGCTATGTCATATCGCCCTACAAAATGTTTTCCCGTCATGGATACGGTGTTGCGTGGTTGTCGGACCGGCTCGCCGCGTTGCCCCACGATAATCTTCTGAACGCGCCGGGCGAACCCTGGGAACTGGGCACCCGTGACACCGGATCCTATGCGACATTTTCTGATGTGGTGTCCTATCTGGAATGGCTGGGCAGCCAGGTGTCGGACGTCGCCGACCGCCGCAGCCGGATTGTTGCCGCCGGTGAGGCGATCCATGCCCATGAAAAGCTGCTGACGGACGCGATGCTTTATGGCACCGGCAACCTGACCGGCCTGTCTGAGATTGATGGCATTCGTATTGTCGGCGGCGTCGACAATCCGCGCCGCGAAGGGCTGGTGTCATTTTCGATGGACGCGCTTGCGGCCCCGCAGGTGGTGTCCAGGTTGAACGCGCGCGGCATTCGCGTGCATACCAGAAAAGCGGACCACTATTCGGGCAATATTCTGGATCCACTGGGGCTGGACAGCTGTATCCGGGTTTCGATGTGCCACTACAATTCCGAGGCCGAAGTCGCACGCTTTTTGCAGGCGATGCAGGAAATCGTCGACGAACTGGGTTAAGTCGGGTCAGGGCTTCGCCAAAGCGCGAATTTCACCAAGCAGCGCCCTGGGCAGGACAAGACCGTTCTCGCGTGCGTCGCGCAGTTGGGCCAGGGCACGTTCGCCGGGCAGACGCGGCGGATGGCTGGGGTCGCGGCCAGGGGTGGCGGCAAGGATTTCGCGCGCGCTGTCCAGCCGCTGACCCAATGGCACGGCCCCTGACAGATGTGCCACGTCGATCAGGATGATCATCTGCCCCAGATTTTGCGGCTTATCGGGTTGCGCGGCCTTTGATGGTATTTCGTCAAGAATTCCGGAACCAGACAAAGCCCCGGTCATCAGATCGAACCCAAGGGCCAGCAGCGCACCTTTGTCTCCGCCGATGGCGCGCATAATGCCTTGCATCGCCTTGGCAGGATCGGTGGTTGGATGCCCGTCGGCATCCGTGGCCCAGCTTTCGGGTATTTGTTGACCACTTTCGGCGGCCGCGCGCACCTTTGATCGCGCCACGACCGAAAGCGCAAGGTCAAGCAACAGGTGCTGACCGTCGGGATGGGGAATGGCAATGCCAACCGGGTTATTCCCGATACGCGCCTCGCGCCCACCCGCCGGTGCAATCATCGGCGCGGTGTTCGTAGTCACAAAAGCGGCAAACCCGGCCTCGGCGGCCAGAAAAAGATGTGGGGCAAGCGCGCCCAGGTGATTGCCACCTTTCACAAAGGCGGCACCGATGCCGCATGCGCGGGCTGCTTTTTGGGCCGCTAGGCGCGCGTCGTTTGCAACGGCGGGACCCAGACCATTCTGCCCGTCGATGTGACAAAGCGCCGGCGCAGGTGCGGTTGCCGTTATCCGGGCGGTCGGGTTGATGCCGCCTGCTGCAATGCTATCGATATAGACCCGGACCCGCGACAGCCCATGGGTGCCAATTCCCATCGCCTCGGCTAAAATCAGGATTTCGGCGGCACTTTGGGCCTGGGATGCGCGAACACCTGCAAGACGAAAGGCCTGGGTCGCGTATGCGGTGACGTCGCTGATGCTGTGACGCTCTTGCATTTCAGCTTCCTGATTTTTCGGCCTCTTGTGCACCGCCACCGAGCCGTTTCATGAGCGGCAGCACGACAACGAGCGCCAAAGTGACCCCGATAATCCAGAGCGATGGCGTACGTTCGACGAATATCATGAACGATCCGCGGGATATCGTGAGCGTCTGACGCAATGCTTCCTCGGCCAGCGGACCCAGTACCAGGGCCAGCACCAGGGCGGCAGGTGAAAAGTTGTAAAGCCGCATGAAAAATCCGGCGATGCCTGCTGCGAACATGATGTAAGTCTCGATGAAACTGGCATGCACACTAAAGGTGCCAAGCGCGCAGATGACCAGCACGATCGGACCCAATATGCGATAGGGTATTTTGATCAACTGGACGAACACCGGAATGGCGAAAATGCTGATCGCCAAAAGCGCCATGTTTCCCAGATACATCGACGCAATCAGACCCCAGGCCAGTTCGGGGTTTTGCGACATGAACAAAGGCCCGGGTCGCAATCCCCACAACAAAAACGCCGCCAGCAACACCGCCGTTGCAGCGGACCCGGGAATGCCAAGTGTCAGCAGCGGGATCATTGCCCCGGACGAGGCGGCGTTATTCGCCGTTTCAGGGGCGACAAGCCCGGCCATTTCACCGGTACCGAACTTTTCAGGCGTCTTGGAAAACGACCGTTCGGTTGAATAGGCCATCAAAGAGGCGATAGTCGCGCCAGCCCCCGGAATAACGCCCACGACAAATCCCAGGATTGAGCAGCGTACCATTGTCCAGCGGGTCGAGACCCAGTCATGTGTGGTTGGCCAAAAACGTTCTTCCTTGTCGTATTGGACGATGCCGCCGGTGCCGGTTTTATGCAGGCCTGTATGGAAGGCATAAAACAATTCACCAAGGCCAAACAGCCCGATCGCAATCGGGATGAAATAGATACCGCCGATCAGCTCGGCTGATCCGAATGTGTAACGGCCCTGTCCGGTTTCCAGATCGACCCCGACCGTGCCAAGTGCAAAACCGATCAGGGCCGAGATCACCCCAAGTTTCCAGTTAGTGCCGATCATCACGATCAGGGTCAGCATGCCCATCATGGCCAGCAGAAAATATTCCGGGGGACCAAAGCTGCGCGATACCTGACTGAACATCGGCGCAAGAATGGTGATCAGGACGACACCCACGGTGCCGCCCACAAAAGACGCAGCGGCCTGCATGACCAGCGCCGGTCCGGCACGGCCTTTCTTGGCCAGGGGAAATCCGTCGAACGTACTGGCGACCGTGGCGCTTTCACCCGGTGTGTTCAGCAAGATCGAGGTGATCGTGCCGCCATACATCGCCCCGTAATAGATCGCCGCCAGCATCATTATCGCGCCGACCGGATCCATACCGAATGTTACGGGCAGCAAGATCGCCAGCCCGGCCGCCGGTCCAAAACCCGGGATTACGCCAACAATCATTCCGACCAGTGCGCCAAACAAAAGGTAAACGATGTTGATCGGCGTGATCGCGATGGATAGCCCCATCATCAGATCGGCGAAAATGTCCATTCAGGTTGCTCCAATGGGGCAGAGGTGCCGGATGCACCGTTTCGGTTCAGATTGGAATGAAGTCAAACAGCGCCGGTGGCATACTGGCATTCAGTGCCTTGTCCAAAAGCGCGTAAATTCCGATCGGCAGCAGGATGGCGACCAGCACATTGTTAAGTGTCCGGCCCCGGTTCAGCAGCGACAGCGTGACACCCAGAAATATGACGGTGGCAACAAAACCCCCGAACAGACGCAACAATACCGCATAGCCAAGGGCCAGCGAGATAAGCAAAGCGACGTCACGCCATTGTTGGCTGTTGCTTTCGGGCGGTCTTTGCTTGCGCATCTCCTCCAGAATTGTCCAAAGCGTCATGACAATGATGCCGCTGCCGACAATCCGCGGGAAAAAGCCGGGCCCAAGTCGCCCGGTGCGGGTCACGAACGAAAGGTCGGTGTAGGCGATGTAGGTGTAAAATACAGCGCCTGCCAGCAAGACCACCAAAAACGAAATGCGCATGAGCCGCGAATCCAATGTTGAATAAGGGTGTCGGCCGCACAAAACCTGCGGCCGACACCATGTTGGTTTGGCGCCAGCTTATTCGATCGCGCCGACAGAACGAAGCACGTCTTCGAACCCGTTTTTGGTGCTGATCAGAAAGTCACGGAAATCTTCGCCATATATGACCGTTGGCGTCAGTGACTTGCTGGTGATGTATTCAGCCCATTCCGGTGTCTCAACGACCTTCTTCATCGTCGCGATCCAGAATTCCTGTGCTTCGACAGGCGCATCCGGTGGCAGGATCAGGCCGCGAGGCATGGAGACACCGATGTTAAAGCCGATATCGCCCATTGTCGGCACACCTTCCAGCACCGCCGGTACATTCTGGCCGGAAAAGACCAGAGGCCGCAGATCACCAGATTCGATCAGACCAAGAACTTCGCCCGGGTTGCCGACCATTGCGTCAAGTGCATTGGACAGCAGCGCTGTGGTCTGTTCAGACATCGAATTGAACGCGACATAATCAAATTCGAACCCGGCCTTATTGGCAAACAAGGTGGGCACGATGAAGTCGACGTTCACGGTTCCGGTGCCGCCGATGTTAATCGGGGCTTCCTTGGCGCGGGCGATGAATTCATCGATGTTCTGGATGTCGGATGAACTGTTGACCAAAAGCACAAGATCATCCGTTGCCAGCAACGCCACCGGGGTAAAGTCTTCGGGTTGCCAGGGTGTATCGGCCTGCAATGGCGTGGTCACGAAGCTGCCCGAAGTTGTCGAAATGCCATAGCCGCTGCCAGACTGGCCATAGACATAGCCCCAGCCTACCGCGCCTGAACCGCCCTTGCGATTTTCGGCCTTAATCTCACCCGGGTACAAATCGTATTTACTGAGGATATCGATAATGTTCCGGGCCATGATGTCGTTACCGCCACCGGGACCAAAGGCGATAGTCCAGTCCAGCGTTTCGTCAGCGGCCGGATAGTCTTGTGCGACCGCCGGTGTGAAAAAGGCGAGCGGCGCTGCCACCGTCGCCGCTAATACCGCGCCAAAAAGGCGTGAACTCTTGTTTGCTGTCAATTCCATGTTGACCTCCCTTGGTTGACAAATTTAACGGTGCGGATCCGCGTGTTGGTCGTGCGGACTCGCCTCATTTTCGATAAATTGAATTTGGATTTTCTGACCTGATGGTGCCTCTGACAAACGTTTTTTTTCATTCAGATAGTGTTGCGTGATCGCTTGGTTGGCGGTCGTTGCATCGCCGTGCTGGATCGCGGTGACAACGCGCTCTTGCTCGGCATGTGCGGCGATCAGGTGCAGTTTGCCCCGCAGGTTCTGTTGCCGCATCAGCCGTAATTCCTTGCCAAGTGCGATATAGATGGTTTTTGCGCGACCCGCACCTGATGCCCTTGCGATACGGACCTGTAATTCAAGGTTCGCAGTCAGATAGGCGTCCTCATCTTCGGCCAGGGCGATTTTGCCCATGCGATCGACGAAACTGCGCAATTCGCTTTTTGTCTCCTGTGGTGCCCGTTCTGCGCTGCATGCACAGACATATCCGGCGACCATCGCGCTCAGATCAAAAAGTTCCAGGCCATCTTGGGTTGAAAAACTGCGGACGAACACACCCTGGTTGGACACTGTAGTGACCAGGCCATCGCGTTCCAGCGACCGGGCGGCTTCCCGGACCGGGCCACGGCTGACGCCCATCTGTTCGGCCAGGCTGTATTCGTTCAACCGTTCACCAGCCCGCATCTGGCCCCCAAGAATCATCCGTTCCAGCTCGTCGCGTACCTCCAGCACAAGCGGCCGCTGGCGCCGACGCTCGAAATTCTTTTCAAAGTCTGACTCTGCGTTCATGCGACGATCACAGGCTATTGATTGTCGATTGTCAACAATATTCTGTTGATTGATGATGAATAGGCCGCTACCGATGGGTAGCGCTGTTTGACGGCGGTAGCCCGGCATGCCAGCGCAAAATTCGGAAACACGGCTGGAACAGTTCGAAAGTCAAAGGCACAACGGATATGATGGACAAGACACTGGCCGGTCGCACGGCATTTGTATCGGGGTCGGGCAGAAATATCGGCCGCGCGATTGCGATCCGGCTCGGTCAGCTTGGGTGCAATGTGATTGTCAACGGTTCGTCCGAAAGATCGGCCTGTGAAGAAACAGCCAGCGTGATCAGTGCGGCGGGGGCCGGGTCCATGGTGGCAATGGGTGATATGGGACGCGCCGAAGATGTCGCCACTGTAACCCAGGCGGCGCTGGACCGGTTTGGAACCGTGGACATTCTGGTGAACAACGCCGCGCGCAGACCGCACAAACCATTTTTGGAAATGACGGATGAGGATTGGGCGAGCGTCGTCGATGTGGCTCTGACGGGCGCGTTTCGTTCCAGCCGGGCTTTCCTGCCCGGTATGGTTGACCAGGGTTGGGGCCGGATCATCAATTTTTCCGGAATGAAGGCGATCCGGGGCTATTTCGAAGGCGCCCCGATTTCGGCCGCCAAACATGGCGTCTGGGGGCTGACAAAAGCGTTGTCACAGGAATTTGCCGGCAAAGGGATTACCGCAAATGTGATCTCTCCGGGCCAAATTCGCAAGGACAGCGTGGCCGGGGATGATGCCAAAAGGGTCGCCTCGATCCCGGCGGGCTATATGGGGACCACCGACGATATTGCGGCTGTGGCCGCTTTTCTGGCTTCACCCGACGCGCGTTTCGTGACCGGTCAGATGATTGCGGTGAATGGCGGCCAGGAAACCTGATCCGCGACACGTTCTGTAGATGGGTCCGCCCTGGCAATGATCACCGGGCGCGCAGTGTCATTGTAGGATTGTGCCCGAACCGGATGCACCATTCTTTGCGATGGCTCGTGAATACTTTGCAGGGGCCACGCTGGCATAACGCGCTGATCAAGGTGCTGTGCGCTGTGTGTCGCCATCCAACACGATCACACCCGCCATGGCGCAACGGTTCAATCACTGACAAACCCGTCCGCCAAAGCCATCCACGCATGGGGCAGGGCCGGAATCACGCGGGCGGTATCGGAACAGGGATTTCCGGTCCGCGTCTGTGGATTTTGTGATGGAGTCACCTAAATTATTGAAACAAAGTCACTAATCTCTACTAAATGTTTAGTTTGACAGATGTGCAAACACCTGTCTAATTTGGTGCCAGTCGAATTTTTCCGACTCACAACAAAATCTAGGGAGGAGACAAGATGCGCAAGTATCTGCTCTCCGCGACTGCGGCTTTGGCCGTTGTGGCGGGGTCCGGGACTGCTTTTGCCGATGCAGCAGCAGCCCAGAAATGGATTGATCAGGAATTCCAACCATCCACGCTCACCAAAGAAGAACAGATGAGCGAGATGCAGTGGTTCATAGATGCCGCCGCACCGTATGAGGGCATGGAAATCAATGTCCTGTCGGAAGGTATTCCGACCCATGGTTACGAAAGCGAAGTGCTGACCAAGGCCTTTGAGGAAATCACAGGGATCAAGGTCAATCACCAGATTCTTGGTGAAGGCGAAGTGGTCCAGGCCGTTCAGACACAAATGCAGACACAACGGAACCTGTATGACGGCTATGTGAACGATTCCGATTTGATCGGGACCCATTCGCGGCTGCAACTGGCTTATAACCTGACCGATCAGATGGCTGGCGACTGGGCGGCGACGACTTCGCCCACGCTGGATCTTGCTGACTTTATGGGTGCGCAGTTTACCACTGGGCCAGACGGCGATCTTTATCAGTTGCCCGATCAGCAGTTTGCCAACCTTTACTGGTTCCGCAAGGACTGGTTTGACGATGCCGACAACAAGGCAGCGTTCAAAGCAAAATATGGGTACGAACTGGGCGTTCCGGTGAACTGGTCCGCTTATGAAGATATCGCGGATTTCTTTTCCAACGATGTCAAACAGGTCGATGGTGTCGATATCTATGGCCACATGGATTACGGCAAACGCGCGCCCGATCTTGGCTGGCGGATGACGGATGCATGGCTTTCCATGGCCGGCACCGGTTCCAAGGGCGAACCAAATGGTATCCCGATCGACGAATGGGGTATTCGGATGGAAGCGGGCAGTTGTAACCCGGCGGGTGCTTCGGTTTCCCGTGGTGGTGCAGCCAACGGTCCGGCCGCAGTCTATGCGATCCGCAAATGGGACGAATGGCTGCGTAACTATGCGCCTCCTGGGGCGGCTTCTTACGACTTTTACCAGTCACTGCCTGCTTTGGCACAAGGCAACGTTGCCCAGCAAATATTCTGGTACACCGCCTTTACTGCTGACATGGTGAAGCCGAAATCTGAAGGTAACAACACTGTTGATGAGGATGGTAATCTGCTGTGGCGGATGGCGCCCTCGCCACATGGTCCTTACTGGGAAGAAGGCCAGAAGGTTGGCTATCAGGACGTTGGATCATGGACATTCCTGAAATCCACACCTTCGGATCGTGCGCAGGCGGCATGGCTATATGCGCAATTCGTGACATCCAAGACAGTCGATGTGAAGAAATCCCATGTGGGTCTTACCTTCATACGTAACAGTACTGTCAATCACGAAAGCTTTACGGAACGCGCACCGAAACTGGGCGGCCTGGTTGAATTTTACCGTTCACCTGATCGCGTGGCTTGGTCGCCAACCGGCATCAACGTTCCTGACTATCCAAAACTGGCACAAATCTGGTGGCAGCAAATTGGTGACGTGAACTCTGGTGCGTTTACCCCGCAAGAAGCGATGGATCGTCTGGCCGGTGAAATGGATATCACCATGGCCCGGATGCAGGCAGCTGACGAAGCAGCCAACGTCTATGGCGGCTGTGGCCCACGGCTGAATCCGGAAAAAGACGCTTCGGAATGGCTGGGCAAAGGTGGCGCCAAGGCCAAACTTGCCAACGAAAAACCACAAGGCGAAACGGTCAACTACGACGACCTCGTGGCGCGCTGGAACCAATAATTCCAGCCGACCGGTCCGCCGCACAGTGGTGCGGCGGACCGCATTTTCACAAGGAACCACACCCGGTTTTACGGCAACAACCAGTCCGAAAGAGAATCTGTACATGACGGTTGAGCTTATCAAGGCCAGCAAGGTCACACGGGGAATTACCCATATCAAACCGACATCAATGGTCCTGGAAACGGGCCATTTCAATGTCCTTCTCGGCCAGACAGGATCGGGGAAAACGTCGCTGATCAAGATGATGGCCGGGCTGGATAAGGTCGCGTCGGGTCAGGTGCTGATGGACGGGATCGACGTGACAAAGCTGTCCACGCAAAAGCGCAACATCTCTTTGGTGCACCAGTTTTTCGTCAATTATCCGCAAATGACCGTTTTCGACAATATCGCGTCGCCCCTGCGGGTGGCGAGGATGGCCAAATCAGAAATCGCGGGACGCGTGGAAGAGGCCGCCGACATATTGCAGCTGCGTCCGATGCTTTTGCGGCGTCCGCACGAATTGTCGGGTGGCCAGCAACAGCGCTGCGCCCTGGCCCGCGCGATCGCCAAGGAAAGCCGCGCAGTTTTTCTGGATGAACCGCTGGCAAACCTGGATTACAAGCTGCGCGAAGAATTACGTGAACAACTGCCCGAATTATTCGCCGGCCGCGGTGCCGTCGTTGTCTATGCCACGTCAGAACCCGAAGAGGCGTTGCTTTTGGGCGGGACCACTGCGTTACTGGATGATGGCACGGTCACACAGTTCGGATCCACGGCAGAGATCTATCGCAAGCCAGACAATCTGACGGCGGCGCGGGTATTCAGCGACCCCCCGATCAACGTCACCGAAATCGTCAAAAAGGGTGCGACAGCGCAGTTGAACACCGGGGTGTCCTGGGCGCTGTCCGGCGGGTCAGAAAACCTGGCCGATGGCATGTATTTCATGGCGGTGCGTCCGCATCACGTCACCCCGACGGCGTCTGCATCGGACGATGTGTTGTTGTCCGGGACGGTTCTGGTGACAGAATTGTCAGGGTCTGAATCCAGCGCGCATTTTCAAATGGGCGGTGACAACTGGGTATCGCTGGCACACGGGGTACACCCCTATGAGATCGGCAAAGATCATCCGTTTTACATGGATGTCTCCAAATGCCTGTATTTCGATCCCGACGGGAGGCTCGTTGCATAGTGGCCAAGATTACGCTCAAAAATCTACGACATTCCTACATGCCCAATCCAGCGGGTCCGGAAGATTTCGCACTCAAGAAAATCGACCTGGATTGGGAGGACGGTGGCGCCTATGCGTTGTTGGGTCCATCGGGTTGCGGCAAGTCCACGCTGCTGAACATCATTTCAGGTCTTTTGAACCCGTCCGAGGGGCGCATTCTGTTTGACGACAGGGATGTAACCGATCTGCCACCCGACCAGCGCAACATCGCACAGGTGTTTCAGTTTCCGGTGATCTACGACACCATGAAAGTCTATGACAATCTGGCTTTTCCACTGCGCAACCGCGGCGTTCCCGCCAAAAAGGTAGACGAACGGGTGCGCGAAATAGCGGAAATGCTGGATGTGACGGAAATGCTTGGGACTCGGGCGTCGCATCTGACCCCCGATAACAAGCAAAAGATTTCAATGGGCCGCGGACTGGTGCGTGATGACGTCAATGTCGTGATGTTTGACGAACCGCTGACGGTGATTGATCCGCATCTGAAATGGAAATTACGCAGCAAGCTAAAAGAATTGCATCAGCGGGTGCGGGCCACAATGATCTATGTGACCCACGACCAGACCGAGGCATTGACCTTTGCCGATCAGGTCGTGGTGATGCAGGACGGCGAAGTGGTGCAAATCGGCACACCGATCGAACTGTTCGAACGCCCCCAGCACACATTTGTCGGCCATTTCATCGGGTCGCCGGGGATGAACGTGCTGCCCGCGACCCAAGAAGCGGGGCAGGTGCTTTTTCAGGGGCACAAGATGGCGTTAGAGGGCAAGGTGATTGGCGATGGCGGGGCAACCCAACTGGGGATCCGGCCAGAATTCGTTTCGCTGTCGGACAAGGGGCTGGCAGCCAACGTGCGCAAGGTCTCTGACATCGGTCGGCATTTGGTGGTCGAAGCAATGGTGAACGACACATCCATCAAGGCCATCGTCGAGGGCGAGGCCCCCCAACAGGGTCAGGCCGTACATCTGGCATTTCGCCAGGACCAGACCCGTCTTTATCGTGACGGCTGGCTTGCAACCGAGGTGGCGTCATGAAAACAGAAAATCAAAGGGCGTGGTTCTTTGTATTGCCGGTTCTTTTGCTGGTGGCGTTCAATGCGCTGATCCCGATCATGACCGTGGTCAATTACTCGGTTCAGGAAACTTTTGGGAACAACCTGTTTTTCTGGCAAGGACTGGATTGGTTTGAACAAATCCTGCGGTCCGACCGGTTCCGGGCGTCGCTGGGTCGGCAATTTCTTTTCACCTTTCTGATCCTGATCATCGAGGTGCCTCTGGGTATTATCATCGCGCTTTCAATGCCCAAAAAGGGCCTGTGGGTGCCAGTCTGTCTGGTCACAATGGCGTTGCCCATGCTGATCCCGTGGAACGTGGTCGGGGCGATGTGGAACATCTTTACCCTGCCTGATATCGGGTTACTCGGGTATTTCCTGAATACTGTCCTGGGGATCAACTATGACATGACCCAGGACCCCATCGCAGCCTGGATCACGATTGTGACCATGGATGTATGGCATTGGACATCGCTGGTGGTTTTGCTCAGCTATGCCGGGCTTGTGTCGATCCCGGATGCCTACTATCAGGCGGCCAAAATCGACGGTGCCAGCCCCTGGAAAGTGTTTCGCTACATCCAGTTGCCCAAGATGAAAACGGTGCTGACGATTGCAATTCTGTTGCGCTTTATGGACAGTTTCAACATTTACACCGAGCCGTTCGTTTTGACCGGCGGTGGCCCTGGCAACTCGACCACGCTGTTGTCGATTGATCTGGTAAAGATCGCCCTTGGCCAGTTCGATCTGGGACCTGCCGCGGCGATGTCGTTGATCTATTTCGCCATCACATTGCTGGTGTCATGGCTCTTTTATACATTGATGACCAAGGATGACGACAAATGAGAAAACGGTCAATAATCCCAGTCCTTTACATCCTGTTTCTGATGTTGCCAATCTATTGGCTGGTGGCGATGAGCTTTAAGACCACCAATGAAATTCTGTCTGGTTTTTCACTGTTTCCGCAGACATTTACGTTACAGAATTACCGGGTCATTTTTACCGATCCGACCTGGTATTGGGGCTATGTCAATTCGATCTTTTACGTGTCCCTGAATACTGTCATCTCGATCACGGTTGCATTGCCGGCGGCGTATGCCTTTTCGCGCTATCGCTTTCTTGGCGACAAAACCCTGTTCTTCTGGCTGCTGACCAACCGTATGGCCCCTGCGGCGGTTTTCGCGCTGCCGTTCTTTCAGCTTTATTCTTCGGTCGGCCTGTTTGACACCCACCTGGCTGTGGCGCTTGCACATACCCTGTTCAACGTGCCGCTGGCGGTTTGGATTCTCGAGGGTTTCATGGGCGGTGTGCCCAAGGAACTGGATGAGACCGCATATGTGGATGGATATTCCTTCCCACGCTTTTTCGTGACTATTTTCATACCGACGATCAAGGCGGGGGTCGGGGTGGCGGCGTTCTTTGCGTTTATGTTTTCGTGGGTTGAACTGCTTTTGGCCAAGACGCTGACGGCTGTTGCAGCGAAACCGATCGCCGCGACCATGACCAAAACGGCATCCTCTGCTGGTTATGAACTGGGATTGTTGGCTGCGGCCGGGACATTGACAATCATCCCCGGTGCGATCGTTATTTACTTTGTGCGAAACTATATCGCCAAAGGCTTTGCTTTGGGGAGAGTGTAATATGCTGACCTGGATGGCATGGACCTGGCCGACAGGCTTGTTCTTTATCGGTCTGTTCACGGCGATGGCAATCATCACCGTGATCGAGATCAAAAAGCCGGGCACATCCGAGCGAAAAGGCGCATTGGGGCTGACAACCACAAGGGGCGATCGTCTGTTTCTGACGATGCTGGGATCTGCCTATATCTTTTTGGCGTGGCTGGGGCTATTCGGAGAACCACTTTGGTGGCCATTAGCGATTTCGGCGGCCTGGGGCGTGTTTTGCTTCCTGCGGGTCTGAGAAATCATTTTGTAAAACGAAACATTTAGTATTTAATTGCGTGATATTCACAAAGTGAGTGGTGTCGGCGGACAGGTCGGAAATGAGACAAAAAAAGAAAAGCGAATTACTGACCGAGGTTGAGCTAGAGTTTATGACCCAACTTTGGGCCTTGGGCGAAGGAACAGTGCGCGATGTACTGGACCAACTGCCAAAGGAACGCAATTTGGCATATACATCTGCGGCCACGATCCTGCGCATCCTTGAGCAAAAGGATTTTGTCACCAGTCGAAAGGATGGAAAACAACATGTTTTCGTTCCCACGCTGGCAAAAGACGCATATCAGACCCGCTCACTAAAAGATCTCTCGGTTAAATTGTTCGACGACGCGCCTGCCGCGCTTGTGGCCAGGCTGGTCGACGATGCAGATCTCACCGAAGAGGCGTTGGGGCAAATCCGGGCACTCGTTGATCGGAGGTTGAAAAATGATACCGGGTGACGCTGTTCTCGAAGTATTCATCAATGCAAATATTCTAATCATCGTGGCGTTTGCGCTGTGGCGCGGCGCCAAGTTTGCGCTGGATCGGCTGGGGTTGAAACACGCATATGCAACCCAGTTAAAGCTGCTGGAAACGGGTTTTCTGGCAATTGCAATTTCACCGTTTCTGATTTTGGGTGTGAATGCACTTCAGCAGAACGGGGTCGCCCAGAACGTGAATGTAAATCTGTCGGATATGGTGGTTTCCTACTACCTGAACGGTGGCTTTGATATGCGCGCGACAGAGCTGGAACGCTATTTGTCGATGCGTGAAACATTCACCGGCGATGTTATGCGTGCCGGAAGCTGGGCTGCCATCGCTGCGGTTCTGGCATTTGTCAGCGGGCTGGCGATTGGAACCGTGCGGCTGATCTATTCCATGGTCTGTCTCAGAAATATCGTGTCACGCAGCTATGCCTGGCGCAGTTTCGGGCGTGTTCGTATCCGGTTGTCGGATCGTACTTTGGTGCCGTTTTCGACCCGTGGCCTGCGCTATTACTATGTAGTAATTCCGTCCAGCATGCTAAGCAATTCGGTCGAATTGAAAGTGTCGCTGGCGCATGAGTTTCAGCACCTGCGTCGTGGTGACATCGAATGGGAAATCCTGCTGGAGGCACTGAAACCGTTCTTTTTCCTCAACCCTGCATACCACGCCTGGAAACGTCAGGTCGAAGACCTGCGAGAGCTGGCCTGCGACAGCCAGGTGCTCAGTTCCGGGCGGATTGAAATTCGGGCCTATTGCGACACGATATTGAACGTCTGCCAGCAATCTTTGCGGCGCGACCGTACATTTGTTATCGCAGTCCCAAAGGTTACGCTGGTCACAGCGGATCGTTATGCGTTGCGCGACGGCAAGCGCAGTTTTCTTGAACAGCGCCTGATGACGCTGATAGAGGCACGCAGGCTGGCCCACCCCAAAATCGTCTACGCCGCAACCATATTGCCGTTGATCGCCGCCATAATGGTAACAGCCATGGCCATTCAACGTCCCGCCGACTGGAGCCAGGATCGCCTGTTGCTGTCATCTGTGGTCAATCTTGAACGCCTTGACGAAATCAACCGGCGGTCAACATTTGGACGGGTCCGCAACTGATCCGAGGGATCGGCTAACTTGGTTTGGCTGGCGCGCAATGTGACTCTGCTTTTTCAGTGCCGGGGCAGGGGTGTTCGCACTGTATCAGGTTGCTAATACGTGGCACGTCCACCCGACAAATCGAACACCGCACCGGTTGAAAAGCTGTTTTCGCGACTGGCCAGCCAGCAGATCATATTGGCGGCTTCGGCGACCTCCAAAAACCGCGCGCGTGGAATTTTGGACAACATATAGTCGATATGTTCCTGTGACATTTGATCGAAAATGGGCGTGCGTGCAGCCGCAGGTGTCACGCAATTGACCGCGATATCGTGACCGGCCAATTCTTTGCCCAGTGATTTGGTGAAGCCGATGACGCCAGCCTTTGAGGCCGAATAGGCGCAGGCGTTCGGATTACCCTCTTTGCCCGCAATCGAGGCGATATTGACGATGCGTCCATAATTGCGGGCCCGCATCCCGGCAATCATCACTTTGTTGACGTTAAACGTGCCGGTCAGATTGATGTCGATTATCTGGCGCCAGTCATCAGGGTCATAATCCTGGACCGTCGCATTTGGGCCAGCGATCCCGGCGGAATTGACCATCACGTCAACGGGTCCCAGTGCCTGCTGGGTGGCGGACAGCGCGCCGGAAACCTGCGACATATCCGCGATGTTACATTCGGCAGTAAATCCCTGATCGCCTGCACCAAGTTCTGCCATCGCCTGACGATTGCGGTCCTTGTTGACGTCCCAGCTTGCCACTTTGGCGCCGCTGGCCAGCAGGCGTGCAACCACGGCCAGCCCGATGCCCTGCGCGCCGCCAGTCACAACTGCCGTCTGGCCAGAAAAATCATGTTGGGTCATTCCAAAGTCTCCGTTTGTCATATGAGGCCGCGCGCCGCGAGGTTGCGCAAAAGATGCGACGTGCCAAATGTCCATGGTGGGCATTCGGTGCTAAGCGCGACTGTGTTTTCCAAAACACCCAGGCCCGGGCTGGCGATGCGCACAATATCACCGATTTCGTGGGTAAATCCCTGTCCGGGTGCAGACCTGTCCTTGGTCGGGGCAAAAAGAGTACCCAGAAACAACATGAAGCCATCAGGATACTGATGATGCGCACCGATTGTCTGCGCGACCAGATCCAGCGGATCACGGCTGATTTGCGCCATCGAGGACGCACCGTTCAACACATACCCGTCCCTGCCGGTCACGGTGAGAGTCAATTCTGCGCGCCGGATGTCATCGATCGTATAGGTGTCGTCAAACAGTCGAATAAAAGGACCAATGCTGCAGGACCCGTTATTGTCCTTGGCTTTTCCCAACAACAAGGCTGACCGCCCCTCGACATCGCGCAGATTGACATCATTGCCCAGTGTCGCCCCTTGCACCCGACCTTTGCTGTTGACGGCCAAAACGATCTCGGGCTCTGGGTTGTTCCATTTGGAAATGGGATGCAGGCCAATCAGGGCCTGATGACCGACAGATGACATCGGTTGCGCCTTGGTAAACACTTCGGCGTCCGGCCCGATCCCGACCTCCAGATATTGCGACCACAGCCCTTGTTTTATCAGCGCCTTTTTGGCGCGATCCGCTGCTGGTGATCCGGGCACCAACGAGGTGATCGTGTCGCCGATTGCTGCTGACAGGTCGTCGCGCAAATCCTGTGCCAACGCGGGATCGCCAGCTGCGCGTTCTTCGATAACACGTTCCAGCATCGAACTGACAAAGGTCACACCACACGCCTTGATCGCCTGCAGATCGCAAGGCGGCAAGGGGTTGGTTTTTGTAATCACACGCCCTGGCAGTTGCGAAACCGTGCCCGCCGGATCGTCCAGTTCCAGAATGTCGCGCACGGTTGCCACGCCCGGGGCGGTGATGTCACACACAATCCCATTTGAGACACGCACGATCACAGGACCCTTTTGAGTCTCGCTCCAACTGCGCCCTATGTATAACCCACCCGGGTCCAGACCTTCCAGGTTCATCAATTCTTTCCCACCTTGTATTGATATTCAATCAAAACGGCCGCGTGATGACCATGCCCGTCAGTCGTTTAAATTTAAACCGGTATTGTTTGATTTGCTCAGATCGGACCGTGTCGCGCGGGATCATGTCAACCATCATTCTGGTGTTTTTCTGGCAGGCAGCCCTGTTCAGGACCGAAAATTTGTGCAGTTTGTTGCTGAATATCAATACATCACATCAGGGTAACCAGATGCCTCATCCAGAAATCGACTGCGTTCTGCGCATTGCCGCACAAATCGGCGAAAGCCCGATTTGGTCGGGTGCGGATCAGTCACTGTACTGGGTGGATATCACCGCCGGGCATTTGCATCGGTTTGATCCCGTATCGGGCAGAAATACCACCTGGGAAATGGGGCAAGAGATCGGGTGTTTCGCACTTTGCGACAGCGGCAATATTATCGTGGCGTTGACCAGCGGTTTTCATCAGTTCAATCCGGTGACAGGAGACATGACCCCAATTTCGGGACCGGTCCCCGGCGAACAAGGTCATCGTTTCAATGATGGCACCGTTGATGCCGCTGGCCGGTTTTATGCCGGGACCATGCCGCTTGGCGGGCCCACGGTCCAGGATGCGTCGGGCACATTGTACTGCCTGAACGCAGATCTGTCGGTAACGCGGGTGATGACCGGGTTTCATACCATCAACGGCATGGCGTTTTCGCCGGACGCCAGGACTGTTTATATTTCAGACAGTTTTCCGGACGCGCAGGCGATCTGGGCGTATGATTACGATCTGGACGATGGCAAATGGTCAAACAAGCGTCTGTTCTTTGACACCAACACCGTGCCGGGGCGCCCCGATGGCGGCGCTGTGGACAGTGATGGGTGTTACTGGATGGCCGGGGTCAGCGGCTGGCACGTGTTGCGCATCACCCCGGATGGCCACATCGATATGGATATCGCGATGCCGGTTGAAAAGCCCACCCGCATCGCATTTGGCGGCCCCGACCTGACAACGATATACGTAACATCCATCAGCACCGGACTGACGCCGGGCACCGTGCAACCAGACGCCGGCGGCATTTTTGCGTTTTCGGTTCCCGGCGTGTCCGGGGTCGCATTTCCAAAAATGCAGCGCTAGGGTGATGCCAACACGATGAATATGCCCGCATAATTCAGGTGCAGCGGGGCATCGCCAACACAACCGGTTCAAAGAAAACATATGTCAGACAAGAATATCAAAAGCCCCGCTGATCTGCGCAGTGCAAAATGGTTCGCAAGGGACGATTTGCGCAGTTTCGGGCATCGTTCACGCATGATGCAGTTTGGGTATGGGCCAGAAGACTGGGCCGACCGCCCGGTCATCGCGATTATCAACACCTGGTCTGACATCAATCCGTGCCATGCCCATTTTCGCGAGCGCGCAGATTGGGTCAAACGCGGCGTTTTGCAGGCGGGCGGCATGCCGCTGGAATTGCCGGCGATGTCGCTGGCCGAACAATTCGTGAAGCCCACGACGATGCTGTATCGCAACCTTCTGGCGATGGAGACCGAGGAACTGATACGTTCGCATCCGGTTGATGGCGTCGTTTTGCTGGGGGGCTGTGACAAGACCACGCCGGCCCTGATCATGGGGGCCATCAGTGCCAATGTGCCGGCGATCTATCTGCCGGCCGGTCCGATGTTGCGCGGCAACTGGAATGGGCAGGTTCTGGGGTCCGGGTCAGATGCGTGGAAGTTCTGGGACGAACGGCGCGCTGGCAACATAACAGACCATCAATGGACGGAAATAGAAGGCGGCATTGCCCGGTCTTATGGCCACTGCATGACAATGGGGACCGCATCAACCATGACTGCGATTGCCGACACGCTGGGACTGACCCTGCCGGGAGCATCATCCATTCCCGCCCCCGACGCCAACCACAAACGCATGAGCAGTACCTGCGGTCGCAGGATCGTCGAAATGGTGTGGCAGGATCTGACCCCAAAGAAAATTCTGTCCCATGCAAGTTTCACGAATGCGATCAAAGTGGCGATGGCGATGGGGTGTTCCACCAATGCGGTCATCCATCTGATTGCGATGGCGCGGCGCGCCGGATTTGACATCACCCTGGATGATTTTGACCGCGAAAGCCGGGTGACACCGGTTCTGGCCAATATTCGTCCGTCCGGGGATCGCTATCTGATGGAAGATTTCTACTATGCCGGGGGGCTGCCGGGTCTGTGGTTGCAGATGAAGGATCAACTGGACCTTGACTGCATGACCGTTGCGGGTGAAACCCTGGGCCAGGCCGTCGCCCATGCGCAGGTCACGAATGATGATGTCATTCGACCGATTGATAATCCGATCTATGCCGAGGGCGCATTGGCGGTGCTGCGGGGCAATCTGGCCCCCGATGGCGCCGTCATCAAGCCATCCGCCTGCGCACCGCATCTGCAACAACATACCGGTCCTGCGATGGTTTTTGACAGCTATCCGGATATGAAAAAGGCCACTGACGACCCCACGCTTGACGTAACGGCTGACCACATCCTGGTGTTGCGCAATGCGGGTCCGCTTGGTGGTCCGGGCATGCCGGAATGGGGGATGCTGCCCTTGCCGGTGGGGCTGGTGAAAAAAGGGGTGCGCGACATGTTGCGCCTGTCCGACGCGCGGATGAGCGGAACCAGCTATGGCGCCTGCATTCTGCATGCCGCACCCGAGGCCCATCTTGGCGGGCCGCTGGCATTGCTGCGTAGTGGCGACATGATCACTGTGGATGTGCCGAACCGGCGTCTGGATATGCTGGTCAGTGACGCCGAACTCAAAACCAGGCGGGCGGCATGGTCGCCGCCGTCGGCACAATTTGGTCGCGGCTACGGCTGGGCGTATGCGCAGCATGTTCAACAGGCAGACCAGGGCTGTGATTTCGATTTTCTGGAAACCGGTTTCGGTGACGCGGTGGCAGAGCCGGATATTTTCTGAGATACGCCAATGGGATTTGCTGCGGCAGCGGTTTTAATTCATGTGACGGAATAAAAACACCGCGTAAACCGTTGTAAATCGAATGGTTTTGGAAGAAACTGATCCAGATCGAATTTCTGCGCCTCCTGAACCCAGCCAAGATCGTTATCCCCGGTTGTCATGACAAACCGAACATAGCGGGTGCTGCGCTGCATGCGTAAATGACGCAACAGATCCAACCCCGTGCCGCCCGGCATGTGCAGATCGGAAATAACAACGTCGGCCAGTTTATGATGCAGCGCGTCCAGCGCCCCCTGGGCAGTGCTGGCGGTGCGAATGTCGCGGACACCGATCTGTTCCAGCATTTGAACAAGCACGTTTCGGCTGACCGACATATCGTCAACCACAAGTACCCGCAGATCTTCACGTATCGATTTCATCTGTCCCCTTGGGTGCGGTGAACGTGACTAAACCGGACACAATTGTCCATTCATCGCCACGCTATGAGATCAGGGTTAATGTCAGGTGAAAATCAGCCTGGCGCGGTCAGGTGACAGGCGCAACCTGTCAGGGCAGCATAGTCATCTTCGATCACGGAGATGCTGAATTGGTTCATAAAATCCCTGAACCGCCCCTTATCGGCAAAGCTTTCGGTGAACCCATAATCGTCAAAATAGGGTCGCATCGCTCTGGCAACGCCGCCGACCAGATAGATGCCGCCAAACGGCAGGTTTATCAGGGCCAGATTGCCCACGACCGTGCCCAAAACACGCACAAATGTGCGCACCGCCAGTTCGGCCCGCGGATCGGTGCCAGACATGAGGTCCTGCATGATTTTCGCAGCGGCCTTGGTGGTGTCGTCGCCAGCCATTGCCCCGTGCCATCGATAGACACGTTCAAGACCGCGACCGGACAAGACATCTTCGATTGCGGCAAAGCCCTGCGTTCCTTCGACGAATTCGCTCAGGCCCAGTGTTTCGCTTCCACGACAGGTCAGGCTTGAATGGCCCACTTCCGAAGGCGGAATGACCCGCCCAAACGCGGTTTCATAGACCGGTGCGGCATTGAACCCTGTGCCGACGCCGATAACCAGTTTGGTGTTGGCAGTATGCGCAGTTTCGCCCGCCACAACATCCGCAATGTATTTTGGGGCGATGAAACCCAATGCGTGGCCCTGCGCCTGCAGATCGTTCAACAGGGCAACGGTTTCGGCGTTGGCGGCATGTTTCAGCGTGGCCAGATTGATCGTCCAGTCCAGATTTGTCAGTTCCCCGACACCGTTTTGCACAGGACCCGCAAGGGCGACACAGGCGGCGATACAATCGACACCATCCTCGTCAGCGATATACTGGCGCAGAACACTTTCCAGATCTGAAAACGCGGTGTTGGGGTATTTGCGGATCGTCTCGGGCAAAACATTTCTGCCATGGGCCAGCGCCACACGGGTGTTCGTGCCGCCGATATCGGCGACCAGGGCATAGGTGTTGGCTGGATGTTTAGACATTTGTTTGTTCCGGTCGCGCCGCACGGGACGCCAATTTTTGGCATTTGGGCTGGCTTATAGCGACTTAATTGAAAAAGGGCAGGGAGTCTTGGGGATGTTTTCCAAATTGCTGCGAAAATGTATCCGTGATCGTTGTTCATTCCGTCAGAGAAAATAAGATCGTCGGCAACGTTCATCCCGCGCGCCCGGAACGCATTGCAGAATCTCGCGCGGCGCCGGTAAGCGAAACCCATACTCTCAAGGCCGTTGATCAACTCAGGACCCGGTAGTCGCCAAATTGCCCGGCATTCACCCGGAACTGCGCGGCAAGAACGTAAAACTGACCGCGGACCCATCAAAAATTCAGATCTTTCTGGACGGAAAATCGCTGCATTACCGGTCCTGATCATGCGACGTGAATTGAATTCGCGTGTCGCAGGCTTGCCAGATCGCGGGGCACCTGCATAACTGCGCGCAGGCAACAAAGCAGTGACAACATGCAGCGCGTATCCCAAACAGGTCTGTGGACACAGACACCACCGGCGTTATTTCCACCAGTCCTGGGGTTGTTCGGGCTGGGTCTGGCCTGGCGCAAGGCGGACGAAACCATGGGTATGCCGTCATTTATCGGCGACATGATTCTGGGTGCGGTCAGTTTGCTTTTCCTATTGGGGGTTGTCGCCTATGGCGCCAAACTGTTGCGACGCCCCGGTGTGGTGCTGGATGATCTGAGGATTTTACCGGGCCGGGCAGGTGCGGCTGCCGCGACCACGGCTGCGATGCTTTTGGCGACAACTGTGGTACCTTATTCCACCGGACTGGCGGTGGTCGTGTTGTTGATCGCGGTGCTGGCACATGCAGTGCTGGCGTTTCTGGTGGTTGTCGTGCTGTCACCGATGCCTTTGGCTCAGCGGCGCATCACGCCCGTTTGGCACCTGACATTCGTCGGTTTCATTGTCGCGCCGCTGGCGGCTATTCCGCTGGGGGCCGTGGGCGCATCGGAATTGATCCTGACCCTGACGATCCCGGCGGCGCTGACGGTTTGGTTGGGGCACGCCTATGTGGCTGGTCGCACCGGCACGCCTGCGCCACTGCGCCCGTTACTGGCAATTCATCTGTCGCCCATCTGCCTGTTTGGCATAGTTCTGGCAATGCTTGGCTATCTTGGCTTTGCGGCGCTGTTCGGATGGATATCGGTGGCGGCGATGATCATTTACATCCTGCGCGCAAACTATCTGACTGCGGCCGGCTTTTCGCCGCTATGGGGATGTTTCACATTTCCACTCGCGGCATTTGCGAACCTGATGCTGATATTGGGAACAGTCAGCACCAATTTTCTGTTCCTGGGCGGGCTGGCCCTGGTTGGCAGCACGATTGTGATCCCATGGATTGCCGTCAAAGTCATGCGTTTGTGGGCCAACGGCCTGTTGGCCGCCAAGACCAATGCCGCAAAAATCTGAGCAAATGATCCATTCGCCGCATTCGCCCCTTTCCTTTTGCGCGATCTCGTGAAATAGGGACCCGTCAAACGAAAGACTCCAAGGAGACCGGAATGGAGATTCGCGAGGCGCTTACCTTTGATGATGTGTTGCTGGTTCCGGCCGCTTCCAGTGTGTTGCCGTCGACGGCCGATACATCGACATTTGTCACCCAATCGATCCAGATGAACATTCCGCTTTTGTCATCTGCCATGGACACTGTGACCGAGGCCAAGATGGCCATTGCGATGTCGCAGGCGGGCGGCCTTGGGGTCATTCACCGAAATCTCGGCATCGAGGAACAGGCGCGCGAAGTCCGCAGGGTCAAACGATTTGAAAGCGGTATCGTGTACAACCCGATCACACTGACGCCTGATCAGACCCTGGCCGACGCCAAGGCATTGCAGGACCGCTATCGTGTCACCGGGTTTCCTGTAGTCGATGACCAGGGGCGGGTGCTGGGCATTGTCACGAACCGGGATATGCGTTTCGCGAGCGACGACAAAACACCGGTGCGGGTCATGATGACAGCCAATAACCTGGCGCTGCTGATAGAACCGGTCGAGCTGGACGAAGCCAAAAGCCTGATGCGCGAACGTCGTATCGAAAAATTGCTTGTCACCGATGGCAAAGGCAAGCTGACGGGTTTGCTGACGCTCAAGGATACCGAACAGGCTGTATTGAACCCGCATGCCTGCAAAGACCAGCTGGGCCGCCTGCGGGTGGCTGCGGCGACGACGGTGGGTGATGCCGGGTTTGAACGTTCGGCGTCGCTGGTTGACGCCGGCGTCGATCTGATTGTCATCGACACGGCCCATGGCCATTCCGAAGGTGTGGCACGGGCTGTGGAACGGGCCAAGTCGCTGTCCAACGAGGTGCAGGTGATTGCCGGGAATGTCGCCACAGGCGAAGCCACACGCGCGCTGATTGGATCAGGGGCAGACGCGGTCAAAGTGGGCATCGGACCTGGGTCGATCTGTACAACACGCATGGTGGCGGGTGTCGGCGTCCCGCAACTGACCGCCATTATGGATTGCGCGGCAGCGGCTGGTGACGTGCCGGTTATTGCCGATGGCGGGATCAAATATTCCGGGGATTTTGCCAAGGCAATCGCGGCCGGTGCATCCTGTGCCATGGTGGGCAGCATGATTGCCGGCACCGACGAAAGCCCGGGCGAAGTTATTCTTTACCAGGGGCGGTCCTTCAAATCCTTCCGTGGAATGGGCAGCCTTGGGGCGATGGCGCGCGGGTCGGCCGACCGCTATTTCCAGAAAGACGCTGCCAGCGATAAGCTGGTCCCCGAGGGGATCGAAGGGCAGGTGGCCTATAAGGGTTCAGCGGCGGCGGTTGTCCACCAACTGGTGGGCGGTTTGCGTGCGGCCATGGGATATACCGGCAACGGCACCGTCCAGGACATGCGCAATAACTGCAAGTTCGTCAAAATCACCGGTGCCGGACTAAAGGAAAGCCATGTCCATGATGTGCAAATCACCCGCGAAAGTCCAAATTACCGCGTTATGTAGTTATTTCCGTAGGTTACGGGCGAATGTGCAGGTGATGCATTGACCCCGGCTGCGCGAATTGCGGCAGCAATTACAATTTTGGACAGTTATGTTGCCGGGCAGCCTGCGGAACAGGCCCTGACAAACTGGGCGCGCGCAAGCCGTTATGCCGGATCCAAAGACCGCGCTGCGGTCCGCGATCATGTTTACGACGCTTTGCGTTGCCGCCGATCCTTTGGCGCGCGCGGCGGCAGCGATACCGGGCGCGGCCTGATGATCGGTATGTTGCTGGACGCAAAACAGGACCCGGCAGCGATATTCACAGGCTTGGCCTATGGTCCCGGTGAATTGACCCCCGATGAGATAAAATTGATGTCCGACAGCGACTTGGACAGTAACTTGGACGTGAACGTCAAACTGGATGTACCACAATGGCTGGCACCAGTATTACGGGACGATCTGGGCGTTCATTACGAAACCGTTATGGAACTGTTACGGCATCGCGCGCCCCTGTTTTTAAGGGTCAACCGACTGCTCTCGACCCGGGATCAGGCCGTGGCCGCACTGGCCCAGGACCAGATCGTGGTGGTCCCGCATCCGTTGGCGGACACAGCACTGCAAGTCTTGGAAAACCCCCGTCGGGTCAGAATGTCCACCGCATATGCCCAAGGTCTGGTGGAAATTCAGGACGCAGCGTCCCAGCATATCATCCAGGCCCTGCCGCTTGCCGCTGGTGACAACGTTCTGGATTATTGTGCCGGCGGTGGCGGCAAATCATTGGCACTGGCTGCGCGCGGGGTGGCGTCGGTGACAGCGCACGACGCCCAGGTCAGCCGGATGGCCGATCTGCCAACACGCGCCAAACGCGCCGGTGCGCATATCGACATTTGCACCCAAACCAGCGCGTTGAAGCCGTCGGGTTTTGATCTGGTGTTGTGCGATGTCCCGTGTTCGGGTAGCGGGGCCTGGCGCCGGACGCCGGACGCCAAGTGGTCGCTGACCGCGGACCGGCTACGGACATTGAATGAAACCCAGTCCGAAATTCTGAAAATGGCAAGTGATTTGGTCGCGCCAAAAGGGCGGCTGGCCTATGCCACATGTTCGATCCTGTCATGCGAAAATGGCGATCGGGTGAACCTGTTCCTGGCTGAGAATCCGGGATGGCAATTGGAACAATCGTGCCAATTGACGCCAGCGGATGGCGGAGACGGGTTTTTTGCAAGTGTATTGACGCGTGTATAATTAAATTCCTATACAACCTAAAGGGGCTAAATGTGGTGTCTTAATCGCCAGTTAATGAATTGGACGCGAAATGCACGGGACAAGAATCACAAGGGAGAGTCCTGTGTCGCATCCGGCGCTTACCCCACAGTCACTGACCCTGACCGCAGCCGCGCTGGCCCCCAAGGTCGGGCTGCTTCTGGCACTGTCGTTGAGTGTGATCGGCGGTGCTCTTTATGTTCCCAACGCCGTTGTCGGGCTGGTTCTGCTGGCCATAGGGGCCACGTTGCTGGCCACGGCTGCAATCGTCCGATTTCTGGCAGACCGCCGAAAACGCGCCCAAAAATCCCTGCATGATACAATTGCCAGCTTTGTTCAGCTGGATGCCGCGCCAAGTTTTACGACAAACCGCGAGGGTGTGATCGGCTATCGCAACACAGCCGCAAAGGAACGCTTTGGGTCAATGCGCGACGACCAGACGCTGGTGCACGCGCTTGGGGATTTGTTCGCGTCGCCTGCTGACACGTTATTTCGTCTGCAAAACAAGGCACTTGGCACGGGTTCTGCACGTGAAGACGTGGTGATGCGGCGCGGGCATATGCGCCTGTCGGTGCATCAGATCGGCGATGATGGTTTCCTGTGGCGGCTTGAAGATCTGGTTGAACGTTCGTCCCCCGGTCGCAGCGCTGAAGGGATCAGCCTGCCGATGATGACGGTCAGCAAAACCGGCACGGTCTTGTTTATGAATGACGCCGCGCGGCGGCTATTGGGCGGGCGCAAAACGTCTCTGGATCGCGTGTTTTCCGATCTGCCGCTGCGACCAGGCCAAATTCATTCCGTTGCCGGCGCCGATGGTCCGGTCAATTCGCGGGTCACTGTGGTTGAAAGCACGGTCGGGCGACAGGAAATATACTTTGTGCCCGCCCAACAGGACACCAGTGCGCCGAATGCCGGCTGGGATTTCTTTGATGAACTGCCAGTGCCGATGCTGAAGGTTGCCGCGGATGGTGAAATCAGAACCTGCAACCGGGCCGCAAGCAATTTGTTGGCCATCGATACCGCCGTCGGACAGCAACTCGGCGACCTGGTCGAGGGTCTGGGCCGGTCCATCACCGACTGGCTGGCAGATTCGGCCGTGGCAGCGGGCGATATCAAGTCGGAATTCGTGCGCGCCTCGCGGCAACCCAAAGAGGTGTATCTGCAAATTTCATTGTCGCGTGTGGTCGATAAGGGGGAAACTCTTTTGGTGGCGATGCTGAACGACGCGACCCAGCTCAAGACGCTGGAAGCACAGTTCGTCCAAAGTCAGAAAATGCAGGCCATCGGGCAATTGGCCGGCGGCGTCGCCCATGACTTTAACAATCTTCTGACAGCTATCAGCGGCCATTGCGACCTGCTGTTGTTGCGGCACGATCAGGGTGATCAGGACTATGGCGACCTGACCCAGATCAACCAGAACGCAAACCGGGCCGCCAGCCTGGTGGGCCAGTTGCTGGCTTTCTCACGCAAGCAGACATTGAAACCCGAAATCGTCGATATTGCCGAAACACTGAACGATCTGGCCCATCTGCTGAACAGGCTTGTGGGGGAAAAGGTGACATTGGCGCTGAACCACGACTCGGATCTTTTGGCAATCAAGGCGGACAAACGCCAGTTGGAACAGGTCATCATGAACCTGGTGGTCAACGCCCGCGATGCGATGCCAAACGGTGGTGAGGTCAAAATTGATGCGCATGTGGAACAGTTCAAAGAGGCATACGAACGTGATCGCGCATCAGTACCGGCCGGCGAATACGTGGTGGTCACCGTGACCGATGAAGGTGTCGGGATCCCCCATGACAAACTGCCCAAGATATTTGAGCCGTTTTACACGACAAAACGCACAGGCGAAGGCACCGGGCTGGGGCTGTCGATGGCCTATGGCATCGTGAAACAGACCGGCGGTTTCATATTCGCAGACAGCGTTCCGGGCAGCGGGACAAGTTTTACCCTGTTCTTCCCGACCCATTCACCGATTGTCCAGGAACCGGAGCCAGTGCCGGTGGAAATACCGCGTCCCACCCATGTACAGGACGGTGGCGTTGTTTTGCTGGTCGAAGACGAAGCCCCGGTGCGTGCCTTCGCTTCGCGCGCATTGCGCATGCGTGGCTATACCGTTCTGGAAGCCAAAAATGCCGAAGAGGCGCTTTTGACGTTGGAGGACGGCGATCTGAACATCGATATCTTTGTCACCGACGTCATTATGCCTGGCATGGATGGGCCCAGCTGGGTGGCCAAGGCCCTGGAAACCCGACCCGGCGTCAAAGTGGTTTTCGTTTCAGGCTATGCCGAAGAAAGCTTTTCCCAGCAACAGGCGCGTATTCCAAATTCGGTATTTCTGCCCAAGCCATTTTCACTGAATGAGTTGACCGCGACTGTCCAGCAGCAGCTTCACTGAATATTGGGCCCTCCTAACAAGGCGTTAGAGCAGGTAATTCATTCCGTTTAGATTGATCGGCACTGGCAGTAATACCAATTTTTTCGCTTAAACCTTTCATTAAACATAGCATGCAAAACTCCTTTCAGAACAATTTTACTTGAAATGTTCCCTTTTTGATCTCATAAGCGCGATGAGAACAAGAGGCGAACAAAAGCAGGATTGCCGCCCGTATAAGGGTGTGAAATAAGGAAGCAGAAAAATGGCCACGGCAAGTATTCTCGAAATGACCAGCAAACGCGACACAGACAAACAAAAGGCGCTTGATTCTGCGCTGGCTCAGATCGAACGGCAGTTCGGCAAGGGCTCTATTATGAAGCTTGGCGCCGACAATCCGGTGCAGGAAATTGAATCCACCTCCACGGGGTCGCTGGGACTGGATATCGCATTGGGCATCGGTGGGTTGCCAAAAGGACGGGTCGTCGAGGTTTACGGCCCTGAAAGTTCAGGCAAAACGACATTGACGCTGCATAGTGTGGCCGAAGAACAAAAAAAGGGCGGTGTTTGCGCCTTTGTTGATGCCGAACATGCCCTGGATCCGCTTTACGCCAGAAAACTTGGGGTAAATCTGGACGAATTGCTTATTTCGCAGCCCGACACTGGTGAACAGGCGCTTGAAATTGTGGACACGCTTGTCAGATCCGGCGCGGTCAACATGATCGTTGTGGACAGTGTCGCTGCCCTGACCCCCAAATCAGAGCTTGAGGGCGATATGGGCGACAGCAGCGTCGGCGTTCATGCCCGCCTGATGAGCCAGGCAATGCGCAAATTGACTGGATCGATCTCGCGTACCAAATGCACGGTGATTTTCATCAACCAGATTCGTATGAAGATCGGCGTTATGTTTGGCAGCCCAGAAACCACCACCGGCGGCAATGCGTTGAAATTCTATTCGTCGGTCCGGCTGGACATCCGCCGGATTGGCGCACTGAAGGACCGCGACGAAATCGTCGGCAATGCCACCCGGGTCAAAGTGGTCAAAAACAAAGTGGCACCACCGTTTAAGCAGGTGGAATTTGATATCATGTACGGCGAAGGCATTTCCAAGGCTGGCGAATTGCTGGACCTGGGTGTCAAGGTCGAAGTGGTCGAAAAATCGGGGTCGTGGTTTTCATATGGCGACGAACGGATCGGACAGGGGCGCGAAAATGCCAAGGCCTTTCTGAAAGCAAATCCAAGTATCGCGCTGGAAATTGAAGATAAAATTCGTGCTGCACATGGTTTGGAATTTGATATTGCGGCCGCAGAAAAGGCAGCGATTTCACAGTCAGACGCCAAGAATGACGAAATATTCGAGAGCTGAGACAACCTGGAAGTGACGACAAGGGGCTGCGTATCTTTTGACGCGGCCCTTTCTTGTTGTGGACAGGCCAAAGCCTTGGGGATAAACGGGTTCGAACCTGTAATTCCAATGCAAGAGCGTCCCAATATCATGGCCAGCCTGAACGACATCCGGTCCACATTTCTGAACTACTTTGAGCAAAACGACCATCGGGTGGTGGAAAGTTCACCGCTGGTGCCGCGCAACGACCCGACATTGATGTTCACCAATTCTGGCATGGTCCAGTTCAAAAATGTTCTGACAGGGGTCGAGACGCGTGATTACACCCGGGCGACGTCGTCCCAGAAATGTGTCCGCGCCGGGGGAAAACACAACGATCTGGACAATGTTGGCTACACGGCCCGCCACCACACGTTTTTTGAGATGCTGGGAAATTTTTCTTTCGGTGACTATTTCAAGAAAGAGGCCATTCCACTGGCCTGGAATTTATTGACCAGGGATTTCGGGATCGACAAGGATCGTTTGCTGGTCACCGTCTATCACACAGATGACGAGGCCGCCGCGCTGTGGAAAAAAGTCGCCGGACTGCCGGATGATCGCATTATTCGCATCACAACCAGCGATAATTTCTGGTCCATGGGTCCCACCGGACCTTGCGGACCCTCCACCGAAATTTTCTTTGATCACGGGGACAAAATCTGGGGCGGGCCGCCGGGAAGCCCGCAGGAAGACGGCGACAGGTTCATTGAAATCTGGAACCTGGTCTTCATGCAGAACGAACAGCACGCCGACGGATCCATGACCGACCTGGCCATGCAGTCTATTGATACGGGCATGGGGCTGGAACGCATTGGCGCGCTGTTGCAGGGCAAACATGACAATTACGACACAGATCTGATGCGCGCCCTGATCGAGGCGTCGGCACACGCAACCGACCAGGACCCAGATGGGCCGGGCAATGTGCATTTGCGTGTGATGGCGGACCACCTGCGATCGACATCATTCCTGATAGCAGAAGGTGTCTTGCCCTCGAATGAGGGGCGCGGATATGTCCTGCGCCGGATCATGCGACGGGCCATGCGTCACGCCCATCTGTTGGGTGCCAAGGATCCGGTGATGTATCGCCTGGTTCCGGAATTGGTCGCGCAGATGGGGCAGGCCTATCCCGAACTGGGCCATGGGCAGGCAATGATCGAAGAAACGCTGCAATTGGAAGAAACCCGTTTCAAACAGACTTTGGATCGTGGATTGCGGCTGTTGGACGAAGAACTGGCGGACCTGCCGGACGGCGCGGATTTACCGGGCACAACGGCGTTCAAATTATATGATACATTTGGTTTCCCGCTGGATTTGACCCAGGACGCGTTGCGCGAAAAAGGACGCGGCGTCGACAGCGACGCTTTTGACGCGGAAATGGCCAAGCAAAAAGCAAAGGCGCGCGCCGCCTGGTCCGGCTCTGGCGAAACGGCCGACGAAACAGTCTGGTTCGACCTGATCGAGATGCACGGCGCGACTGAATTTCTGGGATATGACACCGAATATGCCGCAGGCCAAATTCTGGGATTGGTGAAGGACGGCAAAATGGCAAATTCAGCGGCCAAGGGCGACACGGTCAGTATTGTTCTGAATCAGACGCCTTTTTATGCGGAATCCGGGGGCCAGGTTGGCGATAGCGGTTTACTGAAAACTGACACCGGCAGGGCGGATATCAGGGATACGCGCAAATCGGGTAGCCTGATCATTCACGTCGCGTCCGTCACCGAAGGTTCGCTGCAAACCGGCCAAGGTGGCGAATTGACAGTGGATCATGCCCGCCGCAGTGCAATTCGCGGCAACCACTCGGCGACGCATTTGTTGCACCAGGCATTGCGCGATACGCTGGGGTCACATGTGGCACAGCGGGGATCGTTGAACGCGGACGACCGGTTGCGGTTTGATTTTTCCCATCAAAAGGCGATGAGCCAGGCAGAAATCGATACCATCGAACGCGAAGTCAACGCGTATATCCGGCAGAACACACCGGTTGAAACCCGCATTATGACACCCGATGACGCACGCGATTTGGGGGCGCAGGCGTTGTTTGGCGAAAAATATGGTGACGAGGTGCGCGTCGTGTCTATGGGCCGGGCCGACACTGGCAGGGGTCTGGACGGATCAACCTATTCTCTTGAATTGTGTGGCGGGACCCATGTCGCCCAGACCGGCGACATCGGGATGTGTGTCATTCTTGGCGACAGTGCCTCTGCTGCGGGAGTGCGCCGCATCGAAGCCCTGACAGGCGCACAAGCGCTGGACTATGTAGCGCGCCAGGCGCGTCAGATCAGCGACCTGGCAGCATTGTTAAAGGCACAGCCGGCGAACCTTGCCGATCGCGTTAGCAGTCTGTTGGAAGAACGAAAGGGGCTTCAGAATGACGTGGCCCAACTGCGCCGTGAACTGGCCATGTCGGGTGGCGCCCAGTCTGACAAATCGGCCGAGGCCCGTGACATAAATGGGGTACCGTTTGTTTCGCAGATATTGTCGGGCGTTTCTGGCAAGGATTTACCGACGCTGGTGGATGACCACAAATCCAGACTGGGCAGTGGTGTCATCCTGTTGATTGCCGATACCGGGGGCAAGGCGGCGGTGGCCGCTGGTGTGACCCCCGATCTGAGCGATAAAATCTCGGCCGTTGATCTGGTGCGCGCAGCGGTGGCCGCGCTTGGCGGTAAGGGGGGTGGCGGGCGCCCTGATATGGCGCAGGGCGGCGGACCGGATGGTGAAAATGCAAAAGCCGCCATTGCGGCGGCAGAAAAAATCTTAGGAGGATAGCACAATGGGCGCGTTATGGATCGCACATGTCAAGGTACTGGATGATGTGGCTTACGGGAAATATGCAGCACTGGCGACTGACGCAATAGCCGCCCATGGCGGTGTCTTTCTGGCCCGCGGCGGACGCTATGTGCAATTAGAGGGCAATGACCGGCCCCGCAATGTCGTGGCGCGGTTTCCGTCGCTGGAAGATGCGGTGGCCTGCTATAACTCGGATCTGTACAAACAGGCCCTGAGTCACGCCCAAGGGGCCAGTGAACGCGACCTGATGGTGGTTGAAGAAGCTTAGATAACGTTCTGTTTTTTAGGCTGATCTTGACGCGCGTTTGCGCTCGTGCGGATCCAGATGGCGTTTGCGCAGACGGATCGCTTTTGGGGTGACTTCCACCAGTTCATCGTCATCGATATAGGCGATGGCCTGTTCCAGCGACAGCGTGATCGGTGTGGTCAGGCGTACGGCCTCGTCGGTGCCGGATGCGCGCACATTGGTCAGTTTCTTTCCCTTTAGCGGGTTCACTTCCAAATCATTTTCGCGGCTGTGTTCGCCGATGATCATGCCCTGATAGATCGGTTCCTGCGCGCCGATGAACATGCGTCCGCGGTCTTCTAGATTCCACAAAGCGTATGAAACAGACACACCGTTTTCCATTGAGATCAACACACCGGCACGACGTCCGGGGATTGGGCCCTTGTGTGGTGCCCAGGCATGAAACACACGGTTCAGAACACCGGTGCCGCGCGTGTCGGTCAGAAATTCGCCATGATAACCGATCAGGCCGCGCGACGGGACCAGAGCGACAATGCGGGTCTTGCCGGCACCCGCCGGTTTCATTTCCGCAAGCTCGCCCTTGCGCGGACCGGTAATCTTTTCAATGACGGAACCGGAATATTCATCATCGACGTCGATCGTTACCTCTTCGATCGGTTCAAGCCGGCGACCATTTTCGTCTTCCTGAAACAACACCTGCGGGCGCGAAATTGACAGCTCGAACCCCTCGCGGCGCATGTTTTCGATCAAAACGCCCATTTGCAATTCGCCGCGACCGGCGACCTCGAATGCTTCACCCCCGGGTGTGTCAGAAATGCGAATGGCAACGTTGCTTTCGGCTTCTTTCATCAGACGTTCGCGGATGACCCGCGACTGGACCTTTTTGCCATCGCGACCCGCCAGCGGGCTGTCATTGATGCCAAAGGTGACCGAAATCGTTGGCGGATCAATCGGTTGCGCGGGCAGGGCGGTATCCACTGCCAACGCACAGATCGTGTCAGAGACGGTGGCCTTGGACATGCCCGCAAGGGTGACAATATCCCCGGCGATCGCTTCTTCGATCGGCTGCAATGCAAGACCGCGAAAGGCCTGAATTTTGGTGACGCGAAACTGTTCGATCTTCTGGCCTATGCGCGACAGGGCCTGTACCGTTGCACCTGTCTTGATGCGTCCGGTTTCGACCCGACCAGTAAGGATGCGGCCAATAAACGGATCTGCACCCAGCGTGGTGGCCAGCATCCGAAACGGTTCGTCGACATGGGCCAGCTGCCGTGGCTTGGGAACATGATTCACAACCAACTGAAACAGCGCGTTCAGGTCTTTGCGGGGACCGTCAAGCTGGGTATCCGCCCAGCCCGAGCGACCCGAGGCATAAAGGTGGGGAAAATCCAGTTGATCGTCATCGGCACCCAGATTGGCGAACAGATCAAAACATTCGTCCAGCGCGCGATCCGGTTCGGCGTCAGGTTTGTCCACCTTGTTCAGCACAACGATTGGTCGCAGACCCAGCGCCAGCGCCTTGGACGTCACAAATTTTGTCTGCGGCATCGGTCCTTCTGCCGCATCGACCAGCAGCACCACGCCATCGACCATCGACAGGATGCGTTCGACTTCGCCGCCGAAATCCGCGTGTCCCGGGGTGTCCACGATGTTGATGCGGGTCCCTTTGAATTCCACGGATGTGGCTTTGGCCAGAATTGTGATGCCCCGCTCGCGTTCCAGATCGTTGGAATCCATGGCCCGTTCAGCCACGGCCTGATTCGCACGAAATGCGCCGGATTGTTTCAGCAATTCGTCGACCAAAGTCGTTTTGCCGTGGTCCACGTGCGCGATGATCGCAATATTGCGAAGGTCCATAATTATCTGCCTTATGCGGGTTTGGGCGCGGCCTATACTGCAGTTGCAGAAATTACCAGCGAAACATGTACCGGCTGAAAATGAAAACGCCACAGGCCCGCTGTGGCATTTTCAATCAAACTGTTTGACCACTCTGGCGTAAGGGGTGCGCGCGTCAGGGAATGATACGGGTGTATTTTGTGCCCTCGATCGTCGCCCCGGCGATCAGACCAGCCTGACCGAATACCACCGCAATCACTGGCGATAGTGCGGTCGTTGTATCGGCCGAAAAGTTTTCGGCATTGTTGCTGACCGCATATTCCACATCTGCACCCGCAGCCCAGCCCGGTGATCTGCGGAAATCAGACAATGCCTCTTCGGTCATGAAAAACAACACATGCGCGTATTGCTGGGCGCCGATCTGCAAGCCGAAACTGGCCTGTGCGGCTGAATAGTAATCAACGCTCACGTCGCCGACACGCAGTGCACCGCGCCCATAGGACCCGCCCAGACCAAATCCGGCCTCGGTAACCAGTGGCATCACCAGCATCCCCGCCGACTTGGCCTGCAAATCGGCCGCATCAGGAGAGGTGGAAAAGAGATAATCAAGCGACGAGTCCACGCGGGCATCAATGGTTTGTGCGCCATTGCCGCCCAGTCCGTTGCCGCAGGCAGAAACAATCAGCCCCGAAGAGATTGCGCCTGCCATCATAAATCGACGGTTCATTTTGGTCATGTGTTTGCCCTTGCTTGCCAATGGTGCCTCAGTGCCTGCCTTATCCGGCAGATCGACCCCAAGTATAGGGCATGGCGCGGGCGCTGTCACCAGCTATAGTGGTGGTGATGCGCAAATCCGCAATTATGCGCCCGCCGCATGCAATAACCGGGCGGCCGTTGGCGCAAAATAGGTTAAAATACCATCGCAACCTGCTCTTTTAAAAGACAAAAGGCTTTCCAAAATCACCCTGTCTGCGTCAATCCAGCCGTTTTGGGCAGCAGCGGTAATCATCGCATACTCGCCCGAAACCTGATAGGCATAGGTGGGTGCGCCATAGGCATCTTTGACCCGTCGGCAGACGTCCAGATAAGGCATTCCGGGTTTCACCATCACCATATCCGCGCCTTCGCGCAGGTCACGCGCAACCAGGCGCAGGGCCTCATCCGCATTTGCTGGGTCCATCTGATAGGTTTTTTTGTCACCCGTCAGCACACCCGACGCCCCGACCGCATCACGAAACGGCCCATAAAACGCCGATGCATATTTGGCGGCATAGGATAAAATGCAGACATTGCTGTGCCCGCCAGACTCCAAAGCGTTTCTTATCGCGCCGATGCGCCCGTCCATCATGTCTGACGGGCCGATGATATCGGCCCCCGCATCCGCCTGTGCAATCGCCATCCGCACCAGCGCGTCCACCGATGCGTCATTCACAATTTCGCCTGCAATAACAAGGCCGTCGTGGCCATTGCTGTTGTAAGGATCCAGCGCGACATCAGTCATCACCGCAATCTCTGGAACCGATGATTTGATCGCGCGTATTGTCCGGTTGATCAGATTGTCAGGGTTCCAGGCCTCTGCACAGTCGGCGGTCTTCAAATCCTCTGCGACTGCGGGAAACAGGCAAATGGCCGGGATTTCCAGATCACGCGCTTCGTTGGCGGCGGCCACAACACGATCAATGCTTATTCTTGATACACCGGGCATCGAGTCAATTGGCACCGACTGATCCTGCCCCTCGCACACAAAAATCGGCCAGATCAGATCCTGCGTGGTCAGAATGTTTTGTCGTTGTAGCGCACGCAGCGCCGGGGTACGACGCATACGACGGAACCGTGAGGCCGGATAAGGCGCGATTGAATTGACCATTGTTTATCTTTCCACTGTCACATTTAAACCGCTTCGCATGGTTCTAAGCCTATCTCAAGGGTGGGAATCAATGCATCCCATTATTAGTATTTTACGACACAAGGGCAGGAGACGCCGGGTTTGAACTGGTACGACGCGGTATTTGAGCTGATCGACATGCGGTCGTTTTCCAATCTTTGGTATTGGATCGGGCTGGCTGTCGTGTGGTCTTCGGTCAGTCACTGGGTTCTGGGCGTCCCATACGATATGGTGCAACGCGCCCGTTCACAGGGCGGTGAGGCGCAAAAAGATCTGGAAGACATCGTGCGCGTCAATTGCAATCGCCTTCTTTATATCGGGCGTGTATCGGGGTTGTGGCTGTTGGCATTCGGCTGTGCGCTGATTTCTGCCCTGTTCATTCTGGGGTTCTGGTATCAGGTCGAATTTGCACAGGCGGTTTTGCTGTTGATATTTCCGCTTTCGATTGTTGGATTGCTCAGCATGTCGACGGCCCGTTTGATTTCGGACGAAGGCAGTGTGGGCGAAGACCTTTACAAACGTCTGATGAGACACCGCATTTACACCCAGTTCATCGGGATGTTTTCGGTTTTTGTGACCGCAATGTGGGGAATGTTCCAAAACCTGTCGGTTGGCGCGCTTGGCGGTTGACACCTGCGCAAGGGCGGTTACCTCAGCAGCTTCATGGCACAATCACAGCACATAACGATCGGCGGCGCCCCAGAGGGGTTTGATGCGCGCCTGATCCTGAACGAAATGCAGCGCAGCGGCGGTCCGGTTCTGCATATTGCACGCGATGACAAACGGCTGGCCGCGACCCAGGCGGCATTGGCGTTCTTTGCGCCCGACGTTGTGGTGTTCACCTTTCCCGGCTGGGACTGTTTGCCCTATGATCGAGTGTCGCCCAATGCAGATGTGTCGGCCACACGCATGGCCACCCTTGCGGCCCTTGTGCATGCGATGCCAACGCAGTTCATTTTGCTGACAACACTGTCAGCGGCGACCCAGATGATCCCTGCGCGCGCTGTGTTGCGGGACGCCGCGTTCACCGCCCGCGTTGATCATCGTATCGACGAAGCGGCTTTGCGCAATTTTCTGGTGCGCATGGGTTTCAGCCAAAGCCCGACAGTCATGGAGCCGGGTGATTATGCCATCCGCGGCGGCATCATCGACATATTCCCGCCGGGACAGTCCGGACCGGTGCGTCTGGATTTGTTCGGCGACACGCTGGACGGTGCGCGCCGGTTTGATCCGGCGACCCAGCGCACAACCGAAAAACTGTCCGTGGTGGAACTGGCGCCTGTCTCCGAAGTCATTCTTGACGACGCGGCCATCACCCGTTTTCGCCAGAATTACCGCATCGAATTTGGCGCTGCGGGAACCGATGATCCCTTGTACGAGGCCGTCAGTGCGGGACGAAAACATCAGGGGCTGGAACACTGGCTGCCGTTTTTTCACGATCGTCTGGAAACACTGTTTGATTATCTGCCCGATGCAAGCATCACCCTGGATGATCAGTTTACCCCTTCGCGGCTGGCGCGGTGGGACAGCATTCATGACCAGTATGAAACCCGCAAACTGGCGATGGATGCCAAAAACCGGATCGACACGGTTTATAAACCCTGTCCGCCTGAACCGATGTACCTCAGTCCGGCCGCCTGGGACAGCGCGGTCGCTGCGCGTCGGGTGATGCAATTTCATCCGTTCCCGCAGGCAGGTGGGCCAGGCGTGATTGATGGCGGTGGCCGGGTGGGGCGGAACTTTTCACCGGAACGCCAGATGGAAAATGTCAGTCTGTTCGGTGCGCTGCGCGACCACATCACCGCGATGCGGCAGAACACTCAGGTGGTTATCGCAAGCTATTCCGACGGTGCGCGTGAACGCTTGCAGGGTCTTTTGCATGACGAGGGTCTTGGCGATACCAGACTGATCAGCGACACCCGCGATGTCCCGGATGGTGCTGGCGGGGTCTATCTGACCGTCTGGGCGCTGGAACACGGGTTTAAGGGCGATGGTCTGTGTGTGATTTCGGAACAGGATGTTCTGGGTGATCGTCTGATCCGCGCGCCGAAACGCAAACGCCGCGCCGAAAATTTCCTGACCGAAACGCAAACCCTGTCACCAGGCGACATGATCGTGCATGTGGACCACGGTGTCGGGCGATATCGGGGTCTGGAAGTTGTGACTGCGCTGGGGGCCGCCCACGAATGCATATTGCTGGAATATGCCGGGGGTGATCGGCTGTATCTGCCGGTTGAAAATGTTGAACTGCTCAGCCGATATGGTCAGGAAGAAGGTCTGCTGGATCGTCTGGGCGGTGGTGCTTGGCAGGCCAAAAAGGCGAAACTCAAGGATCGCATACGTGCCATCGCCGATCGTTTGATCCGCATTGCGGCCGAACGCCTGTTGCGCAGCGCGCCGATCATGGAACCGCCTGACGGCATGTGGGATGCGTTTTCCGCCCGTTTTCCTTATCAGGAAACCGACGATCAGCTGACGACCATCGATGCGGTTCTGGACGATATGCGGGCAGGTCGGCCAATGGACCGTCTGGTCTGCGGCGATGTGGGTTTTGGAAAAACCGAGGTCGCGATGCGGGCTGCATTCATCGCGGCGATGTCCGGTGTTCAGGTGGCAGTGATCGCACCGACCACCCTTTTGTCGCGCCAGCATATGAAAAGTTTCGCCGAACGGTTTCGTGGATTTCCGATCAATGTGCGGCAACTGTCGCGTTTCGTGGGCACAAAACAGGCTGCGCAGACCCGCGAAGGTATGGCCCATGGCACCGTCGATATCGTCATTGGCACCCATGCATTGCTGGCCAAGAATATCCGGTTCAAAAATCTTGGGCTGCTGATTATCGACGAAGAACAGCATTTTGGTGTGAACCACAAAGAGCGGCTCAAGCAATTACGCACGGATATTCATGTGCTGACACTGACCGCCACGCCGATACCGCGTACATTGCAGATGTCGCTGACCGGTGTACGCGATTTGTCGATCATCGGCACGCCGCCTGTCGATCGTCTGGCAATACGCACCTATGTGTCCGAATTTGATGCGATCACCATCCGCGAGGCGCTGTTGCGCGAACATTATCGCGGTGGCCAGTCGTTTTATGTGGTGCCGCGCATCACTGATCTGCCGGACATCGAGGCGTTCCTGCGTGATCAGGTGCCAGAGGTCAGCTTTGTGACGGCGCACGGGCAGATGGCTGCGGGCACATTGGATGATCGTATGAACGCGTTTTATGACGGCAAGTATGATGTGCTGCTGGCAACGACGATCGTGGAAAGTGGTCTGGACATCCCCACGGCCAACACGATGATTGTGCATCGCGCCGATATGTTTGGATTAGCGCAATTGTACCAGATCCGCGGGCGGGTCGGGCGGTCAAAAACCCGTGCTTATGCCTATCTGACCACCAAGCCACGACAAAAACTGACCGATACCGCGCAGAAACGCCTACGGGTACTTGGGTCGCTGGATACACTTGGGGCCGGTTTCACCCTGGCCAGTCAGGATCTGGACATTCGCGGGGCCGGTAACCTGGTTGGCGAAGAACAATCCGGCCATGTGCGCGAGGTTGGCTATGAACTGTATCAGTCGATGCTGGAAGAAGCGATTGCCAAGATCAAGGCCGGCGAAATGGACGGACTGTCTGATGCCGACGACCAGTGGGCACCGACGATCAATCTGGGTGTGCCGGTCCTGATCCCGGAAACCTATGTGCCCGATCTGGATGTGCGCCTGGGATTGTATCGCCGCCTGTCCAGCCTGCATACCAAGGTGGAACTGGAAGGTTTCGCCGCAGAACTGATCGACCGGTTTGGCAAATTGCCAAAAGAGGTCAATACGTTGCTGCTGGTTGTTCGCATCAAAAGCGAATGCAAAAAAGCCGGGATCGCCAAACTGGACGCAGGTCCCAAGGGCGCGACAATCCAGTTTCACAACGACAAATACGCCAACCCCAAAGGCCTGGTCGATTTCATCCAGGATCAACGCGGGCTGGCCAAAGTGCGCGACAACAAGATCATCGTGCGCCGGGACTGGAAAAAGAACGGCGACAAGATCAAAGGCGCGTTTGCCATTGCCCGCGATCTGGCACAGCACGCAAGAAAACCAATCTGACGGGCTGAACCGGGACGATCTAGCCGGTGGGGGCAGGGACGGGGTCCTGCGCGTTGCGCATCCAGGTCCAGGCCAAAACCGCGCTGACAAAAGTGGTGATCACCAGTGGCAGCGGCGTGCCATCAAACGCCAACCCGACCGGTATCGCGATAGCAACGGCTATCACCGTTGAAATTGCCGCAATTACCGATGCCGCCATTCCGGCGATATGACCCAACGGCTGCAGGGCAAGCGCATTCAGATTGCCCAGGGTGAACCCGACCATCGAAAACAACGACACCGTCCACAAGAAACTAATATAGAACCCGACATCCTGCGGCAAATCCAGCACCAGCAGCACAATCAGATATGCCCCGGACAACACCATCTGGACGCCCAGTGCCAAATAGGCCAGGCGGCGCATGCCCATGCCGATCACCATCCGCGCATTCAAAACCGTGCCACATGCCGATGCCAGTGCGGAAATGGCAAACCACATCGGAAACTCGTCGCCCCGCCCGAAAGCCTGATCATAGACCGGCTGCACGTTGGTGATCAGCGAAAACAGCATCACAAAGCTTAGCGTCAAAACCGCAGTATAGCGCATCACCATTTTGTTGCTGACCACTTCGCCAAAGGCCGCCCGCAGGACCGCTGGTCGCAATGGCCGCCTGTCTGCCCGCGCCAGCGTTTCGGGCTGTCGGATCAGCAACCACGTCATGCCGATTAACGAAAACAGTGAAAATGCGACAAACAGCGACCGCCAGCCGGCTGTGTCGATCAACAAGGCGCCGATGGCGGGTGCCACCGCTGGCACCAGCATGAATACCGACATGATAAACGATGTGACTTGCGCCATATGGCGACCCTCGTAAAGATCACGCACCATCGCCAGCGGCACGATCCGGGGCCCGGCAGCGCCGATGCCCTGCAACACACGCGCGGCCATCATCTGTTCCATTGTTTGTGCGAAATAGGCGAACCCGGCCCCGATGACAAAAATGCAGACACCCAGAACAATGATCGGTCTGCGCCCGTAGGCATCCGACAATGGTCCCGAGACCAACGTGCCAAGCCCAATCCCCAACATGAATGTCAGCACGATCATCGACGCCCGGTTGGGCGCATCGGGTGTCAGTTCGGCAGCAATTGAAGGGACCGCAGGCAACATCGCATCAATCGCAAATGCAAGACCCGCGATCAGCACCGCCATCAAGGCGACGAATTCCGTGAGGGAAAGTTTTTTCTGCGGGCTCACTCGCCCTCGGCTTCCGCAGATTCAAGCAATTCCGCGATGACTTTTTTCCACATTTCGGTGGGTTGCGCGCCGGGCACCGCATGTTGATTGGCAACCACAAATGTTGGCACACCAGTGACCCCCATGGCACGGGAATGGGCATCGCGTTTGCGCACATCTTCGGCGTCGGCGTCACTATGCAGCAATTTGCGGACCATGTCGGCAGCCATCCCACACCCGTCTGCAATGTCCGACAATATATCGATATCGCCGATGTCCTGACCGTCAACGAAATACGCCTTGAACAACGCGGACACGACAAAGCTTTGGCGGTGCTCGATCCCGGCCCAGTGGATCAGCCGGTGCGCATCGATTGTGTTGGGTGTGCGGGCAATGGCGTCGAAATTGACAGTCAGACCGGCAGCAATCGCGGCCTGTTCGATACGTCCATAGACATCGGCTGCGCCAGCTTTGCCGCCGAATTTTGTTTCTAGATATTCCTGGCGGCCCATCCCGCCTGCGGGCATGTCCGGGTTTAACTGGAACGGGTGCCATTCAATGGTGAAAGGGTGATCCGGAAACGCTTCCAGCGCGCGATCAAGATTGGACTTTCCAATGTAACACCATGGGCAAATTGGATCGGAAATTATGTCAAGTTTAACCATCGTGCACCGCCTTTTGGGGGGTGTGATAAATCGCACCGGGAAAATGTACCAGCGCAATCGGGCACATTTGCGGCCGCTAGATGTGCCGTGCTGCACCATCGCGCAAAACGCGCCGCTGGATCTTGTTGTTGGCCCCGCGCGGCAAAGCATCAATTCTTTTGAAGACCCGCGGCTGTTTGTAACGCGCCAGCGTCAGTGCGGCATAGGCGGCCATCGTCTCGGGGGCGATGTCGTGATCCGCGATGTAAAACAGGGTGATCAGGGTCGTGCCGTCGCCCGTCACACCGTCAACCGCCGCACAGTCGACAATCTCCGCATGGCCGCGCATGGCATTTTCGACCTCGACCGGGGACACCCGATAGCCGCCCGCGGTCATCATGTCATCCACCCGCCCAAGATAGGTGATGGCCCCGTCCGGGGCCATGGCACCCGCGTCACCCGTACAAAACCATTCACCCTGAAAACACGCCGCAGTCACATCCGGCGCGTCCAAATAGCGCAACATCAATCCGAGGTCATTTCGGGATACGGCAATCTGACCGGGGATGTCACAGGACACCGGGCCATTTTCATCCACGATTGCAACCCGACGCCCTGGTTGGGGGTAGCCGATAGTGTTCGCGGTGGTCCGGCGGTCCGGCGGCTGTGAGATGAACGTCGAACATTCCGACATGCCGAATGCCTCGTAGATCGGGCGTCCTGTCGCGCTGTGCCAGTCGGTGCGAACCGCGGCGGGTAATTTTTCGCCTGCCGACAGACCGTGGCGCAAACGGGGAAAATGCGGCAGGGCGCGGCGCAGCATCCGCCGGTAAACACCGGGCGCGGCAGCGAACAGGGTGATATCATGTTGTGACATCAATCCACCCAGATCATGGATGTCGATATCATGTCCCGCAACATAGGCGGTTGCGCCAATGGCCCACGGGTCCATCAGCCCGGTTCCCAACGTATAGCTCCAGTTGAATGCGCCGGCATGTAACATGCGATCAGATGGCGTGATCCCATACCAGCCCTGCCACATCATCCGCCGGGCCCAGATGGCACGATGCGCATGCACCACTGCACGGGGCTGACCGCCGGTGCCGGATGTGAAAATGACATAGGCCGGGCGGTTCGGATCGCCCATGACAAATGTGAATGGATCGGGATAGGGCGGGGCATGCAGGTCAGCAACCGCCATATGTCGCCCGTGACAGGACGGTGGCAATTGCCCGCCTGCGCCACTGATGATCAGATCGGGTGAAATCAACCGGACGATGGTGTCCAGTTCTGGTCCGGTCAGGGCCGGGGACACCGGAACCGGCAGAATGTCCGCCGCAATCGCCGCCAGATAAAGCACCGGAAAATCCGTCGTATTCCCAAGGCACAACAACACCCGATCGCCCGCCACCAGCCCGGCCGCCCCAAGCGCTGCGGCCATACGCTGAACCGCGCCCGCGAGGTCGCCGTAGGTCCAGGTTTCGATGCCACCAGCGCCAACAACACACAACGCGGTCTTGCCTGGCTGCACAGTCGCCTGTTCCAGCACATATCCCGCCATATTAAACGTCGTTGGACACGGGTCGCACGCGCCCTGATCAAAAACTGCCTGCATCGTTTTGGTGCTAGCCAATGGGGGCGGATGTTGCAAGTGACGCGCCACTGGGTCAAAACCGCTGGCGATGAGCCGCCCCAACACACCCAACCTCATTCAACTGCATCGTACCGGCGAGGCCGCATCACGGGAAATGGTGCCTGTGGTGCTGGGCGAGCGTGTGCGCGAACTGCGCAAGGCCCGTGGCTGGACATTGCAGCAGGCCGCGCGCCATGCCGGGCTGGCGCGATCAACCCTTTCCAAAATCGAAAACGGGCAGATGTCACCCACCTATGACGCCTTGAAAAAGCTGGTGTCAGGATTGGAAGTATCCATACCGCAGTTGTTCACACCGCCGCAAAAGGATCAGGTGTCCGACCGCATGACCACCACCAAATCGGGGCAGGGCGAGTCTTATCTGACCACAACATACGAGCATCAGTTACTATCATCCGGACTGACGCAAAAAAATGTTGCCTTACCATGCCCGAATACGCGCCCGCAGCTTTGAGGAATTTGACGGCTGGGTACGCCACGAGGGCGAAGAGTTTCTGTATGTGCTGACCGGGCGCATACGTCTGATGACCGAATTTTATGAACCCGTTGAAATGGCACGCGGTGACAGCGCCAATTATGACGCGGCCATGGGGCACAATATCATTTCAATTTCACAAGACGATGCCACTATTTTGTGGGTGACATCGCTGGTGTAACAGCCGCGCAATCGACATTGCGCCAAACCGCCTGATCAGAACATGTTCTGAACTGAACGCGAACCGCTTGAAATGTCTTCGCCAACACCGGCAACCGTTGCACAACCGGCAAGCGTCGCCAGAACCATCAACATCGCAATTTTTTTCATTCTTCCCACCACCATACGTTTGGCTGAAATCCGATCCAGTCACCATACATCGGAATGTTCTTTGGATACTTTAACTGTCTGGCATGGGCAAGACGCGAGATGTTCCATTGATAGATCGGGATCACATAGCGTCCGGTGGTCAAAATCCGATCCAGCGCGCGGGTCGCCGCCAGAAAGTTTTCGCGACTGTCCGCATTCAAAATCTCATCTATCATCGCTTCGGCGGCGGGTGAATTCATGCCCATCCAATTACGGGTTCCCGGTGTCGTGATCCCGTCCGCCCCCCAATACAGTTTTTGTTCGTTTCCGGGGGACAGCGACAGGCCCCGGCGATAAAAGGCCATGTCAAAGTCATATGTGTTGGTGCGTTCCTTGTATTGCGCACTGTCGACCACGGTAATTTGCGGGCTGATCCCCAATCGATCAAGCGCTGACGCATAGATATCGATAATTGATCTGTTTTCCGCCGCGCCCTGTTTCAGCAGGATTTCAAACGTAAACGGTTCGCCGGCTGCGTTTTTCATGATGCCACCATCGGTTGTCCAGCCAGCCTGGGCAAACAGATCCAGTGCGCGCCGGACATTCGCGCGATTGCGCTCGGATCCGTCCGATAACGGCAATGCGTAACCTGACAGGGCGCCGGGCAGCAATGTGTCAGCAAAGGGCAGCAGCAATTCCCTGACACGCCCGGTGGCCGGTCCGTCCTGCATCGCCAGAACCGAATTGGAAAAATACGATGTGATCCGGGGTTGCTGACCGCCGGTTTTGGCGTCGTTGATATATTCGAAATTGAACGCATACAGCATGGCGTCCCGCACCCGCCAGTCCTTGAACACGTCGCGGCGCGTGTTCATCACAAAACCGGTGATGCCGGATGGCCGCTGATGGGGCAGGACGGATTTGACGACTTCGCCGGACTGGATGGACGGGAAATCATATTGGCTGTCCCATGTCGTGGCATTGAATTCGCGTTGTGAATTCAGTTCACCGGCCTTGAACGCCTCGAAAATCACGGACCCATCGGTAAAGAAATCGATGCGGATTTCGTCCAGATTGGCCTGGCCGCGCATGAATGGAACGTCCTTGCCCCAGTAGTCGGGATTGCGTTTCAGCACCAGGTAGCGCCCGGCCTCGAAACGGTCGACCACATAAGGTGACGTGCCGATCGGAATGTCGTCCAATCCGGACTCGGTGAAATCCTTGCCGTCCCACTGGGCCTTTTTCAAGATCGGGCGCAATCCGATAATCAAAGCCATTTCACGGTCTTGTACATTGAACGTAAAGCGGACCGAGCGCGGACCCGTCTGTTCGGCTGTTTCCACTTTTGCCCAAGCCCCACGATAACGCGGGTGACCAACCGTGCCCAATGTCTCATAAGACCACAGCACGTCTTCGATTGTGACCGGGGTTCCGTCTGAAAACGCCGCCTCGGGTCGCAGGGTGAATTCGACCCATTCCCGATTCGGTCCGGTTTCAATTGATTCGGCCAAAAGCCCGTATAATGTGAACGGTTCGTCATAAGAACGGCCCATCAGGCTTTCATAACCCAGATGCCGAAACTGCCAGGGCACGGTGCCTTTCAGGATAAATGGATTCAAGGAATCAAACCCGCCGCCTTCGCCGGTCACAATACGCCCGCCCTTTGGTGCATCCGGGTTTGCATAGGGCAAAGACACAAAATCCGGTGGTAGTTGTGGTTCCCCATACATAGCTATGCCATGATTTGTCTGCGCGCCGGCGATACCAGGTGCCAGAATTAGAGAAATGGCAGCGCAAACACGGGCCAGTCGACGGAAATAATCTGATCTCATTTTGGGAACAATCCAGTTGCGTCGTTGTTTTATTAGCACAAAGCCTACCGATGGTTTCCAACCTTTTCAAACTTTTAGCTTGGCCAGCGGCAGAGGGTCGCGTATAACAGGGTCACTGCTCGATAGGTTTCTTGCCTGTATGAAACCTGCCTCAATAACTTAACGCCAGCTTCGTGCTGGCGTTTTTTTTGTGGTTGGTGGCTTTGGGACCAACAGCGCGCCAGGCAACAGACAGATTTTCACGTCCGGCACAGGGCGGGGGCATTGCCACTGGTCCGGCCCCGGATCAGGCGATCACGGTTTGGATATGATGCCGATTCACTCTCGTATTGTTTGCAGTTGCAGCATAGGATTGCGGCAGGTGCAAAACATACGAGGCTGGCAATGACACTTACCGGAAAAACTGCAGTGATTACCGGATCGAATTCCGGGATTGGACTGGGCATCGCACGACACCTGGCCAGCAATGGCGCGGATGTTGTGCTGAATTCATTCACGGACCGCGACGAAGATCACGCGCTGGCAGAAGAAATATCCAAAGAGACCGGCACCAAGGCCCGCTATATTCAGGCGGATATGTCCAACGGTGAACAATGCCGCCAGTTGATCGAAAAGGCGGGCACATGTGATATTCTGATCAACAATGCCGGGATTCAATATGTCGCCCCGATCGAAGAATTTCCATCAGACAAATGGGACGCCATCATTGCAATCAACATGTCGTCGGCCTTTCACACCACAGCCATCGCGGTTCCGATGATGCGCGCGGCGGGGTGGGGCCGGGTCATCAATTTGGCGTCCGCCCACGGCTTGCGTGCGTCGCCCTATAAAACCGCCTATGTCGCGGCCAAACACGGCGTGGTCGGCATGACCAAGGCGGTGGCGCTGGAAACGGCGCGCGATCCGATCACGTGCAACGCGATTTGCCCCGGATATGTTCTGACGCCAATCATTGAATCGCAATTGCCCGAACAGATGAAAACCCACAACATGGACCGCGAAACAGTTTTACGCGATGTCATTCTGGTCAAACAGCCTTCACGGGAATTCGCCACCATCGAACAGATCGCCGCTGCGGCCCTGTTTATGTGTTCACCAGCCGCCGATCAGATGACCGGCACCGCGATGAGCATCGATGGCGGCTGGACGGCGCAGTAGCTTGGGAAAAAAACGCATCAATCTGGCCCTGCAGGGTGGTGGCGCGCATGGCGCGTTCACCTGGGGCGTGCTGGATCGGCTTTTACAAGAAGATGATCTGGAAATCGCAGCGATATCGGGAACTTCTGCGGGGGCCTTGAACGGTGCTGCCTTGAAGGCCGGGATGGTAACGGGCGGCCCCCAGGCCGCGCGGGAAAATCTGGACTGGTTGTGGGAACAGGTTGGCGCGCTGACTGACCCCGGCATTGCGGCCTGGCTTTCGATGATGGCGCCATCAGCCTCTGTTTCCAGCAAAATGATTGAATCGGCGATGCCATTTTCAATGTTGGACGCCACGACACGGATGTTCAGCCCGTATGTTTATGGCCCTTTCTACCAGAACCCGGTCCGGCGTCTGGCGGAACGGTTCGACTATGAAAAAGTATGTGGCGAACTGGGGCCTGATTTTTATGTCGGGGCAACAAATGTGCGGACCGGGCAAATCCGCATGTTTACCGGCAGGGAAATCAGTACCGAGGTTCTGATGGCATCTGCCTGCCTGCCCAATATGTATCAGGCGGTCGAATTCGAAGATCCCAAAACCAAAACCATCGAGGCATTCTGGGACGGCGGATATACCGGCAATCCGGCGCTGTACCCGCTGTTCGAGCCGCAGTATCCCAACGACATCGTCGTTGTGAATATCAACCCGCTGATACGCAATTCTGTGCCCACAACACCGCAGGAAATCCAGAACCGGATCAACGAAATCAGTTTCAATTCATCCCTTTTGCGCGAATTGCGCGCGATCCGGTTTGTCCATCGGTTGCTGGCGGATGGTCGGTTGCCCAAAGACGCCATGAAGGATGTATTTGTGCATATGATTGCCGACGACGATTTGATGAATGATCTCAGCTCGGCGACAAAGGTAACACCCAACCCGGTGATATTGCAGCAGCTCAAACAAGCCGGCCAACGGGCGGCGGCGAAATTTCTGGAAGATCACAAACCCAGCCTGAATGTCGCCGGGACCGTCAATCTGGAAGATATGTTGGGCTAGGCCGACAACAAAAGCCCGATTGCCAGCGCCCACATGACACCGCAAATCAACAGGTCCAGCACCCGCCAGGACCTGGCCGATTGCATGATCGGGGCCAGCAGGCGTGCACCATACCCCAACGAAAAGAAAAAGATGAAATCGGCCGCAGCGCCACCAATGGTGAACGCCAGTTTCGCCTGACCGGTTTCAAACTGCGTCGAGATCGCGCCAATCAAACCAATCGTGTCAAGATAGACATGCGGGTTCAGCCAAGTGAATGCGGCCCCCATTGCCAATGTGGGCCACAGTCCGGCAGATTTGCCGGATAAAACAACGGCATAGTTGCCACGCCACGCCGCCAGCAGACGCGACGCGCCATAGACGAACAAGAACGCGGCCCCGCCCCAGGCCATGTAAAGCGGCAGTGATGGCCACAGCTTCACCACCGCGCCGAACCCCAGAACACCGGCGGCAATCAACACGATGTCGGACACAGAGAAAAACAGACAAATCCAAAAGACATGGGCCTTTAGCAGCCCCTGACGCAGCACAAATGCATTCTGCGCGCCGATTGCAAGGATCAGTGAAAAGACGGTGATGAACCCTGTCGCCGCTGCGCCAAACATTCAGTGTTCAGCGTTTTTCAAAGGGCAGTTGCGGTTGTGTCGGGTCTTTGGCGTTGGGATAGACCAATCCCGCCGATATCACCAGTTTCGCGGCGTCCTCGACGCTCATGTCCAGTTCGATGACATCGGATTTGGGGACAAACAGCAAAAACCCCGAGGTCGGATTTGGTGTGGTCGGCAAAAACACCGAAACCATCTGTTCCGTAGGCGGTGTCCGCCTATTGATTTCGCCCCTTGCATCAATGGAAATGAACGCGATGGCCCAGATGCCCTTGCGCGGGTATTCCACCAGACAGGCCTTTTCGAAACTTGTGTCGGACTGTGAAAAGACGGTTTCGGCGATTTGTTTGAGCGCATTGTAAACCGACCGGACGACCGGCATCCGGTCAACCAGACCTTCGGCCCATGACAGCAGTGAACGGCCAATGAAACCCTTGGCGATCCACCCGACGAAAATGGTGAACAGCAGAAATATGATGACACCGACACCGCGAATATTGATATAAATGCGATCGGCGGGGTTGGTATTTCCAAGCCATCGGTTCAGCAGGTTTTCCGGCTGATACGCATTGGGGATAAAGGGCCAGACCCAACTGTCGATCCAGCCAACAAACGTCCAGATGAAATAGATCGTCAGCCAAATTGGCGCGATGACCACCAGCCCCGTCAGAAACGTGGCCCGGAATCGCCCGAAATACCGGCGCCTTGGGCGCGGTTCGGCTGGCTTATCCTCGGGGATGCCTCTCATTGAGTCCGTATCCTGTTCACTTTGAAGGGGAATTTAGGTTCTTTTTCAGGGGGCTACAATGATCGTGATGCCGATGATTGCGTTTCAGCTCCGATTTTGGCCATTTCTACCGCAATTTCACCGCCCAGCCGGGCGTTATTCAGAACCAGGGCGATATTGGCCACAAGCGAGCGGCCCTCGGTCAGTTCAAAAATCCGTTGCAGCAAAAAGGGTGTGACCTGCTTGGAACTGATCCCGGTCGCGGCGGCCTCGTTTTGTGCTTTGGCAATTATTGGCGACAGAATATCGGTACTGATTTCAGATTTCCTGGGAATTGGATTGGTGATCAACTGGCCCCCAGGAAGCCCGAGCGCGGCCCGCATGACATGGGCGCGGGCAATGTCGCGGGCCGTGTCCAGTCGCAACGCCGCCGCGATGCCACTGCTGACTGACCAGAATGCAGGTACCGTATCCTGACCATAGGTGATGACCGGAACACCCAGTGTTTCAAGCATTTCCAGCGTTTTGGGGACATCCAGAATCGCTTTGGGTCCGGCAGCGACGACAGTCACGGCCGTTTTGGATAGCTCTTGCAGATCGGCCGAGATATCAAAGGTCTGATCTGCACCCTGATGCACCCCACCGATCCCCCCCGTCGCAAAAACAGAAATACCCGCCAGTGCGGCGGCGATCATTGTTGCGGCAACCGTCGTCGCGCCGGTGGCCCCGCTGGCCATACATACGGCAAGATCCGCGCGCGACAGTTTGGCGACATCCTGTGCCTGGGCCAGGTCGGTCAGCTGATCCGTACGCAGCCCGATACACAAGACCCCATCGATGACCGCGATCGTTGCCGGCACTGCGCCGGTATCGGCCACAACGGATTCCACGCGCTGCGCGGTTTCCAGGTTCTGCGGATAGGGCATGCCGTGGGTGATGATCGTGGATTCCAGCGCCACAATCGGCGCCGCGCGCGCCCGCGCAGCGGCGACTTGTGGGGAAAAGGCCATTTTCATCATAGTTTCGTATCTCCTGAGACATAATCAGCCGCAGCTCTTAGCGCGTTTTGCAAGGCGGTTGCACGATCCGCGCCCGTGGCCTCTGCTGCGATATGGGCGGCCATGAATGTGTCACCCGCACCGGTAACCCGTGTCACCAGAACATCCCTAGGATCGGCACTGATCAGACCCTGGGCATTGCCGTCGGTGGCGGCGCGCCCGCCATCGGTGACCAGAACCCGGCGCGCACCCTGATCCAGCAACGCCGCAGCCGCCGCAGCAGATGTATCGAAATCACGGTGGCAAACCAGACCGGCCTCTTCCAGGTTCAGATAGATCGTCGCGCCCGGATGCCCCAGCAGCGGCAAAAGGCGTTCGGCTTTGCCCGGACTGGCCGGTGCAATCCGCAAATCGGCGGCGCTGAACAGCGGGCTTTTTGCAATCACACTCAGCAAGGACACCGTCAGATTGCCGTCCAGCGCAATAACACCCCCATAAGGTGTCGCCGCGCTGCCCAGACGACCATCACCAAGGGGGGTCAGGATCTTATCACCGGCCGCTTCAAGAGAATGCGCATCGGCAATCGCCGCAATCAGCCCGTTGCCGCCCTCGACAGCCATATAGCGATCTGTCGGCAAATCTTCGGACAAATAGACGTGGTCGGTGATCATCCCCATGCGTTCGCATGCGTGCAGCAATTCGACACCTTCATCATCTTTGCCGATCGCCGTTAACAGGGCTGGAGTCATCCCGAACCGGCCCAAAGTCATTGCGATATTCATCGCAACACCGCCCGGCAAACGGGTGATGCGCCCCGGAACGTCAGACCCTGTGTGCATATGGCTGGACGACCGTCCGATCACGTCCCACAGCACCGAACCGATGCAAAGTATATCAGCTTGTTTCATCATTCCGTTCTGCCCATGGCAATGGGGAATGGCAAGTGTTTTGCTGTGTGCTAGGCTACACCCGTCGTCAGATAGGAATTACCATGTCTCAGTCGGGTTTTAACGGGTTAACCGAACGCACCTTTTCGTTTTTGGCTGATCTGCAGGCGAACAATACGAAAGAGTGGTTTGACAATAACCGGGCGCGATACGACGCCGACTGGAAGGCACCCAGTCTGGACCTGATTTCTGCCCTGGCAGAACCGATGCGCGATCTGACCCCCTCGCTAAAGGCCGAGGCGCGTCTGAACGGCACGTTGCGGCGTATCAACCGGGATGTGCGGTTTTCAAAAGACAAGTCGCCCTATAACCCGCGAATTCATTTGATTTTCTGGACCGGGTCGCATCCCAACCGGTCTGCGGCCATGCATTTTGTCATTCACAGCGACAGCATCGGCTATGGGGCAGGGGTCTTTGGGCTGACCCCGGCAAAACTCTCGGTGTTGCGGGACCGGATCATGGACCCCACAGACCGGGCGGAATTGTTGTCGGCAATCAGCGCAGCGTCAGCCGTCGGATGCGCGTTTGACCCACCCGACCTAAAGCGGCTGCCACAGGGGTATTCCTGTGACGCGGACTGGGAACATCTGCTGCGGCGAAAGGCGTTGGTCATGCGCACACTGGAACCGATTGCGCCACCCGGATGGCTGGCCACTGGCGACGCCGTTGAACAGATCATGGCGCTGACACGCGCCTTGATGCCATTGATCCGCTGGCTGGCCTGAAATCCGGCCCGCATCCGTGTATGGGCGGTCAAAAAAGCAGCCACAGCAGCGAATGTACGACCTTGGGCGCGCGCGCGATACCGCTGGCAGCGGATCACTGTCACATTTTGCTTGATCATTTGGGGCAGGGGCCTTAAACGCGCGCTTACTTCACAGGCGAAGCTTGGTCCTGACGGGGAGAAATCCCGTTTAGGTCCGCCGGTTGGGCATATGCCCTGACAGCATCGCCGAGGATTGAAACCGGAAAAGGAACATGGACATGGCGCTCCCTGATTTTTCATTGCGTCAGCTGCTTGAAGCTGGCGTTCACTTTGGCCACCAGACACCACGCTGGAATCCGCGTATGGCGGAATTCATCTATGGTGAACGCAATGGCATTCACATTCTCGATCTGACACAGACTGTTCCAATGCTGGACGCAGCTTTGAATGTCATTCGCGAAACTGTTGCCAAGGGCGGATCTGTTCTGTTTGTCGGCACCAAACGCCAGGCACAGGGTCCCATTGCGGATGCTGCGGAAAAGTCGGCTCAGTATTATATGAACCACCGTTGGCTGGGCGGCACATTGACCAACTGGCAAACCGTCAGCCAGTCAATCAAGCGACTGAAAACCATCGACGAAAAGCTGGCAGAAGGCGCAGAAGGCCTGACCAAGAAAGAGCGTCTTGGCATGGAACGCGACCAGACCAAATTGCAGGCATCCCTGGGTGGGATTCGCGAAATGGGTGGCCGTCCTGATCTGATTTTCGTCATCGACGTGAACAAAGAAGACCTGGCCATCGCAGAAGCCAAGAAACTGGGAATTCCGGTTGTGGCTGTGGTTGACAGCAACTGTTCACCTGACGGTATCGACTATATCATTCCGGGCAACGACGACGCATCACGCGCGATTTCGCTGTATTGCGATCTGGCCGCGCGCGCAGCGCTGGACGGCATGACCGCACAGATGGGTGCCGCTGGCGTTGATCTTGGTGCACTGGAAGCCGCTCCAGAAGAAGAAGTTGCCGCCGAAGTCGTTGCCGAATCCGCACCAGCAGAGGCACCAGCCGAAGCCGCACCGGCAGAAGCACCAGCCGAGGCCGCGGCCGACGACGCATCTGCAAAAACAGAAGCGGCACCTGTGGCCGAAGACGCCAAGGCCTGAGCTGCCACACATCTATCATCGGGCAGGGCAATGACCTGTCCGATGGCATTTTGATCAAATCTGAGGAGAGCCAAAATGGCTATCACCGCATCAATGGTGAAGGAACTGCGCGATTCCACCGGCGCAGGCATGATGGACGCCAAAAAGGCGCTGACTGAAAATGATGGCGACATGGAAGCCGCAGTTGACTGGCTGCGCACCAAGGGTCTCGCCAAGGCGGCCAAGAAATCTGGCCGGACAGCGGCCGAAGGTCTGGTCGCGGTTGCGGTAGATGGCGGCAAGGGCGTTGCAGTCGAAGTCAATTCCGAAACCGACTTTGTGTCCAAGAATGCCGATTTTCAAAAAATGGTCGGCAAGATTGCAAATGTCGCATTGGGCGTGTCCGATCTTGAGGCACTGAAAGCCGCTGACCTGGATGGTAAAAGCGTTGAAACCACCATCACTGACGCCGTTGCGGTCATTGGCGAAAACATGTCGGTCCGCCGCATGGCCCAGATCAAAGGCGAAACTGTCGTGTCTTATGTGCATAACGCGGCCACCGATGGCATGGGCGCCATTGGTGTGCTGGTTGCGATCAATGGCACCGATTCCGGTATCGCACGCCAGATTGCAATGCATGTCGCCGCTGCCAACCCGGCATCCCTGAGCGAAGCCGATCTTGACCCGGCCGTCGTCGAAAAAGAGCGCCAGGTGCAGATCGAAATTGCCCGCGAAAGTGGAAAGCCCGAACAGGTGATCGAGAAAATGATCGTCGGTCGCATGAAAAAATTCATGGCCGAAGTCACATTGCTGGGTCAGCAGTTTGTTGTGAACCCGGACCTGACAGTGGCCGAAGCTGCTGCCCAGGCTGGCGTCGAAGTCACCGGATTCGTGCGTCTTGGTGTGGGCGAGGGGATTGAGAAAGCCCAGGAAGACTTTGCAGCCGAAGTTGCCAAGGTTGCAGGTAGCTGAATTCCACCATTGCGATGAAATAGATAACGGCACGGTTCAGGCGAACCGTGCCGTCATTTTTAACTGCGCCATCTTTAATTGGGGATAAGGACATTGCGCAGTTTAAGGTGTCGACTGACCAAGCGGACTATTTCCTGATCAGCCGACGTCCGGTTTCCCGGTGCGGGCCAGTCGCGACTGTAATATCAGCTATCGTGACCCACTGTCCCTTGGCTAATGCCACCACTCACGGAACAAGAACAATTTGCACGTTTACCTAGGGTAAGGAAAGTACGGATTTCCGTACCTGACCAAATGGTAATAAATATTTCTAGCTGTCCAGGACAAAAATTTGGTTTTGAAATGAAGCCTTTAGGATTGCCTGGGCAGTTGTTTCGACATCCAGTGCTTCTCGGGCCAGTCGCAAATGTTTTTCAACCGTTGCCGGGGTCAAGCCCATTATTTGGGCGATATCCTGGGTTTTCTTGCCATCACCGACCCATTCCAAAGCCTCGCGTTGGCGTTGGGTCAGTGATTTGCGGGTCCCTGTGTAGGGCAGGCTGATAATCTTCAGATGCGCCGCATTGTTCATTTGGACAATTTGCCGACCGTGCTCGGCCCAGGTTGCATCCAGATCCTCTTGGGTGACACCGGGTGCCGCGCTCAGACCGATTGCCCCTTTGGCCCGCAAAGATATGTCTTTGAAACTGATGGAATATCCAGCCACGACACCCATTTTACGATTGAATTCAACAACTTCACGTTCGCTTTTGGTAAAGGCGTCCGCATTATTGCGCATCCAGCTCCAACTGCAGGCACCGACATTTTCCGCGGCCCATTTGACCATCGGGGCATGAAAATACAGACCATCGCCGATAAACCGGTTCGTATAGGCGGGGTCGTGATTGGTCAGCAGCAGAAAATCCTGCTGGTCACCAAATGAATTGGCCGTTCGAAAGCGGGTGAAACCATAAAGCAGTTTGCCAAAGCCATAATGGGCCATCTCGGACAGGTGAAATGACCACAGTTCTTCCATGGTTTGCGCCTCGGTGAGGTCTTCCATATATTCCAGAAGTGACTTCATTTCGATGCCAGATGGGCCATCAGCCCATCCATCGCCATCACGTAACCCGCGGGCCCAAATCCGGCGATCTGGCCGATGACCACGGCGGAAATGAATGACTTGTGCCGAAAACTTTCGCGCGCATGAACATTCGACAGATGCAGCTCCACAGTCGGGATTTCAGCCGAGGAAATTGCATCCATCAAAGCCACGGATGTGTGTGTGTAAGCACCGGCATTCAATATGATGCCGTCCTGGACGCCACGGGCCTGATGAATCGCATCTATCAATGTGCCTTCGTGGTTTGACTGCAGAAATGAAACAGAAACCCCCAGGTCTTTCGCCTTGGACTGGCACATGGCTTCGATGTCAGCAAGGCTGGTACGGCCATAAATTTCCGGTTGCCTTTGCCCAAGCAGATTTAAGTTTGGACCATTCAGTACTAATAACGCAGTCATATCAAATCCCCGATCATCGCAAACTAATCTTTCGCACAGGGTATTGTCGAGATTTGAATGCGCAAGACCAGTGAAACGGCAAGAGTCTGTCATTCATGTGCAACGTATAATCGGCGGCCCAACCTGGGGCAGGTTGACGACTTGTTCAACTACGGTGCGTAAATGGCCACGATTCAACGGTAAATCCAGCGGGACGAGATCGCCGGTTACCAAATTCTATATTAACATAATTCCCATTATCGGATAACGGGATATGCGCGCAAAGTTAGAATGTCACCCATCTGCAAAGTAGAAGTGTCACACTCTGCCCGATTGGGAACAGGCAGAGAGATCGGGCATGGGATGGGTAATTGTGAGCGAGCGCGAGCTGAACCGCGCGGAAGTGTTGGCACAAGTTGATGATGGTCGGCTAACAGTCGACAATGCCGCAAACATGTTGGATCTGACACGTCGGCAGATATTCCAGTTGTTGAAGCGTTATCGACAAGACGGCGCGCCCGCGATCCGACATAAGGCGCGCGGCAAACCACCGAACAATCGCATCCATCATGCCAAGCGAGATTATGCTCTGGCGTTGGTCAAAGAAAACTATGCAGACTTCGGGCCAACCTTGGCGGCTGAGATGCTGGCCGAACATCACGGCTTCAAAGTTTCGCGTGAGACGCTGCGCAAGTGGATGCAGGAAGATGGGATCTGGTTGTCACGCAAGCAACGCCGTACTTTCCATCAGCCACGACTCCGCCGAGAATGTTTTGGCGAACTGATCCAAATCGACGGATCAGATCATCGGTGGTTTGAAGATCGTGCTGATCCATGCACCCTTTTCGTCTTTATTGATGATGCGACCGGTACGTTGATGGAACTGCGGTTCGTGGAATCAGAGAACACATTTACGTATTTTGATGCACTGGAAAGCTATCTACTCAAACATGGTCGACCCGTTGCATTCTATAGCGACAAACACATTGTTTTTCGGGTTGCCAAACCGAGCAAGCACATGACGGGCATGACCCAGTTTGGGCGTGCCCTGCCTGAAAGGCTCCTGCCCGGCCCGACAACTTGCATCGCGCACTCAACATCGAACCTGACCGATTTGCTGAGGTCTTCCGCCTGCGTGACAAACGCTATGTCACAAAGGATCTGACAATCAAATACGACCGCAAGCGGATCAAGTTGGAAGTCAACGACCTGAGCCGTGGGTTCGTGGCTTGGTGGGCAAATACGTAGATGTCTACGGAATGGCTGACGGACGGATTCAGGTGCGGGCCAGTGGGTTCGCCCTGCCCCATTCCATTCTGAATCTCGAACGCCGGATCACGCATGCCGCCATTACCGAGAACAAGCGCCTCGGCGCTGTTCTGGCTTACATCAAAGAGGAGCAAGACAAACCCGCACCTCAGCCTAAAATCAAACCAATTAATGCGAAGAATGGATACAAGAAGGCTGGCCGCCGCCCGCCAGGACCACTATCAAAAATGGAGGCATTCTACGAACGTGGGCGCGCAGTACGGGCAGCAGCGGAAAGCAAAAACCGACGTCCAAATGATCCTGATCATTGGCGAGGGTCGCGGACATAGACGGCCATCCCAAAGCACTACAAACTATGGTAAAATCTTATGATGGAACATTGCTACCAAGGCGCTTGCCACTGCGGGCGAGTTAAGTTTGAGATCACCGCTGATATCGATCATGTGCGGATTTGCGACTGCTCGGTCTGCAAAAAGCGGGGCGCCTTGATCCATCGAGTCTCTGAACCAAACATCCGCATTTTCACTCCGCTGAACGAGTTAACACTTTATGAGTGGGGCACATTCACCGGAAAGGACTATTTCTGCCCTACATGCGGTATTTTGCCGTTTCGCCGTCCGAGCCTCCCCACCGAAGCCGAGTTAGCGTCTGGAGTGGAGCCATTCGATGGCTGGGCAGTGAACACGCGCTGCCTAGAAAACTTTGATATTGAAGCCGCGCCGAAAGTAGGCATTCTTGGAAGCAAACTCTGACGAGACATTTTGGATGAGAGTGCAACTTTGGGCCTTTTGACCCTTTCGCCGCCCTGACCACGAACGTCCGCACCCCTACCCGCAAAGCCAGCCAGGGCTGCGATATATGAGGTCTACGCCCTGTCAGGCCTTGCTGCCGGCAACGCTCTGGTGACATTTCTGCTTTGCAAACCCGGTGACATTTCTGGATGGTTGCAACACGCGATCGAACCGATGGCTGACGTGCGATCATGGATCGCAAATTTCCGCTATGCGGGACCGCGCGGCCATCTGGTGCAAGTCACGACGGTGCAGATATGGAGGCGCCTGTGTCTCAACAACGGATGAGTTAGCTGGGCTTGGAGCCGATGCCATTCCGCCGCGCCACGAAATCGACTAGATGAGGAACATAATCCGTCGGCCCGCGTCCGCCTGCGCCAAAGGCCAAGGCAAAGCTGTTTTTCGCCGCGTTTCCGACCGGGTTGGCAAGCCCTACCCCGTTTGCCATGTTCTCCAGATAAGTCAGATCTTTCAGCGCGTTGGTCAGCGTGAACTTGTGGGCATCGCGATTCCCCTCAAGCGCGTAGCCCATGAAAGTCTGGTAAAATCCGCAGTCCATCCGGCTGCCACGGATCACGCTGTCGAAAGTTTCGGTTGATATCCCTGCCTTTTCACCCAACGCCAGTGCCTCCGCGTACAATGCCGCATAGCCGAGCGACAGGAAATTGTTCAAAAGTTTCATCTTGTGGCCGTCACCGCTTTTTCCGACATGAACAATCGTACCTGCCCACGTGCCGATCACCGGTTCAATCCTGGCAAAGACCTCGGCCGTAGTGCCGACCATGGCTGACAGTGTGCCTTCTTCGGCCTGAACCGGCGTTCCCCCCAACGGTGCATCCGCCAGATGCACCCCTTGTTCCGCCAACGTCTCGGCCAGTTTCAATGTGGATACCGGATCGGAAGTCGAACAATCGACGATGACCCCGCCCTTGGAAAGACCAGCCGACAATCCACCTACAACCGACTCGACTTGTGGCGAACCAGGCAGGCAGACAAAAACGATATCGGAGACCGTGCCAAGTTCTTGCAGATTGGACACTTCGCGTGCACCGCGGGCGACGAGATCATCGATCGATTTGCGGTTGCGGTGGCCGATCACCGACAGGTCATAGCCGTTTTCAACTATGTTCTTTGCCATGCCGTGACCCATCAGCCCAACACCCACAAAACCGATTGATTCTTTCATTCCATTCCTCCAATTGCGTGGAAACGACCTGTGGTCCGCTATTTTTTTGGCGGTGCGACTTTCGCTCTAGGATTATCTAGACGCTCAGACAAGGAAAAGATATGCGTCCAAACTTCGCAACCTATCCAAGCCTGTTCGGTAAGACAGTGATCATAACTGGCGGTGCCTCGGGGATCGGCGCAGAAATAGTTGCCGCCTTTGCCGCCCAGGGAAGCCGGGTCGGTTTTCTGGACCTCGACGAGCAGGCTAGCGCCGAACTTGTCGACGCGACCAACGGCGAGATCGCCTACGAGACATGTGACCTGAGGGATATCGACGCACTGCGCACGAGCCTCGATCGGCTCAAGTCCCGACTTGGTCCGGCTTCGGTGCTTGTCAACAACGCGGGCCGCGACGACCGACATGATTGGTCTGATGTAACGCCCGATTACTGGGATGAACGAATGCATACCAACTTGCGGCATATGTTTTTCGCGATCCAGGCCGTAGCGCCAGCTATGATCGCCGCAGGCAGTGGTTCGATTGTCAATCTGGGCTCAAATTCTTGGTGGGAAGCCGGCGGTGGGTTTCCCTCCTACGCCTCGGCCAAGGCCGCCGTGCACGGGCTGACCCGCACGATGGCGCGCGATCTCGGCCAGCACCGCATCCGTGTAAACACTGTGGTGCCCGGCTGGATCATGACCGAACGACAGAAAACGCTATGGGCGACCCCGGACGCGCTGGAAAAACACCGCGAGCGCCAATGCCTGCCCGATTTGATCGATCCTGTCTATGTGGCCCGAATGGTCGTCTTTCTTGCCTCGGATGATGCAGCGATGTGCTCGGCAAATAACTACATGGTAGAAGCCGGATCGATATGATCCGCCAAAGACCGGCAAGTCGGTGCACCCAACTCGATTTTCAGAAGCTCGCCATTTGGGTCGGCTGCGGGACCGGGCGGCCTTTCGTCCACAACCGTTTTATGACCGCCGGACACACCGGACCTTGGACAAACCCAAAAGGACTGGGCCAGTCAAATCGTCCACTTGAAAAATGAAAGGCAAACCAGCCTATCTTCCCAACAGTTTTAGCACCAGATCAGGTTGGTCGGTCATGGCGGCAAAACCGGTTTTGAATGCAGCGATCCAGGGACCGGGATCGGCCTCATTCACCAGTGCGAGGTCTTCGGCCCCCTTCCAACCGGATATGACAAGCCGCAAGTCCAATTCCGCCATTCTGGCCAGGAACTCTGGCGTTACCTTGGAGCTATCCACGCTGATCATCTTGATCCGAGGCCCAAGCTGATCCGCGATTAATTCAAGATCCGCAAGATAGTTGCGTGACTGATACAGAGCTACAACCGCATCAAGGCCAGTAGCCGACGCGGCCTCGCGCAATTTGCATTGGTCTGTACCGGAATAGTAGAGATCAAAGAGCAACAGGTTGCGATCATCTTGTCCCTTAAGCGCCGCCGACAGGCTATCCACCTCGTAGGATTTGAGGCCCAGCATCATCAACAATTGTCCGTCAACCAGATCAATGGCCTCCTGTAGTGTGGGAACGGCATGATTTGTGCCATCCCCTGTGCCCAAGATCTGTAGTTGCTTGATCTGATCCAGGGTGTAGTCGCGGACATAGTCCTTGCCACCGCGTTGTTCCCGAGTTGGGCCGTCAGGGGGGCCATTCGGGAATACCTGCTCGACGTCCGTGGTGCGGTTAAGCGTATTGTCATGCATCAGCACATATTGATCATCCGCGGTGAGTTGGGGATTGACATGTACGATGTCGATGCCTCGCTCGATGGCGAACTGTATCCATGCCAGCGAATTCTCAGGGTGGCCGCCCATCTGCGCGCTGCGATGTGCAATGACGGCTGCGGGTTGTTCCGGGGCAAGGCGTTCCTCGACGCTGACTTGCGCGTTCGCAACGAAAACGGAAAGGCCCAAAAAGACGGCCGCTGCCGAAATGATTGATATCCGGTTGAACATGGTAATTCTCCCAAAAGTCGCCCTGTTGGTATTTCGGATTGAGCCGCGCCACCGCGCGAGGTCAAACCTGTCAGCGCCAAAAACGGCTAAAAAAGACAGGACGACGCCCAACCGGACGGCCCTCTAAGATGGATGCCCGCTACGAATGCCGCCGCAAGAAACGAGCGTCTAAAAGTCAAGAACCGCAATCACGCTGAAGGCGTATGCCGCAGGCGCTTGATCGCGAGCCACGCGACCGCCGCGCAGAACACAAACAGACCTGCCCCCCAAATGGCTGACATGCGCGCATCAAGGCACTGAATGCCCGGGCAGCGGTATTGTGCGTCCGAGAAGGCGGCGAAGCCGACAACGGCAAAACCAGCCGCTCCCAGAAACGCTGCGGCAAACAACAAAAGCCAAAACCTAAACCTAAACATACCAGTACAGTGCATCACTCTAAACTGCGGGTCAACGCCGTAACCCGCAAGGCTTTTCGGCCCGCGATATCTGAGGTCTCCGCCTTGCCAGGCCTTGCTCTGGTCGCAACCCATGGTGATTTTCAGCGCCCTGCCCCGCGCGTCAAAATCTGCGGGCCTTAAGGTTAGCACTGTCTGAAAGAAGGCCACGCATATCCGGGAACCTGTCCCAGCGCAGTGTTCAGTCCACGCCAGCAGCGCGAAATTCACGCTGCCATTTGCGAGAACCAGTACCTCAGCAATGGCTCGGCCCAGATCAGGGAAATACGGGACAAAACCGCACCGCCAAAGTGCGAACCTGTCAGTAAAAGAACGCCGATGTGCGGATTAGTCGCCACCCTCTGGAACGGCCGGTAAAACTGACGTTGCAATACGAGAAACAGCAGCACGCGATCAATCCAAATGCTGACCTGCGATCATGGATCGCAAGCCTCCGCTGAGCGGGACTAAGCAGACCTGACGGCACGGCCTGAATGGCCCCCCCTTTGATTCAAATCAAGAATTGGCAAACCGCCGCAGGTTACAATTCGAACAACGCTCACTTGCTTACTGCCGCGACTACAGAGGGGATCAGATGCGACGCATTGCTCAAATCACGTTCGCCGTCCTTGTGCTTGTTGCGCTCTTCCTTTTGATACCGTTCTTGCTGAGGGATACGACCGCACGTCCGCTTGCCGGACCCGACCTAGAACAACTGATTTTTGAGGAAATTTCCTTCCAGAATGGTGATGTCAGGCTGGCCGGCATGTTGATGCTTCCCGCTGGCTACGGTCCATTTCCGGGTGCGGTTTTCATTCATGGATCGGGTACAAGCCGGCGCGACAACGCCTGGTATCTGACCTTCGCGCGCGCACTTCAGGCAAATGGCGTCGCTGTTCTGCTCCCCGACAAACGCGGTTCAGAGAAATCCGGCGGGGACTGGCGCGATACAAGCTTTGAAGTTCTCGCCACCGATACCGATGCTGCATTAGATTTTCTTGCAGAAACTCCGGGAATTGACACCAATCGTATCGGGCTCGTGGGCTTCAGTCAGGGCGGATGGATTGCCCCGATCGTGGCTTCGAAACGGTCTGATATCGCCTATGTTGCCAGTATATCCGGTGCGGGCGTGACCACCGAGCAACAGCTCTGGTTTGAAGAGGTCAACAACATAGTGGAAGTGGGCACTTACCGGTTCGTTGCCCAATTGGTCGCCCGTTACACGGTCCCCAACATCCAGCAAAAGGCAACTTGGCGCGCAACGGCGGGCTTCGACCCAATGACCTATTGGCCACAAGTCAGGGCACCCGTCTTTGTGGCCTTGGGCGCGGGTGACAGGAACGTGCCAATCGAAGAAAGCGCGCGGCGGTTCAGCACTCTGTCTGGCGATGTATTGGTGCGGATCTATCCGGACGGAGGACATGCGATAAGCGATCCGGATACCGGTCGAGTTCAACAAGCCTTGCTGGACGACCTCGTTTCGTTCGCCCAATCAGCGCAGCGCAACTGATTTCCGTGCAAATGTTCGCTTCGGGTTCTGGGCGGTCACCCGACTGTTCAATGGTCAGATGTCCACTTTGCCAGCCCGGCAACGCCTGTCCGGGCTGCGATATCCAAGGTCTCCGCCTTACCAAGCCTTGCTCTGGTCGCAACCCATAATGACATTACGGCTTTGTGCACCTCGCGAATATTCTACTTGGTTGCACTAAGGATCTGATTTTCAGCGCCCTGCCCCGCGCGTCAAAATCTGCGCGAATTTCGGCCAGCCCCGTCTGACGGAACGCCGCATAAATCCGGATACCTATCCCAACGCATAACCTGCCCCGCGCACTGTTCTGATCGGGTCAGAACCACCGTGTTGGCATAAAACCTTGCGCAGACGCCCGATGTGAACGTCAACAGTGCGTGTATCAACATAGATGTCGCGCCCCCAGACACGATCCAGCAATTATTCCCTGCGCCAGACCCGGCCGGGGTTTTCCATAAAGTTAGACAGCAATCTGAACTCGGTCGGCCCCGGCTTGATCTCGTTATCCTGGCGCCAGACTTTGTGACTGGCTGCGTCCATCACGATATCCTGAAATTCAGGCCGTTCACCGACCGTTGTGGGACGCGTGCGGTGTCGCTGGGTGCGGACGCTGGCCAAAATCATGATGCGGGGCACGTTAAACACAAATGCAAGCAGGCGCATATGTTGAGCACGCCTGTTGTACTGCTTGTTAAGCACTATTCAGTACCAAAGGCGAGAATACGTTCAAGCAACCTGAAGTAGAGTATTGCAATTCGCTGTGCAATTTGGCAACGTTTCCGTGAACAGACGTAAAAAACGCGACCCTGGGGGAGTTTCTTTCAATCAAAAATGACCTGGACAAAAAGCTTCTGGCGGTTGTGCAACACGCGACACACACCGATCGCGCCGTGCCAATTCGCCCATTCGTTCTGGCCGTCGGCGATGTTGGATCGTGGTGTAGCAACCGCCCGAACCTGCCCGCCGATGCACAAATCGGGTTCACCGAGTATGCCAGCCTGACCCCTGAATTGATATCATTGATGGGCCCAAATATCATCGTCGCGCCAATGCAACATGGGATTTATGATTGCCTTGATCTTGCGGAACTGCTGGACAGCATCGATTACAGCGGATGCTATCATATTATCGTTCCGGACATTCCCAATCCGCGGATTATCCTGAACGAGATATCCAAATCGTTTCCCGATCTGAAAGTGTCCCTGATCTATTCCGGATTTGAGCTGACACACAGGCTTAACTAGCAGCTGAAATCGCGGTCCGAAATTCGCTGATCAACAGATCGATATCTTCGATTCCGACGGACACTCTGAAAAAGCCTTCGTGCATGCCCAATTCTGCCCGCGCTGCCACCGACAGCGCGCGATGCGATGAACTGGCCGGGTGCGACAGTGTCGTGCCAATATCACCCAGGGTCGGCGCAAATGCGATATTGGGGGCTGCCTGCACCAGCCTGTTCGTTGCATCCCGGCCCCCCGAAATTTCAAAGCTGACCATATTGCCGCCGCGTTGTCCCAACAGGGCCACGGCCCGGTTGTGATCTGGGTGATCCACCCGCGTCGGATAAAGAACCTGCGTCACATTGGGCAGACCCGACAGGGCTTCGGCCAGTTGCGCCGCATTCTGTTCGGCCCGGTCATAGCGCAGTTCAAACGAATAAATGCCCCGTTCGGCAAGCCAGCAATCAAATGGACTGGGTGTCAGCCCATAGGTCACTGCCGTTGTTGTTATCTGTTCCTGCACCCCCTTGTCGCGTGCCACGACATAGCCAAGTGTTACATCAGAATGCCCGGCCAGAAGTTTGGTGACCGAGTGGATCACGATATCGGCCCCGTGCTGGAACGGTTGAAAGGCACGCGGTGTGGAAAACGTGTTATCGACAACCAACAGCAACCCGGCGTTTTCAGCCAATTCCCGGATGCCGGCTATGTCGGCCACACGCAATGCCGGGTTCGACACCAGCTCGATTAAAATCATTCTGGTGTTGGGCCGTACAGCTTTTGCAAAAGCCCTGGCATCTGTGGGATCAGCCAGACTGGTCTGGATGCCCAGCCTTGGCAGATCATCATTCATCATCCGCAATGATCGCCCATATAACTGGTTGCCGCCGATCACATGATCGCCCGCCTTCAACACCCCCAGCAACGTGGCTGTGACCGCAGCCATGCCCGACCCGGTGATCATGCCACCAGTCGCGCCTTCCAGTGCATCGATCTTTTGCGCCAGCACGTCGGCATTGGGATGTCCTTCGCGCGCATAGGTATAGCCATCCGCGCGGCCCTCGTACTGATCATCCAGCGCATCCGGACTGGCCGATGCATAGACCACCGATGGCTGCAATGGTGTGGCGACCGGGCGACTGGAACTGGATGGCCACGGGGTGCGGCGCACGATGGACGCGGGTGGCTTTGCCATCAGATCATTCCACTTTTTTCAGCCCGTTACGAAAACGGCGCATATTTTCCTGGTAATGCCGGGCCGACCGCAACAAACCGTCAACCGTGGTTTTGTCCAGCGTGCGCACGACTTTGCCCGGTGCACCAACCACCAGCGAACCATCCGGGATTTCCTTGCCCTCGGTGATCAGTGCCCCGGCACCAATCAGGCAGTTGTTGCCGACGCGGGCACCATTCAGTACCGTCGCGCCCATGCCGATGAGTGACTGATCCCCGATCGTGCATCCATGCAACATCGCCTTGTGACCGATCGTGCAATTTTCGCCAATTGTCAGCGGAAACCCGGGATCGGAATGCATGACAGTGTTTTCCTGGATGTTGGTTCCGCCACCAATGCGGACCGGTTCGTTGTCGCCACGGATCGTGGCGCCGAACCACACCGATACCGCCGATCCGATTGTCACCCGCCCGATCACATTGGCGTCCGGCGCGATCCAATAGTCGTCGTCCTCTGGCAGGTTCGGTTTCACACCATCCAGTTCATAAAGCATCATCTTGGCCCTTCGGTTTCTTGATCCAAATCGCGCACGAATTCCGACAGGCCCGTTTGCCGGTCACGCCGCAGTCTTTCGGCTGTCAGAATCACGCGGCATTGGGCCTCGGCGACATCGACATCTTCGTTGACCAGCACATAGTCATATTCGGCCCAATGGCTGATTTCATTTTTGCTTTTGGCCATGCGACCGGAAATCACATCATCGCTGTCCTGACCGCGATCGCGCAGGCGACGTTCCAGTTCCCGCATTGACGGCGGCAGTATAAAGATCGACACGACGTCACGCCCCAATGCCGAGTCTCGAATTTGCTGGCCGCCCTGCCAGTCGATATCAAAAAGCGTGTCATAGCCCTGTTGCATCGCGTGCTCGACCGGACCTTTGGGCGAGCCATACTGATTTCCAAACACTTCTGCATGTTCCAGCATATCGCCAGATGCGACCATTGCGTCAAATTCATCGCTGCTGCGAAAATAGTAATCGCGGCCTTCCTCTTCGCCATTTCGCTGTGGCCGGGTGGTGGCGGATACAGAGAACCGGATACTTGGGTCCCATTCGCGCAGGCGGCGCGACAGGGTCGATTTGCCCGCACCCGAAGGCGAAGAAATGATCAACAAAAGACCGCGCCGATCTGCCATGGCTTACTCCACGTTTTGAACCTGCTCGCGCATCTGATCGATCACCGCTTTGAGGTCAAGACCAATGCGGGTCAACTCTGGCGATTGCGCCTTGGAGCATAACGTATTGGCCTCGCGATTGAATTCCTGACTGAGAAAATCCAGCTTGCGTCCCACCGCCCCGTCCGAGGCCAACAATTCACGCGCAGCCGCGACATGGGCAATCAGGCGGTCGATTTCTTCGGTCACATCCGTCTTGACCGCGATGATCGCCAGTTCCTGTGCAACACGGTCCGGGTCCGCGCCATCGGCGTTGTCCAGAATGCGGGTCAGATTGGCCCGTAAATTCGCCGCAATGACGGTTTTGCGATCATCCGCGGCTTTGCGTGCGGCGGATGTCAGGGTTGCAATGTCGTCGATCTGGGTGCCCAGCACGCTGTTCAGGTTGCGGCCTTCGGCGGTGCGCATGGCATCAAACCCGGCCAGCAGGTCCGGTAACTGTTTCATCAGGGCCGCAATAACCGGCTTGGGGTCGGTGTCTGTTTTGCTGGTGTCCGACACGCCGCGCATGCCCAGCACCTGGGCGGCGGAACTGGCGCTCAATACCAGGTTGTGGGCCTCTTGGGCTTGTGTTTCTACCCGTTTCAAAAGGGCCAGTGCGCGGTCCAGCGCCTGATCATCAACGCCAAGCTCCTCTGCACCTTGATCACGTTGAATGCGCAATCCCAGACTAATGCTGCCGCGTTTTGCGGCCTTTTGGATTTCCGGGCGCAGGGCCTGTTCCAATCCATCCAGCCAGTCGGGCAGCCGCAGACGGATATCCAGACCACGTGCATTCACAGACCGGATATCCCAGACCCAGCTATGGCCAGCCGCCTGACCGCTGGCTGATGCAAAACCCGTCATCGATTTAGTCATGAAGGTTAACCATTTAAGACTTTTTTGCCCCAAATCCTATGTGTTCCGTGTCATATTAACACTTGAGTAAGCTTAAGTGCTGTAACGGTTAACAGACGGTCAAGGGCAGGACAACAAAGCGATTGCCCCGGATCGTCAATCCACAGGTGATGTCGTGAAGGACAAATACGCAGGGTATTCAAACGTCGTGTCAATCGCACCCGGAAAGACGGATCAGATGTATCGGGCACTGGCCCAGGTCGAGGCCTATTGGGACGGGCTGGTGATCAACGGGCGGCCACCGCGCCGCGCCGACATTGATCCGCGCGGCATCGAGGATGTGCTGGAATATACATTTGTTCTGGAACGGATTGCCCCGAATGTCGGGCGATTTCGGGTTGCGGGCATGCATCTGAACGACCTGATGGGCATGGATGTGCGCGGCATGCCCCTTTCGGCAATGTTCCTGCCCGAGGCGCGTCGCGACATCGGTGCGGCGATGGAAAATGTGTGCAAAACACCGGCCGTGACCCGCCTGACCCTGACCGGTGACAAGGGGATCGGCAAACCGGGCTTGGACGCCCAGTTGCTGTTGGCACCGCTGACGGATGAATTTGGCGGCGCGACACGGATTCTGGGATGTCTGCAAGCACAAGGCGCGATCGGGCGGCAGCCACGCCGCTTTGGTGTGCTCAATTGTGAAACCCGCATGAATTTGCCGCAGGCGGACGCCTATACCCGGTCGATAGCGCGCGAACGTCCGATGGCGGGGTTTGCCGCGCCACACGCTCAATACGCACAGCACAGCACCAAGGCCACGCCACAAAAAAGACCGGGCGTCACCCGCCCGGCCCTGCGTCTTGTCACCTCAAACGACTAGTCAGACAGCCGCTGCCTGTTTGGCGTTGTTGCGGCGTGCACTCAGTTCTTCGGCCACCAGAAATGCCAGTTCCAGCGACTGGCTGGCATTCAGCCGCGGATCACAGGCCGTGTGATAGCGGTCCGACAGGTCTTCGTCGGTCACGGCCCTGACACCCCCTGTGCATTCGGTCACATCCTGGCCGGTCATTTCAAAATGCACGCCCCCCGGAACTGTACCTTCGGCCTTATGAACACCAAAGAATTCGTGAACCTCGCGCAGGACGCTGTCAAACGGCCTGGTCTTGTAGCCCGTTGAAGACTTGATTGTATTGCCATGCATCGGATCGCAGGTCCAAACGACGTTGGCGCCTTCTTCCTGCACCGCACGCACCAGACGGGGCAGATGATCACCCACCTGACCAGCACCAAAACGTGCAATCAATGTCAAACGTCCGGGCTCATTTTCCGGGTTCAGCTTGGCCATCAGCGCCTTTAGATGGCCCGATGTCAGTGTGGGGCCACATTTCAGGCCAATCGGGTTTTGCACCCCGGCACAAAATTCCACATGGGCACCGTCGGGCTGGCGCGTGCGGTCGCCGATCCAGATCAGATGACCCGATCCTGCAACCGGTTTGCCGGACGTGGAATCGATACGGCACAGGGCCTCTTCATATTCCAGCAGCAATGCCTCGTGGCTGGTGTAGAAATCCACCGTTTGCAACGCATGCGCCGCATCCTGGCTCACGCCGGCTGCATTCATGAAATCCAGCGTATCGGAAATCCGGTTGGCCATGTCGCGGTAACGCGTGGCTTCCTCGCGGTCGGTAAACCCAAGGGTCCATGCATGCACCTGATGGACGTCAGCATAACCGCCCTGGCTGAATGCCCGCACCAGGTTCAGCGACGCTGCTGCCTGGGTATAGGCCTGCAACATGCGCGCCGGGTCCGGGATCCGCGCCTGCGGGGTGAAATCAAAACCGTTGATAATATCACCGCGGTAGCTGGGCAGTTCCACGCCATCAACGGTTTCAGTTGCCGATGAACGCGGCTTGGCGAACTGTCCCGCCATCCGGCCGACCTTGATCACCGGCACTTTCGCGCCGTAAGTCAGCACCATCGCCATCTGCAGCATCACCTTGAATGTGTCGCGGATCGTGTCGGCTGAAAATTCGGCAAAGCTTTCGGCGCAATCACCACCCTGCAGCAAAAACGCATCCCCTGACCCCGCCTGTGCCAGCGCCGCCTTAAGTTTGCGGACCTCTCCGGCAAAGACAAGCGGTGGATATTTTGCCAACTGAGCCTCTGCAGATGCAAGCGCGGCCGGGTCCGTATATTCAGGCATCTGAATCCTTGGCTTGGTGCGCCATCCAGATTTTACCCAATCAGTCATTGTCTTTGCTCCGAAATAAACTTTTGAGGGCTTGCTTATAGGCCAGAGTTGAAGCCGCTGCAAACGCAGAAAATATGCGGAATCGGCGGTGAATTTTTGTGCAGACCCATGGATTATTATGCCACGCGCACTTGAACCCGCACACAAAAGCTGGTTCGGTCCGCTCACAGCGAAACCGGGCGCCACATTGACACATTCAGTTACATCATCCGACCGACCCGTCGCATTTGCGAAACCCAAGCGGTTTGTCTTTGTATTGATGGACAATTTCACCATGCTGTCATTTGCAGGTGCAATAGATTGCTTGCGGATTGCCAACCGTGCGGCCGGTCAGAAACTGTATGAATGGGTTCTGGTGGCCGAAACTGAAGAGTTCATTCCCTGTTCAAACGGCACACCGGTAAAGGTCAGCGAGGGGCTGATTGAAACATCGCGCGACGACACGATTCTGCTGTGCGGCGGGATCGATATTGTCGACGCTTCAACCAAAAAGATCATCGGCTGGCTCAGACGAGAGGCCCGCCGGGGTGCCACGATCGGTGGGTTGTGCACCGCTGGTCACACATTGGCGATGGCCGGATTGCTGGACGGCAAAAAGGCCACCATACATTGGGAAAACCAGGACAGTTTCAGCGAAGAATTCGAAAACGTGGAACTGACCAAATCGGTATTTGTCGTCGACACAAACCGGATGACAACCGCCGGCGGCACCGCGTCCATCGACCTGATGCTGAAACTGATTGCTGATGCGCATGGCGAAGATCTGGCCAATACCGTGGCCGATCAGTTGATTTATTCATCGATCCGCACGGATCAGGATACCCAGCGATTGTCAGTGCCGACACGCATCGGCGTCAGGCATCCCAAACTGACAACTGTCATACAAATGATGGAAGGCAATATCGAGGATCCGGTCAGCCCGTCAGTTCTGGCCGCCGATGTCGGCATGTCAACACGGCAACTGGAGCGTTTGTTCAGACGTTATCTCAACCGTTCGCCCAAGCGGTACTATATGGAATTGCGCCTGCAAAAGGCCCGCAACCTGCTGATGCAGACGGATATGAGCGTGATCAACGTGGCTTTGGCCTGCGGTTTTGCATCCCCGTCACATTTTTCAAAATGCTATCGCGCGCATTATGACACGACACCGTATCGCGAACGCGGTGCCCATGCGGCACGGTTGTCAATCTGACATCCTATCGGGCCGGGGTCAGCCGGTACAATGCGCCCTGCCCCACGCTCAGAAAAAGAATTGAACCATCACGTGCCTCGCGCACATCACGGACCCGTTCGGTTTCTGCCGCCTTCAGTGGTTCCTCGGCCCAGCCACGGTTGGGGTCCAGCCTGGCCAGATAATCGAACTTCAGTGATCCGACAAAGAAATGCCCCCGCCATTGGGGCCACAGCTTGCCCGAATAGATCATCATGCCGGACGGTGCGATTGATGGATCCCAATAGTGCGCCGGTTGTTCCATGCCGGGTTTGGTTGTGCCCTCGCCAATCTTGGCGCCGCTATAATGGCGTCCATGGGATATTACCGGCCATCCGAAATTCGCGCCCCTTTTGATCTGGTTGATCTCGTCACCGCCCATTGCGCCGTGTTCATTGATCCACAAGGTTCCGCTTGCATCCAGTGCCGCACCCTGCGGATTGCGATGGCCATACGACCAGATTTCCGGCTGTGCGCCTGGTGTATCCACGAAAGGGTTGTCCGCTGGTATCGACCCATCACGGTTGATGCGAATCACGCTGCCATTGTGACGGCCCAGGTCCTGCGCTGACGGGGGATCGGCCCGGTCCCCGGTCGTCAGATAAATCTTGCCGTCCCGTCCTTCGACAATACGGCTGCCAAAATGCCGCCCGCCGTTGGTGCCGGGTTGCATTTCAAAGATCGTGCGCAGCGATTCCAACCGGCGGCCATCACTGCTGAGTGTCGCCACCGCCAGCGCCGTGCCTTCGCCCCGCCCCTGCCGTTTGGCATAACTCAGATAAATCTGTCCCGACGTGGCAAAATCGCCGGGAATCATGATGTCCAGCAAGCCGCCCTGACCTTTTGCACGGACACGCGGCACGCCACCCAACGCACGTTTTGAACCATCACGCGCGACCATTATCAGGGTGCCACCCCGTTCGGTGATCAGAATCCGACCGTCAGGCAGTTCTGCAAGCGCCCAGGGTTCGTTCAGACCGGTGGCAACCGGGGTGACCGTCAAGGTGCCGGCAGAACTGTCCAATGTGGCCGCTGAAACCGCAAAAACAGTGCAAAACCAGACAAATAGTCCAATACTGATGATCCGTTGCAAGGTCCGGTCCTCCACATCAAATTAAACGAAACTGTCTGTTTCCAACATAGCGTGAATTCAGCAAAAAACCCAATTTTCTGTACTGATGGCGACATTCCACCGGCGGATTTGAACCGAAATTCCTTACTTAGCGTAAGGGCTTCCCATTTTTGCCAAGTTTCACTAACGTTTGCTGTTAGGACAACGTTCCAAACAGGGAGTACTAATATGAAAAAGTTGCTTATGGCGACGACGTCGCTTGCAATGACAGCTGGGTTGGCCATGGCTGGCAGCGACGCTGATGAAGTGAAACTGGGTGTGCTGATCGGGTTTACCGGCCCAATTGAATCACTGACCACGAACATGGCTGCTGGTGCCGAAATGGCCATCGAAGAGGTCAATAAATCCGGCATGTTCATGGGCGGCGCGAAAGTATCGGCCGTGCGTGCGGATACAGGATGCATCGATAATGCATTATCGACATCCAATGCTGAACGCCTGATCAATGCCGAGGGCATTTCAGGTCTGATCGGTGGTGACTGTTCAGGTGTGACCGGTGCGATTCTGTCAAATGTGGCCATTCCAAACGGCATGGTCATGATTTCACCGTCTGCGACATCGCCTGCGTTGTCCACTGTGGAAGATCAGGGACTGTTTTTCCGCACCGCACCATCGGATGCACGTGAAGGCCAGGTGATGACCGATGTGTTGATCGACCGTGGCTTCAAAACAGTCGCACTGACCTATACCAACAACGACTACGGCAAAGGCCTGGCGGATGCTTTCCAGACGGCATTCGAAGCGGCCGGTGGTACAGTGACGATTACTGCGTCCCATGAAGACGGCAAGGCAGACTATTCTGCCGAGGTTGGTGCACTGGCTTCAGCCGGTGGTGAAATCGCGGTTATTGCGGGATACCTGGACCAGGGTGGACTGGGCATTATTCGCGGCGCACTTGATACCGGTGCATTCGAACAGTTCGTTTTGCCCGGCGGCATGATCGGCGATTCGATCACCGACAATCTGGGCGCGGATCTGAACGGATCATTTGGTCAGATCGCAGGATCTGGTTCCGATGGCGCAATCAGAATGGCAGACATGGCGACAGCCGCGGGTTTTGATGGCACATCACCATACACACCCGAAAGCTATGACGCAGCGGCGCTGTTTTTGCTGGCAATGCAAGCGGCAGGATCTTCTGATCCGGCTGACTATCAGTCGAAAATCCTGGAAGTCGCGAATGCCCCCGGAGAAAAGATCTATCCTGGCGAACTGGGCAAGGGCCTCATGATCCTGATGCAAGGCGGTCAAATTGACTATTCCGGCGCATCGGATGTTGAACTGATTGGCCCCGGCGAAAGCGCAGGGACCTATCGTGAAATCGAGGTCATTGACGCCAAGATCGAAACGGTTCGTTACCGCTAAGTCTTTTTGGATATGATACTGCCCGCAGCCCGGATCACCCGTGGCTGCGGGTCTCATTTTGGACGCGTTTATTTTATCGTGCGGTACGGGGATACACTGTGACAATGATTGTCGCACAAAATGTGCACAAACATTTCGGGGGATTTCAGGCGGTTTCAGGGGCGACCCTGTCAATCGAAAAGGGGTCCATCACCGGATTGATCGGACCCAACGGTGCAGGAAAAACCACCCTTTTCAATGTGATAGCGGGGGTTCTGAAACCAACTTCTGGTCAGGTATTCATGCAGGACGAGGACATCACCGGTCTGCCGCCGCATGAATTGTTTCACAAAGGTCTGCTGCGGACCTTTCAGATCGCGCATGAGTTTTCGTCGATGACAGTGCGCGAAAACCTGATGATGGTCCCGGGCGGCCAAACGGGAGAGCGGTTGATCAACACCTGGTTTCACCGGGCGCAGTTAAAGGAAGAAGATCGCTTATTGGCCGAAAAGGCCGATGAAGTTCTGGCCTTTCTGACCATTGACCATCTGGCCGACGAACGCGCCGGCAATTTGTCCGGTGGTCAGAAAAAGCTGTTGGAATTGGGCCGGACCATGATGGTCGACGCCAAAATCGTGTTTCTGGACGAGGTCGGCGCAGGTGTGAACCGCACCTTGCTGAATACAATCGGTGACGCAATCATTCGCCTGAACAAGGAACGCGGCTATACGTTTTGTGTCATCGAACACGACATGGATTTTATCGGGCGACTGTGTGATCCGGTGATCTGCATGGCAGAAGGCCGGGTACTGGCCCAGGGCACACTGGCAGAAATCAAGGCGAACGAACAAGTGATCGAGGCGTATCTGGGTACCGGATTAAAGAACAAAACCAAGGCCGAGGCGGACGCATGAGCAACAACGCCTGGCAGGATGATCGCGGAAACAAAGACAAGACCATCACCAACCGGGACGGTCAGAGCAAAAGCATCCCGGTTCAGGGCGGCGGCGAAGCCGTCCGGAAAAATGGTAACGGTCCTTTCCTGATCGCGGAATCGATGACCGGCGGCTATGGCCCGGTGGACATTCTGCACGATTGCACTTTGTCGGTCGATCGCGGCAAGATCGCGGTGATCGTCGGGCCAAACGGCGCGGGAAAATCAACCGCAATGAAGGCCGTTTTCGGCATGTTGAACCTGCGCGCCGGGGCGGTGCGACTGAATGGCCAGGATATCACCAATCTCAGCCCTCAGGCCCGCGTCGGCAAGGGCATGGCTTTCGTGCCCCAGACCAGCAACATATTCACATCGATGACGGTACAGGAAAACCTTGAAATGGGCGGGTTCCTGCGCCGCGATGACATCTTTCGCACGATCGACGATATCTACGGCTTGTTTCCGATCCTGGGCGAAAAGAAAGACCAGGCCGCCGGTGAACTTTCCGGCGGACAGCGCCAGCAAGTGGCCTTTGGTCGCGCACTGATGACCGAACCCGATCTGTTGATGCTGGACGAACCCACCGCCGGTGTCAGCCCGATCGTGATGGACGAACTGTTTGACCGGATCATCGAGGTTGCACGAACCGGCATCACGGTGCTGATGGTCGAACAAAATGCCCGACAGGCGCTTGAAATCGCTGATACCGGTTTTGTTCTTGTGCAGGGTCGAAACGCATTCTCGGACACCGGCAAGGCACTGCTGGCTGATCCCGAAGTGCGCAAAAGCTTTCTGGGGGGCTAAGAATGGACATTCTGAATGCCATAGTCGCCTTTGCCAATTTCGTTTTGGTGCCTGCAACGGCTTATGGTGCGCAATTGGCGTTGGGGGCACTGGGCGTCACACTGATTTACGGGATTTTGCGTTTTTCCAACTTTGCGCATGGGGACACGATGGCATTCGGTGCCATGGTGACCATTCTGGTGACCTGGTGGATGCAAAGTGTCGGCATCAACCTGGGGCCGTTGCCGACAGCCCTGCTGGCCCTGCCCTTTGGAATTGCCGGAACGGCGCTGTTGCTGTTGCTGACGGATCGCTTTGTTTACAAGTTCTATCGCAAACAAAAAGCGGCACCGGTGATCATGGTGATCGTATCGCTGGGGGTGATGTTCATCATGAACGGCCTGGTGCGGTTCATCATCGGCCCCAATGACCAACGTTTTGCCGATGGCGAACGTTTCATAATCCGCGCCCGCGAATTCAAGGCCGCCACAGGCCTGAACGAAGGCCTGGCATTCAAGACCTCTCAGGGGATCACAATCGTGACGGCCGTCATCGTTGTTGTGCTGTTGTTTTGGTTTTTGAACCGGACCCGCACCGGTAAATCGATGCGCGCCTATTCCGATAACGAGGATTTGGCGCTTTTGTCTGGCATCAATCCGGAACGGGTGGTGATGTACACCTGGCTGATCGTGGCCGCGCTGACCACGATTGCCGGGGTGTTGTACGGGTTGGACAAGTCCTTCAAACCCTTCACTTATTTCCAGTTGCTGCTGCCGATTTTTGCCAGCGCGATTGTTGGCGGGCTGGGCAGCCCCATTGGCGCAATTGCCGGTGGGTTTCTGATCGCTTTTTCAGAGGTCACAGTCACATATGCATTCAAGAAAGTGCTGGGATATCTGGCACCCGAAGGCATGGCACCGGATGGATTGATTCAACTGCTGTCGACCGATTACAAATTTGCCGTGTCATTCGCCATTCTGATCATCGTCTTGCTGTTCAAACCGACCGGCCTGTTTAGTGGGAAATCCGTATGACCGGCACATTGAAAAATCTTGCTTTGTTTGGCGCAGTTGCGCTGATGTTTCTGACCACCGGTTACTATAACGGCTGGAACGTCGCGCTTGGTATTTTCAATATGGGCCTGATTTCGGCGATCATGGCGCTGGGGGTGAACATTCAGTGGGGTTATGCGGGCCTGTTCAATGTGGGGATCATGGGATTTGTCGCACTTGGCGGGCTGGGTGCCGTGGTGGTTGCGATGCCGCCAGTGACCGAAGCCTGGGCCGCTGGCGGGGTACGTGTTTTATTCGCGCTGCTTGTCGGACTGGCCACCATCGTGGCGGGGGTCATGTTATGGGGCCGAATGGCGGCGGGACGCCTGCGCGGCCTAACCATTGCCGCATTGCTGATTGCCGGGTTCTACCTGTTTCGGTTCCTGTTTGACCCGGCTGTGGCCGCCATCGAGGCGGTCAATCCCGCCGGGACTGGCTTTTTGGGCGGGCTTGGCCTGCCAGTGCTGGTGGCATGGCCGGTCGGCGGATTACTGGCCGCAGGGGTTGCGTGGGTCGTGGGGAAATCGGCGCTGGGTCTGCGGTCTGATTACCTGGCGATCGCCACCCTTGGTATTGCGGAAATCGTGCTGGCGGTTTTGAAAAACGAAGATTGGCTGAGCCGTGGGGTCAAGAACGTTGTGGGCATCCCGCGCCCCTGGCCGGTGCCCTATGAAATCGATCTGCAAAATTCGCCGGCTTTCGCCGAACGAATGACAGGCTGGGGATTTGAAACTGTTGCCGCCTCTTCGCTGGTGGTCAAGCTTGGCTATTCGATGTTGTTCATGGTTGTGCTGCTGTTGTTGATCTGGATGTCCCAGATGGCGCTGAATTCACCCTGGGGGCGGATGATGCGCGCCATTCGCGACAACGAAGTCGCCGCCGAAGCCATGGGCAAAGACGTCACCCGGCGGCATTTGCAGGTCTTCATTCTGGGCTCGGCCGTGGTCGGGTTGGCAGGGGCAATGATGACCACCCTGGATGGCCAGCTGACCCCGGGCACCTATCAGCCGCTGCGGTTCACATTCCTGATCTGGGTGATGGTGATCGTTGGCGGATCGGGCAATAACTGGGGGTCCGTTTTGGGTGGATTTCTGATCTGGTTCCTGTGGGTTCAGGTTGAACCGATGGGACTGTGGCTGATGGATCTGATCACCGCAGGTATGGCCGATGGATCAGCTCTCAAAACTCATTTGCTAAACAGTGCCGCCCATATGCGCCTGTTAACCATGGGGCTTGTATTATTGCTGGTGCTCAGATTCAGCCCGCGCGGTTTGATCCCTGAACGCTGATTTGAACTGTCGCAAACGCTGCGCTATAGTGAATGCAGATCGACGCATAACATACTGGTCAGGCGCAGGAAAATACGATGCCACCTATTGCGATCCTCATTTTGGCCGCCGGTTCCGCCACGCGCATGTTGGGCCGTGACAAATTGATGGAACCAATCCGTGGCGTGCCGCTTTTGCGCCGGATTGCCGAAACCGCGCTGAAAACCGGCCACCCGGTTTACGTCGCCCTGCCCCAGGATGCGCGCGACCGGCTGAACGCATTGTCAGGTCTGGGCGTAACCCAGCTGGAAGTCGAATCACCAGAACAAGGCATGTCACAAAGCCTGCGTGCCGGTCTGCGGGTGCTGCCGCATTCTGTTTCCGGCGCAATGATCATGCTGGCGGATATGCCGGAAATCACCACCAGCGATCTGACCACATTGGCGGACCAGTTTGCAAAGACGCCGGATCGCATCGTGCGGGCATGTGATGATCAGGGACACCAGGGGCATCCGGTCATTTTTCCGTCCGGATTTTTTACCAAACTGGCGGATGTCACCGGTGACAAAGGTGCGCGCGACATTCTGAAATCAGAAAAGATTACATTGGTTGAATTGCCAAGGGGTCATGCCACCACCGATTTGGATACACCCGAGGACTGGATTGCGTGGCGGCGGGCCAACCCGCTCCAAAATTGACCGGCCCGACACAGGGTCGAACCGGCCAGCACGCACTAAAATATCGCTCTAGCGGGTCATCAATCGGGCTTCGTGCCCTTTCAGCGCCCGCCGCGCCGGGGCATACCCGCCGGCTTTCTTGCGGATTTTCAGTTCCGGAAACAGCGCAAATATTTCGTCGCGCTGATCTGATTCCAACCCGTTCAGCGCATACTCGCCCGGCAAAAAGGATTCAGTCCATGCGCCGTTGGACAACACGATTTCGTGGCGGTCACAAAGGAAATGAACATAGTCAACAGTATGGGTCGCCGTGCGTTCAATCCCCGGCATGCCGACCAGATGTTTGGCCGCCACCAATACTTCGGTTTCGTCGAAATACAATTGTGCCTCTTTACTGGTCAGCAACACGCGATGGCTGGGCGACAACAGCATGTCCCGTTCCGGAAGCCCATTGCCCAATGCCCCTTTTCTAACGCGTATCGGCTGATATTTTTGCGGCAAGTTGCCCTGTGCCAGCGTCAAACGCTTGTGTCCGACCCAACGAATTTTCTGGGCACCATTGTCGCGGGTGAAAACGCGGTCGCCAGGTTTCAAATCCTGCACGGCAACCTCGCCCTGCATAGTCGCAATCGCTGTATCCGGTGTGAAACAGATGATCCGTTCGATTTCACTGAAATTTGTGGTGCTGGTCAGATTGCCAAAGGAATCATAAAAATTGATCTTGCCGCTTTCAGCCCCGGTCGGCACCACGGTGTAGTTCGACAGGCCCGATAAATCCAGCACGTCGATATCTGACCCGTCGGCATCTTCACCACCGATGATCGTGTGGTTGCCCGCGGCCACGATGAACGTGTCGCTGTCTTGTCCGCCCTTGGCAAGGTCGTCGCCGTCATCCCCCAGAACCAGCGTGTCATCGCCATCCTGGCCAAACATATAGTCATTGCCAGCGCCGCCAATGATTGTGTCATCGCCAATGCCGCCCTTCAGCAAATCGCTTTGTGCGCCGCCGTCGATCAGGTCATCGCCGGCGCCTCCGATGATGGTGTCGCAGCCGTCTTCGCCCAGGATCGTATCGTCACCGTCCTGGCCCAGCATCTGGTCATTGCCGGCACCACCAGACATTTCGTCATCACCGGTACCGCCCTGCAAATAATCGTACCCGTCGCCACCATCCATGACGTCGTCACCGGCATCACCATAGATCCGATCATTGCCGGCACCCCCGGACAGATCATCATCGCCATCGCCGCCGCGCAACTGATCACCGCCCTCACCACCGGTGATCGTGTCGTCGCCTTTGCCGCCGCTGAGATAGTCGATGCCGTCGCCGCCATCTATCGTGTCGTCGCCGTCATCACCATGGATGGCATCGCGACCGTCGCCGCCAAGGATGGTATCGTCGCCATCACCACCAAAAATTTTGTCGTTGCCTTGCTGGCCGTCGATATAGTCATCGCCCTTGCCGCCATAGACGGTGTCATTGCCCTTGCCAGCTTTGACCGTGTCATCGCCTTTGCCAGCATCGATGATATCATCGGACGCAGTCCCGTTCAGAATGTCGTCACCAGAGGTGCCGTTAATAATTGCCATCGTTACCCTCGACCTCGACACTCCCCCCTCTCCCAAGGGTGACTGTCCCCACGATCACCATTGTGGACATACTTTGACCACGATTTGGCCATTATTGCGAATTCGCCGGAACCAAACCAGCAAATTATGATGATCCGCATCGCGCGTGTGGCCGGGATACAACCCTAAAGAGTCTGACGGGCCGAGAATCCCCAAAAGGGTCAAAATTATCCGGATCTGGGCGCACAATCGCGGTGAAACGACCGTATTATCGCGAAGCTGGCACAAGACCCCGGGGGGATTGACGGGTGCCCATATCTGGTGGAAAATGTCCAATTCGCTATTTTTTGTGGGATTGTTTCGATTAGCCGGACAAACCATCCCTGAACTGACTGCAACCCCGCCCGGTGATTCCCCGCCCGATCGATAATGTCAGGTTTTGCGGGTACGGCACCGTGCAACAAGTCCCGGACAGATCAGCCACAACTGCCGCCCGGCTGCCAACCCGGGTGCGACCGGGAACCCGATCTTTTGATCGCCCACCATCAGACAGGCCCCGCCCGCCTCGTCCAAATCAGCCACCACACTGGCCGGAATAACAGCCGCCGCTGTCGCGTCGCCGGGGTGGTTTTCCACCAGTAATGCACCCGGCCCGGGGCGCAGTTCCCACCGCTCGCCGACCTGACCCGCGGCGGCGTAGTCAAACACCGTTTCGCCCAGTCGAAACTGGATCAGCCCGTCCGCCGCCTTGGCAACTGGCAGGGTAAAACAAGCAGGTCCTGGCTTTAGGCTGCCAATCCGGCCGTTTGCGACCGGCAGCAAATGATCCGCCAGCACCTGAATTTCAAACTGGCTGTGGGTCACGTACAAGACCGCCAGACTGAATTGATCCACCGCGCGGGTGATATATGGCAGAACCTCGGCTTTGCGATCTGTGTCCAGACCCGCCATCGGTTCATCCAGAAACAGGATACCGGGTTTGGCAGCCAGCGACCGGGCCATCGCCACACGCCGCATTTCACCACCAGAAAGTGTGCCCGGTCGACGCCCCAGAAGCCCCACCAGATCAAATGCGCTGATCACTTCCTGAATGCGGGTTTCGTCAGTGCCGCGCCGCCGCGCGCCATAACGCACGTTATCGATGACATTCAGGTGCGGAAACAGACGCGCATCCTGAAACACGAAACCAATCGACCGGTGCTGCGGGGCAAGCCCTGTCCAGTCCGTGTCACGAAAACGGACCCGGCCAATCGCATCCGGTTCCAGCCCGGCCAGGGCCCGCAACAATGTGGTTTTGCCAGACCCGCTGGCCCCGACAATGCCACAGATCCCCTGCAAGGGAATGTCCGCTGCGCCCGCCAGTTCAAAACCCGGCTTTTGAAGTTTCAGGTCAAATGAAAGCGTATCAGCCACCCACCTGCACCCCGCGCCGGTTCAACATGTAAACGACTGTCAGCACCACAAATGAAAACACCAGCAGCCCTGCGGACAGGATATGCGCGGTTTGATAATCCAGTGTTTCGACTGCGGAATAGATTTCGATTGATATGACGCGGGTCTGGCCGGGAATGTTGCCACCCACCATCAGCACCACACCGAATTCGCCCATGGTATGCGCGAAGCTCAGCACCAGTGCAGTCAGCAACCCACGGCGTGCCATTGGCATCGCGACGGTACGAAACGCATCAAATTTGCTGGCCCCCAATGTGGCCGCGGCCTCCATCACGCCGCCACCTACGGCCTGAAATGCCGTTTGCAATGGCTGCACCGCAAACGGCATCGAATAAATCACCGAGGCAAAGACCAGGCCCATGAATGAAAAGGCCAAAGTATCGCCGGTCAGCGACAAAAACAGACCGCCAAGGGCAGAATTCGGGCTCATCAGCACCAGCAAGTAAAACCCAAGCACGGTCGGTGGCAAAACCAATGGCAATGCGGTGATGGCCTCGATAAAGGGGCGAATGGGGCTTTTGGTGCGCGCCAGCCACCACGCCAGCGGCAGCGCCAGACACAATAGGATGATGGATGTCAGACTGGCCAGTTTCAGTGACAAAAACACAGGCCCCAAAAGATCGCTCATTGGGGAATTCCGTAGCCGTCTTTGCGAATGATTTCAAAGGCGCGCCCGGACCCCAGAAAGTCCATGAAACTGGCGGCAACCGCATTATCGCTGCCACGGTTGGTGATCACGCCGTCCTGACGAATGGCGGTGTACCAGTCCTCGGGCACCGCAGTAAATCGGATCGCGTCACCCTTGCCAAAGACTTGTGACAGCGCCACAAACCCGGCGGTCGCGTTGCCGGTCACGACAAACCCATATGTCTGGCCAACGTTTTCGCCAAACACGGCGTCTTTGTTCCATCCCGTTTCACCGCGCAGGCGGGTCAACACCTGTTGGCTGGCAACGCCATAGGGTGCGATGGCCGGATCGGCCAGGGCGACACGGGTGGGCGTGGTGCCCAGATCGTCCAGGGCCGGGGCACTGTCCTTGGTGAAAACATAGGCCAGCTTGCCAACAGCATAAGTTCTTGGTGCGCCCGATAAACCTTCGGCAAACAGATGGGCGGGCCGGGCCTGATCGGCGGATAGGAAAATGTCATACGGCGCACCATTGACGATTTGCGCATAAAGTTTGCCGGTCGACCCCTGCACCAGCACAATTTCGTCGCCGGTTTCAATTTCGAAAGCCGCCGCAATACGTTCGACAGTCCGATAAAAATTGGCCGCCACAGCAACAACGGCCTCACCGGCCACGGCTGGCACAGTGCCCGGCAATATCGTCAGGATCGCGGTGGCCGCCAAAATTACGGAGAGTTTCACAGTGCCCGCAGCCTCCTGCCGGAATGCAGTTTTTGGTGCCCGAGGAGAGATTCGAACTCTCACGCCCGTGAAGGCAAGGGATTTTGAATCCCTCGTGTCTACCATTCCACCACTCGGGCAACCGGATTGCTGTCTAGCGCCGCTCAATCGGCACGTCCACCCGAAATTGCAGGAAAATGAATTTTCTCGTGGTCGCAACCAACATGCGACAAACACGGTGCGAAATGCGACAAACCCACCCCCCATTCCAGACGCTGCGACCGGATTACAGCTGATCTGTCCCAAACGTGTCGCACGCGCCCAAATCCGGCGTGCGATAGCCGGTTGCAAACCAGCGTTGCCGCTGCTGTGATGTGCCATGGGTAAACGTGTGCGGCATTGGCGTGCGCCCGGCGTTGCGCATCAGCGTGTCATCACCAATTTGTTTGGCCGCATTCATGGCTTCCTGGATGTCGCCGGGTTCCAGCGTACCAAATCGCGCCTGAGCATAGCGCGCCCACAGACCCGAATAACAGTCGGCCTGCAATTCGATGCGCACCGAAATGGCGTTGCTGTCTTCCTGGCTGACCTGTTTGCGGAGCGCGTTGGCCCGGCCCAGGATGCCCAGTTCATTTTGTACATGATGCGCCACTTCATGGGCCACAACATATGCCGCGGCAAAATCACCCTTGGCGCCCATTTTCCGGCTGAGTGTGGTGAAAAATTCGGTGTCCAGATACACTTTTTTGTCGCTTGGACAATAAAACGGTCCGGTCGCCCCGCTGGCACCGCCACAGGGTGATTGGGTCGCGCCTTTGAACAAGACCAAAGTGGCCGGTTGGTAGGTTTCATCGACTTGCGTGCGAAAAACCTCGGCCCAGATTTCTTCGGTGTCGGCCAATGTCACCGACACAAATTCACCGGCCTGGCGATCCGCCGCAGTGATTTCACCGCCGCCTGGGCTGGTGGCCCCACTGTCGTCACCTTGTAAAAACGGGCTGACATCAACGCCCAAAAATGCCCCGATCAGCAACACCGCGATCAGACCCAGCCCGCCAATACCGCCCACAGCCTTGCCGCTGCGCCGGGTGCGGCGATCTTCGATATTCCGGCTTTTGCGCCGTCCTTTCCATTTCATCACGCGATCCCCCTTACCAATTACATGCCCCACTGTAGCGGCGGCTATATGCAGTTCAACCAAGGTCTTGGCTTGACGTCACGGTTTGGGCATGGCGTATGGGCAAATAAAAAGGCGACAGGCAATGATCAGGGCACTTTACGACTGGACAATTTCACTGGCCGAGCATCCACGCGCGATGTGGGCATTGGCGCTGGTGGCATTTATCGAAAGCTCGGTCTTTCCGATACCGCCCGATCTTTTGATGATCCCGATGATCATTGCGCGCCCAAACAAAGCGTTCCTGATAGCCGCCGTTGCCATGGTGGCGTCGGTGTTGGGCGGCATGCTGGGCTATTTCATCGGCTGGGGCCTGTTTGAAAGCGTCGGCCAACCTGTGCTCGAATTTTACGGCAAGACCGATCGCTTTGATGATTTCGCGACCCGGTATAATGAATGGGGTGCCTGGGCTGTGCTGATGGCCGGCGTCACGCCGTTTCCCTATAAGGTCATCACCATCCTGTCAGGTTCAACCGGTCTGAGCCTGCCTGTCTTCATTATCTCGTCGATCATCGCCCGCGGGTTGCGGTTTTTCATTATCGCCGCCCTGTTATGGCGATTTGGGCCGCCCGTCCGTGAATTCATCGAACGCCGTCTGGGCTTGATGTTTACGCTGTTTATCGTGATCCTTTTCACCGGTTTTGCAGCGGTGAAATATCTATGACCCAAACCCGATACATTATGCTGGCGATGGCCGGGTCTGCGGCATTGTTGCTGGGTGCATGGATGTTTCAGTTCGCTGGTTACGCCCCTTGCAAGCTGTGTGTCTGGCAGCGATGGCCCCATGGCGCGGCCGTCGCTATTGGTCTTGTTGCGCTGTGGATGCCGGCGGCAATATTTCTGGTCGCGGGCGCATTGGCCGCGCTGACAACGGCCGGTATCGGTCTGTACCACACCGGGATTGAACGGGCTTGGTGGGAAGGTCCGGATAGCTGCACCAGCGGCGATATATCCGACCTGTCGACCGATGCATTGATGGACCAGATCATGTCGGCACCGCTGGTGCAATGTGATGTCGTGGCCTGGCAAATGCTGGGACTGTCCATGGCCAGTTGGAACATGGTGATGTCGCTTGTTCTGGCCGGGTTGTGGGCTTGTGCGTATGCAAAAGGCCGCACGAACATCTAGGATTTCTGTGTATTTTCTGATCATTACGACCCGTACCTGCGGTCGCATCACCAACAAAACTGCCAATGATTGTCAGCAAGCCCGCTAATGCACATTCACATACAGCGCTAACCTACCGCCAACACCTGGCGAAAATAACATCGTTGCGAAATATCGCGAGCAGTGCATTGCACCGACCCCATTCCGTGCGTCAACATACGCGACAATCTGATACTTGCAGCCGCCAATTGCGTGGAAACACAGCAATGACGGTCAGCACGGGAACTTGCAGTCGATGGGAATCTTAGTGCAACGTGAACTCTCCGGTTACATGGCGCCATTCCCCCGAAGATATTTCCTTGCGATGAACAAATCGCACCGAATGCAACGGGCCTTCGATTTTTTTCTGCCAGAACGCGATAAATTCAAAAAGTTTCGGGTGATCGGGCGCCAGATCATATTCCTGCCAGACATAGGTATTCAGAACATTCTGATAGTCGGGCATGCGATAAAATAATTCCGCCGTGGTCAGCCCATAGCCACGCAGCATCAGTGCGGTTTCAGATGTGGTCATCCTTAGCCTCCGATTTGCCCCTGCACAGCCAGTTTGCCGCAAACGAATTACTTTTCAATAAAAACAATCTTCTAGCACTTTGTTGTGATGGCTGCTGGTGCCCGGACACAACAGCCATTGCACCCCATATACGGGTAGTGGTAAACTGACTATAACAAGATGTAGCAAAAGCAATACAGGCGGCAACGCACGTGAACGACACCCCGGAAGATACTGACAACGAAGACGAAAAGGGCCCTTTGCGTCCTGCTTACGATGGGCCAACCATCGACATCGTCCAGGAAATGAAAACATCATATCTCGATTACGCCATGAGCGTGATCGTGAGCCGGGCGATACCTGACCTGCGCGACGGATTGAAACCGGTGCATCGGCGCATCCTTTATGCCATGCATGAAACTGGCAATTCACACGACAAATCATATCGAAAATCGGCCCGTCCGGTCGGCGACACGATGGGGAAATACCATCCCCATGGCGATGGGGCGATCTATGACGCGCTGGTGCGGATGGCACAGCCGTTTTCGATGTCACTGCCATTGCTGGACGGCCAGGGCAACTTTGGATCCATGGATGGCGATAACCCGGCGGCGATGCGCTATACCGAGGTCCGAATGGATAAACCGGCGGCCTCGCTGCTGGCAGATATCGAAAAAGACACAGTCGATTTTCAGGATAATTACGACGGCAAGGATCAGGAACCAACGGTTCTGCCCGCCCGCTATCCAAATATGCTGGTCAATGGCGCCGGTGGTATTGCGGTCGGGATGGCCACTAATATCCCCCCCCACAATCTGGGCGAAGTAATCGATGGCACGCTGGCGCTGATCGACGAACCCGATCTGAGCAGCGAAGCGTTGATGGCTTATGTGCCTGCGCCGGATTTTCCGACCGGCGGGGTCATTCTGGGCCGTTCGGGCGCGCGCAAGGCCTATATGGAAGGCCGCGGCAGCGTGGTCATCCGCGCCAAAACCCGCATCGAGGAAATTCGCAAGGACCGGTTTGCAATCATTCTGGATGAAATTCCCTATCAGGTGAACAAGGCCAGCATGATCGAAAAGATTGCTGAACTGGTGCGCGACAAAAAACTGGAAGGCATTTCCCACGTTCAGGACGAATCGGATCGGATTGGCGTACGCGTCGTGGTCGAACTGAAACGCGACGCGACAGCCGAGGTGGTGCTGAATCAGCTGTTCCGCTATACACCGATGCAGACATCATTTGGCTGCAACATGCTGGCGCTGAATGGGGGTCGCCCCGAGCAATTGACGTTGCGTGATTTTTTAAGTTATTTCATAACCTTCCGCGAAGAAGTTGTTGCGCGACGTACCGCATTTGAATTGCGAAAGGCACGCGAACGCAGCCACATTCTGTGTGGTCTGGCCGTGGCCGTGTCGAATGTGGATGAAATCGTCGCCACGATCCGCGGCTCGGCTGATCCGGCGGACGCGCGGGAAAAACTGATGACCCGGCGCTGGCCGGCCCATGACATCGTTGAATACATCAAACTGATCGATGACCCCAGCCACACGCTGAATGACGATGGTACCTATAATCTGTCAGAGCTTCAGGCCCGCGCAATTCTGGAATTGCGCCTGCAACGCCTGACCGCAATGGGTGTCAAGGAAGTCACCGATGAACTTCAGGAACTGGCCGCAAACATCCGGGAATACTTGGATATCTTGCGATCGCGTGATCGCATCATGGCAATCATCGCCGACGAGTTGCGCGAAGTTAAGGACAAATTCGCGGTCCCACGTCGCACTGAAATTGTCGACTGGTCCGGGGATATGGACGACGAAGATCTGATTGAACGTGAAGACATGGTGGTGACGATCACCAGCGATGGCTGGATCAAACGCACCCCGCTGGCCGAGTTCCGTGCGCAGCGACGCGGGGGCAAGGGCCTGTCGGGCATGTCCACCAAGGAAGAAGACGTTGTCACCAATCTGTTTGTGGCCAATACCCATACCCAGCTGCTGTTTTTCACCACTGATGGCATGGTCTACAAGCTCAAGACATGGCGTCTGCCCCAGGGTGGCCGCACCGCCAAGGGCAAGGCGATCGTCAATATTCTGCCGATCCCCACGGGTGTTTCAATTGCCGCGATAATGCCGGTCGACAAGCCCGATGATGAATGGGAAAATCTGCAAATCGTTTTTGCAACAACGGCCGGTGACGTGCGGCGCAATGCGCTGTCCGATTTTACCAACGTCAAATCCAACGGCAAAATCGCCATGAAACTGCCCGAAGATGTGCAGATGGTGAACGCACGCATTTGCACCGAAGATGACGATGTCATGCTTTTCACCGGCGGCGGTCGCGCCATCCGGTTCCACGCCACTGATGTGCGAGTCTTCAAGGGGCGCGACAGTACCGGTGTGCGTGGTATTCGCCTGAAAGACGGCGAAAAGGTCGTGTCGATGTCGGTCATTCGCCACTTTGAGGCCACCAGCGAGGAACGCATCGCGTATCTGAAACAGCGTCGCGCGCTGGCGGGTCTGACGGATGAGGCTGACACTGACGAAGAAGAAACCGGCGCCGGTGCCATTACTGCCGAACGATACGGCGAAATGGCTGCGGCCGAAGATTTGCTGCTGACCATCACGTCCGGCGGTTCAGGCAAAATCAGCTCTTCCCATGACTATCCTGTGCGCGGGCGCGGCGGCATGGGTGTAGCCGCAATGGACAAGGCCATGCGCGGCGGCGAAGTGGTCGCATCATTCGCTGTTGAAATGGCCGATCAGATCATGTTGGCGACGTCCAAGGGGCAATCTATCCGGGTGCCTGTGGAAGGCATTTCATTCCGTTCACGCAGTGCTGGCGGCGTCAAAGTCTTTGACACGGCCAAGGGCGAAGAGGTCGTATCGGTGGCCTGGATCGCAGACCAAAGCGAGGATGAGGATCAAGAGGCAGACACCGCAGACACCACCACCCAGTAGGTTCAAATACCTGATTGGCTTGTCTGCCGGTGCGCACGGGCGTCAAAGCGCGGGTTCCGTCTTTTCATTTTGCTGTAGCCGCACTAGATCGATGCCATGAACAACACTCTTAATATCGTCGGTGGCGGCATGGCCGGATCAGAGGCCGCCTGGCAGGCCGCCAAGGCAGGCATTCGGGTCGTGATTCACGAAATGCGGCCGACCGTTGGCACATTTGCCCACAAGACCGGCGACCTGGCCGAAATGGTCTGTTCCAACTCGTTTCGTTCGGACGATGACGAACGCAATGCTGTGGGCCTGCTGCACTGGGAAATGCGCGCCGCTGGCGGGTTGATCATGGAAATGGCCGACAAACACGCGCTGCCGGCTGGTGGTGCACTGGCAGTTGACCGCGATCTGTTTGCCCAGGATGTGACCAAACGCCTGCGTGCGTTGCCAAATGTGTCGGTCCAAAACAGCGAAATCACAACCCTGCCCCGCGACGGTCACTGGATCATCGCGACCGGGCCGCTGACATCCAGCGGTCTGGCGACGGCGATCCGCCAGGAAACAGGTCAGGACAGTCTGGCGTTTTTTGATGCAATTGCTCCGATTGTCTATGCCGACAGCATCGATATGGATGTGGCCTGGATGCAGTCACGCTATGACAAGGGCGAAACCGAGGAAGACCAAAAGGCCTATCTGAACTGCCCGATGACGCGCGATCAATACTACGCCTTTATCGACGCGCTTTTGGCCGCGGACAAAACCGAGTTTCATGAAGGCGAAACAGCAGGGTATTTCGACGGTTGCCTGCCGATCGAGGTCATGGCCGAACGTGGGCGTGAAACCCTGCGATTTGGACCGATGAAGCCCGTCGGGCTGACCAACGCGAATGATCCGGGCAACAAACCCTATGCCGTGGTCCAGCTGCGCCGTGACAACAAGCTGGGTACGCTGTTTAACATCGTCGGCTTTCAGACCAAGATGAAATACGGCGTGCAAACTGCTGTTTTTAAATCCATTCCGGGCCTGCACAATGCCAGCTTTGCGCGATTGGGCGGGATACACCGCAATACATTCATCAACTCTCCCACTTTGCTGGACGAACAGATGCGCCTGCGAACCTGTCCCAACATCCGTTTCGCCGGCCAGATTACCGGCGTCGAAGGCTATGTCGAAAGTGCGGCCATGGGATTGCTTGCCGGCCACATGGCCGTGGCTGAAATGACCGGAAACCCGGTTACTACCCCGCCGCCCGACACCGCCATGGGTGCGCTGATCCATCACATCACCGGTGGCGCCGAGGCCAAGACATTTCAGCCGATGAACGTCAATTTCGGACTGTTTCCGCCGGTGGACGCCAAGGGCGGGCGTCGCGGACGCAAGGACCGCTACAAGGCCTATACAGACCGCGCAAAACTGTCATGGGCCGCCTGGCTGGCACAAACGAATCTGGACGCGGCCTGAACCGCGCTGCTAGCCTTGGCGCATGACGTTCTGCACGCGCTTTGCCCCTTCTCCGACCGGTCCCCTGCATCTGGGACATGCCTATTCAGCGTTGCTGGCCCATGACATGGCCCGCGCGGCAAACGGCACGTTTCTATTGCGTATGGAAGATACGGACCGGCAACGCAGCAAACCAGTATGGGATGATCTGATTTTCGAGGATTTACAATGGCTTGGCATCACATGGGACGGGCCAATTCACAGGCAGTCAGACCATCTTGGCAGCTACAACACCCGGCTGGCCGCGCTGGCAAATCGCGGGCTGTTATACCCCTGTTCCTGCTCTCGGTCTGATATCCGCGCAGCCTTGTCAGCCCCACAAGAAGGCGTGATCCATCAGGTCTATCCCGGCACCTGTCGCCACAGATCATTATCAGATCGCAGACCGGGTGACGCATTGCGCCTGAATTTGGCCAAGGCCCTGAAAAACCTGCACCCCAGCGACCTGGTTTTCACCGAGACAGGCGACACACATGCAGGTCTGCATCGCGTCGATCCGGACGCGGCCATAGCAACCATCGGGGATATTATCCTTGGTCGAAAGGACGAAGACATCGTCGCCTATTTTCTGGCCTCGGCTTTTGACGATGCAGATCAAGGGATCAGCCACGTCATCCGGGGCGAGGATTTATTCGATTTCACCCCCATACAGGTGATCCTGCAACATTTGCTGGGCTTGGTGACCCCGATCTATCACCACCATCGCCTGATCCGTGACGATGCCGGCAAACGGCTGGCCAAACGCGACGATGCGCGGGCCATACGCCACTATCGCGAAACCGGCCTGTCAGCAGCCGATATCAGGGCCATGGTTGGGTTGTGACGGCTAAATCTGCGGCGTCATAAGTTCGCGTTCGCCGTCGCCGGTGACGGATGTGTAAAAACAAGAGTGTCGATTGGTGTGACACGCAGGGCCAGCCTGGCGCACGATCACAAGCAGGCTGTCGCGATCACAGTCAACGCGCAAATCAATCAGTTCCTGTGTGTGTCCGCTGGTTTCGCCCTTGACCCAGAACGCCCCACGAGACCGCGACCAATAGGTGACGCGCCCGGTGTCCAGTGTCCGCGACACAGCCTGTGCATTCATCCATGCCAACATCAGAACATCGCCGGATTCGTCCTGTGCGACGACCGGGATCAACCCCTGATCGTTATAGTTCAGGCTGGCTGGATCAAACATGCGATTTCCTTTGCATCTGCTTTGTGCAGGCCTATTTATGTCAGGCACATACACAAGGGCAATGCAATGAGCGATGCGGATCTGATAAATTTGTATTCCGGGCGAATTTTGGCGCTGGCAGCAGATATTCCGCTGACTGAACGGCTGACGGCCCCGCAATCCAGTATCAAGAAACGTTCACCGCTATGCGGATCGACCGTAACCGTTGATGTCATCATGGCCTATGGTGCCGTTGCGCAATTTGGCCAGGACGTCAAAGCCTGCGCATTGGGACAGGCGGCGGCCTCGGTTCTGGGTGCCAATGTCATCGGCAAAACCCAGGCTGAAATTGAAACTGCTAGGGGTCAGTTATACGCAATGCTGACCGAAAACGCACCGCCACCGGCAGCCCCGTTCGACGCATTGCGTGTTTTGGAACCGGCACGCGAATTCAAGAATCGCCACGCGTCCATCATGCTGGCGTTTGATGCCACATCCGAAGCGATATCCCAGGCGCTTGGCACCGACATCGCAGCGTCGCCCTGAACCGCACCTGCCGCACCACTAAACCCGAACCTTAAGGCTGGCCCAAAAAAACCGCCGCACATCCCTGGGGGAATGGCGGCGGCAGTCAAAGGTCTGTTGTCTGGTCACAAGACGGGGGGATGAGGTCGCCCCGACAAGACAGATACAGGCAGTTTCAGTCGTTTACGCACCGACGTTGGGACAGAGATGCGAATGACCAGACAGACCATCAGGCAGATCAAACAATCCCGGGCAGGTGCAGGACAACGATCAGCATCACCACAAGAGCAGCAGCACCAAAAAAATCACCGAGCAGTGTGGACGATGTGCGTTCGATTGTGGATTTCAGTTCAGTAAACATTGCCAAATTCCTGTCAGCGGGGTGTTTGTTCCTATATTGTTCTCAAATTTTTCGCGTCATGTAAAGAACTTTTTAAGAACATTTGTGAACAAAAGGTGTTTTTCCGTTAACCCACTGAAATCAAACGAATTGCTTTGTCCTGTTCCATCAACCACAGCAGTGTTTTGACCGCACCGCCCCGTTTCGAGGCGAGTTTCGGGTCCCCCGACAGCAGGTTTCGCGCGTCATTTTGGGCCAGTTCCATCAACGCGGCCTGCCGTTCCAGATCAGCGATACGAAAATGCGGCAAACCCGATTGTGCGGTGCCGATCATGTCCCCTGCGCCGCGCATCGCCAGATCTTCTTCGGCGATCCGAAATCCGTCTTCGGTTTCGCGCAACGTTTCCAGTCGCCGTTTTCCGCCGGCGCTCAGCGGTGCGTGATACAGCAACAGACAGGTGGATTTGGCACTGCCGCGCCCGACGCGGCCGCGCAGCTGATGCAATTGGGCCAATCCAAAATGTTCGGCGCGTTCAATGACCATAATTGATGCATTGGGCACATCGACCCCGACCTCGATCACCGTGGTGGCAACCAGAACCTTGGTGTCGCCGGCTACAAATCTTGCCATCCCCGCGTCCTTGTCCGCTGATGGCATTTGCCCATGCACCAACCCGACAATGCCCTCGCCCAGGGCGGCACGCAAATGTTTGAACCGCTGCTCGGCGGCGGTCATATCGCTCAGCTCGCTTTCTTCGACCAGCGGGCAAACCCAATAGGCCTGCCGTCCGTCAACCACCGCATCCCGCAAATGTTCAATCACTTCATCCATGCGCGTATCGGACACCAGCGCCGTCGTCACCGGCAAACGGCCCGGTGGCTTTTCATCCAGCACCGACACATCCATGTCGCCATACTGCGCCAATGCCAATGATCGCGGAATCGGCGTCGCAGTCATGACCAGCACATCCGCACCCGCGCCCTTGGCCCCCAGTTCCATCCGCTGTGACACGCCGAAACGATGCTGTTCGTCAACAACAGCCAATCGCAGGTCTTTGAATTCCACGTCTTTCTGAAACACCGCATGGGTGCCCACAAGAATATGAATGTCGCCCGATTTCAGCGCCGCAAGTTTCGCCGCCCGTTCGCGGCCCTTGTCCCGGCCAGTCAGAATATCCAGCACCACCCCGGCCTGTTCGGCCAGCGGCAACAGCGCCTCTTTGTGCTGACGCGCCAGTATTTCCGTCGGGGCCATCATCACCCCCTGCCCGCCGGATTCGACCGCGACCAGCAATGCCATCAACGCCACCAGCGTCTTGCCCGACCCCACATCGCCCTGCAGCAACCTGTTCATGCGCATCTTGGTCGCCAGATCATCGGTGATATCACGGATGGCGCGTTCTTGCGCACCTGTGGGACGATACGGCAACGCCGCCAGGACACGCCCCTGCAACTTGCCAGTGGCAACGCTTGGCCGCCCGCGCCCCTTGCGCACCGCCATGCGTGCCAGCGCCAGCGTAACCTGATGGGCAAATAATTCATCATAGGCCAGGCGTCGGCGGGTCGGCGAATCTGGCGCCAGATCCTGCGCCGATTGCGGGGCATGGGCCTTTTTGATCGCGGTGGTAAAATCATCCCAGCCTTCGCGCGACAAAACCCCGGGGTCGATCCATTCGTCCAGATCAGGCAGACGGGCCATGGCTGCGGCTGACGCCTTGAACATCAGTTTTTGCGTTATGCCGGCGGTCAACGGATAGACAGGTTCAAAACCTGGGATTTCATCCGCCGCATCAGGCATCAGCACATGGTCGGGGTGAACCATCTGCGCGACCCCGTCAAAAATTTCGAGCTTGCCCGACACAACCCGTTTTTCACCTGTGGGCAGTTGTTTTCGCAGCCAATCCTCGCGGGCATGAAAAAACACAAGCTGAAACGTTGTTTCGGCATCTTCGACCATGATGCGATAGGGGCGACCGCGCTGCGAGGCGGGGACATGTGCACCGATGGTGATCTGCACGGTGATGGTCGCCGGGGCGGCGATGTCGCGCACGGTGTCGACCCGCCGCCGGTCAATGCCGCTATAGGGCAGCGTAAACAACAGATCACGCGGTTTTTCGATATGAATTTGCGCCAGATGCTGCGCGGTTTTAGGCCCCACACCATCCAACTGTTGCAGGCTGGCAAATAACGGAAACAGGATGTCCGGGCGGCTCATGCTGCGCCGATCAGGGCGAACCACGCATCTTCGTCAATCACCCTGACCCCCAGATCCGTGGCCTTTTTCACCTTGGAACCCGCACCGGGACCCGCGACCACCAGATCCGTTTTCGCCGAAACCGAACCGGCGACCTTGGCACCCAGCCTTTCGGCGCGTGCCTTGGCCTCGGCGCGGGTCATGCGTTCCAATGACCCGGTAAATACCACAATCTGACCCGCCACCGGACTGTCCTGGGTGCCGCCAATCTCTGCATCCTGGATATCCAGTTGCGCCACCAGCCGGTCGATCGACGCACGTTCGTTGTCCTGATGGAACGTATTGACCAGCGAGGCGGCCATCACCGCGCCAACGCCGTCGATGTTGATCAGATCATCCCAATCTGTGCCCTCACCCGGCGTGGCGCGGGTCATCGCCTGTTCAAAACTGTCCCAACTGCCATAGTGATTGGCCAACAGACCTGACGCGTTTTCCCCGACATGGCGAATACCAAGCGAGAATATCACACGGCGCAACGGAATGCGGCGTTTTTCGTCAATGGCCCGAAACAGGTTTTCCGCAGATTTTTCGCCCCACCCGTCCCGGTTTTTCAGTCTGGCCAGCGCGTTGCGATCCCGGTCGGCCAGTGTGAAAATATCCGCCGGTTCACGGATCGCTAAAACATCGTCTTCGTAAAACATCTCGACCTGTTTGGCACCCAATCCATCGATGTCAAACGCGCTGCGTCCGACAAAATGCTTTAGTTTTTCCACCGCCTGGGCCGGGCAAATAATGCCACCGACACACCGGCGCACCGCGTCTCCGTCTTCGCGGATCGCCTGGCTTTGGCATTCGGGGCAGCGATCGGGAAAAACGAAGGGCTTTGAATCCGGGGGTCTCTTGGACAAGTCAACGTCAGCGACCTTTGGAATCACATCACCGGCGCGATAGACCTGCACCCAGTCGCCAACCCGGATATCCTTGCCGCCGCGAATGGTTTGCCCCTTGGAATCAAGGCCGCGAATGTAGTCTTCGTTGTGCAAAGTCGCGTTGGACACAACCACGCCACCAACCGTTACCGGGTGCAGCCGCGCAACCGGTGACAGCGCACCGGTTCGGCCCACCTGAATGTCGATCGCATCCAACCATGTCCATGCCAGTTCGGCCGGAAACTTGTGGGCGATCGCCCATCTGGGTGTCGTCGAACGAAACCCCAGTCGCTGCTGCAAGGACAGATCGTTCACCTTGTAAACGACACCATCGATATCGTAATCCAGGGTCGCGCGCTGTTCTTCGATCTCGCGATAGATTTTCAACATCTCGGCCGGTCCGTTGCACAGCGCGGTCAACGGATTTGTGTCAAATCCCAGTGTTGCCAGACGGGCGATGGCCCCTATTTGGTCAGTCGCCAGGGCATCCGACACCTCGCCCCATGCATATGCAAAGAACCGCAAGGGGCGGGACCGGGTGATATTTGCATCCAACTGGCGCAATGACCCCGCCGCGGCATTACGCGGATTGGCAAAGGGCTTGTCCCCGGCGGCAGTTTGGCGGGCGTTCAACGCCGCAAAATCCGAATGCAGCATGTAAACCTCGCCGCGCACCTCAAGCACATCCGGCGCACCGCTCAGTTCAACTGGCAGCCCGGTGATCATCCGGGCATTCGCGGTGACATTTTCCCCGGTTGTGCCGTCGCCGCGTGTGGCCGCCTGAACCAGTTTGCCGTTTTCGTACCGCAATGACAGCGACAGACCGTCAATCTTTGGTTCCGCAGTATAGGAAAGCCCGCCGCTGGGTCGCCCCAGATATTTTGACACCGTCTCGTCAAAATCGATAATGGCCTGATCATCAAATGCATTTGACAGGGACAACATCCGTACCGCATGGGACACTTTGGCAAATGTGGCCGATGGCGCCGCACCCACCTGGTCGCTGGGGCTGTCAGCCCGCCTGAGCATCGGGAAACGGTCTTCGATTTCTGCATTGCGGCGTTTCAGCGCGTCATATGCAGCGTCGGAAATGTCCGGCGAATCCTGGCCGTGATACCGCGTGTTGGCCGCCTGCAAAATTTTCGCCAGCCGGGCCAGTTCTGTGCGCGCCTGGGGTTCTGTCAGGGCGGAAACGGCTGTTGTGTCGGTGGATGTGCCGGGCTCTGGCATTGGTGATCCGCATTGTTCTGTTTGCGAAATTGATAAGAGCCTGCCGGGAATAGGTCCAGTGCGCGCAGACGGCTTTTGTCGGTTTTTGGACATATCCAAACGCAACGGGCCGGTCGCAAAAAGCGTACCGGCCCGCATTGGTTACACGTGGCAGAGGGATATTTCGGCCAAATTACCTGGCCGGCAACGTGCGCAAATCAGGCGCTGACTGCAATTTGGTGATCGACATTCACCGGTTCAGGATCGCGCAGCACGTAACCGCGGCCCCAGACGGTTTCGATATAGCTTTCGCCACCCGTGGCCTGGTTCAGTTTCTTGCGCAATTTACAGATGAAAACATCAATGATCTTTAATTCCGGCTCGTCCATGCCGCCATAAAGGTGGTTCAGGAACATTTCCTTGGTCAACGTTGTGCCTTTGCGCAAGGACAACAATTCCAGCATTTGATATTCCTTGCCGGTCAGATGCACCGGTTTGCTGTTGGCGCTTACGGTTTTTGCGTCAAGATTGACCTCGATTGATCCGGTTTGGATCACAGATTGCGAATGACCTTTGGACCGGCGAATGATCGCGTGAATACGTGCCACCAGTTCTTCGCGATGAAACGGCTTGGTCAGATAGTCGTCCGCACCAAAACCAAAGCCCTTGATTTTGTTTTCGGTATCATCCGCGCCTGACAGGATCAGTATCGGCGTTTCAATGCGCGCAAGACGCAATTGGCGCAACACTTCGTGGCCGTTCATGTCCGGCAGGTTGAGATCAAGAAGAATGAGGTCGTAATCATACAGTTTCGCAAGATCGATACCTTCTTCCCCAAGATCGGTGGCATACACATTCAGGTTCGCATGCGTCAGCATCAGTTCGATGCTTTTGGATGTCGTTGGGTCATCTTCGACCAGCAAAACACGCATATTAATTTCTCCGCTACAATCCGTTCTTCGGCTTTATCCTTGTACAAGAATGGTTAATCACTCGTTACCGGTGCGACATTGATAGCAACCACAACCTATGGTTGTCTATATTTTTGTATCAATGTCGCCTTCAGACCGTGTTCACCAAAGTTTTCGCTTGCTGACTGCCATTGTGTCAGTTCTTCGTCCGACAGCGACCAGCGCTTCATCGCATCTTCCCGGCTGATCAACCCGGACCCGATGCCGCGCAGGACCGCCGCCTTGCGACTTGCCACCCATCGGCTGGTGTCGGCTGGCGGCAAATTTGCCCGTGTCATGATGGTACCATCAGGCAATGTGACGGCCCTTGGACCGTCGACTTTCTTTAAATACATCAAACCTACCCCTTACGTTACTGCCGATAATTTGCGAGATCAGGCTTAACACCGGGTAAAACCAGCCCTTGAGAGTATCTAACATTTTCCTATATTCCATCAGACTTCATCAAGGAATTTGAAACATGCCCCTGGACGGCAAGAACAATACGCTGAACTCTTTGGGATTTGCCAAGGCGCCTGCGGACACACGCGTTGTCGTCGCCATGTCAGGCGGCGTCGACAGTTCGGTGGTGGCGGCTGAACTGGCCCGCGAAGGTTATGATGTGGTCGGGGTGACGCTGCAACTGTATGATCACGGTGCGGCGCTGGCCAAAAAGGGCGCGTGCTGCGCGGGCGTCGATATCCACGATGCGCGACGTGTGGCCGAAGATATGGGGTTTCCCCATTACGTGCTGGATTACGAAAACATCTTCAAGGACGCCGTTATTGACGAATTTGCCGACAGCTATTTGGCCGGGGCTACGCCTGTGCCCTGCATTCGGTGCAATGAGCGGGTGAAATTCAAGGACCTGCTGATGACCGCCCGCGATCTGGACGCTGACTGTATGGCGACCGGCCATTACATCCAGCGCAAACTTGGCGCATCGGGTCCCGAACTGCACAGTGCCGCCGACGCCAATCGCGACCAAAGCTATTTCCTGTTTTCCACCACGCCAGAGCAATTGGCGTTTTTACGTTTTCCGCTGGGGCATCTAACGTCCAAGGCTGAAACCCGCGCGCTGGCACAAAAATACGGCCTGTCCGTCGCGGATAAGCCCGACAGTCAGGACATTTGTTTTGTCCCGGACGGCAATTATGCCAGCGTCATCGAAAAGTTGCGCCCAGGAGCGGCGGAGCCCGGCGATATCGTGGACACAGACGGCACTGTGCTGGGCCAGCACACCGGGGTGATCCACTATACCGTCGGCCAGCGACGCGGGCTTGGGATCGGTGGCCTGGCGGACCCATTATATGTGGTCAAACTGGACGTTGACAAACGCCAGGTGATCGTCGGCCCGCGCGCATTGCTGACCACCCGGACAATTCCGGTGCGCGAAATCAACTGGCTGGGGGATGTTGCGTTTGACAGCCGCGAAAGCTGGTCTTTGTCCGTCAAAGTGCGATCAACCAGACCCCCGCGCGAGGCGATCCTGCGCCCCACCGGCCCGACGACGGCGGATGTCGAACTGATCGTCCCCGAAGAAGGCGTCAGCCCCGGGCAGGCTTGTGTGTTTTACGATCCGGACGGCAGCCGCATCTATGGCGGCGGCTGGATATGGCGTGGCCACTAAAATGTCGGCTGGCGCTTGCGCATAGAAACTGGTGGTATTGCGGGACTTGGCCGCCGCGTGGGCAAGCGGCGTGAATCTGCACCATAAAGCCCGCCGTGACACAAGACAGATGCCACAGGGATGCTTGTCAGGACGCATCCCGAAGCGTTTTCAGACCAAGCATGACGGCAGCACCGATCAGGAACACACTACCGATCCGACGAACCAAGGCCGTCGCATTGCCTTTGAGTCTGGAAGCAAGCCAGCCCGCACAGATGCCGTAGCTTGCCAGGAATGCCCCATCAACGACGAGATATGTGACCGACAACGCCAAAAACTGCGGAACGAAAGGTTGGCCTGGGTCGATGAATTGGGGAAACAAAGCTGCGAAAAACACAACCGCCTTTGGGTTTGCCGCTGATGTCAGAAACCCCTGACCCCACAGCACCTTTAACGAAGCGGAACGTGCAGCATCCGCCCCGACATCGGCATTGCCTGCGTGTCGCCACATGCGGACCCCCATCCAGATCAGATAGGCCACGCCAGCCCACTTGACGATGGACAACGCGTATTGAGACGCCACAAGAATTGCGGCCAGCCCCAGACCGGCAGCAATCATCTGAAATGTATTTGCAGTCAAATCTCCGGCGGCGGTCGCCAGTGATCGCCTGACCCCGTGGGTCATGCTGTTGGACAGCATCAGCAGATGGCTCGGGCCGGGTGTGATCATAAATGCCAGAAGAGTTGCCAAATATGTCAGCCAGATTTCATAGCTCATGCGTGCGCCCCTTAGTCTGTCAATGCCGTCTCTGGCGTAGACTCATCCCTGATCGATAGCAACACTGCCATCAGCACCACCGCACCACCCACAAATGTTGGGATGCCTGGTATTTCTGCGAAAATAATGAACGCAAATACTGGTGCAAGCGGTGTTTCCAGCGCACTTAAAAGGGCCGTCTGCCCCGCAGGAACGCGCTTGGCGCCCTCGGCCAGGGTGACCGACGCGATGGCGAACAACAGGCCAAACGCTGCCAGAACGGCAATCTCGATCGGGGCGGTTTGCAACGGGGCGCCAAAAACGAAAGACGGCGGTATCAGGAATAGCGATTGCAGGACGGATGGACCGGCACCGGGGGTCTTGGGGCATTTGCGATAGATCACCATGATTGTGGCCATTGCGATGGTCATGATCAGGGCAAGCGCATCACCCGTAAGGTTCACACTGCCAATCGACCCTGACACAATGACACCCACACCCAAAAGGGCGCATAGTGATCCGATCAGCGTGCGGTTGGTCATCCTTTCACCAATGGCAAACCATGCCAACAAGGCCGCGACCAGAGGTGCAGCAGCGTAGATCAAAGACACATTGGCAATGGATGTCAGCTTGAACGCAGGAATGAAAGCCGCCGTACCAATCGCACCGATCACGCCCACAGCCCAACCGCTTGTTCCCATGGCAAAGAAATTTTTTCGAAACGTACCTTTGCGGATCGTCCATGCGGTCGTGAAACCGGCGGCGAACACGCCGCGCCAGAAAATGACAGACCATGCCCCCGCAACAACACCTTTTGTGAAAAGACCAGCGGTGCTGTAAGTCACAGCGGCCACAATCAACAGAATGACACCAACGCTATAGTCCGGTCTTTTTCCCGCCATCGCTCTGTGCCTTGACCTGGTCGTAAAAGTCTATTGTCGCCGGAAACAGCGATGCCGGTTTGTTGTGCGCACAACAAACCATTCTGTCCACTGGTGTGATACGGGGTCATCTCTGCGATGACAAACCAGAAGAATTCATTTGGCGGAGAACAAAGCGCGATGTGCAAGACGGTCTGTCATCCGGTCCTCGGTTTCCCGCCTTTCGCACCACCAATGGTGGCTGTGCGGCACCCGCGTTTCAAACGGACAGCCGATGGGTTGAATGTCGCGCCAGCGGTAAAGAAGCATCAGGCGAAAGCCGGCGAGGAATGGCAGAGGCACCCCCTTACCACGACCTGACCCGCGCTGCGGATGACAAAGGCGGGAAGAATGGCCTTGTCCAGGCACACACGTGGCTTTGGCAAAACGGCCACACTGAGACCCTGACGCAGACCCATGGCGCATACGGACTGGCGACCAACCACGTCAGCCCTTGGCAGGCTTGTGTGTTTTATGATCCCGACGGCAGCCGCATCCATGGCGGCGCCTGGATATGGCCTGGCTACAAAGGTTTAGGCTGGCGCTTGCGCAAGTAAAATGGTGTCATTGCGAACGAAGCGGAGATCAAGGCGGCGGGCTGGTTTGAACAACCAAGTTGTGCCAAATTCTTGAAAAAGGGGAGATAAGCATGAAGATACTTCTATACGCTGTAGCAGCAATTTTTATGGCGAGTATGGCATCCGCAGCATGCACTGGATCCTATAAGGGATTTCTTGAGAAACAACCGCTATCAGGTGGCAATTTTTCACCCATCCAGACTTTCACCATCGACCCAAGCTCAGGTGTGATCGATGAATGCGAGGATGACAATAGTTTCGCTAGCGAATTCGCGGAGAGCGGAGACAGCATGCAATTTGGCTATGCCCGGCGGATGCGAAATTTGAAAAGGGTATCCGGCAGCACCTTTGTAACCGGCACATGGCAGGCCGAGTTCAACGGAGTTGCTTCAAAATACCGAATTCGCGTCGAAACCAAGTAGGGTCCTTGAAGAACCGAAGGGCATGGGGTTGCTGTTTTTGAACGTGCGGTTTTAACCCTGAATCTGGACTCATTTTTTCGCCCAGCGGCCAAACGCAACGGCACCCCCTTGCCACGAATTGAGCAGTTCCATCGCCACGAAATTCGATTCTCCAACGATTTGGAAAGGCTACGGCTAGAAGGTCGGTTCCGCTATAGGCTGCGGCGAAGGTCTGTCCACCTTGGCCGCCCCAGGGGACATGGGCATTTAGCGTCGCGTAGCAGGCGCCCCCGTCGGTAGAGAGACCCAGCCGAAACAAGAGCACTTCTTTCTCTTGATCCTGCCAGACGCCTTCGATCGTCTCTTCCAATCCAGCACACAACACTTCTGTTCCGGTTAGTGGTGCTGGCTCCGCAAAGTTAGTTATCGGCAATAGTAATAGATTGGAATTGCTCGGGCAGACAACGTGGTTAGTCCCCAGTTTATTCTTTGGTTACAGAGCTTGCCAGTTTGAAAAGCCCTTGGTGATCATATGTCGGTTCGACTTGAAAAATATGGAATTTACCGTCGATGGATCGTTTTCTCTGGTGACAGAAACGTACGAGTATTGAAAAATCCCAGCACTATAGGCACAGAGCTGTCAGCCCGTTAGTGTCTGCGGATACTCACAACAGGGCGCTTAGCATATCTCATGACCATTCATCGCAACGATCTACCTCAACTCAACGGTGGCATGTATATTGCCTACACCGGCATGGAAACCGATCTTATGTTCTCTCAAAGTGTCGATCTACCGGGGTTTGCCTCTTACCCGCTGCTGGAATCCAAAGAGGGACGTTCTCAACTGAACGGCTATTACCGTGATTTGATCGCAGTAGGCAAAGAGCATGGTATTGGCGTCATCCTCGAAAGCCCAACATGGGTCGCAAATCGCGATCGCGGTGCGGCCATTGGCTACACGACCGAGCAACTGACCGACCTGAACAAGCAAGCCATAGCCCACATGTGCGACGCGAGAGATGAGTTGGGCAATCTGCCGACGATAATCAGCGCGAATGTCGGTCCGCGCGCCGATGCCTACGCGCCGAGTGAACAAATGAGCGCCGAGGAGGCTGAAGCCTATCATGCCGAGCAAATCGCAGCCTTGGCAGAGACGGATATGGATGTGATCAGCGGCTACACGCTCGCCTACCCTGCCGAGGCTGTCGGAATTGTACGAGCAGCGAAGCTCTTTGGTCTCCCGGTCGTCATTGCCTTCACGGTTGAGACCGATGGGTGTCTTCCAACAGGTGCTTCACTTAAAGAGGCGATCACTCAAGTGGACAGGGAAACGGACGGTTATGCAGCATACTTCATGATCAATTGCGCGCATCCTGATCACTTTGGGAACGTGCTGACCGATGCTCCATGGGTGCAACGAGTGCGCGGCATCGTCGCCAATGCTTCGCGGTGTAGTCATGCGGAGTTGGATGAAGCCGAAGAGCTTGACGATGGCAATCCAAATGAACTCGGACAGCAACTCGCCGACATTCGGCGTAGGTTCCCGCATATCAGCGTTCTTGGAGGATGTTGCGGGACGGACATGCGCCACATGTCCAGTATTGCGAGAACTGCCAAGACAATTGAAACAGACCTTCTCCGCCCTGCGGAAAATCGGTAAAGTGGGCTCCAACCGGTCCTTCGCAATGCACCGGGACACCGGTTGCATTTTCGGTCACACGTTCGCTGCCGGGTCCAGAACGGCAAAGGCGGGTGCGGTGTAGAATTGGCGGCGGGCAAAGACCGACCCCAGCCCGCACTATTAATTTTGATAGCCCATCTCAGCCGCAAAGCGCGCGGCCCAAAGGCGGCTTGTGGCGTTGGCGAGCCGCGCGACAGGGTCTGATCCATTTTCTCAGGACGATCACGGGACGCAAAACAACAGGGGTCGCAGCGTCAGGCACCTGAGGTCATTGACCCGCTATCGGTCCGGCTTGGAGATTGACGCTGCGTGACCTATCGCATCGTGCAAATCCATGGCCAGGTTTGATCCATCTCAAGGAAACCGGCCCCGCATACATCTAGACAGTCGGCAACATCGGACGATCGACGAACTTGGTTGAATCAAGTGCTTCATCCAAGCCAGGACACGCGCCGACCGATCCGCCGAATAACTGAAATGGAAAGGAACTTCTGATGGAAACCAAATTCGCAAACCGTGTGGCTGGCGCCGTATGTTTACCGCTTGTCATGCTTGGCGCTTCGGCCGCGCTGGCCGATCCCGAGCACGGGGATTTCCCCAATATCGGTCAGGCCGGCAATGTGTCCCACATTGACCAGGTGATCGAAGTCGACATGGGCGAGATGTATTTCGACCCAAACAATTACACATTTGATCGGGGCGAGACGGTCAAGTTCGTTCTGGTGAACAGCGGTCGCGTTGTACATGAATTCGCCATCGGCACCGAAGAAATGCATGATGCGCACGCCCAGGAAATGCGGGTGATGCTGCGCGAGGGCATGATGACCACGCGGGTCCTGCGACACGACCGTATGCGGCAAGCCGGTATGATGCACGTGGACGCCAACTCGCGCCTGCTTGAGCCGGGTGAAACGTCTGAACTGGTCTGGACCTTCAGTGGCGAACCGGATGAACTTGTCCTTGCCTGCAACGTTCCGGGCCATCGCGCCGGTGGTATGGACGCCATGATTAAAATTGGCGCGGATCACTCCACCTGATCGCGACACCAAAAAGCAACGACCAGAACAGGCGGGCCGCGTGTCCGCCTGTTCTCTTTTGCTGAACCCGTTTCCGCCCTGCACCCCACGACCTGCACAACCGCTTTTGACTGGCCGGGGCTGCGCTATGGACGACAGCGGTTCAATAGGTTTGGGTGACAGGCCCTTAAAAGCCCACAACATCAAGACTGATGGGTCAGCGCCCCTGCGTTGAAAGCCCATCCAGCACAGCGCGCGCGGCGCGCAGCCCGCCGGGGTCCTGCCCCTGCCCCAGGGCACGCATCGTGTCAGCCATCGCGGCCAGTTGCGCCTTTTGGCGTGTCGGGTCCTGCATCAGCGTCAACAGCCCCGCCGCGATCGCATCCGCCTTGCATTCAGGACCCAGGAATTCCGGGATAACGTTCTGCTTTGTCACGAGATTGATCAATGTGACCGTATCAATCCGGATCATGCGGGACATGATCTGCCAGCTAAACCAGGTCATGTCATAGGCAATCACCATCGGTGTTTTGGCCGCCGCCAGTTCCAGTGACACGGTGCCCGAGGCTGCCAATGCGAAATCCGCCGCGCCAAAAGCCACCTGTTTGCGCCGGTCTGACGTGGCCACATCCTGGTCGCCCGCATCCAGGATATGAGGCTGCACCGGCCAGCGCGCCACCAGTTCGCCGATCCTTGGGGCCAGCGCCGCCACCGCGGGAATAATGAACTGAGCGTCCGGGGAGGTCCGCGACACAGCGGTCAGCGCATCGCCAAAGACCGGCAACAGCCGCTCTATTTCGGACTTTCGCGATCCCGGCAGGACCAGTATCAGCGGCCCGTCATGCAATCCGTATTTTCGGCGGAATGCCGTTGCTTCGGCTTTGGACACCGCAGGTGTTACCGCCACCGGATGGCCGACGAAATCGCATCGCATCCCGGCGGCTTGCATATAGGGCGGCTCAAACGGCAACAGCGCCAGGACCTGATCGATGACACGGGCCATTTTCTGCGCCCGCCCCGGTCGCCAGGCCCAGACAGATGGGGCCACATAGTGCACTGTTCGGATATCAGGTGCGTTTTCACGCACGATACGGGCCACCCGCAGGCAAAAGTCGGGACTGTCGATCGTGATCAGCACATCCGGCCTTTGGGCGATCACAGCGGCGGCGGTTTCGGCGATCCGGCGTTTGAGATGACGATATTTTGGCAGGACCTCGGCGATGCCCATAACGGAAAGTTCGCCCATGTCAAACAGGCTGGTCAGCCCCTGATCCTGCATTAGCGGACCCCCGATGCCGCCGAATGCGATCCCTGGTTCCAGTTGGCGCAAACCGTCCATCAAGGCACCGCCCAGCTGGTCCCCCGAAGGTTCCCCCGAGATCAGAAACGCCTTCACGCGGCCCCCTTTGGGCGGACCCATAAAAACATGCCCTGCACGTCCAGCAATTCAATGACAGCCGGCAGATCCAGGACCATTACGCCGCCGGCCTCGATGACGATCCCACCAAGACCGGCAGCACCGGCAATGCGCACCGTGTCGATCCCGATCAGGGGCAGATCCGCGCGGCGGTCCTGCGTTGGCTTGGGGGCCTTGAACAGACTTGCCCCCAGCGCGTTCACCGGCTGTCCCGGCGCAGGTCTGGCGTCCTGCATGATCGCGCGTGCGACCGCATCGGCCACCGGCATACCTGTTGCGGGACTGTTGCGTTCATTGCCAGCTGTGGCCAGGCGCAACATCATCGCGTCAGTGCCGGATGCGTCTTCTTGCGCCAGGACTTTGCCGTTGCGCACGATGCATGCCTGCCCGATGTCACCAACCCCCATTGCAGCGATTGTCGTTTCACCGACACGGGCGTCAGCAATTTCTGCCTCGCCCGGTCCAAGGCGGGTCAGCACACCGGCATCGGGAAGCAGGTCCGGCGCAATTTCATGCGCGGCCAACACCTGAAAACCCGCCGTCTCAAAAATTGAAATGACCACACGCAACGCCCCGTCATCACCGGCCTGAAGCGCCGCCATGATCTGGGGAACAAGTGGCTTGGTGGCCTCATTGATCGCGTCCGGGTCGATTTTGGGACGTTGCACGGCACCGGCCATACAGATCTGTGTCACCCCGTGGCCCTGCAATTTTTTGATCAATGTGCCCAGATGTTCGAGCCGGAACACAATGTCGGGCTGCATCTGTGGGGCGTGTCCCTGCATTGCGCAGATGATCGGCTTGTGTGCAAGGCGTGCGATCAGCGCGGGTGGCAAATCGCCTGTGCCTGCGATCAGAGCCAGCATCAGTTTGGCGTCAGAAATGACCGGTCTGTCGCCGCAAGGATGAAATCAACGATCTCGCGCACATAGGCGCTGTCGGTTTCCTTGGCCAGTCGCCCTGCCCGTTCCTGAAACGCGCCTTCACCCTGGGCCAGCGCCTGATAGGCCGCGCGCATGGCCGTAATATCGGACCGGGCCACGCCACGGCGTTTCAGACCGATCAGGTTCAAACCGTCCAGTTGCCCGCGCGGCCCCTGGACCAGCCCGAATGGAATGACGTCGTTTGTCACCATTGTGACCGCGCCGATGATTGCGCCCCGCCCAACCCGCACGTGCTGATGAATACCTGACAGACCGCCAATGATGACATCATCGTCAATGATACAGTGGCCGCCCAGTGCGGATTGATTGGCCATGACCACATGATTGCCCACGGTCGCATCATGGCCCACATGCGCGCCGGTCATGAAAAGACAGTCATCGCCAACACGGGTAATCCCGCCGCCACCTTCGGTGCCTAGATTCAGCGTTGCACCTTCGCGAATACGGTTTCTTTTGCCGATCATCAGGCGGCTTTTTTCGCCGCGAAACTTCAAATCCTGTGGGATTTCACCGATGACGGCGAATGGGAAAATGATGGTATCTTCACCGATTTCCGTGTCGCCGGACACGACGACATGGCTTTTAAGCTCTACGTTTTCATGCAGATGCACATCCGCGCCGACCGTACAAAATGGCCCGATACGGCACCCGGCGGCAACGCTGGCCCCCTGTTCAACGATTGCTGAGGGATGAATATCGGCCTGATCGTGCAACGCCATGGCTACTCCTTGCGCATATCCATCATCGCAGTGAACTGCGCTTCTGCGGCCAGTTCGCCGTCGACCTCGGCCCGGCCCGAAAATTTCCAGATCTTGCCGCCGCCGCGTTTGGTTTCAATGTGCAGTTTCAAAACATCACCCGGCACCACCTTGCGCCGGAATTTACACATGTCGATCCCCATGAAATAGACCAGAAAATCCTTGTCGGCCAAGTCATACTCGACGCCGACCATGACCGCCGCTGTTTGTGCCATCGCCTCGACGATTGTCACCCCGGGCATAATCGGCGTCCCCGGAAAATGCCCCTGGAAATGCGGTTCATTAAAGGTAACGTTCTTGATGCCCGTCGCCGTCTTTCCGTCCACAATATTTTCCACACGGTCCACAAGCAAAAACGGATATCTGTGCGGTATAATGCGTTGGATCAGATGAATATCCGCACTGGTTACATTCGATGTCATTAAAGCCCCCCCGACATTGCGTTGGCGTGTCCTAACAAGCCGTATCTTGTGGCACAAGCATGGCCCTTCATTCTTGCGGTGTAATTTGTTCTTCTATGGCTTCGGTGCCAACCGCGTTCAGACGGGCAATTGCCTCTTGGGTGATGTCAATTGTATCGGCAGACAATAAAACAGACCTGCGGTCCAGGACTACATATGCCCCGCGTTCACGTCCTATTGCCGACAGAATCGGTCCGATCGAGTCAAGAAACAGGTTGTTTTCGGCTTCTTGCAACAATTGCAATTCGCGCTGTTTCTGGTCTTGTGCACTGCGGATTTCCTGCACCTTTTGGTCAAAAAGATCAGCAAGGGCGCGAAAGGCCACCGGATCCAGGGTTGCACGCTGTTGGGTCAGCGCCAGCTCTTCGGCCACCAGGTCTTCCTCGATGATACGGTTTTCTGCGACCAGTGCGGCCAGCTTGGCCTCGAGATCAGCGGTGATTTTCTGGCCAATCTGGCTGGATTGAAACACCCGTTCCGTGTCCACAACCAGCACCGGGGATACCACCCGACCCAGGTCCTGGCCATTGGCTGGCAACACCGCAAGAAACAATGCCGCCAAACTTAGCCTGAACATCGATGCCAGGCCAATATGACACCGCCCGGTCATGGCTAGAACTGAGTCGAAATTGTCAGGTCGAAGGTCTGCTCTTCGTCATAGCTTTCCTTGTCCAGCGCCGTGCTGAAGTTAAAGCGCAATGGCCCAAGACCCGTATCCCAGAATATTGAAAACCCGACCGATGACCGCAAATAGAGATCATCATCGACCAGACCACCGTTGTCGTCATCCAGCCCCCACACAGAACCGATATCTGCGAACAGACCGCCGCGAATGCCATATTCCTCGGGCAGTCCCAGGGGAAATTCGGTTTCAAACCGTGCCACGGCAAAATAGTTACCGCCCAGGGCGTCCTCGTTGGCGACAGTCAGATCGCGCGGTCCCAGACCCACCGGTGCAAATCCACGCATCTTGCTGGAATTCAGGAAGAAACGGTCATTCAGGCGACTGTTCCCGTCCAGCATGTTCAGTGCGCCACCTTCTACTGTGGCACGCAACACGACTTCGTCGTTGATGACACGCGTCTCGCCAGACAGGTAGGCCGTGGATTTGATAAATTGTGCATCGCCGCCCAGGCCGCCAATTTCCTGACCGAACCGAAACACGACGCCGCGATTGGGATTTAACCCACCCCGGCGGGTGTCATAGCTATAGGTGTAACCCAACGCGCTGGACAACAGCGATCCTTCGGCTTCTTCGGCCTGCAACAATGGCGACGACGCGGCATCGACATTAAAAATCGAGTCGTCAGACAAAGTATAGCTGAGCGCCAGCTTGCCGTTTTCGCTGACCGGAAATTCTATTGCCGGGCGCAACTCGATCAGGCGGGTGTCATAATCGGTATATTCGTATTCAGTTTCGCTGTAGACACCACGCAGGGAAAACCGAAGATCGCGGCCCAGAAAATAGGGCTCGACAAAGTTCAGTTGGTAATTTGCGCTGTCCGTGCCAAATGTCACATCGGCATTCAGCGTCTGCCCGCGGCCCAGAAAATTGCGTTCACGAAATGACGCGGTGATCCCGACACCGGCTTCGGTATCATATGATGCACCAAATGCCAGCGAGCCGGTCGGCTGTTCGGCGACATTTGTATCGACGATCACCTGATCCTGATTGGACCCGACCCGGGCTTCGACTTCGACATTTGCAAACAGACCCAATGCACGAATGCGTTCTGCGGCCTCGCGAATTTCGCGCGGATTAAAGGGATCACCTTCGACAACTTTGAACTGGCGGCGCACCACACGGTCCAGCGTTGTGGTGTTGCCTTCGATATCGATCCGTTCAATGAATATTCTTGGGCCGCGCACCAGCGCAAATTCAACATCCAGTGTCAAATCCCGATCATTGCGGGTGATACGCGGATCGACACGCAGGAAAGACAGGCCCTTGCGCAAGGCCAGACGTTCCAGGCGCGCAATCGAATTGTTGATCACTGCCGGATTATAGGTCTGACCCGGACGCAATTTGACCGCAGCCTGAAATTCCGCGGCGTCGACCTCTGGAATCTCGCTGATTGTGGTGACTTCGCCAATATTGAAACTCTGCCCTTCGCGGACTGTGAATGTCACGAAAAACGCATTCCGTTCACGCGAGAATTCTGACGAGACGGACAGTGTCTGAAAATCGACATAACCGCGCGAGCGGTAAAAATCCTGCAGGATCGACCGGTCAAATTCCAACCGGTCCTCGATAAATGTATCGCGACGCACGATAGAGCGAAATATGCCGGCTTGTTTGGTATCCAGAACGCGCCGCAGGCGGGCATCAGAAAATTTCCGGTTCCCCACAAAGGACAGGCGTTCGACTTCGACGTTGCGCCCTTCGGTGACTTCAAACACCAGATCGACGCGATTATCGCTGCGCGCGATGATCTTGGGGATCACTGTCGCCGCAAGCCGCCCCTGGATTTCATAAAGCTCGATCAGCGCTTCGGCATCCTCTTCGACCTGGGTTGGGTTCAGGACGCGTCGCGGCTGAGACTGAAAAACCGCCAGTGCTTCTTCGTCATCGATACGCCGGTTGCCTTCGACGTTGATGACATTGATCGTTGGATATTCCACCACACGAATCAAAAGACGGTTGCCGGCGGGAATAAATTCCACGCTTTCAAACAGCCCCGATCCCAGGACCGCCTGATAACTGGCATTAAGCTGTGATTGGGTCACTGTGCGCCCACGCGGAATTTGGGCATAAGACAGCACGGTGCCGTTCTCGACACGGTTATTGCCTTCAATTGCTATGGACGAAAACGTGTAAGGCTGTGCATCCGCGGCGCCAGGGGTCAGCGTGAATCCGGCCATTACCAGGAAACTCAGTGCCAGCAGGCTGATGCGAAAGCAGTGACATTTGCGAATTAGTTGCCGCACGAAACGGTTATTATTTTTGCTCATTGGCCCCGATCCAAAGGTCACATTCCAGTGCTAGCTGAGTACCGGGATTGTAGAGCCTTGTCAAAACCAAGAAAAAACGCCCTGGGCCATTGGGTCCGGGCGTTCGTTACGGCGAATTAAACGGAAATCGGTGTGTTACAGAGACCCGACATAAGCCCCGGCCAACAAGGCCGCGCCGATAGTCGCCACATAAAGCAATCGATCCCAGTTGAGATCGAACAGCAAGGACAATCCTTTGTATCCAGCTTGTATCGTTTGCATCGGTCTTTCCACCAATTAACCCCACACTGGGTCTGTAGATACCGACAGAATATGGCAGCACTGTGGCATGTCAGTCAGGACGTTTTGGTTATCCCGCTGTCAGGCAAAAAAATGCTGACGGGTGGTCATTTAGGGGCATGTCAGGTCATTGGACAGCGCAAACACCATCAGCGACAGAATAAGCGTCAGGCCGATGGCCATCAGAACCCGCAATGCCCGGTCGCTTGGCGGACGCCCTGCAACGGCCTCGTAGGCGTGAAAAACCAGATGTCCGCCGTCCAGCACCGGTACCGGAAACAAATTCAGCAGGCCAACCGCCGTCGAAAGCACCGCAATGAACCAGATAAAGCTGGTCAGCCCCTGGCTTGCGACCTCGCCCGAGGTTTGCGCAATTCCGATCGGGCCGCGCATATTGCAGGATGAAATGGCACCCGTCGCCATGTAATACAGGCCCGAAAGTGACGATTTCACGATGAAATACGTCTGTTCGACACCATATCCAAGGGATCCCAGAACACCCGGCGATTCGGTTTCCGGCACAAATGCCATGCCACCGGTGATGCCAATCAACCAACGTGTTTCAAAGCCACCCTCGGCCAGGGGTAAATCCATCCGGCGCGGCAGCAGAACAACCTGGACATCCTGCCCGTCGCGCCAGATCCCCAATGTCAGCGCATTTCCTTCGGAATTACCGACGATTTCGCGCAGTGCGGCAAATGTCTCGACGATTTCGCCATTGACGGATTGTATGAAATCGCCAGCCTCCAGTCCGGCGTCAATGGCCGCAGAACCGGGGCTGACCGCCTGTACAATCGCCGGATACGGATGAATACCGGGCACATCCAGTTCGCGACCGTCGCGGCGCACGGTGTATGTTTGGGCCATGTCGTCAGACAGTTCGTCCGCAACATAGCTGCCCAGGTTTTCAAGCTCGGGGGTTTTGCTGCCACCGATGGCCAGAATCTCATCACCGGCCTGTAAACCCTGGGCCAACGGCACCGGGTGCAGGGCCGCGATTGTCAGCGGGTCGCTTGCGGTGCCGCGCACACCAATGACCGCGGCAAAGATCGCAATCGACATAATGAAATTGAAAATCGGACCCGCAGCAACGGTCGAAGCCCGCGCCCATAACGGCGCTGAGTGCATCGTATGGCGTCGTGTGTCTGGGTCCATATTGGCAATGGCGTCAGCGTCCTTGCCACTGGCCGCATCGGAATCGCCCAGAAATTTGACAAATCCCCCAAATGGCAGCGCCGCCAGTTGCCAGCGTGTTCCCCGCCGGTCCACCCGCGACCACAGCACCGGCCCGAACCCCAGTGAAAACACTTCGGCATGGATACCGGTCCAGCGACCGACGATATAGTGCCCGTATTCATGTACGGCCACGATGATCAGCAACGCGATGACAAAGGCCGCGATCGTGTACAACACGCCACCAAATGACGGGATCAATCCGATAATATCCAAAGTCAGACCTTTGCGTTTCTTTTTGTGATCATTTCGGTGGCTCTTACTCTGGCCAGATGGTCAGCCGCAACGACGTTATCAAGTGTGAACGCGGCATCAATATGGCCGCGTTGCGATGACATTATCGTCAGGACGTCTTCCACCACTGCCGCCATATCGGTGAATCTGATCTGGCCAGCGATGAAACCATCCAGGGCTATTTCCTTGGCGGCATTCAGCATGGCACCGCTTAAACCGCCGGTTTTCATCACATCGCGCGCCAGGCGCAATGCCGGAAACCGGACCAGGTCGGGAGGGCTGAAATTCAACTGCCCAATCTGGCCCAGATCCAGCCGTGCCACCGGCACATGGCGGCGTTCCGGCCAGTGCAGCGCATATCCGATTGCGTGACGCATATCCGGGGCACCCAGATGCGCCATCGCACCGCCATCACAAAATGTCACCACCGCATGGATCCGGCTTTCGGGATGAACCAAAACATCTATCTGGTCAGTATCAAAGCCAAAAAACTCTTTGGTTTCTATGACTTCCAACGCTTTGTTGAACATAGATGCGCTGTCAATCGTAATCCGGTTTCCCATCGACCAGTTGGGGTGGTTCAAGGCCTGTTCCACCGTTGCGGTCACCAGTTTTGCCAGCGGCCAGTCACGAAACGGACCACCCGATGCAGTGATCGTGACATTTTCTACCGTTGCGGGATCTTCGCCGCACAACGCCTGAAACACCGCCGAATGTTCGCTGTCCACCGGCAGGATTGTGGCCCCGTGTTCGCGCGCTGTCGCCATGACCAGTGGTCCTGCCGCCACCAGGCTTTCCTTGTTGGCCAGGGCAAGCGTGGCCCCTGTTTGCAGGGCCTGCAACCCCGGCGCCAGCCCGGCCGCGCCGACAATGGCCGACATCACCCAATCGGCGCAAAGCCCGGCTGCGTCACACAGGGCCTGCGGTCCGGCCCCTGCGCGCACACCCGATCCCGCCAGCCGTTCCTTCAGGTCTGCCAAATCGCCGGGATCGGCAACAACGGCCATCTCGGCCTGAAATTCGCGCGCATCCGCCGCCAGCCGGTCGATATTCTTGCCACCTGTCAGTGCCACCACCTGATACTGATCGCGCGCGCGGCGTATCAGATCCAGTGTATTCTGCCCGATGGAACCGGTGGCCCCCAATATTGAGATCCGGCGCATCAAAAACCCGCCGGGACTTGGACAAATAACGGCGCTGTTACCAGCCAAACGGAAAACGCCGCGATCATGCCGTCAAAGCGATCCAAAATCCCGCCATGCCCAGGCAATATCGACGAGCTGTCCTTGACCCCTGCCGCGCGTTTAATGGCACTTTCACCGATGTCCCCCATTTGCGCTGCAAATGCCAGAACCACGCCGCCAAAAATGACCCCATACCCCAGGCTGGGCGCAAAAACCACGCCAACCAGGGCCGCCCCGATCCATCCGCCAACCGTGCCTGACCAGGTTTTTTTGGGACTGACCCGTGGCCAGAATTTCGGCCCGCCAACAGAGCGCCCGACAAGATATCCCGCAACATCGGACGCCACGACCACGCTAACCAGCCAGATGACATGCAAACCAAAGAAATTTCGGGTGAAAATCACCGCAAAACAGCCGGTCAGAATAAGTGTTGCATAGATCAGATATGTCAGGCGCCCATTGTGCAGCAAGGCGGTGCCCAACACGACAACCGGCCCGGCAAAGATCAGGAAATTGAGGTCTGTATACAGACTGACAATGGCAACACCGGCCAGCAACGCCAGGGCATCGCCCAATCGCCCCTGGGCCGGGCTGATCATCTGCACCAGCTCGCGTGTCATCAGCGCGCACAGTACCGCGGTGATGATCAACAATATCCAGCCACCCAGGATCAATGCGACCGCGCCCACCAGGATCAATGCGGTCGCTGTCAGCAGTCTGGGCCCAAGATCATCCCAGTTGCGGGCGGGTCCGGTCATCCCAGCACGGCACCAAATCGACGCTCGCGCTTGGCAAATTTGTGAACGATTCCGGCAAAAATTTCAGCCGTGAAATCCGGCCATAATGTATCGACAAATTCATATTCGCTATAGGCTGACTGCCACAGCAAAAAGTTGGAAATCCGTGCCTCGCCGCTGGTGCGAATAACCAGGTCGGGATCAGGCAGAACATAGGTATCCAGAAACCGCGCCAGCGTTTCAGCGTCAACCGCTTCAGGATTCAGATTTCCGGCCTTAACTTCGCGCGCCAAGCGTTTGGTTGCGCGGGCAACTTCGTCGCGACCACCATAGTTGATCGCAATCGTCAGATGGACCAGATCATTGTCGGCCGTCATCAATTCCAGCTCGTCCATCAGGCGCACGAGCTTGTCCTCAAGCCGCATGCGATCACCGATGAACCGCACCCGAATTCCGTGATCGCGCAATGACCGCGATTCCCTGGTGATATAGCGCTTGAACAAGGTCATCAGTCCGGTGACTTCGGCCTGTGTCCGTTTCCAGTTTTCGGTCGAAAAAGCAAAGATCGTCAGATATTTCACGCCAAGATCAGGGCATGCCTCGACGATGTCGCGGACCCGCCGCGCCCCCGCCTGATGACCGTAAAGACGCGGTTTGCCGCGGGCCTGGGCCCATCTGCCGTTGCCGTCCATGATGATGGCGACGTGCGCGGGATTTCCTGATACATGGTCTTTCAAAGAATTGATCCGTTCTGTAATCGGCGTGTCATCCGATTACACCTGCATGATTTCAGCTTGTTTCGTTTCAAGCACATGGTCGATGGCTGCAATGGCTTTGTCGGTTAATTCCTGAACTTCATCAGACCAGATTTTGTGGTCATCTTCACCCAATCCGTCAGATTTGGCCTTTTTCAGCTGATCCATGCCGTCGCGGCGGATGTTGCGCACAGAAACGCGGGCACTTTCCGCATATTGTGCGGCCACTTTGGTCAGATCGCGGCGACGTTCTTCGTTCAGTTCGGGGATCGGCAGGCGGATGACCGTCCCGTCCATAACCGGATTGATACCTAATCCGCTTTCACGGATCGCTTTTTCAACCTTGCCCAACAGCCCTTTGTCCCAGACGTTGACAGTGACCATTCTGGGTTCCGGGACATTGATGGTTCCGACCTGGGTAATCGGCGTCATCGCCCCGTAGGCGTCAACCATGATCGGTTCCACCATGGATGCGGACGCACGGCCCGTTCTGAGTGATGCAAATTCGGTCCGCAAAGATGACATCGCGCCATCCATTCGCCTTTGCAGATCGTCAAGATCGATCTCGTACTCATCTTCTGCCATCGTCTACCACTCTGTCGTTTTTTGTCGGCACAATATGTTTGGGGCGGTTATAGCGCTAACTGTCCACGATTGTATAGGTGCCTTCACCGGCCAGAATTCCCCGGAAACCACCCGGTTCATCCAGCGAAAACACAACAATCGGCAAACTGTTGTCGCGCGCCAGTGCAATGGCAGAGGCATCCATGACACCAAGGTGTTGTTGCAAAACGTCATCATAACTGATGCGATCATAGCGTTTGGCATCACTGTGTTTGACCGGGTCCTTGTCATAGACACCGTTCACCTTGGTGCCTTTGAATATCGCCTGACAGGCCATTTCATTGGCCCGCAAAGTGGCAGCCGTGTCGGTGGTGAAATACGGGTTGCCGGTACCGGCGGCGAAAATTACGACCCGGCCTTTTTCCAGATGGCGCACTGCACGGCGACGGATATATGGCTCGCACACCTGGTCCATCGGGATGGCGCTGACAACCCGTGTGAACACACCGATGTCCTCTAGCGCGGACTGCATCGCCAATGCATTCATCACCGTGGCCAGCATCCCCATGTAATCGGCCGTTGTGCGTTCCATCCCCTGCGCAGACCCTTGCAGCCCGCGAAAGATATTGCCACCGCCGATCACCATGCAAATCTCGACGCCCATATCACGTACCGACCGCACTTCGTTTGCAATGCGCGCAACGGTGGGGGGATGCAGGCCATAGCCCTGATCGCCCATCAATGCCTCGCCGGATATTTTCAAGAGAACGCGTTTATACTTGGTCGCGGATTGGTCTTCGCCCTGAACGGTCATATATGTGCCCCGGATGGTATACTGCGAATTGCTGGTGACACTGATAGTCCTAAATGCCCCTGGGGTTCAATGCATGAAACCGTTGCCAGCCCATCCAAAACCTGATTTTGTGATTTCCGCGACATGTTTCACAAAAAATCGATTAATCCATTGCAAAATATAGATAATATATCCGACGACCGACCTGTTTTGATCGCCGGTCCGACGGCCTCTGGTAAATCGTCGCTGGCATTGGAAATTGCACAACGACGCGGTGGGATCATTGTCAACGCCGACGCATTGCAGGTCTTTGCCAATTGGCGGGTGCTCACCGCGCGCCCCACGGCTGCGCATGAAGCATTGGTGGCGCACCATCTTTATGGGCATGTTCCTGGCGCGCAGTCCTATTCGGTGGGGCATTGGTTGCGCGACATCGCCCCCCTACTGACAGGCCACGAACGACCAATCATCATTGGCGGTACCGGTTTGTATTTTGCGGCCCTGACCGCAGGTCTGGCAGATATTCCGGCCATCCCCGGCGATGTGCGCGCCAAGGCGACGACGCTGCTGGACACTGGTGGCCTAACCGCGTTGCTGGATGACATAGACGCCGAAACACTGGCGCGGATCGACCTGAAAAACCCGATGCGGGTTCAGCGCGCATGGGAGGTCCAGTATGCCACCGGGCGCGGGCTTGCCGACTGGCAGGACGCTACACCTGCCCCGCTATGCGCGCCCGAAACCGTTGATCGCATCCTGATCGATGCCGAACGGGACTGGCTGGCGGACAGGATTGCACGCCGGTTTTCACTGATGATCGAAAATGGTGCATTGGACGAAGCGTGGGAAAACGCCGTGATGTGGGATCCTGGCGCACCTTCCGCCAAGGCCATCGGCGCGTCGGAATTGATTGCGCATGTCAAAGGCGAAATCACCCTGGACCAGGCGCGGGAACGCGCGGTCATTGCGACTCGGCAATATGCCAAAAGACAGCGCACCTGGTTTCGCGCCCGCATGGGCGATTGGCAAAAATGGCCCCGCCCGGAACCGGATGAAACCCAGATATAGCATCCCCCGAATGCATGTCGGCAAGATATACCCAATTCCGCCGGTCTGAAATTTCGGTCTGTTTTTTGGACCCAACCTGCCGTAACTTGCACTAATCGAACTAAGACTGCCGGGGCTGTTCATGGATGATCGACCGTTACCCAAACACCTGCTTCGGGTGGTGCCACTGCCCCGTATCGGGCAAGGGGATCGCTGGCAGACAGAGGCCATGCGCAGCTATGCCCAGCCCATCCTGATCTGGTTCACACGCGGTCAGGGACGGATTACCGTTTCCGGCAACACACGCGGATACGGTGCGCATAACGCGATTTTCCTGCCCCCCAACACCATGCATGGTTTTGAAATGGGCGGCCAGGTTTTCGGATCGATTGTGTATTTTCCGACCGACCAGGACCTGACCCTGCCGTCAGAAACGCAACATTTGCGGTTCCGCGAGGGCCAGCAGCAATCCGAACTGACAGCGATGATCGAAAACCTGCAACGTGAGACAGAGCAATCGCTGACAGGTGGGGACCGCGCCTTGCATCACCATGTGGGCCTTTTGTCTGTGTGGCTGGAACGCCAGGTGGCGCGCCAACCCGAAGCCGAACTGCAACCCGACACGGCGCGCCGTATGGCCGCGGCCTATACCGCCCTGGTGGAACGTGATTTTCGAACGTCCAAAACCGTCAACGACTATGCGGCGGATCTGGGGGTTACCCCGACGCACCTAAGCCGTGTTTGCAACATTGCCTGCGGCAAACCGGCGTCGTCTCTTCTTGCGGATCGCGTCTATTTCGAAGCCAGACAACGCCTGAAATCCAGCCGCACGCCGATCAAAACCATCGCGTCCGAACTCGGGTTTCAGTCTGCTGCATATTTTACACGGGCTTTTCAGCGCCACACCGGGCACACGCCTTCGGCGTTTCGTAACCAGCGGTGATTGACCCTAAGTCAATTATTTTTGACTTGTAATTAGTGCGTTTGCGGCACCAAAATGTCGCAATCTGAACATTAACCGGCAAAACCAGCCGTTGACCAGGGGGCCAAAAAAGGGCCGAATACTAAACGAAACACGCAAAAGGATATAGAAAGCTGCTTTTCTTATATCCAGGAAACAAAAACATCTGTTTTTTCAGGGGGTACTTATGACCGTTTCAAATGATAACTTTCAGGCTGTGCATCCGGCCGCGACCATGTACGCGGACGAATGCAAGGCCGGAAGACTTAGCCGTCGCGAATTTCTGACGCGCGCGTCCGCTTTGGGCGTCGCGACACCTGTGGCTTACGGGCTGTTGGGGCTGGACGCACCCGCCCAGGCTGCGGCCCACGCAAAAGACGGCGGCACAATGCGCATTCAGATGAATGTCATCGCACTGAAAGAACCACGCACATTCGACTTTTCCGAATTGTCCCATGTCTGCCGGGGCTGGCTGGATTATCTGGTCGAATACAACAAGGACGGCACCTTTCGCGGCATGTTGCTGGAAGGCTGGGAAGTCAACGACGACGCAACCGTCTATATGCTGAATGTCCGTCAGGGCGTCAAATGGAACAATGGCGACGACTTTACTGCTGATGATGTGGCCCGCAACATTGCCGGCTGGTGTGAAAAAGGCGTCGAAGGAAACTCGATGGCTGGTCGCATGGCCACATTGATCGACGACGAAACCGGTCTGGCGCTGGACGGCGCCATCGAGGTTGTCGACACCTACACCGTCAAGCTGAACCTGCCCGCGCCAGATATCACATTGATTGCAGGCATGGCCGACTATCCAGCCGCAATCGTGCATGCGTCATATGACGGCGGCGACCCATCGGAAAATCCGATCGGCACCGGCGCGTACCTGCCCGAAGAAATGGAAGTCGGCGTGCGTGCGGTCCTGAACCGCAATCCCGATCACACATGGTGGGGCACCGAAGTCTATGGCGGTCCCTATCTTGACCGGATCGAGTTCATTGATTTCGGCACGGACCCATCGGCCTTTGTGGCCGCGATGGAATCCGATGAGGTCGACGTGATTTATCAGGTCGCAGGTGAATTCATCGAAGTGATGGATAGCCTTGGCTATGAGAAATCCGAAGCGTTGACAGCGGCGTGCTTTGTTGTGCGCCCCCACGCAGAGGGCGAAGTGGGTGATCAAAAACCCTATGCCGACGTACGTGTGCGCCGTGCCCTGGCAATGGCCGTCGACAATTCGGTGGTGCTGGAACTTGGGTTTTCCGGAAACGGGCTGGTTGGCGAAAACCACCACCTTAGCCCGATCCACCCGGAATATGCCGATATCGGTTCGCCTGTTCACGATCCTGACGGCGCAAAGGCCCTGTTGGAAGAAACCGGGTTTGCGGATCTGGAATTCGAACTGATTTCCATCGATGACGACTGGGAACGCAACACATGTGACGCGGTCGCGGCGCAATTGCGTGATGCAGGTATTTCGGCGAAACGGACTGTCCTGCCGGGTTCAACATACTGGAATTCCTGGTCGAAATTCCCGTTTTCGGGGACCGGCTGGAATATGCGCCCCCTGGGTGTCCAGATCCTGGCGCTGGCCTATAAAAGTGACGGACCCTGGAACGAAACGGGTTTCGCCAACGCCGAGTTTGACACCCTTCTGGCCGAAGCGCTGTCATTGGCTGACGCCGATGCACGCCGCGTGGTGATGACCAGAATCGAACAGATCATGGTGGATGAAGGGGTGATCATCATGCCGTATTGGCGTTCGCTTTATCGCCACTATCGCGAAGGCATTGTGGGCGCAGATATGCACCCCACGTTCGAGCTGCACCTTTATAAATTCGGCTTCGCTGCCTAAAATAACGACAACGGCCCGCCAGAAAATGGCGGGCCGTTGCGCAATAATCGACTGCCTTTCTGTGCAGCGGGACATCCAAACAAACGTGTTTGCGTTGCTGGCTCAGATTTAAATCGCGCGGGTACAATCATATAAACGCATCAATGCGTAAGCCGCACGATCCCACGACAAGGGGGGAACATGGGACTGTTTATCTTACGGCGCCTGGCGGTGATGCTGCTGACGGCCATCTGCCTGACATTCATCGTGTTTGTCTTGACCAACCTGGAACCCAATCTGGAAAAAGTGGCAAAGAATCAGGGCAATGCCCGGATGAACGAGACCGAGGTCACGTCATGGCTGGAAAAGCGGGGATACCTGCAACCGATGGTGCTGAAATACGCGCAATGGCTGGGGGTGGCACCGGGTTTCGTTTTCACCGATCCGGAAGGCCGGATAACAGGGCGCTGTATCAACAAGGATAACACCCCCGAAACGGCCCCCGCATTTTGCGGCGTGGTGCAAGGCGACTGGGGCACATCAACAGTGTTTCGCAAGCCCGTTGCGGGGATTGTCACAGAACGTCTGGGGCTGTCGGGCTGGCTGATGTTATACGTGATGCTGGTGATGGTGCCCGGTGCGCTGATCATTGGCGTACTGGCGGGTATGCGTGAAGGTTCGCGCACAGACCGCACACTTTCAACCGTCTCAATCGTGACAACGGCGACACCGGAATATGTGTCCGGCGTCATTTTCATCGCCCTTTTCGCGTCATCCGCCGTTGGTTTGAAATATTTCAAGGGCACCGCGACATCGGCAATGGAAGACATCACATTTGAAAACTTCTTTTTGCCGGTGATAACAATCGCGCTGTATGGGATGGGGTATATCGCACGCATGACCCGCGCCAGCATGACCGAAGTCATGACCGCGCAATATATCCGCACCGCCCGCCTCAAGGGCGTCAGTTTCAGCTCTATCGTTTTGAAACATGCGTTGCGCAACGCATTGATAGCACCTTTCACGGTCATCATGTTGCAGATTCCGTGGCTGTTGAACGGGGTGGTCATCGTCGAGACGCTGTTCAATTACAAAGGGTTCGGCTGGACGCTTGTGCAGGCAGCCGGCAACAATGACATCGAACTTTTACTGGGTGTTTCAGTGGTGTCTGTGGTGGTGGTTCTGGCGACCCAGCTGATATCCGACATCGGCTATGTCTACCTTAATCCACGCATCAGAATCGCATAGGGGGGCAGGACAATGGAACCGCTCAGCTGGTTTGAAATCTTTATCCGCATCATCGGCCAATTGTCACCGGTCTGGATTGCCCTTGTGCTGACTTTTGTGGTGTCGATCCGGTTCAAAAAGAACCTGGGGCTTTATGGCAAATTGTTTGACAGCATCATCGGCATGATCGGATTTGCCCTGGTCATGTTCTGGATATTTGTCGCCATTTTTGGCGGCCCACTGGACATGATCGTGACCCATGACGCGCTTGCGCAGATCTCTGGCCTGAAAAACAAGACGCCTGGCATCCCGGTGCCCAATGCCGTGGACGAGGAACTGTATGGTTATTACCTTTTGGGCGGCGACAATCTGGCACGCGACGTTTTCAGCCGCGTGATCAAGGGCAGTTGGGTCGTCATATCCATTGCCCCGCTGGCGACGATGTTTGCCTTTATGGTCGGCATTACACTGGGTCTGCCGGCCGGTTATTTTGGCGGACGTCTGGACACTGTACTGTCATTTCTCGCCAATCTGATTTTGGCGTTCCCTGTCATCCTGCTGTTTTACCTGCTGGTCACGCCGGAAATCGTACTGACCGGTATTCCCAGTTATATGGCGGCATTCCTATTTATCTTTCCGCTGATCTTTGCCGCGGTATTGCTGAATTCGCGTTATCACACGCAACCCAGCCTGCGCACACCGCTGATGATCGTTGTGCTGGGCATTATGGGCTGGCTGTACCTGTCCACGATTTCCGAGGTTGGCACCAAGGTCAGCATCATCCCCGGATTCATGGACCTGTTTGATGTTCCGGGCGGTATTCTTGTGGTGTTCGTGTCGGTCGTGTTTGTCAATTCGCCAACGGTGTTTCGTATTGTCCGATCGCTGGCGCTGGACATCAAGACCCGCGATTATGTCGCCGCCGCACAAACACGCGGCGAGGGGTCATGGTACATCATGTTGTGGGAAATCCTGCCCAATGCGCGTGGTCCGCTGATCGTCGATTTCTGTCTGCGCATTGGCTACACCACCATTCTTTTGGGCACTTTGGGTTTTTTCGGGCTGGGATTGCCGCCCGAAAGCCCGGACTGGGGATCAACGATCAACGAAGGGCGCAAGCTGTTGTCGATCTATTTGCACCCTGCCCTGCCACCGGCATTCGCATTGCTGAGTCTGGTCTTGGGTCTGAACCTGCTGGCCGATGGTCTGCGTGAAGAATCACTGAGGGATTAAGGGAGACAGACCATGGCAAAATGGGATTACGACGGCCCGATCCTTGAAATCGACAAACTGTCCATTTCATTTTTCACCCGCCTTTATGAAATACCGGCGGTGATGGATTTTTCCTGTGTGGTGCAACCCGGCGAGGCATTGGGGCTGGTTGGGGAATCAGGTTGTGGGAAATCAACTGTTGCACTTGGGGTGATGCAGGATCTGGGCGTCAATGGCCGCATCGTCGGCGGCTCGATCAAATTCAAGGGCCGCGACCTTAACCTGATGAGCCAGGAAGAACTGCGCGACCTGCGCGGGTCCGAAATCGCCATGATCTATCAGGAACCGATGGCGTCACTGAATCCGGCCATGAAGATCGGCAAACAGCTGATGGAAGTGCCGATGATTCACGAAGGAGCCAACGCCCAGGCCGCCTATCAACTGGCGCTGGATGTGGTGACGGATGTCAAACTGCCCGACCCCAAGCGGATCCTGAACAGCTATCCCCACCAGTTATCGGGCGGGCAACAACAGCGCATCGTGATTGCAATGGCGCTGATGTCCAAACCATCGCTGTTGATCCTGGATGAACCCACCACCGCGCTTGATGTCACGGTCGAGGCCGGCATTGTCGATCTGGTCAAGGGGCTGGGAAAAAAATACGGCACGTCGATGCTGTTCATCTCGCATAATCTGGGACTGGTTCTGGACACCTGCGACCGATTGTGTGTGATGTATTCCGGTGAAGCGGTTGAACGTGGATCCATCGAAGACGTCTTTGACCAGATGCAGCATCCTTATACACAGGCGCTGTTTCGGTCGATCCCCTTGCCCGGCGCGGACAAGAATGCCCGCCCGCTTGTGGCCATTCCGGGCAATTTTCCGCTGCCCCATGAACGCCCGCCCGGCTGCAATTTCGGCCCGCGCTGCGATTACTTTCAGGCCGGGCTTTGTGATTCCGGCGCGATTGAAATGGCCGCAGTGAAAGGCGATGACCGCCACAGCACCCGTTGCATCAAATATCAGGACATCGATTGGAACGCACCCATTGCAGCGGCCATCAAGCAGGAAAAGGCTGAAATCGGCGATGTGGTTCTCCGGATGGACAATCTCAAGAAATATTACGAAGTGGCGGCCAATGCGCTGTTTGGCGGCGGCAATAAAAAAGTGGTCAAGGCCAATGAAACGCTGTCTTTTGAGGCCAGAGAATCTGAAACCCTGGCAATTGTTGGCGAATCTGGTTGCGGCAAATCTACGTTTGCAAAGGTTCTGATGGGGCTGGAAACAGCGACCGAGGGCACGATCACGCTGGATAATCGCGAAATTCAGGATATTCCAATCGAGGATCGGGACACTGAAACAGTGTCCTCCATTCAGATGGTGTTCCAAAACCCGTTTGATACATTGAACCCTTCGATGACAGTCGGACGTCAGATCGTGCGGGCCCTGGAAATCTTCGGGATCGGTGACAACGACGCCGCCCGGCGCAAACGCACATTGGAATTGCTTGATCTGGTCAAGTTGCCACGCGAATTTGCCGACCGGATGCCGCGCCAGTTGTCCGGCGGCCAAAAACAACGGGTCGGGATCGCACGTGCATTTGCCGGTGGTGCCCGCATCGTGGTCGCCGATGAACCGGTCTCTGCACTGGATGTTTCCGTTCAGGCGGCGGTCACGGATCTGTTGATGGAAATTCAGCGGAACGAAAAAACCACGCTGCTTTTCATCAGTCACGACCTGTCGATAGTGCGCTATCTGTCTGACCGTGTCATGGTGATGTATCTGGGGCATGTGGTTGAAATGGGCGATACGGATCAGGTCTTTGCGCCCCCCTATCATCCCTATACCGAGGCGCTGTTATCCGCGGTGCCAATTGCCGATACGTCGGTCCAGAAGGAACGGATCGTGTTGGACGGCGATATCCCATCGGCGATGAACCCACCCAGCGGATGTCCGTTTCAGACCCGTTGTCGCTGGAAATCCGAGGTCCCGGATGGTCTGTGCGACCGCGAGGTACCGCCAATGCGTACCCTGGCCACTGGCCACGAGATCAAGTGCCATTTGTCCGCCGATGTTCTTGACGGGATGGAACCGGTGATCAAGGTCGCCGCAGAATAACCCGGAGCGACCCAATGGATGGCTTTGCGCCACTACCGACACCGCCCTATTACGCGGTCATTTTTACCACGCGACGCACTGATGGCGATCACGGTTATGGCGCGATGGCAGATCGCATGGCCACACTGGCCGCCGACCAGCCCGGCTATCTGGGGCTTGAAACCAGCCGTGATGACGGCGGGCTGGGGATCACCGTCAGTTACTGGGCCGACAAAGCGGCGCTGAAAAACTGGAAACAGGTGGCCGAACATCTGCTGGCGCAGAAATTGGGGCGCGACCGCTGGTACAGCTATTATACGTTGCGTGTCGCCAGGGTGGAACGCCACTATGACGGACCGGACGGGCGCGGCTAGCCGCCCAATATGCGTTTCACATAATTGCGGGTTTCGGCGAATGGCGGGACTCCGCTGTATTTTTCGACTGCCGCCGGTCCGGCATTATAAGCCGCCAGGGCAAGACGCCAGTTGCCGAATTTGTCGTACATCTGACGCAGGTATCGCGCACCGCCTTCCAGGTTCTGGTTCGGGTCGCGCGGATTCACCTGCAACAATCGCGCCGTCTGCGGCATCAGCTGGGCCAACCCAATCGCCCCTTTGACTGAAATCGCAGCCGGATTCCAGCCAGATTCCTGTTGCACCAGACGCAAAAACAAATCAGTCGGCACACCGTTTTGCAATGCCGCCGACCTGGCAACATCCAGAAATGGTCCGTCATAGGCGGCGGTAAAGGCCCAGATCTCTTCGGTGCCGGGCACAATTGCACGCGGCGGCTGTAGGCGCACCGAATTGGAATATTGCGACGCCGCGCGCGAATCCAATATCCGGGTCTGGCTTTTGGACAGACCATCGCGCGCCTTTGAAGATATGCTCACCGGATCGGCCCACCCCATCACAGGGGCCAGCACTATTAAACCAGCCACAAAACCGAAAAACCGAGCCACAGATGCCCCCACAGTGTCCGTCACCAGCCCTTTATATAGATGTTTTTTTTCACAAGCCAGCATTTGCGGCGATTAGGCCATTCTTAACCCTGTTGGACTGGTGTAGGTTTTGCAAAATTAAATGAGAATCGGCGGAGGTCAGCATGGCTGGATCAGTGAACAAAGTGATACTTGTGGGCAATCTGGGCCGTGACCCCGAAGTGCGAACATTTCAGAATGGCGGCAAAGTGTGCAATTTGCGCATTGCCACTTCGGATACCTGGAAAGACAAAAACACCGGCGAACGCCGTGAACGCACGGAATGGCATTCTGTTGCTGTGTTCAGCGAGGGCCTGGTGCGGGTGTGCGAACAATATCTCAAAAAGGGCTCCAAGGTTTACATCGAGGGCCAGTTGCAGACCCGCAAGTGGCAGGACCAGTCCGGCAATGACCGCTATTCAACCGAAGTCGTTCTGCAAGGTTTTGGCAGCACATTGACGATGCTGGACGGGCGCTCCGAGGGCGGCGCGTCGGGCGGCGGCAGCGGTGGATATGGCGGCGGGGATCAGGCCGGAGATTTCGGCGGTGGCGCCGCACCAGCAGGACCCGGAAACGACATGGACGATGAAATTCCGTTCTAGGCCTGAAATCAACTGATCTCGTCATCCCGGCCCGGCCGGGATGCCATTTTGACGGCGGGTCGGCCCTGGGAACGGGCGGCCAGCGCGTCAGATAGCACCGATTTCACGACCGCCAGATCCACGCCATCGGCGACAAAGCTGTCGCCGATGCTGCGGGCCAGAATGAACCGCAATTTGCCATCCAGCACTTTTTTGTCCTGGGCCATCAACCCAAGCAGTCCGTCTGCATCCGGCAGATCACCGGGAATATCGGCCAGATCGGTTGCCATCCCCATTGCCCGCAGATGCGCACGCACGCGGCTTGGGTCTTCTTGCGCGCACAGGCCCAGTCGCGCCGACGTTTCAAACGCCAGCGCGCACCCGATCGCAACCCCTTCACCATGTAACAAACGATCCGAGTATCCGGTCGCAGCCTCCAGCGCGTGGCCAAATGTGTGACCAAGGTTCAACAGGGCGCGGTCCCCTTGTTCGGTTTCATCGCGCACAACGATAGCGGCTTTCATTTCGACCGAACGCCGGACGGCATAGGTGCGCAGATCATGATCGCCCGCAGCCATTTTCGGGCCGTTCACTTCCAGCCAGTCAAAAAATGCAGGATCCCCCAGCATGCCGTATTTCACCACCTCGCCGTAGCCGGATCGGAAATCGCGTGGCGTCAGCGTGTCCAGCACATCGATATCGGCCAGTACCAGCACGGGTTGATGAAACGCCCCAACCAGGTTCTTGCCAGACGGGGAATTAATGGCCGTTTTTCCCCCCACAGAACTGTCCACCTGCGCCAAAAGCGATGTCGGCACCTGCACATAGCGCACCCCACGCCGCACAATCGCGGCGGCAAATCCGACAAGATCACCAATGACCCCGCCGCCCAGTGCGATAACCACATCATTGCGTTCAATCTTTTCCGCCAGCAGCCATTCAACTGTCTTGCTGAGATGGGTCCAGTTCTTGGTCGCCTCGCCGGCGGGCAGAACCAGATTGCTGACCTTGATACCGGCACCGCCAAGCGCCTGCTGCAATCTGCCAAAATGCAGCCGGGAAACATTCGCATCGCTGACAACCGCAACTTTGGGGCGATGCAAAAGCGGCGCCAACGCGGCGTCGGCCTCGCCCAAAAGGCCGGTGCCGATTCGCACGTCATAGGCACGCTCGCCCAAAGGCACATGGACTGTTTCGCTCATCTATTCCCTTTCCAGCACGTCTTTGCGCGTCAGAATCTCACTGACCACCGCCTCTGCCATATCCTCGATAGAATATTCGGGCCGGGCTTTCACTGTCAGATCGGCTTTTTGATAATGCGGCTCGCGCGTGGCACACAACATTTCCAGCGTTTTTCGCGGGTTTTCGGTGCGCAACAACGGGCGTGTGTTGCGGTGGCGCACCCGCGCCCACAACAGATCCACATCCGCAGACAGCCACACCGCCACGCCTTTTTCGCTGATGATTTTGCGGTTTTCCTCAGATAAATAGGCGCCGCCACCGGTTGATAACACACCCGACTGCGTTTCCAGCAAACGGCTGATCACCTGCGTTTCCTTGGTGCGAAAAAAGTCTTCGCCATCGCGTGCGAAAATTTCTGCGATTGAACGGTCGGCAGCTTTTTCAATTTCCTGGTCGCTGTCCAGAAACGCCACATCCAGAATTTTCGCCAACGCCGTGCCCACTGCGGTTTTTCCCGACCCCATCATACCGACCAGCACAACTGTCTTTTTTAGCCGATATCCCAACAGGCACCGTCCCGCTCAAAAAAATCTGATGTCCTGAATGGCGTGAACGCAAAGAAAATGCCATATATAAAAACACAAGGTCCGCGCAGACGTGACCAATCAGAGGTTTGGATCAGAAAGGCAGTGCAATGTTGGGCAGGGTTTTCAAGGTGCTCCTGTTTTTGTTGGTGCTCGGTATTATCGGGCTTTCAGGGTACGCTTATCTTGGGGATCTGTCCCCTGAACGATCAGAAACAAGGGTGCCGGTTATACTGAATGTCGACTAAACGGATCCTAGCGGCGGCCGGCCTTTTATGCGGCCTGTCGTTTTCTGTCTCGGCCCAAGAGCCGCTTTCGGCCATCGATTGGCTGTCTGACAGCGTCAGGAATCCGAATCAGATACTGACTGCGCCGTCCCGGAACGACATCAGCGAAAATGCGCTGCCTGAGCGTGTGACGGTCAGCCCGCTGGGGCGCCCGTCGCCCGATGCGGTGGGTTTGTTGCCAACCAGCGTTACCGGCCTGCCCCGCAGCCTGTGGGGAACAAGTGCATCCCTGAATCTGGCCAACCGGATCAAGGCAAAACGGATCAATCAGTCACCGGCCATGCAGGACTTGCTGTATATGCTTTTGCTGGCAGAACTGTCGCCCCCTGCAGATTCGAACCCTGAAAGCACGCTGTTCCTGGCCCGGATTGACACATTGTTAGAGCTTGGGGCACTGGACCCGGCAGCGGCGCTGCTGGAACGCGCCGGACTGGAAAACCCGGCCATATTCCGGCGTTATTTTGATGTGTCATTGTTGATGTGGTCCGAAGATCAGGCCTGTCGCACATTGCGCACAACCCCACAATTATCACCGACTTTTCCGGCACGGATTTTCTGTCTGGCCCGTGGCGGCAACTGGAATGCGGCGGCATTGACACTGGGCACCGCACGCGCGCTGAATGTGGTCAGCGCCGAGGAAGACGCCGTTTTGGCGCGGTTTCTGGATCCGGGATTGTTCGAAGGCGAACCGCCCCTGCCCGCACCGGTTCGCCCGACGCCGCTGACATTTCGGATGCTGGACGCGATTGGCGAAGCCATTCCCACCAGCGCGCTGCCACTGGCGTTCGCAAATTCCGATCTGAATGCGCATTCCGGCTGGAAATCACAACTGCAAGCCGCAGAACGATTGGCACGGACAGGCGCGTTGGACGCCAATATCCTGTTCAGGTTCTATAGCGAACGCGCACCGGCCGCATCGGGCGGTATTTGGGAACGGGTGCAACTGGTTCAGGACCTGGACAACGCATTGTCAAAAGGGTCCGTGGACGATGTTGCCAGAATTCTGCCAGTCGTCTGGCAGGCGTTTCGCGACAGCGAACTGGAAATGGCATTTGCCAGCATGTTTGCCAGCCAGTTGCAGACGCTGGACCTGCCGGAACCTGTAAGCGTCATTGCTTTTCACACTGGCCTGTTATCCGCAGATTATGAAAACGTGGCACGTGCCCGCATGGACAGTGCCAATCCCGGCCTGCTGGAACAGATCGCCACCGGCACGGTATCCCGAGATCCTGCGGCAAACCGTGTCGAGGCCGCCATCCGCAACGGTTTCACCAATTCCGGTATCCCGGTCCGTTTGCAATCGCTGACCCGCGAGGGGCGTCTGGGCGAGGCTATCTTGCGTGCGATCGAATTGTTTTCCAATGGCGCATTGGGCGATCTGGATGAGCTGAGTGATGCCCTGACATTCTTTCGGGCCGTCGGGTTGGAAGACACCGCCAGGCAGGCGGCGTTGCAGTTATTGTTGCTGGACCGGCGCGGATGAAAAACATGTTGCATCAGATTCAGGGCTTTTTGCAGACCCAGGCCGCCGAACTGGACGCGTCACTTAACACGCAACAGGCCTATGCCCGCGATCTCAGGGATTTTGTCGGCTGGCTAGACCGCAACCGGGCGTCTCTGGACAACGCCGAACGCCACCATATCGAGGACTATCTGGTTTTCTGCGACGCGCAGGGACTGGCCAAAAGCACCCGCGCGCGGCGCCTGTCGGCGATCCGCCAGTACTTTCGCTTCGCATACGAAGAAGGATGGCGTGATACCAATCCCGCGATCCAGATCAAGGGACCAGGGCGCGATCAGCGACTGCCAAAAATCCTTAGCGAGGGCGAGGTCGAAAAACTGCTGGACGCAAGCCGGACCAGTGCGCGATCACATGCGGACCGGTTGCGTAACACCAGTTTGATGGAACTGTTATATGCCACCGGCATGCGCGTGTCAGAGTTGGTATCACTGCCGGTTGCGGCTGCGCGCGGCGATCCGCGTATGATTTTGGTACGCGGCAAGGGTGGCAAGGAACGCATGGTGCCACTGTCCGCACCCGCCCGCGCCGCGCTTGTCGCGTGGCTGCACGAACGCGACCGCGGCGAAGAATTGCGGCAAAAAAACGGACATTCCACATCGCCCTTTCTGTTTCCCAGCCGCGGCAAACAGGGGCATCTGACCCGGTTCCGGTTTTATGCCCTGATCAAAGAACTGGCACTGGCCGGAAAGGTTGATCCGGCCAAGGTGACGCCGCACACATTGCGACACGCCTTTGCGACCCATCTTTTGGCCCATGGCGCGGATCTGCGATCCATTCAAACCTTGTTGGGGCATGCGGATGTTTCCACCACCGAGATTTATACGCATGTACTGCAAGAACGGTTGCGCGATCTGGTGCTGGTTCATCATCCGCTGGCCAAGCCGGCAACCCAGAGACAATGAAATTCCCCATATACAGCAGAAATGCATGGAACCGGTCACAAGGACCCGGTCCTTGAAAGCGCGACCAATCAGCCTCATAAGACGGACATAATGGAAACCGACACATCATATCTGGATTTCGCTTTTTGGACGACCAGTGCGGCCATCGCCGCGCTGCTGTTCTTGTCCGCCTTTTTCTCTGGCTCTGAAACCGCGCTGACTGCGGCGTCGCGTGGCAAATTGCGTGCGCAGGCCGACAAGGGTTCGCGGGGCGCGCAACGGGCGCTGGACATCACCGACGACAACGAGCGATTGATCGGGTCGGTCTTGTTGGGCAACAATCTGGTCAACATTCTGGCCGCCTCACTGGCCACGGCCCTGTTCACCCGGCTGTTTGGCGAAAGCGGTGTCGCATTGGCGACGCTGGTCATGACATTGCTGGTTCTGATATTTGCCGAAGTACTGCCCAAAACCTATGCCATCACCAATCCGGAATCTGCGGCCGCCCATGTGTCGCCGATCATTCGCCTGGTTATTCTGATCTTTTCACCAATTGTCAGCGCCGTGCGCTGGCTGGTGCGGGGCATGTTGTGGATGTTCGGCGTCAGGATCGATCCCGACAGCCAGATTCTGGCAGTGCGCGAGGAAATCGCCGGGGCCATTACCCTTGGGCATCATGAAGGGGCCGTTCTGAAGGAAGACCGCGACAGGCTGCTGGGCGCGCTTGATCTGAACGACCGCGACGTCGAGGAAATCATGCTGCACCGGTCACAGATCGAAATGATCGATGTCGACCTGCCTGCCCAGGAAATGCTGGAAACGGTGTTGCAGTCTGCACATACGCGCCTGCCGCTGTATCGCGGCGATCCGGAAAACATCATTGGCGTTGTCCACGCCAAGGACCTGTTGCGTGCCATGTACGCGCGGTCAGTTGACACCAGCGAGCGTGACGACGCATTCGATGGTTTCGATGTAATGGACGTCGCGATGAAGCCGTATTTCGTGCCGGAGACAACGACGCTGGACGATCAGATGCGCCAGTTTTTGCGGCGCCACACCCATTTCGCACTGGTTGTGGACGAATACGGGGCATTACAGGGCCTGATCACACTGGAAGATATTCTGGAAGAGATCGTTGGCGAAATCACTGACGAATTTGACACCGACGACGCGTTGCCAATCCGGCGCACAGACGGCGGCGACTGGATCGTGGACGGTGCCATGACCATTCGCGATCTGAACCGCGCGACCGATTGGACCCTGCCTGACGACGAAGCGATCACGGTGGCCGGGCTGGTGATCCACGAAGCCCAGATGATTCCAGCCGTTGGCCAGGTCTTTTCGTTTCACGATTTCCGCTTTGAGGTCGCCTCCAAAGTTGCCAACAGGCTGACCAAATTGAAAATTCGCCCGCTCTAGCCTGGCCCCTGTGACCTAGCGCCCCTTGAACAGCCCACCCAGCAACCCGCGCACGATCCGTCGCCCGGTGGTGCCTTTGAGTTCCTTGATGACAACCTGGGCCACGGCGCTGCCGAAACTGTCGGATTTGCTGCTGCGACGCGTCCCGGACCGTGGGCGTTCATAGCGTTTGGCACGTTCAAACTGACGGTCATCAAAGGCCAATTCGGCCTCTTTGCGTTCCAGTTCTTCCGCTTGTTTTGCCGCCGCTTCTGCGCGGGCGCTCAGACGTTCAAAGGCCGAGTCGCGATCGACCACCGTCTCGTATTTGCCGGCAATGGGCGAACCGGCCACCGCCGCCGCGCGCTGCTGATCGCTAAGCGGTCCCAGTTGCGACGATGGCGGTCTGATTAATGTGCGTTCTACCATGCCTGGTATGCCCTTGATTTCCAACAAGGATGTCACCGCTTCGCCGACGCCGACCTGGCGAATTGCCTCTTCGGTGGAAAAACGCGCGTTGGATCGATAATTGCCCGCTGCGGCGCGCAGGGATTTGCGATCGCGGGCCGTAAAGGCGCGCAACGCATGTTGGATGCGGTTGCCAAGCTGGCCCAGAATGTCATCGGGCACGTCGGTGGGGTTCTGGGTGACGAAATACACCCCGACCCCTTTGGAACGGATCAGACGCGCCACCTGTTCAACCTTGTCCACCAATGGCTTTGGCGCATCGTCAAACAGCAGATGTGCCTCGTCGAAAAAGAACACCAGTTTGGGGCGGTCGGGGTCGCCCACCTCTGGCAATTCTTCGAACAGTTCCGACAAGAGCCACAACAAAAAGGTTGCATAAAGACGCGGCGATCCCATCAGACGGTCTGCGGCCAGAATATTGATGTTGCCGCGCCCGTCCGGGGCACGGGCCATCATATCCGACAATGCCAGCGCGGGCTCGCCGAAAAATTGCGACCCACCCTGGTTGTCCAGAACCAGCAACGACCGCTGAATGGCCCCGATCGAGGCGGTGGACACATTCCCGTATCGCAACGAAAGGTCTTTGGCGTTTTGCCCGACCCACAACAGCAAGGCGCGCAGGTCAGCCAGATCAAGCAACGGCAGCCCTTCTTCGTCTGCAACCTTGAATGCGATGTTGATGACGCCTTCCTGCACCTCGCTCAGTTCCAGCATGCGTGACAAAAGCAAGGGTCCCATTTCCGCGACAGTGGTGCGAATCGGATGGCCCTTTTCTCCAAACAAATCCCAGAAAACCACCGGAAAAGACTGATACTGAAAATCGTCCAGGCCAATCGTCGCGACCCGTTTCATGAATGCATCATGCAACTTGAAGGTTTCTGACCCCGCCGCAGCAAGACCGGACAGGTCGCCTTTGACGTCGGACAAAAACACCGGCACACCGGCGCGCGAAAATTCTTCGGCCATGATTTGCAATGTGACGGTCTTGCCCGTCCCGGTCGCCCCGGCCACCAATCCATGGCGGTTCGCGTATTTCAGTAACAAGCCCTGTTGCGTTGCATAGTCTTCGCCGCCGCCACCAATTACGATGTGTTCACTCACGCGGTGTTCCCCCTTCGGAAAGTCATCGATCCCGGACACAATACAAATTTAACCAATGTCTGCCAGTGTTCTTCGGGCCTGGTCGTTGCTTGTATGTGGCTGGGCTGACTTCCTCCCTGTCAGACTTGCCGCGCCATGACCATGGCGCGGCCTTTTCTTTGCGAATTACGCCGCGGACACCGGATCCGGGTGTTGACCCACGGGCCAAAACATCCTACCGTCTGCGCCATAAAGTCGGCCAGTCCGGCAGGGAGCGAATAATTGAGAAAAGGTCCAGCTGGGCCTTTTTTCTTTTTTTCAGGGTCCGGCAAAAATTCTCACACCAGTTCACAGTTTGATATTCGCACCTGACATGCAGTGAAACCCATGATAATGGCTGGCAATTATCAGACTTCAGCAGGTGAAAAGCATGTCCAACATCAAGACCGCCATTTATTCCATTGTCATGGCCGCAGGTTTCGCCATCGGCGCGGCCCACGCGCAAAACAGCGAAAACGCGGCAGATGCGCCCAGCAACGGCGCACAGGAAAACGGCGATCTGAATCTGGGCGAAACCGTCGAAACAGAGGTCGGTCAGACCTATATTGCCGAAAATCACGGGGACTGGAACGTGCGATGCATCAAGGCCCCAGAAGGCAAAGACCCCTGCCAGCTGTATCAGTTGATCGTGGACGGGTCCGGAACGTCTGTTGCCGAAATCAGCTTTTTCCCGTTGCCCGAGGGACAAAGGGCTGTGGCCGGGGCCACAATCGCAGCACCGCTGGAAACCTTGTTGACGCAACAGATCACACTTTCCGTGGATGGTGGCGAGGCGCGCAGATATCCGTTTTCGTGGTGCTCGACCGGTGGGTGTTTTGCCCGCGTCGGATTTGTCGCGGAAGAAATGACAGCCTTTCAACGCGGCGCGACCGCCAATATGGTGATCGTGCCGGTCCAGTCGCCTGACAATCGGGTGAATCTGGCAATCTCGCTGGACGGCTTTACGGCAGGTTATGAATCCATCAAGCGGCTGAATGCAGAATAGCCGGGTCTGCGCGACTGTTTGATGTGACCGCTACACCCGCCGCAGCGCCAGCACGGCGTTCAATCCACCAAATGCAAATGCATTTGTCAGCACTGCGGTTACATCCGCGTTGCGCGCCTGGTTTGGCACCACATCCAGCGCGCATTCCGGGTCTGGTTCCTCATAACCGATCGTTGGCGCAATGACGCCGTCACGCAGCGCCATGATGCAGGCAATCAGTTCAACAGCCCCCGTCCCCCCGATCAGATGTCCATGCATCGACTTGGTCGAAGATATCATCAGTTGATTGGCATGATGACCAAAAACATCGGCAACGGCAGCGCATTCCGTTTTGTCATTCGCCGCGGTGCCGGTTCCATGCGCATTCACATAGCCCACATCCTCGGGGTTTAACGCCGCATCGTTCATTGCACCGGCGATTGCGCGCGCTGCCCCTTGTTTTGACGGCATCACGATATCGGCGGCATCGGATGTCATCGCAAATCCCACGACCTCCGCCAGGATATCGGCGTTGCGGCGGCGCGCATGTTCAAATTCTTCAAACACGAACACCGCGGCCCCTTCGCCCTGCACCATGCCGTTGCGATTGGCAGAAAACGGGCGACAGGCGTCCTTGGACATCACCCTCAGACCTTCCCAGGCCTTGACCCCGCCGAAACACAGCATCGATTCTGACCCGCCCGTCACCATCGTCGGCGCCGCGCCGGATCGGACCAGATGAAAGGCCTGGCCCATGGCGTGATTGGACGACGCGCAGGCCGTAGCCACCGTAAAGGATGGCCCCTTGAGGTTATATTCCATCGACACGTGGCTGGCGGCCGCATTATTCATCAGCTTGGGCACCACAAGCGGATGCACACGGTTTTTGCCGTCTTCGTAAACTGAACGATAATTGGCATCCCAGGTGTTAACCCCACCCCCCGCGGTGCCAAGAACCACGCCAGATCGCGCCGCGAGATCGCCGTTAAAGCTGAGACCGGACTGATCTATTGCCTGTTTCGCAGCCAACATCGTGAATTGTGTGTACCGGTCAAACAGCGAAATTTGCTGTTTGTTAAAGTGCGTTTGCGGATCGTAATTGTGTATCTGCCCGCCAATACGCACCGACAAGCGGTCGACATCGCGAAAATCAAGCTGAGAAATTCCGCAACGTCCGTCCTGCATCGCCTGCATCGTTTCCGAAACCGACTGCCCAAGCGCGTTGATGGTGCCCGCGCCGGTTATGACAACCCGTTTCATCCGGACTGATCTGCCACAAGTTTCGTCACCGCATCCACGATGGATTTCACCGACGAAATGTCAAAATCACTTTCACCGGGGGCATTGGCATTAAAGGGCACCTGGATATCAAACGCCTCTTCGATCGAAAAAATGGATTCGACCAAACCCAGGCTGTCGACCCCCAGCCCGTCCAGAGTCTGATCCAATGTCACATCACTTACGTCCAGAACGGCCTGTTCTGCGATAATTTCCACCACCCGCCTTGCAATGTCGTCGTTCATCTGTCGTTCCGTTTTATGGGCCTGGTTCAGTTAGTCCCTGTGATCAGACTTTGAAACAGATTTTTGCAGCCGTCGCATTTCTTTCATAAATCGCGGCAGGCGGCGCAATGCTTTGTAATTTTCGATATGGGCGTCCATTTTGACGGCGGGATAGCCCATCAGAACCTGTCCCGGTGCCACGTTCGACAGAATTACTGTGCCCCCTGCCGATATGACGCGATCGCCGATGGTCAGGTTGTCGCCCACGCCGGTCTGACCACCCAGAACGACATGATCGCCGATAATCGTCGATCCGGCGACGCCGACCTGGGCGCATAACAGGCAGTGACGCCCGACCTGCACGTTGTGTCCCACCTGCACCTGACTGTCGATTTTTGTGCCGTCCCCGATTTGTGTTGCCCGAACAGTGCCCTGATCCACCGTAGAATTCGCGCCAATCTCGACGTCATCCCCGATGGCCACGCCACCCAGCGAATGGATCCGCAGCCAGGGTTGCGCATCGGTTTCACCCTGGTCGCCCAAGGTGTCTCGGACATTTTCAACCCCGGATTTTTCAGCCGTTACAAATGAAAACCCGTCGCCGCCGATAACGGCACCCGGCTGGGCCACGAAGTTGTCACCAATTCTGGTGCCGGACCCAATCCGCACGCCGCTGTGGATAACCGCGTTACGGCCGATGGTCACATTCGCCCCGATGCTGACATGCGCGCCAACAGTCAGATCATCGCCCAGGCTGCAATTCGCCCCGATCACCACCAGGGGTGCAATCGACGCGCCAACCCCAATTTTGGTGCCGTCGCCGATAATGGCGCTTGGGTCTGTCCTGGTTGCGATCTGCAATCCCGCATCCATCATGGCCGTGGCATGGGCCATGGCAACACGCGGACGTGCAACCAGAATCGCCGCCCGCAGTCCCAACCCCTGCCAGTCGGCACCATCAGCCAGCAACGCAACCTGCGCCTGACCTTCTTTCAGCCGCGCCTGATAGTGTTCATCCATCGCCACCGCCAATGTGCCCGCATCGGCTGATTGCGGCTCGGCCAGACCCGAGACGACAAGATCCGCATCCCCAACCAGTTTTGCGCCCAGTGCCGCGGCGATATCTTGAATTTTAAAAGTGGCCATTCAGACTCCGTTACGCAGATTGCTGCGTCTGGATGCCTGATTAGCTTTGAATGGTCGGCAATTCCACCCCTGGCCTTGGTTAACTACGCGGCCATCGCCCGAACGCCTTCGCCAAATTTGCTGCGAAATTCAGCAGGTTCAGCGAAATCTTGCCGACGGGTCGTTTATATACAATCCGATACAATTGATGGCTTTATCCACAAATTTACTTGTGCAATTAATAGCCAACATCTGGGGATGTAGGCGCTGACGGTCGATTTGAATGCAAACGATCATCGGCAAGCGACGGGACACGCACGGGCACATGACGAAAAAAAGTTCAATTGACATCAGTCGTCGGGCATTGCTTGGCGCGTTTGCTGCAACTACGGTGAGCGCTGCTCCGACATTTTCCAACGCCGCAGGCTTTCTGCGTGGTGGCGGTGACATCCGCAGGGTCCGGATGTATTCAGGTCGCACCGGGGAAAGCCTGAACACGATTTACTGGATCGAGGGCGAATATATCAAAGACGCCATGAAAGAAGTTAACTATTTCATGCGCGACTGGCGCGCCGACCAGACAAAATCAATCGACACCCGGACAATTGATATTCTGGCAGCGACCCATTCGCTGATGGATACGGACGAGCCCTATTTGATGCTATCAGGATATCGGTCGCCACAGACCAACGCGATGCTGCGGTCGCGGTCGCGTTCGGTGGCCAAAAATTCGTTGCATATGCAGGGCCAGGCAGCAGATTTGCGCCTTAAATCCCGTTCGGTCCGGCAAATGGCACGTGCGGCTACGGCTGTGGCCGCTGGTGGTGTGGGCAAATATTCCCGGTCAAATTTTGTCCACATGGATTGTGGCCCGGTTCGTGTCTGGGGCGGTTGACCCGCAAATAACGTGATATTCCAAGAAAACAAACTGACCGTCCACAGGGGCGGTTTTTTTGTGCCAAAACCGGTCAGGACGCTGGACGCAATTGCATGGTGACGTTAGCATGAAGATAATTCTCTAACTTGCCGATATATAACACAGAAAGACTAACATGCTGACCACCGCCGCTTCGCTGTCACGCCTGGGTACAGAATCTGCATTCGAAGTGCTGGCACGCGCGCAGGCATTGGCCGCCCAGGGCAAGGACATCATAAATCTTGGCATTGGCCAGCCCGATTTTCGCACACCGGAACATATCGTCGAGGCCGGGATCAAGGCGTTACGGGATGGGCATCACGGGTATACACCTGCAAATGGGTTGCCGGTTCTGCGCGAAGCTGTGGCTGCGGATTTGCACAGGCGCCACGGCGTCGATGTCGACCCGGCGGCGGTCGTGGTTGTCCCCGGCGGCAAACCAACGATGTTCTTTGCCATTTTGATGTTCGGTGAACCCGGGGCAGAAATCATGTACCCAAATCCCGGATTTCCAATCTATGAATCGGTGATCCGTTACAGCGGCGCTACCCCGGTGCCAATCGCGTTGCAGGAATCCAATGGATTCGCATTTGATGCCGATGCCTTGTTGGCTCAGATCACCCCGGCGACCCGTCTGATCATCATCAACAGCCCGGCCAACCCGACAGGCGGCGTCACACCAAAATCTGAAATTGATAAATTGGTCAAAGGCTTGGCAGACCATCCTCATGTTGCACTATTGTCCGACGAGATTTACAGCCAGATGCTGTATGGCGGGCGTGAACATGTCAGCCTGTTACAGTATCCCGAAATCCGGGATCGCCTGATCATGCTGGACGGCTGGTCCAAAACCTATGCGATGACCGGGTGGCGGATGGGTTACGCAGTCTGGCCTGACCAGCTGGTGGCGCATGCGACGCGGTTGTGCATCAACGACCATTCCTGTGTGAATGCGGCGGCGCAGTATGCCGGGCTTGCCGCTTTGACCGGAACCCAGCAACCGGTGCTGGATATGGTCGCGGCATTTGACAGCCGCCGCCAGATAATCGTTGACGGGCTGAACGCGCTGCCTGGATTTCGCTGCGCCGACGCAGCCGGTGCGTTTTATGCATTTCCCAACATCGAAGGCACCGGAATGACCGCGCGCGAGGCCCAGGATAGGTTTCTGAACGAGGCTGGCGTGGCCACGGTTGCGGGCACCAGCTTTGGCGCCTGGGGCGAAGGTTATATCCGGTTTTCATACGCAAACAGCACAGAAAATATCACAGAAGCGCTGGATCGCATTGCCGCGATCCTGTGAAGCCGGTGCTTTGATCAGATCCGAAAGAATGGTTGTAACAGGCGCGGCACCCAACCTTTGAAACGCAACGGCGCGCTGGTGGCGGCCAGACAAATACAGTCTTCGCCCGGGTCAGCCACCGGGATATGCCACAGGGAATCGTCGCCCATTTCAACATCACCGCGCTGGAACCGATCACCGTCATCGGAAAACGCGCCCTGCAACACCATGGTCAATTCCATACCCCGATGCGAATGGTCCGGCATCGCCGCCCCTGCCGGAATATAAATCAGCCGCGCCGTTGCTTCGCCATCGCATGGCAGTATCGCCTGTTTGACCCCCCCACCGACGCGGCGCCATTTCACCCGATCCGGTCCACCGCCGACATACGACATCAGCGGTTTGGGAAAGATTGTCTTACGTTCAGGTGCCGGCATGGGCGCCGTGGCACCATCGCCCAAAGATATCCGGGCCATGGTTGCCGCCAACGCGTCTGGCGACAATGTGGCGTGATCGACCTGCTCAAGCACAGCACCGCCGACGGCCTCATAGCTTTGGATCGTCGCACGGCACTGATCACACATCGACGCATGACTGGCCACCACCAGCGAAAACGCCTCGGGCAGGGTTCCGGCGGCATATGCGGCCACGACAGCTTCGGGCAAGTGGTGGCGGATGTTCACACTGGTCATGATTTTCCCAACCTCATTTCGCGACGCAGCCGTTCAAGTCCCAGGCGAATTCGTGATTTGATTGTGCCAAGGGGCAGTCCGGTCACGTCCGCAATTTCACTATGTGACAATTCCCCAAGATAGGCTTTTTCAATCATTGTGCGCTGATCCGTTGGCAGGCTCTTGATTGCGCTCCGCAGTTTTTGTTCCTGTTGGGACATTTCAACGATGTCGGCGGGATCCACCGGGGATGTCGTGGCCCATGGCAGGTCTTCGGGTTCCGGGCGGCGCTGTTTACGGATTGCATCAATCTGCTTGTTCCGCACGATCGTATAAATCCATGTGGCGGCGCTGGCCTTGGTCGGATCAAACAGATGCGCCTTGTTCCAGACCTGGACCATGGCATCCTGCAACGCGTCATCGGCCAACGCTTCTGATGCGCCGGATTTCATCAAAAAGGCCTTCACACGCGGTGCAAAATGCCCAAACAGCATCGCAAACTGCTGCGCGTCCCGATCATTTTTGACCCGGATCAGACATTGCGTCCATTCGTCAGTCTGTGGCTTGGTCGATTTCAATATGCGCACATGTTTTTCGTATCCTGGCGAAACTGTCAAAAACGCCAACGAAGATGGTTTTGACGCAACAAGGGTGTCATTTTTTACTGTCATGTATCGCATACGCACGATCAAGCCAAATGGATCAAAGAAAAATAAAACAGAAATAAGTGATCCGACATCCGCGCCCGCACGTAACAGACCCCAATACCCGAGCAGGAGAAATTAACCCGTGCCATTTGATATTTCCAACCCCGGCCGCGTTGCAATTGTGGGTGCAGGCGTGTCCGGGCTGGCGGCGGCCTATGAGTTGTCCAAAACCCAACGCGTAACATTGTTCGAATCCGCCCCCCGGCTGGGCGGTCACGCGCGTACGGTGATGGCGGGTCCGGACGCCGCGACACCGGTGGACACAGGCTTTATCGTTTTCAATTATCCCAATTACCCACATCTGACACGCATGTTCGCGGAACTGGACGTGCCGACAAAGCCAAGTAACATGAGCTTTTCCGCGTCCATCGCAAATGGCGCGATCGAATACGGGCTGAATAATTTTGCGGCCCTGACCGCGCAGTCCCGCAATATGTTGCGCCCGCAATTCTGGCGCATGATTGCAGACATTGCGAAATTCAACCGGCATGGGCCGGCAATGGCGTGTGATCCTGATCTGTCACTGGGTGAATTTCTGGACAGGATGAACCTGGGGACCTGGTTTCGCCGGTACTATCTGTTGCCGCTATCGGGTGCCATCTGGTCATCAACGCCCGAACAAATGCGTGACTTTCCGGCACGCTCTTTAATACAGTTTTTTCAGAACCACGCGTTGATGAGTTACAAGAACCATCAATGGCACACGGTGGACGGCGGCAGTATCCAGTATGTGACACGCATTGCCGACGCCATTCAATCCAATGGCAGCATCATTCGTGAAAACGCGCCGGTGCGGGGGGTCAGACGCACGGCAGATAACGTTGCCATCCGCACAAAGGGCGGCGAATGGGAAAAATTCGATGCGGTGATCATGGCTTGTCATTCCGACGATGCGCTGAAATTGCTGGAACAGCCCAGCCCGGCCGAACAAAGCATTCTTGGTCGCATGCGTTACCAAACCAACCGGGCCGTATTACATCGTGATCCATCCGCGATGCCGCGCCGCCGGGCCTGCTGGGCAAGTTGGGTATTCACATCGCCCGATCACAAGCCGTCACCAACAATCGGTGTGACCTATTGGATGAATTCATTGCAGGGTATTGCAGACGACACACCGATGTTCATGAGCCTTAATCCGGTGGCAGACATCGCGCCGGAATACGTGTACGACCGCACAGAGTTTCGCCACCCGATATTCGATCACGTTGCGATCCGGGCCCAGCAGGCGTTGCCCGGCATCCAGGGCCAGCAAAACACCTGGTATTGCGGTGCCTATACGCGCTGGGGATTTCACGAGGATGGCTATGCAAGCGGCATGTCAGCCGCGACCGCAATTGCCGCCCGCAGGGAAAGGGTTGCAGCATGACCCCACAACTGGTTGCCGCACATACATTTCACAAAAGGATCGGCACACCGTCACATGCATTTCGCTATAGTGTGGATTACATCCTCAGCGAACCGGAAACCCGGCCGCAAAAACCTGTCCTGCTGTCGTTTGATCGTGCCAACATGGCGACGATCAACCGCCGGGATCACGGCGGCAAACGCGGTGCCGGTCGCGGGGTGGAATGGGTCCGGCAAGTTCTGGCTGAACGCGGGCTGACTGAATTGCAATCGATGCGGGTGTTGTTACTGGCCCAGCCACGTCTGTTTGGCTATCTGTTCAACCCGGTCAGTTTCTGGCTGCTGGTCGATGATAAATCCCGACTGCGTGGATTTATCGCCGAGGTCAACAACACCTTTGGCCAGCGGCATTCCTATCTGTGTCATCACCAGGATTTTCGCCCCATTATAGCAACCGACACCCTGAATACGGACAAGGTATTTCACGTGTCGCCCTTTCAGGCCGTCGATGGCAGCTATGGGTTTCGGATCGATTTCAGCGCACACCATATCGGCGTGCGGATTGATCATCGACGGGGCAATGCGGGTTTGTTGGCCACGTTGCACGGGCCCCGTGCGCCGCTGACGTCAATGGCGCTGATCAGGTCCGCATTCCGCCGCCCGTTCGGATCCATGCGTGTCATCGCGCTGATCTATTTTCAGGCGCTGGTTCTGCGCGTCAAGGGCGCGCGCTATGCCCAACTGCCCGCGCCGCCCGGTTCTGATCTGTCGTGATCCGTCAGACATCATACAGGACGTGGCGAACGGGTTCCCCGTCGGCGGTGGCCCGATCCGCAGCAAGCGTAAAGGTATTGTCGCATCGGCCTGCGATGTATGCGCGCTTTTCGCTGTTTGCCGGGTTTCTGGCCGCGGCGGGATTGCCTATTTATATTCACGCACCGAAATTCTATGCCGACAACTATGGTGTCAGTCTGGCGGGTATCGCGACTGCCTTGGTGGTCTTGCGCCTGTTGGATGTGGTGCAGGATCCTTTGCTTGGACGGTTGGCCGGGCACCTTGGGCGGCACCGCGCCACGGCGGCAATCATTGCCGGGATGATCATGATTGCGGGTATGATCGGGTTATTCGCGATCACGCCGCCATTGGCCCCGCTGTTGTGGATGAGCCTTTGCCTGGTTGCGCTTTTTTCCGGCTATTCTTTTTTGACAATACTGTTTTATGCCCGTGGCGTCGCCGTCGCCGGATCCGGTGGGGCCAATGGCCACGTAAGGCTGGCCTCCTGGCGTGAATTCGGGGCGCTGGCAGGCATATCGCTGGCCAGCATCGCACCATTTGTGTTTCAGATCGCAGGCTTTGTGCCCTACACGGCCTATGCCCTGGCCTTTGGCGCATTGGCGCTGGGGGCGCTGGTGGCCATGCATCCCTTGTGGTCAGATGCGCCGGACACCCCTGCCCCCGGCTATTTTGCATTGCTGTCAGACCCGCAGATTCGCAAGCTGCTGTTGATCGGGTTTTTCAATGCCGCACCCGTCGCGGTCACATCGACACTGTTTTTGTTTTTTGTCGATTACCGTTTGGGCATGGGATCAAGCGCCGGGCTGTTTTTGCTGCTGTTTTTTGTGGCGGCGGCGGTTGCTGCCCCACTGTGGGCGGGCCTGACCCGGCATTGGGGCGTGCGCAATACATTATCCGCCGCCATGGCCCTATCGATCGCCGCATTCGCCGGCGCATTTATGCTGTCCGACGGACAGGCAGTCGCATTTGCAATCATTTGTGTGGCCAGTGGTGCGGCACTGGGCGCCGATATGACGCTGTTGCCAGCGCTGTTTTCGCGTCATATCGCGGCCAGCCGGGCAGATGGGGCAATGGCCTTTGGATTGTGGAATTTCGCCGCCAAACTGACGCTGGCCATCGCCGCCGCGACGGTTCTGCCCGCGTTGGGTCAGGCTGGTTTTTCCACCACCGAACCAAACAGCGACACCGCGCTGATGCGTTTGTCGTTGCTTTACGCCCTGGTGCCCTGCCTGTTGAAACTGATCGCGCTTGGATTGTTGTGGTCCACCAGTTCCCAAAGGGGTCAGCCATGTTGACACAGTCATTGCCAATTGCCCTGGGCATTGCAATCGCCACGGTTGCGATATGGATCTGGAACAGCCAGACATCATTCCGGTCCCAGAAAATTGCTGACTATCAGAACAATGCCCCGGTCTTTGACATCATGCGCGCCCTTGACGGACCAATGGTCGCCGAAGGGCTGATCTATGACTTTCGCGGGCGCGTTGTTTCGCGGTTTGTGGCACAGATGCAAGTCGACTGGACGGGCCGTCAGGGCGTCATGAGCGAAACTTTCAGCTATGACACAGGCCGCACCCAGAACCGCGAATGGACCATCACCATGGGTAACGGCGGTGAATTTACCGCCACAGCCCCGGATATTCTGGGCATTGCGCAGGGCGAACAGGCGGGCAACGCGGTGCGTCTGCGCTATCGTATTCGGCTGCCCCGAGATGTTGGCGGTCATGTGCTGGACGTGGTTGACTGGATGTATCTGACCCAAAATGACGTGATCATGAACAAGTCCGAGTTTCGCAAATTCGGCATCAAGGTCGGTGAACTGATCGCCACTTTTCGAAAGCTTTCCTGAATGTCGCTTGCAGGCAAAACATACTGGCTGATCGGTGCCAGCGAAGGGTTGGGTCGCGCACTGGCATGCGAACTGGACAAGCGCGGGGCCAAACTGGTTCTGTCAGCCCGCAGTCGGGGTCGCCTGGATGCGCTGGCCGGCACCTTGCATCCCGGAACCGTTGCCCTGCCAATGGATGTCACCAATCCGGAGTCCGTGGCCAGCGCCCATGCAGATATCGGGGCGATCGATGGGGTCATCTATGCCGCCGGTCTTTACGAACCGATGCGCGCGCAGGCATGGGACACACAGACCGCCACGGCCATATGCGAGGTCAATTTCATCGGGGCGATGCGCTGTTTGGGACCGCTGGTGCGCCAATTTGCACAACAGAACCACGGCCATATCGTGATTATTGGCTCTTTGTCGGGATATCGTGGGCTGCCTGGCGCAATCGGGTACAGCGCCAGCAAGGCCGCCATCATGCATCTGGCCGAAAATATGCGTGCCGATCTGTGGCACACCGGCGTCAAGGTGCAACTGATAAACCCCGGCTTTGTCAAATCCAGACTGTCCGCGAAAAATCAGTTTCGAATGCCATTTTTGATGGACGCCGGGACCGCGGCTGCACTGACGTGTGACGCCATGGAAAGGAATCGGTTCAAACAGGATTTCCCCTGGCTGTTTTCGCTGGTGTTCCGGCTGGGGCGGTTTTTGCCGCAATGGGTTTATCAACGGCTTTTTGCGCCGCGCCCGCCCGGCGATGGCAACCCCCGGACCAGCCCCGATATGCCTGGCTGAAGCCACGCAGGCCAACGCGCCGATCACAGCACCATCAACGCATCCAATCAAACTGCGGGACAATTGCGATATCGTTGCCTAAAGTCGCCCCGGAACCGATCGATTGGAAACTCATGCCATGGTGCGACGCCGCCGGTTCTTGGCCTTGTCCGTCGCCCCGGCCATCAGTGTGAAGTAACGTTATTGCAAACCCGAAAGACGTCATCAACACCCGCATTCAAGACCGCGATATGCACAGGCGCATTGTGGTTGCTGGCGGTTCCGGCATTGGCGCAGATGCCCGACCTGGGCCCGCCGCCCCAGTTTGTGGAACCTGCATTGGAACGGGCGCAACTGGGACAGTTGTTGTTTTACGACCCAATCTTGTCGGGTAACAGGAATATTTCATGTGCCACCTGCCACAATCCGAAATTCGGCACCGGCGACGGCGTGTCGCTGTCGATCGGCGAAGGTGGGATCAATCTGGGCCCGGACCGGAAACCTGACCCCGCCAACATGCCCGAACAGCGCGTGCCCCGTAATTCACCCGGCCTGTGGAACCTTGGTGCCAGCGCATTCACGGTGATGTTCCACGACGGGCGGCTGGAAACTGATGCGCAACAACCCAATGGCATTCGCACACCGCTTGGCGCGGAAATGATCCAGGGGTTTGATTCTGTGCTGGCGGCGCAGGCGATGTTTCCGGTCCTGTCCGCTGACGAAATGGCAGGGCATTATTCGGAAAATGAAATCAGCGCTGCAGTGCGCCAGGGATTGCTAAGCCAACCCGGCGGCGCGTGGGATCGGCTGGCAAGACGGGTGGCGGATATTCCTGAATACCGAACCGCCTTTGATCAGGTCACAGGCCCCGGTTCGGACATCACATTTCCGCAGATCGCTAATCTTATCGCTGATTTCATTCGCTATGAATGGCGTGCTGATAACAGCGCATTTGACCTTGCGATGCGCGGCCAGAAACAACTGTCGGCCAAGCAATCCGAAGGCGTGGGGCTGTTTTATGGCACGGCTGGTTGCGCCAGTTGTCACAGTGGATGGCTGCAAACGGACAACCGGTTTTACGCAATCGCGATGCCCCAGATCGGACCGGGCAAGGCCGCCCGGTTTGAAGACAACAACCGCGACGAGGGGCGCATGCGCGTGACCGGCGCGCCGGGCGACGCCTATGCGTTTCGCACACCATCGCTGCGCAATGTGACCTTGACCGCGCCCTATGGGCACAACGGGGCCTATGCGACATTGCGGGATGTGATCAAGCATCACCTTGATCCGGTCGCCAGCCTTCGACGGTACGACATATCACAGGCGATCCTGCCCGCCTTTGGTGGTGCAGTCGATGACGCGGTCCTGGGCAATGAAATCGACATGAACAGTATCGCTGCGGCCAATTCGCTTGCACCGACAACTCTGGACCCATCGCAGATTGACGCCATCATCGCATTCCTGGGCGCGCTGGAAGACGACACCCAAAGACTGGGGGTGCCCGATAAGGTGCCCAGTGGTCTGGCGGTGGATCGCTAGGGTGACAATTGCACCACTGTGTTGGCAGACACTGTCTGCCATGGCGTCGCCGCCCCGTCCGGCCAGATCACACGCAGATCGGCGGTTGCTGCCGGTCCCAGCCCGAAATGGATCAGTCCCGCCGCGCCGCTGGCATGCCCGCCACCAACAGTTATTTCGCGGGTCTGTGTGCCGGTCGCAGTCCGCAATTCGATGAATGCCCCAACCGCGCGGGTGTTGGGTGCCGGTGCAACAATGTCCAGCAAAAGCCAGCCACCGCCCGCCGAGACATTCTGATAGATTTCCAGCGGTGCGCGCCGGTTTACAACCGCCAGGTCAAGCCGCCCATCCAGATTCAGATCGCTCAGGGTGGCACCACGGCCCCTGGCCATGCTGGCCACGCCGGCGATATCGCCAACCTCGGCGAATGTGCCATCGCCGGACTGGATCAACAGGTTATTGGGATCCTGCATCGCCGCCGCAGGCATTTGTTCGACATTGCCCTTGGCCACAAATATATCGTCGCGCCCGTCATTGTTCACGTCACCGAATTCCGCCTGCCATCCGGTCGAGGGACGCCCATCACCGCCGGTATAGGGGCGATGTGCGCTGGTGCCCTGGGCATAGGTTGCGTCGCGATAAACCGGGCCGCCGGTTGCGGGATCGAATATCTGAAACTTCTGATCCCCCATCGAGGTCAGATAGACATCGGAATAGCCGTCGCCAGTCACGTCACGTGCAGCAATCCCCATGCCCCACAGCTGATAGGACAACCAGCCGTCCTGCGCGTTGTAAAGGCGCGGCGCGTCTTCCATGGCCCATAGCTGTTCCTGCCCGCCGCGCACATAATAGTGCCGGTCATTGCTGATCCGCAAATCGGCCTGCGTTGATCTGTTCCAGCGCGTGAACAGCATCGAAAGCGTGCAATAGCCCGGTTCCAGACCAACGGGATCACCATAGGATTCACCCTGAGGTCGGTACAAAAGAGACGTGTCGCAGGTGCCAAACGGGCCGTCGGGATCGGCCCGGTCCACATAGGTTCCAAAGGCCAGTGTCGGCAGGGTCTGTCCCTTTTCCCAGGTTGCGGAAAATGCTGTGGTCCACTGATCACCGGATTCAAAGCCAAGCCCGGTGAAGGCTGTGAAACTGCAATCCGGCCCACCTTTCATCAGCATGTCCTGACCGACGCGCAGGATTGCCAGATCCAATTGCCCGTCGCCATCTATGTCGATCGGATAGGCCCCGGTGACGCCGCGCAGTGCCAAACTGTCGGGCGTTGCTGTGGTGAATTGCAGATCTGCCCCCGGCTTGCTTTGGTTACGAAACAGCTGCGCGGGGTCTGCGCCCCCTGCCGCATATATTTCGGGCAATAGATCACCATCGCAATCGAATGTGGCCAGACCGCCACCGACAAAATGTTCCCAACCGCCGGTATAGCGATGATCGGGCACGTCCACCGGCACGAATTTCGGGTTCGCGACGGCAAGACCGGCATACGCCACCGCCCAAATCAGCACCAGAAAACTAGGACGCATTGCGCGGCAACTCCTTGACCGTCATCGCAGACACTTTTTCGATGGCCAGTGCTGCGGCCCCCTTGGCCCACATCAGATCCCCAAAACTGTCATGGGCCTGAATTGGCGGCAACGGCGCATCGACTTTGACCACCAGACGCGCCGTGTCTTTTATGGCGGCTTCAATATACGGCAAGCCAATGCGATTTTGAGCCCCTGCCAGAATGATCAGTTCGGGATCGAACACATTCACCAGATTGGCCAGCCCCAGCGCCAGCATTTTGCCGGCGCGATCAAGGACTGAACGGGCCATCGCATCGTCACCGGCCGCGGCGGCAAACAATTCCGTCACATCGTCAAATACAGGGCGACCGACAACGCTGTGATATTCCCTGAGCAGCGCGTAGGTGCCGACATACGCTTCCAGGCAGCCGCGCTGACCACACTGACACAGCGCGCCCTCAAACTGAATTTTAGTGTGGCCGAATTCCGCGCCGCAACCGCGCACGCCGCGATAAACCTCGCCATTGATGATGATGCCCAGACCGACGCCATGTTCGATAGAAACCACCAGAAAATTCTGGGCGCCCTGCCCGATTCCGAACAATTGCTCTGCCTTGGCCACCAGATTGGCATCGTTGTCGATGAACACCGGAAACGGCACCCGCTCTGCGAACAGCTTGCCCAGGTCAACATTGCGGCGATCCAGTGCGGATGACCAATGCACAAATTTTGCATTGGCATCAACAAGCCCCGCCAAACCGACACACATTGCCGAGATTGAATCCAATGTCTTGCCCGCTAGGTCACAGGATTCCTGCACCGCCCCGGTGACCACATCGACAAGGCTTTCAGGTGACGCACGCGGTGTTGTCAATGGTACCTGATGGGTGACCACATGATTTCCCTCGAAATCTGCAATCAGCACGGTGATGCTGTTCAACGCGACTTTGACCCCCGCCACCAAAAGCGCCGCACCAGAAATCTTGAGCGTGACCCGGGGGCGGCCTCTTTTATTGGTGCTGACGGAATCGTCGGCTTGCGTTTCCTCGATCAGTTGTGCCCCGATCAGTTCGGATGTGATCGCCGTCACCGTGGCCGGACTGAAACCGGTGTCCTGCGCGATATCGATTCGCGCAATCTGACCATGTGCGCGAATTGTATCCAGCACCTTTTGACGCCCGGAATCGCGTTGTTCGGCAGTCGGTCCCTGTCTGGTTCGCGTCGGCATGGCCCTGTCATTTCTCCCTTTTTTTCCAATTGTGCATAAATTCTCTCATTTCACCAGAAATATTTTGACAACTAAATTAAATACCGTAATGTCAGGTAATGGGCTTTCGCACGCCAGTCCGGCGGCAGATCAAGCCCGGCTTAGGGAGGACTACAAATGAAATTCTTGACGACAATCTCGACCATTGCCATCGTCGCAGGCTCGGCAGCCTTTGCGGGCAGCGACGGACTCACTGTGGGCGTAAGCTGGTCTAACTTTCAGGAAGAACGCTGGAAAACGGACGAAGCTGCCATTGTTGGCGCACTGGACGCAGGTGGCGCGAAATACATCTCTGCCGACGCTCAGTCGTCATCGTCAAAACAACTGTCAGACATCGAAAGCCTGATCGCACAAGGTGTTGATGCCATTATCGTGCTGGCCCAGGACGCGCAGGCCATTGGTCCCGCTGTTCAGGCTGCGGCTGACGAAGGCATTCCGGTCATTGCCTATGACCGTCTGATCGAAGATTCACGTGCATTTTATCTGACATTTGACAACGTCGAAGTCGGACGGATGCAGGCGCGCGCGGTGTTTGCAGCACAGCCACAGGGCAACTATGTGATGATCAAAGGCTCGCCGACCGATCCGAACGCGGATTTCTTGCGTGGCGGGCAGCAGGAAATCCTGCAGGCTGCGATCGACAGTGGTGCCGTGAAAATCGTCGCAGAGGCTTATACCGATGGGTGGCTTCCGGCTAACGCACAGCGCAACATGGAACAGATCCTGACCGCCAATGACAACAATGTTGACGCAGTCGTTGCATCAAATGATGGCACCGCCGGTGGTGTGGTGTCTGCGCTGACGTCGCAGGGTATGGACGGTATTCCAGTGTCCGGACAAGACGGTGATCACGCAGCGCTGAACCGCGTTGCACTGGGCACCCAGACAGTTTCCGTATGGAAGGACGCCCGTGATCTTGGACGTTCGGCCGGTGAAATTGCCGTCGCACTTGCTGGTGGTTCCATGAAGGATGCCGTGGATGGCGCCATTAGCTGGACATCCCCGGCCGGCACCGACATGACCGCGATCTTCCTGGAGCCTGTGCCAATTACGGCTGACAACCTGTCGGTTGTCGTGGATGCCGGCTGGATCACCAAAGAGGCACTGTGCCAGGGTGTCACTGCTGGTCCCGCGCCCTGTAACTAGGCAATACTTCAAAAATTAACGATTGTGACCCCGCCATTGGGCGGGGTCACAATTTTAGCCAAGCTGAATTCTGGAGACGGATTATGACCGATACCACGCCTCAGCCAGTTCAAACCATGCAGAAACGCGGCCTGATCCAACAAATGGAACTGGATATGCGACTGCTGGGCATGATTGGCGCATTGATCATTCTTAGTATCGGTTTCAATCTGCTGACAGATGGACGCTTTTTGACACCGCGTAATATTTTCAATCTGACCATTCAGACCGTGTCTGTGGCCATCATGGCCTGTGGTATGGTTTTTGTGATTGTCACCCGCCACATCGACCTGTCGGTCGGTGCGCTGCTGGCCACCACCTCTGCTGTGATGGCGATGGTGCAAACGGATATATTGCCCAACATGCTGGGATTGGGTCTGGACCATCCTGCGACATGGGCAATCACACTGGTTGTGGGTTTATCTGTCGGCGCCCTGATCGGGGCGTTCCACGGCTGGCTGATCGGATTTCTGACGATCCCGGCCTTCATCGTGACGCTTGGCGGGTTTCTGGTCTGGCGAAATGTTGGTTGGTATCTGACCAGCGGTCAGACGATTGGCCCGCTGGACAGCACATTCCTGATGTTTGGCGGTACCAACGGAACACTGGGCGCCACCTGGAGCTGGATCCTTGGCATTGTCGCCGTACTTGTTGCGGTGATCGGCCAGTGGAATTCGCGCCGGGGTAAGGCGGGGCACGGATTTTCGGTCAAACCTGTGTGGGCCGAGACATTGCTTTCAGTCCTGTTCAGTGGTGCCATCCTTGGCTTTATCTGGACATTGAATTCCTACAACATCCCCGAGCGTCGCCTTGAGCGCATGTTTGCGGAACGCGGCGAGGTCATGCCCGAGGGCACAGTCGTCAGCTATGGCTTGCCGATCTCGGTACTGATCCTGATCGCCGTGGCGGTGGTGATGACAATCATCGCCCGCCGCACGAAATTCGGACGCTATATATTCGCAACCGGCGGCAATCCGGATGCGGCGGAACTTTCGGGCATCAACACACGAACCCTGACGATAAAGATCTTTGCGCTGATGGGTTTTCTGGCCGCGCTGTCAGCGGTTGTCGCATCTGCCCGCCTTGCAAACCATTCCAATGACATCGGCACATTGGACGAATTGCGGGTCATCGCCGCCGCGGTCATTGGCGGCACCGCCCTGTCCGGCGGGATCGGTACCATATACGGGGCCATTCTGGGTGCGCTGATCATGCAGGCACTGCAATCGGGCATGGCTATGGTTGGCGTCGATGCGCCGTTCCAGAACATCGTGGTGGGATCAGTCCTGGTACTGGCTGTGCTGATCGACATCATGTATCGCAAGCGGCTGGGGGTGAAATCATGAAAACTGCAAAAGAGCTGCGCGCAGAGGGTGCAACGCCACTGGTAGCGATGAAAGATATCTCGGTCTCGTTTGGTGGCGTCAAAGCCGTCGATCAGGTCAGTGTCGATCTGTATCCCGGCGAAGTTGTCGGCCTGCTGGGGCATAATGGCGCTGGCAAATCGACGCTGATCAAGGTCCTGTCAGGGGCCTATCAAATGGACAGTGGCCAGATCTTTGTCGATGGCGATCTTGTGAGTATCACAAACCCGCGTGACGCGCGGTCCCACAATATTGAAACGATCTATCAAACCCTTGCGCTTGCTGACAATCTGGATGCCGCATCCAACCTGTTTCTGGGCCGCGAGCTGGTTACACCGTTGGGGCTGGTGGATGATTCCGCGATGGAGGCCGAGTGCCGGAAAATCATGGGGCGCCTGAACCCGAATTTTCAGAAATTCGCCGAACCCGTGTCCGCCTTGTCTGGTGGCCAGCGCCAGTCTGTCGCGATCGCGCGGGCGGTGTATTTCAACGCACGCATCCTGATCATGGATGAACCAACCGCAGCGCTGGGTCCACAGGAAACACAGATGGTTGCCGAACTGATCCAGCAACTGAAAGCCGACGGGATCGGCATTTTTCTGATTGATCACGACGTGCATGCGGTTATGGAACTGTGCGACCGCGCAAGTGTCATGAAAAACGGCGCACTGGTGGGGACAGTCAACATCGAGGATGTCACCGATGACGATCTGTTGTCGATGATCATTCTTGGCAAGAACCCAGGCAAGGCCGCATCCTGAGCACAAAGGACCAATGATATGAGTACCGGATTTTTTGACGGCATTGACCCGGTGGCCCCTGCCGGTTCAGGCAACACTTCGCCACTGGCCTTTCAGCATTATGACCCCGATGAAATCGTCATGGGCAAGCGGATGGAAGACCACATGCGTTTCGCGGTGGCCTATTGGCACAGCTTTGCATGGGAAGGCGGCGACCCGTTTGGCGGGCAGACTTTTGAACGTCCCTGGCATCCGCAGGATGACATGGGACGGGCCAAGTTAAAGGCCGACGTCGCATTTGAAATGTTTGACATCCTTGGGGTACCCTATTTCTGCTGGCACGATGCAGATCTGCGCCCCGAACAGGGGACCTACACCGCAAATCTGGCGACGCTGGACGAAATCACTGATTATATCGGTGAAAAAATGCAAAGCTCGAAAACCAGATTGCTGTGGGGCACTGCCAACATGTTCAGCCATCGTCGCTGGATGTCGGGCGCCTCGACCAACCCGGACCCGGATGTCTTTGCCTATGCCGCCGCGACGGTCAAAGGCTGCATGGATGCGACCCATCGTCTGGGCGGTGAAAACTATGTGTTGTGGGGGGGGCGCGAAGGCTATGAAACCCTGCTGAACACTGACCTTGGGCAAGAGCTGGACAATATGGGCCGGTTTCTGAACATGGTCGTCGATTACAAACACAAGATCGGGTTCAAAGGTGCGATCCTGGTCGAACCCAAGCCCCAGGAACCATCCAAACACCAATATGATTATGACGCCGCAACCTGCATCGGTTTCCTGCGCAAATACGGGCTGGAAAACGAGATCAAACTGAACCTGGAACAGGGACACGCGATTCTGGCAGGGCATTCGTTCGAACACGAAATTGCGGTCGCCTGCGCCGAAGGCATGCTTGGGTCGATTGACATGAACCGCAATGACTATCAGTCGGGTTGGGACACCGATCAGTTCCCCAATAATGTGCCCGAGGTTGCGCTGGCCTATTACCACATTATCAAGTCCGGCGGCCTTGGCTCTGGCGGCACCAATTTCGACGCCAAGCTGCGCCGCCAGTCACTGGATGCAGAGGACCTGATTGCCGGGCATGTCGGCGGTATGGACGTGTGCGCACGTGGTTTCAAAGCGGCAGCGGCTATGCTGGAAGATGGCGGCATGGAACAGATGCTGGCGGATCGCTATGCGGGCTGGACCGCGCCCCCCGCCCAGAAAATGCTGGGCAGTGATCTGGCCACAATCCAGAAAAGCGTGCTGGACAACAACATCAATCCGGCCCCGCGATCAGGCAAACAGGAAGTGCTGGAAAACTACGTGAACCGGTTCGTGTGATCGGCCCACTGCGGTTTTGTGAAAGAGTGGTGCACCCGGCGCGATTCGAACGCGCGACCTCTGCCTTCGGAGGGCAGCGCTCTATCCAGCTGAGCTACGGGTGCCGCTGACGGGTCTATACCCGGCCCGCGTTGGCCCTGCAATGTCTTAGTCGGGGCAAAAGATCAAACAAACAGATCGTGGCACAATTCAAGCCCGCCAATCAGGGCGTCGACCTCTTGGGTTGTGTTATACAGCCCGAATGACGCCCGCGCTGTGGCTGTCACACCCAGATGTGCCATCAATGGCTGTGCACAGTGATGCCCGGCCCTGACAGCGATACCCTTTTTGTCCAACACCGTTGAAATATCGTGGGCATGGGCCGCCCCATCCAATGTAAAGGAAAAAATGGCCGCCTTGCCCGGCGCGTGCCCCTGAACGCTTAACCAGTTCAGCCCGCCCAGCCTGTCCGCTGCATAGGCGCGCAGCTGTTCTTCGTGTGCGGCCACATTATCCATTCCCAACCTCATCAGATATTCCAGCGCGGCACCAAAACCAATGGTCTGGACAATACCGGGTGTGCCCGCCTCAAGCATCATAGGCGGGTCATTATAGGTCACGGTTTCGCGCGTCACATCGCGGATCATGTCGCCACCGCCCAAGAATGGGCGCATCTCTGCCAACCGTTCCTTGCGGGCATAAAGCGCGCCGGACCCTGACGGCCCGTACAATTTGTGCCCGGTGATCGCGAAAAAATCGCACCCGATATCCTGGACATCGATTGGCATGTGCACAGCCGATTGCGAGCCGTCCACCAAAACCGGCACACCCTTGGCGTGGGCCGCGCGGGTGATCGCCTTGACATCGACCTTTGTGCCCAGAACATTGGACAGATGGGTGATCGCCACCAGTTTGGTATTAGGCCCGATCGCATCAATGACCTTATCCGCATCCAACGCGCCGATAGCATCGGTTTCCACCCATTTCAGGGTCACACCCTGGCGTTCGCGCAGAAAATGCCAGGGCACGATATTGGCGTGATGTTCCATCACCGACAGCACAATTTCGTCCCCAGGTCCCAGCCGTGGCATTGCCCAGCCATAGGCGACGGTATTGATCCCTTCGGTCGTGCCTGAATTCAGGACGATTTCAGACGGGTCAGCCGCGTTCAGGAACCTGGCGATGGTGCCCCGGACGGCCTCGTATTTTTCGGTGGCCAGATTGGACAGAAAATGCAGCCCGCGATGAACATTCGCGTATTCGTCGCTATAGCCGCGGGTCACGGCATCAATGACCACCTGCGGTTTTTGCGCAGATGCACCGTTATCCAGATAGACCAGCGGTTTGCCATGCACCTGCCGCGCCAGAATTGGAAAATCCGATCGGATGTCGGCGACGTCATACATTTGGATATGCTCACATTGGGGGGATGACAATTCCGAGGACACCCAGGCTGATGGAAAGAAGAACCGCGAAGACAATGATGGATATGAGCACGCCCATAAACACAGCCGTCAGTGATTTAAACCCATGCATTTCGGAAATGAAAATCACCAACAGCCAAAAGAACAGAATTAATCCGCCCAGACCGATCATCAGCGAAACCATCGGAAGAATGAACAAGGCGAGGATCTGCAGAACCTGCAAACAAATCATGATGAATTGCAGCCAGGACACCAGCATGATCGCGTCGTCCAGACTGCCGGACCCGCCCATTTTGGCACCCACGAACCAGATGCCGATGGCCATGCTCACCAACAAGAACAACTGGATCAGTCCCAGCGTCATAGGTGTTGCGGCCATTGGCCCGGCCGCCATACCGGGGCTGCCGGTCAGCAGCACCGACAGCTGCGCCAGCGCCGCGCTCAGCACCACGATCAACAGCAGGATTTCCCAACGCTGACGGCGCGACAACGGGATGGCCATGACCGCCCGCGCGCCAGACCGCGGATCGCGTATCGTGCTGAATGCGGCCCGTACCAGGCCGCCCATACTCATATCCATCAATCAGGCCTCTTGCGTTCAGCTTCAATAAACGATGCGCACCAGACCAGTATAAATACCAGCAATGCGGTCGCTGCAAATATATTGGCAATCACACCTTGCCCCGCCAAGACACTGACAAAACCGTTCAACAGCCAGATCGGCGCCGCCACCAAAAGCGACCAGAACAACGCAAGACGAGCGCTGAACCAGGTGCCCTGCCCGCCGAACGGCTTTGCCAGGACATGGGACAGTGCAGCAATGATATAAAGCGCCAGTGGGGCCAGAAAAACCCACCCCAACATTGTGGCCCCGACCCGCATATCAAACGACAGTTCAGGGTTTTGCACCGAATCGCGCCAAAGTCGTGGGAATTGCGCAATAAATATCAACAGGCAGGCTGCGATCACATAAATCAATGCACGGTCTTCGCGCACACCGTCAGCCAACTGGCGGTGCATTGCCTGACGCGGTGCGCGCCAGGCCCGCACGATATCCACGGCAACACTCATCAGCCGCGGTGCCGTTTCAGCCACCCGGTCAACCGGTCCAGAATTTCGTCACCAATGGCCTGGTGTTCGATTTCATCGATCGCTTCGGCCAGAAAGGCCAGCACCAGCAAATCCTGGGCCTGGGATTCCGGAACCCCGCGCGACCGCAGATAAAACAGTGCCTCTTCGTCAATCGCGCCAGACGTCGAGCCGTGCGAACAAGCCACATCGTCGGCGTATATTTCAAGTTCGGGCTTTGCCATGAACTGACTGTCACCATCCAACAACAACGCCTGGCTGATCTGATAACCGTCGGTTTTCTGCGCCCCGTCACGGACCAGGATCTTGCCCTGAAACACACCCGTTGCACCGTTGCGCAGCACTTTCTTGAACACCTGGCGGCTTTCGCAATTGACCGCGTCATGGGTCACAAAAACCGTGTCGTCATGATGAAAATCACCATCCCCGACACAGGCACCGGCCAAATGCGCCACCGCATCGTCACCGGTCAGTTCCAGGACCGTTTCGTTGCGGGTCAACACGCCATTCACGGTTAGCGTGAAAGATTTGAAAACAGACCGGGTGCCAAGACGCGCGAACAAATGGGTGGCAGCACGGCGTTCGTGATCGCGCCCTTGTGTCCGCACATGATGGAACATCGCGTCATCTGCAACATCGACTTCCATCACCTTGTTGAAACGGGCCGCGGCCGGACCGCTTTCCAGTAATGTCACAGATGCACCGGTTTCAACTTTGATCACATGATGCAGATAAACGTCTGAATTCACGTCCAGATGACGATAGATCAGATTGATCGGGCGCGATGGCGTTTGCGTCACACGCACCAAAACCCCATCGGTTGCAATTGCCGTATTCAACGTCGCCAACGGGCGTTCAACCGGCGTCTGACCCGTTGTTTCCAGTTTGCCATAAAGCGTCCCGACGGGATGCACATCAGACCGGCTGGCGCTGGCCAACCGTTCAATTTCCACCCCCTCAAGGGTCAGATCATCACTGGCCTCGGGGTCGAAAACACCGTCGACAAAAACGATCCTCAGGCGATCCACCGCGTCAAACATCGGGGCTTCGTCGTACTGAAAAACTGCTGCGGGGACCGGATGGTCCTGCACCAGTGTTTCCGGGCGGGTGTATTTCCAGTATTCATCGTGACGCGATGGCAGTCCCATCGTCCGCAGCCGTGCCATCGCATCGGCGCGGGCCGTTGAAATCCACGCACCAGGGCCGGTCGGCATCTCAAGCCCGGCCAGTCGCGCCTGTGTTGCATCCAGCTTGCGCTGTTTCAAAGCAGACATCAGGCCACCTCGGCCAGGATATCGGCATATCCGTTATTTTCGACTTCCAGCGCAAGATCCGCTCCGCCGGTTTTGACAATGCGCCCATCCGCCATGATGTGCACAACATCCGGTTTGATGTGATCCAGCAAACGTTGGTAATGGGTGATCACCAGAAACGAACGGCCCGCGTCACGCAAAGCGTTCACGCCCTCGGCCACCAATTTCATCGCGTCCACATCCAGCCCGGAATCGGTTTCGTCCAGAATACACATTTTGGGTTCCAGCATCGCCATTTGCAGGATTTCGTTACGCTTTTTCTCGCCCCCCGAAAAGCCGACATTGACCGGGCGTTTCAACATATCCGCGTCTATTTTCAGGTCCTTGGCCTTGGCACGAATGACCTTGAGAAACTCGGTTGACGACATTTCTTCGTCGCCACGGGCTTTGCGCTGTGCGTTTACGGCAGTGCGCAGAAACGTCATGTTGCCGACGCCCGGAATTTCCACAGGGTACTGAAATGCCAGAAACAGGCCCGCAGCGGCGCGTTCTTCGGGATCCATCCCCAGAATCTCCTGACCTTCAAGCTGGGCGGAACCGTCGGTCACCTCGTAGCCGCCGCGCCCTGACAGCACATAGGACAAGGTCGATTTCCCGGATCCGTTCGGTCCCATGATCGCATGGACCGACCCCGATTGAATGGACAGATCCACCCCCTTTAGGATGACCTTGTCTTCTTCCTCAAGTTTGACGTGCAGGTTATTGATTTCCAGCATTTTTCTTCCTTAAACTACGCCAGAAACACCGCAAACGCGGTGGCTCTGGTCGCACAATACAAATGGTGAAGCCGTTGACGCAGATCCAGCGACAACAGCGACAGGAATTTCATGGATTTGAATGAATGAACGGTAACCGGTTAACCGATCGGGTCCGGCTGATTCTGGACGCCTGCGTGCTGCTCGGACAGAACCTGTTCCACGAAATCCGCCGAATACAGAACCGAGAACATGTCCGGTGCCCGGACGATCAGTTGAACTTCGCCCAGCATCATTGACACCAGTCCAACCACCAGTGCGGTGCCGCGCCAGTGGCCGCGCAGTTTGAACAGATACATGAAAATGATCGCCAGACAGGCAGCAATCACCAGATCGCCCATGTTGACGGCGATAAATCCACCCAATTGCCCGAATGTCTTTGTCAGCCCGTCGGCGTCGCCCATGAAATAGCGGAATGCCCCGAACCGTCCGGTCAGCATCGCGCCTGCACCCATAAAGAACGACAGCACCAGCATCAGAAAGCTCATGCGCTGGACCGAGGACTGGGTGGCTGGTTTGGCCGCGTTGGTAATTTCCTCGGATACGCCGCAGTAGACCTGGCCAGTCGTATTTGGTCCGCCCGAAGCAATCCGCTTGAGCCGATCCTGAAATTCCGACTTTTGTCTTAACTTCGTATCCATTGTCAAAACTCACCCCTGAGAGTTGGTGCCGTTTTTGCAGGACAATCGGGCAGGATTGGGGCGCGTTTGGAACAATTTGAGGTTTACAAATGATTAACTCTGACGATTTTGCCGCCAGCCTGGCCACAACCGCGCAATCCAGGGACGGCCAAGGCGTCGTAACGCATTGTGGACCTGTTGCGTATTGATGGATTCGCCAGAACATTTACCCGACCGATCCTTCAAGCGAAATTGCGACAAGCTGTTGTGCTTCCATCGCGAATTCCATCGGCAAAGCCTGCAACACCTCTTTGCAGAACCCGTTGACGACAAGGGCTACGGCCTCTTCTTCGTCCATGCCGCGCTGGCGGCAGTAAAACAACTGATCATCGTCAACCTTTGATGTCGTTGCCTCGTGTTCGACCCGGCTCGTGTTATTTTTGACCTCGATATACGGCACGGTATGCGCACCGCATTTATCGCCGATCAGCAAGCTGTCACATTGGGTATAATTGCGACTGTCGCGCGCCTTGGGATGCATCGAGACCAGCCCGCGATAGGTATTTTGCGCCTTGCCCGCGCTGATGCCCTTGGAAACGATGCGCGACTTGGAATTTTTGCCCAGATGGATCATCTTGGTGCCGGTATCGGCCTGTTGCATATTGTTGGCGATAGCGATGGAATAAAATTCGCCCTGGGTGTCGTTGCCGCGCAAAATGCAGGACGGGTATTTCCAGGTGATCGCAGATCCGGTTTCGACCTGGGTCCACATCACTTTGGCACGATCACCACGGCAATCGGCACGTTTGGTCACAAAATTATAGATCCCGCCGACACCGTTTTCGTCGCCCGGATACCAGTTTTGCACCGTCGAATATTTTACTTCGGCGTCTTCTTCGATGATGATTTCCACAACAGCCGCATGCAATTGCGCCACATCCCTCTGCGGGGCTGTGCACCCTTCCAGATAGGACACATATGACCCTTTGTCCGCAATGATCAGGGTCCGTTCAAACTGGCCGGTGTTTTCGGCGTTGATGCGGAAATAGGTCGACAATTCCATCGGGCAACGCACGCCGGGGGGCACATACACAAACGACCCGTCAGAAAACACCGCTGAATTCAGCGTTGCATAGAAATTGTCAGATGGTGGCACCACAGTACCCAGGTATTTTTTGACCAGCGCAGGATGGTCCCTGATCGCTTCTGAAATGGAACAGAAAATCACCCCGGCTTTTTTCAGTTCTTCCTGAAAAGTGGTGCCGACAGACACGCTGTCAAAGACCGCATCAACCGCGACCCTGCGTTCTTCTTCGGGGATTTCGACCCCGGCCAACAACGCTTGTTCTTTTAATGGGATACCAAGTTTCTTGTATGTTTCCAATAATTTGGGATCAACCTCGTCCAACGATTTTGGTTTGACCTCCATGCTTTTGGGGCGGGCATAGTAAAAGATGTCCTGAAAATCGATGGTGGGATAGTCAACCATCGCCCATGTCGGTTCCTCCATGCCCTGCCAGCGTTCAAACGCCTGCAACCGCCAGTCGGTCATCCAGTCAGGTTCTTCGTTTTTGTCAGAGATCAGGCGGACAATATCTGTGTTCACGCCCTTGGGGGCATAATCCATTTCGATCTCGGTCGCCCAGCCATATTTGTACTTGCCGCCGATCGACTGCACCGCGTCCACAGTGTCCTGATCCACGCCATCCTTGACCTGTACTTTATCCAAAGCTGCCATCGTCCTGTTCGCCTTTCCTACGCCGCGCGCGCGCGATACTTTTTATGTGCCGCCAGCCAAGTGTCGGCGAACCGCATCACGTCATGTTCTGTCGTCTCTGGCCCCAGCGACACCCGAATGGCGCTGGCACTGGCCACATCATCAAACCCCGTCGCCTGCAAGACCCGGCTGGTGCGGACTTTGCCCGACGAACAGGCTGACCCCGCCGATACCGCAAACCCCGCCAGATCCATCGCCATCACCTGGGTTTCACCCTTCCAGCCGTGGGCAATCAGACAGGTGGTATTGGGCAAACGTTCGGCATCGGCCCCGACACAGACAGTGCCCGGCGCACCCGCCACAATGGTTGCTTCCAACATATCGCGGCGGGTTGCAACCCGATCCCAGACACCGTCTGCCAAATCCCGCGCAGCCGCCTGTGCCGCGGCCCCGAAACCGGCGATACCCACAACATTTTCGGTGCCTGAACGGCGCCCCATTTCCTGGCCGCCACCCAAAGATAAAGCCCCGATATCAAGGCCCTCGCGCACAATCAGCGCCCCAACGCCTTTGGGTCCACCCAGCTTATGCGCAGACACGATGGCCAGATCGGCCCCGCTCCAGGAAAAGGCAAACGGGACGCGGCCAATGGCCTGCACCACATCCAGCAGCAGCCAGTCCGCCCGCCGTGCACCATAGGAAAACAAACCGTCGTGGCGCGCTGGCGGCGGTGTTATTACGCCGGTTTCACTGTTGGCCAGTCCCATGGCCAGCGTGTTGCCGGTCTCAGGTGTCTGTCCATGCATTTGCGCATGGGCCCACAGACAATCATGCGCAGTATCCTGCACGTAAACATCGCCAATTCCGTGGGCCTGGGCCAGCACCGCTGCCGCCTCGGTGGCGCCACTGGTGAACACGATCTCGGACGGTTTGCATCCCACCGCTTCGGCGACACGGGCACGCGACAGTTCAACCAGCGATTTGGCCGCCCGGCCTTCGGCGTGCACCGACGACGGATTGCCCACCAGTTCCATGGCCGCAATCATTGCCTGGCGCGCCTCGGTGCGCAGCGGCGCGGTGGCGTTCCAATCCAGATACACCCGATCTGTCATGTGTCGTCGACCACTGTGAACAGTGTCGGCACCGCAGGACACGGGGTCAGTTCATTGTTGATCACATCCGACAAACGGGTCTGATGCAGGAACACATAGACATGGGCCGACAGGCCTTCCCACAGGCGGTTGGTCAGCGACTGGGCCTTGGTCCCGGATGCCCCGCCAGAGGCCCCGGCCCCTGTGTGCATCGCCGATACCGTTTCTTCGACCGCCTCAAGAACGTCCGATATACGAATATCGGCCGGCGCTTTTGCCAGCTTATAGCCGCCACCCGGCCCACGCACAGATTCGACCAGACCCGCCCGGCGCAGTTTGACAAACAGCTGTTCCAGATAGGGCAGCGACACATCCTGACGTTTGGAAACATCCGCCAACGAAGACAGCACACCAACGGGTTGCGTGGCCAAATCGGCCAGTGCAACCATTGCATAACGCCCTTTGGTGCTGAGTTTCACGCTTTGGACCCCGTAAATCCATTGACCTTGGATGGCTGGACCTTTACCTGAGGACCAACCTTGACCCACAGAGAAGTGGGAATTTAGAACCGTTCTAAAGTACCCGATAAAATTCGTCAAGAATAGCTGCGGGTAATACGCAAAAAGACTGGACTGTAATGCCCGAAGTAATTTTTCCCGGCCCCGAAGGGCGACTGGAAGGTCGCTATCACCCCCAAAAAGAAAAAGACGCGCCGATCGCGATCATCCTGCATCCGCATCCGCAGTTTGGCGGCACGATGAACAATCGTGTGGTCTATAACCTGCACTATGCTTTTCTGAATATGGGTTTTACCGTTCTGCGGTTCAATTTCCGTGGTGTCGGTCGCAGTCAGGGTGAATACGATCAGGGTATCGGTGAATTGTCAGATGCCGCCTCGGCGCTGGATTACCTGCAATCGATGAACCAGAATTCAAAACATTGCTGGGTTGCCGGCTTTTCTTTTGGGGCCTGGATCGGCATGCAATTGTTGATGCGCCGGCCGGAAATCACCGGGTTCATTTCGGTGTCGCCGCCTGCCAACATGTATGATTTCTCGTTCCTGGCACCCTGCCCGTCCTCTGGCCTGGTGATCAACGGCACCGCCGACCGTGTGGCCCCCCCGAAGGACACCCAGTTGCTGGTGGAAAAACTGCATGAACAAAAAGGCATCACCATCACCCATCAGGAAATCGAAGGCTCGGGCCATTTTTTCGAAGATCCGCATATGGACACGATGATCGGCAACGTGGATGAATACGTGCGTCGCCGCCTGACCGAGACAACGCGGTGATATCACGCGTCGATGCGCAACTGGCCTTTTTGACTGAAGCCGACAAGCTGAAATCTGTCGCACGCGCAACAACTTTATGCGATGAGTCCCGTCCCGAAAATTCCGGCGAACATTCATGGCATATTGCGCTTTATGCTCTGGTTTTGGCTGAACACGCCAATCGCCCGGTCAATATCGACCGCGTCATTCGCATGTTGCTGATCCACGATCTTGTCGAAATAGACACCGGCGACGCCCCCATTCACGGCGATCACGATCCCGCGGAACAGGACCGGATCGAACAGATCGCAGCCGACCGTATCTTTGGCCTTTTGCCGGCTGATCAGGGTGCAGAATTGCGGGCGCTGTGGGACGAATTTGAAGCCGCCGAAACAGATGACGCGATCTTTGCCAAATCCATCGACCGGGTCCAGCCTGTTGTGTCCAATCTGGAAACCGACGGCGGCACCTGGGGCGAATACCAGGTCAGCCTGGCACAATTGCAGTCGCGCGTCGGCGTCAAAGTCCAAAAAGGCGCACCGGCCATCTGGGCCGCCCTGCGCGATCGTATTGACAAATATTTCGCACAAATAGCAAAAGAATGATTGCCAAAATGTACACGAAAACGGGAGCATTCTGAATGGGCATCACAGAAGATATGGCAGACGATCTGGCCAGGGATGCTCTGGCCGCAGCCGAAAAGACCGACAGTCAGGTAATTGTCGATCGGGTGTCAGAGGTTCTGGGCGCCACTTCGACCACAGCCCAAGAGGCCTATCTGACAGCCGTCAGGGTACGGCGCGCGGTGGCCCGTGCCCGTGAAGCGCTGGACGAATATAACGCCAAATCCGGCTAGATACCGTATTGATCCAACCGCAAGCCCTGATGCGGATGCGCAGCTCTGTTTTTTCTGCATACATCGGTATACAGTCTTCACAGCAATGATGACTTGGTCTATGAGGCAGCAGATCCTGAATCATAGGTAAGGCTTTTTCCCGATGTCAAAAATCAAAGTGGACAACCCGATCGTCGAACTTGACGGTGACGAAATGACCCGCATCATGTGGGACTTCATCAAAAAGAAACTGATCCTGCCTTATCTGGATGTCGACCTGCTGTATTACGACCTGGGTATGGAATCCCGTGATGCTACCGACGACCAGATCACCATAGATGCGGCCGAAAAAATCAAGGAAATCGGTGTTGGCGTCAAATGTGCGACAATCACCCCGGACGAGGGCCGGGTTGAGGAATTCGGCCTGAAAAAGATGTGGCGCAGCCCAAATGGCACGATCCGCAACATCTTGGGCGGCGTGGTATTTCGCTCGCCCATCATTTGTTCGAACGTACCACGGCTTGTGCCCGGCTGGACCAAACCGATTGTGATCGGGCGCCATGCCTATGGCGATCAGTACCGCGCCACGGACATGAAGTTCCCCGGCCCCGGCACCTTGTCGATGAAGTTTGTCGGCGAGGACGGTACTGTCATCGAGCACGAGGTTTTTCAGGCGCCGTCATCGGGCGTTTACATGGCGATGTACAATCTTGATCAGTCGATCATGGATTTTGCCCGCGCGTCCTTTAACTATGGTCTGTCGCTGGGATGGCCGGTCTATCTATCGACAAAAAACACGATCCTGAAGCAGTATGATGGCCAGTTCATGCTGTTGTTTCAAAAGGTGTTCGACGAAGAATTCGCGGACCAGTTCAAAAAGGCCGGCATCTATTATGAACACCGCCTGATTGACGATATGGTGGCCTCGGCGATGAAATGGTCCGGTGAATTCGTCTGGGCCTGTAAAAACTATGATGGCGATGTGCAGTCGGACACTGTCGCCCAGGGGTTTGGATCACTTGGCCTGATGCAGTCACAACTGATGACGCCAGATGGCAAAATCGTCGAATCCGAAGCCGCCCACGGCACGGTCACGCGCCATTACCGTCAGCATCAAAAAGGCGAAGCAACATCCACGAATTCGATCGCCTCGATCTACGCCTGGACTGGCGGTCTAAAGCATCGCGCGAAACTGGATGACAACGCGGCACTGATGAAATTTGCCGATACCTTGCAAACAGTTGTGGTGGAAACGGTTGAAAGCGGCTTTATGACCAAGGATCTGGCCCTGCTGGTTGGACCTGATCAAAGCTGGCTGACGACCGAGGGCTTTCTTGAAAAGATCGAAGAGAACCTGAACGCCGCAATGTAAAGTCCTGATATCGCAGCAAAAGGCCGCCTTACGGGTGGCCACTTGTTTTGCCAGCTAGGTGCCGGACCCGCGATTGTGGGTTTGCTGATACAGGTTTGCGATAAGCCGGCTTGCCGTTTTTTCAAACAGGCACGGGATCAAAGCATGCACAAAAGCTGCCAGCGCCGCGCCGCCCAGCAGCAAGGAAATTCGCCCGGCAAACAGGAAGTGGTCAAAATAACTTTCGTCAACACTTTGCGGGTGATCCAGAAATATTCGGCTAATCATTGGTGGCTCCTGTCGCTGATCTGTGGTGCTGACCAAAATAAGCCCAACTCTGCAGAAAAAAATCTCAATTATTTGCCGATTGGGTCATTGCATTGGGATATTTTCCCGCTATTTTGCCAAATATGGATAAAATTGATGAATTAGATCGACGTATATTGGTACAATTGCAACGTGATTCCGACTTGCCGCTTGATGATGTCGCTGACCGGGTCGGGCTGTCGCGCAACGCAGTCTGGCGACGGATCAAGGCACTGGAAACAAAGGGCATCATCACCGGGCGCGTCGCCATTCTGGATGCCGGGCAGCTATCGCTGGGACTGACCGTGTATCTGTCTATTCGCACAACAAATCACCAACCTGACTGGCTGGACAAATTTGCCAGGGCGGTTGCGCAAATGCCCGAGATACAAGGGGCATATCGCATGTCCGGGGAACTGGATTACCTGGTGCGGGTCAGGGTCGCCGATGTTGCCGGGTACGACCGGTTTTACCAACGCCTGATCCGCAAAATCGATATGTCTGACGTTTCCGCCAGTTTTGTGATGGAAAGCCTGAAGGACACGACGGAACTGCCGCTTTAGGTGCAGCCACTAACACAAACCGGCATGGATGTGATTATTCAGCAGCTTCGGGTGCATCCGGCTGGCCGGGTTTTTCGGCCTTTGGCTTGCGCGGGCGCGGTGAGCGGCGCTTTGGCTTGGCCTCTTCCGGGGTTTCAACCAAACCGGACACCGGCTCGGCCACAGGATCAATCGTATCAGGCTGATCGGCCTGAGATGGATCGGGGACAGCCGACGGCTGCGGTGTGGCTGGCTGTTCATCGACAGGACCACGCGCATCACGCCGCTGATGTTGTTCGTCGCGGTTTTGCTGCTGTTGTTCCTGATGGATTTGCTGGCGTTCGCGCTGTTCGCGTTCCTGCTGCAGGCGCTTGGCCTCCATCTCGCGCTGCGCCTCGCCCAGCAGACGAATGTAATGTTCACCGTGCTGCTGGAAATTTTCCGCAGCTACGCGATCATTGCTCAGCTGCGCATCACGCGCCAACTGGGTATACTTATCGATGATCTGCTGCGGTGTACCGCGCACTTTGCCTTCGGGACCTGAACTGTCAAAGACACGGTTGACGACATTTACGCCGGACCGATTCCGGTTGTTGTTGTTCTTGTTCCGCGAACGGGACTTTGGTGATCTCATGGTGTACTTTTACCAGCCTTTGTTGGCTTTTTTTGAACCTGATCCGCAATTTGCGATTTGGCGCCCTAACCAATGGTTCCTGTGAATGTAAGGCATTCGGCGAGGGGAACACAGTGTTCCGCCGCCCGCGTGATATCGAATAAGCATGTGGCGACAGATAAAACAAGCCAAATTTGATTGAACGCGGCATTTTAGCCGGAATATGCACAGTTATTGCCCAATGTTTTCGCTCTGTGATGCTGGGCGACAGGCTGCAACCACGCGGTCGCGGCCATCCAGGTCCTGATGCACGGAAATATCGCCGAATTTCGCAGCCGCAAGCATCGCGGAAACGGGCCTGGCCTGGGTCGGACCGATTTCCAGCAAAATCGTGCCCCCAGGGGTCAGATGGCTGGCAACAGCCGCAATTATGGCGCGATAGGCCGACAATCCGTCCGCCCCGTCCGTCAACGCATCTTCTGGTTCGTAATCGCGCACGTCGCGCGCCAGACCCGCCATTTCATCTGCGCCAATATAGGGCGGGTTTGATACGATCAGATCAAACGCGCCTGTCACCGCCGACATCCAGTCAGAGCGGACGAATGCGCAACGATCCGTCACCCCGTGGGTTGCGGCGTTGCGTCCGGCCATCTCAAGCGCGGGCGCTGATACGTCCGATCCGACACCGGTCGCCGCCGTGTTTTCTGCCAGAAGGCTGATCACGATACACCCCGATCCGGTGCCCAAATCCAGCACAGTCCGGAACGCGGGCGTCCGGTTCAATGCAATCGCAACCAGCAATTCGGTTTCAGGGCGCGGGTCCAGCACCGTGCTGTCAACCTGGAACCACCGCCCATAGAACGCGCGGCCACCGATGATATGCGATACCGGCACCCGGCGCGCACGTTTCTGGATGGCCTGTTCAAAGGCCGCCCTGTCGGCGGACGAAATCGGGTCAGGTTCCGCCAGGGTCAGCCGGGTCGGGGTTATACCCAGAATATGCGCCATGATCCGGCGTGCATCGCCAGCGGCACCCGCAACATCGGCCCCGCGCAATGCTGCAACGCCTGCCCGCAAGACCTGCGCGACAGTCGTCTTTGTCACGCGCCCATCTCGGCCAGCATCGAGGCCTGATCGTCGGTGATCAGCGCATCGATCACCTCGTCCAGATCACCCTGCAACACCTGATCCAGCTTATAAAGCGTCAGGTTGATCCGGTGATCCGTCATCCGGCCCTGGGGAAAGTTATACGTGCGGATGCGTTCAGAACGATCCCCCGAGCCGACCTGGCTTTTGCGGGTTTCGGACCGTTCATCGTGCAGTTTCTGCCGTTCAGCATCATAAAGCCGCGCCCGTAACACACCCATCGCGATCTCGCGGTTGCGGTGCTGGGATTTTTCGGAACTGGTGACGACAATGCCCGTTGGCAAATGGGTGATGCGCACAGCAGAATCGGTGGTATTCACATGCTGTCCGCCAGCCCCTGACGCGCGCATGGTATCGATCCGAATATCCGTTGCCGGAATGGCGATATCCACATCCTCGGCTTCGGGCAGCACCGCGACCGTGGCCGCCGATGTGTGAATACGTCCGCCAGATTCCGTTTCCGGGACCCGTTGCACGCGGTGCACGCCGCTTTCGTATTTCATCCGCGCAAACACGTTGGTGCCACGCACATTGGCGATCACTTCCTTGATCCCGCCCAGCTCGGTTTCCTGCAGTTCAACGATGCTGAAGGTCCAGCCCCGTGTTTCGGCATAGCGCTGATACATGCGCAGCAGATCCCCGGCAAACAGGGCCGCTTCTTCGCCACCGGTGCCCGGACGAATTTCCACGATGGCCGGGCGCGCATCTGCCGCGTCTTTGGGCAAAAGAGCCAACCGCAGGTTTTGTTCGACATCCGGCAGACGGGCGTTCAATGCCGGCAACTCTTCCTCGGCAAGCGCCTTCATTTCCGGATCGCTCAGCATTTGATTTGCTTCGGCGACATCTGCCAATAACTGCTGATAGGTATTGATTTCGGCCACAACCGGCCGCAATTCGGCGTATTCGCGCCTCAGCGCCGCAATATCGCCCTCGCCCGTGGCCATCACCGCCTCGAGATACTCGAAACGTTCGCAAATCTGACGCAGTTTATCTAAAGGAACCATGCCAGCCTGTTGCCCTGTGGCGGCGATTTGGTCAAGGGGTGCAAAAATTGAAAAATTGTGCTAGTGCTGACCCATGTTACGATTATTGGTATCTGTCATTCTGTTTCCCGGCGTCGCCTTTGCACAAACCACGTTAAAGGGGGCCGATGGCAGTTTTGTTCCCATGCCGGGCGTTGAATATTTCTGCACGGACACTAACGGCGATAGGCGCGAACTTGGCGAAGTGACCTGCATTACCGCCGGCAGTTGCCTGCAAATGATCGCGCGCTGCGACATGAGCGCAAATTCACCCATGTGGCGTAAAATTCAGGAAGGCTGCCCGGCAGCCGCCGCCAGCACTTCAATTCTGGATCGCCTGAACGCGGTCAAGCCAGCCAGAAACACGGTCGCGATTGACCCCGTAATCTGAACCGACATAACGCGATCTTGCCAGCACGACGATGGCATCCTGATCAATTGCAATTGTTGTGAAATCGACAAACCCCCACCAAAAAGACCGCGTAGAATAAGTGACACGCCCGTCCCGGATACTGCCGGCTATGCGTTTGGTGCGCGGCGTTGACAGAATGATATCTTCCAGATCGGCCAGATCATCGCCATTGCGATAAACAATTCTGACACCGGACATTCCGGGGTCCCCGGCACTGATCGGATCGACATGCCAGTCGGCAGGGTCATAAGGGGTCAGACGCACAGCCGCCGCCGCGAGCACCAGCAAAATCGCCAGAATGATCCCCAGGCGGCGCAGGCGAATTTTTGCTTTTGTACCCGGCATCACAAACCGGGTGTCACAACGGTGACGCCCGCTCGACCACCCGCGCAAAAAACGACGCGCCGATTGGGGCGACTTCGTCGTTGAAATCAAAATCCGGATGATGCCACGGCGCACCATCGCCCTGCCCCAGATACAAATAACACCCCGGAAGTTTCTCAAGCATATAGGAAAAATCCTCTGCCCCCATGCCCGAGTGTTCTTTCAGAATAACACCGGCATCGCCCGCCACTTCGCGTGCAACCTCAATCGCAAAATCTGTTCTTTCGGCATGATTGTGGGTGGCCGGATAGCCGTATTTGTAATCCAGCACGATATTGACATCATAAGCAGCCCCCACACCCGCCGCGATCTGTTCCATCCGGTGCACAACCATCGCCTGAACCTTTTTGTCCAGGGTGCGCACAGTGCCATTGATCCATGATCCTTCCGGGATCACGTTGTTGGTGGTGCCTGCGTGAATTTGGGTGACAGAGATCACCAGATCATCACCAAAATAGGCGTTCCGGCTGGAAATGGTTTGGATCGCCTGCACCAGAGCGACTGCGGCGATCACCGGATCTTTGGCCGTTTCGGGTTCAGCGCCGTGCCCGCCCACACCCGAAAGCGTGAAAGTAAATTCATCCGCTGCCGCCATGATCGCCCCGGCGCGGGTCTGAAACGCACCTGCTGGCAGGTTCGGGCGGTTGTGCAGCGCGTAAACCTGGCTGATGTCAAACTGTTCCAGCACGCCTTCTTTGATCATGACATCGGCACCGCCGCCGCCCTCTTCTGCGGGTTGAAAAATCAGCGCGACCCGCCCCTTGAAGCGACGTGTTTCCGCCAGATACCGGGCCGCACCCAGCAACATCGTGGTATGGCCGTCATGCCCACAGGCATGCATTTTTCCCGGAACCGTCGACGCATAGGGCGCGCCGGTGGTTTCGTGCACAGGCAACGCATCCATATCCGCCCGCAAACCAATGGTGGGTCCGTCGCCCTGCCCCTGGATGATCGCAATCACCCCTGATGTCGCGATGCCCTCGTGAATTTCGGTGATGCCGAATTCCTTCAGCCGGTCCACCACGAACGCCGCGGTCTGGTGGCAGTCAAACATCAGTTCGGGATGGCGGTGCATCCATTGACGCCATTCTTTCATGTCGTCGGCAAAATCCGCAATCCGATTCACAACTGGCATATAGACTCACCTCATCCAATCTTTGATAACCACACCACACTTCCCCAAAGAATGGCCCCCCGCAATGACCAATTCATCTGACGCACTTGTTCACGATCCGGATGGCGGGCTGCCCCGGTTACTGGAAATCATGCGACGATTGCGCGATCCGTCCAGCGGTTGCCCGTGGGATATCGAACAAAACTTTGAAACAATCGCACCCTACACGATCGAAGAAGCCTACGAAGTGGCCGATGCAATCGAACGCCAGGACTGGCCGGAACTGGAGGGCGAGCTGGGGGATTTGCTGTTGCAGACGGTCTATCACACGCAAATGGGCCAAGAGGCCGGGCTGTTTGATTTTGACAGTGTGACCCGGGCAATCGCAGACAAAATGGTGGCGCGCCATCCCCATGTCTTTGGGTCACAATCGCGCGACAAAAGTGCGGCGCAACAAAGTCTGGACTGGGAACACCTGAAAGCAGCAGAACGCCGGACCAAGGCCACAAACGGAACCTTGGATGGCGTCGCGGTCGGACTGCCGGCGCTGTTGCGGGCTGTGAAATTGCAAAAGCGTGCCGCGCGGGTCGGTTTCGACTGGCCCTCGACCCAGGAGGTTCTTGAAAAAGTTTCCGAGGAAATGGGCGAATTGAACGATGCACGTCAGAATCTGTCTGCAACCGAAGTTTTCGAGGAATTTGGCGATCTGCTGTTTGTCATGGCCAATTTTGCCCGGCACCTGGATATCGATCCCGAAGCCGCACTGCGCGCCGCAAACAACAAATTTACCAAACGTTTCCAATCAATTGAACGCGCCCTGGCTGAACAGGGCAAACGCCCCGAGGATTCTGATCTGGCTGAAATGGATGCCCTGTGGGATGCCGCCAAGGCAAAGGAAAAGGGGTTGGATGTTTCGCAAGAAAATTAATCTGACTTTTTTAATCAGTTATTGACCTGACTAAAAGACTCGGATTTAAGAACGCCGACAAATCATACGGAGTAACCTGATGTCCACCCGCAATATTTCAATTTGCATCGGCGCGATTTTGACCGCGACACCCGCATTGGCCCAAACGCAAGAGGTCAATGTTTATTCCTATCGCCAGCCCGAACTGATCGCGCCGCTGACCGACGCGTTCACCGAACAGACCGGGATCACGGTGAATGTCGCCTATCTGGACAAGGGCATGGTCGAACGCCTGCGCGCCGAGGGGAACCGATCCCCGGCAGACGTGATATTGACGGTCGATATTTCGCGCCTTGCGGCGGCGGTCGACGCCGGCGTGACCCAGGCCGTCAGTTCTGATGTCATGGAGGCCAACGTGCCATCATCATTCCGTGACCCGCAGGGGCAATGGTGGGGCCTGACCAGCCGCGCACGGGTGGTATATGCCAGCAAAGACCGGGTGCAGGATGGTGAAGTCACAACATACGAAGACCTGGCCGACCCCAAGTGGAAGGGACGGATTTGCACCCGTTCCGGAACCCATGCCTATAACACGGCGCTGACATCGGCTGTGATCTATCGCCTGGGCATCGAGTCCGCAAAAACGTGGTTGTCGGGCTTGAAAAGCAATCTGGCCCGCAAACCTCAGGGAAACGACCGCGCGCAGGTCAAGGCAATCTGGTCGGGGGAATGCGACATATCCCTGGGCAACACCTATTACATGGGCGCGATGCTGTCTGATCCGGAACAAGCCGAATGGGCAAATTCGGTGCGGATCGTTTTCCCGAAATTTGCTGATGGCGGCACCCATGTGAATGTGGCTGGTGTCGCGATGACCAAAGCTGCACCAAACCGGGACGCGGCGCTGAAATTCATGGAATTTCTGACCTCACCCGCGGCCCAGCAAATCTATGCCAGCGTAAATTACGAGTATCCCGTCGCGCCAGGCACCGCCCCTTCGGATCTGGTGGCAAGCTGGGGCAGTTTTGTCCCGGATGACGTCAATCTGATGGATCTGGCAAAGCTGCGCCGGGACGCCCTGCGGATCACCGAAGAGGTCGATTTTGACGGCTGATCTTTTGGGCGGGCGCGCCTGATCCGGGCGCTTGCATGAACACACCCGACGGGGTCAGCCTGTGGCTGACCCCTTTTTATTGTTCACATGGCAGACCTGACGCTCACTATATGATCATCCAGGCGCATTTTCATTTGCCTTTCCGATATGTTCCGCGCGACAGTCCGCTGGTGCCCAGATTGGCGCTGGACACGGCTGGGCGCAGTTGCGACTGAGACCTTGAAAACGGAGATGGCCGATGCCGCGCAAGATCATTATCGATACTGACCCGGGCCAGGACGACGCCGTGGCGATCTTGTTGGCGCTGGCCAGCCCGCAGGAACTGGACGTACTGGGTATCACCGCGGTTGCCGGCAACGTGCCGCTACCACTGACGGCCAAAAATGTGTGTATTATCTGTGAGGTATGCGGCAAAGTTGATGTGCCCGTCTTTGCCGGTTGTGACGCGCCGATGGCACGTGAACTGGTCACAGCAGAACATGTGCACGGCAAAACCGGGCTGGACGGCGTGACCCTGCCCGACCCCGGTATGGCGCTTCAGGACCGGCACGCTGTTGATTTCATTATCGATGCGCTGCGCCACAACCCGGCCGGGTCCGTCACCCTGTGTCCGCTGGGGCCGCTGACCAATATTGCCACCGCATTTCAGCGTGCCCCCGACATCGTGGATCGGGTGCAGGAAATCGTGCTGATGGGCGGCGCATATTTCGAGGTTGGAAACATCACCCCGGCGGCAGAATTTAACATTTATGTCGATCCGGAAGCCGCTGATATTGTTTTTAAATCAGGCGTACAACTTACTGTTTTGCCATTGGATGCCACACATAAAGCCCTGGTGACAAAAGAGCGCGTCGACGCATTTTCGGCAATGAACACCCATGTTGGTAACGTGGTGGCATCCTGGACCCATTTCTTTGAGCGGTTCGACATTGCCAAATACGGGTCCGCAGGTGCGCCGCTGCATGATCCGACCGTTATCGGACAGTTGTTGTGGCCCGAACTTTTTACAGGGCGTCAGGTCAACGTCGAAATCGAAACCAAGGGGGATCTGACTTTGGGCATGACAGTGGCTGATTGGTGGGGCGTGACTGCGCGCGCGCCCAATGCCCATTTCATCCGGGATCTGGATGCTGAACAGTTCTTTGCACGTATGACCCGACGTCTGGCAACATTATGAGCGCCGCACTGCATCTGGCCGGTCCCGATGATCTGGAACGCCTGAGCGCGCTGGTCGCCACCCACCATGGCGACAGCGACTTGCCACCCGCCACACGGGATCAGGCGCTGAAAGACTTGCTGGGCGGAAACGTCCAGGGCGCGGCCTATCTGATAGGTATGCGGCGGGCACCCGTGGGCTATGTCGTTGTCAGTTTTGGGTTTTCGGTCCGCCATGGCGGGCAGGATGCCACAATCGACGACCTCTTTATTCGCGAAAAGCTGCGCGGCCGGGGTATGGGCTCTGAGGTGTTGATATCTTTGGCCAAGGCATTGGCAAATGGCGGCATTAAGGCAATTCACCTGCGCGGATGGCGCAATGACCCCCAAAGCCACGCGCGACTTGCACGTATCGGGTTTCGCGCCAGCGATGACGGCCCCATTCTGACCCGCACACTGTGACTGGTCATCGCGGACGCTGCGCCCTACAGTCGGCGCATGTCCATTCACCTGCCATTCGAGAACACATTTGCCCGCTTGCCCGACCGGTTTTTTGCGCGCCAAAATCCGGTGCCGGTAACGCGCCCACACCTGTTTGCCATCAACACTGATCTGGCCACGGAATTGGGTCTGGACCCGGAAATACTGACATCGCCCGACGCGGCGGCCATGTTTGCGGGTAACGCGGTCCCGGCGGGGGCCGAACCCATCGCGCAGGTTTACGCGGCACATCAGTTTGGCGGCTGGGTGCCACAACTTGGCGACGGTCGCGCGGTTCTTTTGGGCGAACTGATCGACCAGAACGGGCATCGGCGCGACATTCAGCTCAAGGGATCCGGGCGCACGCCATTTTCCCGAAACGGGGATGGGCGGGCGTGGTTAGGGCCGGTGATGCGCGAATATCTGGTGTCAGAGGCGATGCACGCGCTGGGAATTCCCACGACCCGCGCATTGGCGGCCGTCACCACCGGCGAACCGGTGCAGCGCGAAACCGTCCTGCCCGGTGCGGTCCTGACCCGCGTGGCCGCCAGCCACATACGTGTCGGCACATTCCAGTATTTTGCGGCACGTCAGGACACCGACGCGTTGCAGGCATTGTTTCAATACGTTGCCGCCCGTCACTTTCCGGATGCAGAATCCCCGCTGGACCTGCTGGAAGAAATCGTCGCACGCCAGGCCAGCCTGATTGCCAAATGGATGAGCGTCGGGTTCATCCATGGGGTGATGAACACGGACAACATGGCGGTGTCGGGCGAAACCATTGACTATGGCCCATGCGCATTTATGGATCGCTATCATCCCGAAACGGTCTATAGCTCGATCGACCAGTTTGGCCGGTATGCCTATCGCAACCAGCCCGAAATTGCGGTGTGGAACCTGGCGCAACTGGCCAGCAGTCTGTTGCCGCTGATGGGCGAACAAACCGCCGCCGTGACCGCCGCAACCGCAGCAATACATCGGTTTCCGGATCTGTATACGTCAGCATGGCAGCGTGAATTTGCCCCCAAGATCGGACTGACGTCATCCCAGGAACCGGACCGAGCGTTAATTCAGCGGCTATTGGACATCATGGCCCGTCTCGGGCTTGATTTCACCAACACATTCCGCGCCCTTGCCGAAGATCCTGACAGCAACATTGCAACCGATTCGGCCTATACGGAGTGGCACCGGGACTGGAAAATGCGGCTGGCCCGTGAAAGCGCAGATACCCAAAAGGTCATGCGGGCGGCAAACCCCGCCTATATTGCCCGCAACCACCGCGTCGAACAGGCCATTCAGGCCGGACTGCAGGAAGATTTTTCGACGTTTGACCGCCTGAATACGATTTTGAAACACCCGTTTGACGACCAACCCGAAAATTCGGCCTATCGCGCACCGCCAAAGTCGGACGAAGTTGTTGAACGCACGTTCTGCGGCACGTAAAAGGCATTCAAGGCGTCGTGTCTGATAGTGTGAAAAGAATCTGCGCCCGATATCAGCGGCGCTAAAACAGGCCTGAAAATCCATGAACATACTGCAAATATCATCGCTTCTGATCGTTTTGGCAGGTGCATTCGGGGCGATTAATTACCTGTTTCTCAAGTTGCCCTCGTCGATCGGCATTCTGATCGTGGCTTTGGCGGCGTCCCTGTCGATCCTTGGCATTGATGCCCTGTTCCCCGCATTGACCATCGCCGAGGATATGCGCGTTCTGGTGAACGAGATTGAGTTTTCCGACGCGCTGCTGGAAGGCATGCTGGGTCTGTTACTGTTTGCAGGTGCGCTGCATGTCAAAGTGTCCGACCTAAAGGGCCAATGGCGGCCGGTATTCTTGATGGCAACGATCGGGGTGGGCTTGTCGACCCTGGTTGTCGGTGTCGGATTTAGCTGGCTGACCGGCATGCCTTTGCTGGTGGGACTGGTGTTCGGGGCCTTGATATCACCCACTGATCCGGTCGCGGTTCTGGGTGTCCTGCGCGAAGCAAATCTGCGCCGCTCGCTGGAAACCAAGATCGCGGGTGAATCGCTGTTCAATGACGGCGTGGGCTATGTCGTGTTTCTGGTACTGGCCGGTCTGGCATTTCCATCCGCCGAACATCCGGCTGGCGGTCTGGGCGATGCGCTGACACTGTTCCTGCAAGAGGCCGTTGGCGGTGCCTTATTGGGGTTGGTTCTGGGGTGGGTCACGTTCCGGGTGATGCGCCGGATTGATGATTATGCGCTGGAAGTGTTGCTGACACTGGGCCTGGCGTTTGGTGGCTATAATCTGGCCGTTGTCCTGAATTTATCCGCCCCGATCACCGCCGTCTGCGCTGGCCTGCTGATCGGCGATGTCGGCAGCCGCCATGGCATGTCCGCAGAAACCCGCAAATACGTCGATGCCTTCTGGCACATGATCGACGAAATCCTGAACGCGGTCTTATTCCTGATGATCGGGTTCGAAGTTTTCGCTATCGCCTTTGGCGGTGATTTCCTGCTTTACGGGATCAGCGCGATCGGACTGGCGCTGATCGGGCGCCTGTCGGCTGTGGCTGTACCGGTCTATTTGCTGAAACCGTTTCGCACATTTTCACGCGGGGTCATTCCGATCATGACCTGGGGCGGATTAAAGGGCGGCATATCGGTGGCACTGGCGCTATCCCTGCCCGACAGCGAATGGAAACCCATCATTCTGGCCGCCACTTATGTCGTCGTGATATTTTCCATCATTGTGCAGGGTCTGACCGTGGCACCGCTGGCACGCCGACTGGGGCGCGAACCCGATTTGGTCTGATACAATCACAGGGCGTGAAACTGGCACCTAAATCTGGTATCCTTTGATACCATTCATGGTGGAGGATTTAATGGCACGCTCTTTTTTCAACGTCGCTGCTTTTAATGTGCGCAATTTGGTCAACGCCGAAGTGACCTATTACCAGCGCAGCAGATATTCGCAAAAAGCCTATGACGAAAAACTGACCTGGCTGGCCGAACAACTGTATCGTCTGGATGCCGATTTCGTCTGTATGCAAGAGGTGTTTCACAGCGCTGCACTGAACGATCTGCTGGCGCGTTATGATGCCTTGCTGGCGGCGCGTCACAGCCCGACCAAAGCGCGGCTGGACAAATATGACACCGTCCATTTTGAACCAAACATCAACGAAACGGCCAATAATCCGCAACCGGGGCTGGCGTTTTTATCCCGCCGCACGGTGCACAGCTATGACGCGGTTCAGGATCTGACGGCGCGGCCAATCGACATCCCGGATGATGACGGGTTTTCCTATGGTCTGACCAAACTTTCCCGCCCGGTGCAGATTGCAAAGGTTGATCTGGGCAAGGGCGTGTCGGGGTGGATTTTCAATGCGCATCTGAAATCGAAACTGCCGCGATTTCCGTTCGGCGATCCCGCCGCGGACGAAGCCAACGCATTGTTTCTGGCGCGCACGACCGGCGTGTTCCGGTCGCTGGCGCTGCGTGCCGGCGAAGCGCTGGCAGTACGGCGCGAGATCTTGCAACGCAGTCAGAACAGCACCGATCCGGTCATCGTTGTGGGTGATCTGAACGACGGCATTGGTGCGGTCAGCACCGAAATGGTCGCCGGCGAAGCCCCGTGGCGAAGATTGCCCACAGATGTGAAAATGAAATTCTGGGATGTCGAGCTTTATTCCGCCGTTCGCAGTCATCTGCGCCGCAGCGAAGACGCGTCAATCTATACGCATATTTACAACGGTGCTTATGCCACAATCGACCATATCCTGGTCAGCCAGGAATTTTACTATCGCAATCGGGATCGCATCGGCGATATCCACTTTGTCCGGTGCCACAACGACCATCTGACAGATGACAGTCTGGACGGTGCCCCATCCCTGGGGCCAGCGTCTGATCACGGGCAACTGGTGGCGCGCCTGTCCATCGATCCTGACCGATTGCCGGTTGCCTGAGCTGATTTCCTGTTTTCCTGCGCGCCTGTGTGGGCTAGACAAAGACAGGATCACTGGTCTTGCAGGGGACAGCATGAGCGATACAATCTTGACGCGTTGCGAGGCAAAAGGCCTGCGCTTGACCGAACAACGTCGTGTCATCGCGGCAGTTCTTGAAAGTTCAGACGACCACCCCGACGTCGAGGAATTGTACAATCGCGCGTCGTTAAAGGATCCGCGAATTTCCCTGGCCACGGTCTATCGCACGGTCAAATTGTTTGACGATGCCGGGATTTTGGAAAAGCACGAGTTTGGGGATGGGCGCGCACGCTATGAAACGGCTGATCGCGCGCATCACGATCACCTTATCGATCTGGACACGGGTCAGGTCATTGAATTCGTTGACAAGGAAATAGAGGCCCTGCAGGAACGTATTGCCGCCAAACTGGGTTACGAATTGCGCGGGCATCGCCTGGAACTGTTTGGCGTTTCAACCAAGAAGAAATAGAACACCCCGCAACCGGCGGGCGCGGGGATATCTGTGGAAAACATGCGCGGCATTGGACTGATGGTTGGCGCCATGCTTGGCTTTGCGGTCAACGACGCGCTGGTCAAGGCGATGTTATCCTATCTTCCGATTGGGCAGATATTTTTCGCCATGGGCATTGGCGGGGTGGTGATTTTTGGCATGATCGCCGCGCGACAAGGGTTGTCGCTGCTCAGCCGCGCATTTTTCGCCCGCTCGGTCATGGTGCGCAATATCAGCGAGGTCGTGGGCAGCCTTGGGTTTGTCACCTCGTTGCAATTCATTCCGCTGTCCACTGCGTCCGTCATTTTGCAGGCGACGCCTTTGGTTGTGACTTTGGGGGCGTCGTTCTATTTCAGGGAAACCATCGGCTGGCGGCGCTGGTGTGCGGTTGGGGTTGGATTTGCCGGAGTGCTGATCATTATCCGCCCCGGACTGGACGGATTTCAGCCGGCTGCCCTGATCACTGTTATCGGTGTTGTCGGGCTGGCAATGCGTGATCTGGCGACGCGGGCGGTGCCCAGGGATATCGGCGCGGTCGTGTTGTCTGCCTATGGATTTTTCATGCTGGTACCGACCGGGGTCATTCTGCTGACGTTATTTGACCCACCAGTGCCATTTCCAATGATTTCGGTCTGGATGCTGGCGGCGTCAATGGCCGCAGCGCCGCTGGCCTATTACGGCGTTACCGCGGCCATGCGTACCGGCGACGTCGGGGCGGTGACACCGTTTCGCTATACCCGCCTGATATTCGCCATGGCCATCGGCATTTTGTTTTTCCGGGAAAAGCCGGACGCCCTGACTTGGGCTGGTGCCGCGATGATTATGGGGTCCGGTCTTTATACCTATATGCGCGAACGCAGGCTTGCCAAAATTCAATCCGCTCTTTCCACTTAGCCCAAGGCGCAGTAATACCGGCGCAATCCCGATTATCCGCCCATCAAAGGACCACATCACATGAGCACGATCATTGACATCATTGGACGCGAAATTCTTGACAGCCGGGGCAACCCAACGGTCGAGGTCGATGTGATCCTGGACGATGGCACGATGGGTCGCGCGGCGGTGCCTTCGGGGGCCTCGACCGGTGCGCATGAAGCCGTCGAAAAACGTGACGGCGACAAATCACGCTATCTGGGCAAAGGTGTGCTTGAGGCGGTGATGGCCGTAAACGGCGAACTGGCCGAGGGTCTGGTTGGTATTGACGCGACCGAACAGGAAGCGATTGACGCCACCATGATCGAAATTGACGGGACACCGAACAAGGGCCGTCTGGGTGCCAACGCCATTCTGGGCATATCGCTGGCAGCAGCCAAAGCTGCGGCTGACTATTCAGCCCTGCCCCTGTATCGGTATATCGGTGGGTCGGCGGCGCGTGTTCTGCCGGTGCCGATGATGAATATCATCAATGGTGGCGAACATGCCGACAACCCGATCGATATTCAGGAATTCATGATCATGCCGGTCAGCGCTGGCAATATCCGCGACGCCGTGCGCATGGGATCAGAAGTGTTCCACACGCTGAAAAAAGAACTGTCAGCAGCCGGGCACAACACCGGAATCGGCGACGAGGGCGGCTTTGCGCCGAACCTGAATTCGACCCGCGACGCACTGGATTTCATTTTGCGGTCAATCGAAAAGGCCGGCTACAAACCGGGTGATGATATTCATCTCGCGCTCGATTGCGCGGCCACCGAATACTATAAGGGTGGCAAATACGAACTGGCGGGCGAAGGCAAGTCGCTGACATCAGAGGAAAATGTGGATTATCTGGCGGCGCTGGTGGGTGACTATCCGATTATCAGTATCGAGGACGGCATGTCCGAGGACGACTGGGATGGCTGGAAAGCACTGACCGATCGTCTGGGCGACAAGGTGCAGCTGGTGGGCGACGATCTGTTTGTCACCAACCCGACGCGTCTGGCCGACGGCATCGCCAAAGGGTCTGCCAATTCGATGCTGGTCAAAGTGAACCAGATCGGCACCCTGTCCGAAACACTGAAAGCGGTCGACATGGCGCATCGCGCCGGGTTCACCAATGTCATGAGCCACCGATCAGGCGAAACCGAGGACAGCACAATCGCCGATCTTGCGGTTGCCACCAATTGTGGCCAGATCAAAACCGGGTCGCTGTCGCGGTCCGACCGGCTGGCCAAATACAATCAGTTGATCCGCATCGAGGAAATGTTGGGCGAAATCGCGGTGTATGCCGGACGTTCAATCCTGAAGTAACCCTTGGTCTGGCATGTGGCGCGGGCCTTGGTATAGGTTTGCGCCATGATACCCAAAGCATTCATATTTGACGTTTTTGGCACCTGCGTCGACTGGCGCAGTTCGGTGGCACGCGATGTCGCCAGAATGATGCCCAACATCGATCCATTTGCGTTTGCCGATGCCTGGCGGGCTGAATACGAACCGGCCATGGCCCGTATCCGGCAAGGCGATCGCGGCTATGTCCCGCTGGACGTGCTGCATCTGGAAAACCTGAGACGGGTCTGTGATCAGCGCGCAATCAGCTGCCCTGACCCCAAGGGCCTGACCCGCGCCTGGGAACGGCTGGATCCCTGGGCTGATGTGGTGCCCGGTCTGCATAAACTAAAGACCATGGCCATTGTCGCCCCATGCTCGAACGGGTCGATTGCCCTGATGACGCGGCTTGCGCGCTATGGCGGTCTGGCGTGGGATTGTATTTTGGGGGCGGATATTGCGCAGGATTACAAACCCAGCGCCGCCGTATACCAGGCGGCCTGCACCGCATTGGCGCTGCCCCCTGATCAGGTGATGATGGTGGCCGCCCACAATAGCGATCTTGTGGCGGCACGGCGCGCGGGTTTGCGGACAGGATTCGTACCACGCCCGACGGAACATGGGCCAAGTCAGACGATCGATCTGACGGCGCAGTCCGACTGGGACATCATCGCCACTGATTTTGATGATCTGGCGAAGAAGGTGGCCAAATGAACGCCGATCAGAACATCGCCGGGATTGGCCTGTCATTCCGCCGCGCGGGCAAATCACCACAGCCAAACACGCCCTGCAGCCATGCCAGATGATCAACGCGCCTGCGCAAATGGCATCACCCGACTGTTAAAAAACGTTGAACAAAAGCACTGATATACGCTCGATGCGGGCCATTTATGCAGGCGAACCGGTGATCTTGTTGGCCGCGGCCCGCGTATCCGGTCGCCACATCGTCATGCCCCGACATCAGCGATGTAAAACATTCACTTAACGCAACATTTACCTTGACCGGACACTGCCATTTGACCGCCACGACCGGTAAATTCGGCCTGTCTGGCTGCACCATTTCCCCTGATTTTCAACTATTCGGGTTTGAACTGGCAGCCGCTGATTTCACCATCCCAAGGCATTTCCATAAACAGATTGTTTCGCACTGCACAGGTTGATCCGGCCGGTTCTGGCGGGCATAGATGTTGTGGGGCGTGTAAGTGAGTTCCTTAGTAAACTCTATTTGTGTGTGTGTGAAATGGTATGAAAAGTGAATTGTGGTCGCCCGCATTTTTTGGCGGCGCCGTGTTTGATCGACCTAAGGGTGATGGTTTAAAACACGGTGTGATTGCGTTGTGCGTGATATTAGTATTGTCAGCGATCACAGTCACTGTTTGGCGGCTACCGGTATCTGATGGCTATCAGACCGGCCGCATTACCGCGATGGAAATCCGGCGCGGATTCTCTGCAATGTCGAAAATGCATATAACGCTGGCCAACGGCGCCGTTCACGCCATCCAAATGCGCGCACTGGATCCGGCGGCCAAGATCAAAGATCAGGTCTGTATTCAGTTGATGCATAACTGGGCCACAGGATCACCTTCGATCCAGTTGGCGCCACCGACCCGGTGCCGCACCGCATCCTAGATTTCTAGCCCATGGCCGTCAGGCGTTTGATCAGGCTGGACGTGTCCCAGCGACCGCCCCCCAGTTTCTGCACATCCTTGTAAAACTGATCCACCAGCGCCGTTACCGGCAGGCTGGCCCCGTTTTCATCCGCGGTGTCCAGGCAAATTCCCAGATCCTTGCGCATCCAGTCGACGGCGAATCCATGCTCGAAATGATCATCAATCATCGTCTCATGGCGATTGACCATCTGCCATGAACCGGCAGCGCCCTGACTGATCACCTCGACGACCGCGCGCCCGTCCAATCCGGCCTTGTCGGCAAAATGCAGCGCCTCGGCCAACCCCTGCACAAGCCCGGCAATCGCGATCTGGTTGCACATTTTGGTCATTTGGCCCGCACCGCTTGGCCCGATCAGTCGACAGGTCTTGCCATAGGATTTCATGATCGGCTCGCTGCGGGCATAGGTCACTTCGTCGCCACCACACATCACCGATAGCACACCGTTTTCGGCACCGGCCTGCCCGCCTGATACCGGCGCATCCACAAAGGAAATCTGCGCCGCATCCGCCGCCGCGTACATTTCACGGGTGACGGCGGCCGAAACCGTGGTGTGATCAACAAACACAGTGCCGGCTGACATGCCCGCAAATGCTCCATCCGGACCCAGGCAGACCTGGCGCAGGTCATCGTCATTGCCAACACAAGCCATCACGAAATCCGCACCCTTTGCCGCAGCGGCGGGTGTCGCGGCCGTGGCGCCGCCAAACTCTTTGGCCCAGGCATCGGCCTTGGTGGCGGTGCGGTTGTAGACTGTGACATTGTGCCCGGCTTTGGCCAGATGTCCCGCCATCGGGTATCCCATGACCCCAAGTCCCAAAAATGTTACGTTTGTCATGACTTCCCCCTCTGGCTGATTTGCCATAGTGTTCGCATCTAAATTGCGGCACTTCAACAGCGATATACAGCAGGCAGCATGGCAACGACTTTTCGGTGGCTTCTTCGGATCTTTTCTGGCCTGGTGATGGTCAGTATTTTTCTTGTTGCGCTGGCCTATTGGCTGGCCTCAAGGTCCCTGCCCGATTACGACGCCGATTTTACCGTCGCCGGGGTCAGCGACAGCGTCGAAATAGTGCGCGACAACGCCAACGTGCCACATATTTTCGGCAGTGCTGATACCGACGTATTCTATGGGCTGGGGTTTGCCCACGCGCAGGATCGCCTGTGGCAGATGATGACCATGCGGCGCACCGCACAAGGACGGCTGTCCGAACTGTTCGGACGCCGCACATTGCAGATCGACGACGTGATGCGCCGCCTTGATATCTATAACGCCGCCGTTCGTTCCGTGGCGGTGCAGGACCCGGCCACCACGGCCGCGTTGCAGGCCTATGCTGACGGTGTGAATGCCTGGCTGGCCCAGGTGAATGAAGGCGCACTGGGGCGCGGTGCCCCCGAATATTTCCTGTTTTCCAACGAAATTGCGCCCTGGCAGCCAGCCGATTCGATCGCGCTGGTCAAATTGATGGCGGTGCAATTGTCCGGGGGCATTGCCAACGAAGTCATTTATGCGCGCACCTCGTTGTTGATCCCGCAAGACCGGGTGCGTGACATCCTGCCCGATTCGCCAGGGGCTGGCGTGGCCGCCCTGCCCGCATATGCCGCATTGGCACCGGGCGTTTCGCAATTCGCCATGGGTCAGACCCAGCCCCAGGACCCGTTGTCACCGTTCAATCCACGCACATTGTCAGGCGCATCCAATGCCTGGGCAGCAGCACCATCGCGATCGGCCACCGGTTCCACGCTTTTGGCCAACGATCCGCATCTGGGGCTGACAGCGCCGTCGCCGATTTATCTGGCCCGGATGGAACTGGCCAGTGGCGGCGTCATCGGCGCCACCATTCCGGGCATTCCGGTCATCATGATGGGGCGCAGCCAGGTGTTTGGCTGGGGGCTGACGTCATCCTATCTGGATGATCAGGATGTCTATATCGAACAGGTAAACCCGGAAAATCCGAACGAAGTCATGACCCCGACCGGATACAAGCCCATGCGATCACGCACGTCCATCATCAGGATCAAAGATGACGCACCGGTGACAATCAATCTGCAATGGACCGAAAACGGGCCGGTGCTGCCGGGGACCCATTATAACCTGGCCACGATTACCCCGCCCGGACATATCACCTCACTGGCCTGGACAGCACTCAGCGACAAAGACACATCGCTCAGCGCGGCGATGGCGCTGATGGGGTCGCAATCGATCCAGGATGCACTGAACACGACCAGGGATTACATCGCACCGGCACAGAATCTGATCATGGCCGACAAGACGGACATTGCGATGAAATCAATCGGCGCAATCCCGCGACGGTCGGCCAATCATCAGTCCCAGGGTCGGATGCCATCGCCCGGCTGGTTGCCGCAAAACCGGTGGCAGGGGGTCATGAACCCATCCGCCAACCCGCAATTCGTATCGCCAAGCGGTGGCATTCTGGGCAATACCAACAACAAGATCGTGGACCGGCCCTTTCCATTGCACCTGTCTTATGTGTGGGGTGACACCCAGCGCATCGAACGCTGGAGCCGCCTGATGCAAAATCGCGAGGTGCACACCCGCGAAAGCTTTATCGAAGCCCAGCTTGATACGGTCAGCTTTACCGCCAGATCGCTTTTGCCGCTTATTGCGGCTGATCTGTGGTTTACCGGGGACAGTGCACCAGAAGGCACACCGGAACGTCAGCGCCAGCGCGCACTGGCCCTTTTGGCGGACTGGAACGGCGATATGAACGAACACCTGCCCGAACCGCTGATCTATTCGGCCTGGGTGCGTGCGCTGCAAGACCGTCTGATCCGGGATGAACTGGGCCCGCTTGCCCGCCAATACACCCACGTCCAGCCATTGTTCATCGAGCGCGTATTTCGCGACATAGACGGGGCATCCGTGTGGTGTGATGTGCTGCAATCTGCGGCTGTCGAAACATGCACTGAAATTTCACGCCAGGCACTGAATGACGCGTTGATCTGGGTCGGTGAAAACTATGGAACCGCGCTGGAATCGCTGCGATGGGGTGACGCCCATGTCGCCACCCATGATCACCCTGTTCTGGGCCAGATTCCGATCCTGAAATATTTCGTCAACATCCGCCACTCGACTTCGGGTGGTGACAATACGCTGATGCGCGGACGTATCAGCGGCAAGGATCCCGATCCATTCCAGAATGTGCAGGCAGCCGTATATCGCGGGGTGTACGATTTCGCCGATCCCGACAGTTCTGTGTTTATCTCATCGACCGGGCAGTCCGGGCATCCGCTGTCGCGTTTTTACGATGATATGGGCGAACTCTGGCGGCGTGGCGAATATATTCCGATGTCGCTGGACCCGGCATTGGCGCGCGCCGCAGCCGTTGGCGTGACCACGTTGACGCCGGCGCCAAATTAAACCACCGCGCCCAGTTGCGTTCCGGGCGCGGTGTGATTGCGTCAATACCACACGGGTGCGTCAGTTTTCGATCGGACCGCCGGCATTTTTCCAGTCGCCAACACCACCGACATTGAAAACATTGGAAAACCCCATGTCCTTTAGGGTTTTGCCCGCCAGCGCTGCCTGACCGCCGGCGCCACAAACCAGGATGATCTCTGCATCTTTTTGCAGCTCGACCTTGTGAAAAGGCGTATCGGAATCGGCCACAAATTCCAGAAAACCACGGGTGACACGCAAGGCACCGGCAATCGTCCCAGAGGCCGCGATGTCCGCGCTGTCGCGCACATCCACAAACACAGACTGACCGGCGCTGTGCTTGGCGATCCCTTCTTGTGGTGTCAGTTTCGGCACCACGGCGTGGGCCTCTTCGAGATAGGATTTCGCTGTTCTCATGATCTGTTCCTGTTCGCTGTTAAGTATTGGATTAGCTGTATTTTTCCGGGCCGTTCCACTGATCAACGGAATACCTGTCACCATGGGCCCATCCCACCGGCAATGCCACGTTGATCCGGGCCAGATCGTCTTGGCTCAACTTCAGCTCGGCTCCGGCTGCAAGTTCCCCGAGATGGGACACCGATCGCGTTCCGGGAATGGTGATGACCCGGTCACTTTGCGCCAGCAACCAGGCAATTGCCAGGGCCGCCGAAGATGTCCCCATATCCGCGGCCAGTTGCTGAAACGGTTTCACGGCCGCGATGTTCGCAGCCAGATTTGACCCCATGAACCGCGGGTTTGACTGCAAGAACGGAATTTTATCGACACGGGCGCGATCAGGTGGCGTATCCGTCAGCAAACCGCGACCAACAGGCGAAAACGCAACCAGGCTTGTGCCGGAACGATCGCATTCCTGAACCAGCCCCAGTTGCGCATAGCGGGTCGACAATGAATATTCAGATTGCACAGCGGCGACCGGATGAACCGCATTGGCGCGACGCAGCGATGTCGGTGCGATTTCGGAATAGCCAAAGGCGCGAATTTTTCCGTCTGCGATAAAAGATGCCAGGGTATGGGTGACGTCTTCTATTTCGACATCCGCCTGGCGACGGTGCACATAAAATAAATCGACACAGTCGGTTCCCAACCGTTTCAGGCTGCCATCCAGTTCTGCGGCCAGATGATCGCGGCTGTTGTTGAAATAACGCACACCAGAATCGGGATCGCGCATGATGCCGGCCTTGGTTGCGATGACAAACTGATCACGCACCGCCGGTCCGTGTTTTGCCAGATAGGATCCAATCATCTTTTCGGACTGCCCCATGCCATAGACATTCGACGTGTCGATATGGTTGATCCCCAGTTCCAGCGCGGCATCCAGAATGGCGTGTGCTTCCTGATCCGAGGTCTGTCCGTAAACACCGGCAAATGACATCGCACCGATACCAACCGGTGCCACCATTGGGCCGGCGGCCCCAAGCATTCTTGTATTCATGATTTTTCCCACATTATGGCCTGATATGTCTGCGGCCCGGCGCCTACATGGCGTAATATAAGCTCTGTTGCCGGGCTGTCCATTCCACCTGCAAAACAAATCCGTCTTCGGTCTGCGTTTCGGATTGAACAACACCCTGTTCGAACAGCCATGCGCGCTTGCGTCCCTCGTCAAACGCCAGCTGTAATTCACAAGCCTGGGTCGCGTCCTCGAGCCGGACAGCAATCGCGTCCAAAAGATCGCCGACACCGGCCCCGTTCAGGGCGGACACCACGAAAACATCATCGCGCCGGGCAGCCTGCGCGCGCATCGCGTCCAGATCATCCTTGCCTAAAAGGTCTGATTTATTCCAGACCTCGATCATCGGCGTCTCTTCGTCCACCCCAAGCGTTCGCAATATGTCATCGACATTCTTTGCCTGAATATGGGTTTCCTTGTGGGCAATATCGCGCACATGCAGGATCAGATCGGCGCCCAGCACCTCTTCCAGGGTGGCGCGAAAGGCCGCCACCAGTTCGGTCGGCAGATCCGAAATGAATCCCACAGTGTCAGACAGAATAACCTCGCGACCGGCAGGCAATTGCACTGCCCGCATCGTCGGGTCCAGTGTTGCAAACAGCATATCCTTGACCAGAACATCGGCCCCGGTAACACGATTGAACAATGTCGATTTGCCAGCATTGGTATAGCCGACCAGGGCCACAATCGGAAATGGCACCTTGGCACGCGCGGCGCGATGCAGTTCACGGGTCTTGACGACCTTGCCAAGCTGTCGGCGAATGCGGTTGATCGCATCGTCAATGGCGCGCCGGTCAGCCTCGATCTGGGTTTCGCCCGGACCGCCGACAAATCCCAGACCGCCACGTTGGCGTTCCAGATGTGTCCAGGCGCGCACCAGACGGGTGCGCTGATAAGACAACGCCGCCAGTTCGACCTGCAACACACCTTCACGCGTGCGCGCACGATCGGCGAAAATTTCCAGGATAAGACCGGTGCGGTCCAGCAGTTTGACGTCCCATTCCTTTTCAAGATTGCGCTGCTGGACCGGGGTCACAGGGCCGTCAATCAGCACCAGTTCTATTTCATTGGCCTTCAGCCGTGCGCCCAGCTCTGCTATTTTTCCGCTGCCAAACAACACCCCGGCGCGCGCGCGTGGCAGGCGCACGATCTCGGCACCGGCAACGTCCAGTTCGGGCAAAGCCTCGGCCAGCGCCACAGCTTCTTGCAGCGCCGGTTCAGCAGCCGGGCGATTTGATTCGGTCTGGATGTCAGGGCGAATAACCCACGCGCGTGTGTGGCGCAGGTCGTCTTGTATCACGACGCGTCTTCACCGTCGTAAAGGCTGATCGGCTGGGATGGCATGATGGTCGATATCGCATGTTTGTAGACAAGTTGCGATTGACCGTCGCGCCGCAGCAAGACGCAGAAATTATCGAACCAGGTGATGACACCCTGCAACTTGACGCCATTGATCAGAAAGATCGTGACCGGCACCTTGGTCTTGCGAACATGATTTAAAAAAGCATCCTGCAAATTTTGTTTGTCACCAGCCATAGCTTTTCGCCTTTTTCTTGCGCGGTTTTCTGCGTTCTGCCCCTCTGCGGCAGGCCGTTACTTGATATCTCTCTAATATGTCGCGGCTGAGACAGAGATTCCAGCCCTAAAAACAACCCTTTGTTGCCATCGACGCCGCCAGCCCCCTAAGACCGCCAGAAATCCGGGTTCAAAAGCGCGATGATTGCCAGTGTTTCCAGCCGTCCCAGCACCATGGCCGCCGCCAGAATGGCCTTGGCAACATTGTCCAGCGCGCCGTAAACAATCGGCGGATCGGCGGCCACATTTGCCAGCGGACCGGTCGTGGACAGGCTGGCAATGGCCAATGTAATCGACGCCTGAAAATCGAGGCCTGTCAACGATAATGCAATGGCCACGACGGCCAGCGACAGGGCAAAAAGCATGAAAAACACCCAGGCCACATACGCGCCCTGCCGGCGTAATCTGCGCGCCACCGTGCCAGAGCCGCCAACCGAAGAAGGATGAACCAGCCGGTCCATTTCCCGCGCGCCATGGGCATAAAGCGAAAATACCCGCAACAGTTTGACACCGCCCGCCGTTGTGGCAACGCCGCCGCCCACCAGCGCCAGACCCATCAGTAGAATTCCGGGGGTCGCCAGACCGGACCAGCTGCGCGACGTGTCCCAGGCGCTGGATTCAAATCCGGTTGTGGTCAGAAATGACATCACCGTGAAAACGCCGCCCCATAACGCGGACAGACCCGCATCAAGGTTGTTGGTTTCGCTGACCTCAAAAGCCCCCAGGAAATGTCGCAGAAACAGCAGCAACGGCACTGCCACGACCAAAAACATTCCGATGCGAAATTCGGGATCAACCCACAGTCTTTGCACATAAACCCCTGGCTGATCGGCGGAAAATGTCTGCCGCGACAGGGCGAAAATCAGGAACACCAGGATCAGGCCCTCGCCCATACGGCCAGAGGGTGCGTCGCCAATGCCGCCAATCGGCGAAATGCCACTTGTCGACAGGGTCGACATCGCGTGGGTAAACCCAACCAAAGGCGGATCGCCCGCCAAAAGCAGCGCCAGCCACAGGACCACCGTCAGACCCAGGTAAATCGGAAATAACGAAACCGCAAATTTGCGAATGCGCCGATAAATATCGCTGGCCTGGATATCGCCCGCAGATGGGGTCAACGCCCGGCGTTTGCCGCTGGCGTTCAATACTTCAAACCCACCCAGATGCATTGGCGCAAGAACCGCAAAAGCCGTTAGCCAGATAAAAAATCCGCCCATCCACCCCACCAGGGCGCGCCACAAATGCACCGAATCCGGCAGGCGTTCAGGGTCAAACAATGTGGCACCCGTGGTCGTGAGCGACGACACCATTTCAACATAGGCGTTCAAGAACGTGGTATTCTGAACCGCCTGCATGAACGGATAGGCCAGCATGGCCGGCAGCAGGCTGAATGCCATCAACAGGGCCATCAATTGGTTGCGTGCCGGGCGACGCACCTTGTGGCCGGACGTCGCGATCCCGATCAACGTTGCCAAGATCAGAAACATCACAGATGGCTGAATAAAGGCGCGCATCACAGCATAATCCCTGATGGCTGCAGCGTGAATGCCGGGCACCATCATGCTGAGCGCCCCGATACCCATCAGGATAACAATGAAAGGCAATGCCTGGATCCGGCCCAGCATCAGAAAAAATCGATCGAGACCTGTAGCAGCCGCTCGACCTCGGCCACATCGTCTGACAGGGAAAATATTGTGATGACATCACCTTCTTCGATCCGTGTCGATCCGGTCGGCTTGATGTATTTGTCACCCTTCAGGACCGCACCTACCAGCACGCCTTCGGGAAAATCGATATCGCGCATCGCCTGCCCGCTGATCGGCGATGTCGACAGGACCTGGGCCTCGATCACTTCGGCTTCGGCATCACCGATCGAATACACACCGCGCACGCGACCGTGACGGATATGGCGCAGGATCGAGGACACGGTTGTCGCCCGCGGATTGATATACGCATCAATCCCCAAAGGGCCCAGCAAGGGGATCAGCGTCGGATCATTGACCAGACAAATCGACATTTGCCCGCCAGCGGCCTTGGCCCTGACGCAGGCCAGAATATTGGTCTTGTCGTCATCAGTGACCGCCAGAATCGCGTCAGTGCGATCGATCCCGGCTTCGGCCAGCAAATGGCTGTTCAGACCGTCGCCGAATAAAACAATGGTGCGTTCCAATGCATCAGCGGAACGTTCGGCAATGCGACGATCCTTTTCGATAACCTTGGCGCGGATGCGGTCGGTGCGGGTTTCAAGCGCAAGCGCGACCGACAGACCGACATTGCCGCCGCCCACGATCACCACACGTTCCTGTTTCTTTGTGGTCTTGCCGAAAATTTCCAACGTGCGGTTCAGATCAGGCGACGCACAAACCACATAAATCTGATCGCCGACAAACAGCTGATCCCCGGCGTCAGGCGTAAACAGCCGGTCCTTGCGGCGCACACCAACGACAATGGCCTTGAGCGTGGAAAACAAATCCGTCAACTGGCGCAGCGGCGTGTTGATCACCGGGCAATTTTCATCCAGCGCAATTCCGATAAGCTGTGCCTTGCCATCGAAAAACGACTGCGTGTCAAACGCAGCCGGTGCCGCCAGCCTACGCAGCGCGGCGTCAGCGACTTCGCGTTCGGGGCTGATCACCACGTCGATCGGCATGTGATCGCGCCGGTACAGGTCCGAATAAATAGCCGTCAGATAGGACTGGCTGCGCAACCGCGCAATTTTGCGTGGAATGCTGAAAACCGAATGGGCCACCTGGCAAGTGACCATGTTGACCTCGTCCGAATGGGTCGCGGCGATGATCATATCGGCGTCGCGCGCACCCGCACGGTCCAGAATATCGGGATAGCTTGCAAATCCGGCAATGCCCTGAACATCCAGTGAATCCGTTGCCCGGCGCACCAGATCGGGATTGTTATCCACGACCGTCACATCATTCTTTTCGCCCGACAAATGGCGTGCGATTTGCCAGCCGACCTGACCGGCACCGCAGATAATTACCTTCATCGTTCAGCCCTTACAGACATCTGAGCCTCTGGCATGGCAGAACCACACAGAACCGTCAATCTGCCGGTTCATCGACATAGGCCACCCGACCGCCGGATTTGTTCGAGGTCACGACCCCCAAGGATTTGAGTTTCCGGTGCAGCGCGGACCGTTCCATACCGACAAACGTGGCTGTGCGGCTGATGTTGCCACCGAACCGGTTGATCTGGGTCAGCAGATACTCTCTCTCAAACAGCTCTCGGGCTTCGCGCAGCGGCAGGGTCGCCAGACTGCCGGACAACACCACACGCCCGGATTCATCGGGTGAATCCTCGCTGACCGGCAGTTCTGCGGCGCTGATGGGTCCCGCATCGTCCCCCAGGATCAACACCCGCTCGATGACATTCTTGAGTTGGCGCACATTGCCCGGCCATTGCATGGTTTGCAGCAGCGCAATCGCGTCGTCATTCAATGGCCGCAACGGCAACCCCTGGGACTTGTTAAAGCTTTCGATGAAATATTGTGCCAGTTCTGGAATATCTTCGCGCCGTTCTTCCAGCGATGGCACAGAGACCGGAACGACATTCAGGCGGTGATACAGTTCTTCACGGAATTTTCCGTCTTCAATTTCTGCCTGTAAGTCCTTATTAGTGCTGGATATAACACGAAAATCGACGCGAACGCTGGTGGCCCCACCTGCCCGCTGGAACTGTTGGTCCAGCAAGACGCGCAATATCTTGGATTGGGTCCCGACCGGCATATCTGCGACTTCGTCGAAATACAAAATCCCGCCATTTGCCTGTTCCAGCAAACCCGGCTCAACGCCCCGTTCCGCGGATTCGCGGCCGAACAAGACCTCTTCCATCCGGTCCGGTTCGATCGAGGCCGAGTTAACGGTCACGAATGGTTCTGATGCACGATTAGAGTGGCTGTGAACATATCTGGCAGCAACTTCCTTGCCGACACCTGCCGGCCCGGTCAACATCACGCGGCCATTCGAATTTGTCACCTTGTCAAGCTGTGTTTTCAATAACTTGAATGCAGAACTTGATCCAACCATGTCTGCCGAAGTCACATCCTTGCGGCGCAGTTCAACATTTTCCCGGCGCAGGCGTGACGTTTCCATTGCGCGCGTTATTACAACCATCAACTGATCGATATTGAACGGCTTTTCGATAAAATCATAGGCCCCCTGTTTTATCGCGGCCACTGCAATCTCGATGTTGCCATGGCCTGAAATGATAACAATCGGAATTTCAGGATTGTCGCGCTTGACCGATTTCAGGATGTCTATGCCATCCATACTGCTGTCTTTCAGCCAGATATCCAGGATCATCAGGGCCGGTGGATCACCCGAGACCTGCGCCATGCATTCATCAGAATTCGCCGCAAGCCGCGTTGTATAACCTTCGTCCTTCAGGATATCCGCGACCAGTTCGCGAATATCCCGCTCGTCGTCGACAATCAGAATATCACCCATAAAGACGTGTCCTCATTTTACCAGTTCCTGTTGTTTGATTTGTGCGACCGGCGACACCGGCAACCGAATTTCTGCCTGCGCACCGGCATGTTGATCCTGTTCGTCAAAGGCGGGCGCATCGACCAGGACCAGCGTGCCACCGTGTTCCTCGACGATCTTGCGCACAATGGGCAGACCAAGCCCGGTGCCTTTGTCGCGTGTCGTGACATAGGGCTCGAACAATTTTGTCCGGTCCTCTGGCAGGCCGATACCGTTATCCGCAATGGTGATCAATGCCTGCCCGTTCTCAAGCGTCATGGCTATTTGGATCTGTGGCCTGAAGCTCTTTGGATTTTTCTTTTCCAACAATGTTTCAATGGCTTCCCCGGCGTTCTTGATCAGGTTTGTCAGGGCCTGACCGATCATGGTGGCGTCCAGATCGGCCACGACCGGTTCCTGCGGCAGTGACGCCGTGATTTCCACCGTCGGCTGGCCGCTTTGCTGCAAGACAACGGCGTCCTGCACCAATTGAACCAGATCGACGCGGCGCCTTTCGGGTTCCGGCATACGTGCGAATTTCGAAAATTCATCAACAATGCGCCGTAAGTCATTGGTCTGACGTACAATAACATCGGTATACTGTTCCAGATCGGCGCTATGTTCGCCGACCATGGGCGCAAATTTGCGCTTGAGCCGTTCGGCCGATAATTGGATTGGGGTCAGTGGATTCTTGATTTCATGCGCAATGCGCCGCGCCACATCACCCCAGGCGGCCATCCGCTGTGCGGACACCAGATCGGTCACGTCATCAAAGGCAACAACGTAACCTTCCAGTTTGCCGTCAGAATTGCGCCGTTTGGCCATGCGCACCAAAAGATTTTCCAGTTTGGCGCCGCGTCGCAACTGAATTTCCTCTTGCGAAACTTCGGCCCCGCTGGACTTTAGTTTACTGAACAATTTGCCAAATTCAGGCACCGCCAGGGAAATATTGCCGGCCGGGTCCTGGCCATCGGGCAATTCCAGCAACCGGCGGGCGGATCTGTTGACGAAATCGACCCGCCCCTGTTCGTCCAGCCCGACAACACCTGCCGTCACCGATGACAAAACGGAATCAAACTGCCGCCGTCTGGCCTCGATCTGGCGGTTGGTTTCCAGCATCGTGTCGCGCTGGCCTTTCAACTGGCGCGTCATCTGATTGAATAAACGCCCCAGCATGGCGATTTCGTCGTCGCCATCTTCTTCGACCACCTGAATATCCAGATCACCGGATCCAACCCGCTGTGCGGCCCCTGCCAAGCGCCCGACCGGGCGCGCCAGGCGTTCGGCAAACCACAGCCCCAGCCAGATTGCGGCCAAAATCAGTATCAGGGCAAATCCCAGGTAAAGCAGCCCGAATTCGAACAGCAGACGCCCACGTTCGCTCTCTAACTGGTTATAAAGACGCACGGTTTCCTGGGTTTCATCCAAGAGGTTCAGCACGTCGCCATCCACGTTCCGGCTAACATAAAGGAACCGATCGACATAGGCATCCAGCATCACCAATGCGCGGAATTCGTTCACGTCCCAATCCTGGATAATCACGACGTCCTGGGTGCTGGCCTGTGCAAGGTCCTGCCCGGAAGGTGTTTCATAATCAAATAGATATGACCGTTCGCCGCGCGCGCGAATTTCGGCCTGCCCGTCAATCACATAGGCCTCTCTCAGGCCCCGTTGAATTTGCAACTGGCCCTGAGTCAATAATTGCCGCAGATCGCCATCGGACAGGAACGGTGTGCTGCGTCTGGCGGCATTCAGGAACGCCGCCAACGCTGTCGCATCCTCGATCAGTCCCTCACGGTGCTCTTCCTCATAGGCTTCGGCGGCGGCAAGCGAATTGCCCACAACCTGCCGCACGCGGTCCGAAAACCAGCCTTCCAGCCCGATATTCACCGTCAGCGCCCCGAAAATGGCGACAAGAACCGTGGGAATCAGCGCCAGCAACGCAAAGACCCCGGTCAGCCTGAGATGCAGCCGTGACCCCGCCGATCTGGCCCGTCGCGCCGCAATCATCTGGGCCACGCGCTGTAACACCAGCGCAGCGACCACCAACACGTAAACCAGATCAGCCAGCAGGACCAATCGCAGCGACAGCGACGACGCCCCCTGGTCCAGCGGACCAAGCACCAGGAATGTCAGAATGGCCAGGACCGGCCCCAAAATGACCAGCCCCAGTGTCGCTATGTTTTGCACACGTCGCTGCCGTCTCAGTCTGTTAAACCGATCCCAAGCCGCCGTTCGCACGGTTGTCCGCACGCTGCTTCCTCACAAAATGTCACCGCTTTCGCGGCATTACCGCTTTGGTGGCTGTTGCGACTCTGACGCCGATCTGCCACACCTTATGTTGCGGTTTTACATCAATTTGCGGCGACGTGTCACGTTAATATCCAACTCTGTGATCTTCTTTCTCAGGGTATTCCGGTTTATCCCCAAAAGATCGGCACATTTTGCCTGGTTGCCGCCGGTCGCATCCAGTGCAATTTCGATCAGTGGCAGTTCAACCTCGCGCAAGATACGCTGGTAAAGCCCCGGCGGTGGCAATACACCACCATGCAGATCAAAATACCGGCGCAGATGGCCGCCAACCGATGCCGACAATTTGTCACCTTCTCCGCCGCCACGCAGTGGTTCCATTGCCGGCTGGTTGCCCAGAACCATTTCCACCTCGGCCCGCGAGATCAGTTCTTCGGACGACGTGACAACCAATCGACGGATCGTGTTTTCCAACTGCCGCACGTTGCCGGGCCAGGAATAGGCCCGGATCAGGTCCAGTGCCTCATCCCCCAGACGCCGCAATGTCAGGCCGTCACGTTCAGCGCGGGCCAGAAAATGCGCAGCCAAAAGCGGAATGTCATCGACCCGTTCGCGCAGTGACGGTACCGAAATCGTCACCCCGCCCAAACGATAGAACAAATCTTCGCGGAATGTGCCGGCCTCCATTTTTTCAGCAAGGTCTGCCTGGCTCGTCGCCATCACACGTGGTGCGTTATCGGTCAGGCTGTCCAGCATCCGCACGATCCGCGCCTGCGCGGCGTCGTCCAGGTCGCCCACTTCATCAAACAGGATCGAACCGTTTTTCGCCCGGCTCAGGATGGTGGCAGGCCCTTCCATCGTTTCTATATCGGCAGCGCCCGCCACGACGAACGGCACCGTCCGCCGGTCGGAAAAATCATGCACGGCACGTGCGATCAGCGATTTGCCGGTGCCGCTTTCGCCGGTGATCAACACTGGTAAATCTGTATTCATGACCCGCGCCACCAGCCGGTAAAGCGCCTGCATCGCCGGTGTGCGTCCTACCAATGGCAGATCGTCACCCTGCGTCGCGGAATCGGCGGTTTGCGCCGCAGGGACCCGGCGTTTGATTTCAAGTGCGCGCGCGGACCGTTTCATCAGGTCAGGCAGGTCAAAAGGCTTGGGCAGATAGTCATAGGCTTCGGCCTCGGCCGCCTGAATGGCCGTCATGATATTGTTTTGCGCAGAGATCACGATCACCGGCAATCCCGGTCGCTGTGCACTGATTTTCGGCAAGGCCTCCAGACCGTTACCGTCGGGCATGACCACATCTGAAATGACCAGATCGCCTTTGCCTTCGTGCACCCAGCGCATCAGTGTCACCAGTGACGAAGTGGCATGGACCTTGCATCCGGCCCTAGTCAGAGCCTGGGTCAGCACGGTGCGAATTGTGCGGTCATCGTCGGCGACAAGAACAGTGCCGTCCATCAGGTATCCTCCGTGGATGATTTGGGGGCAACGGGAAGGGAAATGCGAAACAACGTGCGTCCGGGCGCGCTGTCTACTGTGATCCAGCCGTCATGTTCAGATATGATCTTGGACACCAGCGCCAGCCCAAGGCCGGTGCCATTTTCACGCCCCGATACAAATGGTTCAAAGATATCAGCGGATATTTCAGGCGGCAGACCGGGTCCATCATCAATGAATTCAACCTGCAAAGGCAACGCATTGCCGGACCCGTCCTTGCGACGCAAACGCAACGACAGATCGTAAAACGTCCGCAGTCGGATTGTGCCACCGCCCTTGCCCGCTGCCTCGGCAGCGTTCCTGAGCAGGTTCAAAAACACCTGCAACATTTGGTCGCCGTCAACATATGTGGGTGGCAGGGACGGGTCGAAATCTTCGACCAGTTTCATATTGGCGGCAAAACCGACCATTGCCACCTTGCGCGCCCGATCCAAAAGATCGTGAATATTGACCGCGCGGCGTTCTGGCGGGCGAATATTCCCGAACTGTTCCACCTGTTCCAACAGGGCCACGATCCGGCGGCTTTCCGCGACAATCAGATCGGTCATTTCCTGATCTTCGCTGCCCAGGTTCATCGACAATAGCTGTGCGGCCCCGGTGATCCCGGCCAGCGGATTCTTGATTTCATGGGCCAGCATATCGGCCATGCCAATGGCCGAACGTGCCGACGATTTGACCGAGTGCGACCGGCCAAGGCGGTCGGCCAGCTGGCGGGGTTCCATCAACAACAAAACCATGCCCGGCGCAGTGTTCACCGGCGCCATTTGTATGTTGCACTGAACCGGTGCCGTGTTCCCGCCCGATACGTCTACGTTGTTGATAAACAGAACCGAATGGTCGTCGCGAACGCGCTGAAAGGCCCCGTCAAGCGGGGCATCGATTGCAAGTTTGTCAAACACCGGCGCGTTCTTCAAACTTTTCGCCGAAGTGTTCAGAAACTGTTCGGCGGCCGGGTTGATGTCATGGATCAAATCGTCCTGCGACAGCAAAAATGCCGGGACCGGCAATGACACCCAAACCTGATCGGTCAAATCGCTCATGCGGCCACGTCCTGACCGTGACCGACAGCGTCGGGCAGCTGCGCCAGCACCTGTGCGGGATCGTTTGCGGTCAGTATCTGGCGGCGCATTTGTGCCGGTGTGCCCGCGTGGTCCATGTACCAACCCAGATGTTTGCGCGCCACACGCCCCCCCAATTGCGGGCCATAGAACGAAAGCGTATCCTGATAATGTGCGCAAACCATATCGCCAAATTGGCTGCCGGTCGGCGCACAAGAAACGCTGTCACCCGCCAGGCCGGATGCGATGTCGGCCAACAGCCACGGTTTTCCCTGAATGGCGCGCCCGATCATCACCCCGTCTGCGCCGGATTGATCCAGGGCCATGCGCGCAGACCGGGTATCGGTGATATCACCGTTGGCGATCACCGGAATTGAGACTGCTTGCTTGACGGCGGCGATCGCACGCCAATCGGCCCGGCCCTTGTAAAACTGGCACCGGGTGCGCCCGTGGATGGTGATCATCGCGATCCCGGCAGACATGGCCCGCCGGGCCAGTTCCGGGGCATTGATCATTGCGTCGTCCCAACCCAATCGGGTTTTCAACGTGACCGGAACCCCGACCGCATCCACCACCGCCCGGATCAGACCGACGGCATGATCCAGGTCTTTCAACAGCGCTGAACCTGAATATCCGTTCGTCACTTTTTTCGCGGGACAGCCCATATTGATGTCGATCATCCGCGCGCCATTTGATTCCACCATGCGGGCCGCTTCGGCCATCCAATAGGCCTCGCGGCCGGCCAGCTGGACTGCGGTGTTTTCAACGTCAAAACCCAGTTCGGCCCGTTCGCGCACTCCGGGTTTGGCCTGAACCATTTCCTGACTGGCGACCATTTCACTGACCACCAGACCGGCACCGAACCGCTGGACCAGCCTGCGAAAGGGCAAATCGGTAATGCCCGCCATCGGAGCCAAAAATACCGGATATGGAAGCGACTGATGCGCCACCTGAATCGTCAAACGCCTAATCCCTATACAATTGTGAATTCACTAGCCCCGGCAGACCCTGAATGCAATCAATCGCGACGCATTTTTGTGCGTCAAACCTGTTTTGCCTATTTTTTAGGCGCTTTTGTCGCCATTGTCACGACAAGCCGACCGCCATAAACAGTAAAAAAAGATTCAAGGCGATTTATGCAGACTTGTGCGATCATTGTTGCCGCAGGCAAAGGGCTTCGCGCAGGCGGAGATTTACCAAAGCAGTGGCAGATGCTGGGTGAAATGACCGTGGCGGCACGCACACTGAATGCATTTCGCAGCCATCCCGAAATTGGTCAGATCATTCTGGTACTGGCGCCTCAGGATATGGCGCTGGCCCCCGGCTATGACGGGCACCCGGATGTGCAGGTCGTCACCGGCGACCAGGACCGGCGCGGTTCGGTACGCAATGGCCTGGAAGCCCTGGCAAAGCGCGCGCCCGAACGGGTCCTGATCCACGACGTGGCACGCCCGCTGGTCAGCGCGGCCCTGATCAGCAAGATTATCGCCGCGCTGAAATCCAATGCAGGTGCCGCACCGGCCCTGACTGTCACCGATGCGCTGTGGCGGGGCCAGGACTCCCGGGTTGCGGCCAGCGTGTCGCGCGACAACCTGTATCGCGCGCAAACACCGCAGGGGTTTGATTATGCCCGCATCCTGGCCGCGCATCGCACCCATTCAGGACCGGCATCCGATGATGTCGAAATTGCGGTGGCTGCGGGGATTGATGTCGCTATTGTCACCGGGGAAGAGCGCAACCTGAAACTGACACTGGCCGCCGACTTTGAACGGGCTGAAAACATTTTAAGGGGTGACATGGATATACGCGTGGGCAACGGTTTTGACGTGCACCGTTTTAGCGATGGTGATCAGGTGATCCTGTGCGGGTTGGCTGTGCCACATCACCAGGCGTTGCTGGGCCATTCGGATGCTGATGTTGCGATGCACGCCGTCACAGATGCAATTTACGGCGCCTTGGCTGCGGGCGATATCGGACGGCATTTCCCGCCAACCGATCCGCAGTGGAAAGGTGCCGCCAGCGATACCTTTTTGACCCATGCGCGCAATCTGGCCGCACAACAAGGGTATCGCATCGGCAATGTTGATCTGACGATCATTTGCGAATTGCCCAAGATCGCACCGCACGCCGATGCAATGGCCGCCCGGCTGGCCGAACTGGTGGGGCTGGACAGCGACAGGGTCAGCGTCAAGGCGACAACATCCGAAAAACTGGGCTTTACCGGGCGGGGCGAAGGCATCGCCGCCCAGGCCACTGCCACGTTGATCCGCGAATGAGCCGCCTTATCGCCACGTTTTTCTATGTCGGGCTTTTGCGCCCCGCCCCCGGGACCTGGGGGTCTGCCGCGGCGATTCCGTTTGCCTATGTCATCCACGGGCTGGGTGGGTTTCCGGCGCTTTTGATTGCGACCGTTTTGGTATTTGGCCTGGGTTGGTGGGCCACAGATGCCGCAACCCGCGGCGCAGACGACCATGACCCATCCGAAATTGTGATCGACGAAGTCGTCGGACAGTGGATCGCCCTGTGGCCGCTGTCGGCAGGCCTGTGGTGGATCGGATCGGACCCATGGGTGTTCCCATACCCTGGGTGGGTTGCCGGATTTATCCTGTTCCGCCTGTTTGACATCTGGAAGCCGGGACCAGTTGGATGGGCCGACCGGCGCCACGACGCACTGGGCGTCATGCTGGATGATGTGATTGCCGGTGCGATCGCGGCCCTTGTTGTTGTGGTGGCGGCCGCAGCCGGGCATCGTGGGGCGCAGATCTGGGAATTTGTGCAATGGATGATCTGAGCCTGCCGACAAAAATCCTGCAAACCGCCAGAAACAAAGGCGCGACACTTGCCACCGCCGAAAGCTGCACCGGCGGGCTGATCGCGGCCGCACTGACCGAAATGCCCGGATCCTCGGATGTATTTGATCGCGGCTTTATCACCTATTCGAATGCGGCCAAGATGACGATGCTGGACGTGCCTGCGGCGATGCTGGACACTTATGGCGCAGTTTCTCTGCCGGTGGCGGGCGCAATGGCAACCGGCGCGCTGGCGCATTCTGATGCGACAATCAGTGTGTCCGTAACCGGGATCGCGGGACCGGGCGGATCGGATCACAAACCCGAGGGCCGTGTCTGTTTCGGACTGGCCAAACCCGGTGCAGATCCCTGGTGCGAAACGGTTGAATTCGGGCCACTGGGTCGGCACGCCGTGCGCCGGGCCAGCGTGCAGCATGCGCTAAAGCTGCTTTTACAGCACCTGTCCTAATTCTGCCTATTATTGTGGCAGCAGGCCCCTGAACGCGTCTAATATTTTGGCGCTTACGTGTTTGCCCATCCTTTCATCGCCCCAGCCTGTCGTTGCTGCTTTATTTTGCACAGCAAATACGAATGGTGCCCCAAAACATGCATTTCGCGTGATCGGAGGGGACTATGGTAGGGGCAGACACAGCCTGGATAATTGTAGCGACGGCACTGGTGCTGTTTATGACATTGCCGGGCCTGGCATTATTTTACGGCGGCCTGGTGCGCGCACGCAATGTACTGAGCGTTTTCATGCATTGTTATGCCATTGCCTGCGTGATGAGCGTGGCGTGGCTGGCATTCGGATATTCCATCGCTTTTGGCGGCGGCACCTCGGGGGTCTGGGGCGGCCTGGATAAAATGTTCCTGATCGGAGTGACAGCCGACAGTGTGACCGGCACCCTGCCCGAGGTCCTGTTCTTTGCGTTTCAGATGACTTTCGCGATCATCACCCCGGCGCTGATCGTCGGTGCCTATGTCGAACGCACGAATTTTGGATTTGTCCTGCTGTTTTCCACGTTATGGATGCTGTTGCTCTATGCGCCGGTGGTGCATTGGATCTGGGGCGGCGGCATGTTGTCGGATGGGGGCATCTTTGGTGCCGTCGGTGCCCGCGACTTTGCCGGCGGGATCGTGGTGCATGAAACCGCAGGGCTGGCAGCACTGGTCATTGCGGTCATGCTGGGCGCACGCAAAGACAAATCAAAGCCACCCCACAATCCCGGTTTTGTGATGGTTGGCGCGGCCATGCTTTGGGTTGGCTGGTTTGGCTTTAACGGCGGCTCGCAATTGGCAGCGGACGGTGGTGCGGCGATGGCACTGACTGTCACCCATATCTCGGCGGCGACGGCCTCTTTGACCTGGGCCCTGTGGGAACGCATCAAATACGGCAAGGCGTCGCTTGTTGGTCTGGTGACCGGCACGATTGCCGGTCTGGCTTCGATCACCCCGGCATCCGGCTTTGTCGGTCCGGTCGAGGCGCTGATCATCGGCGCGGTCGCTGGTATCCTGTGCCAAGAGGCCGTGGGCCTGATCCGCAACAAACTGTCGATTGATGACACGCTGGATGTGTTTGCCGTGCATGGCGTCGGCGGCATCTTTGGCACCCTTATGATCGCTGTGTTTGGGTCCATGGGATTTGGCAACGACGCTGTCTGGTCGGCGCAGCTTGGATCGCTGGTCATAGTCGGGGTATTCACGGTGGTGGGAACCTACATTCTGGTCAAGATCTGTAGCGCGATTGTCGGGTTTCGGGTGGACGAAGAAACCGAGATCACCGGTCTGGATCTGGCGCAGCACGGCGAACGGGCCTATGACCACGCATCATAATGGTGCGATCAGATGACCAAAGGCGGCGCCACTGGCGTCGCCTTTTTTATTGTGCATCCGGTGCGGGCCACGGTCCGCGAAAAAATTGATATCTGGGGGTCGGGCGTTGGGGGTTATGGCGCTCTGATGCCCCCCTACCGGGTCAAGGCAGGTCCATCTGTGGAACCGCCAAGCACGGCGTTCGCCCAAGCCCTGGGCATTGGCGCGCGAGTTGTTGATGACCGAAATCATTTTGCCTTGCTAACGTGCCGAACGGACAGCGTTTGTCCGATCTTGCGGATTTCAAACCGATTAAGGCTGCCGACAAGGTCGCTGAGCTTTTTATATCCATAGGTGCGCGTATCAAAATCCGAATTTGCAGCAATGATATGCTTGCCCAAGGCCGAAAGCGAATACCAGTCGTCATCCTGCTCGATCTTGTCCATCGCCGCGGTGATCAGTGGTGCCGCATCCTTTGCCGGAAGCTTGTTGCTTTTGGTTGGCGTTCCATCCCTGGCGGGGGCGGGTTCGTCTATGATATTCTCGATCAGCACAAACCGGTTACAGACATTGCGCAGGCTTTCGGGTGTCTTGCGTTCACCGATACCGATAACCTCCAGGCCTTGTTCACGTATGCGGTTGGCAAGTGCAGTAAAGTCGCTGTCCGAACTTACCAAAACAAACCCGTCAAAGCGGCCAGCATGTAAGATATCCATCGCATCAATAACTAAACCAATGTCACTGGCATTCTTGCCTTTGGTATTTGCAGTCTCCTGATGTGCAACCAACCCGTGTTCACGAACGGTTTCAGCCCAACCGCGCAGTTGTTCACTGGACCAGTCACCATAAACCCGTCGCAACGCCAGTTCACCAAATGTTGCGATCTCTTTCAGGATAGGCTCGGCATGTTTGGCCGGGATGTTATCCGCGTCGATCAGGACAGCATAAAGCGGGCGATTTCGTGTGAGCATTTGAATTCCCTGAACAGCACCCCCGATATTGGGAATGTTACCCCATGCTTTCCCTTTTTGGCCCTGCATTCAAGCCCTCATAGGCCGGTGTCATTGCCGCGCTGACATCGAAAGCCGCTATTGGTGCGATTGTCGGGTTTCGGGTGGACGAAGAACCTGAAAACACCGGTCCGGATCTGGCACGGCACGGCGCGCGGGCCTGTGACCGGATATCATAAAGGTACGATCAGACCACCATTGGCGGCACCATTGGGGTGCCTTTTTTGTTGGTTTCCAAGCCCGGTCAACGGATTTTGGCATCAATGCGACCGGGCAACACGACCCGGTTCTTGCGCATTATTCCAAAGCGTCAGGCAAGCGCAGGAACCGGGTCGCGCGACGTTTGCCCAATCCGATAGAGCCACGATTATGCAACATAGAAAGGCATCATCATGGAACTAAAAAACAAAACCATCATCATCACCGGGGCCAGCAGCGGGATCGGCGCAGCGGCAGCACTGCTTTTTGCGCGGGAAGGCGCCAATGTCATCCTTGGCGCAAGACGAAAGCCAGAGTTGAAAGCCCTGGTTGGGCAGATCATTCAAAGCAATGGCAAAGCGTCTTGTCTGGCGGGCGATGTTACGGATCAAGCCTATGCCAGGGCGCTTGTGGGTCTTGCGATGGAAAAACACGGTGCCCTTGATGGGGCATTCAACAATGCTGGGATCATGGGGACCATGGGGCCGGTTCCGAGCATGGAAACCGCAAACTGGGACGCCGTGATAGCAGCCAACCTGACCAGCGCATTTTATGCAGCAAAGGCGCAGATTCCGGTGATGGCCCAACAGGGAAACGCGGCCATCGTGTTCACCAGTTCGTTTGTGGGGTTCAGCAATGGCGGCATGCCGGGAATGGCCGCCTATGCGGCGTCCAAGGCCGGGATCATTGGCTTTTCACAAGCCCTTGCATCGGAACATGCCAAAGACGGAATTCGGATTAACTGTGTTCTGCCCGGTGGTACTAAGACAGCCATGGCAGGGAATGACCCCGACACCCATGAATTTATCGCAGGCCTGCATCCGATCAAGCGCCTGGCTGAGCCCTCGGAAATAGCGCAGGCAGCTCTCTACCTGCTGTCCGGCCGGTCCAGTTTTGTCACCGGCACGGCTTTGAGCGTTGATGGCGGCATGTCTGTCCGGTTGCTTTGAAAAAATGCCGTTGGCTGGGTTGTGGCCAACGGCGGATCATTTCATCACGGAATTTGCCACACATTGCTGGATAGCCGGATGCCCGGGGGGCTGAACGTCCGAAATTTCCGGCGAGCCAACGCGCGCAATTGACCAAACGGGCATTGTCCAAAAAATACCGGCACGCTCGGTCGAAATGCGCGCGACGCCGACCCTTATCCGTAAAGCTGTGCGGCGCGTGCTTCAAAGGCGCGCACCACGCGGGTCATTGCCTCGCCAAAGACGACGCCAATGATTCCCTGCAAAATCACATTCCTGAACTCGAAATCCACGTCGAAATCCACTTCGCAGCCGGCTTGCGTATCGCGGAACGCCCAGTTCGAGGTCATGTGCTTGAAGGGGCCATCGACATAATCTGTCTGGATCGTGCGCTGTTCGCGGTTCAGCACAACACGGCTGCCGAATTTTTCCCGGAACACCTTGAAAGAGATCACCAGATCAGCCTCGATCACCTGGGTGTTGCCCACAGCATTGACAGAACGCACACGCGCCGCCGAACACCAGGGCAAAAATTCGGGGTACCGTCCGACGTCGGCAACCAGATCAAACATCTGCTGGGCTTGATACGGCAGCGATTTGGTTTCAGAATGGGCCGGCATCAGGTCTTTTCGCTGGTGACTTATCCCCCCCATTACGTAGACTGGTCGCGGGAATGCAAGGGGGCGACATGTCAAACAGACCATATGTGATCGATCAACTGATATCGGCCAAATCGATTGCCGCCCGGATCGAGGCTTTGGCGCGCGAGATCAAGGCCGAATTCAAAGGGACGGACAAACTGATCGTGGTCGGTCTGTTGCGTGGATCATTTGTGTTCATTGCCGATCTGGTGCGCGAACTGGATCTGGCCGTCGAGGTCGATTTCCTAGAGGCATCTTCATACGGTGACGGCACCGAATCCAGCCGCGAAGTCCGTATTTTAAAGGACCTGCGCGGCGAAATTGCCGGGCGCGACGTTCTGGTGGTCGAAGATATCGTTGATACCGGATTTACCCTGAAACATGTGACCGCATTGCTGGAAACCCGTCAGCCCGCCAGGCTGCGCACCATTGCCTTGCTGGACAAACCCAGCCGCCGCGAAGTTGATATCCGCGCCGATTGGACCGGATTTGAAATTCCCGATGAATTTGTCGTCGGCTACGGCATTGATTTCGCACAGCGCAACCGGAACCTGCCTTATATCGGCAAGGTTCGGTTCACCTGATCGGATGCGCAACTTGCGCCACTTGCTGCGGATGTCCAACTGGGCACGCCACCCACCATCATCGCGCCGGGTCAAACTGGTTCTGGGTGTGATCGCGATCAGTCTGGTTGTGTGGGGACTTGAACAGATCTTTGGCTTTCCCGAAGGCTGGCCTGCGCGTTTCCCACCCAAATGGACGCCCTAGCCAGCGGGCAGCCCCGCCAGTTCATCGGCATGGCGCTCCAACAGACGCGCAAGTAGATTGCTGACCGCGCGAACGCGCGGCACCGTGGCCATTTCCGGGTGCGAAGCGACCCAGATATTGACCAGCGTGGTGGGCAAAATATTGGGATAGCGGACCAGACGCGGATCATTATCCGCCAGAATGCACGGCAGTATCGTGTGGCCGATCCCCTGCGATGCCAGCTCGCGCAGCGTCAGGAAACTGTCAGACGCCGCAACAACAGACACGTCGCGCAGGTGCCGTGTCGTCCAGTCAGCCCCGATCACCCGTTCCAACGCGCCGGTCAGTGCGATCCAGTTCGTAGCCTGGCTGTTTGGCGCGCCATAAACGTCCATCCCCAGCCTTGCCACCACCTGCCCGGTCAGATCATCAGGCAAAACAGGGGCCGGGCGTACAGTGATATCCGCCCGCAACCGCCGCAGATCCAGATGCGCATTTGTGGAAATAAGTTCGATTTGCAGACCGCTGGTTTGCGCCGCAAGTTTGGGCAGGAACCTGGGCAAGACCACGCTGCAAAACGTGTCGGTCGAGGTGACGGTGACCTTGCCGTGCAAAGGAACCTGTGCACCGGTGATTTGCTGATTGACCGCCAAAACGGCGTTCGCCACATCTTTGACCGCCTCGATCACCCGGAATCTGTCAGGGCGCACGAAATAACCGCGGGGTGTTTTTTCGAACACTTCGGTGTTGTGGTGGTCTTCAAACGACGCGACACGGCGCAAAACGGTCGCATGGTTCACGCCCAGGTCGCGCGCCGCGCCGGACACAGACCCGGCCTTGGCCACGGCCAGAACGTAACGCAAATCATCCCAATTCATTTTGTTGTGCATAAATCGCATACTTCCCTGCAAAAATTCCGACTTCTCATTAGTATTTTCACAGGTAGCTTAGCAGGACGCAATCCATTTTTCCGAGTCGCAGGAGACCTGCATATGTTTAAGAAAATCGCCGCCGGCACCCTTATCGCCGCTATCACTGCAACCACTGTTTTCGCTGGCGGGCACGCCCGTACACCGATCGAAAATGCAATCGCCGCCCGACAATCCCACATGCAGCTATATCAATTCAATCTGGGTGTTTTGGGCGGGATGGCCCGTGGCAATGTCGATTATGACGCCGCCGCAGCCTCAGCCGCAGCCGACAATCTGGTCGCGCTGACATCGATGAGCCAGGCCGGCTATTGGCTGCCCGATTCCGATACCGGGTCTGCGGAAAATACCCGCGCGCTTGCGGCAATCTGGGAAAACTTTCCGGATGTCATCGCAAAAGTCGGGGCGACATCCCAGGCAGCTGTGGCGATGCAAGCGGCCGCCGGGACTGACCTGGCCTCTTTGCAGGCAGCTATGAACGCCCTTGGCGGCGCGTGCGGTGCTTGTCATAAGGCATATCGCCAAGCAAGATAGGCGTGAAATTAACGGGCGCATGCGCGGGCATGCGCCGCCAGTTGCGGCAAAGGAGCCGGCCAGATGCGGGTCATACTGCTGTTCATTGGTATTGGCTTGCTGGGTCTGTCCGCCGCCGGGCTGGCCACAGCACCCAAAATCGATGATGCGTCGGTTTTTGAGGGCCTGACCGCGGACCTTGCACAAGGCGAAGTGGTATTCAACGCCGCTGGATGTGCCAGCTGTCATGCGGCACCAGACGCCGAAGGCGCGGCGCGGCTGGTCCTTGCCGGTGGCCGTGCCTTTCCCAGCGATTTCGGCACGTTTTATGCCCCCAATATTTCGCCCGACCCAGTGAACGGGATCGGTGACTGGGAACCGATCGCACTGTTGAACGCCATGCGCTATGGGACGTCGCCGGACCGCAAACATTATTACCCGGCGTTTCCCTATGGGTCCTATGCCGCTGCAACCACGCAGGACATCCTGTCACTTTACGGATACATGATGAGCCTGCCTGCGGTTTCCACACCCAGCCGTCCGCATGACGTGTCTATTCCCTTCAACATCCGTCTGGCGCTGGGGGGCTGGAAATTGTTGTTCCAGCCGCAACTGTGGATCGTCCAGGATGCCCCGACCCCGGAACTGGAACGTGGCCGTTACCTGGTCGAGGCGCTTGGTCATTGCAGCGAATGCCACACATCACGCAATCAGCTGGGCGGGCCGGTCACCGACAAATGGTTGGCTGGGGCACCTTCACCCGATGGCAAGGGCCGTATCCCCGATATCACGCCAACCGGTCTGGGCTGGAGCGTTGCTGAAATCGCGGACTACCTTGAAACAGGTTTTACCCCTGACTTTGATACTGTTGGCGGTCAGATGGTTGAAGTTGTTGAAAACACATCGCGATTGTCGCCCGAGGATCGTCGCGCCATCGCCGTCTATCTGACGGAACTGCCAACAATGCCCTGACCCGCAACTGCGACCCGATCCCTGTGGGCCGTCACTTGCGCCAAAGCCTGTTCCACCAGACGTCCATCGGCGCCGTCCTGATGCGCGCCCTCTGACAGCACCCGCCGCCATTGCCGCGCCCCCGGTCGCCCGGAAAACAGGCCCAGCATGTGGCGCGTGATCTGGTGCAAACGTCCCCCGGCGCTCAGATGCGATTCGATATAGGGCAACATTTGACGCACCACGTCTTCGGCGGTTTTTTCACCGCTCTGGCCGAATATCTCGCGATCAACCGGCAACAGGATGTCGGCAGGCGTGTGATAGGCCGCGCGCCCGATCATCACACCGTCCATACCGGCGGCCAGGTGTTGTTGCACCTCTGTCAGCGACGCAATCCCGCCATTCACACTAAGGTGCAATTGGGGAAATACCCGCTTCATCTCATAAACCAGCCCGTAATCCAGCGGCGGCACATCGCGATTTTCCTTGGGGCTAAGCCCCGACAACCAGGCTTTGCGCGCATGAATGGCGAACCGGTTAGCACCGGCACCAGCCACAGTTTCAAGAAAGGTCGGCAAACTGTCCTGCGGTGTCTGATCATCGACGCCGATGCGGCATTTGACGGTCACCGGAACGTCGCTGACTGCGATCATTTCTGCCACACAGTCGGCCACCAATTGTGGTCTTTCCATCAATACAGCGCCAAAACACCCCGACTGCACCCGATCGGACGGGCACCCGATGTTCAGATTGATTTCATCAAACCCGGCGTCACAACAAATGCGTGTCGCCCTGGCGAGATCTTTGGGAACCGAACCACCCAACTGGACGGCCAGCGGATGCTGGCTGTCATCATAGGCCAAAAGCCGGGCGGCATCGCCATGGATCAGCGCCGCCGCTGTCACCATTTCCGTATACAGCAACGCCGACGACGTCATCAGCCGATGCAAATGACGGCAATGCCGGTCGGTCCAATCCATCATCGGAGCCACGGACAGGCGGGCATGTTGGTCTATTTGCATTCGATGTCGCATCTTCAGTCTGTTGCGCGATGACCGGCTGTGGCCGGATTTCGCCCCTTTGCCGCGACTCATTGCATATGGGCCGCGCACCCTGGCCACCATAAACAAGCTTGTGGGCGATGCGAACCCATGTTCGGATCGGACATTGGATGGCACAAATGTGGGGCGCAGTGCACTGGCCGGGCCTGTCGTGATGGGCGAAAATCAGATCGTTTATGCGCGCATCACAAAATCGCCCGGTCGGGCGCAATAATCCGGTCGCGTCACTGCCGGGGCCGCCTATTCGGCGGCCTGCCGGGATCGCGGCCTGCCTGTGGGCCGGTCAAATGCGGCCCGGTTTCCTGCGTCGCTGCCATCAGCGCTGGTCAGATAATCGCGGGTCAGCGGGACGGCATCGAAACGGTGGGAAAGCTGGATCTGGAACACCACCAGACCATTGTGGCGAAAGCCCGCTTCGCAAGCCGCCAGATAAAATTCCCACATCCGGCAGAACCGTTCATCATACCGCGCTACCATTTCGTCGCGACCGGCCATGAAACGGGTCCGCCAGGCCTTCAGGGTTTTGGCATAGTGCAACCGCAGGACTTCGATATCGGTCACAACCAGCCCGCTTTTCTCGATCGCCGGCATGATTTCGGACAGCGACGGAATATAGCCGCCGGGAAAGATGTACTTGCGAATCCATGGATGCGGGGCGCTGGGTCCGGTGACGCTGCCAATGGTGTGGATCATTGCCACGCCATTCTCTTTCAAAAGCGCGGCGACCTTGGCGAAATATTCAACATAATGCCCGGCACCGACATGTTCAAACATGCCGACCGACACGATCCGGTCATAACGATCAGATTCCTGCCGGTAATCACGCAGTTCAAACCGTGCCTGTTTGGCCAGGCCTTCGCGCACGGCGCGCGCCTGGGCATATTTCTGTTGTTCAACGGACAGCGTCACCCCGGTCACGTCAACGCCGGATTTGCGCGCCATGAACAGCCCCAATCCGCCCCATCCCGAACCGATGTCGAGCAATTTCTGCCCCGGCTCGAGACACAGCTTGTTGGCAATATGGGCCATTTTGCGGGCCTGGGCCTGTTCCAGTGTGTCGGTTGGTGACGCGAAAAGAGCGCAGGAATACTGCCGCTCATTATCTAGGAAAAGGTCATACAACTCATCACTGAGGTCATAGTGATGTGCGACGTTTTTTTGGGCCTTGCCAATCGGGTTATACATCAGCAGCGGCCGCACCAGTCGCCGCAGCTTTTGTTGCAGACGGCGCAGGGTATAGCCAGGTCCGGTGCCAGCGTTGGACAGGCAAAGATCAAGAAAACCATAGATATCGCCACGTTCAACCGTCAGGGTGCCGTCTATCCAGGCCTCGCCGACGGCCAGATCGGCGTTCAGTGCAATACGGCGCAGCGTGCGCCAATCGCGGATCGCAATCGCGATCTCGGGCGAACCCTGACCAAAACGCCGGGTGCTGCCGTCTGGCAGGCGCAACTGTAATGTGCCGTTGTGAATGAATGTGCCAAGTGCCCTTTCCAAAAGGCGTTGCGATAGGAACGGCCTGCGATGCTGCCGCGTCCGGGCTGAATCGACGTTTAGGTATTCGGTCATGAGTCCCCTCCGGTCAAAAAAAAATCAAATGGTAGGATGCTGCAGGGTCAGCGGTTTTTCCTTTCGCCTGAATGTGCTGATACGGGTTCTTCAACCACAACTTCGCCGGTCTGGGCTGCCGGGTCGGGTGTTGCGCCCGATTGCTGCTCTTTAGCGTGTTGATGGTCGTCCTGATCGTTGTTTCCTTTCGTCTTGTGACCACCGGAACCGCCGCCATGTCCGCCATGCCCACCGCGTCCGTGCATAAAAAAGTGCACGCCGATGAACCCGCCGACCAACAAAATCGTCACCCAGTTGTCCAATATCCACTGCACGATCATTTCTCCTTTTTAAGCTGGTGAATTTTTCACCACGTGTAGAAATAGGACGCTGCCGGGCGACGGACATTACAAGCATGTCGATCTGACTGCCTGTAGCTACCGTTGCGACGCACCCGACTGTCGCGAGTGAGCCGCCGGTGCACCATCGCCGGTTTCGGCGCAATCAGGCCCTATTTTGCGGTATTTGAACCGTTGCGTCAAAGCCTGACCTTACCTGCCGTGGCCAGCGCCCGTCCCAAGACCCGGGACCGGTCGCGCTAGTCCATCGATGCCAGACGGCCATCAGCGATCGCGGCGGCCAGTTCTTCGGCGTCTATCGCCTCATCCTGATTGGTATCCAGTGCAGCATAATCCGCCTCGGTCAGGTCTGCGTATTCTGTGCGCATCTCGCTCAGCGAATAAAGGCCGTCCTCGTCGGTGTCCATTTCATGCGCCAGCACGCTGCCCGCGAAGGCTGACACTGCAATACCTGTGGCAGCAATAAGAGTAATCGTTTTCATGACATTTTTCCTTTTGGTAGAAGTTAAGTGTATTCGTGTGATCCCGTGACAGCTGGCGTGTTTGGCAAAATCGTCATCCGGTCAGACCGAACCGCGTATCGTGCCGCGCCAGGCTCACTGGCTTGGCTTCAGCGGGCCGTCCACCCGTGCTGCGGCTATTTCATCGGCATCGACCTGGCCATCCTGATTGGTATCCAGTGCGAGATATTCGGCCTCGCTCAGATCAGGGAAATCCGACTGGATCTCGGCCAGTGAGTAAAAGCCGTCCTCGTCGGTGTCCATTTCATGCGCCAGCACGCTGCCGGCGAAAGCTGACACTGCAATACCTGCGGCGGAAATAAGAGTAAGGGTTTTCATGATGTTTCTCCTCGTCATTCAAGAACAGTAAAATTTGCTCTGTATGATAAGGAGATGCTCACCAAAGCGATCCATTACACAATTGGGTCTGGGGGGGCATTTTTCGGCATAAACATGCCGAACGCGCTGGCATGGGCCTAATTGGTATTGGCTCTGGTGACCAAGACGGTCTGATAAAGCCCGCCAAAACTGCTGGTGCGTTGCCACACAAAGCCTGGCCGTTCGCCGACCAGTGCCCGGATCGGCTTGCGCCACATCGCCCTGGCAAAGGGCTCCAGCAAGGCAAAGACGATGGCCATCACCGGACGCAGGGGGTGCCACGCCGCCGGGCGGGCATAATCGACGAAAATCGCCTGTCCACCGGGTAAAACCGCGTCCAGTGCGGCATTGACGACCTGCGATTTCAATGGATCGGGCAATTCATGCAGCAGAAAGAAACAGAGAACGCGGTCATACTGGTCGGGCTGCGGGTCAGCGGCATTGCCAATTCTGGGCGCGACTTGTGGCAGTCCATCCAGTTTGTCACGCAGGTTGGCAATCTGGATCGGTGCAATATCAACGACGTCAAGCCTGCCATCGATGCCGATCTTGTGGGCAATACGTTCGGAAAGATCGCCATAGACGCAAGCCAGTTGCAACACCCGGTCATCGCGGCGGATCTGCGTCAGGACGGCGTTGCAAAGCCGTTTGTACTGGCCCCACAATATTGCCGAAACGACGGGCATCTTGTCGAAAATGCGGATGCTGGCGGGCCTGAGATAGGCCCACCAGTATGTTTTTTCCAGATAGGCCGGGATACCAGGCTGAAGTTGCCCGGCAACCAGCGTATCGCGGTGATTTGGATCAAGCACGCCGCCGCCACCCGGCGATGCCGATGGCGACAAGCAGCGCCGCACCGGCAAAGAAGGCCACCAGCATCCAGGTCGGCAGGTAGAATGTCATATAGACGTTCCAGCCGATCCAGCTAAGGCTTTTGGTGACCAGTGACGGCGTGCCGCCCAATGACCCGCCAAGGGTGCCGGTGACGGTGATGACCAGCGCGCCGATGGTCGCCAGGGCGAATGTCACCCAGCGTTGCCCACCTTCGAACAGGTGTCGGCGGAAACGGTAGCCAAGCACGCTCATCACCGTCCAATAGGACAGCGTCCAGGTCGCCAGCAAGATGTGGTTGCGCCCCAAAGGAGATTCCGTGATCGCCGACCAGGGATAGATCGTCAGCCCCAGCCCGTAAGTCACAAAGCCTGCGAGCGTGCCAAGTGCTGCCACCGGCCAGATCGCTTTTTGCAACCGCACGGCAAATTCGGAATCCGAAAAAGTGCGGATCAGGATGAACAGATACGCAGTGACCCACAGGCCGACGGGGAAGTGCGCCACCAGGATGTGGTAAACCGGACTAAGTGACCATGAGGGTGCGCCGTCCACGGCGACGGTGACGCCGCCGCCCTCGCTGTGGGCCAGCGCCGCGCCGGTTGCAACCAGCGTCAGGGCAGCCGCGGCCAGGCCGATCTTGCGGCCTTGCTGTATCAATCGGGAACGTTTCATCTGGTCGTCCTTTTCGGCATTCATCTTGATGTTTTGTGTCATTGCCCGCGCGGTCATTTCACGTCCTCCCGGCGGCGCATCAACAGGTTGATGTTGATGCCAAGACCCACGATCAGCGTCAGGCTGGCAATCAAAGTCCAGATCCATTGTCGTTTGATTTCTTCGGCAAATTCCATCTGGACACCGTAAAGTGCCAGTTGCTCTTCGCTGTGGCGAACCCCGACAGGCACGCGCGCCGCGATCCGGTCGGCACCGGGGTGCTGTTGCGCGTCAGTCAGACGGCCCCAGGTCACCTGACCGGGATAAAAGGTGGTGATTTCGGTCCAGGGTTGGGTCCAGTCGGGTTCTGTGCCCGGCGCGACCCGCTCTGCCACCATCTGTGCGGGCTGTTCCAGCCCCAAAGAGACCGGCAAGGTCACATAGTGCCAGCGCATGGTCGAGGCATTTCGGAACACCGCAAAGGCCAGATCATAATTGCCACCATCCTTGAAAATCTTGTCGTCAATCGGATTGCCGGTATCCATGTCACGCACCAGCGTCACATCCCAAAAACCATTGCGCCAACGCGCCTTTTTGGGCTGAACCACATCGCCGCGCGACCCGTCTGTGGGGCGCAAATAGCGCCGTGGAATGGTATCGCCGTTTTTCCAGGCATAAGTCGGATCAAAGGCAATGGCGGTTTCAGCGCTGAGGTAATAGGTGTCGTTGAACCCGACATCCCCGGCAATGACTGCATCAATCTGCAACGCGGTGCTGCCGGCCACTTCGGGGTTGAACATGTATTTCGGCTGGTTGGTGGCGCTGTCCCAGTTGGTTGTATAGGGGCCAGTGCCGGCATCGCCGCCGCGTTCCTCGGCAACAAAGCCGTCATCGCCCAACCCGATCGGGTTGGAACGGCTGGAGCGCCATTGCCACAGGTCGATGAACTGACCGGCGGCGCGCAGTGTTTCCAGATCGCTTTCGGACAGAACGGTTTCAAAATCGTTCGGGTCGGTCCGGGTCGACGGCAAATACTTGGTGCGCTCTTCGTCGGTCTCGGGCGTGCCGGTAAATGTCGTTAGCCCGTCACCGATGGTGATGTAACCACCATAACGACCGAAAAGCGGCACCGAGCCATCATCGATCATCATCGAAACCCGATCCTCGGTCAGGAAGTCCGGGTTTGGTCCCAAAGCCTCGCCGCCGCGTTTTTCCCAATTGCCGTCATTATAGACCAACACATCATTGAACAGGCTGGGGCGCTCTACCGGCCAGCGGTAGCGGAACCAGATCTTTTCGCCATCATAGGCGGCTTTGACCTGCAATTCGCTGGTCAGTTCCTCAGGGATGACGATGTTGCGTTCGGGGTCATCCTTGACGATGCCGGTGCCATGGGTTGCCCAGCCCAGCACCAGAAGGCCCGAGAAAATCGCCACCGAGGCGGCAAGATAAGTTGTTCTTTTAGTCATGTCGTATCCATTCATTCGTCGGTCGGGCGAAGCGCCCCACCGGGTATTACTGATGCCGGTACTCAAAGGTTTTTTCGATCACGCGCCCGCCCTCGGGCAGCACCGCACGCACCCGGATTTCATAAAGGTCTCGTTTCTGGAATTCGAAGTAACCGCCATAGGTCAGGGCGTCGCCAATCTGAAATGGCTCAAGTAGCTTTTCCGGGCCGCCGAGGCCAATCTCGGTGACCCTGGCGGACACACGGGCGTCTTCGATACGGGCGCTGGTTTTGGCATCAAGCAGGGCAATCTGAAGATGGTGAACGTGTTTACCACCCGGCACGCCGCCGTGCATTTTCGCCTCGCTTGATCCTTGCGGATAACTGCGCAGCATCTCGGCTGGCAACACCGCATAGTAAACCGCAACCCCGTCAACAACCGCGTAATCGCTGGAGCTTTGCGCATAGGCAGCGCCGGAGAAGACCACAAGAGCAGCGGCCAGAATCTGGCGCAGCGCGCGCATGGAACCGGAAAGTCGTGAAAGCGTGCTGAACATCATCATTTCTCCTGTGAATGCCGCAGCGATACCGGGCACAAGGGTTAAGACGTGCCCGATCCCAATTCATTACCGATTAATTTTTGGGCGCCGAAACATGGCAGAGCCACAGGGCTTCACACGGCCAGCAGAGCCGTTGGGATCATTGATTTTTCTGGAAATTTAGCGCGAATCCCGGCCTGCAGGCCACGTCCAGTCCGCAAAAAATAGCTTTGACCTTACCAACGGCGTGGCAACATTGCTCAGGCATTCTGGCAGTTGCAATCGTCAGGTGGGGCATCGGCTGGCGTGCTGCCCGCGGTCGGCTTGCAAAGCCCAAGAACCATCAGCACGGCCACTTCACGCCGGGTTTGCGCCAGCATCTGTTCGGCGTCCTGGACACTGATTCCCAGCACTTTGGCCGCCGCATCCAGACTTTGCCCCTTGATCTCGGTCAGGTTGAACAGGTCGCGACGCTGCATGTTTTCGCTGTCCTGCAAATCTTCCAGACAAGCACAGAACAGCGCATCAAGAATTTCGCGTAATTCTGCGTCGTCCTGAAGATCCGTGGGGTCAAAAACAGAACAGGATTGTTTCGAAAGCGTCATTTTTGCGTGCCTCCCGCGGTAAACACCCCTTATGGGGGCCTCACCTGGTAGACGCGTCGGCCACAGGATCGTTACATAAATTGTTTATCAGGAAACGGCATCTTCATCCGCACAATGGGTCGACTGTTCGGGATGTTCGCAACCCGCTGGCGGGCAAGAGCAATCTTCAAACCCATGTTTGCAGCAAAACCCGCAATGCCCCAACAGCGCATCCCCAAGCGCGGCGCGGGCGCGATGCAGCCGTACCGCCAGCGTCCCCGGTTTTAATCCCAGCTCGGCGGCGACCGACGCACGGTCTTCTTCATCAATATCGATACGGCGGATCAGTTCACCATCGCCGGGCCGCAATTGCGGCATCAGGCCCTTTACGCAGGCACATATCTGGGCCAGCGTCTCGACCGCTTCAGATGTGTCCTCGGCCGATTGCATCTCGATGGCAAAGGCGTCGCCCAATCGTTTGCGGCGTCCGGTCTTGCGGTAATAATCGTTCAGGGTCGAACGCAAAACCGCGTACAGCCAGGCATTCATCCGCTCTGTGTCGCGCAACTGATCCTTGCGGGTCAGAACACGCATGCAAAATTCCTGTAGCACATCCTCGGCATCGGCCCGGTTTCCAAGCCGTTTGACAAGAAACCCAAGAAACGCCGAGCGCCCGACCAGCAAGGCCCTGTCAAGCCCGCCTGCAATCGCCGGTTTTACTGTTTCTGGTACGTTCGAATTCATTGCCATTCAGCCCCGGACAGCGTTTGCGTTCACTGCCATATTTGGTTGTCCAGCCAAGTAATACAACTGATTGGCCCAGATATTCGTTCGATACCATGATCTGGATCATGGGCGGCATTCTTTTCCTGGCATGCGCACAGAGCAGCGAATTGCAAAAATTGCCGTAAGACCCGGCGCGCGGGCAACGCCGCCCGGCAGACCACCGCCATCGGTCGCGATATGTTGTGACGGCGACAAGTCTAACCAGGTGTTTCGCCTGATGGCGCGGGCATTTTCATGGTTTGCGCAATCTGCGAGGGCGCGACGTAGGTGCGCAATTCCCCCAGGCTGACCCGCGCCGCTTCCAGCAAGGTTTCCACATGATCCAGATCATCCAGCGACCACCCCTGTGGCGGGGTCAGAACATCGATCTGGGATTGGATTTGGCGTTTGGCCGGTTCTGGAATTGGCAACGCCATCGCATCGTTCAGCAATACCAAAATGTCGTGAAGCGCCCGCATCACCCGGAACGCCGAAATCATCGGGCCGATCAGCTGTGGTTTTGTCTGCCATGTCGCGCCATCAAACAAATCCTGCGTCACCCGCTGCCCGGCCCCATTGCAACTGAACGCCACGCAGCCACCAAAACCTTGGTCATCCAGCGATCCATGGATCCGGCACAACCGATCCCGGGTCAAATTCCGGCAGCCGACACCGGCTGGTTTGTCAAATCCAAACATTTCAGAGCGATCAAATGCCAAAGCCATGCAACACAAGGCAGCGCAGCGGGCGCAATCGGGTTCCAGCGAAGGTGCCGTGCTCATGGCTGGCCTGCCCCTGTTTCACGGTGATAGCGGACAAAGGCAAAGCGCTGGCCATCCGGGGACCAGCAGGGAACGTTGATGCTGCCCTGGCCACCAAATATCCGCAGCAGTGTTTCGGGTTTGCCCCCGTGCCCCGGCATCAGTCGCAGGTCCACCGCTCGATCCCTTGGATGCCCACGGGTGCCGGACTCATAGGCCAAAAACAGCACGTGACCACCGTCAGGCGACGGGTGCGGAAACCAGTTCCAGCCAGCGTCATCCGTCATTTGTTCCAAGTCACTGCCATCGGGATGCATCCGCCACAACTGCATCCGGTCCGCACGCTGCCCGTTGAACCATATCCAGTCACCATCCGGGGAATAATCGGGACCATCGCAATGCTGAAAGCCAGCCGTCAGACAGGTCTCATCGCCACCTTCAACGGCAATTGTGTAAATGTCGAACACGCCCGATTTGCGTTTGCCTGCATAGGCCAGCCTGGCGCCGTCCGGTGCCCACCCATGCCAATAACTGGGCACAAAACCAGTGATTTTCTGCGGTGTACCACCGTCGCGTGGCAGGGTATAAATCGCACTGGCCCCATCAGCGGTCTGGTCGCTGATGACCAGGGTCTTGCCGTCGGGTGATACCCCATGATCATTGTTCAGATTACACGCGAACCCGGTGTCAATTTCCACCAGACCGGGTGCGGTGATATCGACCTCATATAACCGACCGTCGGCGTTCACGATCAGGCAATCGCGATCCGGGCACCAGTTGGGGGCTTCGATCAGCCGATCGGTGCGCAGCACGGTCTGAACGGCGCCGCTGGCAAGATCATATAATGCAAGCTCACTGGGCATTACGCACCCGGCCAACAGGCACGCCGGGCCATCGCAGGCCTGCCCCCCTGCCCGAGCAGAACCTTTGCGTCGGTGGTCATCCCGCTAATCCGTCTGCGAGGATCGCGCCCACAGGTTGATCTGTTCTTCGTCCGCATTGGCATCGATCTGGGCCAGTTCATCCTGGGTGAATTCCAAATTCGAAACGGCACCGACACAGTCAACCACCTGCGAGGGCTTTGACGCGCCGATCAGCGCCGTGGTGATACCTTCGTTGCGCAGCACCCAGGCGATGGCCATTTGGGCCAGGGTCTGCCCGCGCGCCAGCGCCAGATCGTTCAGTTTGTTCAGGTTACCAATCGCACGATCAGACAGAAACGCGGGCGACAATGATTTGCCTTGTGTCGCGCGGCTGCCCTTGGGCACACCTTTTAGGTATTTATTGGTCAGCATCCCCTGCGCCAGCGGCGTGAATGCGATTGAACCGACACCAAGGTCGTTCAGTGTGTCCTTCAGGCCGTCGTGTTCAACCCATCGGTTCAGCATATTATAGCTTGGCTGGTGGATCAGGCATGGCGTCCCCAGATCGTTCAGAATCTTGACGGCCGCCCGGGTTTTTTCCGAGTTATACGACGAAATACCGGCATAAAGCGCACGGCCTGATCTGACGATGTGATCCAATGCGCCCATCGTTTCCTCTAGCGGTGTTTCGGGATCAAAACGGTGCGAATAAAAGATATCGACATAATCCAGACCCAACCGTTTCAGGGACTGGTCACAGGATGAAATCAGATACTTGCGGCTGCCAAATTCACCATATGGTCCGTCCCACATGTGATAGCCGGCCTTGGAGGAAATGATCAGTTCGTCCCGATAACCGGCAAAATCGGTGCGCAGAATTTCTCCGAATGCTTCTTCGGCGCTGCCTGCGGGCGGTCCATAATTGTTTGCCAGATCGAAATGGGTGATGCCGTGATCAAACGCCGCTTGGCAGATCGCCCTTTTGGTATCATGGGCCGTGTCGCCCCCAAAATTGTGCCACAAGCCCAGGGAAACAGCCGGCAATTTGACGCCAGAGTTACCACAACGCCGGTAGGCCATTGTTTCATAACGATTTTCAGCAGGTACATAAGTCATTTCTTATCTTTCTAATACACAGGAACATCAACGTCCGGCCCGCCGTTCAGATCATCAGGTCACGGGCCTGATCCGGACTAAGCGCTGCCGGGCGGTCGCATGTTGTGCTTGGGGTGACAAATTTTCCGGTGTCCCCAGATTCCAATATGGCAAGCATGACGTCAACCGCATGCAGTGACATTTCCAGCGAACAGCGATGCGGGCGATCCTCGGCAATGGCCTGGACCATGTCAGCCAGACCGGCGGCCCGGTAATTGGCGCGCATCACGCCATTGTTGCGGTCTTGCTGGTTGTCGATGCCAAAGGGATGATCCGAACGCGCCAGTGGTCCGATTTTGCCATCAACACCGGCACATTCCACGTCACCGCCAAAGAAATTCGGATCGGGCACAAACAGGCTGCCCTTTGTGCCGTAAAGTTCCATGTTCGCATGCCTGTGTGCCCAGACATCCCAACTGGTGGACAGCGTGATTGTAGCACCGTTGTGAAAATTCAGCAGCGCATGGATGTTTGTCGGTGTCAGCACCGGAACGGTCTGCCCGGCGCGATCCCCTGATCCGATCGGGCGTTCGGCCATGGGCGCATTGGCCAGTGCTGCAACCGACGCAACCGGCCCCAGAAACTGGATCAGATTGTTAAGATAATAGGGACCAAGGTCCAGGATCGGCCCACCGCCCGGTGCATAAAAGAAATCCGGATTGGGGTGCCAGCTTTCGGGGCCATGGCTCATGACGCAGGCGCTGCCCGCTACGATGTCGCCAAACTGCCCGGCATCAATCGCTGCGCGTGCGTCCTGATGGGCACCCCCCATCCATGTGTCGGGCGCCGATCCGACACGCAGTCCGCGATCAGCCGCGATGGTTCGCAGAATTTCACCCTCGGCCACCGACAACACAAACGGCTTTTCCGAATAGACGTGTTTGCCCGCATCCAGGGCGGCTTTGCTAACTTCGAAATGGGCGGCCGGGATTGTCAGGTTCACAACGATATCAATATCGTCGGCGGCCAGCAGATCATCCACCGTTTCGGCGCGCACCGCGAATTCCGCCGCCTTTGCGCGCGCAACATCCATATTGAGATCGGCCACCGCACGTACTGCGATGGCGCGAAACAACGGTGACAGTTGCAGGTAAGCCGTCGATATATTGCCGCATCCGATGATGCCGACGCCAAGTTTTTTCATAGTCATCCCATGTACCCCTTATCCAAAGTTCCGTGCGGCCGCGATGGCGCGGCGGGCAAAGCGTTCGTGATCGTTCGGATTGTCATGTTCCATTACAAAAAACTTTGCCTTTGTCTGTTCCAGCGCGCCCATGATTGCGGCCCAGTCCATGACCCCATGCCCCACATCCGCCCAACCGTCTTCGTCGGTGCATTCGCCTTTGGGTGCGATATCCTTGATATGTGCGGCCACCAGCCGGTCGCTGTATTTGGATATCCATGTGATTGCATCCTGCCCGGCCACTTCGACCCAGGCGATATCCAATTCCAGCGACAGATCATCGGACCCCTGCATGATCAAATCCAGCGGGCGATCATCGCCGCCCAGATCCGCCATTTCAAAATCGTGGTTGTGCCACCCGAATTTCAGCCCAGCATCCAGATATGGTTTGCCGATCTCGGCCAGATCGCGCCCGAACCGCGCCCAGCCGGCACCGTCATCGGGCCGTTCTTCGGCTGACAGATGCGGGACGAAAATCGCCTCCATCTGAAAATCGCGTGCGATTTGCAGCACTGTTTTTGGATCATTCTGCACCATGTCCAGACCGATATGGGCTGTTTTCATGGCCAACCCCGTTTCGGCCAGCTGGGACAGCAATTCTGCAACCGCCACTGGATTGGCGAACAATCCGCCATAGCCCTCGACCTGCCCATAGCCAAGCCGGGCCAGCATTTTCAGCGTGTCCCCCATGGGCGGAAAATTACGGGAACTGTAAAGTTGATAGGAAAAATCGGTCATAATCTGCTCCTTCACGCGGCTTGGCCAAGCCATTTGTCATAATCGGACACCAGCAAATGCAACGGGTCCTGATCTTCCTCGATCTCGGAAAAACGCCCGATCGGTTCGCGGAAAATATTGTCTGTGCGGTCATCGTTCACATTGCTGACTTCACCGATCAGAACGGCGCCGCCTTCGCCCCAGAAGGCGTGCCAGCAATCGGGTTCAAGGGTTACGCTTTGCCCCGGTGCCAGACGCAGAATGTCGCCGGCCCCAAACGTGCGCACGGTGCCGTCGGTGCGCAGTTGAAAGGTCGCGTTTTCATCGATTGCACCGTCGGGGGTCGCCTTGAACAGTTCCAGTGCCAGCGTCGCCCCGCCCTTGTTGATGATATCCTCGGTCTTGTCGTTATGCCGATGCATCGGCGAAATCTGATTTTCGCCAGAAATCATGATTTTTTCGGCGTAAAGCATGCCCATGCCCCTTTTGACATTGGCCTGATTACCGTTGCGCACAGTGAACAGAAACAGGCCAAGATCATCGAAATTGCCCTGCCCGTAATCGGTGATATCCCATCCCAGCATATGATCGCGGATCATTGCGCTGTCACTTTGGGTATTTTTGCGCATCTGGTCGGGGGACCAATATGCAAAGGGTGGCATGATGTAACCGAATGAACGGATGAACGCGTCGCTTTCGCGGATGATTTCATTGACAACAGATCGTTTCATATCCTGGGTCCGTAGGTTGCGCTGTGAAGGTCTCGCAGCTTGAAATTGGGTTTGACGCCTTGGTTTTCGGGCGTAAACGTGAGTGTGACCGGATGCGCGGGCAACACCGCAAAAGCATTGTCGCTGAAGCGTCCGGCGACATCGGTCTCGACCGCCACAAACAGCGCGGTGTGTTTGGCGGTGACAGTCAGTTCAAAACAATCGTTGTGATGTGTTTGCGCCAAAGACAGGCCGGGCGGCAACAGATCATAGGATTTAAAAGGGTGCGGCGCAAAGATATCGCGGCTGATACTATCGGCACCGTCACGCCATGAAAGGCCAATCATTTCATGCGGCGCGACAGCGCTCTGATCCAGGGACATCACATCGGTGGCGCGATCAGGGGACACTGTGACATCAGCCGTCCCAAGCGGGCGGGTATTGCCCGCCATGTCGCATGCAAAACATTCCACCTGGATATCGGCGGGTTTGCCCAGATCGCTGACAGCACGCAGCAAAAACGATCCATCCTGGGGTATGATCGTTACCAGAACCGGTTGATAAAAATCGGCCGCCATATGATGCAAAAGCTTCCAGCCGCCACCATAATCCAGGCTTGACCAGCTGGCGCAAGGCCAGGTGTCGTTCAACTGCCAGATCAGCGATCCCATGCAATGTGGCTTTAAACTGCGCCAGTACGAAACTGCGGTTTTGATCGCCAGCCCTTGCTGGACCTGGCTGAGATAGACAAAATTTTCAAAATCCACCGGGAACCGGAAATAGCGGAACATCGTTTCCGCGATCCGCGCATTGCCACCTTTGTTTTTCTGATGACTTTCAATGACCGGGGCGGCGATGTTCATGTCTTCAGGCGCGGCGAAACTGCGGATCACATCCAGGGACGGATAAGACTGGAACCCGAATTCCGACACGAACCGAGGCTGAATATCGCGGTAATGTTCAAAATCGCGCCCTTCGTGCCAGACGGACCAGAAATGCATGTCGCCGGACCTGTCATTGTGCCAGCCATCACTGAAATCCAAATGCCCTGCAGATGGCGAAGATGGCCACCAGTTGGCATCGGGCAGCACGGATTTCAGCGCGGTTTCTATGGTGCGGTTCAGCCGGTCATACATGACCAGATAGAGGTCGCGGTTTTCCCTGCTTTGTGGAAACCAGTTCAACGCGCCGATCAGTTCGTTGTCGCCGCACCACACCGCAATGGATGCGTGGTGATTGAGCCTGCGCACATTTTCTGTCACCTCGGCCGTCACTTCGTCCAGAAACGCCGGATCAGCCGGATAAAGGCTGCAGGCGAACATAAAATCCTGCCAGACCATCAACCCAAGTTCGTCGCAAAAATCATAAAACCATGTCGGCTCATACCGCCCGCCGCCCCACACGCGGATCATGTTCATATGCGCATCCGCTGCCGATTGCAGCAGACCGCGGACCGCTACCGGATCGATACGTCCTGACAGGGCATCCGCCGGAATCCAGTTCGCGCCCTTGGCAAAGACATCCCGCCCATTCACCCGGAATTTGAAACCCCTGCCCGCATCATCGTCCTGCACCACCAGTTGCAGGTCACGCAGACCGATCCGGCGATGCGCGACATCCGGTCCGAACCGGACCTGCAGGTCATACAAGGGCTGCGCGCCCTGCCCGGCCGGCCACCACAATTCCGGGTTTTCAATTTTGAATTCAGCCTGTGCCTGACGGCCTGTGACATTGGCCTCGATCGAACGACCACCCAGTTGAAAATGCACCGGTTTGCCTTCGCCATCGCCCTGGATTGTTGCCGTGACACTGACGGTTGCAATGTCATGCGCATGTGACTGGCGGATCTGAATATCGTCAAGCCGGGCGATATCATTGGCCTGGATGACAATATCGCCCCACACACCCATGGGTGCCAGTGCGATATTCCAGTCCCAGCCAAAGTCACATTGCGGTTTGCGCAGCATGTTGCCATGCGGGATCGGGCAATTATCGGTGCTGTATGGAATAAACACGCGTTGCTTTTCCTGACGCGCTGCCGCTTCGGACACAGCCGATTTGAAATGCAACGCAATCTCGTTCACACCCGGCTTGGCGACGGATGACAGATTTACCCGATAGGTGCGAAAAGCGTTTTCAGCCCGCAGAACGATATTGCCGTTGATATGCACATCAACAACCGTGTCCAACCCACTGAGAACCAGATCACAAGCGTCATCTGTCAGCGTGAATTGGCGCGACGCGATCCATTCACGTTCGGCGATCCAGCGCTGATCATATTCATTCTGTCCCCAGTAAGGATCGGCAATTTTTCCGGCCGCAAAAAGCGCAGAAATACCGTCACCGGGCAGCGCGATGGCCAGCGTGTACTCTCCGCTTTGGTCGCGGAAGTCCCATGTGCCGTTTAAACTGGTCACGGTTAAAGTTCCTGCTACATCCGCTCTTCGCTGTGCTTGTCGAACAAGGACACCTGAGCCGGGTCAAATCCAATTGTCATTTTGTCACCGATGGCCACGCGCGCCTGCCCGTCCATCCGCAATCGAAACGGCTGACCGGCAACGGTGGTCCAGACCAATGTGTCCGACCCCATCGGTTCAACAAGATCAACGTTGATATCGGCGCTGAACCCATTGCCGCCGCCGACGGTGACATGTTCGGGGCGTATACCCAGCCAGGCTTCGCCGCCGGGCTTGCCGCTATTTGCAAATGCGTACCCTTTCAGATCAATCTTGGCATCTGTGCAGGTGAACGTCGTGCCGATGACATTGCCCTCGAAAAAATTCATCGCCGGGGACCCGATGAAATCGGCCACATATTTGTTAACGGGCCGATTATAGATTTCATTCGGGCTGGCAAGCTGTTGAATCAGCCCGTCTTTCATGATTGCGATCCGGTCAGCCAGGGTCATCGCCTCGACCTGATCATGGGTCACATAGATCATGGTGTTGTTCAGCCGCTGGTGCAGCAGTTTCAATTCAACACGCAAATCTGCCCGCAGTTTTGCATCCAGATTGGACAATGGTTCGTCAAACAAAAACACGTCGACATCGCGCACCAAAGCCCGGCCAATTGCCACGCGCTGGCGTTGCCCGCCGGACAAAGCCGCCGGTTTGCGGTGCAACAAAGGTTCGATCTGCAAAATTTCCGCAGCACGTGCCACACGCTGTTCGATTTCAGCCTTTGGCATTTTCGCGTTCTTCAACCCGAATGTCAGGTTCCCTTTGACGGTCATCTGCGGGTACAGCGCGTAGGATTGGAACACCATGCCGATGCCGCGTTCCGAAGGCTGTTCCCAGGTCACATTCTTATCCTTGATGAAAATCTGCCCGTCCGAAATGTCCAGCAATCCGGCGATGCAGTTCAGCAAAGTCGACTTGCCACAACCAGACGCCCCCAGCAAAACCAGAAATTCACCTTCGCCAATGTCCAGATTCAGATCCTTGAGCACTTTGACAGAGCCAAAATTCAGATCCAGATTTTTGATTGATACGCTTGGGTTTTCCATAGCCTTATCCCTTTACGGCGCCGGCAGCGATGCCGCGCACAAATAGTTTTCCCGACACGAAATAAACGATCAGCGGGACCAGCCCGGTCAGCAGGGTTGCTGCCATGTTAACGTTGTATTCCTTGACCCCCTGCACCGAATTCACGATGTTGTTCAGCTGCACGGTCATCGGATAGTTTTCCGGTTTCGTGTAAATCACACCGAACAGGAAATCGTTCCAGATACCTGTGACCTGCAAAATGATCGCTACCACGAAAATCGGCAAGGACATCGGCAGCATGATGCGGAAATAGATCCCCCAGAACCCGGCGCCATCCACCCGCGCCGCCTTGAACAGCTCTTCGGGGACAGACGTGAAATAGTTGCGAAACAGCAGCGTCAGGATCGGCATGCCAAACACCGAGTGCACCAGAACCAGCCCGCCCAGTTTGGTATACAAACCCATTTCCCGCAGAATAATCACAATCGGATAAATCATCACCTGATACGGGATAAACGCGCCGAAGATCAGAATGGTGAAAAAGACATTGGCCCCCTTGAATCGCCAGTTGGCCAGCGCATATCCATTCACCGATGCAATCGCGATCGACAGGACCACCGACGGGATCAGGATGCGAAACGAATTGCCGAAACCGCGCGAAAGCCCATCACAGTTCAATCCGGTGCATGCCTCGGACCACGCCTTGACCCACGGCTCGAACGTGATTTCCACCGGCGGCGAAAAGATATTGCCGATGCGTATTTCAGGCATACCCTTGAGCGAGGTCACGACCATCACATAAAGCGGCAACAGATAGTACAGCGCTATGACGATCAGCGTTCCATACAAAAATATGTTGCGGCGTGAAAACTTTTTGGTTGGTTTGGGACCTCTTGGCCCCGCAACTGCGGCAGTATCAGCCATGTTCTTTCTGCTCCCTGAATTCGAGAATGGCCCATGGCACAACAATGACCAGAACCGACAGCAACATCATCGTCGAGGCGGCAAATCCCTGCCCCAGATTCTGGTTTTGGAACATGTAGTCATAAACGTATTTCGCCGGCACTTCGGACGCGATTCCCGGCCCGCCATTTGTCTGGGCAACCACCAGATCGTACACCTTGACGATCCCCGAGGCGATGATCACCAGCGTGGTGATAAACACCGGACGCATCATCGGGATGACGATGAACAGATAGGTTTTCCACATCGGAATGCCGTCGACACGCGCCGCCTTCCAGATATCTTCATCTATTCCGCGCAAACCGGCCAGCATCAGGCACATGATCAGCCCGGTGCCCTGCCACAGGCCGGCAATCAATACCCCGTAGATGACAATGTCGGCGTTATACAGCGGATCGAAAACAAAGTTTTCAAAGCCAAGTTCGCGGATGATATTCTGCACCCCGAATTCGGGGTTCAAAATCCACTGCCACACCAGACCGGTAACAATAAAGCTGAGCGCGAAGGGAAACAAGAAAATCGACCGGAACGTATTTTCAAACCTGATCTTCTGATCCAGCAGGGCGGCAAGAAAGAACCCTATGGTCAGCGAAAAAATCATCGATAGCAGGCCGTATATCGCCAGGTTTTCGATTGAGATCAGCCAGCGGTTCTGGCTCCACAGGCGTTCGTATTGATCCAGCCCGACGAAATCGAGTCTGGGAAGTAACTTGGAATTCGTGAATGAATAAACCACCGTCCAGATCGTGCAGCCGACAAAGATTCCAAGTGCCGTAACAATCATTGGAATGGCTGCGATTTTCGCACTCATATTGCGAAAAATCTGTGGTGGCCGCCCCGCGTGCGCCATGTTTCCCCTCCCCAGAGCTCAGGTCACATTTTTGATAATCAAGACCGCGACGTCACCCGCCGGGCCAAACGCGACAATGCGATGGCTGGCCGATCCGCGAAACGCATCGGCCAGCCATCATATTTCATCAGTCAGCGTCAGCAATGATAGCGGCATAACGTTTCTGCGCGTCAGCCGGTGCGATGCTTTTGTCATTCCAGAATTCAACCATCAAATCCTGGATTTGACCTGCTGTATCCGCAGACAAAACGTTCACACCATCTGGCAGAACATTGCCGGCAGCCAGAATGGCCAGACCTTTTTTCATGCAGTCATTGGCTGCAGAAAGATCAACATCACCCCGAATAGGAAGCGAGCCCTTTTTCAGATTGAAAGCAACCTGAATTTCTTTGGACATCATCATCGAGGCCATACGTTTTTGTGCAGCCGTCACTTCGGGATCATCGTTTTTCGGGAAATAGAACGCATCACCGCCCGTTGCGATAATATCGTTCACACCCAGACCCGGCAGGCAGGAATAGTCTTCACCAGCGACCTGGCCCGCAACCTGGAATTCGCCCTGCGCCCAGTCACCATGGATCTGGCCACCGGCCTTACCAGTGATCACAAGGTTCGTCGCCTGGTTCCAATCCTGCACATTTGATCCATCAGACAGCTCACGCGCGGCGGCATAAGCCTCGAATACTTTTGTCGCTTCCGGACTGGCGGCTACTTCTGCATTCTTGTCGGACAGAATGTCGGTGTACATTTTGGTGCCACCAACCGCGACCATGATTGTGTCAAAGGCCAGTTGGGTCTGCCAAGGCTGCTGACCCATCGCCAGCGGAATGATACCCACCTCTCTCAAAGCCGGTGCGGCGGCGACGAATTCGTTCCAGTTGGTCGGAACAGGCACGCCAGCCTTTGCATAGGCGGCATGGCTTAGCCACAGCCATTGTGGCGAGTGGATGTTGACCGGAACACAGTAGATTTTGCCGTCCAGTGTGCACGCATCCAGAAGACGCACAGGGTTTACCACATCACGCCAGCCTTCGGCCTCGGCGATATCAGTCAGATCCTGCATCAGGCCAGCTGCGACCAGTTCCTCGGCCTGGCGGCCGTGGTTCAGCTGGGTCGCGCCCATTGGGTCGCCACCAATAATGCGTGAAATAATAATCGGACGGGCAACGCCGCCGGATCCGGCAATCGCGCCATCTACCCAGGTGTCGCCACCTGCGTTAAAACCCTTTGCAAATTCGGCCACAGCGGCCGCTTCGCCACCGGATGTCCACCAGTGCGTCACCTCAAGCTCGACGGCCGCTGCCGACGATGCCGTGACCATCGCTGCGGCGCCTAGCAGTGCTTTTATTGAATTCATTATTAACGTCCTCCCATAGATTTCTATAACGTTATAGCTCAATCTATATCGTTATAGTTTTTTAAATCAAGCTGGATTTTCATGCGGTCCATGCTTATAGCCAACACTATGTCCACTTTGATGAATCTCACCAAGACAATTCTGACCAAAGCGTCTGTTAGCGCTATCGAATATCGACTCTTTGGCGCGTTTTATCCAACAAACCCGCGCACTACACCGATGATTTTGAACTGGTCGTACGGCGGGAAAATCAACGAATTTCGTGGGACCATGGCATGACCGACAGCGCCCCGAAACAGCCGAACGATTCGGTATTGGCCCCCGGCGAGCGCCCCACGCTCAAGACCCTGGCCAAGTTGACCGGACTGGCGGTTGCGACTGTTTCGCGCGCTTTGCATGACGCGCCTGACATCGGAAGTGACACCAAAAAACGTGTGCAAGAGATGGCTGAAAAGATTGGGTATCGCCCCAATCGGGCGGGTGTGCGTTTGCGGACCGGCAAGACGAATGTGATTTCTTTGATCCTGGCCACCAACCACGATATGACAAACCATCACACCGGTCTGTTGATATCGTCGATCGCAGCAGGTCTGCGCAATTCACCATACCATTTGATCGTCACGCCGCATTTTCCGTCCGAAGACCCGATGATCCCGGTCCGCTATGTGGTTGAAACCCAATCTGCGGACGCCGTCATCCTGAACCAGACCGAACCCGACGATCCGCGCATTGCCTATTTGCTGGAAAAACAATTTCCATTTGCAACCCATGGCCGGTCGGGCTGGTGCGAACACCATGCCTATTATGATTTTGACAATTGCCGGTTGGGTGAGATTGCGATTGAAAAACTGGCGGCGCGCGGACGAAAGTCGGTTTTGGTGGTGGCACCGCCCCTGTTTCAGAACTATGGGCAGGATTTGCTGCAGGGGACAACGCGGCAAGCCCGCATTTCCGGCATTCGCGCGACCACACTGGTTGGCGCAACAAATGACAGTCCTGACCACGATCTTGAAACCGCCTTTTGCCAACACATGCAGAACAACCCGGATGTGGATGCCGTGGTATGCGTGTCAACGGCAACAGCCATGTGTGTCGTCGCAGCCGCCGAGGACATGAACCTGGAAATCGGCAAAGACATCGACGTGTTTTCAAAAGAGGGCAAACCGTTTCTTACGAAATTCCGCAAGACAATACTGACCGTCAACGAAGATGTGACAACCGCCGGAAATTTTCTGGCGCGCGCAGTAATGGAACGCATCGCCGATCCATCAAAACCGCCGATGCAGGGGCTGGAAACGCCAACGCTGTGATCGCGGCATCTGCCGGGCCACCGCCCCACCCTGAACGGCCATTCACCACCGCAAGGAACCGTGACAGGTAACGGCCCAAATGTTCGTTGTGCGCCAACCGGCAGCCCGTCAGCCCCCGAGGGTCATTCCGGGTCCGGTAAAGCGCGGGACATCGGGCCAAGGACATGAGACCTGTGGTTTCAATGACAGAATTACCGGCCTTGCCATCGGATCTGACATATCGACGGGTCGGCGGTTTTCAACCGTTCAGTTTTGCCAGACGGGCCGCCCGCAGACGTGCAAAATCATCACCCGCATGATAGCTAGAGCGCGTCAGCGGCGTGGCGGACACCATCAGGAACCCTTTGCCGAATGCCGCCTTTTCATACGCGGCAAATTCATCGGGGGTCACAAAGCGATCCACTTTGTGGTGCTTGGGTGTTGGCTGCAAATACTGGCCGATCGTCAGAAAATCGATGTCGGCGGCGCGCATGTCTTCCATCACCTGCAACACGGCCTGGCGATCCTCGCCCAATCCAACCATGATCCCTGATTTGGTAAACATGGTCGGGTCCAGTTCCTTGACCCGTTGCAACAGGCGCAACGAATGGAAATAACGCGCACCGGGGCGCACCTCGGGGTACAGGCCCGGGACCGTTTCCAGATTGTGGTTGAACACATCCGGGCGCGCCGCGACGACTTGTTCCAGCACCGCCGGGTCGCAGCGGATAAAGTCAGGCGTCAGTATTTCGATGGTCGTATCGGGCGACTGGCGGCGGATCGCGCGGATTGTCTGGGCGAAATGCGCAGCACCGCCATCCTTGATATCGTCGCGATCGACCGATGTAATCACCACGTGATTAAGGCCCAGCTTTTTCACCGCATCCGCGACGCGGCCGGGTTCGAACACGTCCAGGTCTTCGGGTGGTTTGCCTGTTGCAATGTTGCAAAACGTGCAGGCACGGGTGCACACATCGCCCATGATCATCATCGTGGCGTGACCCTGCGACCAGCATTCGCCGACATTGGGGCATCCGGCCTCTTCGCACACAGTCACCAGCTTGTGGTCGCGCAAGATATTGCGGGTTTTCTTGTACCCTGCGGATGTGGGTGCCTTTACCCTGATCCAGTCCGGTTTGCGCGGCTGCGCATTGTCGGGGCCGCGCGCTTTTTCCGGGTGACGCTGCTGAGGTATCTTGAGATCACGCACGGATATGTTCCCTTAACTGGCTGGTGGCTTTCAGATATGTGTTCGGCGCGAAAAAAGCAATTGGCGTTTGGACATAGCCGCCCTGCATTCAGGTGTTTTGCCAGCAATCGGCCTGACAAGGGCGGCCATGTTGGCCGGCATCGCATCGGCGGTGATCATATTGCTGAACCACGCGGCACATCTGGCAACTTGGGCGAAACAGAAGGACTTTGATACCAGGGCCGCCTGTGCGCGGCCCCGGAATTGCGGCCCGTTTCATATGTCGATCCTTGTTCCAAATGAAGGTTTCATGCAGCCATGTTCTGGCGCCATTCCTGATCCAAAAGGGCAGCCATCGCATCGGCCCTGGTGCCATCAAGACGGGTGAAATAGTCCGAGTTTTCGCCCCGCTGGCCGGGACAATGAAACAAAACCCCGCCATTCGCCCACACGGTTTCCTCGTCTTCGAAAACCAGCGTCAGCGCCTGACCTTCGGCCCCTGGACGGGTCCGGCGGACCCCTAAATATCCAACCAGTGCAGCGGCCGGTAACAGCACATTGGCCACGCCGAACATCCGCTGCGCCATCAGGCTTTCAATCATCAACGGCTGATCGGGCAGGACAAGCATTTCGGCACAATTGTTCAACATGCCCCCCGGCACCAACACCAGCCCGTCAGGCAACACATTGGTGCACTCAAAGTCGAAAAACGTGCGTTCAACATGCTGGACCCGGCGCAAACCACCGTCATATGTGAACAGCCGGTCACCTGGCGTCAGCGCCTCGACTGCGCGCCAGCCGAATTCGGTTTCAACCCGTGTCCCGGCCATCAACCCTGTCAGGCCCTGCGGCCTGGGATCGGGGGCGGCCAATCCGGCCAGAATGATTTTTTCGCCGTCTGTGAAAGTCGATTGATTGTGAATATACATGGCATTCTTCCCTTGTGTCTGTGTCAAATATTGGGGCCCGAACCATTGGGCTGTGATCCATTTTGGGCACCCGGAAAGTGCCCTAAATTTGTCGAAATCCGGGCACAGTGCGGGCAGAATTTCGCCACAGGAACCAATTCTGTCAGAGAATGACTATTTCGGCGCAAACGACTGTCATCATTAAGAATTCAGAAACCATGATGGATCAGAGCGTTGCGAAATTCGGGGTGCGTTGTGCGGATGATTCGCGGTGCCACTATGTGAATATTGTGATTTTTGTGCGGGCAAATGTGATCAATTCATGGCCAGCTTCTTTCAGGATGCCAGCCAGATCATCAACCCAGCCATCGTCACTGCTGCTGGCGCGACGCACCAATGCAATCTGACGTCCGGGTTCGGGCGCGCCAAACCGCATCAGCGCCAGCCCCGGGGTCGTGGCCTCGGTCCGCAGCGAAATTTCCGGCAACAGCGTCAGTCCAAATCCCTGGGCCACCAAACCGGTCAGTGTCGTCAATGATGACGCCCCAAGGTCCAGTTTGCGTTGCTGGGTCATGCCGCATACTTCCAGTGCCTGATCGGCCAGGCAGTGGCCTTCGTCCAGCAACAGCAATTGATCCTGTGGGACCTGAACCGGGCGCAACGCGTCGGTCTGATCATGCCAACGCATCAATTTATGCGCGTTGCCGGCCAAAACGAATGCATCATCAAACAGTGGCTGGGCCACCAATCCCGGCTGCCCCACCGGCATAGACACCACGGCCACATCAATCTGCCCGTCCGCCAGTTCTGACAACAGCACTGATGTCTGTGCCTCGCGCACGCGCAGTTCCAGTGTCAGATCCCGCGCCCTGATGCGGGTCAGCGCACGTGGCAAAAGATATGGGGCAATTGTCGGGATCACCCCCAGTTTCAATCGCCCGCTCAGCCCCTGGCGCAATCTGGCGGCGCGTTCCATATCGCGCACATCCGTCTGCACACGGCGCGCGCGTTCGACCAGATCCTGCCCGGCCCGCGTCAATCGCACACCGCGCGGCAACCGTTCCAGCAATGTCACGCCCAGATTTGTTTCCAGCTCTTTGATCTGCTGTGACAGCGCCGGTTGTGTGACATGCACCCTTGCTGCCGCCAGTCCAAAGGATTTTGCCTCGGCCAGGGCAATGAAATAATTGAGTTGCTTCAGTGAAATTGGCATAAGTTTTTCTTATCGCAAATTAAGGAAAATGCAATTTCCAATTATACAGGTTCAGGCTCATAATTGACAAAAGAAATGCGCACATCTGGAGAATGCCATGTCAAAGAAACTGACGACAACCGCCGGCGCGCCGATCGCCGATAACCAAAATTCAATCACAGCCGGGGCACGTGGCCCTGTTTTGATGCAGGATTACCAGCTGTTGGAAAAACTGGCCCACCAGAACCGGGAACGCATTCCCGAACGTGTGGTTCACGCCAAGGGATGGGGCGCATTCGGAACGCTCAAAATCACCGGCGACATTTCCAAATACACATGCGCCAAGGCGCTGCAGCCCGGCGCACAAACACCGATGCTGGCCCGTTTTTCGACCGTGGCAGGCGAACAGGGTGCCGCCGATCATGAACGCGATGTGCGTGGTTTTGCGCTGAAGTTTTACACCGAAGAAGGCAACTGGGACCTTGTTGGCAACAACACCCCGGTGTTCTTTTTGCGTGATCCGTACAAATTCCCGGACTTTATCCATACGCAAAAACGTCACCCCAAATCAAACATGCGCTCAGCCACAGCCATGTGGGACTACTGGTCAATGTCGCCAGAGGCATTGCATCAGGTGACAATCCTGATGTCAGACCGCGGCTTGCCGATCACGCCTGCCCATATGAATGGATATGGCAGCCACACATTCGCGTTGTGGAACAAGGATGGCGAACGCTATTGGGTGAAATTCCACTTCAAGACCATGCAGGGCCACGAACACTATACCAATCGCGAAGGCGAAGACATCGTCGGCAAGACCCGCGAGGGATATCAAGAGGCGCTGTTTGGGTCCATCGAGGCCGGAAATTTTCCGCAATGGAAGATGCAGGTCCAGATCATGCCAGAGATGGACGCCGAAAAAACGTCCTACAACCCGTTTGATCTGACCAAAGTCTGGCCCCATGACGAATACCCCTGCATTGACGTCGGCATTATGGAACTGAACGAAAATCCCGAAAACTATTTTGCCCAGATCGAACAGGCGGCCTTTAGCCCGTCAAACATCGTCCCCGGCATTGGGTTCAGCCCTGACAAAGTCTTGCAGGCGCGCATCTTTTCCTATGCGGATGCGCACAGATATCGGATTGGCACCCATTACGAAGCACTGCCGGTCAACACGCCGAAATGCCCGGTGCATCACTATCATAAAGACGGCAACATGAACTTTATGGGCCAGCAAACTGGGAATGTTGATGCTTTTTACGAGCCGAACTCTTTCGGCGGGGCCGCCGAATCACCGGAATATGGTGAACCGCCACTGCGGATATCCGGTGATGCTGACCGCTATAATCACCGCGACGGCAACGATGACTATGCACAGCCCCGTGCGTTGCATGATCTGATGGATGGTGCCCAGCAGGCCCGTTTGTACATGAACACCGCCGAAGCGATGCAGGGTGTGGCAGATGAAATCATCGACAAGGTTCTGGTGCATTATGACCTGATCAGTCAGGCCTATGGTGACGGCATTCGCGCGGCCCGTGCGGAACTGGCAGGGGCGGCAAAGGCCGCTGAATAGGTAAAAATAAAAGGCGCAGGGGGAGAGCACCACCTGCGCCTTTCTTTCAGCGACATCCGCACCGGGAGGTGTGTGAATGTCGCCGGAAACTGTTTGGATCTAGCCGATCATGCCGCCCTGACCATTTTCGTCATAGTGCCGCTTTAACCGTTGCAGCGCGATCCGCAGCACGATTTTGCCAGACCTTGCGGACCAGCCCATGCGCTTTTCTGCGGCTTCCATCCCTTCAAGATAACAAGCGACCCGCAGCACGACGTCGCCCAGACCCGGCCCCAGATCCTTGAGAGCGGCCGCAACCCGGTCACGCGCACCAGTTGCCCCATCGCGCATGCCGCTGGCCCCGCCAAAGGCGCTGCGATCACCAAATGTCAGGAAACGGTCCCAGTTCTGGGCCACGCGCGGCCCCATCTGTGCCAATTCAAAATCCTCGCGCAGGCGTTCGGCGGCCGCAACCAGATCCGGCGACAGAAACGGTGATCCATCCTTGTTTTTCCGTCGCGCAAGACCGGAAACCGGGGATTCAGACATATTATAGCGTACACGTCGGGTCTGGCTGGTTCCGGGCACGGGGATCGATTTTTCGCTCATGTCACGGTGCTGGTCGCCAAATGGCGTCTGCGCCTCGGCAAATCCGGCGCGGGTCGCATCATCCTGAACCAGCAACCGTTTTAACGCCCCGCGTCCTGCCTGTGTGATTCGATAACGTGTGATCCGCCCCGGATCCTTGCACGATATCCAGTCCTTTAACGCCATCGCCTGGGCGACGGCACGATCGACAACAGCAGTGCGCGTTGTTGCACCATCAGCCGCCTCGCGTTCAATCGTTTCTTCGTCAGTGGTCGCAATGGCTGGGCGCACTTGGGCATTCATTTCTGGGCAATCCTTTACGTTTTCGGCGGAAGAGTGTCGGGGCGACGGAATCACACTGCTCAGACGGTTCAGGGCTTCATCAATCAGCGGGTCATCCCGGCGTTGTTCGGTTTTGCGCACCTGGCGCAGGATCGTCGAGGCATGGCACCCCGCCCCACGCGCCAGTTGGCGAATGGAATGTCCCTGCTCGGTATGCACAAGGTAGTTTCGGGCTGCATCCGGCAGCCAGCTTGGCAAATGGACCCCATCTGGTGTTGCACGCGAATTGTCTAACATTCCTATCCCCCTTATCGGCACAATCAGGCAACACGCGGCTGCCTGCGGTAAACTGAAGGACGCAATAAGCTTGCCAGCACGCTCCAGGTTCAAGCTTTGTGCCCCCACTCACCAGAACTACCTAAAGTTGTATTGGTTACTGGTTCGTTAAAATCCTTCTATATTTCAAGGATTGCATCCATTTTATAAACAATGGAGTAAGGAACCGCGCGCAAACTGCTGCACAAACGCAACACTCGCATAGGTTGTATCATGGTGTTCTGGGAATAATTGAAGAGAACACCATGACAGACATTCTAAAAGTACTTTCCAGCCTTCGCCGTCCACGGCTTTTGATCCGCGCCGCCCGGTTCGGGATCGAAGATTACAATCGAAACCGCGATCTTAAACGGCTGTTGCGCGGCACGCCGCTGCCCTCGCCAACCAAGGCGGTCAACACATTGATGGCCGAAGAAGCAAGATTGGAAGAAACCCGCCAGTCAGGCGATGCATCCTATAATGTTGCCAAGCACGTTGAAATCTTGATTGCCCTGATGGCCGAAGCACGCTTGTTGCCATCAGAGCAACGTACCGTCTGAACGCTCAGATCACACAAACGCATCCGCGACGCTTGCTTTTTTGCGCGCCACATAGTCGACCAGAGCGTCGCGGATCGCCGGATCAATGGCCGGGGCCTGATAATCCCCCAACAGTTTCGTGACCCGCTCTGACGCCAGGGATTGGCTGTCGCGCGCACCTTCTTCGTCCCAGGTCTCGAATGGTTTGTAGTCAAAAACATCGGACCGCCAGAACGCTTCTTTGAAATTGGCCTGTGTATGGGCGCACCCCAGATAGTGCCCGCCCGGCCCGACTTCGCGGATCGCATCCATTGCCTGGCCATTTTCGGACATGTCGATGCCCTTTGCCACGTGATGCAAAACGCCCAGTTGATCTGCGTCCAGCACAAATTTTTCATAAGACGACACCAGGCCGCCTTCCAGCCAACCACAGGAATGCAACATGAAATTGACCCCCGACAAAAGCGCGGTGTTCAGCGAGTTCGCTGTTTCATAGGCTGATTGCGCATCCGGCAGTTTCGACCCGCAAAACGATCCACCCGACCGATACGGCAGGCCCAGCCGGCGCGCCAGTTGCCCCGCACCATATGTAATTTGCGCGGCTTCCGGGGTGCCGAATGTCGGGGCCCCGGAATTCATGTCGATCGACGTGACAAACGCACCGAATATGACCGGCGCGCCCGGCCGCACCAGTTGGGAATAGGCTACACCGGCCATCACTTCTGCCAGTACCTGGGTCAGGGTTCCGGCAACCGAAACCGGGGCCATGGCACCGCCGACAATAAATGGCGATATGATGCAGGCCTGATTGGCGGCGGCATAAGTTTCCAGCGCACCCATCATGGTACTGTCAAAGGTCAAAGGTGAATTGATATTGATCAGCGATGTCATCACCGTGTGCTGATCCACAAAATCCGCGCCAAACAGCAGTTTTGACATTTCGACCGAATCCGCCGCCCGTTCGGGTTCTGTAACCGAACCCATGAACGGTTTGTCAGATAGCGTCATATGCGCAAGCAGCATATCCAGATGGCGCTTGTTCACCGGCACATCTGTCGGCTCGCAGACGGTTCCGCCGGAATGGTGCAGCCATTTCGACATATAGCCAAGTTTCACAAAATTCTGGAAGTCATCCAGCGTCGCATAGCGCCGCCCGCCAGCCGCGTCGCGCACAAACGGCGGTCCATAAACTGGCGCCATGACCAGATTGCGCCCGCCAATTTCGACATTGCGTTCGGGATTGCGGGCAAATTGGGTGAACTGGCGGGGCGCTGTTGCACAAAGCGATCTGGCCAGACCACGCGGAATGTGGACCCGTTCCCCCTGGATGTCGGCACCCGCCTGACGCCATCGTTCCAACGCAGCGGGGTTTTCCACGAAATTCACGCCAATCTCTTCCAATACGATTTCGGCATTGGTTTCGATTATCCCCATTGCCTCTTCGTTCAGGACTTCGAGATTGGGAATCTGGCGTTCTATGTACTTGGCGGTTTCGAAATGCACTGCTGTACGTTCAGCACGGCGCGCAGCACCGCCCCCGCCACGTCCACGACGCCCCGCTTTTACCTCGCTCATACCCACAACTCCTGAGAGGGCCCATGTTTGAGGTCAATCTAGCCCCTTGCCCGTGCGCCCTGTGCCGCTTTTCCGTCCTCTTGGGTGCGAAAGCGACATCACCCCCATTCTTCCCGGTGTTTTTTAGCCAGCGGGGCGGTGCGGGTCTTGCACCGGCATGCCCTTGGACGTATTGCCATCGCCATGACCAGCCAATCCCACGACCGCCTTTTGATCATCGACTTTGGCAGCCAGGTAACGCAGCTGATTGCGCGCCGCCTGCGCGAGTTGAATGTCTATTGCGAAATTCACCCTTTTCAGAAAGTCACCGATGCGTTTCTGGCCGATTTCGCGCCAAAGGCGGTGGTGTTTTCGGGCGGCCCGGCCAGCGTCATCGACGCCGGCTCACCGCGCCCGCCGGGTTCGATTTTTGACCTCGGTGTGCCGATCCTGGGGATCTGCTATGGCCAGCAGGTAATGATGGAGGTTTTGGGCGGCACGGTCGAGCGCGGCCATGGCACCGCCGAGTTTGGGCGGGCCTTTGTCACGCCTTCGGCCAGGAAACTGCCGTTGCTCGATGGCTGGTTTGACGCGGGAGAAGAGCAGGTCTGGATGTCGCATGGCGATCACGTGGCCAAACTTGCACCGGGGTTCGAGGTTTACGGCACATCGCCCAATGCGCCTTTTGCCATTACCGCCGATACCGCCCGCAATTTTTATGCGGTGCAGTTTCACCCCGAGGTTCACCACACCCCGCAAGGGGCCAAATTATATGAAAATTTTGTCCGGCTGGCCGGATTTACCGGCGACTGGACCATGGGTGCCTACCGTGAACAGGCGATTGCGGAAATCCGCGAACAGGTGGGCGATGCCAAGGTGATTTGCGGCCTGTCGGGCGGCGTTGACAGTTCAGTCGCGGCGGTCTTGATCCACGAGGCCATCGGCGATCAACTGACCTGCGTTTTTGTCGATCATGGCCTGTTGCGGCAGGGCGAGGCCGAAGAAGTCGTGACGATGTTCCGCGACCACTACAACATGCCGCTGATCCATGCCGACGAAAAGGCGCTGTTTCTAGGCGAACTGGATGGCCAATCCGATCCCGAAACCAAACGCAAGATCATCGGCAAATTGTTCATCGACGTGTTTCAGAAACACGCCAGGGAGGTTGGCGGCGCGAAGTTTCTGGCACAAGGCACGCTTTACCCCGATGTGATCGAAAGCGTGTCATTCAGTGGCGGCCCCTCGGTGACGATCAAAAGCCACCATAATGTTGGCGGTCTGCCTGAAAAGATGGGGCTGAAACTGGTCGAGCCGTTACGCGAATTGTTCAAGGACGAGGTCCGCGCGCTGGGACGCGAACTGGGGCTGCCCGCCTCGTTCATCGGTCGCCACCCGTTTCCCGGTCCCGGTCTGGCCATTCGCTGCCCCGGCGAGATTACCCGCGAGAAACTGGACATCCTGCGCCAGGCCGACGCGGTCTATATCGATCAGATCCGCAAGCACGGGCTTTATGACGAGATCTGGCAGGCCTTTGTGGCGATCCTGCCGGTGCGCACTGTCGGCGTGATGGGCGACGGGCGCACCTATGATTTCGCCTGCGCGTTGCGGGCGGTGACCAGCGTCGATGGGATGACGGCCGATTATTACCCGTTCAGCCACGACTTTCTGGGCGAAACCGCCACCCGGATCATCAACGAGGTCAAGGGCATCAACCGTGTGACCTATGACATCACCTCAAAGCCCCCCGGCACCATCGAATGGGAATAATCCGGCGGCTGATCCTTGCGGGTCTGGCGGTTTACACGGCGGTTGTGGCACTGACCTGGGGATATGTCGTCACCTATGACGATCCGGATCAGTGGGACGAACGCGATGCCATTGTCGTGCTGTCAGGTGATTATCTGACCCGCCAGACGCCCGGTTCACAGACCGATGCGCGGGTGGATCGCGCGATCGCGCTGATGCAATCGGGTCGCGCGCCTTTGATGATCATGAGCGGCGGCACCGTGTTGCCCGGCAATCCGGTTGTCGCCGATTACATGCGTCAACGCGCCATCACCGCATCTATTTCAGGCGCGGCGATCCTTGCGGAAACGCAATCGCACTCGACCCTGCAAAACGCCCTGTTCACCGCGGAAATCCTGGCCAACAATAATCTGGAAACGATCTATCTGGTGACAAACCGGTATCACCTGCTGCGCAGTTGGGCCAGTTTCAGATGGGCCGGGATCACCGATATCGTGCTTGTCGCCGCTGATCCTGACGGGCCCATATTGCGCCAAGACCTGTTCAAAGAAGGCGTCAAGGCACCCTTTAACCTGGTGCGGGCGATTGCGGCATCGTTGGCTGCAAAATTTGGCGCATCAGAACAATTCGTCGTCGACTTGCTTCACTAAGCCCCGTATCCGGGAAATTACGCATCCGGGCGAACGCGGCCCCGGCTTGTCCCCACGGGCATCACTGTTAAACTGGCGCGGTGTCGCCAACATGGGGTTTGAACTGGGCATGGGCCAAAATATTGTGATCACCGGCCACCTGACCTGTGCACCCGAAGATCTTGATCTTGTGCTGAAAATCCTGCCGCGCCACATCGCGTTATCACGCGCAGAACCCGGCTGCCTGGCGTTTTCAATCACGCAGGCGCCACATGATCACTGTCGTTTTGACATCAATGAGCGATTCGTCGATCAGGCTGCGTTTGATGCCCATACTGCCCGAACCAAAAAATCGGACTGGTGGCACAAAACCCGGCATATCCCGCGTCATCTTGGCGTCCAGACTGTGTAATGCATTTGTGACCCCGCCCCAATCACAACCCTTGCTGGCATCGGCATGGATGATCGGTGCCATCGTTTCATTTACCTCAATGGCGGTGGCCGGACGCGAGGTCGCGGTGGCACTGGATACCTTCGAAATCATGATGTACCGGTCCTTTCTGGGGATCGTCATTGTCATGTCCGGTGCCGCGATTTCCGGGACACTGGGGCAGATAACGACGCGCAGTATGGATGTGCATGTCGTGCGCAATATCAGTCATTTCGCCGGACAGAATCTGTGGTTCTATGCCATCACTGTTGCGCCATTGTCGCTGGTCTTTGCCCTGGAATTCACCATGCCGATCTGGGCCATGATCTTTGCCGTTTTTGTCCTGCGCGAACGGCTGACAGCGACCCGCATTTTCACAGCCGCCATTGGATTTGTCGGAATTCTGGTGGTGACGCGCCCCTGGGCCCTCGGATTGGGGCCAGGTATCGTCCCGGCCGCACTGGCGGCGATCGGGTTTGCAGGTTCGGCCGTTTTTACCCGTCTTTTGACCCGGACCGAAACCATCACCTGCATTTTATTTTGGCTGACCGTCCTGCAGGCGGTGTTTGGCACCGTGCTGGCCGGTTACGATGCCGATATCGCACTGCCGACATTACAGGCAACACCCTGGATTGTGCTGATCGGATGCGCCGGGCTGCTTGCACATTTTTGTTTGACCAAGGCCTTGTCGCTTGCACCCGCTTCGGTTGTGATGCCGATTGATTTCACTCGCCTTCCAGTGGTGGCTTTTTTGGGAATGTTGCTGTACGGTGAACCGATAGAAGCCGCCGTTATCATGGGAGCCTTGGTGATATTTGCCGCAAACTACGTCAACATTCTTACGGAATCGCGCGCATAGGGCGAAAAATAAACGCTGCGTCACAAACCGCATGTACAGGTTCGCTAACGCCGCGTCAGCGATTGCCTGGATTTTTGACACAATGATACGGATGAAGCAGGGAAAAGTTCGACTGGGAGAGAAATGAAAATAATTTCAGTGTCAGCCTTGGCTGTTGCAAGCATCGCGACAGGTGCAGCGGCCGGCGGGATCGACAGGTCTGGCCAGGGCATCGGTATAATTTTCGAAGACAGCAATTATGTCGAATTGTCGTTTGGGACGGTCAGCCCCGATATCAGTGGCGTGGACGAAGTCGCGTTTGGCAGCAGCCCGATCGCCAATGTCGCACCCGACTACACCCAACTCAGCCTTGGACTGAAGGTTCAGGTCAATGAAAAGAACGCGATCAGCCTGATCGTGGATCAGCCCTTTGGCGCAAAACTGGACTATCCGACCACATCCGTAGCACTGGGCAGCACAACTGTGGACGCCAGTTCAACGGCTGTCACCGCAATATTGCGACACCAGCTGAATGATCGTGTCAGTTTGCACGGTGGTGTGCGTGTGCAAACCGCATCGGGCATGATTGGCTTGTCCGGCGCGGCCTATGGTGGGTTCAGCGGCTATAATGTGGACCTTTCGGCAGACACAAGTATTGGCTATGTGATCGGCGCCGCCTACGAAATCCCGGACATCGCCCTGCGTGTTGCACTGACCTATAATTCAGCCGTCACCCATCAAATGGACACGGTCGAAATGCTTGGGGCCGCAACGATCGGCACCGGTGTTACCGAGGTGCAAACGCCGCATTCGGTCAATATCGACTTTCAAAGCGGGGTCGCGGCCGACACCCTGGTATTCGGATCGATCAGGTGGGCCGAATGGAGCACATTTCTGCTGGAACCCGCAACTTTCACGGTGATGTCCGGCAGCGGGCTGATCGATCTGGATGACGTCTGGACCTATAAATTGGGTGTCGGGCGCAAGTTTTCCGATACCTGGTCAGGCGCGGTTTCGGTGACATACGAACCGGCAGGCGATGATCTGGTGTCACCATTGTCACCAACAAACGGGCGGCTTGGCGCGACACTGGCCGGTATCTATACTAGCGGCCATATGAAAATCTCGACCGGTATCAATTACACCAAAATCGGTGATGCGAACCCCGAAACCGGCACCCCAGACACATCGCGTGCGATCTTAACCGGGAATTCGGTGTGGGGCGTCGGCGTCAAAATCGGTTACAGTTTCTGACCGGGTCGCTGGCCGCTCAGTATTCGCGCATGTTCCGGGTCGCGCCGCGTTGCTTTGGTTGATATCGATCCGGCATGACACATCAAAAAACGCTTTCCCGGCAATCATGGGCCGACCTTGCATTATTGTCCCTGATCTGGGGCGGTTCATATCTGGCATTCAGCCTGGCTTTGCGGGAAATCGGAGTGTTCACCACCGTGGCATTCCGCGTCGGCGGCGGTGCGGTTTTGTTGTGGGGTTACATAATGATACGCCGTCTGCCGGTCCCGCGTGATTTGCGCTTATGGGGGGCATTCGCGGTGATGGGTATCCTGAACAACGCCATTCCGTTCACCCTTATTGCCTGGGGGCAGTTGTATGTCCCCAGTGGATTGGCATCGATACTGAATGCCTCGACGGCGGTGTTTGGGATCGTAATCGCCGCGATTGTTTTTTCGGACGAGCGTCTGACGGCCCGCAAATTGCTGGGCGTTGGCCTTGGATTTGCCGGTGTCAGTGCCACCATCGGGCTTGATGTTTTGCGCGAATTCAACCTGACATCGCTGGCGCAGATCGCGCTGATAGGCGCATCCATTTCCTATGCCTGCGCCGGATCGTGGGGTCGCAAGATGATGTCAGACCTGCCACCGCAGGTTTCGGCGGCTGGCATGACCACGATGGCCACGTTATTCATGGTACCAATGGCCTTGTATGTCGATGGCCGCCCGACCCTGAACTATGGGATCGCAACTTGGGGTGCCTTGATCCAACTGGCGGTTTTTGCGACGGCCTGGGCCTATTTATTGTACTACCGAATACTGAATACCGCCGGTTCGGGCAATTTGTTGCTGGTGACATTGATGGTGACGCCAATCGCCATTGCCCTGGGCGCTGTGGTTCTGGGTGAAGAGCTGAACGCCAGCGCATATGTCGGGTTTGGCTTTCTGGCAGCGGGGCTGCTGGTCATCGACGGGCGTATTTTGCAACGCATCAGGATTTTGCAATAATTTTCGCTACACAGGCCCGCCGTGACAGGCTACCAAGACCGCGCAATAATCAGGGCACGGGCCAATGATCTATTCTTCGCCGGACGACTGGGACAAAGCGGGCTTTAAACGGGTCCTGTTATTTGGGATGTCCGGCCTGGGTAAAACCCATGTGTCCAACATGCTGCGTGAATCCGGCAGTTGGTTTCACTATTCAATCGATTACCGGATCGGCACCCGTTATATGGGCGAATACATCGTCGACAATTTCAAGGCAGAGGCGATGAAAATTCCGTTCCTCGCGAATTTGCTGCGCACGGATTCAATTTATATCGCGTCGAATTTGACCTTTGAAAACCTTGCGCCACTTTCGACCTATCTTGGCAAACCCGGCGACCTCGCACAGGGCGGTCTGCCCTTTGACGAATATCAGAATCGCCAGGCACAGCATCACACCGCAGAGGTGGCCGCGCTGCACGATACCGCGCATTTCATCGACCGCGCCCGCCGGCTGTACGGCTATCAGAACTTTGTCTGCGACAGCGGCGGGTCCATTTGCGAAGTGGTGGATCCTGATGATCCCAATGATGAAGTGATGAATACATTGGCACAAAACCTGCTGTTGGTTTGGATCAAAGGGTCTGCCGAACATCAGGAACAGCTGGTCAGGCGCTTTGATGCCAATCCAAAACCGATGTGTTATCGGTCAGATTTCCTGATTCAGACATGGCTTGCTTTTCTAAGCAAAAACAAGGTTTCAGCGGACAAGGTTGATCCAGACGAATTTGTGCGATTTGCCTATCGTCGGGCGCTGGACGCCCGCCAGCCCCGCTACGAAGCCATGTCACGCAACTGGGGCGTCAGTGTCGCAGCCGAGGATATCGCCCGCGTTAAATCGCCCGCGGAATTCGACACTCTTATTCGTCAGGCCCTTGAGTAACCGCATCCAAGACAGTATCTGAGTTGTTCGCAATTTTCGCATCCGAGTGGTTTCATGCCGATTACGCTGCCATCCAATCTTCCTGCTTTTGACGTGCTTTCGCGCGAGGGCGTGAATGTGATGTCTCAATCGCGCGCCAAGCGACAGGATATCCGTCCGTTGCGGATTGGGTTGCTGAACCTGATGCCAAAGAAAATCCAGACCGAAAACCAGTTCGCCCGTCTGATCGGGGCAACGCCGTTGCAGATCGATTTTTCCCTGATCAGGATGAGCGAACACCAGACGCGCAACACAGCCGCCGCCCATATGGCCGAGTTTTATCGCCCGTTTCATGCGGTGCGTGACGAAAAGTTTGATGGTCTGATCATCACCGGCGCCCCAATTGAACACATGGAATTTCAGGACGTTACCTATTGGAATGAACTGGTCGAGGTCATGGACTGGACCCAGACAAATGTGCATTCCACGTTTGGTGTCTGTTGGGGTGGCATGGCGATGATCAATCATTTCCACGGCGTCAAAAAGCATATTCTGGATCACAAGGCGTTTGGCTGCTTTCGCCAACAAAACCTGCGCCCGCAATCCCCTTATCTGCGCGGATTCTCTGACGACTGCGTGATTCCGGTCAGCCGCTGGACCGAAATGCGCCAGGACGAAATCGACCGCGCCGGGGGTTTGACCACCCTGTTGGGCGCTGATGACGTCGGCCCGTGCCTGGTGGAAGACCCGGCGCATCGGGCCTTGTATATCTTCAACCACTTTGAATATGACAGCTGCACGCTCAAGGAAGAATACGATCGCGACATTGCCAGCGGCACCCCGATCAATGTGCCAGCCAACTATTATCCTCAGGACGACCCGACCCAGACACCGCAAAACCGATGGCGCAGCCATGCGCATTTGCTCTATGGGAATTGGGTGAATGAGATATACGAAACAACCCCTTATGATATAAACGAAATTGGTACTTGACCTAAGTGTGATATTTGGGGTTCTGATCGCGCTGGCGGTTGTCGTAAACTGGCGTGCTACGCGCCGCGAAAACCGCGCGATGGCGGATTTTGCACCGGAAGGCCAGCTGATCAGGATAGGCGGTTTGCAAATGCATGCGCTGGTCCGGGGCGCCGGGCCAGATCTGGTGCTGATACACGGATCATCCGGCAGTCTGCGCGATTTCACCTTTCGTCTGGTCGATATCCTGGCGGTGCGTTACCGCGTAATTGCGATTGACCGTCCGGGGCACGGCTGGAGCGACCCGCATCCGGACGGGGCCCGTCTGGATGTGCAGGCCCGCCTGTTGCGGGCGACCGCTGCGCATTTCGGGGCGCACAGACCGATTGTCATGGGGCAAAGCTATGGCGGTGCCGTGGCCCTGGCATGGGCACTGTTCACCCCGAACACGGTATCGGGACTGGTCACGGTGTCCGCACCCAGCCACCCCTGGCAGACCGGCCTGGGCGCATATTACACCATTCTGTCCCATTGGCTGGGCCTGCGCCTTGCTGTGCCATTGCTGGCAGCCTTTGTGCCCGACCGGGTTGTGCAAGCAGCCGTTCGCGACATATTTGCCCCCCAGAACGCCCCCGATGGCTTTAGTGCGCATTTCGGGCCGGCAATGGCATTGCGCCGCAAAGCATTGCGCGCGAACGCCCTGCAAAGACGTCGCCTGCTACAGGACATCATTGAAATGTCAGGGACTTATGCCCAGATTAAGGTTCCAATGGTTATCGTGCACGGCGCAGTCGATACGACCGTCAGTCCCAAAATTCATGCGCAGCGGATGATCCACGACCTGCCCCATGCGCAGTTGCGCCTTTTACCCGGCATTGGACATATGCCACACCACGTCGCCATCGATGACGTCGTGACAGCGATCGATGACGTTGCTGTACAGGCCGGATTGCGTCAGGGCACCAAATAGCGATACTGAGCAGATATAAGACGGAGACCGGGCGATGACACTTCCATTTGATGGTGCGATCAGCGCATTTTATGCGGACGAAGCCCCGCAGCAGGTGCGCCAGGCCATTGCCCTGGGCGGCAAGAAAGACATTCTTGATCCCAGTTACCCCTATGCCAGCCGCATGGAAAAGGATGATTACACAAAACAGATCGAAAAACTGCAGTTGGAACTGGTCAAGTTTCAGGCGGATGTCAAAGCAACGGGCAAGCGTGTGGTCATTGTCTTTGAAGGGCGCGATGCCGCCGGAAAAGGTGGCACAATCAAGCGCCTGCGCGAAAACCTTAATCCGCGTGTCGCCAAGATCGTCGCCCTGTCAAAGCCATCGGACCGCGAACAGGGCGAATGGTATTTTCAGCGCTATGTACATTACTTGCCAACCACTGGCGAAATCACGCTTTTTGATCGCAGCTGGTACAATCGCGCCGTGGTCGAAAACGTATTCGCGTTTTGCACCCCCCGACAACGCGCACAATTTTTCACCCAGCTGCCAGAGTTCGAGGATATGCTGGTGGATGAGGGTATTCACCTGGTCAAGATTTGGCTGAATGTCGGGCGGGCGGAACAATTGCGCCGGTTTTTGTCACGTGAAAAAGACCCGCTAAAGCAATGGAAACTTTCATGGATTGACGTCGAGGGCCTGAAACGCTGGGACCAGTACACAGATGCAATCAGTGAAACATTTGCGCGTACCCATAACCAGGTGGCGCCCTGGACGATCGTGCGGTCTGACGACAAATCCCGCGCCCGGATTGCCGCGATCACTGCCGTGCTCAGCGGCGTCGATTATGCGGGGAAAAACACAAAACTGATCAACAATCTGGATCGCAAGATTTGCGGAGGCCCGGACATCTGGCATGCCTAAGCGCGGCTATCATCACGGCAATCTGAAACAGGCGCTGGTCGATTCCGCGCTGATTTTGATCGAAGCCAAAGGCCCCGCCGGATTTACCCTGTCCGAGGCGGCCAAGACCGCCGGTGTAACCCCCGCCGCCGTTTACCGCCACTTTGAGGGGCGCGAAGATCTGATCGCCGAAGCCGCACGTCAGGGCTACGAAATCTTTGCCGACCTGATGGAATTTGCCTATGCCGACGGCCAGCCATCGGCCCTGTCTGCATTTGAAAGCACCGGGCGCGCCTATCTGGCATTTGCCCGCAAATATCCGGGCCATTACGTCGCCATGTTTGAAAGCGGCATTTCGATCAACCGCACGCCTGCACTGGCGTTGATCGCAGGGCGCGCGCATCAGGTGCTGGAACGGGCCGCATCGGAACTGTCACAACACATACCAAAGGATAAACGCCCGCCCTCACAAATGGTATCGGCGCATATATGGGCCATGTGCCACGGGGTTGTGGAATTATTTGCGCGCGGATCACCAGGAAGCCAATCGCAATTTCCACCCGAAGATTTGCTGGAAAGCGGTATTGGCGTTTATTTGCGCGGACTTGGACTGGTTCCGCCGGACAGCTAGGGTCGCCGCCCAGCCAGCGCCTGATTTAGCTGGCCGCGCGTATCGGACGAAAAAACAGCACCTTGACCAGGCGCAAACAGCGTTCGCGCAGATAATTGCGGTTCCATTTCCCAACGCGCCCAATCAGGATCAATGTTCCCAGCCCGAACCCAAGCACCGCCATCATCCCGAAAAGTATAACGCCCAGTCCACTGACAGCAACGATACCAAATGTTTGCAACTGCGCATCGGGATTGGAAATGGCACCTGCGATATTCGGGTAAACCTGTAACAAAACATCGACAGACATGCGGGTCACACCACCCAGCAAAACTGCCCCCGGCAGCATGGACAGGCTGATTTCACGAAACCGTTCCATTGCCAGGTGTTCCCAGGACATCTCTTCCGGATCGTCGCCCAAGAAAATCCACGGATCTTCTTGTTCCTGGACCGGGTTGCCAAATGCCACCGTCAATGTTGTGGCCACCAAAACCAGTCCCATCGCAGCAAGCGAGGACGCAATATCGGTGCCATAAACCCAGAACAAGCCAAAACTGATGGCCATGATGATCACGATCAACAGACGCTTTGGCAGGCTCATCACATGCAACGAATGACGCGCCACCACCTCTGACAGGATCAGACCGCGGGCGCGCATATATTCCTTGTAGCTTTCGTAGCAGAACATGATCGGCAACAGCAGAACGGCCAAAATTAGGAAAACGAACTTTGACATTCCACCACCGGCAAGCGGCATAACGATCAAGATCTGTAACAGCACACCGATGCAAAATCCCAGACCGAACTTGGTCAGCGCACGCGCCCAGGGCCGGTTCTGGATCAGCGTTCCAACGGGATCGGTCAGCACAATCCCCACGAACAATCCGGCCGCGATATGGGTCTTCCACATTTCCGGTGTCAGGAATGGAATGTGCTTGAAAACAAGCGCCACAACCAATCCGGCAACGGTATTGCTGGCCAGCAATGCCAATACCACGCTGGCAAAAAAGCCGGCAAATGGGTCGCGTTCCGTAATGTCGTTTTTGCTGTTCATGTTCAATAATACGCCTTCTTGGCCAATAAATAGCTGGGAATTGGGCCAAGAAATGGAACGGAATGCGGCAAAAAAGAAGAAAGGCCGCCAAAAATGGCGACCTTTGAGAAACAGACTGTTTCCGAAAATTAGCGTTTGGAGAACTGGAAGCTCTTACGGGCCTTGGCCTTACCGAATTTCTTACGTTCCACAACGCGGCTGTCGCGGGTCAGGAAACCAGCGGCTTTGAGTGCGCCGCGCAATGACGGATCATAAAGCTGCAGCGCCTTTGAAATACCGTGCTTTACGGCACCCGCCTGCCCCGACAATCCACCACCTTTGACGGTGGCATTGACGTCGAACTGATCTGTGACACCGGCCACGGTAAAGGGCTGTGCCAAAATCATTTGCAGAACCGGACGCGCAAAATACGCATTCATGTCCTTGCCATTGACCGTGACCTTGCCCGATCCGGGCTTGATCCAGACACGTGCGACCGCGTCCTTGCGTTTGCCGGTCGCATAGGCACGCCCCAGATCATCACGCACAGGTTCGCGCACGATGGCGTCTGCCACAGCGATCGCTGCGTCATTGCCTGCAACGGCATCCAGATCATCAAGTTTTTTGATTTCTTCAACCATCTCTATGCGTCCCGTGTGTTTTTGGAATTCATCGACTTCACGTCCAGAATTTCTGGTGCCTGCGCTTCGTGCGGATGATCTGCGCTTGCGTAGACCCGCAAATTGGTCATTTGCTGGCGGCTAAGCGGGCCACCTGGCAACATACGCTGAACCGCTTTTACAACCAGACGTTCCGGGTGTTTGCCTTCCAGTATCTGACCAGCTGTGCGCTGCTTGATCCCGCCGGGATAACCTGTGTGCCAGTAATGGATTTTGTCGGTCCGTTTTTTGCCGGTCAGCTGAATTTTGTCAGCGTTGATGACAATAACGTTGTCGCCCATATCCATATGCGGGGTGAACGACGGCTTGTGTTTGCCACGAAGGCGCATAGCGATAATCGAAGCCAAACGGCCCAGAACAACGCCTTCTGCGTCTATCAGGATCCATTTCTTTTCGATGTCCGCCGGTGTCGCGGTGAATGTTTTCATGTACTTTACCCTTGGGGTAGGAATTCAGATTGGGGTGTTGTAAGGCTTTTTGATGTCGGGTCAAGCCCCGTTATCCGCAATTAACGTAATCAAAACAGTCACTTAAAAATTAGGTAAAATAATACCCCATTCATCTACCAGGTCATCGGCGTTTCACAGACCACCCCGGACGGTTATTGCGCCATCAATCGGATGCCGGCGGGATTGAATAGGTAAGATTGGCAGAGGCCACCGGCGCATCGTCGCCTTGCGAATAGACCAGCACATGCCCAACAGCCAGCACACGGCCCAGCTTTAGCACCTGGGCCTTGGCAATCAACGGAACCCCCGCCACCGGTTTGCGCATGAAATCAATGGCGCAGCTGGTGGTGACTGTCAGCGCCTTTGGTCCGATATGCGACAAGATCGCCAGATACATGGCGACATCCGCCAGCGCGAACGTGGTTGGGCCTGACACAGTGTCGCCGGGGCGCAGGTTGTTATGGCCAACAGCCATCCCCAGGGTCAGACAATCGGGCGTGACCTGCAACACTTCGAAATCGTCCTTGGCCTGGGGGAACTGATCGCGCAAAAACGACTGCAACTGTTCACGGTCCATTTTCAGTGTCATGTCAGTCCCCGTTTTTCGCGCCAGCCAGATGCAAGCCCGGCTTTAAACGTCATAAAGGGCAGAAAACTTTGCGTCCAGATAGGCCAGCAATGGTGCTTCGGTCGGTTCAAACCCGCAGGCCTTGGTCACAACTTCGCGCGGGGTATAAAGCCCGCCATGTGTCTGCAGATTGTCGCGCAACCAGCCCGTGGCCTGCGCAGTGTCACCTGCGCCAAGCTGTGCATCCAGTGTCGGAACCGCATCGCACAGCGCCTGATGCAGGCAGCCCGCATAAACGTTACCCAGCGAATAGGTCGGAAAATATCCGAACAATCCCACTGACCAATGCACATCCTGCAGGCAACCCTGCGATGGTTTTTCGACTGCCACACCGAAATCCGCCAGAAAACGGCTGTTCCAGGCATCCGGCAAATCAACCACCGCCAGCGTGCCCGCCAGCAGGTCGCGTTCCAGATCGAACCGTAACAGCACATGCAGGTTATACTGAATTTCATCCGCCTCGGTGCGGATGAAACCGGGATGAACCCGATTGGCGGCGCCATAGAATGCGTCCGCAGATGCGATCCCGAAATCACCGAATTCATCCTGCATCTTGCCAAACAAATACCCGGTGAACGCCCGGCTGCGTCCCAGCTGATTTTCGTAGATACGGCTTTGGCTTTCATGCACACCCATCGACACACCCCGCCCCAACGGGGTCAGCAGATAGTCCGGGTTGATCCCCTGCTCGTAACAGGCATGGCCGACTTCGTGGATGGTGGAATAAAAACAATTGAACGGGTCATGCGGCGCGGTCCGGGTGGTGATGCGCACATCGCGCCCCGACCCGGACGAAAACGGATGAACCGCCTTGTCGATCCGGCCTGTGTCAAAGCCATAGCTGAATGCCGTGGCCAGATGCTGGCTGATCCGCAATTGTCCGGCCTCGTTGAATGTCCCCTCAAGCGCCGCCGGTTGGCGTGCCGCCCCCAGAACCTTGTCACGCAGCGCCACCAGACCGGGACGCATGGCGGTGAACATCGCCTCAAGCTGGGCACCGGTCGCGCCGGGTTCGTAATCGTCCAACAGGGCATCATACAGATCGCCCCCGTCGGCCAGTGCTGTTGCCTCTTCGCGGCGCAGTTCCACAACGTTTTGCAGAGTCGGGGCAAAGGCATCAAAATCTTCCGCTGCCCGTGCGCGCGCCCAGACCCCCTGCGCCACCGAGGTGACACGCGCGATTTCCGCTGCCAGTCTGGCGGGCACCTTGTTCGAGCGATCATAGCTGCGCTGAATGTGGCGCAGGTTGGCGCGCCCCACCGTATCCAGACTATCGGTCGAAATGGCATCCAGCGCGTCACCAATGCGCGGATCGATGCGTCTGGCATGCAACACGCCTTCCATCGCGGCCATTTCTTCGCTGCGCTGTTCTGCGGCACCGGGGGGCATCATGGTTTCCTGATCCCACCCCAGACGGCCCGCCACCTGCCCCAGCGCTTCGGTTTCGCGCTGAAACGCCATCAGGTCATCATATGCTGTCATGCCCGCGATCCTCTGACCGACTGTGCAACGGGATAATGCGCCATATGACGGGCGCGGATGATCAACACCCACAGCACGACGGCACCCAGCTGATGCACCAGCGCCAGCGCCAATGGTGCACCATAAAGAACGGTGCCGATGCCCAGCACCATTTGGCCAAACATCATCACCAAAACCCAGTCAAAGCTGCGTTTGGTTGTGGTATTTCCGCTGTGGCGCGACCGCCGCCAGACAATAATTCCAAAAATCAGCAACAAATAGCCCGTCATCCGGTGCATGAACTGGACCAACCCGGCATCTTCGAAAAAGTTGCGCCAGATGGGCGTGATATCAAATGCGCCCGGCGGAAAAAATCCGCCGCCCATCAGCGGCCAATCAGTGAAACCGCGGCCCGCATCGATGCCCGCCACCAGCGCCCCCAAGAGGACTTGCAAAAAGGCGAAATGCATCAACCCGGTCGCCAGGCCGAACAGTCTGGTCTCTTTGTTGCGGCGCGCCTGCATCAGATCAGCCTCGCGACGCGACAGGTCCAGCACGCAAGTGGCGATCCAGCCCAGTATCACGAATGCCAGACCCAGATGAATGGCCAGCCGGTAACTTGCGACATCCAGCCGTGATCCCGTCAATCCTGACGACACCATCCACCAGCCAATTGCGCCCTGCGCCCCGCCCAGTGCACCCAGCAACAGCAACCGTCGGCCCCAACCAGTGGGGATTTGACCACGGGCCCAGAAAAATACGAACCCGGCCGCCCAGACCAGTCCGACAACACGGCCCAGCAGGCGATGCCCCCATTCCCACCAGTAAATGGTTTTGAATTCGGCCAGCGTCATGCCTTTGTTTTGCAACTGATATTCCGGGATCAACTGATATTTTTCGAATTCAGTCGTCCAGGATTCCGCTGACATGGGCGGCAAGGCCCCTGTCACCGGTTTCCATTCGGTGATCGAAAGGCCTGAATCGGTCAGCCGTGTCAGCCCGCCGATCAGAACCATCGCGGCCACCATGACAAACAGCACGATCAACCAGATCCGCAATGCCCCACGCCCGCTGCGCCGGGTCCCATCGATCAGACCAGCCGTTGGCGCGGCGCGTTCAGTGGCGGCATCAGAACCGACCTCTTCAAAAATACTGCGGTTTTTGGGCATCAGGATCATCCTTGGACTTGTCCTGACTATTTAAGTCGGGTGCCTTGCGGGGGCAATGCACCAATTGCTGGTGGCGGCGCAATTTGTGCAAAGAATGCGCTTCTAGCTGTGATTGGCGCATCGCTGGACTGGCAAGATGCGCATTTCTTTCGCAACGAGCCAGCCCAATTTTTGTTCAACCCATTAACAGGATGTCGGACGCCCCGGCGCTGCGGCGCAAGGCATGCACATCAGCAAGTTCCGGGTCTGTGGACCAGGCGATTGCCGACTGTCTGTCCGGAAAGCTGAGCAGTGCTGCCACACCGGGTTTGTCTGGCGCCCCGTCCAGCACCGTGAAATCGCGTACGGCGCTTTCAACTTTGCCACCATGTTTACCGAGCGCGGCATCGGCAACGTCCCGGTATTGAGCCAATGCGTCCGGGTTGTTCACTGTCAGTTTTGCGTATGCGTAAATCATTTTCGTCTCCGTTTGGTGTTCATGAACGCAATATAACGGCTATCCACTATGTAAAAACGCGTGCATTCGCATGGTTGGCATGCAAAAATGCATGCATGGATGTAGCATGGGATGATCTGCGTACGGTTTTGATGCTGGTTCGCCATCGTTCGTTGGCAGGGGCTGCTGAAGCCCTGGGTGTGAACTATACCACTGTCGCACGCAGGGTGCGCCGCGCAGAAGTGACGATGAACCATCTGTTATTTGAACGTCTTCCCGACGGCTACCGGCCAACACAGGCTGCACATTTGATTGCAGAACAGGCTGGCCGGATGGAAAAAGCCAAACACGATCTGATGCGGCAGCTTCAAGGTGCGGAAACTGACCTTTCGGGTGCCCTGACAATAACAGCGCCCCAATTGTTGATCGCCAGTTTTCTGGCGCCGGTTATTGATCAGTTCACCAAAACGCATCCGCGGATTGATCTGCGCATTCTTGCAACGAATGAACTTTTGGACTTGACGCGACTGGAGGCCGATCTTGCCATTCGCATCAGCAGAAACCCGGGCGACACATTGACTGGCCTGCGACTGCTGCGCCAGGAAACAGCAAGTTTTGCCAATCAGGATTGGGCAAATCGCATCGCGGCTGACCCGTCCGCAATGATCGATTGGGTGGTCTATGACAGCCACGCGAATGTGCCAAAAAACGTTTTGCCAAAATACCCCAACAACAATGTACGATTTCGGTTCGATGATATGGTTGCAATGGTCGGCGCGGCGCAGGCGGGGCTGGGTGTCGTCCGCATGCCCTTATTCCTTGGACGTGTATCAGAAGGGCTTGTCCAGGTTCCGGTCCTGCCGCCCCAATCCTACGCCGATATCTGGGTGGTGGGTCATCCGGATGTGTGGCCATCGCCGAAACTGCGCGCGTTTCGCGACATCCTGACGGCATACTGCAAGACCCATAGCCGCCTGTTCGTCGAATGATGCAGCGTCGCTGAATACCCCCCACAGAACCGGCATTCGGGTGGCAGGCATTCCGGTTCAATCGGATTTAATCGACACAGATTGTCTAGTCGCCGCGTTCTTTCCAGCGCACCATCTGCCGCAACATGCCGTGGAAAATCTGAACATCGGCCTTGGTCAATGGCAGCCGCGACCACATGTTGCGCAGGTTCAGCTTCATGCCTTCGGCCTTGGCTGTGGGGAAAAAGAACCCGGCAGTGTCCATGCGTTGTTCGAAATGATCGCCAAGCTTTTCGATTTCCAGCTTGCTGGCGAATTCGGTTTTGGCCAGGCCCGCGCTTTCGGGCGGCACCTGCTGGGTCTGACGCCGCCATTCATAGGCCGTCAGCAGCACGCATTGCGCCAGATTCAGCGACCCATAGGCCGGGTTCACCGGTACCGAAATCACCGCGTCCGCCAACGCGATATCGGCATTTTCCAACCCGGACCGTTCCGGCCCAAATAACACCGCAACGTTTTGCCCCGCGCCAATCAATGCGCGCGTATGCGCCATCGCACGTTCCGGCGTCATCACCGGTTTAGTCAAATCGCGATGCCGCGCCGTGGTGGCAAAGACATATGTGCAATCCGCAATCGCGCCTTGTGTTGTGGGGTGCAATGTCGCCACATCCAGCAAACGCCCGGCACCGCTGGCCAATGCCACCGCCTTTTGGTTGGGCCAGCCGTCGCGCGGATTGACGATGCGCATCCGATCAAGTCCGAAATTCCACATCGCCCGCGCCGCACCACCGATGTTTTCGCCCATCTGCGGCTGAACCAGTACAAAACTTGGCTGTGGCGCGGGAATTTGCATGCGTTGCCCTTAAAAAACAGTTCGCGCGGGTGTACGCTTGGGGCGCGCGTAATTCAAGGAGATCACAGTGGCTTATGACGAAGGACTGGCGGCGCTGATGCGCGACGATCTGGCCGACCAACACGGGATCACCGAGAAAAAGATGTTCGGCGGCCTGTGTTTCATGATGCATGGCAACATGGTGTGTGGCGTCCATACCGGGGGTGCCATGTTTCGCGTGGGCAAAGAACGTGAGACCGAGGCCCGCGCCATCGAGGGGGCCGGCGCGCTGACATTTACCGGTCGCCCCATGGGCGGCATGATCGAAGTGGACGAGGATGCGCTGGCGGATGATGCGCGCCGCAGCCAGTGGATCGCCCTGTCGCTGGCAAACGCATCGAGTTTACCACCAAAGTAGCCTTTCGCAATTTTTGGGTTTATAGCCAAGCGCACCACTGACAGGAGCCCGAAGATGGCCGAAACCGAGCAGCCGCAACTTTACCTCATTTCCCCAGCCGAGATTGAGCTTTCGATATTCCCCGACCGGCTGGCCAAGGTGCTGGATTCGGTTGAAATCGCCTGTGTGCGGCTGGCCCTGTCCACCCGCGACGAGGACCGGATTGCCAAGATCGCGGATTCGTTGCGCGAAGTCACCCATGCCCGCGATGTCGCTTTGGTGATTTCAGAACATGGCATGCTGGTTGAACGGTTGGGGCTGGACGGGGTTCATTTGCTGGATGGCGCACGCTCTGTCCGCCACTGGCGCAAGGAACTGGGCACCGATGCGATCGTGGGCAGCTTTTGCGGCACCTCGCGCCATGACGGGCTGAATGCGGGCGAAGCAGGGGCCGATTACGTCAGTCTGGGTCCGGTCACGGCATCGGCCCTGGGCGATGGCAGCGTCGCCGATCCAGAGCTGTTTGCCTGGTGGTCAGAAGTTGTCGAAGTGCCTTTGGTGGCCGAAGGTGGTTTGAACAAAGATATCGTTGCAACGCTTTGTCAAACAACAGATTTCTTTGGCGTTGGTGATGAAATATGGTCCGCGGACGACCCGGTCACTGCGTTGCAGGCCCTGACGGCTGCATTCCGCTGAATCCAGCCGGCAGACCCGCCCGGATTTCATTTTCGCAGTGTTTTGCCAGCGCCTTGCGGTCGTCAAAATCCGCCACACGGACCGGTGCATGATAGATCACATCAACCCGTCCCTGCCGCCGACATCCCAACACCGTCAGCAAATGCGGTGCCAAATCCATTTCGCCCCACCAACCATAAAATCGCGGATCCGCGCCTGGTGGTACGGTGTAAGCCACGGTCACCGGCACCAATGACAGGTTTTCCCGCAGTTTATCTGTAAAGAACGATGCGAAAAGCGTTGAATTAAAAGGTAAAACCCTCATCCCATCGGTTGAGGTTCCTTCAGGGAAAAACAGCAACCTGTGACCTGCACCAAGCCGTTGTTCAAAGACCTGCAACTGCGATCTGGTGTCGCGGGCCTGACGCCGGATGAAAACCGTGCCTGTCACCCGCGCCAGCAATCCGATCCCCGGCCAGGATGCGACCTCGGACTTGGAGACAAAGTAAATTCGCTGCGCCCCGTTCAGCGCCAGAATATCCAGCCAGGATGAATGATTGGCGACGACGGCCAGTTGTCTTGACGTTCTTGTCCGGCCGGTCACCCGAAATCCGATGCCCATCACCCGCAAGGCGGAACGGCAGAAAAATACTGTTATATAGGGTGTTAGGGGGCGTTTTTCACCAAAAAATGGTCGTTCAAGCAACCGCAATATGCCCATCAAGGCCAGGCAGAACACCAGCAGCGGAACCAGTACCGCCGACCGCAGAATCATCCGCCCGACCGAGGTCACTGAAACCCCCGGCGGTTGGGGCAAACTGTCAGACTGCCACGTGCCCCGCATCAGCCACGCTCTTTGGCATAAAGACTGCGCAGGCGGTCGTTCATCCGTTGTGTATCCATCACCAAACACACATCGACCGTGTTAAATGCTCTGTCAACAAATGCCCCGTCACCGACAAATCCGCCCAACCGCAGATAGGCCTTGATCAGCGCCGGTGTCGCCCGCATCGCGCCAAAGCGGTCAATTTCAGCTTCTGGCATCAGGTTCATGGACTGGTAATGCCCGTCACGGGCCGTCACCCGCAGATCCGGCGGTGCCATATGGCGGTGATGCAACAGTGACAGCGGCGCGGCCAGCGACTGTGGATCGGTTCCATGAAAACTGGCAACGCCAAACAGGATCTGAATGTCATGTTGGGCCACATAATCGGCCAGCCCACCCCATAAAACATACATCGCCTTGCCGCCGCGATAATCGCGGTGAACGCAAGACCGGCCCAGTTCAAGCAAACGGCGGCCAGAGTTTTTCAACACATCAAGATTGTATTCATCTTCACTGTAAAATCGCCCGACCCGGTCGGCCACATCGCTGCGCAGCAATCGATAGACCCCGATCACATGGTCCAGGGTCGCCGGATCGCGGTTCAGATCGATCAGCAGCAAATGATCGTAATCGGGATCGAATGCATCGCGTTCCAGGCGCGCGTCGTGATCGACAAATGGCCCGTCCGCCCCCAGTTCTTCGACGAAAACGGTATATCGCAACCTTTGTGCCGCACGCAGATCACCATCATCGCGCGCCAGCCTGAGCGTAAATCGGGGTTCGGTGTTGGACATAGCGGCTGTTAAGGGTCCGACTGCGGTACTGCGTCCGCGATCTCTTAGGACCCAATGGGGGTTAATGCAAGGACCGGGCCATAGCACTGAAAGATTAATCGTGTTAAGGTTGTGTTAGAGATATCTTAAGGTTGTGTTGCACATTCTGCCGCGCAAAATCAACAATGATCAAATGTCAAAGACCATGTCCAACGTCACAACCCGACTGTTCAGCACCACTTTGCCCGCATGTTCAAATGTCACCGTAACCCGGTCGCCGATGTTGGACTGCACCTGCCCCAATCCCCAGTCAGGCTGGCTGGGGTGGCGTACGAACATACCGGGTTCCAAAAGACTGTTCATGCGCGCTTCCCGCTAAATCCTCAGAAAGTATAACCCCATGCCGCACCAACCCCAAGACCTGAACGCATTGATTGGCTCACGGATTTGTCACGACCTGATTAGCCCGCTGGGGGCAATCGGCAACGGAGTCGAGTTGCTGACCATGACCGGTGCGGGTAACAGCCCGGAAATGCAGCTGATTAGCGAAAGCATCGAAAATGCCAATGCACGCATCCGCTTTTTTCGCATCGCGTTCGGGGCGGCGGCGGCGGGCCAATCGGTAAGCGTGGCAGAAATTCGCAGTATTTTGCGTGACATGCCACGCGGGGACAAGGTGAACTATGACTGGCAACCCAGCGCCGACATGCCACGCCGCGAGGTCAAACTGGCGTTTTTGCTGCTCCAGTGTTTTGACACCGCATTGCCCTGGGGGGGCCGTGTGACGGTGGCGGTTGTGGGCAATGACTGGGCCATTACCGGCGAGGCCGAAAAACTGAATGCAACCCCCGCGCAATGGGATCTGTTGGACACTGACGGCACCGCTGGCGACGTTGACGCCGCGCATGTGCAGTTTGCGCTGGCGCCGCTGGCCGCCGCCGATATGGATCGCGCGATCAGCGTCGAAAGGTCGGCAACCATGTTGCGCGTGCGGTTTTAGCCGCGCGTGGTGCCGTCACCCTCGACCAGGTATTTGAAACTGGTCAGTTGTTCGGCCCCCACCGGTCCGCGTGCATGCAATTTGCCGGTGGCAATGCCGATTTCAGCGCCCATGCCAAATTCCCCGCCATCGGCGAACTGGGTCGATGCGTTGCGCATCAAGATCGCGCTATCCAGCCGCTGAAAAAATCTGGCGGCAACGGCGTCGTCTTCGGTCATGACACAATCGGTATGGTTGGAACCGTAGCGCCGGATATGGGCGATCGCCGCGTCCGTGTCGTCGACAACGCGGGCCGCGATATCCATGGACAGGTATTCATGCCCCCAGTCATCGTTCGTGGCCGGGGTCGTTCCGGCGATGGTCTGCAGCGCTGCATCCGCATGAACTGTCACACCTGCGGCCAACAGATCCTCGATCAGCTGTCGGCCCAGGCCATCGACCAGATCCTTGTGAATCAACAAACATTCAGCAGAGCCACAGATCCCGGTGCGGCGCGTCTTGGCGTTCATGACCACGGCGCGTGTTTTTTCGGGATCGGCTGCGGCATCGACATAGATGTGCACAATGCCTTCCAGATGTGCAAATACCGGCACCCTTGCTTCGCGTTGCACCAGCCCCACCAGACCCTTGCCGCCGCGTGGCACGATCACATCGATTGTGTCGGTCATCGTCAGCATTTCCTGCACTGCGGCCCGGTCGCGCGTTGGCACCCGTTGAATGGCGGTTTGCGGCAGTCCGGCGGCGCGCAGTCCGGCGACAAGACAGGCATGAATGGCACCGGAAGAATGAAAACTTTCCGATCCGCCCCGCAAAATCACCGCATTGCCAGCCTTCAGACACAACGCACCCGCGTCCGCTGTCACATTCGGGCGGCTTTCATAGATCACACCAATGACGCCCAGTGGCGTGCGCACGCGCCGGATATGCAGGCCCGATGCCATATCCCATTCTTTGATCACCGCACCGACGGGGTCATCCTGCGCGGCGACGTTGCGCAAACTGTCGACCATGCCCTGAATGCGGTCAACGTCCAGCATCAGCCGGTCCAGCATCGCGTCGTTCAGGCCCTTGTCGCGCCCATAGACCATGTCCAGCGCATTTGCGGCCAGGATGTCCTGACGCTGTGCCCAAACCGCGTCGGCGGCTGCCAATAATGCGGTCCGTTTGGTCTGGGCACTGGCAAAGGCCAGTTCACCAGCCGCAGCGCGTGCATCTGCACCCAAAGCAGCCATCTGAGCGGGAATATCAATCGTGTCGGTCATGTCGGTACCTTCGTGTGTCGCATCAATCCGGGCTATGTGACCCGGCAGTTTGTTAAAAGGCCGCGATCAAAGCGCCATATCATCGCGATGAATAAGCGCGGCACGCCCCGGATAGCCCAGCAGCGGTTCGATCTCACCCGATTTGCGCCCCTTGATAATCGTCGATTCTGCGGCCGTATACCGGCTAAGACCCTGTCCCAGCCGTGCACCATCCGGACCGATGATGGTTACCGGGTCGCCCCGGCCGAATGTGCCCTGAACGCCAATGATCCCGGCCGGCAGCAGTGATTTGCCACGTTGCAGGGCGGCCGCCGCACCCGCATCGACGGTGATGTGCCCTTGCGGTTTCATGCCGTCAATCCAGCGTTTGCGCGCGTCGCGCGGTGTGCCCTTGGCATCAAACCAGGTCGCATTTGCGCCGTTTTCCAATGCCTGCAACGGGCGCAGAACCGACCCCAGGGCAATCGCCATTGAACACCCGGCCCCGGTGACGGATTTCGCCGCCATCAGCTTGGTCTTCATGCCACCTTTGGACAGGCCCGATCCGGCATCCCCGGCCATCGCCTCGATTTCGGCGGTGATTTCGGAAATGGTGTCATAGCGTTTGGCCTGCGGGTCCAATTTCGGATTGGCCGAATAAAAACCGTCGACATCCGACAGCAAAACCAACACGTCCGCCCCGACCGTCAATGCGATCTGGGCCGCCAGCCGGTCATTGTCACCAAAGCGGATTTCATCAGTCGCGACGGTGTCGTTTTCATTCACGATCGGCACCACACCCAGCGCCAACAGCTGTTCCAGCGTGGCCCGAGAATTCAGATAGCGACGGCGATTGGCGCTGTCTTCCAGTGTCACCAGAACCTGTCCGGTGGTCAGCCCGTGCGGTGCCAGCGCCTGTTCATAGGCGCGCGCCAGCCGGATTTGCCCAACTGCCGCTGCCGCCTGAGATTGTTCAAGCGCCAGATCGTCATGTCCCAGCCCCAGGGTCACACGACCCAAAGCAATCGAACCGGAAGACACCAGGATGACATCCGACCCACGTGCGCGCGCGTCGGCGACATCTGCGGCAAGCCCGGCAAGCCATTCTGCGCGCAATCCATCCGGTCCGACCAGCAAAGCCGATCCGATTTTCACAACCAGTCGTTTTGAACGGCTCAGGGATGCCATTGGTCTTCCTCTTGGCTGGCGGGTTTGATGCGCAGGCGATCTGCGGTAATTTGTGCCCGCACCGCACGCAGCACGTCAACAACACCTTCCTGCGAAGCGCCTGACATCTGCAAAACCGGTCCGCCAGAGGCCTTGGTCAACAGGGCGTGCTTTTCCGCCCGCTCTTGTGGGTCCAGCGCGTCAATTTTGTTCAGCGCGGTCACCCGATTTTTGTCAGCCAGTCCGCCGCCATATTCATGCAGTTCGTCGATGATTGTCCGATAATCGGCCACAACATCCTGGGACGTGCCATCAACCAGATGCAGCAGCACCGCGCAGCGTTCCACATGCCCTAAAAACAGATCGCCCAGACCGCGCCCCTCGGACGCGCCCGCAATCAGGCCGGGAATATCGGCCACCACAAATTCCGCACTATCAACACCCACCACACCAAGATTGGGCACCAGGGTGGTAAACGGATAATCCGCGATTTTGGGCCGCGCATTGGACGTCGCCGCCAGAAACGTCGATTTGCCCGCATTCGGCAATCCCAACAGCCCCGCATCCGCGATCAGTTTCAGTCGCAGCCAAAGCGTGCGTTCAACGCCTTCCTGGCCTGGATTGGCGCGGCGCGGTGCCTGATTGGTTGACGACTTGAAGTGCAGATTGCCAAAACCGCCATTGCCGCCCTTTGCCAGCAATACACGCTGGCCGATTTCTGTGACATCCGCGATCAGGGTTTCTTCGTCTTCGTCCAGAATTTCGGTGCCAACAGGGACGCGCAGCACGATATCGTCACCATCTTTGCCGGTCCGCTGCTGGCCCATACCGGGCTGGCCGTTCTTGGCGAAAAAATGTGGCTGGTATCGAAAATCGATCAGCGTGTTCAACCCATCGACGGCCTCGACCCACACGTCGCCGCCGCGACCACCATCACCACCGTTGGGGCCGCCGTATTCGATATACTTTTCCTTGCGGAAACTGACGCAACCACCACCACCGCCACCAGAGCGGATGTAAACTTTGCACAGGTCGAGGAATTTCATAGCGCTGCTTTCAGGTGGTTTCGAATGTGGCGATAAAGGTATTCCCGCGCAGGCTCAAGCCTTGGTGGCCCCGGCCCCTGGCCTGCGCTTTTGGATTGTTCGGTGGTTATCCGGGCGCATTGGCATTTGCCCGCCAGGTTTTTGCGCTCAGTTCCATGCGCTGGCAGGGCCGTTCCTTGCCCCAGGGGTGGCTGAACTGCTGAATGATTTCAGTATCCACAAACCCCAGTTTTGCCAACACCGCGTTGGAACGCCCGTTGCCCAGCAGATAACCCGACACCACGGACATATCAGAACGGTTGAAATGCGCCGCGACCACGGCGCTGGCGGCCTCGGTCATGATCCCCTGCCCCCAGTAAGGCCTGGCCAGCCAATAGCCGAGTTCCGCCAAGCGGTCATCGGCCGGATCGTGCAGACCGACCACTCCGACAAAATTGCCGCCCAACTCTATCGCCAGCGGTCCATCATGGTCTCGGGCCAGATAGCTATGCGCGTCTTCCAGCGCATAGGGGTAAGGCGGCGACGTAAGCCATTGAATAACATCCCAATCACCGATACCGCGCGCGATATCGGCTGCGTCCGTCTTGGCCAGGGCGCGCAGTTTCAAACGTTTCGTTTCAAGCACCCGGTCAGACATTTCAACAGTCTTTCATTCGAGCTTTTTGACGTAGGTCCAGGTCGGGACATTGGCGTTGCGGGCGACTGAAAAGGCTTCGGCATCGCCCAGATAGTCGAACCCGGCATGTGTGACCACGCGGGCCGAGGCCGGGTTGTCCTGAAATATTGCCGCGAACAGCGTTTTGGACGATTGCGGGTTGGCGTCAACGATGGCCTGGACGGCTTCGGACGCGAGGCCGGTGTTCCAGAATGCCGGGGCAATCCAGAAATTGATTTCCGACTGCGACCGATCCATCCGTTCCAGCCACACGACCCCAAGCACTTCGGCATGATCATGCATTGATCCATCCATCACCCAGACATCCTCGGTACGGTCCTGGCTTTGGGCACGGGCGATATAAGCCTCGGTCGCACCGGGCGGCAGCGGATGGGCAATCGACTGAGTCGCCTCGGCCACGCGTTTGTCGCCGGCATACATGGCCAACAGCCCCGCATCCGACTTGCGCAAGGGGCGCAGGATAAACCGGCCCGCCTCGATCACGGGTTGGTTCGTTATCTGGTCCAAAATCATGCCTTCCCTCCTTTGAAGAGCACAAACAGCACACTTGCAACGGTCAGCGCAGCCAGTGCCCACATCAAATATTTCTCGGCCGGACGCCCTGCGACGGTCCGCGATATCTGTTCCCCGCCATATGCCCAAATCGGATGAAGCACGATTTGAGCGCCCAACAAGCAAATGGCAATCGTTGCAGTCGCCTGCAAGGTCGGGGTGCCCGGGCTCACGAAAGAAGTAAAGCCTGTTGCAATCATTGCCCAGGCCTTTGGGTTCAGCGGATGAACCGCCAATCCGGCAATAAAGCCCGGGGCTTGCGCCACATTTCCTGCGGTTGTCAGGGACATATTCGCAACCTTCCAGGCCAGCCAGCAAATATATGCCACACTCGCCCATTTGAGAATTGTGAACAGCCAGGGCGCCCGATCTGCAATTTCCATCAGGCCAAATCCGATCGGCCAGATGATCAGTTGTTTACCCAGCGCCACCCCCGCGACAAATGGCAGGGCCGCACGCAATCCAAACCGCGCGCCAGTAGCAAGCAGTGCCATATTGGCAGGACCCGGGGTCCCGACCTGGCTGGTCGCGAAGACCAAAAAATTTGCAACTGCGACTGCCATGCTGGCAACGCCTTTCTGAAACGAAAAAGGGGACCGGCTTTGCTAGCCGATCCCCCGTAAATTTCTGGTTAAGGAATGCGACTATTCGGCAGCCTTTGCGGCTGGAAGCACGGAAATAAAGGTTCGCCCTTTAAGGCCCTTGTGAAAGGTCACATGACCTTCGGATGTTGCAAAAATCGTGTGATCCTTGCCCATACCCACACCCGCACCCGGCCACATCTTGGTGCCACGCTGACGGATGATGATATTTCCTGGAATCGCTTTTTCGCCGCCGAACAGCTTTACGCCAAGGCGACGCCCGGCCGAGTCGCGGCCGTTGCGGGATGAACCACCTGCTTTTTTGTGTGCCATCTTGTCTCTCCTTAGCCTTTTGCCAGTTTCTTGGCCTGAGCGATCCAGCCTTCGCGCTCGATCCGGCCTTTGAATGACAGTTTCTCGTCCATATCAGCGACGTCAGCTTTTGTCCACGCAGCGATCTGTGCGAACGACGTGACGCCGTTTTCAAGCAGCTTTTTCTCAAGCGCCGGACCGACGCCGGACAGTTGTTTCAAATCATCCGCAGCTTCGGTTTTCGCGGCGGCCTTTTTGGGCGCGGCTTTCTTTGGCGCGGCCTTCTTGGCTTCAGGCTTTTCCTCTGCGACCTTCTTTGGTGCAGCAGCCTTCTTTGGTGCCGCTTTTTTCGCAACAGCCGGTTTCTTGGCAACTTCAGCGCGCGCAGGCTTGTTGGACGCCGGCTGCATCGCAGCCAATGCCGCAACAGAAAGCGAACCGGTGCCGATTGCCGCCTTGACGCCGGACTTGTCGGCGCCTTTTTCCAGAATGTCCGTGATGCGGACAAGGGTCAGCTTCTGGCGGTGCCCCTTGGTGCGCTGGCTGCCGTGTTTACGACGCCGCTTCACAAAATGGATCAGCTTTTCGCCCTTGATCTGGTCGATCACATCGGCCTGGACGGCGGCCCCATCGACAGTGGGCGTACCGATCTGGGCGCCAACCATCAAAACTTCGTTGAACTGAACTTTTTCGCCAGCGTCAGCTGCCAGACGTTCAACACGCAGGACATCCCCGCTTTGAACTTTGTACTGCTTGCCACCAGTCTTCATGACCGCGAACATGCGCGTCTTCCTTTTCCTTCCGCGTTCTGGGGCCCCCAAAAGGGTGTTTTTGACCAAGACCGGTCGCCGCGAACAGCGCGCCCCATAACGGGCGTCATTTCAATGATCCGACAGAGCGCTGTCAGAGATGGCGGCTTATGTTGGAATCCGGCATCCATGTCAAGGACCTTGCAACGCCGAAATGGCCGTAAATCCGACGGTTTCCTCAGCGATCGCAAAACAGTTGTTGGGTTTACAGATCCTGCGCGGTCATGAATTGCGCAGCCGACTGTCCAAGGGCGCGGGATATTTCCTCGAACATCCCGTCAAATGCCGCAAACAAGGCGTTGTTCAAATTGCGACCCGCCGGTGTTTCGGACAGGGCGATATAGGCATCAAGATCACTGTCATCCAGCGGCTGATACGCCATCACCAAAAATGCATGCAGCCACTCGCGGGTGTCGGCACGGATTTCTTCTTCCTGCGACCAGACATCCGCCAAAATCTGTGCCTCGCTCAGCGCACCGTCAAACGCGCCGCCATCGGCCAGGGCGGCATAAAACGCGAAATTCGAGTTCAACGCGCCAACGATATTGTTTTCCAGCAAACTGTTGGCGGCGATGAATTCATCGATCTTGCGCAGCCTCGCGTCGTTTGCGTCCGCCATATCGGCGACGCGCAGTTTTGTGGCTTCCTCAATTTCCGAGTCCATCAATGCGCGCCGTGCGCTGACCTCAAGCGCCACGATCTGGCGCCCCAGATCACTTTCAAAAAAGGTTTCCAGCGGGGCGATATCTTCGTCCTTCAACGCCGCGCCAAGACCGGCCCAGACCACATCTTTCATCCAGGCCTGATCGTAAATCGCGTCCAGTCTTTGGTTCCAGTTGGCGGAAACACGTGACGGAAACATATCCAGCGCCAGATCCTGGCCGTAACTCACCCCCTCTTGCTGCATGACTTCGATCATGTCCGGCAAGCCCAGCAATTCAGCCAGCCTGTCAATCCGGTCCGCACTGGCGGCGTAGGCAGGCAGCGACATCACCAGCCAGGTCATCACAATAAGGGTCAAGCGGGCCATGATATCTCCTGATGATTGGGTGTCGGTCCCAAACTAGGTCGCAGTGTTCACAATTCCAAGTGATGTTTGCGTGCCCCGTTGGCGGAATTTCCCTATTGAGACTTTGGCACACATTCCTTAGATGAACCCCTGGTTTGACAAAACCCGCCGCGGAGAGGTGCCGGAGTGGTCGAACGGGGCGGTCTCGAAAACCGTTGTGGGTGCAAGCCTACCCAGGGTTCGAATCCCTGTCTCTCCGCCAACTATTTTCAATTTTATTCGTTATTACAGTTATTTAGCGGACTGATGAAAATCATATCCCCCAATTTAGCCCCCATTGCTCTGCGGAATAATTGAAGCAGTGGGCCTCGTTAAAGAAAACGATTCCGGCCCATTACCGCCGTTCACCCGTTGATCGAGTGCCGCGCCGCAGCCTTCGCATTGCTGACATTCGTGCATCTTGCAGCATTTTGGCGCCTTGATGGTCGGTCAGCGGACGAAACGGTCGTTCATCACTTGGTCTATGCAGGCCGGAATGAGCTGGCCAAGAAAGACTTGCTCTCGTTTGGTCTTCGTTGCTCGGGCGGCGCTCAAGCGGGCCTTTCTGATTTTTCTGCAGAGGCAAATTGCGCGAGGGTGAAAACCTCATCCGAGTGGCCATCGGCGGCAAATCTGTCGAACATCACCCAAGCATCTCGAATGCTGGGTGGTTCTCCCTGCTTGACCCACCAAAGGACGTAGCCGCGCGGGGCGTCCTGATCGAACCATTCGGAGCGACGGCTGTAGAAGGCACCGTGCGCGCCCTGATAAATAACGTCACGGAGCGCTTCGGGCGTTTTCCAGACCGAAAAAGACGTAATGATGCGATCATTGTCGAAAAGCGGCCAGCCGGCCGCCTCCCCTTGCACCCGTTCTCCATCGCATCGCCATACGAAACCTGGGTTGGCGTCGGCGCGTGCATGGACGCCCGGAATGCCCTCGAAAAAGGGGAAACGCTCGGGTCATCCGCGGGCGCGCGTAGCGTGCCCCAGCTGAATTGGGCAATATTTCGGGTAGGTGTATCCATTTGTCGGACTATGCATGGGCGACACGGGGCCGATCAATGGGAAATTTTTGAGCAGTGCGTCTGGCGTCATTGATGGGGGCACCGGATTGGCCTTAATAAGACGTTGATGTTTGTTGCCACGCTTGGCGGCGTGCTCGACTTAATGCCTCCCGCGCCTTAGGCTGGTTTGGCGGGGTTACTGCCAACGAGAGGGAGAGTTACGATGACGGCAGCCAGTGTTACGGTTCTCGGGCTTGGTCTTTTGGGGTCGGCTGTCGCCCGGGCGACATTAGACGCGGGGCTGAAGACAACGGTCTGGAACAGGAGTCCTGCGAGAGCAACGTCATTCAGCGAAAGTGCGGCATCGGTGGCCGTGTCCGCTGAGGACGCCGTGGACGCTAGCGACGTGATTGTCGTTTGCCTTCAGGATTACGCGGCCATGGACGATGTGCTTCGAGCTGCCACGGTCGAGGCGCGGCTTGCCGGAAAGACTCTTGTCCAACTTTCGACAGGCACACCGGCTCAGGCCCGGGCAGCAGCGGGCTGGGTGGAAGGCGTCGGGGCAGCGTACCTGGATGGCGCGATCATGGGGTTTCCGAAGGATATCGGAACGGACGGCCTGCTTGTTCTCTACGGCGGAGCTGAAGAGACGTTTGCGGTCTGCGATCCGTTTGCGACGGCCATTGGCGGTACGGCCTTTCGCGTTGGCGATGATCCGGGACAGGCGGCGGCGTTGAACACGGCGCTGATTTCTCTCTATTTCAGCTTTCTATTCGGTGTGCTCAATGGCGCGGCGATATGTGATGCGGAAGGTGTCCCGGTAGAAACCTTCGGCGGCATTGGCGCGTCCTTGATGCCGGTTTTGAGCGGGGTGATGGAACGGTCTGTGGCGATGATTTCGCAAGGATCGTATGAGACCGAACTCAATACGCTTGAAACCAGCGCGGTATCGATGAAACAGCTTGCTGCAGTGATGCGGAATGCTGAAATTGACGGACGCTTTGTGGACGTCATGCGCGCCTTCGCCACCGAGGCCATCGAGGCCGGCAAGGGCGGGGTCAGCCACGCGGTCTTGTTCGAACTCTTCGGGGGGCGAGTCTAAGGTATTTTTCGATAGAGTCTTCGGTGGCACTTCGGGCTCTGACCTGACCTCGGATGCGACGCAGCATTCTGTGATACGTTGGCTTGGTCAACGTCGGGTTGTCGTTGTGGAAGGGCGTGGTGGATCGGAGGATCAGTCATGGAAACACCAAACTTACCTGCCATTCGCGCGCTTCGGCCTGCGTGGAACAAAGGTCGCATCGTCGGTCAGAAACGGCCTCTGAAGCCAAAACACGTCTGGGCAATCAGAGTTCGGCTGGAGCTGGCCGAGAACCATCGTGATCTCGCGTTGTTCAACATGGCTATCGACAGCAAACTGCGCGGCTGTGACTTAGTAAAGATGAAAGTGGTCGATGTCATCGCGTCCGGTCAGATCAAGGAACGTGCCTCGGTTCTGCAAAGCAAAACACAGAAACCTGTTCGGTTTCAGATTTCGGAAGGCACGCGCGCCTCCATCGAAACGTGGATGGAAAACGATATTATGATCGGTTCGGAATACCTCTGGTCAGGCCGGCTCCACGAACGGCTGCACATCTCAACGCGCCAATACGCGCGCATTGTCCGCGACTGGGTCATGTCGATCGGATTGGACGCCAGCGCATACGGCACGCATTCGATGCGTCGGACCAAAGTCACGCAAATCTACAAGAACTGAGGTGCCCCTAGTTTCCTAGACACCTGCCTCGTTTAGTTTCTGCTGTCTGAATTCGAAGTCAACGGGCGACAGCATGCCGTTGTTCGTGTGCTTGCGTCTTGGGTTGTAAAACATTTCGATGTAT